>JABAOH010137099.1_pt1 | contig 598863 bp, 554 predicted proteins | sample 7062181 | NCBI WGS metagenome assembly JABAOH01 (sample SAMN14538630, study PRJNA623070) | marine sediment metagenome | biome: marine biome [ENVO:00000428]; feature: marine pelagic biome [ENVO:01000023]; material: deep marine sediment [ENVO:00002113]; isolation source: pool of 5 deep marine...
GGGTCACGCGCCGCGATTACGATTTCGAGAAGCCACGCCTGACCATGGAGGCCGCGTTCCACAGCGAGTTCCAGCCGGATCTCGAGGACTACGACTACCCCGGCCGCTTCACCGAGCGCGCCCGCGGCAAGCATCTGTCGCAGCGCGCCCTGGAGCGCCACCGCCACGATTACGAACTGGCCGAAGGAGAAAGCGACCAGCCGAGGCTGGTAAGCGGGCATTTCCTCCCGCTCACCGAACACCCGCGCAGCGACTGGAACCAGCTCTGGCTACTTACCGAAGTGCTGCACGAAGGCAAGCAGCCGCAGGTGTTGGAGGAGTCCGTCACCAGTCATGTCGGTAGCGGTGACGGCTTCGTCCAGGGCTACCGCAACCGCTTCAGCGCCACCCCCTGGGCCATCCCCTTCCGCCCGGCGCTTCGCCATCCGAAACCGAAGGTGCTCGGCAGCCAGACCGCCGTGATTACCGGCCCCGCTGGCGAAGAGATCCACTGCGACGAGTACGGCCGCGTAAAAATCCAGTTTCACTGGGACCGCGAAGCTCAGGCAGATGACAAGACCAGCTGCTGGCTGCGCGTCAGCTCCAGCTGGGCCGGCGACCGCTATGGCGGCATCGCCATCCCGCGGGTCGGCATGGAAGTGCTGGTGACCTTCCTCGAAGGCGATCCCGATCAACCGCTGGTGACCGGCTGCCTGTACCACAAGGAGCATCAGGTCCCCTACGACCTGCCGGCCAACAAGACCCGCATGGTGTTCAAGACCCTGAGCAGCCCGGGTGGTGGTGGCTACAACGAACTGCGCATCGAAGACCGCAAGGGCGCCGAACAGATCTACCTCCACGCCCAGCGCGACTGGGACGAGAACATCGAGCACGACCAGAAGATCCGCGTCGGCCACGAGCGCCACGACACGGTGGAAGCCAACAGCTACAGCGAATTCCGCGCCGAAGAACACCGCACCACCCACGCCGACCGCAAGACCGAAATCAGCGCCAACGACCACCTCACCGTGGGCAACAGCCAGCACCTGAAGATCGGCACCGGACAATTCATAGAGGCGGGCAATGAAATTCACCTTTCCAGTGGCCTCAAGGTGGTGCTCGAAGCCGGCAGCGAGCTGACCTTCAAGGCTGGTGGCAGTTTTATCAAACTCGATGCCAGCGGCATCACCATGGTCGGGCCTTTGGTCAGGATGAACTCGGGTGGAAGTCCGGGAAAGGGATCGGCCGCGGCGCCGATATTGCCGGGCAAGGTAAAGGCTGCGGATACGGATAAGGCGGGCATGCTGCTGGAACCTGCTCAGCGGCAGGCGCTGTTACGAGCGACGCCACGGTGCGAAATCTGCGAGAGAGTCAACCAGGAAGCCGAAGCATGAGTCGTGACTTCCTGCTCGTGGATGGAGTGCTTCGTCAGGACGCTCTGCAATGGCTTTATGGGGCAGGCGACTCTATTGATGTCATTCCTCTCTACAACGGCACCCGCTGGGATGGCGTCAAAGAGCTCGGTCCAATTCTAGTTGGGCTGGACAGCCATGCATCCTTACTGAGTGAATGGCGAAGCAGCCCCTCTCTTCAGCGTCAGGCCAGCAAACTACAAAGTTCGGCAACGCTGAACGATGTCGCCGACCACCTGAGCCAGTTCATCACTATCACGGACAATCTGGGTAGCTACAGCCTCTTTCGCTTCGCAGATCCACTGGTGACCGCTTACTGGCTAAGCAGCTACCCCCCATCCGCTTATCAAAGCCTCCTGGGACCCATAAGCGAATGGCTAGTACCCTTGAACCCGCCCAGTTGGGCCCCCTCGCAGGCAGTCGAATGGCAGTCCTATCGCCCACAGCCAAACAGCCCCAGATTGGAAGGCAAGCTCAACCATCTCGCCGATGATCAGGTTCAGGCGCTTGAACAGGCCTATCGGCGCAGCTTCAAGGAAAGGCTATACGACTGGATGGTCGCAGATTACCCACAAGCTCTCACAGGGCTTGGCGAACAGGAACGAGGCCAATGGCTGGAACAACGCCTACTCGACGCCGAGGCCTGGGGACTGGTCAACGAGCGGAGCATTGCGATCTGGCTCGAGCGCTGCGCCTGCTGGGGCAACGACTTCGCTATGCGCTCCGACAGCCCCTACCAGGCCTGGCTAGCCAGGACACCAGACGCCCAGAAGCTAGCGCCAGAACAACGTATCCAGGCCCTGGATGAAGACTGCCTTGCCGGCTAAAGGAACGGATCTCCATGAGCACGACAACGTCCGACAAAACCTTGCAACAAGCCAAGCGCAACCAGGCCTTTGAAAACAAGCCGGCCACTGCGAATGGTCAGTGCCCGCTGAAAGCGGGTGAAATTGCCATCCACCCCGTTCGCTATGCGATAGACGAGTCACCGGCTCGCGGCAGTGCACAAGGTCCAAACCCGTTACCCAAGGGCTGGAACGCCGGCCATCTACCAAAGCTCAAGACGCGCAGCTACACCCTGCGTCAACTGCGCGACGGCTGGCTATACGTGTGGGATGAAACGGATCGCACGCTTCACGAGTATCAGGTCAAGGGCCACCAATTCATCCGCCATCAGTGGGGTAATGCGCAACTGGGCAAGGATGGGCGAAACAACCCCGGTGACAGCAAACCCTACCTGCTATACCCGAAACGCAGCCGCCTGCTCCTCGCCTACTCCCCCATGCAGTGGACCTGGCGCCTGTGCGAAAAAATGCGCAGCAACCCCCAGGAGCAAAAGCGCTGGATGCGCGCGCTTAACCTGCCGCAATACTGCACCCAGATGCAGGCAGCACATGCCGCACCGATCCGTGAAATAGGCAGTGCGGTCGCCGATATCCTGGCCGGAGGAGAAGCCCCAACCTTCAAGAGCTGCCTGGTAGCGACGAACAAAGACGATTCGTCCCGCCCCTGCAAACAGTCGATCGACCAGGCCCTAATACTCGGCAGCGTACCCGATCAGGACAGCGCCCTCTTCGTTGCCCTGGACGACCCTATGGCCATCGTCGACGACCTGGCCATGAATTTACAGGGCCGCTGGCTGGAGCTGGCAGCAGCAGAAAAACAGCATGCCAACAAGCTCAATAGCGCCGAGAACGTTCAACGCCTTTGCGGTGTCAACCTAGATCCTTTTATCCCCAAGTCGGTGTCAGCCAACCCAAGCCGCAAACAAGCTTTCATCAAGGAGGCTCATAGCCTGCTCGATAGCGAAGCTCAGCTACTCAATCACAGCGGCAGTGACGCGACCCTGACTCTCAAATTCCTTCAAGTACAGCAGGCCCAAAAGCAGTTCCGCACAAACTGGGGCACCTTACCGTCGGGGCCGGAATGGCGCGCGCTGGTAGAAGAATGGCAGCAGAAAAAGATCTGGCGCGAGGATGTTCGCTTCGATGAGGTCTGGACTTACCTCCAGGAGCGAGCCAATGAAAAGGATCGCTTGAATACCCACATCCAACGCAGCGAAAGCGACCTGCTCGACTGGCTTAAGAACCTCAGCCCGAAAGCAGAAGAGGTTTTCTATGACCCCTGCCACCCGCAGCAATCGACAGATCTGCTGGACACCATGGCCAATCTATATGAGCAGTTGGGCGCGAGCGACACGGGTCAGCAATGGCTCTGTAAGCAGTACGGCAATCCCTCCACGCTGGCAGGCCTGGCGCTGTTCAATTTCAGCACGGAGCTTTCCACGCTGATTGAGCAAATCTCTACGAACTTCACCACCTACGGCACCATCGACAATCTGGGACGGCAGAGCGACGGTAGCGGGCAAGTCCACGGCGGGCTCTCCGACACCACCAGTGAAGTCAGCCGAGCCAACGAGGTGAAATCGGTACTTGACCTGCCGAGCGTACAGGCTAGCAACCTGTACAAGAGCCTTTCCGAGCCAGGCAAGCGTGCCTTCGAGACCCTGCGCAACGTAGTGGGGCAAAAAGCCAAGGACAGCTGGAACCTGATGGCTTTTGTTTTGCTACCTGCCTTGAGCGAGAAATTCGTACCCACGGTTCGAATCTTTGCTTTCAGCGTCACCCAGGTTTTGGTGTCCACGGAAATATCGACGCAAACCCGCTTGATTCTTGACCCCGAGTTCGCGAAGAAGAACCGTAAATGGCAAATGCAGGTTGCCCAGCTCGAGAAAAACATCAAGGGCCTGCAGCGTACTCTTTCTCTACCCGGTAAAGGCCCCGACAAACGCTCGGCGCGCATACAGTTGCTCGGACTGGAACAAAAGCGCGAGACACTGAACCTGCAAAGGCCTAACGAGGTAATCGGTAGTGTCGTCACCGAATCCAAGATAACCAAGGTACAAACCCGCCAAGTGAACATGTGGCTCGCGACACTGGGCCAATCAGAACTGCTTGATCAGTTGCAGCTCAAAGCAAAAAATTCGGCAGGCTATGCAGCCCGCAGCCGTCAGTGGATAAACCAAGAGCTCGGCGGCAGCTTGCCGGTGCTGGTCGCAGGGCTGAATATTTGGAATTTCATCAATAGCCTGGACAAAGCACGCAATGACGGCATTTTCAGTGAGGATGAGCTGCGCACGATCGGCGCCAATGCCGCCTATACCGCCAACGCACTGATGGCGCTCTGGACGGTGCCGGCGTGGAACAAGTGGGCGAACATGCAGGGAACCCTCAGAACACGAACAACACAGCTAGCAAAAGCAGGGGCCAGTACTTGGCTGAAAGCTGGAAGCACAGAGTTTTCAGTCTTGGCTCGACAGCTAGTTTTGCGCACCATGGGTATGGCCGCATTCGGTGCTATCGCTGCGGGGGTAGAAGCTTGGCAGGTTTCAAAGGATGTGGATAAGGCCACGAGTAAAGCCGAAGAAACTGCATTGAACGTGAAAATGTATGCCTTGATGGGAATGACAGCAGTGGCCGGCGTGCAATTAGTAGGCAGCGCTTTGGGCTTCTGGTTCGGCTTTGCCTGGGTCATGTCCAACCCGGTGACCATCATCATCGCGTTACTTGGCGTGATCTACCTGATCGCCAGCATGGTCGCCAACCAATACAAACGTGAGGGTTTACGGCTCTGGCTGTATCGCAGCAGTTGGGGCAAATCTCCTACCTGGACGCACAGTGACGAAGATCACAAGAAGGAACTGCGCACCCTGACGGAAATCTGTCTGCGCCCCAGCCTGGCGGCTCGCGCCTCCACCTTGCCTTACTACGGGCGTGGCCCGCGTATCTATACCGGGTTCTGGCTACAGCTCTTACTACCATCCAAGCTGGAGGGAACAGCCGTAAAACTGCAACCGGCCATGGTCGACAGCGGCTGGTTCTCCGACAGCCTGATGCAAGGCATGGCAGACAAGTTCTATGACCAGTTCCTCGAAGGCCACTGGGCGCCCATCGAACAATTTGGCCAGCCCCCCGCACAGCGCCCGAACGGGCCGCTGCCTGGTGACACCCTCTACCCCGAGGGCACACAGCACCGTCTTTGGCAAACCTGGATCGCCTACCAGCGCCCCCCCGTGCTGGAACTGGAAGTTCGTTACCCGGAGCAAATTCTGGAAAGCGCCAACGGCCAGGGCTACATGTTCCGCGTGGATATAGGCACCTCGTCCTCCGAGGCGGATCTGAAAAGCGATGCGTTCAGCAAGGAACCCAATAACGATATGGTGCTCTCTTCACAAAGCACCCGCCTGCTCTCCTTACAGGTGCCACATACGAGTAAATAATTATTTATGGGCAGTACCTTGAACAAACTTATCCAGGCTCTTCCCTGGAACCAGTCCATCGAACTTCCAGAGCAACATCAGTGGAAGCACGCCAATCAACATGCGTTCCTAGAGTGGAAAATCAAGGCAAGGCCTTATAATACAGCAGTTGCCAATAGCATGTTTATTTGCCTCTTCCTATTCACTACTATATTTTTTGGGTGGATGGGCGAGATATTTAACCCTAATTCTTCAAAATCCATAGCAATAGGAATACCTTTTTACATATTAACCATGACGGCCATTTACGGCACAACTCATCAAAAAACAAAATTCGCTTATCGCCTAACCGAAACAAGCATAGAGGTCTGCGAGTGGAAAGCGCCAAGTAAAGGCTGGATGATCGCTTTGAAATGGCTGACGGTTATTGCCGCTATCGCCGTTCTATTCGTTATTGCACTTGACCCATCGGCCTTTTGGATAGCACTCGCCGGGCCCGGCGGAATAGGCTTGCTTTATCTAGGCCTAGCTAACTCAAAGCAATTCCAAGAATTACATACAAGCTACCATACGTATGAATATCAATGGAGCGAGTTCAAAAATATCACATTGGATCGATCTAAGAAGATAATTTGCCTTGAGGCACCTTGGCTTAGCCCGCACTCGAATGAATATGTGGATTGGCCGTTCTACATTTTCTCGGACAAACGCAACTTCGACAAACACGTTACCCTCATCCGTGAGCAGCTAAAAGAACTCCCCCTAAAAGAAGAGAGCGTCTCAGTGCTGCAATTCTAGCCGCCAAGCCCAACCCTACTATTTTGCTCTCTTCACAAAATACGTGCTTACGCCACCCTGCAGATGCCACATACGAGTGAATGATTGCTTATGAGCAGTACCTTGAACAGATTCCTACAGGCTCTACCCTGGAACCAGTCCATCGAACTTCCAGACCACCACAACTGGAAGTGCGCCAATCAAAACGCACTGTTGGAATGGGAAATCAAGGCAAGGCCTTATAACACAACAATAGCCAATGGCATGTTTTGGTTCATGATGAGCATAGCCTTAGGCGCCTGCTATTTGATGTTTTTCAAGAATGATAACTCTCCTTTGATTGAAAAACTGTCCTGGAGCGCAATGTTTCTTTCTGTTTTCTTTTTAGCTCTATATGGCACAACTCATCAAAAAACAAAATTTGTTTATCGCCTGACCGAAACAGGCATAGAAGTCTGCGAGTGGAAAGCACCAAGTAAAGGCTGGATGATCGCTTTGAAATGGCTGACAGGTATCGCCGCTATCGCCGTGATATTCGTTGTTGCACTTGACCCATCGACCTTTTGGGTAGCGCTCGTCGGGCCTGGTGGCATGGGCTTGCTTTATCTAGGTCTAGCTAATTCAAAGCATTTCCAAGAAATGCACACCCTCTACAGACACAATGTATTTGCCTGGGTTGAAATAAAACATATCTACATAGACAAATCACGTCACCTGATCAGCCTGGAATACGAGTGGCTTAACGAGAACATCAACAAGAAACTACCATGGTGGACATATGTTTTCTGTCACGAAAAAAATTTTGACCCCATTGCTGAAATCATACTTTCAAAAAATACAGGCACCCCTCACACTCGCGAAAAAATAGAGGTCTTACAGTTTTAAAATCAATAGGATCCAATATCGATATGGCCCCATTTTTACAAAGCACCTATTTATAGTCGCACTTGGCCATCGGCCTTTGGGTAGCGCTCGTCGGGCCTGGTGGCATGGGCTTGCTCTAGGCTTAGCTAACTCAAAGCAATTCCAAGAGTTACACACAAGCTACCACACGTATGAGTATCAATGGGACGAGTTTAAAGATATAACTTTGGACGGTCCTGAGAAGATAATTTGCCTTGAGGCGCTTTGGCTCAGCCCGCACTCAAATGAATATGTGGATTCGCCGGTCTATATTTTCTCGGACAAACGCAACTTCGAGAAACACGTCACTCTCATCCGAGAACGGCTAATAGAGCTCCCCCCTAAAAGAAGAGAGCGTCTCAGTGCTGCAATTCTAGATTCAGAATAAAACAGTGCTTTTGCTTTCTTCACGAAGCACTCAATCACTCCCTGGGTGCGAGAACGACCTTGGCTAATCGTATTACCATCGCAGAGTCACTTCTCACGGCAACTCCAACCCACCCCCTGCCTTATGCAACCCGCGCAGTCGCTCGCCGATCTGGGCCAGGTTCACTTCGATCGCTTCGAGTTCCTCGCGGCGCTCATCGCCCAGCAGCACCCGGACTTCCTGGTCCAGCTCTTCGGTCAGCTGATTCAGGCGCAGTTGGCGTTGTTCGCTTTCGCGTTCCAGGCGGGTCCATTCGCGGGTTTGGGGCAGGCCGTAGCCGTCGCCGTCGAGCAGTTCGGCCGGGCGGCTGAGGTAGCCGCTGCTGGCGAGGATTTCCTGCAGCGCGCCGTCAGCCTTGTTCAGGCTGGCGTCGCGGCCGCGGCCGCCGAGGTAGCGGTTCTTCAGCTCGTCCTGGGCCAGGAGCAGCTGGCGGCGCAGGGCGGCCTGTTCGACCAGCAGCAGGGCGGCGGCGGCACGCAGGTCGGCGCGGTCGATCCATGGCTGGCGTTCGGCAGCGTCGAGCTCGAGCCACTGCTCGACACTGTGCTGGGGTAGGCCCAGGCGTTCCTTGAGCACGGCGAACATGGCCTGGTAGCGGTCGCGGTAGGAGTCGAAGCGGTAGCCCAGACGCAGCGCCTCGCTGGCGTCGTCGAGCACGCTGGCGTCGGCCAGGCCGCGGTAGATCAGCACTTCCAGCAGTCCGTTGGGCATGATGCTGTCCAGTGCGACCAGATCACTGCGTGCCGTGCCGCTGCGCAGCAGTTTCAGGGTTTCCACCGCGCAGTTGTTGGACAGGAAGTAGTAGTCGCCGTCGTAGCTCCAGTGCAGTTCGGCGCTGCGCTCGACCAGCTGGCGAATCTCTTCGGGGTGCAGTCTCAAGGGCACCGAGGCCAGCCCGCGCAGCTCCACCTTGGTGTATTCGTCGATCACCTGGCCCAGCGGCAGAATGAACAGCCGCGAGGGGTAGACGCCGGTGAGGCCGTCCCAGCTGGAGAGCTGAACGTCATCGACGAAGGCGCGGAAGGACAACACCAGATGGTGGTCCAGATCCAGTCGACAAGCGGGGCCGGGCTCGCGGCCGGGCGCGCAGATGACCAGGCGCAGCATGCTATGGCCCCAGCGGCTTACCCAGGCGTCGTTGGCTTCGGCGAACAGGTAGTCGACCTCGTAGACACGCGCAGGGTCAAGGCTCAGCAGGGGCGTGCGGCCGAACTCGCGACCGGCGTTGAGGAAGGGGTAGCCCGGCGTGCAGTCCGCAGGCTCCGGTGCCCAGCCGAAGTGCTCGCTGAAATAGCGGTGCAGGGATGGGCGGCGGCAGGCGTAGCTGGGGTCGAGCAGGAAGTACTCGAGGTTCACCGCGACGAACTCCAGCGGGCTGGTCAGCTCGTACGGGTCGGGACTGCGCGCCAGCTGCGCGTTGTCCTGTTCGCGCAGGCCGCGCTTGCCGACCCGTTGCGGCCAGCCGGCCAGGTCGAGCAGGCGCGGGTCATCGCTGAGGGTGAAGCGGCGGTCGGTCTGCCCGCGGCAGTCGTCCGGCAGGCCGATCTGCCCGAGATTGCTGGCGCGCTGACGGCAATGGCCCTGCAGCAGGTGTTGATCCGGCGACCACAGGCGCGCGCGATCGTACAGATGCGCCACTTCATGAATGACGGTGGCGAGCAGCTCGCGGCGTACCGTGCCGTGGGGACGATTGGTCTTTTCCTCGGCAGCGCTGCCGTCGGTGAGCGCCGGCAGCAAGCGGCGGTTGAGTTCCAGGCGCTTGCCGCCGGCGCGGCCATAGGCCTGTTCCGGCAGGTTGTCGCGCCATTGCACGCGCACCTCGCGATCGAGGCTCTGCACCAGGCGCGGGGGCAGTGCGGCCATGGCTTCGTCCAGCAGCGCCTGGCTGGCGGCGCGTTGCTCGGCGTCCAGCGTGCGTGAGTCGAGAACCAGGCGCAGCTCGGCATGAGCCGCGATGCTGGCCAGGCTCAGGCCGCTCGCCAGCAGCCAGGCGCCGAGGCGGGTCACAGCGCGAGGATGGCTTCGGCCAGTTGCAGATCGCTGGCGTTGCGCGCCGCGGGGAACTCGCTGCGCAGGGTGCCGATCGCCGCTTCCAGATGGGCACCGCGGATCTCGCCGGCGCTGGCGACGAAGCTGGCGGCGTCTTCGCGGGCCTCGACGACGACCTTCATGTCACTGATGCGGCTGGTCACGTCGGAGGTGAAGTTGATGCTGCGGTCCAGGGCACGCACGACGATGTTGCTGGTGGCCACGAGGGTCTGCGCCTGGGCTGTGCCCGCGGCGACGGCCAGCGCCAGCGGGGCGGCGAGCAATAGCTTGTTCATCGATGAATCTCTCACGGGTCTGGGCACCGGCAGGCGGTGCGGTTATTGGACGAGGATGGCTTCGGCCAGTTCCAGGTCGCTGGCGGCAAGCTCCGGATGTTCCTGGCGCAGACGCGACAGGGCGGCCTGCAGGCGTGCCGCAACGAGCTGCCCCTCGCTGGCTACGAAGCCCGCCGCATCTTCACGGGCCTCGGCGATCAGCTTGTTGTCGAAGGGAGCGCTGGTGAGCTGGCTGCTGACGTAGCTGGTTCGCACGACTGCAGCAGTGGTGACATCGAACGCCATGGCGGAGCCGGCGCTGCAGCCGAACAGCAGAAGGGCAATGGAAAACGAACGCATGGGCAACCTGTAGCCGGGAAAAACGGCGCCAAGGCTAGCGAAACGCCTGCTCCAGAGCCAGCACCCGGTTGCATCCGCAGGTTTCGGCAGCGTCCGCTGCCGGGCTCGTCAAAGGGCGAGTATCGCCTCGGCCAGCTGCAGATCGCTGGCCTGCAATTGCGGCTGCTGGCTGCGAATGTGCTGCAGCGCCGCCTCGAGATGGGCGCCGCGCAGATCGCCACGGCTGGCGACAAAGCGTGCGGCGTCGTCGCGGGCGTCGAGCACCAGCTTGTCGTCACGCAGGGATGAAGTGAGGTCCGAGGTGGCATCGACGGTATTGATCAGGCCTCCGACCACCACGTCGGTGGTGGCGGTGAAGCTGGCCGCCGAAGCAGCGCCACTCAGCAGCAGGCCGGCGGCGAGGAAGGGAAGCAGGATTCGGGACATGGCAGATCTCCAGTAATGAGGCTCTAGACCGTGCCATGGGCGTTGCGTTCCGCCGCCAGGGCCGTGCCGGTCAGCCTAGGCGACAGACTCTAGAGCGCGAACCGCTTCAGCGCCAGAACGGCTTGTCCAGTTCGGCGGCGCGCTCGCTGTGACTGATGCCGACATCGGCGAGCTGGCGGTCATCGAGCTGCGCCAGTTGCTGGCGGGTACGGTAGTTGCGTTGCCAGCGCTGCAGCAGCCGCAACAGTTGCTGCCAGCTGCGGCTATGGAGGGTGGCCTGATATGGACGGGTCAGCGAGCGGTCCATGAGCGCGTTCCTTCCCGGCAAGCGGGTGCGGGTTATGGGCAGACAGGATCGCGCGCGGCCAGCGGCTGTTACAGCCACAGGGGAAGTCAATTGTGCCGGTGCAGTTTGATGGCGAGCGTAACTGTACTGCTCGCGCGACGAGCAACTGTTCGCTTACGGGCGCGGTGACCTTGCCAACGCACCCGGCGTAGTGCCGAACTGTTGGCCGAATGCGGCGATGAACGCCGAGGTGGAGTCGTAGCCGCAGGCCAGAGCGACGTCGGTTACCGGTTGGCCCCGCTCCAGCAACGGCAGCGCGCTGAGCAGGCGCAAACGCTGGCGCCAGGCGCGAAAACTGAGGCCGGTGTCGCGCTGGAACTGGCGGGTCAGGGTCTTCTCGGATATGTGCAGTTGCTCGCTCCACTGCGCCAGGCTGAAGGACAGGTCCGGCTGTTCATACAGTGCCTCGCAGATGCCGCGCAGGCGTCCATCATCGGGCCAGGGCAGCGAGTAGCCGAGCTCCGGGGCGGCGTGTAACTGGTCGAGGATGACGGCGGCCAGACGGCCGTCTGCGCCCTGTTCGTCGTAGTCCACCGGCAGCGTGCCGAATGCTCGGATCAGTTCGCGCAGCAACGGACTCACGGCCAGCACCTGGCAATGCGCAGGCGCCCAGGGCATGGCGCGCTGGTCGATGTACAGGCTGCGCATCTCGGTCTGCGGCGAACTGATTACCTCATGCAGCAGGCCCGGCGGAATCAGGATGGCGCGCTGCGGCGGGGCGAGAAAACGCCCGCGCTCGGTATGCACGCGCAGCACGCCGCTGATGGCGTAGGACAGCTGTGCCCAGGGATGGCTGTGGCGCGGTGTGGTGGTCCGTTCGGCGAGGGATTCACTGCGTGCGAACAGCGGTCGCGGCAGCGCATCCATGACCGGGATGCTGCGCTGGGCGAGGCTGGCCTGTCCTTTTCTCGACATTTGTCTGGCCAATGGCGTTAGTCGGATGTTCAAGCCGACAGTAGACTCCAGAGCCATTCGCTGCAAGCCACACGCATCAGGAGCACCCATGGCCAGACCCCGCCTGCTACCGGACAATTTCACCCTCGCGCTGCTCGGCGCTGTGGCCATCGCCACGCTGCTGCCGGCGCGCGGGCAGGGCGTGGTGGTGTTCGAGTGGATCACCAATCTGGCCATCGGCCTGCTGTTCTTCATGCACGGCGCCAAGCTGTCGGGCAGCGCGATTCTCGCCGGCATGGGGCACTGGCGCCTGCATCTTTTGGTGTTCAGCTGCACCTTCGTGCTGTTCCCGCTGCTCGGCCTGGCGCTGCGCCCGCTGCTGACGCCGATGATCGGCGCCGAGCTCTACCTGGGCATGCTCTACCTATGCGCGCTGCCGGCCACGGTGCAGTCGGCCATAGCCTTCACATCACTGGCGCGCGGCAATATCCCGGCGGCGGTATGCAGCGCGGCGGCTTCGAGCCTCATTGGCATCTTCCTCACGCCGCTGCTGGTGCTGCTGCTGATGGGCGCCCAGGGCGAAGGCGGCTCGACGCTGGATGCCATCGGCAAGATCGTCGTGCAGCTGCTGCTGCCGTTCATAGCCGGGCAGATCGCGCGGCGCTGGATTGGTGACTGGGTGGCGCGCAACAAGGGCTGGCTGAAGAATGTCGATCAGAGTTCCATCCTGCTGGTGGTCTATACCGCCTTCAGCCATGCGGTGGTCGAGGGCATCTGGCAGCAGGTGCCGCTGCCGCAGCTGCTGGGCCTGGTGCTGGCCTGCTGTCTGCTGCTGGCGCTGGCGTTGCTCAGCACCTGGTTGATCGCCCGCTGGCTGGGCTTCGATCTGGAAGACCGCATCACCATCCTCTTCGCCGGCTCGAAGAAGAGCCTCGCCACCGGCATCCCCATGGCGCAGGTGCTGTTCGCCGGCGGGGCGCTGGGTACGCTGATCCTGCCGTTGATGCTGTTCCACCAGATCCAGCTGATGGTCTGCGCGGTACTGGCGCAGCGCTATGCATCGCGACCGGAGACAGCAACGGTCGCAAAAGCCGGCTGAACCCGAAGCCAATCAGTGACAGATTCGTGACCGGTGGGCAAAGATGATTTGCCTGTCAGGGGCTGGGTGCGGTCCACAGGCGTGGCTAAGCTGCGCGCCATTCTGTTGCTGAGGCGTTCCCATGAAGAAGATTCTGCTACTCAACGGCGGCAAGGCCTTCGCCCATTCCGCCGGCCAGTACAACGCAACGCTGCACCAGGTAGCCATCGAAACCCTCATGGCGGCCGGCTTCGAGGTGCGCACCACCGAGATCGATGCCGGTTACGACGTGCAGCAGGAGGTCGAAAAGATCCTCTGGGCCGACGCGCTGATCTATCAGATGCCCGGCTGGTGGATGGGCGCACCCTGGACGGTGAAGAAATACCTGGACGAGGTGTTCACCGCCGGCCACGGCAGTCTTTACGCCAACGACGGCCGCACCCGCTCCGACGCCTCGCAGAAGTACGGCAGCGGCGGTCTGCTGCAGGGCAAACGCTACATGATCTCCGCCACCTGGAATGCGCCGCAGCAGGCCTTCGACGACCCCAGCGATTTCTTCGCCGGCAAGGGCGTGGATGCCGTCTACCTGCCGTTTCACAAGGCCAACGAGTTTCTCGGCATGCAGGGTCTGCCGACCTTCCTCTGTGTCGACGTGATGAAGCGGCCGCAGGTCGAGGCGGATGTCGAGCGCTATCGCCGGCACCTGGGTGAGGTGTTCGGCTTCAGCGTCTGACCTTCGACAGGCAAAGAAAAACCCCTCGCGGCATGGCCGGGAGGGGTTTTTTCGTTTCAGTACGAGGCGATCAGTCCACGGCCTTGACCATGTCCTCGACGACCTTCTTGGCGTCGCCGAAGACCATCATGGTCTTGTCCATGTAGAACAGCTCGTTGTCCAGGCCGGCGTAGCCGCTGGCCATGGAGCGCTTGTTGACGATGACCGTCTTGGCCTTGTACGCCTCGAGGATCGGCATGCCGGCGATCGGCGACTTCGGATCGGTCTTGGCCGCCGGGTTGACCACGTCGTTGGCGCCGAGCACCAGCACCACGTCGGCCTGGCCGAACTCGGAGTTGATGTCCTCCATTTCGAACACCTGCTCATAAGGCACTTCGGCTTCGGCCAGCAGCACGTTCATGTGCCCCGGCATGCGGCCGGCGACCGGGTGAATCGCGTACTTCACGGTCACGCCCATGTGCGTCAGCTTCTCCGCCAGTTCCATCAGCGCGTGCTGTGCGCGGGCCACCGCCAGGCCGTAGCCGGGCACGATGATCACGGTGTCGGCGTTGGTCAGCAGGAAGGCGGCGTCGTCGGCCGAACCGGACTTCACGTTGCGCTCCAGCTGTGCGCCCGCCGGGCCGCCGGCATCCGCGTCGGCGCCAAATCCGCCGAGGATCACATTGAAAAACGAGCGGTTCATCGCCTTGCACATGATGTACGAGAGGATCGCGCCGCTCGAGCCTACCAGCGAGCCGGCGATGATCAGCATCGAGTTGTTCAGCGAGAAGCCGATACCGGCGGCCGCCCAGCCCGAATACGAGTTGAGCATCGACACCACCACCGGCATGTCCGCACCGCCGATGGGGATGATGATCAGCACGCCAATGACGAAGGCCAGCGCCACCAGGATGGCGAAGGCGCCGAGGTTGCCGGTGAAGGTGTAGACCAGACCCAGGCCGACGATCGCCAGGCCCACGGCCAGGTTGACCATGTGCTGGCCCTTGAACACCACCGGAGCGCCCTGGAACAGGCGAAACTTGTACTTGCCGGACAGCTTGCCGAAGGCGATCACCGAACCGGAGAAGGTGATGGCGCCGATGGCCGCACCGAGGAACAGCTCCAGGCGATTGCCCACCGGAATGGCGTAGCCCATGTGCTCGACGATGCCCAGCGACTGCGGTTCGACCACCGCGGCAATCGCGATGAATACCGCGGCCAGGCCGATCATGCTGTGCATGAAGGCGACCAGTTCGGGCATCTTGGTCATCTCGACGCGCTTGGCCATGACGGTGCCGACGCTGCCGCCGATCAGCAGGCCGACGATCACGTAGCCGATGCCGGCGGTGGCCAGCTCGCTGCCGAGCTTGAAGATCAGACCCACGGTGGTGAGCACCGCGATGCCCATGCCGATCATGCCGAACAGGTTGCCGCGGCGTGAGGTGGTGGGGTGGGAGAGGCCCTTCAGCGCCTGGATGATGCACACCGAGGCGACCAGATAGAGCAGGGTGATCAGGTTCATGCTCATGGCTTACTTGCCCTCCGCCTTGGCCGCGCTGCGGTCCTTCTTCTTGAACATTTCCAGCATGCGACGGGTGACCAGGAAGCCCCCGAATACGTTGACCGCGGCCAGCGCCACGGCGAGCGTGCCCATGGCCTTGCCCAGCGGGGTAACGGTGAGCGCGGCGGCCAGCATGGCGCCGACGATGACGATTGCCGAGATCGCGTTGGTGACCGCCATCAGCGGCGTGTGCAGGGCCGGGGTGACGTTCCAGACCACGTGGTAACCGACGTAGATCGCCAGCACGAAGATGATCAGGTTGTAGATGCCGTCCGAAATCAGATCCATGTTCGCGTCTCCCTTAACCGTTGGTCCGCACGACCTGGCCGTCGCGGCACATCAGGCACGCGGCGACGATGTCGTCTTCGAGGTTGAGCTGGAACTGGCCGTCCTTGTCGATGACCAGCTTGAGGAAATCCAGCAGGTTGCGGGCGTACAGCGCCGAGGCGTCGGCCGGCACCAGCGTCGCCAGGTTGGCGTGGCCGACGATGGTCACGCCGTGGCGCACCACCACCTGATCGATCTCTGTCAGCGGGCAGTTGCCGCCGTGCCCGGCCGCCAGGTCGACGATCACCGAGCCGGGCTTCATCTGCTCGACGGTGGCTTCCTGCAGCAGTGTCGGCGCCTTGCGGCCCGGGATCAGCGCGGTGGTGATGACGATGTCCGACTGCAGCGCGCGCTCGTGCACCGCCTGCGCCTGACGCGCCATCCACGAGGCCGGCATCGGCCGCGCATAGCCACCGACGCCTTCGGCGCATTCACGCTCCTCGTCGGTCTCCAGCGGCACGTCGACGAACTTGGCGCCGAGCGATTCGATCTGCTCCTTCACCGCCGGGCGCACGTCCGAAGCCTCGACCACCGCGCCCAGGCGCTTGGCCGTGGCGATGGCCTGCAGCCCGGCGACGCCGGCGCCGAGGATCAGCACGCGCGCAGCCTTCACCGTACCGGCGGCGGTCATCAGCATCGGCATGAAGCGCGGGTAGTGATGGGCACCGACCAGCACCGCCTTGTAGCCGGCGATGTTGGCCTGCGACGAGAGCACGTCCAGGCTCTGTGCACGGGACGTACGCGGCGCGGCCTCCAGGGCGAAGGCGGTGATACCGCGGGCAGCCATGCGCGCGATGCAGTCATTGTCGAACGGGTTGAGCATGCCCAGCAGCACGCTGCCGGACTGCATCTGCGCCAGTTCGGCCTCGTCCGGCGCATTGACCTTCAGCACCAGCTCGGCGGCAAAGGCCGCGGCCGCATCGCCGATGGTCGCGCCGACCGCTTCATAGGCGCTGTCCGGCACGCTGGAAAGCAACCCGGCGCCGCTTTGCAGCGTCACCCGGTGCCCTTGGCCGATCAGTTTCTTGACGGTTTCCGGGGTCGCGGCGACGCGCGTTTCCCCGGAGTGGGTTTCGAGAGGAACACCGATGTGCATTGTTGTTGTTCTCCTGCGTGATCATGACCGGTGCTGCGGCGGACCGCGCACCGACGTGCTTTTCACCCGCCCGCTGCTCTGGCGGACGGGGTTGGAACGGATGGAGCAGGCCGGACGGCCCGAAAACGAACTGCCCGGCGCGGCATTCTGCAAGTCCTGAAAAAATCAAACAACTGTTTCAATCAAACGATTGTATTTGACGCATCGGTCGCAGGATGACTGCCTGTTTTCCGCGCTTCGCTGCAGATTGCGTCCTGTTTGGCTCTGCGCAGCCTTGGTCAGCCTCTGTCAGGCAGACGAAGCGGCCGCATCATGAATGACGCGCCATTGACGTGGTATTCGTCAGCGGTGCCGGGCGTCTGCGACCTTGGTGCCGGGTTAAGTCGGCTAATCAGGAAAAACGCACGCACGTTGAAATGTCATCCAATCCTTGTAGTCCAACTAGGCTGGTTGGACCCGATTGGAGTGTTTCGAGCGCGGCGACGTCGGGTCGTTGCGTATCGCCGGTGGAGCTGCACGATGCCCGAACTCGATGTAAACGACGTGACCACGCTGCTCGAGCAGCCCGCGCAACGCCGCTTGCCGTTCGCCTTCGCTCGTCGCCACGGCGTGCTGCTGCTCGAGCGCGGCGGCGAGCTGCGCCTCGGCCTGCGCGAGGGCGCCGCACTGACGGCGGTGCAGGAGGCGCAGCGGGTGGTCGGCATGCGCCTGCCCATGCAGTGGCTGGCCCAGGCGGATTTCGACCAGGCCCTCGGTGCGGCGTACCAGCATGATTCGTCGGCGGCGATGCTGATGGTCGAGGGGCTGGGCAACGACCTCGACCTGGCCAGCCTTGCCGATCAGATCCACGAAACCGAGGACCTGCTGGAGCAGGAGGACGACGCGCCGATCATCCGCCTGATCAACGCGATCCTTGGCGAGGCGATTGCCGAGAACGCCTCGGATATCCATATCGAAACCTTCGAGAAGCGCCTGGTGATCCGCTTTCGGGTCGACGGCATCCTCCGCGAAGTGGTGCAGCCCAAGCGCGAGCTGGCGGCGCTGCTGGTCTCGCGGATCAAGGTCATGGCCAAGCTGGACATCGCCGAGAAGCGCATTCCGCAGGACGGGCGTATTTCGCTGCGGGTCGGCGGTCGCGAGGTGGACATCCGCGTGTCCACGCTGCCCTCGGCCAATGGCGAGCGGGTGGTACTGCGCCTGCTGGACAAGCAGGCCGGGCGCCTGACCCTGCGTCATCTCGGCATGAACGAGCAGGACCGCCGCCAGCTGGAGCAGGCGGTGAAGAAGCCCCACGGCATCATCCTGGTCACCGGCCCCACCGGTTCGGGCAAGACCACCACGCTCTATGCCGCGTTGACGACCCTCAACGATCGTACGCGCAACATCCTCACCGTCGAGGATCCCATCGAGTACCACCTCGACGGCATCGGCCAGACCCAGGTCAACACCAAGGTCGACATGACCTTCGCCCGCGGCCTGCGCGCGATCCTGCGTCAGGACCCGGACGTGGTGATGGTCGGCGAGATCCGCGACCAGGAAACCGCCGACATGGCCGTGCAGGCCTCGCTCACCGGTCACCTGGTGCTCTCCACGCTGCACACCAACAGCGCCATTGGCGCCGTCACGCGCCTGGTGGACATGGGCGTCGAGCCGTTTCTGATCTCCTCGTCGCTGCTCGGCGTGCTGGCCCAGCGCCTCGTGCGGGTGCTGTGTAATGACTGCAAACGCGCCTACATCGCCGATGCCGCCGAGTGCGAGCTGCTCGGCGTCAGTCCGGCCGAGGCGCCGACGCTGTACCACGCCGAAGGCTGCGAGCAATGCCGTGGCCTCGGCTACCGCGGGCGTACCGGCATCTATGAGCTGGTGCTGTTCGACGACACCCTGCGCACCATGGTGCACACCCGCGCCAGCGAGCAGGACATGCTGCGCCATGCCCGTGAGCTGGGCCCGAGCATCCGCGAGGACGGGCTGCGCAAGGTGCGCGAGGGGGTGACCACCATCGAGGAAGTGCTGAGGGTGACGCGTGAGGAGTGAGGGGATGAGGTTGATTCCGACGCGCCTGCAGAGGCATCCGCAGCCTGACCGACGTCGCATGGTGGCGCCATTCGCGGCCGCTCCCTCGGCTGTGCGGTATCTGTGTAGAGGCGCTCTCGACCGCGGATCGCCGCTGTTGGAGACCGCCTGATGGCTGCCTTCGAATACCTCGCCCTCGACCCCCGTGGCCGTGAGCAGAAGGGCCTGATCGAGGCCGACAGCGCGCGTCAGGCGCGGCAGTTGCTGCGCGAGAAGCAGTGGGCGCCGCTGGAGGTGAAGCAGGCCAAGTCCAAGGAAGACGTCAGCCGTGGCGGCTTCAGTTTCGGCCGCGGCCTGTCGGCGCGTGATCTGGCATTGGTCACCCGGCAGCTGGCGACGCTGGTGCAGGCCGCGCTGCCCATCGAGGAAGCCCTGCGCGCGGCGGCCGCGCAGTCCACCTCGGCGAAGATCAAGTCGATGCTGCTGGCGGTGCGCGCGCGGGTGATGGAAGGCCACAGCCTGGCCGCGGCGCTGCGCGAATATCCGTCGGCCTTTCCCGAGCTTTACCGCGCCACCGTGGCGGCCGGGGAGCACGCCGGCCATCTCGGGCTGGTGCTCGACCAGCTGGCCGACTACACCGACCAGCGTCAGCAATCGCGGCAGAAGATCCAGCTGGCGCTGCTCTATCCGGTGATCCTGATGGTCGCCTCGCTGGCCATCGTCGTGCTGCTGCTCGGCTACGTGGTGCCGGACGTGGTCAAGGTATTCGTCAACACCGGGCAGGAACTGCCGGCGCTGACCCGCGGGCTGATCGCCACCAGCGACGTGGTGAAGAACTGGGGCTGGCTGATCGTGCTCGGCCTTATCGGCGCGTTCCTGGCCATGCGTGCGGCCCTGCGCGACCCGGCGCTGCGCCTGCGCTGGCATGCGTTCATCCTGCGGATACCGCTGATCGGTCGGCTGAGCCGGGCGACCAATACCGCGCGCTTCGCCTCCACCCTGGCGATCCTGACGCGCAGCGGCGTGCCGCTGGTGGAAGCGCTGTCCATCGCCGCTGCGGTGATCGCCAACCTGCGCATTCGCGAGCGGGTGGTCGAGGCGGCGCAGAAGGTGCGCGAGGGCAGCAGCCTGACCCGTGCGCTGGATGCCACCGGGGAATTCCCGCCGATGATGCTGCACATGATCGCCAGCGGGGAGAAATCCGGTGAACTGGATCAGATGCTGGCGCGAACCGCGCGCAATCAGGAGAACGACCTGGCCGCCCAGGTGTCTCTGCTGGTCGGCCTGTTCGAGCCGTTCATGCTGGTGTTCATGGGGGCGGTGGTGCTGGTCATCGTGCTGGCCATCCTGATGCCGATCCTCTCTCTCAACCAACTGGTGGGTTAACGACCATGACAACAAGACTGCAGCGCCGCACCCAGGGCGGTTTCACCCTTATCGAGATCATGGTGGTGGTGGTCATCCTCGGTATCCTCGCCGCGCTGGTGGTGCCGCAGGTGATGAGCCGGCCGGACCAGGCCAAGGTCACCGTGGCCAAGGGCGACATCAAGGCCATCGCCGCCGCACTGGACATGTACAAGCTGGACAATTTCGCCTACCCGAGCACCCAGCAGGGACTGGATGCATTGGTGAAGAAGCCTTCCGGCAACCCGCAGCCGAAGAACTGGAACCGCGACGGTTACCTCAAGCGTCTGCCGAAGGACCCATGGGGCAACGACTACCAGTACCTGTCGCCGGGCACCCAGGGCCAATTCGACCTGTATTCCTTCGGTGCCGACGGCAAGCCCGGCGGCAGCGATCTCAACGCCGATATCGGGAACTGGGACCTGTAATCGATGCGGCAGCGCGCCCGCGCCTTCACGCTGATCGAGCTGCTGGTGGTGATCGTCCTGCTGGGCATTCTGGTCAGCGTGGCGGTGCTCAGCGTCGGTGGCTCCAGTACCTCGCGCGAGCTGCGTGACGAGGCGCGGCGGCTGGCGGCGCTGATCGGCGTGATGAGCGACGAGGCGGTGCTCGACAGCCGCGAGTACGGTCTGCTGATCAACAGCGAGGGGTATCGCGTGCTGCGCTATGACGAGACGGCCATGCGCTGGTTGGAGGTCGAGCGGCGCAAGACGCACAAGGTGCCGGCGTGGATGCGTCTGGATCTGGAACTGGATGGCACGCCGCTGGAACTGCTGGCCCCGATCCGGCGCGAAGATGATCGCGCCGGGTTGTCCGGCGAAGGCGAGCGCACCGAGCGCCGCGCGCCGCGGCTGGAGCCGCAGTTGCTGATTCTCTCCAGTGGCGAGTTGTCGCCATTCAGCCTGCGTCTGTCCGAGCGCAAGTCGGGCGGCGACGCCTGGCTGATCGCCAGCGACGGCTTCCGCCTGCCCGAGGCCGAGCCGCTCGGAGACAGGCGATGAGAGCATCTCTGGCCAGGGCCGGCCGCGGTTTCACCCTGCTCGAAGTGCTGGTGGCGCTGGCAATCTTTGCCAGCGTTTCGGCGGTGGTGCTCACCGCCGCCGGGCGCAGCCTGAGCAATGCCGGACGCCTGGAAGAACTGACCCTGGCCGGCTGGATCGCCGACAACCGCATCAGCGAGCTGCAGTTGCAACAGGTTCCGCCTGCCATCGGCCGCGAGACACGGGAACTGGAGTTCGGCGGCCGCCAGTGGCAGACCCTCAGCGAAGTCGAGGCCAGCGCCGACCCGGGCCTGCTGCGCGTCACCGTTTGGGTCGCGCTGCAGACACCGCGCGCTCGCAGCGGCTCGCCGGCCGAGCGCGCGGTCACCAGCCTGACCGGCTTCATCGGCGTCGAGCCGGGAGCTGCGCCCTGATGATCGATCGCATGCGCGCCGACGCCGGTTTCACCCTGCTGGAACTGCTGATCGCCATCGCCCTGTTCGCGCTGCTGGGCCTCGGCACCTATCGCATGCTCGAAGCGGTGTTGCAGAGCGACGAGGCGGTGCGTGCGCAGGAACTGCAGCTGCGTGAGCTGAGCCGGGCGGTGTGGGCCTTCGAACGCGACCTGCAGCAGGTGGTGGGGCGGCCGATTCGCGACGGTTTCGGCGACGAACGCAACGCCTTTATTGGCCAGTTGGGTGGTGAGGATGGCGCGCCGGTGCTGGAGTTGAGCCGCGCCGGCTGGCGCAATCCCACCGGGCTGCGGCGCGCCAATCTGCAGCGGGTGCGCTGGCGACTGGCCGGCGACAACCTCGAGCGCGTCTACTGGGTGGTGCTGGACCGCGACATCGACAGCGAACCGCGCGTGCAGCGCGTGCTGGACAACGTCCAGGGCCTGCAGCTGCGCTACCTCGACGAGGAGGCCGTGTGGCACGAGGAATGGCCGCCATTCGACTTCGGCCGCGGTAGCCCGGAGAACGCCGCCGAACGCCTGCCGATCGCCCTGGAATTGAATATCGAGCACGCCCGCTACGGCCGCATCACCCGCCTGCTGCGCCTGCCCGATGCCGCCGAGCAGACGATGCAGCAGGGGCTGCCCGGCGCCGAGGGTGTGCCCGAGCCGTTCGAAGGGGAGCTGCCGCAATGAGTCGTCAGCGCGGCGTGGCACTGATCACCGTGCTGCTGGTGGTGGCCATCGTCACCGTGGTCAGCGCGGCAATGGTGGCGCGCCAGCAGCTGAGCATCCGCGCCACCAGCAACCAGCTGCAGGCGCGTCAGGCCTGGCACTACGCCCTGGGCGGCGAGGCGCTGGCGCAGGCCATCCTGGCTCGTGACCTGCGGTCCGCCGCCGGTGCTGACTCGGGCGCCAGTGGTGAGGCGGCGGCCGTCGATCATCTTCTGGAACCCTGGGCTCAGCCGCTGCCGGCGTTCGAGATCGACCAGGGCGAGATCCTCGTGCGCATCGAGGATCTCGCCGGACGCTTCAACCTCAACGACCTGTTGCGCGACCAGCAACCCAACCCTGCCGCGGTCGAGCAGTTCCGCCGGCTGCTGCTGCGTCTGCAGATCAGCGCGCCCTATGCCGAGCGCCTGCTGGACTGGCTCGATCCGGACCAGCAGCCGAGCGGCGAGCTGGGTGCCGAAGATAACGCCTATCTTGCCCTCGATACGCCCTATCGCAGCGCCGGTCGCCGGCTGCATGACCTGTCCGAACTGCGCCTGCTGCTGGACATGCGCGAAGAAGATTTCCAGCGCCTGGCGCCCTATGTTGTCGCGTTGCCGCCGAACGTGCCGCTGAACGTCAACACGGCGAGCGCGATGGTGCTTTCCAGCCTGAGCGACAGTCTCAGCCTCGGCGCGGCCGAGTCGCTGGTGGAGCTGCGCCGCGCCGCGCCGTTTCGCAACAGCGCGGCGTTTCTCGCGCAACCGGCGCTGGCCGGGACTACGCTGCAGGGCACTGCGCTGGCGGTTGGCAGTCAATTCTTCCAGGCCACCAGCGAAGTGCGCCTGGGCGACCGCCGGCTGGCGCTGGTCAGCCTGTTGCAACGCGAGCAGGACGGTAGCGTCCGCGTGCTCGCGCGAAATCTCGGTCAGCCTGCCCGGCAGACCCTCCCATCCGACGGAGAACGCTAGACCATGGATTGCCTGTTTCTGCCCGCCGATTGCCCAGCCCGGCTCGACGCCGAGACCCGCGTCCACTGGCTGCCAAAGGAAGAGCCCGGCCGCTGGCAGCCACTGGGCGAATGCGCCGCAGGCAATGGCGCGATCAGCCTGATCCTGCCGGCCGAAGTCTGCAGCTTCTTCGCGATCAGCCTGCCGACCCGCAAGGCGCGCTGGATGCAGCAGGCGCTGGCCTACGCCGCCGAGGAGCTGCTTGCCGAAAACGTCGATGATCTGCACCTGGCCCTGGGCGAAACGCTGCCGGATGGCCGCCAGCGCGTCGTGGCGATCCGCCGCCAGCTGCTGGCCGGCTGGCTGGAGCAGTTGCGCGAACTGGGGCTGCTGATCGTGGCGATCCATGTCGACGCCGACCTGTTGCCGCGCGAGGCGACGCAGCTGCTGTTCATTGGCGAGCGCGGCCTGCTCGGTGGCGAGGGCGAGACCCGGCTGGCCTTCGCCGGCGCGGACTGGCCGCAGCTCGCCACGCTCTGCCCGGCACCCTGGCACGCCCAGGGCAACGTGGCCGAGCCGCCGCTGGCACTGGACGACTATCGCCAGCTGGACGACCCCTATGCCTTTCTCGCCGCGCAGCGTGCGGCGGCACTCAACCTCGCCCAGGGTGATTTCGCGGTGGAGGTCGGCAATACCGGCCTCGGTTACTGGAAACCGCTGTTCGCCGTCGCCGGGCTGATCCTGCTGGTGCAGCTGGGCTTCAACCTGGGCCAGGCCTGGTACTTCCAGCGCCAGGGCGACGCCTACGCCGAGGCCAGCCTGGCGCTGTATCGCGAGCTGTTCCCGGAGGACATCCGCATCGTCAACATGCGCGCCCAGTTCGATGATCATCTGGCTCGCGGCAGCGGTGGGCAGGCGGGCTTTCTGCGCCTGCTCGATCACGCCGCCGCGGCACTGGAAGACGGCATTCCGGTGACCATCGGCCAGCTCGACTACAACCAGGACCGCGGTGATCTGGCGCTGCAGGTGCAGGCGATGGACTTCGCCACCCTGGAAACCCTGCGCCGGCGCCTGGGCGATGCGGGGCAGAGTGTGCAGCTGGGCTCGGCCAGCCGCGAAGGTGATGGCGTCAGTGCGCGCGTGGTGATCGGAGGCTGATGATGAATCTCAAGCAGCAACTGGCCGTACGTCTTGCCGACTCGCCGCTGTGGCAGCGCTGGCAACGCCTGGCGCCGCGCGAGCGCACCTCGCTGAGCCTGCTCGGCGCCTTTCTGCTCGCCGTGCTGTTCTACCTCTGGCTGTGGCTGCCGGCGCAGCGCCAGGCGGCCGAGGCGCGCGACTACTATCAGGCGCAGCGCGAGCTGCACGCCTACATGGAGCAGAACACCGAACTGGCGCGGCAGATGGAGCGCAGCAATCAGGTCGAACTGGCGCCCGAGCAGCTGCAGGGCGTGATCACCGAAAGCGCGCAGCAGGGCAACCTGTCCATCGAGAGCTTCGACAACGGCAGCGACGGCAGCCTGCAGGTGAGCCTGCCCGGGGCCTCCTATGCCCTGCTGCTGCGCTGGTTCGACACCCTGCAGGGGCAGGGGGTGAGCGTCACCGAGGTCAGCCTGGAGCGCGCCGGCGAGGGGCTGGTCAACGCGCGGGTGAGCTTCCGTGCCGGCAACGGCTGAGGCCGCAGGGCAGCGGCGCCTGCGCGCCGGTAGCCGGTCAGTGCGAGGGGTTGAACTGCATGGCCAGCGCGCGTAGTGCGGCTTCGGCGGCGAGCACCTTGGCGATGGCGTCGTTGGCCTTCTCGCGGGTGATACCCAGGCGATCGAACAGCTGCTGCGGCACCTCGGCGTCCGGCCCGCTGCCGATACCGCGGTTGCGCAACATGCGCACCGCCAGGCAGACCAGGTTCGGATAGGCCGCATCCTCGCCGTCATAGCCCGGGTCGTTCTGGAAGCGCAGGGCGGCCGCCAGTTCTTCGGGCATGCCCCACAGGCGCATCAGCCAGGCGCCGATCTGTTCGCGGGTGATGCCCAGCAGATGTTGCTCGACATGGCCGTGCGAAAGGTGCGGGTTGGCTTCCAGGTGGCGGCAGATCAGCGAGAAATGCGGCGGGAAGACGTGCGCCAGCACCAGATAGCCGAAGTTGTGCAGCAGCCCGGCGAGGTAGCTCAGGCCCGGCTCTGGACGCTGCTCGCGGGGGATGGCGCGGGTCAGCCCTTCGATCACCGCGGCGGTGTAGATCGCCTGTTGCCAGTAGGGCGTGGCGTCCTGCGGCTTGTCGTTCGGCAGGCTGATGGTCTTGCCCAGCGCCAGGCCGAGGGCGAGGTTGATCACCAGGTCGAAGCCAAGCACGCGGACAATGGCGTCTTCCACCGAGCGGATGCGCCCGGGCGCGGCGTAGTAGGGCGAGGCGGCCCAGCTGATCACCTGCGCCGCCAGTGCCGGGTCGGTTTCCACCACGCCGGTGATGTCATCGACCGTGGCTTCCGGGTTGACTCGCAGCTTGATGATCTTTTGCGCCGTATGCGGCAGCGGCGGAATCTCGATGGTTTCTTCCAGACGCTTCTGGATGCGCCGCGCAGTGAAGCTCTGCACGGCCTGGGTGATTTCCGCACGGTCGTCGTGCGGGCGGTCCAGGTTCGGCCGGATGTCGCTCAGCGGCACGGCGAAGTTGCCGGCGCTGGCCTTGCTCAGCAAGCGCTTGAAGTCGGCGCCGGCGACCTCCACCAGCAGGCCGGGCTGACCGGACTCGACCAGCAGCCGCGGCTGCTGCAGCAGGCGTTCTTCGTACAGGCAGGGCGAGCTGGTCAGCGGCGGCAGGCCGGGCAGGCGGCTCAGCTCGTGCTTGGCGAGCATGCGCGCCAGTCGCTCCGGCTTGACCGCCGCCAGCTCGCGGCCGGTGAGCTCGGTCAGGCGCGTGAGATCGAGCAGATGGTCCTGGGGGAACAGCACCAGCATGGCGCCGATGCTGTCATCCAGCAGCACTGCCTGGACCCGCTGGGCCGCCGGAATATTGGGGCGGTCGCGCTGAATCTGGTAGTCCACACCGAGGTCTTTCAACAGCTTGGTGATCAGCAGGGGCAGTTCGGAGCAGCTTTCGGTGTCGACAGCAGTATTCATAAGCGGACCTGTTGTAGTGACCTGCCGGAGTATAGCGAAGCCGTCACGCGTGGACGCTGCGGCGACGGATGGTTGTCATACCTGGCCGTATTCCTGGCCGTGACGCAGCCAGCGCTCGAGCAGTGGGCTGACGTGCTGCGGCCAGCGTGCCAGCAGTGTCTGGGCGGCGTCGCGCACCGCCGGTAGCAGCTCGGCGTCGCGCATCAGGTCGGCGACCTTGAACTGCAGGAGGCCGGTCTGACGAGTACCGAGCATCTCGCCGGGGCCGCGCAGCTCCAGGTCCTTTTCGGCAATCAGGAAGCCGTCGCAGGTTTCGCGCATGATCGCCAGGCGTTCGCGGCCCAGCTGCGACAGCGGCGGGTGGTAGAGCAGCACGCAGTGGCTCGCCGCGCTGCCGCGGCCGACCCGTCCGCGCAGCTGATGCAGCTGCGCCAGGCCCAGGCGTTCGGGGTTCTCGATGATCATCAGGCTGGCGTTGGGCACGTCGACGCCCACCTCGATGACGGTGGTGGCCACCAGCAGCTGCAGTTCGCCGCGCTTGAACTGCTCCATCACCGCGGCCTTCTCGGCCGGCTTCATGCGCCCGTGGATCAGCCCCACGCGCAGCCCGACGAGCGCCGCGGAAAGGTCCTCGAACGTGGTTTCCGCGGCCTGGCAGGTGAGTTCCTCGGATTCCTCGATCAGCGTGCATACCCAGTAGGCCTGGCGGCCCTCGTTGCAGGCGATGCGTACCCGCTCGATGACTTCCAGGCGCCGGCTGTCGGCGATCACCAGGGTGTTCACCGGCGTACGTCCCGGCGGCAGCTCGTCGAGGATCGAGGTATCGAGGTCGGCATAGGCGCTCATCGCCAGGGTGCGAGGAATAGGCGTGGCGGTCATGATCAGCTGATGCGGGCAGAGCCGGCCGTCGATGCCCTTCTGGCGCAGGGCCAGGCGCTGCTGCACGCCGAAGCGGTGCTGCTCGTCGATGATCACCAGGGCCAGGCGCTTGAAGACCACCTCGTCCTGGAACAGCGCATGGGTGCCTACCACCATCGGGCAGCCGCCGGCGATCTGCTCCAGCGCCGCGGCGCGGGCCTTGCCCTTGAGCTTGCCGGCCAGCCAGGCGACCTCGATGCCAAGCGGTTCCAGCCACTTGCTGAAGTTGAGAAAGTGCTGCTCGGCGAGGATTTCCGTGGGCGCCATCAGCGCCACCTGATAGCCGGCTTCCAGTGCCTGCAGCGCAGCAAGGGCGGCGACCACGGTCTTGCCGGCACCGACGTCGCCCTGCACCAGGCGCAGCATGGGTTCGTCCTGGGCCAGGTCATAGGCGATCTCGGCGCCGACGCGCTGCTGCGCGCCAGTGGGGCTGAAGCCGAGGTTGGCGAGAAAGCGCTGCGGCAGCCTTTTCGCCGGCGGCAGTTGTGGTGCCTGCTGGGCGCGTACCCGCTCGCGCAGGCGCTGCAGCGACAGCTGATGGGTCAGCAGCTCTTCGAAGGCCAGGCGATGCTGGGCCCAGTGGCGGCCCTCGGCGAGCTCCTCCAGATCGGCGTCCGGTGGCGGCCGGTGCAGGTAGCGCAGGGCCTGATCCAGCGGGCCGAGCCGGTACTCGCGGGCCAGCTCCGCCGGCAGCCAGTCCGGCAGACTGTGCGGGCCGAGTCGGCTCAGCGCCTGCTCGCTGAGGTTACGCAGGCGCTGTTGGGTCAGGCCCTCGGTGGTCGGGTAGATCGGCGTCAGGGTCTGTTCCACCGGCGCCGGCTCGCCGGTCAGCGCGCGGTATTCGGGATGGTAGATCTCCAGTCCCGAAGCCCCGGGACGGGCTTCGCCGTAGCAGCGCAGCTGGGTGCCGCGCTTCATCGCTTCTTTTTGCGCCTGGCTGAAGTGATAGAAGCGCAGGCTCAGCGTGCCGCTGCCGTCCTGCAGGCGCACCAGCAGGCTGCGCCGACGGCCCATGACGATATCCGCGCCGGCGACGATGCCTTCGATCACAGCGTCCTGCCCCGGTCTCAGCGAGCCGATGGGCACCACGCGGGTGCGGTCCTGGTAGCGCAGCGGCAGGTGGAAAAGCACGTCCTGCAGGGTTTCCAGGCCGACCCTGGCCAGCTTTTCTGCCAGCGCGGCGCCGACGCCCTTGAGTGCGGTGACCGGAATGGTCGCCAGTTCGCTCATGGCCTCAGGCTTTCGCCGACGGCGGTTTGCCTACAGAACACAGGCGGATCGAGTCGGCGAGGATCTCGATGGCCTTGGGCCGCGGGAAGCTGGCACGCCAGGCGATCGCCACGGTGCGGAACGGCACCGGCGGCGTCAGCGGGCGGATCTCCAGCACGCCGGGGGAGTAGTGATGGCTCTCTACCGCCGACAGCGGCAGGATCGACACACCCAGGCCCGAGGCGACCATGTGGCGGATGGTTTCCAGCGAGCTGGATTCCACCGTGGTATGGCTGGCCGCTTCGCCCTTGCGCACGGTCGGGCAGGCCTCGAGCACCTGGTCGCGGAAGCAGTGCCCCTCGCCGAGCAGCAGCAGGCTCTTGTCGTTGAGCATCTCCGCGTCGATGGTTTCCTTGGCGGTCCAGGGATGGTCGGCGGGCATCAGCACGTAGAACGGCTCGTCATACAGCGGCTTGGTCAGCACATCGGCTTCCTGGAACGGCAGCGCGATGATGATCGCGTCCAGCTCGCCGGTGCGCAGCTTGTCGCGCAGGACGTGGGTGAAGTTCTCTTCGATGTACAGCGGCATGTCCGGCGCCACGCGGTGCAGCTGCGGGATCAGGTGCGGGAACATGTAGGGGCCGACGGTGTAGATGGCACCGACCTTGAGCGGTGCGGCCAGCTGGTTCTTGCCGACCTGGGCCAGCTCGCGGATGCTCTGCGCCTGCTCCAGCACCTTCTGCGCCTGGGTGACGATGCCTTCGCCCACGGGGGTCAGGCGCACGGCGCTCTTGGTGCGTTCGAAGATCAGTACACCCAGCTCGTCCTCGAGCTTCTTCACGCCAACCGAAAGGGTCGGCTGACTGACGTGGCAGCGCTCGGCGGCACGGCCGAAGTGCTGTTCCTGGGCGAGGGTGACGATGTAGCGCAGTTCGGTCAGAGTCATAGTCAGCATCCATCAGATTGCCGGCAAGCATAGCCTTTTGCGTAGCCCTTAACCAACCAGTGGCATGCGTGGAAAGCCGGTACACTCCAATGCATACGGCCCGCGTTCGGGTACCACTGAGGGAGCAGAAGATGGGCAAGCGCCTTAGCGTATTGATCGCCGGTTGCGGCGACGTGGGCAGTCGTCTGGGCCTGCAGCTCGGCCGTGACGGCTGGCGGGTGTACGGTCTGCGGCGCAACGCCGCCGAGCTGCCGGTGCCGATCCTGCCGGTCAAGGGCGACCTGACCGATCCCACCTGTCCGCGCTGCTGGCCCAACGGCGGGCTGGATTATCTGGTCTATGCCGCATCCGCCACCGAGCATGATGAGGCCGGCTATCGCCAGGCCTATGTCGAGGGGCTGCGCAACGTGCTTCGCTGGCTGCGACAGCACGAACAGCAGCCGCGCCGTCTGCTGTTCGTTTCCAGCACCGGCGTCTATGCCCAGCGCGACGGCGAATGGATCGACGAGGATTCGCCCACCGAGCCGACCGGCTTCACCGGGCAGGTCATGCTCGAGGCCGAGCAACTGGCCCTCGGCTGCGGCCTGCCGGCCACCTGCGTGCGCATGGGCGGGCTGTACGACCCGAGTCGCCCCTGGCTGCAGAACCAGGTGCGTGCCGGCCTGCGGGTCGAGCGCGATCCGCCGCAGTACAGCAACCGCATTCACCGCGACGATGCCGCCGCGCTGCTGGCCTTCCTGCTGCAGGCGGACGCCAGCGGCACCGCGTTGCAGCCCTGCTACCTGGGGGTCGACGACGAGCCGGCGCCGCTGCACGAGGTGGTCGACTGGCTGCGCGAGCGGCTGGGTGTCACCCACTGGGCCGAGCAGAGCATGACCCGACGCGCCGGCAGCAAGCGCTGCAGCAACGCCCGCGCCCGCGCGCTGGGCTGGAAACCGAGGTTCGCCAGTTACCGCGACGGCTATGCCTCGCTCGGGCGCAATCGGCACTAGTCAGCCGCCGTTGCGCTCGTGTTCTGGCGGTGCGGCGGGCATGCATCCCGTCGGTAACCGGGCACTCTCGTGCGGCGCTGCTTACTAAAACCTTGACAGCACGCCGCACCGACAGAGGAGCAACAGCGAGGCAGAAGGAGAATCACCGAGACGGCGTTTCCGAAACCCGACAGGAGATTGTCCATGAGAGCCCTTCGCTGGCACGGCAAGCACGACATCCGCTGCGACAACCACGTCCCCGATCCCTCCATCGAGGACCCGCGCGACGCCATCATCAAGGTCAGTTCCTGCGCCATCTGCGGCTCCGACCTGCACCTGTACGACGGCTTCATGCCCGGCATGCAGCACGGCGACATCATGGGCCACGAGTTCATGGGCGAGGTGATGGAGGTCGGCTCGGCGAACAAGAAGCTCAAGGTCGGCGACCGCGTGGTGGTGCCCTTCACCATCGTCTGCGGCGAATGCGACCAGTGCCGGCGCGGCAATTTCTCGGTCTGCGAGCGCACCAACCGCAACAAGGACATCGCCGACAAGGTGTTCGGCCATACCACCGCCGGGCTCTATGGTTATACCCATCTCACCGGCGGCTATGCCGGCGGTCAGGCCGAGTATGTGCGCGTGCCCTACGCCGATGTCGGCCCGGTGGTGATCCCCAATGGCCTGACCGACGAGCAGGTGCTGTTTCTCGGCGACATCCTGCCCACCGGCTGGCAGGCCGCGGCGCAGTGCGATATCCAGCCCACCGACACGGTGGCGATATGGGGCGCCGGCCCGGTCGGCCAGTTCGCCATCCGCAGCGCGATCATGATGGGCGCCGAGCAGGTCATCTGCATCGACAACGTGCCCGAGCGGCTGTCCATGGCCCGCGCCGGCGGCGCCATCACCATCAACTTCGACGAGGAAAGCGTGCTCGAGCGGCTCAAGGAGCTGACCCGCGGCAAGGGTCCGGAGAAGTGCATCGACTCGGTGGGCATGGAGGCGCACGCGGCGCGTTCGATCGATTCGATGTACGACCGCGCCAAGCAGGCGCTGATGCTCGAGAGCGACCGGCCGCACGTGCTGCGCGAAATGATCTACGTCTGCCGCCCGGCCGGGATCATCTCGATTCCCGGCGTCTACGGCGGGCTGATCGACAAGATCCCGTTCGGCGCCGCGATGAACAAGGGCCTGACCTTCCGCATGGGCCAGACCCATGTCAACCGCTGGACCGACGACCTGCTCAACCGCATCCAGGAAGGGCAGATCGATCCGAGCTTCGTCATCACCCACAGCGTCAGCCTCGAGCAGGGCCCGGAGATGTACAAGACCTTCCGCGACAAGCATGACGGCTGCATCAAGGTGGTCCTGAAGCCATGAACCGGTCGCCGATCCCTGCAGTAGGGATCGGCCGAGCCACGATATCGAGCGAGGAGTCTTATGAGCATTCCACGTCAAGTCACCCGGCCCAACCATTCGGCGCGCTCGCTGGCGCGGGGACTGGGCTGGTTCAGCATCGGCCTGGGCGTCGTCCAGCTGGTGGCGCCGCGTCAGGTCGCGCGTTTCATCGGCATGCCCGGCAGCGATGGAGTGATCCGTGCCTGCGGTCTGCGCGAAATCGCCACCGGCGTCGGCATTCTGCTGGCGGATGATCCCAAGCCCTGGATCTACGGCCGTATCGGCGGTGACGCGCTGGACCTGGCCGGCCTCGGCTGGAGCATCGAACACGGCAACGAGCCGGCCAATGCGGCCATCGCCGCCGGGGCGGTGGCCGGCATCACCGCACTGGACCTGAGCTGCGCCAAGGGTCTGGATGCCGAACGGGTGCCAGCGGTCGAGCGGGACTACAGCGATCGCAGCGGTTTTCCCGCAGGCACGCAGCAGGCTCGCGGCTGCGTCGAGGCGGAATTCGCTGCGGCCCGCGCCGAACCCAACGGCTACTCGCCCTCGCTGCACTGACGTACTGCGCCGAGCCGGGGCGCCTGCGCTCTCGGTTCGGCGAAGTTTTTGTTAAGGTGGCCGACCGTTCCGGTCGTCCGCCCGCTGGGCTCAGCGACGACGCTTCAGATGAGAGCCCATGTCTTCGGTCATCAACGTTGTCCTGCCCGTCTTCGCCCTGATCCTGCTCGGCTACCTGTGCCGCCGCAGCGGGCGCATGGGGCCGACTGGCGCTTCGGAACTCAACCGTTTCGTGGTCTGGCTGGGCCTGCCGGCACTGCTGTTCAGCGTGGTCGCCACCTCCACCTGGGAGCAGCTCTGGCAGCCGGGGTTCATCGCCGCCTTCGCCATCGGCTGCCTTGGCGTGTTCGCCTTCACCCTTGCGTATCGCCTGCTGCAGAAGCAGCCGCTGGTCGATGCCAGCCTGGATGCGCTGGGCGCGTCCTATGCCAATACCGGCTATGTCGGGATTCCGCTGTGCATGCTGGTGCTCGGCGACGAGGCACTGCAGCCGGCGATGGTCGCTTCGATCATTGTCGTGTGCGTGCTGTTCGCCATCGCCCTGGCCTGCGTGGAGACCGGGCTGCACGCCGGCCAGGGCCTGCTGCGCACGCTGGGCAAGGTGAGCGGGGCGCTGGTGCGCAATCCCCTGGTGATCGCGCCCATGCTCGGCGCGCTATGGGCTGCCGGCGGTGTACAGCTGCCGGTGCCGCTGGCCACCCTGCTCAAGTTGTTGGGCGCAGCGGCGGCGCCCTGCGCGCTTGTCTCGCTGGGCCTGTTCCTCGCCCAGCCGCAGCCGGCCGGTCGGGTGCAGGGCGTCTGGCCGCTGGTGGGGTTGAAGCTGGTGGTACAGCCGCTGATCACCTGGTACCTGGCGTTTCAGGTGTTCGAACTACCGACCCTGTGGGCCTATTCGGCGCTGCTGCTGAGTGCGCTACCGACCGGCACCGGGCCGTACATGCTTGCCGAGTTCTATGGCCGCGAGGGCTCGCGGGTATCGCGGGTGGTGCTGTACTCGACGCTCGGCTCGCTGCTGACCCTGTCGCTGATCCTGCTGCTGTTGCCGGTCTGAACTGCGTGCGTTTGCTTGTTGCGTGGATAAGCCTGGCGGGGTTATCCACGGGCCACCCTTCGCCCAGCTGTCAGCTCGCTGGTCGCGTCACTTCCAGCACCACGGCGGCGATGCGGTCGCATTTGACGTAGGCGCCACCGAGCAGCTCCTCGCCGAACACGTCCGGGTCCAGCTCGCGATAGGTCCAGCTGAAGGCGCCGCCCTGCAGGCGTCGGCGCACCTCCGCGAGGAACGGGTCCTGGTTGTCCAGCATCGCCACGCCGGTATACAGCAGCAGCGTTCCACCCGGCGCCAGGCGCTGCAGCGCCGCATCGAGGATCGCCAGCGACAGCCCGGCGCCCAGCGGTCCACCGCCGTGGCGATAGGCGCGCTGGTCGGCGTCGATCAGATAGGGCGGGTTGGCCAGGATCAGGTCGAACTCGCCGTCCACCGCGCTCAGCAGGTCGCTGTGCAGGGCGCGCAGGTTGTCGGCACCGGCCAGCGCCGCGTTGATGTGCGTCAGGCGCAGTGCCTCTGGATTGATGTCCACCGCCAGCACCTCGGCCTGCGGCCGTGCCAGCGCGGTGAGAATCGCTCCGGCGCCGGAGCCGCAGCCGATGTCCACGGCGCGGCGGATCATCCCGGTGTGCTGGTTCAGATGGCAGCGGATGGCGTTGGCGAAACGGTAGGTATCCGGGCCGAAGAACACCGCGTCGCTGGCGGTGGTGGGAAATGCCGAGTGCAGGAACAGCTGGCCGTCGAGGCTCGACAACCGCACCTTCGAACGCCAGCGCGAGCCGCAGGCTTCCAGCACCTGCGCCTGATCCATCAGGCTGAACAGCGGGCCCGGCAGCAGCTCGTGCTGGAAGGGCCGGCTCCAGCCGAACACCCCGTGCAGGTCGTCGGCCAGCGCATTCTCCGGCCGCTGGTTGACCCGTTCGTGGGTCAGCGGGGTGGGCGTGATGAAGTGATAGCCGCGATCGCGCAGGGCCTGGCCCAGATGCAGCAATGCGCGGTCCTGCGCAGTGTCCATGGTCATGGTGCTTTCCTTGATCGATCCTTTCAGTTGAACAGGCCGTTGAACAGCCGCGTGGCCAGCAGGCCGGCGGCGCTGTGATGGCGTTGCGGCGCCAGCAGCGGCAGCAGCAGGCGCATGCGGGCAGCGCGGTCGGGCAGGCGGGCGACCTGCTGTTCGAGCAGCTGCAGCTCCTCATCGAAATCGTTGCCACTGACGTGTTCGGCGGGTTGCGGCATGGCCGGCGCCGAGGCGGCGCGGCGCCCGTTGAACAGCGCCTGGCGCTGCAGCAACGCACCGCGCGGGCTGCGCTTGCCATCGGCCTGCCAGTCGTCGGCGATCCAGTCATGGATCATCTGCTGCTCGTAGGCGCTGAATACTCCGAACATGGGCGCCTGTTCGCCGACGATGAGCTGCCAGAAACGACTTTCCTGCGGGTCGTGGCCGCGCTTGATCCAGCCGCGCTTGTCCAGCACCGCGAGGAACTGCTCGACGTCTTCACCGAGCCACTGGTTGACCGTGCGGCCTTCGAAGCGGCAGTAGTCGGAATGAACGAACTGGCCGACCGCGGCCTTCTTCTCGAAGATGCGCTGCACCTCGCGGCCGAGGTCGAAGTTGCCGATCACCGAGACGGTGCTGGCGCCCAGGTCGTTGAGGCGATAGCCATCGCGCACGCGGCGATAGAACTCGGCGCTGTCGCCCACCTGCGGCCAGGCATCCAGCAGACCTTGCACGGCTTTCTTCGCGTGGCCGTTGTCGGCGTTGTCGACGGTGACGTGCAGGGTGAAGTAGTAGGGGTCGATGCCCAGTTCGGTCAGCTCATAGGAGGTGATCAGCAGGTGCAGTGGCAGCTGCTCGTAACCGAGGTTGAAGCCGATGATTTCCGGCAGGAACTGCTCGGCGTGCTCGGCCAGCGCCAGCTGGATGGCACCCTGGACGAAGTGTTCGTCGTCCAGCTCCTGCCAGTCGTCGCAACCCTGACTCGCCAGCAGCTTGCGGTAGAGCACCACGTGGTTCTTCTCCGGCAGCCCGTCGCCGAGCTCCTCCAGGTAGGTCTGGATCAGCGCGGTGAAACGCGCATCGTCCCACCGCTGCAACAGGCCGTAGAGCCAGGCACCGTCCACCAGCTTGGTCGGCGCCACGCCACGCAGAAAGTGCAGCGCATGGGCCTTGCTCGGGAAATAGCGGCGCGGCCCGCCGACCCGGCGCTGTTCCAGGTAGGCCTGGTACTGATGGCCGACCGCCTCGGTACGCTGCAGCACCCAGGCGTCCAGATCGGCGGGGTCCGCCGGCAGGTCGCAGGGCAGGGCAGCGGCCGCTTCGAGCTGCGTGCGCAGGTAATCGGCGGCGTTCTCCCGCGCGTGCTGGTCGACCTCGCGGACGAGGGCGAAATACAGCGCCCGTGACGGCTGATCCGGCTCCGGGGTGATGGCAGGGGTGATCGGCAGGCTGCGGGAAGTCAGTTGCATGATTCTGTTCTATGGCAGTTCCAGTTGAGTTTTGGCTGCCTCGCCACTGGATTAGTTCAGCTGCGCCGCCGAGCGGCCATTGGTCCAGAAATGGCCTTACGGCCCTGCACCTTCTGCCGGCCCCGCCATCCTAAAAACCATGGCGCTCCGGATCGGCCGGGGTGCGGCGACGAACGAGGAACTGCTGATGAGCCAGAGCGAACCGGGCCGCGAGAGCATCGAGTCCATCGATCAGAGCGGCGATGCCCACGAACAGAATCCCGAAACCACCATCACTCATGGCGATGTCGCCGGCGGCAGCGAAAGCGACGTGCCGGGCGGCGCCTACAACGTGCCGCCGGGTATGGCCGAGGAGGTGAGCGACGAAGAGGCACTGCCCGATGGCGAGCAGCCGGAGCGCTGAACGCGCGCGGGGTGATCGACGTCACGCTCGACGCATTTGCCGGGCGTTGATGCCGCCATCGGCTTAATTCACGGCGCGATCGGGTCGCCTGCTGGCTCTACACCCTGCCAGCGGGACGCGATGCGCCGCATCCGTGTCGTGGCGGACGAACCCTCTGCCCGGGCAACGGACATGCGCCAACACAGCCGTTTCAGCTTTCGCCATATCAGCAGCATCCAGGTCAGCAATCGCCTGAGCGGCGAACCCATGGGCTATGTCGCCGATCTCTCGCTGGGGGGCCTGCGCCTGGTCGCCAGCCAGCCGCTGGCCGTTGGCGGCTGCTACGAGATGGTGCTGCACGTGCCGGAGCACGGCGAGCGCGTGCGGCAGATCGAGGTGGTGGTGATCTGCCAGTGGTCGCGCAAGGACTCGCGGCGCGACAGCTTCGAGATGGGCTTCGCGCTCGACCGGCCGTCGGCCGAGTTCACCGCCATGGTGGCGCAGCAGGCACCGCGGCGGCGCAAGCTCTACTGAGGCACGCGGAAGGTATCAGCCCAGCGTGCCGAGAATGTTCACCCCGACCCGGTCGGGAATCTCGTTCTGGGACAGCACGTGGAGTCCCGGGCTGAACACCCGTGCATAGCGCGCCAAAAGCGGGCGCAGCTGCGGCATTACGGTCAGGATCGGCGGGTGGCCATCCTTGCGCAGCTTTTCCTTCACTACCGGCATGCTGTTCTGCAGCTGATTGAGCAGGCTGGGCTCCACCGGGATGTTGTCCAGGCTCACCGGCCCGGCCTGCTGGGCGATGGCCAGGGCATTGAGCAGGGTGTTCTCCAAAGCGTTCTCGAGCACGAACACGCCCAGCTCGCGGCGGTCGCCAGCGACCATCGAAACGATGCTGCGGCGCAATGCGAAGCGCACGTCGGCAGCCAGCAGCACCGGGTCCTTGGTGGTCTCGCTGCATTCGAGCAGGGTGCTGGCGATGGTCTCGATGTCGCGCAGCGGCACCTCTTCCTGCAGCAGCTGGCGGTACACGCGCATCTGCTGGGTGTAGCTCAGGGCGCTCTTCAGGCTCTCGGCGAGTTTCGGCGCCTGCACGGTCAGGCGCTGCATCAGGTGTTCGACGTCGTCGTGCTTGAACAGGTCCGGCAGGTGCTCGCGGATCACCTTGTTCAGGTGGGTGGCGATGACGCTGGCGCAATCGATCACCTGATAGCCGAGGTTCAGCGCGCGGGACTTGTCGCCCGGCTGAATCCACACCACCTGCATGCGATAGGCCGGGTCGGTGCCGAGGATGCCGTCGATTTCGCCGTACAGCTCCGGCGACGGGATCGCCATCAGGCGGTCGGCGTGCAGCTCGGCGCCGTCGATCTTTTCGCCGTTGATGTAGATGTCGTACTGCGAGGCCTTGAGCCGAAGGCTGTCGCGGATCTGCACTTCCGGCAGCAGAAAGCCGAGGTGCTCGGACAGCGTCTGGCGCACGCCGCGCACCCGCGCCGGCAGCGGCGCACCGGACGCCTCGTTGACCAGCCCGACCAGCTTGTAGCCGAGCGACACCGACAGCCGCTCGACCAGCGGAATGTCTTCCCAGGCCAGCGACTGGGCCTTTTCCTTGTCCATCGCCTGGCCGAGCTGCTGGATCTCCTTGAGATCGGCGCCCTCGGCCGGTGGCTGCTGCAGCGAGACGCGCCAGGCGATGAAGCCGATCAGTGCGGCGAAGCCGATGAACGCCAGGTGCGGCATCCCCGGTACCAGGCCGAGTACGAAGAGGATGCCGGCCACGGTGTACAGCGAGGCCGGGTTGGCCAGCAGCTGGCGCTGCACCTGGCTGGTGATATCGCTGGATTCGTTGATCCGGGTGACGATGATCGCCGCTGCGGTGGACAGGAGCAGCGCCGGAATCTGCGCCACCAGGCCGTCACCGATGGTGAGCAGGGCGTACTGCTTGAAGGCATCGCCGGCGCCCAGGTCATGGACGAACACGCCGATGGCGAAACCGCCGAACAGATTGATCAGGAGGATCAGGATGCCGGCGATGGCGTCGCCGCGGACGAACTTCGAGGCGCCGTCCATGGCCCCGTAGAAGTCCGCTTCCTTGGCCACTTCCTGGCGCCGCGCCTTGGCTTCTTCCTGGGTGACGAGGCCGGCGTTGAGGTCGGCATCGATGGCCATCTGCTTGCCCGGCAGGGCGTCCAGGGTGAAGCGCGCGGTCACCTCGGAGATGCGCTCGCCGCCTTTGGTGATGACGATGAAGTTGATGATCATCAGGATCACGAACACCACCAGGCCGACGATGAAGTTACCGCCGATGACCACTTCGCCGAAGGCCTCGATCACCTTGCCCGCCGCGCCGGTGCCGGTATGGCCCTCGAGCAGCACCACCCGCGTCGAGGCGACGTTGAGGGTCAGGCGCATCAGCGTGGTGATCAGGATTACCGTGGGGAATAGCGAGAAATCCAGCGGGCTCTTCGACGACACGCTGACCAGCAGCACCAGCACCGCCATGGCGATGTTGAAGGTGAACAGGATGTCCAGCAGCTGCGGCGGCAGCGGCAGGATGATCATCGCCAGGATCGACAGGATGATCAGCGGAATGCCGATCCGACCGCTGCGGAAGGTGGGCGTGAGTTTCTGCATCAGGTTCATGAGCGTGCTCGGTTGAACAGTTCTTCGGGAATGTGGATGTTGCTGGCCAGTGCCGGCTTGCCCTGGCGACGGCCCTGTTTCCAGGCCTTGAGCTGGAGGATGTAGGTCAGCACGTGGGCCACCGCGGTGTAGAGCGGTGCCGGAATCTGCTGGTTGACCTGGGTGCTGTAGTAGATGGCGCGGGCCAATGGGGGCAACTCGACCACCTCACGCCCGTTGGCCTGGGCCATCTTGCGGATGTACAGCGCCATCTCGTCGACGCCGCGGGCGATGACGAAGGGCGTCTCGGCCTTCTTCGGGTCGTACCTGAGCGCCACGGCGTAGTGGGTCGGGTTGACGATCACCACGTCGGCATCCTTGATCACCTTGGCAATCTGCCGCTGCGCCAGCGCGCGCTGCAGCTGCTTGATGCGCGCCTTCACTTCGGGGCGGCCTTCCTGGTTCTTGTGCTCTTCCTTGCGCTCCTGCTTGGTCATGCGCATTTTCTTGAGGAAGAAGAAGCGCTGCAGCGGGATGTCGATGAAGGAAAACAGCACGAACACCAGCAGCAGCGAGATTGCCAGGTCGAAGGTCAGCGAGAAGGCGCCGCCGATGGCGTTGAAGATGTCGGTGCGCTGCAGCGCGACCAGTCGTGGCGCGGCGTAGTACAGCTGCCAGGCAGCGATGCCGAGCAGCGCGGAGATCTTCAGCAGCGACTTGGCCAGCTCGCTCCAGTTCTGCGCGCCGACCATCCGGCCCAGGCCGGTGATGGGGTTGAGCTTGCTGAACTTCGGCGCGAAGTTCTTCGAGGCGAACACCCAGCCGCCCGGCACCAGGGCAAAGGCGATCACCAGGATCGGCGTCAGCAAAAGCGGCAGCAGCACGCTGATGAATACCAGCAGGTTGTGCGTGAGGATCACCTGCAGGTCATCGATGCCGATCTCGCTCTGCTGGAAGTTGATGTACGAGTAGCTGAAGCTCTGCTGCATGCCATCGAGAAACAGCCCCGCACTGAGCTTGAGCAGCAGCAGCGTGGCGAGCAGCGAAACGGTGGTGGCTACATCCTTGGAGCGGGTGACCTGGCCATCGTCGCGACTCTTCTTGAGTTTCTGCTCGGAGGCCTCTTCGGTCTTTTCCTGACTGCTGTTCTGCTCAGACATGGCCGCCGCTCCTGAGCAGAACGCCGATCTTGTCCAGCAAGTCGCGGGTCAGGTGCAGGTAGGCCTCGGCCAGGTTCGGCAGGGTCAGGTAGATCAGCGACAGGCCGGCGATGATCGCCATGGGAAAACCGAGCGAGAACAGGTTCATCGCCGGTGAGATGCGGTTGAGCAGGCCGAAGCAGAACTGCACCAGCGTCATGCAGAAGACGATCGGTAGGGCGATCAGCAACGCCGCCGAAATCACCCAGGCCATGGACCAGGCGATGGTCTGCAGGCCGTCGTAGAACAGCCCGCTGCCGATCGGCCAGTAGACGAAGCTCTGGTAGATGATGCTCACCGTGACCAGATGGCCGTCGATGGCGAAGAACAGCAGCGCCAGCAGGATGAAATACAGCTGGTAGATGATCGAGGCCGAGGACACACCGTTCATGGGGTCGTTGAACACCGCCATGGACAGCCCGAGCTGGGTCGAGACCACGTCACCGATCAGGGTGAACACGGTGAACACCAGCAGCAGCGCCAGGCCCAGCAGCAGGCCCATGGCGATCTGCTCGATGGTGGCCAGCATGCCTGCCAGCGACAGCGGATCGAGTGTCGGCGGTGTCGGCAAGGCCGCGCCCAGCACCAGGGTCAGCGTCAGCGCCAGGAGGATGCGCACACGCACGCTGATCGCCTTGTGACTGAACATCGGCGCCAGACTGAACACGGCCATGATCCGGCAGAACGGCCACCAGTAGGCGAGCAGCGATTGCAGGTAGTGGCCGGCGTGCATGACGGGATCGTTGGGCATGATTCAGCCGACCAGGCGACCCGCCTGCTGGAAGGTTTCGATGAACAGATCGCTCAGCGTGCGCAGGATCCAGTGCCCGGCGAACACCAGCATGCCGAGGGTGATCAGCAGGCGCGGGAGGAAGCTCAGCATCTGTTCGTTGATCTGGGTGGCGGCCTGGAAAATGCTGATCAAGAGGCCGCCGAGCAGGCTCGGGACGATCAGCACGCAGACCACCAGGACGATCACGTGGATGGCGTTGGAGACGATATGGACGGCGGTGTCGGGGGTTAGCATTGGGGCACCATCACGCGGGGCGTTTTGTAAGAGCCGTTTTGGCTGGGCCGCAGATATGGGGGCGTGGCGCTTTCCTCGGCGCCACCTACAGGTTGCGCCTTGCACGGCGCGTCACTTTTTCTTGTGTGGCCAAGAAAAAGTAACCAAAAAGAAGGCCACCCCTGCATCCGGGTTTTGCTTCGCAAAACTCCCCTCGCTCCGGCATTGCTCCGGGGGTCGTCGCGAAGGGACATCCATGTCCCATCGCTCCTCTCTCGGCATCCATGCCTCGAGCCCCCCTGCGCAACGCCTGTGCTCGGCCTCCTGAAGGGGAATCCGGACCGAGTTGCCTGGAGTTTTTCAAGCAGCGATAGATCCAAAGCGTTTCGCTGGTTACTACGCGCAGGACTTGGCAGGCGACAGCGAACGCCCCTTTCAGAACGTAGGGTGGGTAACGCGAAGCTTACCCACCAATTTTTACGCGCAACGTTCGATACCAATCGCTGTGCCGCTTGCGGTGGAAAGTGCCTCGCAGATTTCCACCCTACGAACTTTTGACGGCCATTTATTAAGTAACGCTGGCTCGAAACGACTTCTTGCTTTTCCATTGCACGAACTGCCAGGCGACCCGAAACGCCCCTTTCAGAAGGCCGAATGGAATCCGCGCGTAGGGGAGCGAGCGGCATGGATGCCGCGCGAGGACTGAGCGTCCCCGCGATAAAGGGCCATGGATGGCCCTTGTACGCCGGCCCCCGGAGCGGGGATGGAATGAGGGAAGTCTCGCGAAGCGGGACCCAGATGGAGGGGCAAGACTTTTTGGTTCCTTTTGGGGCGACTGCCAAAAGGAACTCGCCCAGCAGGGCGAAACCAATGCGTCGGCCAACTGCGCCAATGGGCTGTACTCGGAGAGCGGCAAGCCCAAACACTTCGCGGCAAAGGTGCCCTGCCTCCCCATTCTCCAAGCCCCACCGCACAACCAACGTATCCATTCCCATCACCTAAAACGGCTGAATACTGGTGGTCAACGTCCCCATCAACAGCGCCCAGCCATCAACCAGCACAAACACCATCAGCTTGAACGGCAACGAAATCATCATCGGCGAGAGCATCATCATGCCCATCGCCATCAGCACGCTGGCCACCACCAGGTCGATCACCAGGAACGGCACGAAGATCATGAAGCCCAGCTGGAATGCGGTCTTCAGCTCGCTCAGCACGAACGCCGGCAGCAGCAGCGAGAAATCCAGCTCGTCGAGGTCCTCCGGCAGCTGTTCGCCGGCCAGCGCCACCATGGTTTCCAGGGAGTTCTTGTTGGTCTGCGCCAGCATGAAACCGGCCAGGCTGCCCTTGGCCGAGTCCAGCGCCTGTTCGAGGGTGATCTCGTCGTTCTGGAACGGCTCGTAGGCCTGGCTGTGGATTTCCTGCCAGACCGGGCGCATCACCAGCAGGGTGACGATCAGCGCGATACCGATCAGCACCTGATTCGGCGGGCTCTGCTGCAGGCCAATGGCCTGGCGCAGGATGGCCAGCACGATGATGAAGCGGGTAAAGCAGGTCATCATCATCAGCATCGCCGGCAGGAAGCCGAGCAGGGTCATGATGATCAGGATCTGCAGCTTCACCGAGAACTCCTGGCCGTTCTCGGTATCGTTCAGGTTGAACAGCGTGATCTCGCCGCCGGCGGCCTGGGCTGCCAGGGGCATCAGCCCGATCAGCAGCAGGCCGAGCGGGCTCAGGCCGCGACGCAGGCTCATGGGGCGAAGGCGTCCAGGCTGGTGCCGGACAGTTCGACGATGCGCAGGCCGTAGTTGCCGTTCATCACCACCACCTCGGCCTTGGCGAACAGGGTGCCGTTGACCTTCACGTCCAGCGGTTCGCCGGCCAGCTTGTCGAGCACGATCACGCTGCTGGTGTCGCACTCCATCAGCTCCTTGAGGGAGATTTCCGCGGAGGCGACTTCCAGGGTGACGTTCACCGGAATCTTGCCGAAGAAGCTCAGGTCCTGGCGTGGCGCTGGCGCGGCCGCCGGGGCCGGTACAGCCGGCTCGTCGACCGCATCCAGGCTCAGGTCGCCTTCGTTGATGAGGTTCTCGAATTCGTTGTCGGAAAGATGGCCGTTCATTGGGGGTTCACGCTTTCAAGTGAAGTGAGGAACAGGGCGCCATCCTCTTCGAAGATGGTGCCGCGAAAGAGCTTCTGCTGGTTGATGCGCACTTCGTAACGGTCCAGCGGGCGCAGCATGAGGATGTCGTCGAGCTGCAGGGCGAGCACCTGCGCCAGCGGCATCTGCGCCGCGGCCACCACGCAATCGAGGCGTACCGGCAGGTGCTTGATGTGATCGATGGGGTTGCCGGGCAGGCGCGGCATGGCTGGGCCGGCCAGGCGGCTGGTCAGTTCGTCGACCAGCTCGGTGTCCAGATAGAGGTAGATGGAGGAACGGCTGCCGGTGATATGGCTGATGTACTCGTACTCGGCCACGTACTCCCAGCTGGTTTCCTCGTAGTCGTTGCGATAACTGTCGAGTTTGCCGAAGGTATCGCCGGACAATATCGAGCGGGCGAATATATCGGTGATATCCATGCCCAGCCGATTGCGCATGCGCTGTTCCGACGTGCTGATCGGCGGCGTGTCCTGGCTGGCAATGACGGTGCCGCCGTAATAGCACTCCAGTGCTTCGGTCAACAACGCACGGTCGATGGAAAACCCAACTTTTCCCATGGCCGAGCGATAGATGCAGTCCGGCTCTTCGCCGCGCTCTTCCTGAACATCTATGCGATTCAGTTCGAGATTGATGCGGTAATTACGCAGGAAATAATCACCGATCAGCCGCGGATTCTTGTTGGTACTTTCCTTGATGTACTGCGGAATCTTGTGGTGATGCCGTCCCAGCTTCTGCGGTTTCAATACAGTCAGGCTTTGGGCGGGCACGCCATGGTGGACTTTTACATTGCCAGTCATGTTGTGAACTGTATGTCCTGAGGTCGGTGAACACGGCGGTGATGCCGCTGGCCATTGGTGCAGACAAGTGGGCTGGCTGGCGCGGGTGTTTTTCCGGGCACGGCTCTAGCGTGCCGCCATCCTAGGCATGGGCGCGTGAGAGGGTTAAATCAAGAGATATCAAATGACCTCTTTTGAGCTCATCTGGCATCGGTTGATTTCAATTAAGCAGAACTGATTGGGCGACGGTGCTGGCGCGCTGATAGCGTGCGCGCACTTGTTCGGAAAGTACCTTTGCGAGCGTGCTGGTTCGATTGCGAGTCAGTGGGCAAAGACGGCAAAGACTTCCGAAAAATTAAATCGATTTTTTATCTTCCCGCATCTCCGCTGATTCGTTGCGCACGAGCGCGGCGCCTCCCGGAGGGCAAGGTGGTCACATTGAAAAGTGTCAGTCAGGCAATGAACTACGCATGCGACGAGCTATTCGATGAATTGCCGGCGAAGAAAGTCGCCATTATCGGAAGTGCCCAGGCCGAAGCCTGCGAATTTCTGCAGGCCGGTTTGCGCAGGCAGGGTTGCGAAGTTGCGCGTTTCAATGATTTCGCCGAACTCGACAAGGCTCGGCTCGATCGCCTGGCATTGATCTTCGTGGTGGTTGCAAGTTTGCCGGCGCGCTCCTTGTATGCGCAGGTGGAAAGTCTTGTGCGGCGTGCAGGCAGCGTCTGCCTGATTCCGGTAGTCGAGTACGCCGACCAGGAAAAGGCCGCCACGCTGCTGGAACTGGGTTGCGTCGACTACCTGCTGTCACCGTTCAGCGAGACCCAGCTGGGTGCGTTGCTGCGCCGCCAGGTCTGTGCCGAGACCGCCCAGGAAAGCTTCGTTTCCTGCTCCCAGGCCGGTCGCCGCCTGCTGGCCATGGCCCAGCGCGTGTCCCTGACCCGCGCGCCGATCCTGATCACTGGCGAGACCGGCACCGGCAAGGAGCTGATGGCGCGCTACATCCATCGCTTTTCCGCCAGCCCGGACGCGCCCTTCGTCGCGGTGAACTGCGCGGCGATCCCCGAGCAGATGCTCGAATCCATTCTCTTCGGCCATGAGAAGGGCGCCTTCACCGGCGCGGTGAGCGCCCAGCCCGGCAAGTTCGAGTTGGCCAATGGCGGCACCCTGCTGCTCGACGAGATCGGCGAGCTGCCGCTGGGGCTGCAGGCCAAGCTGTTGCGCGTGCTGCAGGAGCAGCGCGTGGAGCGCCTCGGCGGGCGACGCGAGATCGAGCTGAACGTGCGCATCATCGCCGCGACCAACCGCGACCTGCAGCAGGAGGTGGCCGAGGGCCGCTTCCGCGCCGACCTGATGTTCCGCCTCGACGTGCTGCCGCTGCATATCAGCCCGCTGCGCGAGCGCAAGGAAGATGTGCTGCCGCTGGCCCGCCGCTTCATCAGCAAATACGCGCCGCAGGAAGCCCACGACGAGCTGCTCACCGAGGACGCCTGCCGCGCGCTGCTGCAGCACGACTGGCCGGGCAACGCCCGTGAACTGGAGAACACCGTGCAGCGCGCGCTGGTGCTGCGCAACGGGCTCTTCATCCAGCCGCAGGACCTGGGCCTGGCGGTGCCGACAGGCGTACCGGTACGCAGCGAGCGCCCGCTGGTGCTTGCCGCGGAGAACGGCAAGGCGGCGCTGCGCGCGAGCGGCAAGTGGGCCGAATACCAGCACGTGATCGACACCATCCGCCGCTTCGACGGCCACAAGGCCAAGGCCGCCGCCAGCCTGGGCATGACCTCGCGCGCGCTGCGCTACCGCCTCAACGCCATGCGCGAGCAGGGCATCGAGCTGAATTTCTGAACCATCGGGGAAGCACGACCATGAGTTCCATCAATCAGGTACAGCAGGATCTGCTGGGTCGCATGCAGCAGCTGGCCAGCGTTGCCGAGGGCCAGCCGATCCGTCCGTCGAGCATGGCGGCCAACGCCATCAGCGGTTCGTTCGAAGCCGCCCTGCGTTCGGTGGACGCCGAGCAGCACAAGGCCAGCGCGGCGATGGCCGCGGTGGACAGCGGCAAGAGCGACGATCTGGTCGGCGCGATGATCGACAGCCAGAAGGCCAGCGTGTCGTTCTCGGCGCTGCTACAGGTGCGCAACAAACTGACCACGGCGTTCGACGACGTCATGCGAATGCCGCTTTGATCGGCCCAGAGAGCTAAGACGTGCTGCAGAAACTCAAATCCCGGTTGCCCGAAGGCGGGCTGCAACTCGATCCGCGCGTGACGCTGGCGGGCATGGCGGTGATCGCCGCCGCGCTGGCGGTGGCCGTGGCCTTCTACCTGTGGCGCGACAATGGCTCGTTCCGCCCGCTGCATGGCGCCGGCGAGTCGTTCCCCGCCGCCGAGGTGATGCAGGTGCTCGACGGCGAGGCGCTGCAGTACCGCATCCATCCGCAGAGCGGCCAGATTCTGGTGCGCGAGGACCAGCTGGCGCGGGCGCGGCTGCTGCTCAACGCCAAGGGCGTGAAGGTTGCGCAGCCGGCTGGCTACGAGCTGTTCGACAAGGAAGAGCCGCTGGGCACCAGCCAGTTCGTTCAGGATGTGCGCCTCAAGCGCAGCCTGGAAGGCGAACTGGCGCGCACGGTGATGGCGCTCAAGGGTGTGCAGCAGGCGCGGGTGCATCTGGCCCAGGAGGAGAACAGTTCCTTCGTGGTCAGCAAGCGCGCGCCGAGCAAGGCGTCGGTGATGTTGCAGCTGGAGCCCGGCTACAAGCTGAGCAGCGACCAGGTCGGTGCCATCGTCAATCTGGTCGCCAACAGCGTGCCCAATCTGAAGCCGGAAGATGTCGGTGTGGTCGACCAGTACGGCGCTTTGCTCTCCCGCGGACTCAACGTCGGCGGCGGGCCGGCGCAGAACTGGCAGGCCGTGGAGGATTACCAGCAGAAGGCTGCGGCCAATATCGAGCAGGTACTGGCACCGGTGCTGGGCCTGGGCAACTTCCGCATCAGCGTGGCGGCGGACATCGACTTCAGCCAGAAGGAAGAAACCTTCCAGTCCTACGGCGACACGCCGCGCCTGCGCAACGAGGTGCTGCGCAACGAGAGCGCGCTGGATCGTCTGGCGCTCGGCGTGCCTGGCTCTTTGAGCAACCGGCCGGTACCGCCGGCGCCCGAAGGCGAAGAAGCCCAGCAGCCGGCCACCGAGAACAAGGGCGCCACCTCGCTGCGCGAGGAATCGACCCGCCAGATGGATTACGACCAGAGCGTGGTGCACGTCAGACATGCCGGCTTCGCCCTGCGCCAGCAGAGCGTGGCGGTGGTGCTCAATTCCGCGGCGGCGCCGGAGGGTGGCTGGACAGACGAGGCCCGCGCCGAGCTGGAGGCCATGGTGCGCAGTGCGGTCGGCTTCAAGCAGGAGCGCGGCGATCTCCTGAGTCTCAGCGTGTTGCCGTTCGCTGCCGTGGAGCCGATCGAGCAGGTCGTGCCCTGGTGGGAGAACAGTCAGGTCCATGCGCTGGCCAAGGTCGGCGTGGCCGGGCTGATCGCCCTGCTGTTGCTGCTGATCGTGGTGCGCCCGGCGGTACGCAATCTCACCCAGCGCAACGTCGCGGCACTGCCGCAGCGCGAGGGGCTGGAAGGCAGCCTGGTCGAGCCGAGCGCACCGGCCGCGCTGGAAGGCGACAGCCGGCCGGCACTGGCCAGCCCGCGCGAACCCGGCGGACCGCACATCTTCGGTGAGCTCAACCCGCTTTCGGAGATCCGCCTGCCGGCACCGGGCTCGGGTCTTGAGCTGCAGATCGAGCACCTGCAGATGCTCGCCAAGAACGACCCCGAGCGGGTCTCGGAAGTCATCAAGCATTGGATAGGGCGCAATGAAAGAGACCTCAACCCAGCCGGCTGAAGACAGCCAGGCGTCGTCCCGCGAGATCAAGCCGCGGCCGGTGCAGCTGCGCTCTGTCAGTTCGCTGGATCAGGCGGCAATCCTCATGCTGAGCATGGGCGACGAGATATCCGCCGGCATCCTGCGCAACTTCTCCCGCGAGGAAATCATCAGCATCAGCCAGGCCATGGCGCGGCTGTCCAACGTCAAGCAGCCGATGGTATCCGATGTGATCAGCCGCTTCTTCGACGACTACAAGGAGCAGAGCAGCATCAAGGGGGCCTCGCGCTCCTACCTGGCCGGCATGCTCTCCAAGGCGCTGGGCGGCGACATCACCCGCTCGCTGCTCGATTCCATCTACGGCGAGGAGATCCGCGCCAAGATGGCCAAGATGGAGTGGCTCGATCCCAAGCAGTTCGCCGCGCTGATCGCCAAGGAGCACGCGCAGATGCAGGCGGTGTTCCTTGCCTTCCTGCCGCCGGGCATGGCCACCGAGGTGCTCGAGTGCATGCCGGCCGAGCGCCAGGACGAGCTGCTCTACCGCATCGCCAACCTCTCGGAGGTCAACAGCGACGTCATCGCCGAGCTGGAGCAGCTGATCGATCGCAGCCTCAAGGTGCTCAGCACCCAGGGTTCGCAGGTGCGCGGGGTGAAGCAGGCGGCGGACATCATGAACCGCTTCAAGGGCAACCGCGACCAGATGTTCGAGCTGCTGCGCGCGCATAACGAGGAGCTGGTGAGCAAGATCGAAGACGAGATGTACGACTTCTTCATCCTCTCGCGGCAGAACCAGGACGTGCTGCAGACGCTGCTGGAAGTCATCCCGCTGGACGAGTGGGTGGTCGCGCTCAAGGGCGCCGAGCCGGAGCTGGTCAAGGCGATCCAGGGCGCCATGCCCAAGCGCCAGGCGCAGCAGATGGAGTCGATCAACCGGCGCCAGGGCCCGGTGCCGCTGAGCCGTGTCGAGCAGGTGCGCAAGGACATCATGGCCGTGGTGCGCGAGATGTCCGCCGATGGCGAGCTGCAGGTGCAGCTGTTCCGCGAACAGACGGTGGAGTGAGATGACGGTCAAGGTGATCAAGGGTGCCGACCGCAGTTGGCGGCCGTTCCGCTTTCCGCCCCGGGTGAAGCCGCAAGGCCCCGCCGCGGAAACCCTGGCCGGCGATCCGGCAGCCCTGCAGCGGGCGGTGGTCGATGGCTTTCAGGAGGGCATCGACAAGGGCTATCGCGAAGGCCTGGAGCAGGGCCGCGAGGCCGGGCATCGCGAGGGCTTCCAGCGTGGTGTCGAGGACGGCAAGGCGCTGGGCCTGGAGGATGGCCGTCTGCAAGGGCGACGGGCGTTCGACGAGGCCGGCCGGCCGCTGGACCGGCTGATCGAGTCATTCGAGCGCTTTCGTGCCGAGTACGAACAGGCGCGTCGCGAGGAACTGCTGGAGCTGGTGCAGAAGGTGGCGCGCCAGGTGATCCGTTGCGAACTGACCCTGCATCCCACGCAACTGCTGACCCTGGCCGAGGAGGCGCTGACCGCCATGCCCGGCGATCAGGAAGACGTGCGTATCCACCTCAATCCTGAAGAGTGCGCGCGCATCCGCGAGCTGGCACCGGAACGTGCCGCTGCCTGGCGCCTGGTGCCGGACGAGAAGCTCGCGCTCGGCGAATGCCGTGTGCTCACCGCCCAGGCCGAAGCCGACATCGGCTGCCAGCAGCGGCTGGACTCGTGCATGGAAACTCTCGCCGAACACATCACGGCGCAGGGTTGAGCCATGGCCCTGCGCGACAGTTTCCGCCTCGACGAGGCCCTGCGCTCGCTGGACAACGTGCAGCTGGCCAAGGTCAGCGGGCGGCTGGTGCGCGTCTCCGGGATGCTGCTGGAAAGCCTCGGCTGCCAGCGCATGACCGGCCAGCGCTGCTATGTCGAGCAGGGCGACGGCAGCATGCTGGAGGCGCAGGTGGTGGGCTTCAATCGCGATATCACTTACCTGATGCCGTTCAAGAAACCGGTCGGCCTGACCGCCGGTTCGCGGGTATTCCCGGCGCCGGATGACGCCAAGCTGCATATCGATGAATCCTGGCTGGGCCGCGTGGTCAACGGCCTCGGCGAGCCGCTGGACGAACTGGGCAAGCTCGGCGGCCGCGACCCGTTGCCGACCGAGCTGCCTTCGGTCAATCCGCTCAAGCGCAAGCCGGTCAGCGAAGCGCTGGATGTCGGCGTGCGCGCCATCAACGCCACCCTGACCCTGGGCAAGGGCCAGCGGGTCGGCCTGTTTGCCGGCTCGGGCGTGGGCAAGAGCGTGCTGCTCGGCATGATCACCCGGCAGACCAAGGCCGATGTGGTAGTGGTCGGGCTGATCGGCGAGCGTGGCCGTGAGGTGCAGGAGTTCATCCTGCATTCGCTGGGCGAAGAGGGCCTGAAGAAGGCCGTGGTGGTGGTCGCACCGGCCAACGAATCGCCGCTGATGCGCCTCAAGGCCACCGAGCTCTGTCACAGCATCGCCGCCTATTTCCGCGACCAGGGCCATGACGTGCTGCTGCTGGTGGATTCGCTGACCCGCTATGCCATGGCTCAGCGCGAGATCGCCCTGGCCCTCGGCGAGCCGCCGGCGACCAAGGGCTACCCGCCGTCGGTGTTCGGCATGCTGCCGGAGCTGGTGGAAAGCGCCGGCAATGGCGCCAGCGACAATGGCAGCCTGAGCGCCATCTACACCGTGCTGGCCGAAGGCGATGACCAGCAGGACCCCATCGTCGACTGCGCGCGGGCGATTCTCGACGGCCACATCGTGCTCTCGCGACGCCTGGCCGAAGCCGGGCATTACCCGGCCATCGACGTCTGCGCGTCGGTCAGCCGCTGCATGAGCCAGGTCGGCCAGCCGGCGCACCTGGGCGCGGCGCGCCAGCTCAAGGAGTGCTACAGCACCTTCGAGAAGATCAAGGAACTGATCCCGCTCGGCGGTTACACGCCGGGGGCGGACATCAAGACCGATCGCGCGGTGCAGTTGGCACCGACCATCGAGCGCTTCCTGCGCCAGGACGTCGGCGAAGCCGCCGAGCTGGAAACCAGCGTCGCCACCTTGCAGAACATCCTCGGGAAACCGCGATGAAACAGCAGATCGAGACCCTCGGCCGCCTGGCCAGCCTGCGCAGCCACCGTGTGCGGCAGATGCTCGGCCGCGTGCAATACCAGCAGAACCTCTGCCAGCGCTACCGCAACAACATCACCGGCCTGAGCCGCCTGTGCGGCTTTTCCGTGCCGATGAGCACACCGCTGCAGCGCGACAACCAGCAGCGCTACAAGGCCACCCTGTACAAGATGGTGGAGCTGCAGCGTCGCGAGCTGGCGGTGGCCGAGCAGGCGCTGGAGCGCATTCAGCGCGAGCTCCTGCAGGCCATGCGCAGCGAGAAGGTGGTCGAGCATGTGATCGAGGGCAAGCTGCAGCAATGGCAGCAGCTGCTCGCCCAGCAGGAGCAGAAAATCCAGGACGGGCTGGCCGCCCAGGCCCACTGGCGTGCCACCCATTGAGTGCCTTCCATCGAGCTGCTGCGACGGCCGTGGAGACTGCTCGCGGCGGTCGGTAGACTAGCCGCGCCCGGGCTGTGAACAGGCATTTAAGTTTCGTGCCCGGGCGGTCGCCTGTTTGGCTGTAACCACCGAGTTGGAAAGAAATCATGGAAATCAGCCGGCACTTCAAGCCCGCCCTGACACCGGCCACCGAGGCCAGCTCCACCCGCCAGCCCGCCGCGCGCCCGGCGCCGGAAAGCGCCATGCGCCAGCCGGAAAGTCTGCCGCTGGAGCAGATGCACGACGCCCTGCGCGCCATGCCGGACATCGACCTTGAGCGGGTTGCGGCCATCAAGCAGGCGCTGCAGCGCGGCGAGATCTCCACCGATCCTGCCGAGCTGGCCGGCAGCATGCTCGCCTATCACCGCGGAAGCGATGCGTGAACCAGCGCGACAAGCTGCTCGCGGTCGTCGCTGACGACCTGGAGCAGGACTGCGAGGATTACCTGGCCCTGCGCGACCTGATGCAGGCGCTCTATGCGTTCCTGCTCGAGCGTGACAGCCCGGAAATCGACCGTCTCAATCTGCAGATCACCACGCGCGTCGAAGCCCTCGCCGTGCGGGCCCAGCGCCGGGCCAAGGTGCTCGGCGCCTTCCGCCTGCAGGCCGATGCCGAAGGCATGCAGCGGCTGCTCGGCTGCTATCCCGAAGACCAGGCGACGCGCCTGCGCACGCTCTGGCAGAAGCTCGGGGCGATGGCCAGCCAGTGCCAGCAGATCAATGAGCGCAACGGCAAGCTGCTCGCCATGCATCACGAAATCCTCGGCCAGCTGCTGGCCGGCAGCCACGATGCGCGGCTGTACCAGCCGCAGATGTACTGAAGCGCGGCTGCGATATCAGGCCCCTGCGGCGGCCTTGCCCTTACCCTGGCTCTCGGTCTCGATATTCCGCAACAGCCTTCCTCGTTCCGAATGTTTGGCCCGGCAGCCGCCGCTGTCAGCCATCCCTCGCGCATTTTCTCGTTGTGCCTTAAGTCCTGCCCCCTTGTCCGTCGCCTTTAACCGGAGAGATTCCGCCGTCGGCCAGGCGGAAACGGCATTTCCCCGTTTCCTCCGAAGGCCACTGTGCGGAAGCGTTTCTTCTGCGGACATCAGAACAAAACGCTTGTAAATCAATGGTTTGCTAATTGGCATTCAACTTGCTCTAGAGAGCGCAGGAAGGGGATCGGTATGGCGATAGATTCGGATTACATAAAGCAGATGTCGACGCAGCTGGCGACCTACGAAGTTCAGTCTTCGCTGGACCGGCTCAATCGCAACGAAAGCAACTACAAGACCCAGCGTGATGCGCTGAGCAAGTTGCGCACCGCCCTGACCACCTTCAAGTCGGCCGCCTCCGCCCTGAAGACCGGCAAGGCGACGATGCTGGTCAACAGCGCCTCGTTCAGCCAGGAGGGCTACGCCACGGCCACGGTCGGCAGCAAGGCGCAGCCGGGCAGCTACCAGTTTTATGTGGAGCAGCTGGCCAGCAAGCAGCAGGTCGCCGTGCAGGGCCTGGCAGACGGCAGCCTGAGCGGCACGCTGACGCTCAAGGGGCAGGATTTCGATCTGAGCGGCTACACCACCCTCGAAGAAGCGGCCAAGGCCATCAACGCCACTGCCGACCTCGGCGTGCAGGCCACGCTGGTACGCAGCAATGGCCAGGTCAACCTGGTGCTGACCAGTGCCGAAAGCGGCGCCGCCAATGCGTTCGCCGTATCGCTGGCCGGCAATGCCGCCGCCACCGCCACCACGCTTTCCGAGGCGGCCGATGCGCGCATTCGCATGGGCGGCAGTTTCGGTGCCGGCGGTATCGAGCTGACCAGCTCGAGCAACACGTTCGACAACGTCATCGATGGCGTCAGCCTGTCGGTCAGCAAGCTGCACAAGGACGGCGACGCGGCGCTGACGCTGACCGTCGGCCAGGACCAGAGCGCCACCAAGGCCAAGGCGAAGAGCTTCGTCGACGCCTTCAATGCGCTGATGACCAGCTTCGATTCCCTGACCGCCAGCGGCAGCGAAAGCAGCGCCCGTGGCGCCCTCGCCGGGGATTCCAGCGTGCGTGCCATCGAGGGGCGGCTGAATACGCTGCTGCGCACCGACTTCGCCGGCAACAGCCTGATCAACTTCGGCATCAGCGCCGATCGCAACGGCAAGCTGACCATCGACAGTGCGCGTTTCGAGGCGGCGGTGGCCAAGGACCCGGCCGGCTTCGAGGCACTGTTCACTGGCAAGGACAACCTGCTCGACAGCATCGACAAGACGGTCGCCGCCTACACCAGCAGCGCCAACGGCATGTTGAAGAACCGCATGGACACGCTGGACCTGAACCTGCGACGCACCAACGAACAGTTCGACAAGCTGCAGCAGCAGTACGACAGCTACTACTCCCGCTACCTCAAGCAGTTCACCTCCATGATGCAGACCATGCAGAGCATGGAGCAGACCTTCGGAATGTTCTGATGACCTACCTTCCCAACGACAGTTACGACAGCTACCGCTCGGTGGACCTGGAGGCCCGTGCCGCGTCGGCCTCGCCCTACGAGCTGGTGCTGGTGCTGATGGACGGCCTGCTCGACGAGCTGGCCCGTGCCCGCGGCCATATCGAACACAAGCGCTACCAGCAGAAGGGCGCTTCGCTGGAAAAGTGCATGAACATCCTCAACGGCCTGAACGGTGCCCTCGATGAGGAGAACGGCGGTGAGGTCGTGCAGGGCCTGGCGCGGCTTTACGAGTACTGCATCTACCGACTCTCCGACGTCAGCGTGACGCTGTCGCTCGACGGCCTGGACGAAGTGGTGAAGTTGGTGGGCGTCCTGCGCGAAGGCTGGGAGGGCGTCAGTGCCGCCCGCAAGTGACGCGCAGCGTCTGCTGGTGCTGCACCAGCGCCTGGCGGCGGCGCTGCACGGCGGCGACTGGCGCGCTGTGGGCGATGTGGACGGGGCGATCCGCCAGTGCCTGGAGCAACTGCCGCGGGACGCTCATCCCTCCGTGCAGGCGGCCCGGCAACAGCTCAAGCAGCTGCATGGCCAGGCGCTCAAGGCCTGCGCCGACGAGTGCGAGCGTCTGCGCCTGCTGCTGGTGAATCATCTGGAGTACGCCGAAGGGCGTGCGGCCTATCAACGTATCGACCTGTACCAGGCGAGGGACGGCAGCTGATGCAGTTGATCTCGGGTTCGACCACCGCGGCCGGCGCGGCGGACGCAGTCATGCAACCGGTGCGACCGGTATCGCTGAGCGGCCATGCGGCGGCCCGTGCGGACGGCAATCCCGTCGTTGGCCGCACGGATTTTCGTGCGCGCCTGCTGAGTGCGGCGGTGGAGCTGGAGCTGACGGCGCAGCCGCAGGCACCGGCTGCCGAGCTGCCCGTGTCGGCGCAGCCCCAGACGCTGGCCGAGAATGTCAGCGAAGCCGCCGGCGAGGAGACTGCCGAGCAGGGCACGGCCGAGCAGTGGCTGCTGGGCATGCTCGATCAGCAGCAGGTCCAGGTGCAGGCCCGCGACAGCGTCGAGGTCGCTCTGCAGGCGGGCTGGCCGGTGGCAGCCGCTCAGGCTGACGGCGTGCAGGACGGCCTGGCCGATGAGGTCGTCGAGGCTGAGCTGCTGGGTCGGGTGGCTCCGCCGCCTGCCCAGGGGCAGCCCGAGCGCCTGCTGGCCAATGCCGCGTCGGTGCGACCGGTGGTTGAGACCGGCGCCGCGCTGAGCCTGCTTGCACCTGCTGTCGGCGCCACGGAGCTCGTCGCCGAGTTGCCGGTCGAGTCGCTGAAGAGCCCTGGCGCCGCCGAGGAGGTTCGCGAGGCGTCACCGCTGCTCGGCGAGCGTCCGGCGGGCAGCGTGGCCCCGGCTGCCGAGCGCCTGCTCAAGCTGCAGGCGCCGGAGGCCAAGTGGGGCGAGCAGATGCTGCATGCGCTGCGCGAGCACGTCGAGGTTCAGCTGCAGCAGCGTCAGCAGAGCGCCAGCATCCGCCTGGACCCGCCGGAGCTGGGCAGCCTGGAAATCCACCTCAGCCACGAGTCCGGGCGCCTGACGGTGCAGCTCAGCGCCGCCAACGCCGACGTCGCGCGTCTGCTGCAGCAGACCAGCGACCGGCTGCGGCAGGAGCTGGTGGCTCAGCAGTTCGTCCAGGTCAACGTGCAGGTCGGCGCCGATGGTCGCTCCGGTCGCCAAGGCCAGTCGCAGCAGGGGCATGACGACGAGGCGGTACTTGCCGCCGCCGCGCCGACCAGCGCAGCGACGGTTGGAAGTGGCGCCGGTCGCTTGAGCGACCGCGGCAAGGATGTGCTGGTCACGGTCTGACCGGCTCTATTTCAACTACAGGATCTGAATTGGTTATGTCGACGCCTCGTCTCGTTCTTCTGATGCTGCTGCTCAATGTCGTCACCGTGGCCGGTGGCGTCGGTGCCGCCTACTGGCTGCTCAAGCCGGGCATGCCTGGCGGTGAAGTGGTGGCCGAAACCATCGAGCCGGTGGAATACCAGTTCTACCCGGTGAGCAAGGTCATCGTCAGCCTGCGGGGCGACGGCCGCGAACGTTACTTCGTGCTCGACCTCGCGCTGCAGGCCGAGGCTTCGGACGAGCCGAAGAATTTCGAGCAGATCGAACCGCTGGTGCGCAACTCGGTGGTCAGCTACCTCTCCGGGCTGGAGTTTGCCGACCTGCGGGCGATGCCCATCGGCGAGCTGCAGACGCGCCTGGAAGAGGCGCTGTTCGCCGACTTCGCCAGCAAGAAGGCGGTGGTGCCGTTCCACCACGTGCTGGTCAACAAGATGATCGTTCAATAAAGGCCCGCGCCATGAACGCCACCTGCCCCGTCGACTACTACGCCGCCAGCCCGGCCGGCCATGCGCTGTTCGCGCCGGGCGCCGAGCAGCGCTGGCTGATGCAGTATCTGCCGCTGGTCAAGCGCATCGTGCGCCAGCTGTCGTTGCAGGCGAATCAGGTGCTCGACCGCGAAGACATGGAGCAGATCGGCATGATCGGGCTGCTCGAAGGCCTGCGTCGGTACGGCGAGCCGGACGAGCAGTTCGGCCGCTTCGCCGCGCTGCGCATCCGCGGCGCCATTCTCGATGAGCTGCGCCGCCAGGACTGGCGGCCACGCCAGGTCCGGCAGCAGGCGCACAAGGTGCGCGACGCGATCCGCGAGCTCACCCGCCAGCTCGGCCACACGCCGAGCGACGAGGAGATCAAGGCATTCACCGGGCTGGATGAGAAGGATTACCAGGCCTTCCTCTGGGCCGATTCGTCGGAGGCCATCGAGAGCCTCGACGAGTTGCTGCAGAGCGGCCACGAGCACTTTCCCGATGCGGCCGAACTGTTCGAGGAGCGGCTGCTCAAGGAGCGTTTGCTGGAGCAGGCGTTGAGCCGGCTGGACGAGCGTGAGCGGCTGGTGCTGACGCTGTATTACCAGCACGAGTTGAGCCTCAAGGAAATCGCCCTGGTGCTGGAAGTCAGCGACGCCAGGGTCTGTCAGTTGAGCAAGCAGGCGATCGGCAAGGCCTGTCGCTTTCTGGGATCCGCCGACGCGTCGCCCGCAGCTGCGGCGAAGCGCCAGTCGGCCCTTTAACCGAGAGAAGTCAGTAACGTCATGCAGAAAGTATTAGGTGCGTTCATCATCATCGGTTGCGTCCTGGGTGGCTACGCCATGGCCAACGGCGACATGCGGGTGCTCTGGCAGCCAGCGGAAGTGGTGATCATCCTCGGCGCCGCCCTGGGCAGCCTGGTCGTCGGCAATCCCAAGGAAGTGCTGATCGAGATGCTGCACCAGATCAAGGGAGTGTTCGCCTACCAGCGTCGTGGCGAGGAGTTTCAGCGCCAGTTGCTGATGCTGCTCTACGAGCTGCTGGAAATGGTCGATGTGGGTGGCCTCAAGGTGCTCGATTCGCACATCGAAGAACCGGAGCAGAGCGACCTGTTCGTGCGCTACCCGCTGATCCTGCAGGAAAAGAACCTGATGGCCTTCATCGCCGACAACTTCCGCCTGATGGCCATGGGCAAGATCACCGCCCACGAGCTCGAGGGCTTCCTCGAGCAGGAGCTTGAGGCGATGGAACATGCGCTGATGCAGCCGTCGCGCTCGCTGTTCAAGATCGGTGAGGCGATGCCGGGCTTCGGCATCCTCGCGGCGATCATGGGCATCATCATCACCATGGGCAGCATCGGTGGCAGCGTCGCCGAGATCGGCGCCCACGTGGCCGCCGCGCTGGTGGGTACCTTTCTCGGCATCTTCTTCTGCTACTGCCTGATGGAGCCGCTCTCCAACGCCATGGGCCAGCGGGTCAAGACCGAGCTGTCGGCCCTTGAATGCGTGCGCACCACGCTGGTCGCGCATTTGGCAGGCAAACCGACGCTGCTGGCGGTCGACGCCGGACGCAAGCTGATCGAGCAGGACGTCAAGCCGGCCTTCCGGCAACTCGAGGTCTGGGTCAACCAGTACGAGGAAGAAAGGGACGCGGCATGAAGAGCCGAGACAAGGGCAAGGCCGGCGAGCGCGAGGTCATCGTTCGCCGCCGGACCAAGAAAGGCCACGGCGACGAGCACGGCGGCGCCTGGAAGGTGGCTTTCGCCGACTTCACCCTGGCCATGATGGCGCTGTTCATGGTGCTGTGGATCATCCAGCCGCAGATGAACCTGACCAACCCGGCCTTCGGCGAGCAGGAAAGCAATCCGCTGGTCGATGGCGGTGCCGGCATCTTCGACGGCACCAGTACTTCACCGCTGGAGCTAGACGGCGTACCGCTGCGTCCGGCACCGGACGAGCCCCAGCGCCCGCGCGAGGAGACGGCTCGCGGTGAAGGCGAAACGCCCGAGGATGGCACTCGCCGCTATGCCTCGACCGCCGAGCTGCAGGCGCTGGCGGCACTGATGCAGGAAGTCGCCGGGCAGGTCGACGCACTGGCCAACCTGGAGGTGGATGTGGTGCCTCAGGGTCTGCGCATCCTGATCAAGGACGACCAACAGCGCTTCATGTTCCAGCGTGGCAGCGCCGTACTCAACCCGCACTTCGCCAAGCTGCTCGCCGTGCTCGCCGGGGTGCTGAGCAAGGTCGAGAACAAGCTGATCATCAGCGGGCATACCGACGCCACGCCCTATCGCCTGCAGTCGGGGTACGACAACTGGAACCTGTCCGGTGACCGCGCCCTGCGGGCGCGTAACGTGCTGGTGGATGCCGGCCTGCCGGGACGCTCGGTGCTGCAGGTGACAGCTCAGGCGGACGTGATGCCGCTGCGCCCCGAGGCGCCGGAAGACGGCGCCAACCGGCGGGTGGAGATTCTGCTGCTGACCGATTCGGCGGAGTCGCTGTACAAGGAGCTGTTCGGCGACAGCTACGGCAAGGTGCGTTTCTCGGAGAGTGGCGCGCAGTACAGCGGCCAGGGCGGAGCCGGGAGCTGAGCGCATCCGGCGCCGGCTGCCCCGAGCGGGCAGCCGGTGCGCCTGCTCAGCGCTGCGCCACCAGGTGGTCGGCGCAATACACCTGCTGTGTTTCCACGCCGTACAGACACGCGCCCACCTGTTCGAGCGTGATCCGCGCGCCTTTGTGCTTGCCGTAGAACAGGTTGAAGATCAGTTCGTCGTCGAGTTCGCTGGCGGCTGCCAGGCCGCTGATCTCGCCTTCCTCGACGATCAACCGCGAGCGGCCGAGAAAATCGGTTTCTACCCGGCCGGAGGCTTCGACGATGGCATTGCTGTTACGCGTCATCGAGTAGAAGCGGCCGTCGCTGAACACCAGGCTCTGACTGACCGGCGCCAGCTGCCCGTTGCTGAGCAGGATCTGGCCGGTGGAGGCGTAGCGGCCATCCAGGCTGGCGCTGTAGTTTGTGGTGCCCATGGCGACCAGCGCCCAGAGTGCCATGGCCGTCGGTACCATTACTCGCAGCAGACGCTTGCTTGCGGCGCCGCTCTCGGAATGCACAGTCATCGCAGACATCCTTGCAGTGTTTCATTCGAAATGCTGTTCACCTGGCTGCGATGGATCTTCAGCCAGTTCACCTGGCCGTCCCCGCGCAGACAGCGCAGCTCGTAGAAGCCAGGCGACATGTTGACGATCAGCCGACTCGGGTGGGTATTCAGGCCGGCGATACTGGAAACCAGCAGGCGGGTCTCCTGCATCATGCGTTCGAGCATCTGCTGGCTTTTCTCCACGTAGAGCACTTCGAGCTGGCCGATGGAGTGACTGTGGGTCAGCGAACCCTTGGGCGCATGCATGAAGCGATAGCCGAGGGCGACCACCGCCAGCAGCAGCGCCACCGCAGTGCCGAGCACGGTCGGTGCGAGCCAGGGCGACGGACGTGGAATCGCCGCGGCCGCGGGCGCATGTGGTTCGATGATCGTCGTCGGCTGCGCGGCGGCAGCACTCGGCTGTACCGGCGCTGTCTCGCTGGCTTCGAGCAGGTGGTTCGGATTGAACAGGTAACCCCGCCGCGGCAGGGTCTGGATGATCTGGCTGGCGCTGTCGGACAGCAGCTGGCGCAGGGTGTAGATCTGCTGGTTCAGGCTGCCCTGGCCGACTACGCGGTCTTCCCACGCGTGGCGCAGCAGCTCTTCGCGCGAAACCACCTCGCCGGGCGTCTGCAGCAGCCGCTCCAGAACCCGGCTACCGGAAAAGCCGAGATCGACCTTTTCCACGTCCTCGCCACTGATCAGCATGAGCTGGTAGAGCGAGCGGTCGAAGCGCGCCACGCGGCCGTCCCGCCCGCACTTCAGGAGCGGACATGCGGTGCCATCGGTGGCCTTGGTGGTCAGAGATGAAATCATGGTGCCCTGAAAAGCGATCGGAAATGTCTGTGATCTGGAACAAAGGTTTACCGTGAACTGGTCGGCAATATATTGGCGCCGTTTTTTTGAACTTACAAGGGAACTAATCAGGGTTATAGCTGTCATGCATGATGGCTATGCGACATCACTGCGCAGATTGTGTGACTTGCCGGTCGGGAAGGGGGCGTTACAGGGCGCGTCATTGCTGGCTTCGGAGCAAGATGAGCGGGCGTGGACGATGCTCTGCGCGACATCTGACCATTGGTCGGATAGACGGTTGGCGGTGGTTCCGCAGAAAAAAAACGCCCCGACCGAGTCGGGGCGTTTTTGGTTGTAGCGAGCGGTCGGCCAGGGCTGGCCGACCGAGGATCATCAGCCCAGCAGGCCCATGACCATGCTTGGCATCTGGCCGGCTTGCTTGAGCATGGAGATGCCGGACTGCATCAGCATGCTGTTCTTGGTCATGTTGGCGCTTTCCGAGGCGAAGTCGGCATCCATGATGCGACCCTTGGCCATCTCGGTGTTGTCCTTCATGTTGGCCAGGTTGTTGTTGGTGTGGTTCAGGCGGTTGATGTTGGCGCCGAACTGGGCGCGAAGGGTGCCAATGGTGTCCAATGCGTCGGTCAGATCGGTGATTTTGCCATTCGCGGCGCTGCCGTCGGTGCCCGCGATTTCATTGCCCGCCGAAGTCGGGGTGGTAGCTGCAAAGAAACTAGAAATGCCGCTGAGGCCAGTCGCCAGTTCACCAACCTTTGTCGATGCGTCGAGTGTGAGCGTTTCTTCTTTGCTTGCTCCAATCTGGAAGTCTACCCCGCCGGTAGTGCCAAACTTGCCTGCTGCCGTTACGGCTGTACCGTCTGCGGTGAAGAGGTTTTCACCGGCATATTTGGTGTTTTTAAAGATGTTTGCTAGCTCACTTCCCAACTGGTCGTATTCTTCCTGCAGCGAATCTCGGTCGGCTTCGCTATTGGTACCGTTGGCTGCCTGGGTAGCGAGGTCTTTCATGCGCTGAACGATATCAGTCATCTCGTTCAGTGCACCTTCAGCGGTCTGTAGAAGGGATATCGAGTCGCCAACGTTGCGCATCGCAACGCCCATGCCGCGGCTCTGGGCGTTCAGGCGGGTGGCGATCTGCAGGCCGGCGGCGTCGTCGGCGGCGCTGTTGATGCGCAGGCCGGTACCCAGGCGCTGCTGGTTGGTGCCCAGGGCGTTGTTGGTCTTGCTCAGGTTGGTCTGGGTAACCAGCGAGGAATAGTTGGTATGAATGGACAGGGCCATGTGGAAATCCTTCGTGCTAAGTGGGCTGTAGGAGCTGGCTTGACTGCCTGCTGAAGGGGTAAGGCGACAGCCCGCGAAGAAGGATTAAATCCTGGCGCCAAAATTTTTTAGACCATTACCCACTGATTTTCCGCGTCCCATTTGTAGCCAGCCGTCTGTTCAGAACGTACTGGTCACCACACCTTCCTCCACCACCTTGGCATCGATCACCTTGCCGCTGCGCACGTTGCGCACGCGGATCACTTCGCCCGGCTGCCCGTCGCCCAGTGCTTCGCCGTTGGTGGAGGCTTCGATGCCGTCGTGGCTGGCGACGATCTTCACCGGCTGCCCGCGCCTGACTGCCAAGGGCTGCGCCAGCAGCGACGGGGTAAGGGTCTGCCCGGCGCGGATGCGTCGTTTCGCGGCCATGCCCTGCACCTCCTCCAGGCGATGGAAATAGCCGCGCTGGGCCTTGCCGATATTGATCGGCTCGAGCCTGAGGTCGTCGCGTCCGAGCGTCTGCCCGCGTTCGATGATGCCCTGCGCATGCACGGCCGGTAGCCACACGCTGGGCTGGCTGGTGACCTCCAGCGTCCAGCCGTCACTCTGCGGGCAGCTGACCGTCAACCGTTGCCGCTCCAGCAGCGACGGGGCGCCCGCTGTATCGCGAACCTGCAGCGGCTGATCACAGCGGGGCAGCCGCGCGGCACTGGCTGGCAGGCTGGTGTCGTGTCTCAGGCGCGCGCCCTGCCAACCCTGGCGCTTGGCTTCGCGTTGCAGCGCCGCGTTCAGGTGATCCTCCACGGCCTGGTGTATCTGGCGGTCGGTGCCGTCCTGCGCCACGGCCGGTCCCGCCAGCATCAGCAACAGCGCGATCGACCAAGCGGAAGCGGGTTTTCCGCTTCCGCCTTCACGGCGTCCCGGATGCGGAAGCAGAGCGCGGAAACGGTGTCGTTCCGTTTCGATTTTTTCTAACGAAATCAATGCATTGCCTTTGTTTTGGCGGGCCGGCATGAATGCTGCAAAAGCGAGCGACGGTTGACTCATGCTTCAAGGGTATCGGCGAATGAGTATACGGATTGAAGACGCAATCGGCGTTCACGAACGCGCGCTGGGTTTGCGCATGCAGCGCAGCGAGATCCTCGCGGCGAATCTGGCCAACGAAGACACCCCGGGCTTCCAGGCCCGCGACATCGACTTCGGCGCCGAGATGCAGCGCCTGGACGATGGCGCCTCGTCGCGCCTGAGCATCGCCGGCAGCGATCCGCGCATGCTCTATCGCGTACCGACCCAGGCTTCGCAGGACGGCAACACCGTCGAGCTGTCGGTCGAGCAGGCCCAGTTCTCGCGCAACTCCATGGATTTCCAGACCAGCCTGACCTTCCTGACCATGAAATTCCGTGGCCTGAAGCAGGCCATCGAGGGCCGCTGATGTCATTCGATTCCATCTACCGCATCGCCGGTTCGTCGATGAACGCGCAAACCGTGCGGCTGAACACCGTGGCCAGCAACCTGGCCAACACCGACTCGGCGGCGGCCAACCCGGCGGACGTCTACCAGGCGCGCAAACCGATGTTCGCCGCGGTGTACGAAAACAACTCGCTGACCCGCGGCGTCGGTCTGGGCGGCGCCCATGTGCAGGTGCTCGACGTGGTCACCTCCGGGGCGGAACCCAAGCGCCGCTACGAGCCGGGCAATCCACTGGCCGACGGCGAGGGCTACGTCTACTACCCCGACATCAACGAGATCGAGGAGATGACCGACATGATGTCGGCCACCCGCAGCTTCGAGACCGGTGTCGAGGTGCTCAACCGCGTCAAGAGCATGCAGCAGAGCCTGCTGCGCCTGGGAGAAGTCTGATGAGTAGCGTCAATTCCGCGCTGGACGCCAGCCTGGCCGGCAACAGCATCGATCAGGTCAAGCGCGCCGTGAATGTCAGCGACACCACCACGATGGAGAACAACTTCATCAGCCTGATGGTTGCGCAGATCAAGTATCAGGACCCGACCAAGCCGGTCGACAGCACCGAGTTCCTCAACCAGTTCTCGGCGATGTCCCAGGTCAAGAGCATGGAGAACATGACCAGCCTGGCGCAGAACAACCTGGTACTGATGGACAACCTGCAGACGCTGACCGCCGCCGGCCTGGTCGGCCAGCAGGTGCGAGTGGCGGTGGACAGCCTGCAGCTGGGCAAGCAGCCGCTGCAGGGGCAGTTCACCCTGGCCCACGCCTCCAACCGCACGGCCGTGGTACTGACCGATTCCAACGGCCTGAAGACCACCATTGAGCTCGGCGCCCGTGCGCCCGGCCAGGTGCCGTTCGACATCGACCCGCAGCGCCTCGGCCTGCCGGCCGGCCAGTACAGCGTGGCGATCGAATCGGACAACGGCGAGTACCCGCAGGTGGAAGTCGCCGGTCTGGTCGGCAACGTGCGCGTCAGCGCCGAAGGCCCGGTGCTGCAGATCGACGGCGTCGGCTCGGTGCCGTTCTACAACATTCTCGAGTTCGGTGCCGGCCGCGCCTGAGCGCTGCAGCCAGCCACCGAGCCTCCATCCAGCAGAGTCGAGACGCAACCATGAGCTTCAATATCGCCCTGACCGGCCTGTCCGCCGTCAACGAGCAACTCAACACCATCGGCAACAACATCGCCAACTCCGGCACCGTGGGGTTCAAGTCCTCACGCACCAATTTCGGCAGCCTGTATGCCGAAACCCAGGCCATGGGCGTGGAAGTGATCGGCACCACCCAGAGCATCAGCCAGGGCGGCGCGCTGACCTCGACCAACCGCACCCTGGACCTGGCCATTTCCGGCGGCGGCTTCTTCGTCACCCGCGCCAGCAACGGTGACATCGGCTACACCCGTGCCGGCATCTTCGGCACCGACAAGGACAGCTACATCACCAACAGCCTCGGCCAGCGCCTGCAGGGCTATCCGGCCGACGCCACCGGCAACCTGCAGACCGGCACCGTCGGTGACCTGCAGCTGCGTTCCGGCGGCATCCCGGCCCGCGCCACCGACGCGCTGAGCTTCGTCGCCAACCTGGACGCCAATCAGGAAGTCCCGACCGTGGCCTTCGACCCGCTGGCGGCGGACAGCTACAACTCCACCTACACCACCAAGCTGTACGACTCCCAGGGCAAGGAACATACCCTGACCCAGTACTTCGTCAAGACCGGCGACAACAGCTGGAATGCGCATTACTACGTCGACGGTACCGCCCTCGCTGGCGCCCCGCAGGCACTCACCTTCGACAGCGCCGGCGTGCTCGCCGCGCCGATCGGCAGCGTCGCCCTGGCCGCTCCGCTGACCGGTGGCGTGGCACCCCTGGCCATCCAGCTCGACTACAGCGGCACCAGCCAGTACGGCTCCGAATTCAGCGTCACCAACAACCGCGCCACCGGCTACGCAGCTGGCGAGCAGACCGGCATGAGCGTGGAGAAGGACGGCAAGGTCTACGCCACCTACTCCAACGGCGAACGCATGCTCCAGGGGCAGGTGGTGCTGGCCAGCTTCGTCAACGCCGAAGGCCTGAAGAACATCAGCGGTACTGCCTGGACCGAAACCGCTGCCTCTGGCGCGGCGATGCTTGGCGCCCCGGGCGTCGGCCAGTACGGCACCCTGGCTTCCGGCGCGCTGGAGAGCTCCAACGTCGACCTCACGCAGCAGCTGGTAGGCCTGATGGAAGGCCAGCGTAACTACCAGGCCAACACCCAGGTCATTTCCACCAACAAGGAACTGACCCAGGTCCTGTTCAACGCAATCTGAGGCTGACCCATGGATCGCTTGGGATACACCGCGATGACGGCCGCCAGCCGCACGATGATGTCGCTGCAGGTGCGCTCGAACAACCTGGCCAACGTCAATACGCCCGGCTTTCGCGCCGACCTCGAACGCGCCCAGGCCGTGGCGGTGGAAGGCTACGGTTACGACAGCCGGCACATGGCGCTGATCGAGAACAACGGCGTCAGCCTGGCTGCCGGACCGATGGTGGCCACCGGTCGCGAGCTGGACTTCGCAGTCAAGGGCAACGGCCTGATCGTGCTGGAAGACGGCGAGGGCGAGGCCTACACCCGCCAGGGCAGCATGCAGGTGGACGCCGAAGGGCGCCTGACACTCAACGGTCGTGCGGTCCTCGGCGAGGGTGGCCCCATCGTCCTGCCCGAGTACGACCGCATGGAGATCGGCAATGACGGCACCGTGTCGATCATGGCCCCCGGCGACTGGATGATGGCCGAGGTCGATCGCATCCGTCTGGTGGACGTGCCGGCGGCCAATCTGATGAAGAACCAGGCCGGCCTGCTGGTGACGCGCGACGGCGAGCCGGCACAGCCCAGCGAGGACGTGCGGCTGGCCAGCGGCTTTCTCGAATCGAGCAATGTCTCGGCGATCGACGAGCTGGCCTCGACCATGAGCCTGAACCGCCTGTTCGAAACCCAGGTGAAGATGATGAAAGCCGCCGAGGACCTTTCCGACGCCGGCAACCGAATGATCCGCGGCAGCTGATCGGGAGAAAACGCATGAATTCTGCACTTTGGGTCAGCAAGACCGGCCTGGCCGCTCAGGACAAGGCCATGGCCACCGTCGCCAACAACCTGGCCAACGTCAACACCAACGGCTTCAAGAGCGACCGCGCGGTCTTCGAGGACCTGTTCTACGTCATCGAGAAGCAGCCGGGTGCCCAGGCCGACGAGATCAACACCGTGCCGTCCGGCATCCAGCTGGGCAGCGGCGTGCGCGTCGCCGGTACGCAGAAGGTGTTCACCGAGGGCAGCATCCAGACCACTGGCCAGCCGATGGATCTGGCCATCGTCGGCCGCGGCTTCTTCCAGGTCGAGGCGCCCAACGGCGATATCTTCTACACCGAGAACGGCCAGTTCCAGCTCAACGCCGAAGGCATGATGGTCAACGCCCAGGGCCTGCCGCTGAATCCCGCCATCGAAGTGCCCGAAGGCAGCACCGGCTTCACCGTCGGCAGCGACGGCATCGTCACCGCCGTGCTGGCCGGCGATACCCTGCCGTCCGAGCTGGGGCAGATCACCCTGGTCAACTTCACCAACCCCGGCGGACTGGAAGCGCTGGGCGGCAACCTGTACCGCGAAACCGTCGCCAGCGGCGAGCCGGTGGAAGGCGTGCCGGGCGAGGAAGGCCTCGGCCAGCTCAAGCAGGGCGTGCTGGAAGGCTCCAACGTGCAGGTGGTGGAAGCCATGGTGGCGATGATCGCCATCCAGCGCGCTTACGAGGCCAACGCCAAGGTTCTCGATGCCGCCAGCGGCATGCAGCAGTTCCTCAACCAGACCGTGTGATGCCGATGAAGCCGATCGCCCTCCTGTTCGCCTTTCTGCTGCTCGGCGGCTGCGCCAGCTTCGACGAGCTGCTGCCGGACGAGGATTCCAGCGAGTACGAGCCGCTGGAACTCGACTACAGCCTGCCACCGACCACCGGCGGCGGTCTGTTCCGCTCCGGCTACGGCGGCTCGCTGGTCAGCGACCGGCGCGCGGTGCGGGTCGGCGACATTCTCACCGTGGTGCTGGACGAATCCACCCAGTCGAGCAAGAGCGCCGGCACCAGCTTCGGCAAGGAATCGAGCGTCGGCATCGGCGTGCCCACCGTGCTGGGCAAGACCTACCCGGACGTGGAAACCTCGGCTTCCGGCGAGCGCGAGTTCAAGGGTTCGGCCAAGAGCTCGCAGCAGAACACCCTGCGCGGCTCGATCGCCGTCAGCGTGCATCGTGTGCTGCCGAACGGAACGCTGCTGATCAAGGGCGAGAAGGCGCTGCGCCTGAACCAGGGTGACGAGTACATCCGCCTGACCGGTCTGGTGCGGATCGATGACATCAACCGCTACAACCAGGTTTCTTCGCAGAGCGTGGCCAACGCCAAGATTTCCTACGCGGGTCGCGGCGTGCTCAACGACAGCAATTCGGCTGGCTGGCTGACGCGATTCTTCGCGTCGCCGCTGTTCCCCCTTTAAGCGGTAGCTCCCAATGACTAGCCCCCTGCGCTCCGTGAAGCTGTTCTTCGCCTCCCTTGTATTGTGCTGGCAGCTGCCGGCGCAGGCCGTGCCGTTGATGGACCTGGTGGATATCGAGGGCATCCGCGGCAACCAGCTGATCGGCTATGGTCTGGTGGTCGGCCTCGATGGCACCGGCGACAAGAACCAGGTGAAGTTCACCAGCCACTCGGTGGCCAACATGATCAAGCAGTTCGGCATCAACCTGCCGGCCAACGTCGACCCGAAGCTGAAGAACGTCGCCGCAGTGACCGTTACCGCCACGGTGCCGCCGTCCTACAGCCCTGGGCAGAGCATCGATGTCACGGTCTCCTCGCTGGGCGACGCCAAGAGTCTGCGCGGCGGTCAGCTGCTGATGACCCCGCTGCAGGGTGTCGACGGCGAGGTCTATGCCGTGGCCCAGGGCGCGCTGGTAGTCGGCGGGGTGAATGCCGAGGGTGCCAGTGGTTCCAAGGTGGCGATCAACACCTCCAACAGCGGGCTGATCCCCAACGGCGCGACGGTGGAGCGGATGATTCCCACCGACTTCACCGAGCGCCCGGAGGTGATGCTCAACGTGCGGCAGCCGAGCTTCCAGACCGTCACCCGCGTGGTCGATGCCATCGATGGCTATTTCGGCAAGGGCACCGCCACTGCGCTCAATGCCACCAAGGTTTCGATTCGTGCGCCGGTCACCAGCACCCAGCGCATGAGCTTCATGGCCATGCTCGAACGCCTGGATGTGGAAGAAGGTCGTGTGCGGCCGAAGGTGGTGTTCAACAGCCGCACCGGTACCGTGGTGGTCGGCGAGGGCGTGCGCGTGAAGGCCGCCGCGGTGGCCCATGGCTCGCTCACCGTGACCATCAGCGAGCGGCCCCAGGTCAGCCAGCCCGGCCCCTTCTCCCAGGGTCAGACCGCCGTGGTGCCGCAATCGGACGTGTCGGTCGAACAGGATCGCAAGGCCATGTTCAAGTGGCCGGAAGGCGCCAGCCTGGAAAGCATCATCAACACCATCAACAGCCTGGGCGCGACCCCGGATGACGTGATGAGCATCCTCCAGTCGCTGGAACGCGCCGGCGCACTGAACGCCGAACTGATCGTGATGTAAGGCCGCCCATGAGCATCGTTTCCCTACCGCACCACCTCAATGCCATGCGCGCGCGCCACGATGGTCCGAGCGCCGCGCGCCGTCAGCAGCTGGAGATGGTTTCCGAGCAGTTCGAGGCCATGTTCCTGCAGCAGATCCTCAAGCAGATGCGCAAGGCCGGCGACGTGCTGTCAGCCGGCAACCCGATGCGCAGCCGCGAGCTGGACACCATGCGCGACTTCTACGACGAAGTGCTGGCCGAAACCCTGGCCGGCAAGCGCCAGACCGGCATCGCCGACATGCTGGTGCAGCAGCTCTCCGGCGGCCTTGACGGCACGGCGCCGGCGCCTGCCGCGCTCGGTCTGGCCAGTGTCGGGCAGGGCGGCCAGCATGCGCTGCGCGGCACCTGGCAGCGTGGCGTCGAAGCGCTGGACAGCGCCTGGGCGGCGGGCAAGGCGGGCTTTCGCGCACTGGTAGACAGCGTCATCAAACACGAGTCCAGCGGCAACATCGCCGCCGTCTCGCCCAAGGGCGCCCGCGGGCTGATGCAGCTGATGCCCGGCACCGCCCGCGACATGGCCGCCGAGCTTGGTCTGCCCTTCGACGAAGCGCGGCTGACCAGCGATGCCGAGTACAACAAGCGCCTGGGCAGCGCCTACCTGAGCAAGATGCTCGAGCGCTACGACGGTCACCAGGCGCTGGCGCTGGCGGCGTACAACGCCGGCCCCGGCAAGGTCGACGAGTGGCTGAAGAACCATGGCGACCCGCGCCGCGGCGAGATCGATGCGGCCACCTGGATCCAGAAGATCCCATTCCAGGAAACCCGCGACTACACCCGCAACATCCTCAAGGACCTGCAGGCGGCCAACAGCCAGCCGCACCAGCCGCAGGCCGCCGTGCAGGCGTCCGGCTGGTCGCCGGCGGCGCAGGGGAGCATTGCCACCGCCGAGCGCCTGTCCCGGGGTCAGTTGCTCGCAGCCGTGGAGGGCAAGCGCATCGGCGCGCAACAGCCGGCGTCCGTCGCGCTTAATGAGGCGCCCCTGGCTGTCGCCTTGGATAGACAACAGCCGGTTGTCGCTCGCCATCTCTCCGTGGCGTTCGCCCAACCGATCCGCATCGATTCGAAGGAAGCCCTGTCGTGAGTGTCTTGAGTCAGATTGGCTACAGCGGCGTACGCGCCTCGCAGATCGCCCTAACCGCGACCGGGCAGAACATCGCCAACGTCAACACGCCCGGCTTCAGCCGTCTGGCGCCGGAGATGCATTCGGTCGGCGGCCAGACCGCCACCAGCATCGGCGGCGGTGTGCAGGTCAGCAGCATCCGCCGGCTGTCCAACGATTTCCAGAACCAGCAGCTCTGGCGCGCCAGCACCGACAAGAACTACTACGGCACCAGCCAGCAGTACCTGACCGCGCTGGAAGGCCTGATCCACAGCGAAGGCTCCAGCGTCAGCGTCGGCCTGGACAACTTCTTCGCCGCGCTCAGCGAGGCCAGCTCCACGCCGGAATCCATCGGCCTGCGCCAGCAGATCATCGGCGAGGCCAAGCAGCTGGCGCAGCGCTTCAACGGCCTGAACGGCAACATCGGCACCCAGCTCAACGCCCTGCAGGGCCAGCGTGTGGCGATGGTCGCCGAGATCAACGGGCTGTCCGGCAACATTGCCGAGCTGAACGCCGAAATCCTCAAGATGGAGTCGGCCGGGCGCGATACCGCCACCCTGCGCGACTACCGCGAGAACCTGATCAAGGACCTCAGCCAGTACGCCGGTATCCGCGTGCAGGAAGTCGCCGACGGTACGCTGACCGTGTCGCTGGCCAACGGTCAGCCGCTGGTGGCCGGTACCACCGCCGGCCAGCTGCGGGTCGAGCAGAACCTGGCCGGCGAACAGGAGCTGACCCTGGTGTTCGCCAAAACCACCTTCCCGCTGGTGCAGGAAGGCCTCGGCGGCTCGCTGGGCGCGCTCTACGACATGGAATATGGCGCGCTGCGTCCGGCCCAGGCCGACCTGCACGACATGGCCGCCGCCCTGGCACAGATGGTCAACGACACCCTCGCCGGCGGCTTCGACCTCAATGGCAATCCGGGCCAGCCGCTGTTTGTCCACACCCCTGGCAGCACCAGCGGCATGCTCGCGGTGACCGCGCTGACCCCGGAGCAGCTGGCCTTTTCCTCCGCCGGGCAGAGCGGCACCGGCGAAGTCGGCAACAACCAGAACCTGCTGGCGCTGCTGGAACTCAAGTCGGCCAAGGTCAACGTGGCCGGTAGCGATGTACCGCTCAACGACGCCTACGCCGGCCTCGTCGGCCGTGTCGGCAGTGCCAGTCGGCAGAACAAGGCCGACCTGGCCGCCGCCACTGTCGTCGCCGAGCAGGCCCAGGCCCAGCGCGACAGCGTCAGCGCGGTGAACCTGGACGAGGAAGCGGTGAACCTGATGGCCTACGAGCAGGCCTATCAGGCCAACATGAAGGTCATCAGCACCTCCAACGACCTGTTCAACGCCGTACTGGCGATGTTCTGAGCCGACTGACGAGAAGACACCATGCGCATTTCCAACGCCCAGATCACCGCCATGATGCACGGCTCACTGAACAACAGCTCCGAGAAGCTCGGCAAGCTGATGCAGCAGATGGCCAGCGGCCAGCGCATGCTGGTGCCATCCGACGACCCGATCTCGGCGGTCCGCGTGCTGCGCATCCAGCGTGAGGAAGCCAGCCTGACGCAGTACCGCACCAACATCGCCAATGTCTCAGGCAACCTGTCCAAGCAGGAAGCCAATCTGAAAGCCGCCTCCGACAGCATGCTGAGCATCCGCGACCTGCTGCTGTGGGCGGCCAACGGCAGCAACACCGGCGAGGACCTGTCGGCCATTGCCAACGAGCTGGAGTCGCTGGAAAACACCGTGCTCAGCTTCGCCAACGTGCGTGACGAGGAAGGTCGTTACCTGTTCTCCGGCACCCGTTCCAACCAGCCGGCAATCGCCCTGGTCGGCGGTGCCTACGTGCTGCAGGGCAACGACCAGCATCGCCAGGCCGCAGTGGCCAACGGCGTGCTGGTGGAGGAGAACGTCACCGCGGCGCAGATCTTCGGCGCCGGCGTCGGCGTGCTCAACGAGCTGCGCAGCCTGGTACAGACACTCAAGGACCCGGCGCTGGATTCCACCGACCCGGCCGTGCGCGCACAGATCACCGCGACCATGGACAGCCTGGACGACACCCACGGCAGGCTGCTCGGCGCGGTCACCGATCTTGGCGGTCGGCAGAACACCCTGACGCTGCTCAGCAGCAGCAACGAGGACGTCTCGCTGGTGAACCAGAAGATCGAGGGCGAGCTGTCGCGGCTGGACTACGCCGGTGCCAGCATCGACCTGAACAACTACCAGCTCTCGCTGCAGGCCACCCAGAAGACTTATCTGAAAATCAACGGCCTGACCCTGTTCGGCATGCTCTGAGGCGAGGAAGCGTGATGAAGATTGGCAAGCAGCTGCCGGCTGTCTCCGCGATCAATCCCCAGGAGCGTCGCCAGCCGCTACCGTCGGACGCCCCGGCCATCACGCGGCGCGCGCCGCTGGCAGGAGAGGGCGGGCACGCCGAGGCCGTCAACAAGAAGAGCACCAGCTTCAGCCTGCAGCTCAACCAGCAGCTGTCATCGATGCAGTCGGCAGAAAGCTATCTGAACGACCTGCACGGCCGTCTTTCCCAGCTCAAGCTGAGCCTCAGCCGCGAAATCAGTTCGCCCACCTCCAGTTCCGGCGCGGATGCCATTCGCCACGCCATGCAGGACGTGGAACAGCTGTTGCGCGAACGCAGCAAGCGCTCGGCCAACTCCCTGGATGCGACGCTGAAGCTGCGCCTGAGCGAGCCGGTACGCAGCCGCTTCAGCCTGCAGGGGCTCGATTCCCTCGAAGCCATCCGCCAGTCCGGCCGCGAGACGCTGCTGTTCAGCGGTGGCCGCCAGCTGGCCGAGCCGGTGGCGGTGGTGCTCGACGACGACATGAGCGATGAGCAGATCCTGCGCCGTTTCAACGGTAGCCTGGGGCAATCCGGCATCCGCGCCGAACTCGACGACAACGGCCGGCTGCGCTTCTCTGCCCGCGAAAGCGACTGGCAGCAGCTCAAGAATCAGCTGGCGGTGCAGGGTGAGGACAAGCTATTCGCCAAGGGCCGCTTCCAGCGTCTGCCGAGCCAGGAAGAGCAGCTGTTGAGGCTTCCCGAGGAACCGGCCTTCGACTCGCTGCGCGAACTGCGGCGCATGCTCGACACCGTTGTGGCTGCGCTGGAGAAGGTCGGCGCGCTGCGCGAGCAGCTCGGTCAGCGCCAGCGCGAGATACGCGAATTTCTCGCGCAGCAGGCCGATGTCGACGAGCAGCAGTGGGCCAAGGATTTTTCCCATTCGGTGTTCAACCTGATGCAGCGCAGCCCCTCCAGCTACGCCGCGGTCACCCAGACGGTGGTGGCACAGGCCAACATCAGCCGCTTCGCGGTGGTCAGCCTGCTGTCCTGAAACGTCGCGGATCAGTTCGGCGTGAGCAGCTTGATATCCGAAGGCCGCCCGACCGCCAGGGTCTGCAACGTCTCGCCGAGCTTCCCGCTCTCCGGGTCGCGGCGGATCACCACCAGCGCATCGCTAAGCTGATTGGCGATCAGCATGAAGCGACCGTCCGGCGTGATGGCGAACTCCCGCGGTTCGCGGCCTTCGCTCGGGCGGCGCTGGATTTCGCGCAGCGTGCCGTCGGCCTCGATGGCGAAGACGATGATGTGGTTGTAGTCGCCGCGGTCGCTGACATAGAGAAAGCGGCCATCGGCCGAGGTGTGGATCGCGCCGGGTGAATGACGCACTTCGCTATCGGACTCTTTGAGGTCCAGCAGTTGCCGGCGGGTCAAGGTGCCATTGGTGTAATCGAAGCCAGCCACCTGGGCGCTCAGTTCGAGGGCGAGGTAGGCGTGTTTGCCATTGGGATGGAACACCAGATGGCGCGGGCCGCTGCCCGCGGGCAGCTCGATGCTGGCTGGCTCATCTGGCCGCAGCGGGCGTTCGGCATGGCTCGGGTCGTAGCGGTAGACGAACACCCGGTCGGCGCCCAGGTCGCTGACCAGAAGGCGCGTGCCGTCCGGGCTGGGCACCGCCGAATGCACGTGAGGCGATGCCTGGCGTTCGGGGTGCACTCCGCTGGGCTGATGCGCAGCGATCTGCGTGACCGGCAAGGGGCGGCCATCCTCGTCCAGCGGCAGCACTGTCAGGCTGCCGCCGGGGTTGGGTCGCGAGCCATAGTTGCTGACGAACAGGTAACGACCGTCGGCGCTCAGGCTGGCATGGGTGGGCTCATCGCCGAGGCTGATGGCCTGGCCGATGGGCTGGTAGTCGCCCTTGGCGTCGCGCTGCCAGGCGCCGACGCGACCGACCGGATCGGCATGGGCCGGGCCGTTCTCATGGGTGGCATAGAGCCGCCCGCGTCGCTCGTCCAGCACCAGCCAGGAGGGGTTGTGGCTCGTCAGCGCCTGCAGCGGCTCCGGCTCGAGCCGTCCCTGCGAGGGGTCGAAGCGCAGGCGCAGCACGCCGGGGCTGTCGCTGTCATGCGTGTAGCTGCCGATCAGGATATGCATGTCGTTGCTCTCGGCCTGGGCGCCATTGGCCAGCAATGCCCCGGTCAGCAGAGCCAGTGCGAGTCGAAGGCGCATGGGTCGCTTGCCCTTTGTCGAAGAAGTCATGCCACTATGACCGCCAATCTCACGTGGCGCTCCCCACATGGAGCCGCCGCGTTCGAACAAGATCCGACCAAAATGGTCAGATATTCGGCTGGGTGGATGCCGGCCTCCCCAAGATTCCAGGAAGACTCATGGACCATTTGCTCCCCGTTCAGCTGGTCGAATTGCAGAGCATCGCCACCGATCTGGCAGAAAATGTCATCGCGCCCCTGGCCGCCGAGGTCGACGCCGAGTGTCGCTGGCCGGCCCATTCCATGCGCGCGCTCGCCGAGGCCGGCCTGCTCGGCCTGCAGGTTCCGGTGGATCAGGGCGGGCTGGGTCAGGGGCTGCTGGGCCTGTGCGTGCTCACCGAAGCCATTGCCCGTGCCTGTCCGTCCTCTGCCTTGTGCTATGGCATGCATTGCGTGGCCACTGCGGTGATCGCCGCCAAGGCCACCGACCATCAGCGCGAGCACTACCTGAAGGAAATTGCCGCGGGCCGGCATGTCACCACCCTGGCGCTGTCCGAGCAGGGCACCGGTGCGCATTTCTATCTGCCGGAGACCCGCCTGGATGCCGACGGCGAGGATTTCATCGTCGAGGGCACCAAGCAGTTCGTCACCAATGGCGGGCATGCCGATTCCTACGTGGTATCCACCGTGGCGGCCGGTGCCGAAGCCGGGGATTTCAGCTGCCTGATCGTCGACAAGGGCGGGGAAGGCATGCACTGGCTGGATGCCTGGGCCGGTTTCGGCATGCGCGGCAACTCGTCGCGACCGCTGCAGCTCGATCGGGTACGGGTGCCGGCGCGCAACCTGCTGGGCGAGCCGGGTGACCAGGTCTGGTATGTCTTCGAAGTGGTGGCACCGTTCTTTCTCATGGCCATGGCCGGCACCTACCTGGGTATCGCCCAAGCGGCGCTGGACGAGGCGAGTGTGCATCTGCGTTCGCGCCGCTACAGCCATTCCGGCGAGGCCCTGCGCGACGTGGAAAGCCTGCAGGTGCGGTACGGCGAACTCTGGACCGCCCTAGTCAAGAGCCGCGCGCTGGTGCGCGAAGCGGCACGGCGCGGCGATGGCGCGCATCCCGAGGCGCTGTCGTTCATCCTGGCGTGCAAGGCGGACGCGGCGGAAACCGCAGTGCAGCTGGCCAACGAGGCGATGACGCTGTGCGGTGGCGCGGCCTATCGGGAAAACAGCCGTGCTGCCCGGTTGCTGCGGGATGCCCGCGCCGGCCACGTGATGACGCCCACCACCGGGCTGCTCAAACTCTGGACAGGCCGCAGTCTGCTGGGGGTGCCGCTGCTATGAGCGCCCTGCTGCTCGATCGGGTCGCGCTGCTGGAGGCCGATGACAGCGGCCTGCATGAGCAGGTCGCCCGGTGGGCGGCGGCGCACGGCCTGCAGCTGAGCCGCCTGGATGCCGGTGCATTGCCGCCGGACGGCGAACAGCCGGCGCTGGTGCTGTTGGCGGCCGCTCTGCCGCGCCCGGTGACCCTGGCGCGACAGCTGCGCAACCACTGGAAAACGGCGCAGATCCTCTTTCTCAGCGAGGATGGCGAAGCCGACGCGCTGCACCGCGCGCTGGGCCCGGCGCCCCTGCTCGGGCCCCACTGGTCCATCGTCAACCTGGGTGCCAATCCACAACAGCAGCTCGATCAGGCGCTGGCCAGCGTGCGGCGACGGGCGCGTCTGCGGACCACGCTGGACCGGGCCAATGCCACGGTGCACGGCAGTCAGTCGAGCAGGCGGCCGCTGCCAACGGCGGAGCTCTATCTGCATCACTTCATCGATGCCGCGCGCGATGCGATCGTCGGCCTCGACCGGGCCGGCGCGGTGCTCTACTGGAGTGCCGGCGCGGCCGAGCTGTTCGGCCTTGCGCGCGCCGAGGTGCTGGGTCGTACCGCGAGTGGTCTGCCGTTCTGGAGCCCGGAGCTGGGCCAGGCGCTGGCACGCGCGCTGGACTGCGACACGACGCAGACGCTGCAGCACGAGGACGCCGTCAGCGGCCGCGCCCTGGAGATCGTCGTGGCCGCGGTCTGTGCGGCGGATGGTGCCGTGGTGGGCGCTGCCCTGACCCTGCGCGATGTGTCGGCACTGGTGGCCGAGCGCCGCGCCAGCGAGCTGCACGGGCGCCGACTCGACGAGGAGCGCGCGCATCTGCAGCGGCTGTTCGACCAGGCACCGGGCTTCATCGCCATCACCGAAGGGCCGCGGCACGAACTGAAGATCGCCAACCGCGCCTTCCATCAGCTGGTCGGTGCCCGCGAACTGCTCGGCCGCCCGGCATTCAAGGCCTTTCCGCAGCTGGAGAGCCGTGCGCTGTCCGAGCTGCTGCAGCAGGTCTACGTTACCGGGCGGCCCTATCTCGGCCGTGACCTCGCCGTGCGCGTGCGCCCGCAGACCGGTGGCAAGGCCGAGCGACGCTACCTCAACTTCGTTTTCCAGCCGGTATTCAGCGAGGACGAGCGGGTCACCGGTATTTTCTGCCAGGGTCATGACGTCACCGCCCAGGTGCTGGCGCAGCAGGCCTTGCAGCGCTCCAGCGAGCGGCTGCAGGAACTGGTCGAGGAACGCACTCGCGAGCTGGAGCTGAGCCGGCAGGCGCTGTACCAGTCGCAGAAGCTCGAGGCCATCGGCAAGCTCACGGGCGGCGTGGCCCATGATTTCAACAACGTGCTGCAGGTGATCGCCGGCAATCTGCAGTTGCTGCAGCCGCTGGTGGAGGAGCACCGCAGCGCGGCCAAGCGCGTCGATGCTGCCAGCTCGGCAGTCGAACGCGGTGCCAAGCTGGCGCGCCAGCTGCTGGCTTTTGCCCGCCGCCAGCCGCTGCGGCCGCAACCGACCAACCTCGGCCGGCTGCTGCGCGATCTCGACGAGCTGCTGCGCCAGGCCATCGGCGAGCACATCGAGATCGAAACCGTGGTCGCCGGCGGCCTGTGGACCACCATGGTCGATCCGCACCAGCTCGAGCAGGTGGTGCTCAACCTGGCGATCAATGCCCGCGATGCTATGCCCGAGGGTGGCAAGCTGACCCTGGAATTGGGCAACGCCATGCTCGACGAACTCTATGCGGGCACCCAGGCCGACGTGACGCCCGGTCAGTACGTGCTGCTGGCGGTGTCCGACACGGGCATCGGCATGCCTGCCGAGATCATCGAGCAGGCGTTCGAACCCTTTTTCACCACCAAGCCGGAAGGCCACGGTACCGGCCTGGGCCTGAGCATGGCTTACGGTTTCGCCAAGCAGAGTGGCGGGCATATCCGCCTCTACAGCGAGCCGGGCTCGGGTACCACGGTCAAGCTCTACCTGCCGCGTACCGAGCAGCCCGAAGTACAGGCGCTGCCAGCCACCGTCGGCCCGGTGGTGGGCGGCAGCGAAACCATTCTGGTGGTGGAGGATGACCTGCCCGTACAGGCCACGGTGATCGAACTGCTCACCGGTCTCGGCTATTCGGTGTTGCGTGCCAACGATGCGCAGAGCGCCCTGAGCATCCTGCAGAGCGGCATCGGTATCGACCTGCTGTTCACCGACGTGGTCATGCCCGGGCCGCTGAGCAGCACCGAACTGGCGCGCCAGGCACGGCTGCTGCAGCCGGACGTCGCGGTGCTGTTCACGTCCGGCTACACGCGCAATGCGGTGGTTCATGGCGGGCGCCTGGACCCCGGCGTGGAGCTGCTGAGCAAGCCCTACCGGCAGGAAGACCTGGCGCGCAAGGTGCGTCAGCTGCTGGGTGCCCAGCATGGGGACGACAAGACCGCGCCGCGGCAGTGGGTGATGGTCGTGGAGGACCAGCCGCAGCTGCTGACGCTGACCTGCGAGATGGTCGAGGAGCTGGATTACGGCGTGCGCGGCTATCCGGACGCGGAAACGGCGGCAAAGGCGCTGCACGAGCAGCGTTTCGACCAGCTGCTGCTGGACGTCAACCTGCCCGGTCGCTCGGGCCCGGAATTCGCTGCCGAGGCGCTGAAGACCCAGCCGTGGCTGCGACTGGTCTTCGTCTCCGGCGAGGGCCGTATCGACAGCCGCCTGCCGGCGCGTTCGTTACCCAAGCCGTTCAGCTTCGATCAGCTCGCCGAGGTGCTGCGCCCCTGAAATCGTTGCTGCGCGCCTGAGCCCGGGCGCCGCAGCGGGTCAGGCCATGCACGCCGACGGCGACCGGTGCCGCCAGGGCCAGCCAGCTCAACCAGTCGCCGGCGCCTTCGGAAACCAGCCCGGCGATCAGTCCGGCGGCGGACAACACGGCGATCACCACCGGCCACAACCAGATGCGCATCATGTCCGCACCTCGGTCGCGCCGCGCTTGAGCCAGAGGTACAGGCCGCTGCCGAGCACGACGATGGTGAGAATATCCAGCAGCGCCCAGAGCACCTTCAGCGGCAGGCCGCCGTAGTCGCCGAAGTGCAGCGGCTCGGACAGCTGCAGCGCGGTGACGTACCAGGGCCGCGCGCTGGCCTCCAGCACCTCGCCGTTGGCGGGGTCGACCAGCAGCGCCTGGCTCAGGCGCGAGGTCAGCGGTGTGTCGCCGTGCAGCATCACTGCGACATGCTCCGGCGTGGCGCGTAGGGTACCGGGGTAGGCGATCATTGCCACCGCCATGCCCGGCGCGGCGGCCAGCACGCGATCCACCGCGGTCTGCAGCGAGCCGTCCGCGGCCGGCGCATCACTGGCGTCCTTCGGCAGCAACACGCGGGTCTTGCCGGCCTGCAGGGCGGCGACCTGTTCGGCCTGCCAGGCCTGGAAGATCAGGTCCGCCCAGGTGTTGATCACCCCGGTGAAGCCCACCGCCAGCGCCCAGACCAGGGTGACGATGCCGAGCAGGTTGTGCAGGTCCAGCCAGCGGGTGCGGGCAGTGCGTTCCTGACGTACTTCGCCGAAGCGCAGCTTGCGCATGAAGGGCGCGTAGAGCACCACGCCGGAGATGATCGCCACCATCAGCAGCAGGCCCATGAAGCCGAGAAAAAGTTTGCCCGCCAGCCCCGCGTAGAGGTCGACGTGCAGGCGGTACATGACGCTCATGAACCCCTCGTCGAAGTTCGGCGCGCCCAGTACCTCGGCCGTGCGGGCGTCGGAGAGGATCAGCGTCGACCCGCTTTCATCGGTATCGACGCGGGTATCGAGTTTGACGTACCAGACGTCCGGATCGTCTTCTTCGGCGAAGAAATACAACGGCACCAGCCCCGGATAGGCCTCGACCGCCTTGGCAGCCACCTGATCGACCGGAGCGCGCGGCGTGCCTTCGGGCATCGCCGGCGCCTCGATCTCGTTGCCGGTCAGGTGATCGATCTCATGCGAGAAGATCAACGGCAGGCCGGTCAGGCACAGCATCAGGATAAACAGCGTGCAGACCAGGCTGGACCACTTGTGGACCCAGCCCCAGCGACGAAGCGTGGCTGCCTGCATCAGAAGTCGACCGTGGCGCTGACCGACAGCGTGCGCGGGGCGCCGAGGACGAGGTAGCCGTTGTCCGGGTAGCCACCGGCTGAGGCCCAATAGTCGCGGCCGGCCACGTTCTCAAGGTTGGCACGCAGTGTGACATCGCGATCGTCAACGACCATGCGATAACGGGCACCGAGGTCAAAACGAGTCCAGGAAGGGATTTCCAGCTCGTTAGCCGCATCGGCGTACTGCTTGCCGGTATAGAGCGCTCGGGCCGTCAGCGTCAGGTTCTGTAGATTTGGCACATCCCATTCGGTGCCAATGTTGGCCTGGGTACGCGGTACACCTATCACGCGATTGCCGTCGTTGAGCCCACGGCGGGTGCTGGTCATTTCTGCGTCCAGCAGGGTCAGGCCGCCGAGCAGGCGTACGCCGTATAGCGGCTCACCGAACATCGACAGTTCGATGCCGCGGTTGCGTTGCTCGCCATTCTCCGCGTAGGTGCCTTCGAGGGCATTGCTGGCGACATCGTACTCAAAGGTGGCAAAGGGGCGTTTCGTCTGGAACACAGCGAGGCTGCCGCCTACATTGCCGCCGTCATATTTGAGCCCGACTTCGGTCTGCTTGGAGACATAGGGAGCGAGTGCTTGGCCGCCATTGCTGACGCTTCGGTTGGCGTTATCGACCCAGATTGTGGAGGGTGCGATATCGCCCTTGACCAAGCCTTCGATGTAGTTGGCATAGACCGAAAGCTCGTCGCTCAGTTGGTAAACCACGCCAGCGACCGGGGTGGTCTCATAGCGGTTGTAGGCGGAGGCTCGCTCGCCTGTGTCGTAATCGTAACCTTTGCTCTCGATGCCCTGGCGGCGCGCACCGAGGGTGACCAGCAGGCGATCATCCATGAAGCCCAGGGTATCGGCGATAGCCAGGCTCTGAGTGTCGGTGCGAGCCGTGACCTTCGGGTTCGACATTGATCCAGCTGTTTTGATTGGATCGACGAGATCTACTGGTGGCATGGCCGTGTTGGTAGGCGAGTTCAAGTCACCGGTGAACGGGTTTTTCCAATCGCTTGCAGCCCAGGCATTACGATCTTCAGCGCTGAACATTGCTGCCGAAACGACCCACTGGTGCGATACCGGGCCGGTCTTCAAAAGGCCGCGCAGGCCCACTTCGCTGGTGCGTATTTCTTCCTCGCGCACGTTGTCGAAGCGGTAGGCGGTGGTTGCGCCAGACGCGTTGGCGAGCGGATTTGCCAAACGATTCTTCTCTTCGCCTTCGCGCACGCCCGCTGCCAGCCAGCCGGTCAAGGAATCGGAGAAGTCGTACTCGCCGCGGAAGGTGCCAAAGGTCTGCTTCTCTTTCGAGTAAGTCCAAGGCTGCGCGAAGTTGTCCTCGGCATCCGGCGCGCTGGGAATGCCACCGCTCGGCGTGACGCTCGGTCGTGGCTGGTCGATGAAGTGGTACTGGTGACCGATGTCACCGGAGAGGCGGAAGTTGTCGCCCTGGTAATCGAGGCCAAGGGCGAACATGTCGAGGGTGCGATCCTCGTCTTCGACCGTGGTCTCGCCGGCACGCTTGGCCGCGTTCAGGCGCACACCGAAGCGCTCCTCTTCGCCGAAACGGCGGGCGATGTCGGCGTGGGTCATGGCCTGGCCACCGTTCTCGGCACCGACGGTCAATCGCGTCAGCGGCTCGTTCGGCGCGCGCTTGGGCAGGATGTTGATCGCGCCGCCAATACCGCTGCCACCTGGGGCTGCGCCGTTGAGGAAGGTGTTGGCACCGCGGAACACTTCCACCCGCTCGATGAACTCGGCGGCCACATACTGGCGCGGCAGCAGGCCATAGAGGCCGTTGTAGGAAATGTCGTCGGAGTACACCGGGAAACCGCGCACCACGTACAGCTCCTGGAAGTTGCCGAAGCCGCGGGCAACGCGAACCGAGGGGTCGTTCTGCAGCACGTCCGACACGCTGCGCGCCTGCTGATCCTGGATCAGCTGCGAGGTATAGGACGTCGAGGTGAACGGCGTTTCCATGTAATCGCGGTTGCCGAGAATACCTACGCGCCCACCACGGGCGACCTGTTCGCCGGCGTAGGGCTGGGTCAGCCCGTCTGCAGAGGCGTCGGCGCTGGCGGTGATCTCCACCGACTGCAGCTCCACCGGCTCGGCTGCTGTGCGCTGGGGCTTGTCCTCGAGTTGTTCCTGGGCCATCAGCGGGAAACCAGCGAAGCTGGCAGCAAGGCAGACGGGCAGCAGTGCAGTTTTGCGCGGGAAGCGGAGAGTGGACATGACGGACCTGACCGGACGTTGAGCTGTGGGGAAGGCGGAGGATGGCGCGCGGGTTGTTGAGAGCCTGTGCCATCTGGGAGCCAGTATCGTATCTAAAAGATAACAATTCGCAACTGTATTCCGCCTCGCGATGACTCGTCACAGCGGCCTGTCGTCTGCCCGGGCTGTCTGGCTCGCGGCCTGTCCCTCCTAAGCGACTTTGCAAAAAAAAAGATTCTCCGGCCTGTCGATTGAGGGACACACCGGACGACTAGTTGACGAACCCGTTCAACCAGATGACAGGAGACGGACATGAACAGCGAAACCCGCCAGGACGAACTCGCTATTCGTCAGCTGCACGAAACCTTCGAGCAGGCCACAGCGGCCAAGGATCTGGACCGGATCATGGCGCAGTACGCCGATGACGTAGTCGCCTTCGATGCGGTTGGCGCCCTGCAATTCAAGGGCGTTCCCGAGTATCGCGCGCACTGGCAGCGCTGTTTCGAGTTCTGCCAGGGCGAAGGCTTTTTCGAAACCCACGAGTTGCACGTGGACGTCAGTGGCGACATGGCCTGCAGCCGCATGCTCACTCACTGTGGCGGCCCCAAAGCCGAAGGCGAGATGCAGGCCGCCTGGATGCGCGGCACGCGGGTCTGGGCGCGCCGCGATGGTGAGTGGAAGGTGATCCACGAGCACTTCTCGATGCCCTTCGACATGCAGACCGGCCAGGTATGCATGGATCAGGCTCCGTCGCAGCAACAGGCCGGTTGAGGCTCGCCCTCGGCCTTCGTCGCGTGATCGGGCGAGGTCGTTCAATGGCTGCTAGCTTTGCTGCGTTGCCGGCAGACGGAGCCCCGCCATGAACTACCTGTGCCTGATCTATTACGACGAACAGCGTGTGGATGCGATGACCGATGAGCAGTGGCATGCGCTGGTCGCGCGGTGCCTGAGCTGCGCCGACGAGCTGCGTGCCAGCGGCCACATGCTGGCCGGCGAGCCGCTGCAGTCGGTGCGTACCGCGCGCACGGTGCGCGTGCGTGACGGCGTCACCTCGGTGGTCGACGGCCCGTTCGCCGAAACCCGCGAGCAGCTGGCGGGTTTCTATCTGATCGAAGCCGCGGACATGCGCGAGGCCGAAGCCATTGCAGCGAAGATCCCGCCGGCCGGTATCGGCTGTGTCGAAATCCGGCCGTTGCGCCAGCTGCCGCAGCGCTGAGCATGCCGCTTGTTGGAGCCTTCGCCGCTGCGCAGGTCGAGGCGGTCTACCGCCGCGAATCGCGTCGCGTGCTGGCTACGCTGATCCGTCTGTTGGGCGATTTCGATCGTGCCGAGGAAGCGCTACAGGACGCCTTTGCCGCCGCCCTGCAGCAGTGGCCGCGCGATGGTGTTCCGGATAACCCGCGCGCCTGGCTGGTATCCACCGGTCGCTTCAAGGCCATCGATGCCCTGCGCCGGCGGGCGCGCTTCGATGCCTCGTTGCGGCTGCTGGCCGAGCAGCTGGAAGACGCAGCCGAGGCGGCGGAGGTGGACGAGATGGAAGACGATCGTCTGCGGCTGATCTTCACCTGCTGCCATCCGGCTCTGCCGGCCGATGGTCGTGTGGCGCTCACCCTGCGCGAGGTCTGCGACCTGACCACCGAGGAAATCGCCCGCGCCTTTCTGGCGCCGCCGGCCACCATTGCCCAGCGCATCGTGCGCGCCAAGGCGAAGATCCGTGACGCCCAGCTGCCCTATCGCGTGCCCGAGCGCGCCGAGTTGCCGGCGCGCCTGGAGAGCGTGCTGCGGGTGGTCTATCTGGTGTTCAACGAGGGTTACACGGCATCGGCCGGCGCCGAGCTGACCCGCGCCGACCTCTGTGCCGAGGCGATTCGGCTAGGTCGATTGCTCCTCGAACTGCTGCCCAACGCCGAAGTGATGGGGCTGCTGGCGCTGATGCTCTTGCACGATGCCCGCCGGGCTGCGCGTACCGATACGACCGGCGAGCTGGTGCGCCTGGACGAACAGGACCGCAGCCTGTGGAACCGGCAGCAGATCGCCGAGGGATCGCAGCTGGTGCAGCTGGCGCTGAGCAGTCGCGCATTCGGCGCCTACGCGCTGCAGGCCGCCATCATCGCCGTGCATGCCGAAGCGCCGAGCGCCGCGCAGACCGACTGGCCGCAGATCGTGCGGCTTTACGATGTGCTGCTGCAGCTGAACCCGTCGCCGGTAGTGGAACTGAACCGCGCGGTAGCCGTGACCATGCGTGACGGTGCCGAGGCCGGCTTGCTGTTGGTGGATGAGCTGCTGGAACGTGGTGCTCTGCAGGACTATCACCTCAGCCACGCCACCCGCGCCGACCTGCTGCGCCAGCTGGCGCGCCTCGACGAGGCTCGCGAGGCGTACCGCAGCGCCTTGCGGCTGGTGCAGCTGGAGCCGGAGCGCCGTTTTCTGCAGAGGCAGCTGGATGGGCTGGACAGTTGACTCGACGGGCTCGACGCTTGCGGATGCGTGCGCTCAACGCCCGCAAGGCTCCCATTCGGAGCTGACGACCTATGCTACATGGCGTCGCGCTGCGACGGTTTGCAGAGGCGACGAGGGCGGCGCCGTGATCAGTTGTCGCAACTTCCGGCCGGCAAATAGTCACTGCGGCTCAAGCCGTGGCGCTGCATCTTTTCGTTGAGGGTTCGGCGCGGCAGCTGCAGCAGGGTCATCACCTCGGCAATGTTGCCTTTGCATTGCTGCAACGCATTGTGCAGGCACTGCGCCTCGAAGGCTTCCATCTGCTCGGCCAGCGACTGTCCGCCGCTGCTCGCCGGGGCCGGCGCGCTGAGGCCGAGGGCGTGGCGTTCGGCGGCGTTGATCAGTTCGCGCACGTTGCCCGGCCAGTCGTGGGCGAGCAGCTGCGCCAGTTCGCCGGGCGTCACCGGTGGTGCGGCACGGCCGTGGCGCTGGGCGGCCTGGCTGGCGAAGTGTTCGAACAGCAGCGGAATGTCCTCGCGCCGCTCGCGCAGCGGCGGGATATGCAGCTCGGCGACGTTCAGCCGGTACAGCAGGTCCTCGCGGAAGCGCCCGCCACGCACCTCTTCCAGCAAATCCGGCTTGGCCGCGCTGATCACCCGCAGGTCGACCTCGATGCTGCGGTTGGAGCCCAACCGCTCCAGGGTCTTCTCCTGCAGCACGCGCAGCAGCTTGACCTGCTGTGCCAGCGGCATGCTTTCGATTTCGTCGAGAAACAGCGTGCCGCCGGCGGCGTGTTCGATGCGGCCGATGCGCTTGCCCTGGGCGCCGGTGAAGGCGCCGCTTTCATGGCCGAACAGCTCGCTCTCGAAGATGGTTTCCGGGATCGCCGCGCAGTTCAGCGCCACGAACGGCCCGCCGGCGCGCGGGCTGAAGTCGTGCAGGCAGCGCGCGACCTGCTCCTTGCCGCTGCCGGTTTCGCCGCGGATCAGCACGTTGACGTCGGTCCCGGCCAGCTCAAGCACCTGGCGTCGCAGGTTATCCATGGCGCGGGATACGCCCAGCAGCTGCGATTCGATACGCCCCTTGCGGGCGAACTGCTCGCGCAGCTGACGGTTCTCGCAGACCAGCCGGCGCTTGTCCATCGCGCGGCGCACGCTGTCCAGCAGGCGCTCGGGGGTGAAGGGCTTCTCGATGAAGTCGTAGGCGCCCTGACGCAGCGCCTGCACGGCCATGGGCACGTCACCGTGGCCGGTGACCATGATCACCGGCAGGTCTGCATCCAGTTCGATCAGCCGCTCGAGCAGGCCGAGGCCGTCGAGGTCGGGCATGCGCACGTCGCTGATCAGCACACCGGGAAAGTCGCGATCCAGTACCGACAGCGCTTCCCGCGCGCGGGAAAAGGTGCGCACCTGGAAGCCGGAGAGCTCCAGCCATTGCTGCACGGCCTGACGGATCGCCGCCTCGTCATCGATGAAGATTACCTGCCCGCTCATTGCCAGCTCCTCGCGCTCGCGTCGCCGCAGTTTACTCGGCGGCGTGCACTTCGGCAGCCGGCAGCGTCAGGGTGAACACCGCGCCCTGTTCGTCGTTGCTCACCTCCAGGGTGCCGCCCATGTCGCGCACGATGCCGTAGGACACCGCCAGGCCCAGGCCCAGGCCCTGACCGACCGGCTTGGTGGTGAAGAAGGGTTCGAACACCTGATCCAGATGCTCGCTGGCAATGCCGCCGCCATTGTCGGCAACGCTGAGCTGCCAGGCGTCGCCGACGCGCCGACAGAGGATGCGCAGGCGCCGTTGCGGCCGCTCGGCCATGGCGTCCAGCGCGTTGTGCAGCAGATTGATCAGCACCTGCTCCAGGCGGATCGCATCGCCACGCACCGTGGCCTCGGTCGGCACCTGGCGGAATACCTCCACCTGCTCGCTGCGAATGCGCGGCGACAGCAGCTGCAACGCCTGTTCCAGCACATCGGCCAGCGCCAGGTGCTGTTGCAGGCCGGCAGGGCTCTTGCGGGCAAAGGTCTTCAGATGGCCAGTCAGCGCGGCCATGCGCTCGAGCAGACCTTCCACGTGCCCGAGCCCTTCGCGCACTTCGCCCTCGCGGCCGTTGTCGAGCAGCAGGCGCAGGCTGGCCAGTTGCATGCGCAGGGCGGTAAGCGGCTGGTTGATTTCGTGGGCCAGCGCGGCGGACATCTGCCCCAGTGCCGCCATGCGCGCAGCATGCACCAGCTCGTCCTGGGCGGTGTGCAGTTCGCGGGTGCGTTCCTGCACCAGGCGCTCCAGCTCACTGCGGCTGCGCAGTTCGAGGCGGCGGGTCTTGCGTCGCTGTGCCAGGTAGAGCAACAGGAACGCCAGCGTCATCCATACGCCGGCCGCGGCCAGGCGATAGCTGCGCACACTGGCGGCGATCGACTGCGGGTCATGCAGCAGGTGCAGGGTCCAGTCTTCCTCGGGCAATGCCAGACGCTGCCAGAGGTACTCGCGGCGGCCATCCGGGCCGTCCACCAGGCGGCGCTCGCTGCCCTCGTCGAGCTGCTGCACCCGGCTGCTCTGCAGCGGCTGCAGGGTCTGCTCGGCATAGCGGCGCACATCCACCAACCGGCTGCGCACCTCGTCGCTCAGCGGGCGCAGGTAGCGAAAGCGCCAGGCCGGGCGGTTGGTGAGGATGACGATGTCCAGCGAGTCGGCGATCAGCAGGATACCCGGCTGGCCGACCCAGTCGCGCTGCATGTCCTCCAGTTCGAGCTTGACCACCAGTACGCCGAGCAGCTCGCCGGCGGCGTTCTTCACCGAACTTGAAAGGAAATAGCCGGGAATGCCGGTGGTCACGCCGACCGCGAAGTAACGCCCGCTGCCGTTGGCCACGGCGTCGCGGAAATAGGGGCGAAAGGCATAGTTGTTGCCGACGAAGCTGCTCCAGTCACGCCAGTTGCTGGCTGCGATGGTCTCGCCGTTACGATCTAGCAGGTACAGCACCGAGGAGCCCGCGGCGTGGTTCTGCTGCTCCAGGCGCTGGTTGAGCTGGCCGCGCAGCTGGCGGTTGCCCGGGTCGGCGAGTAATGCCTGGATGTCGCTATCCAGCGCCAGCAACGCCGGCACCGAGCGGAAGCGCTCGACCTGGGTGTGGATGGCCTGCGCATAGAGCTCCAGCTGCCCCTGCGATTCCTGCCCGCGCTCGGCCCAGGCGCGCTGCTCGGCCAGCCGCCCGGCCCAGTACATGCTGAGCAGCAGACCGACGAGGATCAACGCCACGATCAGGCTGACGCGGCTGCGGTTGGAGATGACAGGCATTGGCGACGCTCGCGAAAGGACGCGACGATGGTAAGCGAAAGCCGTAGTCCCTGTGGACCGACCGGCGAGCCGATCGACACCAAAGTCTTGATCCAGACATGTAGAGGCAAAGTGCCATCACACATATACTGTGGGGAGTTCTTGTAGTGGCGAGCATGGAACGCTTGCGCGGCTACCAGCGCCGCTCACGAATCGAGGTGCGCCTTGCTCAGAAAAATCCTTGTCAGTCAGCTTCGCTTCGGCATGTACGTACACGCTCTGGAGGGCAGCTGGTTCGACCATCCGTTCTGGCGCAGCAAGTTCCTGCTGACCGATCCCGCCGACCTGCAGACGCTGCGCAGCAGTGGCGTCAAGGCGCTGTGGATCGACGTGGAGAAGGGCGTGGATGTCGAAACGGCAACGCCGGCCGCCGCCGATGCGCCACCGCTGGTGCAACCACCGGAGCCCTCCAGCCTGCCGTCGGATGCCACCACCTCGACGCAGCAGTGCAGCGTGGATGACGAGTTGCAGCGCGCGAGCCGGCTGCTCAAGCGCTCCAAGGAGCAGGTGACCTCGATGTTCAACGAGGCTCGTCTGGGCAAAGCTGTCGATCCGCAACAGTGCCAGCCCCTGGTGGAGCAGATATCCGCCTCGCTGGCGCGCAACGGTTCGGCGCTGCTGAGCCTGGCGCGCCTGAAGACCAAGGACGAATACACCTACATGCATTCGGTGGCGGTGTGCGCGCTGATGGTCGCGCTCGCCCGTCAGCTGGACCTGCCCGAGGATCAGGTGCACGAAGCCGGGATGGCCGGGTTGCTGCACGACATCGGCAAGATGGCCATGCCGCTGGATGTGCTCAACAAGCCGGGCAAGCTGAGCGACGACGAGTACGCCATCATGCGCAGCCACCCGGAGCGCGGCCATGCCATGCTGCTCGCCGCGCAGACCGCCGTATCCGACGCGGTGCTGGACGTCTGCCTGCATCACCATGAAAAGGTCGACGGCACCGGCTACCCGCACCGGCTGGCGGGCGAAGAGATCAGCCTGCTGGCTCGCATGGGTGCGATCTGCGATGTGTACGACGCCATCACTTCGAACCGCCCGTACAAGACGGCCTGGGATGCCTCGGGCTCGCTGGCACGCATGGCCCAGTGGCAAGGGCATTTCGATACGCAGCTGCTGCACGCCTTCGTCCGTACCGTGGGCATTTATCCGCTGGGCTCGCTGGTGCGGCTGCAGTCGGGTCGGCTCGGCGTGGTTATCGAGCATCATCCGCAGCAACTGACCGCGCCGCGGCTGAAGCTGTTCTATTCGGTGCGCACCCGGGCGGCGATTCCCGCCCAGGAGCTGGATCTCTCCAACCCTCAATGCGGCGACCGCATCGTCGGTCGGGAAGATCCCGCCGCCTGGGGGTTCAACAACCTGGACGAGCTCTGGACCTAGCTCGGCAGCCCGGCTCGCCAGTCGAGCCTTCGTCGTTCCCGATGGCCAGACGACTGCCGTCCTGGCGGTGGTCATCCCCTGCGCCCTGGCCTACCGTGTTCGGGTAGACGAGCCGTTGGTGAGCAGGCTGCAATGACCGCCGCGACGGCACCGATGCCCGGGTGCCGGGTCTCAACAAGCGAGCGCGACGATCGCCTTGGCGTGCATGGCAAACCCGCGGCCATCGACCTGATCGTGAGCCACTGACCAGGAGAAGCACCATGACTCATGTAATGGCTTGTATCGACGGCTCTCCGCAGGCCGCGGCGGTCTGTGATTGCGCGGCCTGGGCCAGCCGGCGGCTGGGCGCGCCGCTGACGCTGCTGCACGTGCTGGATCGCCAGCAGTACCCGATGTCGGGCGACCTCAGCGGCATCATCGGGCTCGGCAGCCGCGAGTTCCTGCTGCAGGAGCTGGCGACGCTGGACGAAAAGCGCGCCAAGCTCGCCCTTGAGGAGGGCCGCATGATGCTCGATGCGGCGCGCCAGCGGGCGATTGCCGCCGGTGTTGCCCAGCCGGAATGCCGGCAGCGTCATGGCGACCTGGTCGAAGCCCTGCGCGATCTGCAGAACGAAACGCGCCTGCTGGTGATCGGCCGCCAGGGTGAGGACAGCGACGATGCCCTCCAGCACATTGGCAGCCAGCTGGAGAATGTCATCCGCACCATGCAGCGACCGATCCTGGTGGTACCGGGCGAATTCAGTGCGCCGCAAAGCGTGATGCTCGCCTTCGACGGCAGTGCCACCAGTCGCAAGGGCATGGAAATGCTGGCCGGCAGCCCGCTGTTCAAAGGCATGCCGATCCATCTGGTGATGGTTGGGCAGGATGGCACCGAGCACCGCGCGCAACTGGAAGATGCGCGCGCCGTACTGGCGTCGGCCGGTTTCGCGGTGCAGATCGCCATCCGCGACGGTGAGGTCGAGCCGACCCTTCATGCCTATCAGGCCGAGCACGGCATCGATCTGCTGGTGATGGGCGCCTACGGTCATTCGCGCATTCGCCAGTTCTTCGTCGGCAGCACCACCACCAACATGATCCGCACCACCCGCACGCCGCTGCTGTTGCTGCGTTGACGGCAGCACGCCGCGCCCATCGACGTCGGGCGCAGCGGCCAGCCTCTTCAGCGGTACAGGTCGGCGCGCGTCCAGGGCAGCTCGTGGGAGCCGTCCGGCAGCGGCTTGGTCGCCAGAATCTGATGCAGGTCGATCCAGTCGCGGCGGAAACCATAGGAGCAACCCGCCAGATACAGCCGCCAGATACGCAGCGCCCGCTCGGGCACCAGCGCCTGGGCCTCGGCGAGCCGGGCTTCCAGCCGCTCGCTCCACAGCTGCAGCGTACGTGCGTAATGCAGGCGCAGGCTTTCCACGTCGACGATCTCCAGCCCCGCTTCGCTGATGCAGCCGCTGATGTTCACCAGGTGCGGCAGCTCGCCATGGGGAAACACGTAGCGATCGATGAACTCGCCGGCGCCATGGCCCACCGGCCGGCCATCGAGATGGCGCGAGGTGATGCCGTGGTTGAGTACCAAGCCACCCGGACGCACCGCGCTGAACAGCCGCTGGCAGTACAGCGGCAGATTGGCGTGGCCGACGTGCTCGAACATGCCGACGCTGACCACCTTGTCGAAGCGCTCGTCCTGCGGCAGGTCGCGGTAATCCATCAGCTCCAGTTGTACCTGATCCTGCAGCCCCTCGGCCGCCACGCGCTCGCGGGCCAGCGCCAGCTGCTCGCGGCTGAGGGTGATGCCGAACACCCGAGCGCCGAACTCGCGGGCGGCGAAGCGGGCCAATCCGCCCCAACCGCATCCGACATCCAGCAGGCGGTCGCCGGGCTTGAGCCGCAGCTTGCGGCAGATCAGGCGCAGCTTGGCCTGCTGCGCCTGGTCGATAGCCTCTTCGCCGGTCTCGAAGTAGGCACAGGAATAGACCATGTCGCGGTCCAGCCAGAGCTGGTAGAAGTCGTTGGACAGGTCATAGTGGTAGGAGATGGCCTCGGCATCGGTCGCCTTGTCATGGGCCTCGCGTGCCGGTGTCGAGAAATCGTCCTGGCTCATTGCCCGACTGATCACGTCGCCGATACGGATGACCTCATCCACCGGCCCGTGCAGGTCGATCTGACCTTCGACATAGGCGGCGCCAAGCACATCCAGGCTGGGACTGGCCAACTGAGTGACGAGGCTGGGGTCCCTGATGACCAGCGTGACGGAAGGGGCGGGGCCGATGTCGATCTCCTTGCCATCCCACAGCTGCAGTTTCAGTGGCACGGCGAGTTCTTTCAGGGCCGGTAGCAGTGTCGCCAGCATGCTCGATCTCCTATCTGTGCATCCGTGAAAAATCCTAGACCATGAAATCGAAACTGTAGGCTATGGTGATGATAGTTTCATGCAATGGCCCGAACGGCGGCGAACGTGCGCTTGACGGCTTAACTCGTCGGCCTGGTCCAAAAGAGGCGTTATGCAGCAGTCTCCCTCACCCCGCGTGCTGATCCTGGTAGCCAGCGGCCCCAGTACCCCCGCCCGTTGCGCCGCGCCATTCCACATCGCGACGCTGCTCGCCTGCATGGATGCCGAGGTCACCCTCTACCTCACCGGAGAGGCTACGCAGCTGGCGCACCCCGAGGTCGCCGCAACGCTGCGCGCGGTGGACGGGGGCGAACCGTTGCTGCACTTTATTCGCAATGCCAAAGCGGCGGGCGCGCGGCTGCTGATGTGCCGCCAGCCCGGCGCCCAGTTGGAGGCCTCCGCGCTGATCGCCGAGCTGGACGACATCTCCAGCGGTGGCGAGCTGGCGCAGATGATCCTGGAGTACGAGCGGGTGCTGACCCTATGAATATGCAGGGCCTGGAATTTCCCGACATGCTGCGTTACGCGGCGGAGCACAGCCTGTGGCTGCGCGAGGAAGCCGACGGCAACGTCACCCTCGGCCTGACTGCCTACGGTTGCGCGCTCTACGGCCAGATATTCGCTTTTACTCCCAAGCGCGTCGGCACCCGCATCGAGCGCGACCGCAGCTTCGGCGTGGTGGAATTCGCCAAGGCCGCGTCCTCGGCACGTTGTCCACTTAGCGGCACTCTGTTGGCGGTGAACGAAGCGCTGCTGAAGCGCCCCGGGCTGATCAACCAGGACTGTTACGGCGAAGGCTGGATGGTCCGCCTGCAACCCGAGAACTGGGCTGCTGTGCGCGACGCCTTCCCACTGGGTGAAGCAGCCCAGCCGGCAATCGCCGAACGCATGCGCCTGGACAACTTCGACCCGGCCAACGCCCATGTGCAGGCGTTGCAGTGGAAGTAACGGTGCTGCAGGCTGCTCGGTACGGTGGGCTTCAGCCCACCGCTTCCATGCAAGCCCCGATGCCGCGATGGTTGCTCCGAGCGCTCAAGACTAATCCGGCGTCGAATAGCCCAGCAGTTGTTCGCAGCTTTCCTTGATCGCCTGATCGAGCTGGCGGATGCAGAGCTCGATCGCCATATCGCGGGTGCGCTTGTTCGACCATTCCAGTTCTGCCAGCGTCTCGACAAGGTCCTGATGGCCATTCTCGTTGACCAGCATTCCATGCCGTACCGTCAACGTGCGGCCCTGCAGACTCAGCTGCACCGGGTCCCGGCCCACCAGCGAAGCACCTGCCGTCAACAGGCAATCGATATGGTCTCGCAGTGCATGAAACGCACGCCGCTCATCGATCCGATCGTTCACAAGGGTCTCTCCCATCCCTGGAAAGAAAAACGCCGATTGTGACGCGCTTCGCATGATAAGGCGATGGCTTTTTGATATCGCGATATGGGTCAGACTGTCGCACACGACTTGGCGGCTAAGGAGAGGGCGGTAGAGGAGAAGGAGATTGGCGGAAGGCAGTGAGAGTCGAACTCACCCGGGAGCGGCTGCCGCCCCCAACCGGGTTTGAAGCCCGGCCGCACCACCGGGTGCGATTGCCTTCCTTATCTGGTCTTGATGTGGGAAAGGAAGCGGCGACCAGCCTACCCCAGGGCTGACTGGATCGCCAAGGCGCTGTCCTGGCGGACTTTGCGTTCGTTGCCGAAGCGGCGGGTGAGGCCGATGCGGTCGAAGTGTTCGAGCAGCTGGATGCTGCGTTTGCGGCCGAGCTGGATGCGGTCGCGGAAGGCGGCGGCGCGGATTACGCCGCTTTGCGCTTCCAGTTGCAGTACATGCCCCGCGAGTTGGCGAATGGTGAACTCGGGGTAGAACAAATCTTTCACCACCTGTTGCAGCAGGCCGAGACGGGCGAGCTTGCGTAGCAGGTTGCGCATCTGCATTTCGTCGACACCGAGGTCGCGGGCCAGGTCGCGGACCCAGGGTGGGTCGAAATGGCCGGCTTCGAGCAATGGCCACAGGCGTGCTTTCAAGTCTTCTTCCGCATCGCTCAGGCGCACCCGGTGATCGGGGCGGTGCAGCCACGGGCCGCTGGTTTCGATGCGGCCGGCGGCCAGTGCCTGTTCCAGCAGGGCGATGAACACCGGCCGCTCCAGCTGCGGCAGGGCGTAGCGACGCAGGCGGTCGCGGTCGGGGCCAAGTTCGTCGGGTTGCTCTTCGTGAAAACGCTGAAGTGAGTCGAGCAGCGCGGTTTCGAGTTCGCGCCAGCGGGCCTGGTCGAACAGCCGTGGGCCCAGCCGTGTGCTGATCTCCAATACGCCGTGCGGCAGCTGCCAGCCATCGCGCGGGCGGTTGAACTGGCGTTCCAGGCCTTGTGGGTCGATGCCATTGGTGGCGCTGGCGAGCAGTGGCGGCAATACCTGCTCCAGGCTCGGCTGGTTGAGGGCGCGAAGTTGCTCCAGCCGCGCGGCACGACGGCGATTGCGTGGCGGTGCAAAGGGGTCGAGCACACGGCCACCGCCAAGGGTGCGCTGGGCGGACTGGTCGCGCAGGACGATGCGGTCGCCATGTACCGCGTGGCTCGGTGCGTTGAGCAGTAGCTGGGCGAAGGCGCGTTCGCCCGGCGCCAGGCCCGTGCCTTCGAGCAGGGCGACGCGGGCGGTGACGTCCTGGGCGCCGAGGTGCACGTGCACGGGCGTCCAGTGCTTGAGTTCGTGGGCTTCGCCGGGCAGCAGCTGGAAGTCGACGTCGATGCGTTGGGTCGGTGCGTGCAGCAGTGGGTGCAGCAGCCAGTCGCCGCGATGGATCTGCTTCACGGCCAGCCGGTCGCCGGCAAGATTCAGGGCCACGCGCTGGCCGGCATGGGCTTCGTCCGCTTCGCGGTTCTGTGCGTGCAGGCCGCGGACGCGCACGCGTTTGCCGGCGGGGCCGAGCAGCAGTTCGTCGCCGATTCGCACGCGCCCGGCAAAGGCGGTGCCGGTGACCACCACGCCAGCGCCGGTGACGCTGAAGGCGCGGTCGATGGCCAGGCGGAAGTGGCCGCTGTCGCTGCGGGCGGCGGTGCGCGCGGCTTCGTCGATCAGCGCGGCGCGCAGGGCGTCGATGCCATCGCCGCGGATGCTGGAAACCGGAAAGATCGGCGTTCCGGCCAGTGCTCCGGCGGCCAGCAGGTTTTCGATCTGTTGCTCGACTTCGGCGATGCGCGCCGGCTCGACGCGATCGATCTTGGTCAGCGCCACCAGTGCCCGGCGGATGCCGAGCAGCTCGACGATGGCCAGGTGTTCGCGGGTCTGCGGCATCACGCCGTCGTCGGCAGCCACCACCAGCAGCACGCAGTCGATGCCGCTGGCGCCGGCCAGCATGTTGTGCACGAAGCGCTCGTGGCCCGGCACGTCGATAAAACCGGTGAGGCTGCCTTCGCCGAGGTCGGCGTAGAGGTAGCCGAGGTCGATGGTGATGCCACGCTCGCGCTCCTCGCGACGGCGGTCGCCCTGTTGTCCGGTGAGGGCGTGGAGCAGTGCGGTCTTGCCATGGTCGATATGGCCGGCGGTCCCGACGATCAACGGGCCAGCTCCTCTTGCAGGTGCGTCAGTTGCTGGAGGAAGGCCGGCTCGTCGTCCAGTTGGCGCAGGTCGAGCCAGAGGGCGTCGTCGTCGATGCGCCCGAGCACCGGAATCGGCAGGCAGCGCAGCGCTTCTTCAAGCTGGCGCAGGCTGCGGCCGCGCAGGCGCTTGGGCTGCTGCGGGCGGAGGCACAGGGCGGCGCTGGGCAGACGGGCTACCGGCTGCGCGCCGCTGCCGATCATGCCCAGGGCATCGGTTACTGCGACTTGCCAGCTCTCGCCGAGCACGGCTCCCAGCGCCGGAGCGATGCGTTCAGCCTGGGTGCGGATCTCCGCCTGCGGGCGGCTGAGCAGGCGCAGGCTGGTGAGGCGTTCGGCCAGGCGGTCGGGGTCGCGATAGAGGTTGAGCACCGCTTCCAGCGCGGCAAGGGTCAGCTTGTCGACGCGCAGGGCGCGCTTGAGCGGGTTCTTCTTGATCTTCTGGATCAGCGCCTTGCTGCCGACGATCAGCCCGGCCTGCGGGCCGCCGAGCAGCTTGTCGCCGCTGAAGGTGACGATGTCGGCGCCGTCGCGCAGCGCTTCCTGCACCGTCGGCTCCTTGGGCAGGCCCCAGCGCGAGAGGTCGAGCAGGCTGCCGCTGCCCAGATCTTCCAGCAACGGCAGATCGTGGGCATGGGCGATGCGCGCCAGCTCGGCGGTGGCGACGCTGGCAGTGAAACCCTGCACGCTGTAGTTGCTGGTATGCACGCGCATCAACAGCCCTGAGCGAGGGTTGATGGCCGCTTCGTAATCCTTGGCGTGGGTGCGGTTGGTGGTACCGACTTCATGCAGCTTCACGCCGGCGCGGGCCATGATGTCCGGGATGCGGAAGGCACCACCGATCTCGATCAGCTCGCCACGGGAAATGATGCCTTCCTTGCGTGCGCCGAGGCTGTTCAAGGCCAGCAGCACGGCGGCGGCGTTGTTGTTCACCACGGTCGCCGCCTCGGCGCCGGTCAGCTCGCGGATCATTCCTTCGATGAGGTCGTCGCGATCGCCGCGCTTGCCGGTGGCGAGATCGAATTCCAGGTTGAGTGGATAGCGCGCCGCAAGGGTGATCGCCTCGATGGCCTCATCCGGCAACAGGGCGCGACCGAGGTTGGTGTGCAGCACCGTGCCGGTGAGGTTGAACACTCGACGTACGCGGCTCTTGTGCTGGCTGGCCAGGCGTTCGCCGGCGCGTCCGGCGAGCACCGCTTCGGACAGTTCCAGCGCGGCCAGCTGGCCACGGCGAGCCGGTTCGCGCAGTTCGTCGAGCAGATCGCGCAGCGTCGCCAGCAGGGCCTGGCGGCCGTAACGCTGCTGCAGTGGCTGGCAGGCCGGATCGCGCAGCAGCTTGTCCACCGAGGGCAGATGGCTGCTGCTCATGCCTCGTTCCCCGGTGCCAGCAGCAGGTTGGGTGCCTGGCGGTTGTAGCCCTGATCGGCCAGCAGCAGGTCGAGGTCCAGCGTCGCCAGGTCGGCGGACAGGCTTTCGCCGTCCGGTGCCAGCTCCAGATAGAGCTGCTTGAGGTAGCCGTTGCATTCCGGGCAGGCCTCGGCCTTGATGCCGTTGGGCGAGCCTTCGAAGTGCAGGTAGTCGAGCTTCTTGGTGCTGCGGCAGTGGCTGCATTTCAGGCGCACGTAGTGCCATTCGCAGGCGCACAGGGAGCAGACCAGGTAGCGCAGGCCGTTGAGCTGCCCGCGGTGGCGGATCACCCCGGCCATGGGCGGTGCGCCGCAGCAGGGGCAGAGCGTCTGGTCTTCGCGTTCGCGCAGGTCGGAGAGGTCGAGCTGGAGCAGCCAGTGGGTCCAGGCCAGTTGCAGCGCGGCGCCGAGAAAGGGCACCAGCGCCGGCGGCAGGCTGTCGTACTGGCCACTGACCAGCGCCACGGCCCAGGCCTTGCGCTGGCCGCTGTCGGCGCGGCGCAGCTGGTCGATGGCAGCGATGACCGACAGGTTGTCCGGCACAGCGAAGGCATCCAGCCAGGCATCGAGCAGCGGCAGCCACGCCCCCTCGCGCACCAGGGTGTCGGCGGCCAGCGGCGGCATGGCGTGCTTGAAGCATTCGCGGGTGCGCGCAGGGTCGAGCGGTGCGCTGGCAGGCGGGTTGTCCAGCACCTGCTGCTGAGCCTGGCATACGCCGGCGAGCAGGCGCAGGTAGTCGGCCAGCGGATGATCTTCGGCGAGCTTGGCGAGGCGCGCGCTGCGCAGGGCGAACAGATCGCGTGGTGGCAGGTTGGTGAAGGGTGGTTTGCTGGCAGCGGCTTCGATCTGCCCGGGCTCGAGAATGGTGCCTGCCACGCAGGACTCCTTTTCTTGTGGTTATGCCGAACAGCATAGTCCGTCACGGTTATAGCTCGGCTTTCGATGGCATGCACGGGCGAAGATTCCCACGGCGGCGGGAATCTCCGGCGTGCTTGGCGGCGCTTACTTGCGCTGGTTGATCTCCCGGTACCAGGCCGGATGGTGCTTGCGCGCCCAGGCCCGGCTGACGGTGCCGTAGAGCATCGAGCCCATCGACCCCTTGATCCAGATGGCTGCGTAGATGTGCACGATGATGCTGACGATCAGCACGAAGGCGGCGATGGCGTGCAACAGGCTGGCCCAGCGCAGCGAGACGATGCCGAAGAAGCTGCTGAAGTACTCGCGCCAGATGACGATGCCGCTGAGCAGCAGCACCAGCATGCTGAGGATCAGCACCCAGAACAGCACCTTCTGCCCTGCGTTGTAGCGGCCGACTTCCGGCAGCTTTTCCTCGCGGTTGTGCACCACGTCGTTGATCTGCCGAAGCCACTGGCGATCCCGCGCCTCGATGCGGTTGTGTCCGGCGAAACGGATCGCCAGCCAGAGGAAGAAGACGAACATCGCGACCCCGATGAAGGGGTGCAGGATGCGCGTCCAGGTGCCGCCGCCGAACAGCCCCGAGAGGCCGAACAGCGCCGGATGGAACAGTGCCAGGCCGGACAGCGCGGCGAGCACGAAGAGAATCGCGACGATCCAGTGGTTGGTCCGTTGCGAGGGGTTGTAGCGTTCGATCTCGTTGTTGTTCATCGTTGACTCCTTGAGCGAGCGGACACCGAAGGCGGCCCCGCGAACGGGGCCGCGCGGTCAGGGTCGCGGCTCCTTGGGATCGACCACATGCACCGAAGGATCGACCTGATGCACCACGGGTTCGCTGAGCTCGGCCTTGTCGTCCTCCTCCTCGACGCGGATCGGGCCGACCCGCGTGTAGTGGAAGAAGCCGGCCAGCACCGCCGCGCCCATGCCCAGCAGGGCGAGGGGCTTGGTCACGCCCTTCCACAGGCTGACCAGCGGGCTGATGGTGGGCTCGTTCGGCAGGTCGTTGTACAGCGAGGGCTGATCGGCATGATGCAGCACGTACATTACGTGCGTACCGCCGACGCCATCGGGGTCGTACAAGCCGGCCTGGTCGAAACCCCGCTCCTTGAGGTCGGCGATGCGCCCGGCGGCGTGCTCCTTCATGTCCTCCTTGCTGCCGAATACGATGGCGCCGGTGGGGCAGGTCTTCACGCAGGCCGGCTCCAGCCCGACCGACACGCGGTCGGAACAGAGCGTGCACTTGTAGGCCTTCTTGTCCTTCTCGGAGATGCGCGGGATGTCGAACGGGCAACCGGTGATGCAATAGCCGCAGCCGATGCAGTGGTCCTGGTTGAAGTCGACGATACCGTTGGCGTACTTCACGATCGCCCCCGGCGCCGGGCAGGCCTTGAGGCAACCCGGGTCGGCGCAATGCATGCAGCCGTCCTTGCGGATCAGCCATTCGAGGTTGCCGCTGCCGGGGTTCTCGTACTCGGCGAACTTCATCACCGTCCAGGATTCAGCGGTGAGGTCGATCGGGTTGTCGTAGGTCCCGTGGCTGGTGCCGACCTCGTCGCGCAGGTCGTTCCATTCCGAACACGCCACCTGGCAGGCCTTGCAGCCGATGCACTTGGAGGTGTCGATCAGTTTCGCCACTTCGCCGATCTCGCGGATCGACGGCCGCTCGGTCGTCGTGGCGGAGCGGGCAATCACGTCTTGAGTAGCCATCATGCCTTCTCCACGTCGACCAGAAACGACTTGAACTCCGGCGTCTGGGTGTTGGCGTCACCGACGAATGGCGTCAGCGTGTTGGTCAGGTAACCGTTGCGCGCCACGCCGGCGAAGCCCCAGTGCAGCGGGATGCCGATCTGGTGCACGGTCTTGCCGTCCACCTTCAGCGGCTTGATGCGCTTGGTCACCACCGCCACCGCCTTGATATAGCCGCGGTTGGACGACACCTTGACCCGCTCCCCGGCGGTGATGCCGAGCTCCTTGGCCAGCACCTCGCCGATCTCGACGAACTGCTCGGGCTGGGTGATCGCGTTGAGCCGGCAGTGCTTGGTCCAGAAGTGGAAGTGCTCGGTGAGACGGTAAGTGGTCGCTGCGTAGGGGAACTCGTCGGCGCTGCCGAACAACTCCATGTCGTTCTTGAACACCCGTGCGGCGGGGTTGCTGATCGCCTGGCGATTGTCCGGATGCAGCGGGTTGCGCCCGATCGGCGTCTCGAACGGCTCGTAGTGCTCGGGGAATGGCCCCTCGTTCATCTTGTCCACGGCGAACAGCCGCGCCACCCCTTCGGGGTTCATGATGAAGGGGTTCATGCCATCTTCGGGACGTGAATCGACCTTGAAGTCCGGCACGTCGGTGCCGCCCCACTTGCCGCCGTCCCACCAGACCAGGCGCTTCTTCTGGGCATCCCATGGATTGCCGGCCGGATCGGCCGAGGCGCGGTTGTAGAGAATGCGCCGGTTGGCCGGCCAGGCCCAGGCCCAGCCAAGCGTCTGGCCCATGCCGTAAGGGTCGGCGTTGTCGCGACGGGCCATCTGGTTGCCGGCCTGGGTCCAGGAGCCGCAGAAGATCCAGCAGCCACTCGAGGTGGTGCCGTCGGCGCGGAGCAGGCCGAAGCCCGGCAGCAACTCGCCGGCCTTGGCCAGCTGGGCGCCGGTCTGCAGGTCGAAGACGTCGGCCAGTGCCTTGCCGTTGTACTCCTGGGCGATTTCCTCTGCGGTCGGTTCTTCCGGCTGGCGATAGGCCCAGTCGATGTTCAGCAGCGGTTCGGCATAGGCACCGCCTTCCTTGCCGTAGAGCTCGCGCAGGCGATGGAACAGCCCGCCCATGATCACCACGTCGGTCTTCGCCTGGCCTGGCGGCTCGGCGGCCTTCCAGTGCCATTGCAGCCAGCGGCCGCTGTTCACCAGCGAGCCGTCCTCCTCGGCGAAGCAGGTGGTCGGCAGGCGGAACACCGTGGTCTGGATGTTGGCGGTATCGACGTCGTTGTACTCGCCGGCGTTGCGCCAGAACTCCGAGGTCTCGGTGGCCAGCGGGTCCATGATCACCAGGTACTTGAGCTTGGCCAGCGCCGCGCTCACCTTGGCCTTGTTGGGGAACGAGGCGATGGGGTTGAAGCCTTGGCAGAAATAGCCGTTGACCTGCCCCTGGTACATCATGTCGAACACCTTGAGCACGTCGTAGCCGGGGATATCCAGCTTCGGCAGCCAGTCGTAGCCCCAGTTGTTCTCCGCCGTGGCGTTCTTGCCATACCAGGCCTTCATCAGGCTGACATGGAATTTCTCGTAGTGCTGCCAGTAGGACAGCTGTCCTGGGCGCAGCGGCTTGGCGGTGCGTTTGGCGATGTACGCGGTGTAGTCCTGCTCGGCCTCCAGCGGCAGCGTCATGTAGCCCGGCAACAGGTTGGAGAGCAGCCCCAGGTCGGTCAGGCCCTGGATGTTGGAGTGCCCGCGCAGGGCATTCATGCCGCCACCGGGCATGCCGATGTTGCCGAGCAGCAGCTGCACCATGGCGCCGGTCCGGATCATCTGCGAGCCCACCGAGTGCTGCGTCCAGCCCAGGGCATACATGATGGTCATGACCTTGCCCGGGGCCGAGGTCTCGGCGATGGTTTCCCAGATCTGCAGCATCCTGTCCTGTGGCGTGCCGCAGATGTTGCTGACCACCTCCGGTGTATAGCGGCTGTAGTGCTGCTTGAGCAGGTTATAGACGCAGCGCGGATGGGTGAGGCTCTTGTCGACGCGGGCGAAGCCGTCCTCGTCCAGCTCGTAGCTCCAGGTGGATTTGTCCGGGTAGCTGCGCTTCTCGGCGTCATAGCCATTGAACAGACCGTCCTCGAAACCGAAGCCTTCCTTCACGATGAACGAGACGTCGGTGTAGTTGACCACGTACTCGTGCTGGATCTTGTCGTTTTCCAGCAGGTAGTTGATCAGTCCGCCGAGGAAGGCGATATCGGTACCGGTGCGGATCGGCGCATACATGTCAGCCACCGAGGCCGAACGGGTGAAGCGTGGATCGACCACGATCAGCCGCGCCTTGTTGCGCGCCTTGGCTTCGGTGACCCATTTGAAGCCGCACGGGTGCGCTTCGGCGGCGTTACCGCCCATGATCAGGATCAGATCGGCGTTCTGGATATCGCTCCAGTGATTGGTCATGGCGCCGCGGCCAAACGTCGGGGCAAGACTTGCCACCGTCGGGCCGTGTCAGACACGTGCCTGGTTGTCGAATCCCAGCATGCCGAGCGAGCGCACCACCTTGTGGGTGATGTAACCGGCCTCGTTGGAGGACGCCGAAGCGGCGAGGAAGCCCGTGCTCAGCCAGCGGTTGACCGTCTGGCCCTTGTCGTTGCGCTCGATGAAGTTGGCGTCGCGGTCGTCCTTCATCAGTCGGGCGATACGGTCGAGGGCTTCGCTCCACTCGATGCGCTTCCACTCGTTGCTGCCGGCTTCGCGGACTTCCGGATGGGTCAGGCGGTTGGGGCTGTGAACGAAGTCCAGCAGGCCGGCGCCCTTCGGGCAGAGCGTGCCGCGGTTGACCGGGTGATCGGAGTCGCCTTCGATGTGGATGATGTTCTGTGCGACGTTCTTGCCGCCGCTGCCCTGGCTGTAGAGGATCAGCCCGCAGCCGACGGAGCAGTAGGGGCAGGTGTTGCGGGTTTCACGGGTGTTGGTCAGTTTGAAATGCCGGATCGACTCGGCATACGCCGTCGGCGGGGCCATGCCCAATGCCGCCATGCTCGACGCCCCAAGGCCCACACCGCAGACCTTGAAGAACTGTCGACGGTTCATGTCCATCGGAGGTTCTCCTTCTTATCAGGCTGAAACGCCGATGCTTTGCCGGCGTCTGCTAAAGCAGCTTAGTCAAGCTTTCGGAAAGTGAAGGATTAATTCCGGGTGCCGCCGCTGCCCTTGCAGCCAGCCGATCGGTCACATGGCGGCTTCAGGCGCCGGTCGAGGCGGCAAGCTGGTTTTTCCATTCCCGCGGCGATTGTCCGGCTTGGGCCTTGAATGCGCGCGAAAGCGCCGCTTCGCTGCCGTAGCCGACCTCGGTGGCGATCACCTTCAGCGGCCGCCCGCGCTGCAGCGCCTTCTGCGCCAGGCGGACGCGCCAGCCCTGCAGATACTGGCCGGGCGTCTGCCCGAGCGTTTCGCGGAAGCTGGTGGCGAAGGCGCTACGCGACATTCCGGCGACGCCGGCGAGGTTGTCGAGCGTCCAGTCCTGTGCGGGCGCTTCGTGCATCGCCACCAGCGCGCTGCGCAGACGCGGATGGGCGAGGCCGGAGAGCAGGCCGCCGCTGACCTCGTCGCTTTCCATCAGCTGACGCAGGATCTGGATCATCACCACCTCCACCAGCCGCTCCACCAGCGCCATGCGCCCGCAGCGCTGTTCGAAGGCTTCCTCGAACAGCAGTGAGAGCACCGGCTCGGCGCCCCATACGCCATCCAGCGGCAGGCAGACCAGATCGGCCAGGGCAGAGGCGATCGGGTTGGCCCTGCCCCCCTCGAACGTCAGGTTCGCGCAGACCATGTCCACCTCGCAGTCCGGCGCGGTGATGAAGCGATGCGTCAGCGGTCGCGGGAACAGCAGCAGGCTCGGCTGCGTGACGTGCAGCGCTTCCCGGCCGTAGTGGACCTCCACCGCACCGCGGCGAATCAGGTGCAGTTGCCCGTGCACGCCATCGTTCTGCAACGTGTTGATGCCGCACAGCGGCCCGGTGTTGAACACCTGGGCGCGCATCGGGAAGTGCGTCATCAGTGCGGCGAGGCGGTCAGCCATCTTTGTACTCCTGATCAATTTTCAAAGACTTTACGTCACCAATAGTTTTTCGTGCTGAGGAGAATAGCGCTTACCGGGCAACACCGCTCCGGCAACCCGAAACAGGAGTCACCATCATGTCCATCGAGAAGATTCTCTACACCGCTACTGCCACCGCCACCGGCGGCCGCGAAGGCCGCGCCAGCTCCTCCGACCAGGCGCTCGACGTGCAGCTGTCCACGCCGCGTGAGCTGGGCGGTGCCGGTGGTGCCGGGACCAATCCCGAGCAGCTGTTCGCCGCCGGATACTCGGCCTGCTTTCTCGGGGCGCTGAAATTCGTCGCCGGCAAGCAGAAGGTCACTCTGCCGGTGGATACGCGCATCACTGGGAAGGTCGGCATCGGCCAGATCCCCACCGGCTTCGGCATCGAGGCCGAGCTGACCATCAGTGCCCCCGGCGTTGCCCGCGACCTGCTGCAGAACCTGGTCGAGCAGGCCCACATCGTCTGCCCCTATTCCAACGCTACCCGCGGAAACATCGACGTCACGCTGGTCATCGCCGACTGAGCCGGACCGCCACCCTTTCGAACAGGAGACCCATGCCATGAATCCGATCACACGTACCCTCGCCATGCCGCTGCTGGCCATCGCGCTGCAGCCCGCATTCGCCGCCCAGGCCGCACAACCGGCGAAGCCCGGCAGCGCCGCTGTTGCCGCACATACAGCCAACACCATCACTACCGCCGATGGCGTGCAGCTCTACTACAAGGACTGGGGCCCGAAGGACGGCCCGGTGGTGACCTTCAGCCACGGCTGGCCGCTGAGTTCCGACAGCTGGGAATCGCAGATGCTGTTTCTCGCATCCGAGGGCTATCGCGTGGTCGCCCATGACCGCCGCGGCCATGGCCGGTCCAGCCAGCCCTGGGAAGGCAACGACATGGATCACTACGCCGATGACCTGGCGGCGGTGATCGACGCGCTCGACCTGCAGGACGTGACCCTGGTGGGTTTCTCCACCGGTGGTGGTGAGGTGGCGCGCTACATCGGTCGCCACGGCACCGGGCGGGTGAAGAAGGCCGTGCTGGTCAGCGCCGTGCCGCCGATGATGCTGCGCACCGAGGACAATCCTGACGGCCTTCCGCTGGAGGTGTTCGACGGCATTCGCAAGGCCTCGCTGGAAGATCGTGCGCAGCTCTACCTGGACCTTGCCTCCGGCCCGTTCTATGGCTTCAACCGGCCGGGCGCGAAGGTTTCCCAGGGGCTGATCGACAACTGGCGAGCGCAGGGCATGCAGGCCGGGCACAAGAACACCTATGACTCCATCGCCGCCTTCTCGGCCACCGACTTCCGCGAGGACCTGAAGAAGTTCGACGTGCCGACCCTGGTGATCCATGGCGACGACGACCAGATCGTGCCGCTGGACATCTCCGGCAAGGCATCCGCAGCGCAGATCAAGGATGCGAAGCTGATCGTCTACCCCGGTGCGCCGCACGGCCTGACCGACACCCACAAGGTGCGCTTCAATCAGGACCTGCTGGACTTCCTCAGGAAATGATCGCATGCGTCGCTGTGCCGGCCGCGGTTTGCTCCGCGGCCGGTTTTTTTTTGCGCAGCAAAAGGTCGAGGAGGGCGCGGCAGAAACGAAAAACCCCGCCGGAGCGGGGTTATCGTGGCCTGTCCGGAGGCAGGCCGGTGTGGGTTCCGGAACGGTGCCGATCAGGCGTTCTGACGGATACCGGCCACCAGCCAGGGCTGGTTCTCGCCCTGCACACGCTCCATGCGCCAGCTCTCGCTGAAGGGTTCGCCCTGGTCGAAGCGCGAGGTCTTGGCCACGCCGCTGAAGGTCAGCGTTGCGGTGGTCTTCTCGGCATTGTCGTCGACGCCGTCGAGCTGGATCTGCAGATCGTCGATGTAGGTCGACTGATAGGCATCACCGATCTCGGCGCGCTCCTGCTTGAGGAAACCCAGCAGCTGCGGGGTAACGAACTCGGCGATCTTGTCCATCTCGTTGGCGTCCCAGTGCTGCTGCAGCGAGAGGAAGTGCTCGCGCGCGGCCGCAACGAAGTTCTGCTCGTTGAACCAGGCCGGGGCATTGATCACCGGAGCGGCGGCGACCGGGGCGGCGCTGCCACCGAAGATGGAGGTCGCGGGTTGCTGCGGCATCTCGCGCTGCATTGGCGCGTGACCGGCCATGGCTGGTTGCTGCTGGCGGCGTCGGGCGGCGAGGAAGCGGAACAGCAGGAAGGCGATCAGGCCGAAGATCAGGATATCCATGAACTGGATGCCCTCGAAGCCGTCGCCCATGAACATCGAGGCGAGCAGGCCGCCGGCGGCCAGACCGGCCAGCGGGCCGAGCCAGCGCGAGGCACCACTGGGCGCAGCCGCAGCCTGCTTGCCGGCCTGGGACGGTGCGGCCTGGGTCTGCTGGGGCGCCTGGCGGGTCTGGTGGCTCGGTGCCGAGCCGAAGCTCTTGCCGCCGCCAAAGCGCTTGGCGTGGGCATCCAGCGCGAAGGTCAGGCTGATACACAGCGCCATGAAAATGCTAAGCACACGTTGCATTGAGTGTTCCCGCTTGAATTAAGTGGAGGTACGCGCGCCATCCTGCCGAGCCGGGCAGGGGTTGGCGAGGGGCAGTATGTTACGAGCTTTTGCTTGCGACCGTTGGTCGCCCCCGGCGGTGCCGGCAGACGCTCCGCTGGTCCTGGTAGGCGAACGGAGCCCGGTGGCTCCGTTCGTCAGGGCGATCACCGCCAGTTGTATAGTTCCTTCTCGGAAATCTCGTGCATCGGCTTGACCTGCTCCTGGAAGGCCTTCATCGAGGCCCAGATGCGGCCGTTCAGCTCGCTCTGCGCGGCCAGCTCGCCGAGCACCAGCTCCGACTGCTCCTGCATGGCGTCCAGCACTTCGTCGGGGAAGCGCTTGAGCTCCACACCCTGCTGCTTGAGCTGATCGAGCGCTAGTGCGTTGTTGTAGACATAGTCATCCATCATGTCGCGGCTGGCGGCACGGGTCGCCTCGGTGAGGATGGCCTGCAGGTCCTCGGGCAGGGTATCGAGCGCCTTCTGGTTGACCAGCAGTTCCAGCACCGCCTGCGGCTCCTGCCAGCCCGGGTAGTAGTAGTACTTCGCGGCCTTGTGCAGGCCGAAGGCCAGGTCGTTGTACGGGCCGACCCACTCGGTGGCGTCGATGGCACCGGTCTGCAGCGCGGTGAACACCTCGCCGCCGGGCAGGTTCACGGTGGTCGCGCCGAGACGCGCCAGCACTTCGCCGCCCAGGCCCGGCATGCGGATCTTCAGGCCGCGCAGGTCGCCCAGCGAATTGATCTCCTTGTTGTACCAGCCGCCCATCTGCATGCCGGTGTTGCCGACCACCATGGGCTTCACGCCGAACGGGGCATAGGCCTCATCCCAGAATTTCTGGCCTTCGCCCTTGCTCAGCCAGGCGTTCATCTCGATGGCCGACAGACCGAACGGCACGGAGGTGAAGAATTGCGCGGTGGGCACCTTGCCCTTCCAGTAATAGGCAGCGCCATGGCCCAGTTCGGCGGTGCCGCGGGAGACGGCATCGAACACTTCCAGCGCCGGCACCAGTTCGCCGGCGGCGTAGACCTTGATGGTCAGGCGGCCGTCGCTCATCACCTTGACGCGCTCGGCCAGGCGTTCGGCGGCGGTGCCCAGCCCCGGGTAGTTCTTCGGCCAGGCGGTGACCATCTTCCAGGTGTAGGTCTTGGCGGGTTCGCTGGCGGCCTGCTGGCCTGTGGTTTCGACTTTCTTGTCATCGTTGCAACCGGCGAGGCCGAGGGTGGCAAGCAAGGCAGCGGCAGCACCGAACAGATGGCGGCGTTTCATGGGTCGGTATCCTTGGAAGATTCTTCTTATAGGAATGACTGGTTGGTATGACGGGTTGACGTTAGCGTCAACCTCACAGGGCTTCAAGTTTTGCGTAGCTGAGCATCAGCCATTTGCTGCCCTCGTCCTCGAAATTCACCTGCACCCGAGCCTGGGCGCCGGAGCCTTCGAAGTTGAGGATGGTGCCTTCGCCGAACAGCGAATGGCGCACGCGTTGGCCGAGGTTGAACGGTGTTTCCGGCACGCCGGCGCCGTCGAACAGCGACGAGCCGCTCATGCTCTTGCCGCTGAACGAGCGCGTCACCGTGTTGCTCAGCCGCACTTCCTGCACCAGCGCCGGTGGAATTTCGCGGACGAAGCGCGAGACCTTGTTGTAGGTCTCGCTGCCGTACAGCCGGCGCGTTTCGGCGTAGGTGATCACTAGCTGCTGCATGGCGCGGGTGATGCCGACGTAAGCCAGGCGGCGTTCCTCTTCCAGACGGCCGGACTCCTCCAGGCTCATCTTGTGCGGGAACAGGCCTTCTTCCATGCCGACCAGGAACACCAGCGGAAACTCCAGACCCTTGGCGCTGTGCAGGGTCATCAGCTGCACGCTGTCCTCGTGGTCGCCGGCCTGCTGTTCGCCGGCCTCCAGCGAGGCGTGGTCGAGAAAGGCGGCCAGGGGCGACTGGATGTCATCTTCCTCTTCGCTGTAACTGTCGAAGGCGCGGGCGGCGGATACCAGTTCCTCGAGGTTTTCCACTCGTGCCTGGGCCTTCTCGCCCTTCTCGTCGCGGTGATAGGCCAGCAGCCCGGATTCCTCGATGACCAGTTGCGCCATGCTGTGCAGCTGCATGCCCTCGACCTTCAGCGCCAAGGTGTCGACCAGCTCGACGAAGCCGTTCAGCGCGCTGGCGGCGCGCCCGGAAACCGCCTTGGTGCCGACCGCCTGATGCAGCGCAGCCCACATCGACAGGCCCTGTTCACGGGCCAGCTGACGCAGGCATTCGACGGTCTTCTCGCCGATGCCGCGGGCCGGCACGTTGATCACCCGCTCCAGCGCCGCGTCGTTGTCGCGGGTCTGGATCAGGCGCAGGTAGGCCATGGCGTTCTTGATCTCGGCACGCTCGAAGAAGCGCTGGCCGCCGTAGATGCGGTAGGGGATCTTCTCGCGCAGCAGCGCCTCTTCCAGTACCCGCGACTGGGCGTTGGAGCGGTAGAGGATGGCGATCTCGCTGCGGCTCATGCCGTCGCGGATGGCTTTCTCGATGCTCTCGACCACGTAACGCGCTTCGTCGTGCTCGTTGAACGCAGCGTACAGGCTGATCGGCTCGCCCTCGCAGCCGGAGGTCCAGAGTTCCTTGCCGAGGCGACCCTGGTTGTTGGCGATCAGCGCGTTGGCGGCCTTGAGGATGCAGGCGGTGGAGCGGTAGTTCTGTTCCAGGCGGATGGTTTCGGCATCCGGGAAGTCGGCGCTGAACTGGTGCAGGTTCTCGATGCGCGCGCCGCGCCAGCCGTAGATCGACTGGTCGTCGTCGCCGACCACCATCAGGCTCTCGCCACCCTTGGCCAGCAGCCGCAGCCAGGCGTACTGGACGGCGTTGGTGTCCTGGAACTCATCCACCAGCACATGGCGGAAGCGCCGCTGGTAGTGCTCGAGCAGGCCGGGGTGGTCGCGCCACAGATCCAGCGCACGCAGCAGCAGCTCGGAGAAGTCGATGACGCCAGCGCGGGCGCAGGCTTCTTCATAGGCCTCGTAGATCTTCAGCTGGGTGGCGAGGAACAGATCGCCGCCGGCCTGGATGTTGCGCGGCCGCAGGCCTTCATCCTTCTGCGCGTTGATCCACCACTGCGCCTGCCGTGCCGGCCAGCGCTGCTCGTCGAGGCCGAGCTCGCGGATCACCCGCTTGACCAGGCGCTGCTGGTCATCGGAGTCGAGAATCTGGAAATTCTCCGCCAGCTTCGCCTCGCGCCAGTGAGCACGCAGCAGGCGGTGGGCCAGGCCGTGGAAGGTGCCGACCCACATGCCCTGCGGGTTGACGTGCAGCAGCTGCTCGATACGCTGGCGCATCTCCGCGGCGGCCTTGTTGGTAAAGGTCACCGACAGGATCGAGTGCAATGATGCGCGCTCGATCTGGTGCAGCCAGGCGATGCGGTGCACCAGTACACGGGTCTTGCCCGAGCCGGCGCCGGCCAGCACCAGTTGCCGGCCCAGCGGCGCGGCCACGGCCTGGCGCTGGGCATCGTTGAGGGAATTCAGGAGAAGGGAGAGATCGTCATGCATCGCGGCATTCTATTGGAAATGCCCGCGCTGCGCTCGCCCTGTGGTCCGTTCGGGCGCGGCATTTGCGGCAATCCGGCGCAGCCGCAGCACAGGCGGCATCACGTCTGGTGTCGACGATCCGCTGGTCGGTTCGGACGGCGATCATGGCATTTCCGACGCAGCGCGATATGACGTGAGGCTAGCAACGTGCCATTATCGGCCGTGTTGTGGTTCCGCCGGAACCTGATTCGGGTGCAGTTACTACTAGAACAATATTCATGACCGATTCCATTCGAGCCGCCTGCCCGGCGTCAACGCAGCATGTCACTGACGAGGCTTCGGCGGTCGAGCAGGCTGCCGAGCACACGCGGTTGCTGTATCGCGGTTCGCGCACTCCCGCACTGCTGTTGTTGCTCACCACGCTGATCTGCGGGGTGGTGCTCTGGCCCGAACAGGGCGGTATCGAACTCGGCGTCTGGCTGGGCTGGATGGCCACGCTCGGGCTGTTGCGCCTGCAGCAGGTCGGAGCCTTCAATCGAGCCAGCCCCGAGGCGCAGGCGGCGCCGCACTGGCGCTGGCGCTTCCTGCTGGGCAGCTGTGCCTCGGCGTTGAGCCTGTCCTACGCCATGGTGGCGCTGGTGCCGGCCGATACCTTTGTCACCCAGGCCTTGCTCTACGGCTTGATGGGCTCCGTAGTGCTGGCCGCCAGTGTCGCCTATGGCGTCAGTCTGCCGGCCTTTTTCAGTTTCGCCGTGCCCTGTCTGTTGCCGGCGGGACTGCTGCTGATGACCAGCGGCGAGCCGCTGCAGCAGGGCTGGGGCGTGCTGGCGATGATCGTGCTGGCGACGCTCAGTCTGATCGCCTGGCAGATCAGCCGGCTGGTCACCGACAGCATCGAACAACGCCTGCACCGGCAGCGGCTGATCGAGCGGCTGGAGAAGGCCGGCCGCGAAGCCGACCTGCTCAATGGCCGCCTGGCCACCGAGGTCGAGCAGCGCCGGCATGCCGAACAGCAGCTGCGCAGTGCCTATGACGGCCTCGAGCAGCGCGTCGCCGAGCGCACCGCCGAACTCGGCGAGAGCGAGGCGCGGCTGACCCTGGCGCTGGAGGCCAGTGACCTCGGCCTGTGGGATTGGGATCTGCAGAACAACCGTGTACATCACTCGCGCATGCAGGTGGTGTTCGGCATCGGCCTGGAAAATCGCTACGGCAAAGACGGTTCGCGACTGCCGGATATCCATCCCGACGACCTGCAGCGCGTGCGGGCCACCCTGATCGCCCATCTGAAGGGCGAAACCGAATCCTTCGTCATCGAGTACCGTGCCCTGTGCGCCGATGGCAGCGAGCTATGCCTGGAAGACCGCGGGCGGGTGATCCAGCGTGACGCCAATGGCCGTGCGCTGCGCATGATCGGCACGCGCCGTGACATCAGCGAGCTGCGCAGTCAGGCCGAGCAGCAGCGCCTGGCCGCCACGGTGTTCGAGGCCGCCAGCGAAGGCATCGTGATCATGAACGATCGCTACCGTGTTCTGGCGGTGAATGACGCCTGCTGCACGCTGTCCGGCTACAGCCGCGAGGAACTGCTCGGCCACAGCGTGGCGCGTATCGCCGGCTCGCCGGAGAGCCAGCGGCAGTACGAGACCATGCGCGAGGCGCTGGAGCGGCACGGCCACTGGCAGGGCGAGTTGATCGAGACGCGCAAGAGCGGCGAGGTCTATCCGCAGTGGGTGCAGCTGCGCGAGGTGCGTGATGCCAACGGCAGCGTCACCCATGTGGTCGCCTTCGTCTCCGACCTCAGCGTGCGGCGCAAGATCGAGGAGCGCTTGCGCTACCTGACCCATTACGACGATCTCACCGGGCTGGCCAACCGCGGCCTGCTGAAGGAGCGGCTGCAGGAAGCCTGTCAGCGGGTTCGCCGCAACGGCCGCAACATGGCGGTGCTGTATATCGATCTGGACCGTTTCAAGCTGCTCAATGAAAGCCTCGGCCACGAGGCGGCCGATGCGTTGCTGCGCGAGGTGTCTCGACGGCTGAGCCAGACCCTCGGTGAGGCCGACACCATTGCCCGCCTGTCCGGCGACGAATTCGTCGTGCTGCTCGATGCCTACGGCAGCCTCAGCGGTCTGGCGCACCTGGGCAGTCGTCTGCTGCAGCGCATCCGCAAGCCGATCGTCATCGGCGAACAGGAGCTGGTGATCAGCGCTTCCATCGGTGTCAGCCTGCTGCCGGACAACAGCCGCGATGCCGAGGTCCTGCTGCGCCAGGCCAGCACCGCCATGCAGCAGGCCAAGCACCTGGGCGGCAACACCCTGCAGTTCTTCACCGACCGCCCGCAGGCATCCGGCATGCACTACCTGCAACTGGAGAACCAGCTGCGCAAGGCGCTGGAAGTCGGCCAGCTGGAAGTCTTCTACCAACCGCGCCTGAGTCTGGCCGACGACAGACTGGAGGCCGCCGAGGCATTGGTGCGCTGGCGCCACCCGCAGCGCGGACTGGTCACGCCGGCGGACTTCATTCCGCTGGCCGAGGAAACCGGGCTGATCATTCCGCTGGGCGAGTTCGTCCTGCGCGAGGCGTGCCGCCAGGCACGCCGCTGGCAGCAGGAAGGGCTGGCGGACATCCGCGTGTCGGTGAACCTCTCCGTGAAGCAGCTGCGTCAGGGCAACTTCGTCAGTCTGGTGCGCCAGGTGCTGGAAGAGACCGGGCTGCCGCCAGCGATGCTGGAACTGGAACTCACCGAGAGTCAGCTGCTGGACGACATCGATAACGCCATCAGCATCAGCGAGCAATTGCGTGCGCTCGGCGTGAAGCTGGCGATCGACGACTTCGGCACCGGTTTCTCGTCGCTGAGCTACCTCAAGCGCTTCCCGGTGGACTACGTGAAGATCGACCGCTCGTTCATCAGCGAGGTGGAGCATTCCACCCAGGATGCGGCGATCACCCGTGCCATCATCGCCATGGTTCACAGCCTGGAACGGCGAGTGGTGGCCGAGGGCGTGGAAACCCAGGCGCAGATGGACTTCCTGAAGGCCAACCTGTGCGACGAAATCCAGGGCTACCTGCTCAGCCCGCCGGTGCCGGCCGAGCAGTTCGCCGAGCTGCTGCGCTAGCGGGCGGTTGCCCGCCCAGCTTCAGCCGCGGGTGCTGCTGCCGCCCTCCAGCTCGCGCATCAGCAGGCCGAAGTGCAGGTCCACGTCCTGCGGGACCGGCAGATAGACGGTGTGGCCGTCGCCCGGCGCAACCTCGATGGCCTCGCCGCGGCTGCTTTCCAGGGCCTCCAGGCGCAGGTTGAGATTGCCCTGCGGTGTCATCAGCTCCAGCCTGTCGCCGACCGCGAAGCGGTTTTTCACTTTCACCTCGGCCAGGCCGTTGCGCCGCTCGCCGGTCAGCTCGCCGACGAACTGCTGGCGCTCGGAGAGCGAGAAGCCGCGTTCGTAGTTCTGGTATTCGTCGTGCACGTGACGGCGCAGGAAACCCTCGGTATAGCCGCGGTGGGCCAGGGATTCGAGGGTGTCCATCAACGACTTGTCGAACGGCCGGCCGGCCAGTGCGTCATCGATGGCCTTGCGGTAGACCTGCGCGGTACGCGCCACGTAGTAGTGGCTCTTGGTGCGGCCTTCGATCTTCAGCGAGTGCACGCCCATCTGCACCAGCCGCTCGACATGCTGTACGGCGCGCAGGTCCTTGGAGTTCATGATGTAGGTGCCGTGCTCGTCCTCGGTCGCCTCCATGAACTCGCCGGGCCGCGAGACATCCTCGAGCAGGAACACCTTGTCGGTGGGCGCTCCGACGCCCAGGGTCGGGTTGCCCTGCGCCTCGACCTGCTGCACGGCGATGGGCTCGTAGAGGTGAACCGAGTTGCCCAGTTCGTCCTCCTTGGCCTCGTGGGTCTTGTATTCCCAGCGGCAGGCATTGGTGCAGGTGCCCTGGTTGGGATCGCGCTTGTTGATGTAGCCCGACAGCAGGCAGCGACCGGAATAGGCCATGCACAGCGCACCATGGACGAACACTTCCAGCTCCATGCCCGGCACCTGCTCGCGTATCTCGCCGATCTCCTCCAGCGAGAGCTCGCGGGAAAGGATCACCCGGGAGACGCCCTGGCTTTCCCAGAACTTCACCGTCGCCCAGTTCACCGCATTGGCCTGTACCGAGAGGTGGATGGTCTGCTGCGGAAAATGCTGGCGCACCAGCATGATCAGGCCCGGGTCGGACATGATCAGCGCGTCCGGCCCCATCGCCACCACCGGCTCCAGGTCCTTGATGAAGGTCTTGAGCTTGGCGTTGTGCGGGGCGATGTTGACCACCACGTAGAACTGCTTGCCCAGCGCGTGGGCCTCGTCGATGCCGACCTTCAGGTTGGCGTGGTCGAACTCGTTGTTGCGTACGCGCAGGCTGTAGCGTGGCTGCCCGGCGTACACCGCATCGGCGCCGTAGGCGAAGGCGTAGCGCATGGATTTCAGCGTGCCGGCAGGCGACAGCAGCTCGGTGCGGTTGGGGGTGTTCATGGCGCGGGACTCGCAGGGGTATCGAAAGCGCGGCATTTTACTGCGCTTGCCGGGCGATTGCGCGTCGAGCGTTGTCCGCAACGACGCGGCAGGCAGCGCCCAGCGAGCGGGGCGCGCAGGGGGTCAGGCGACAGATGCCTCCTTGAGCATGTCGTAGAGACGATCCTTGAGCTGCAGCTTCTGCTTCTTCAGGTTTTCCACCTCGCTGTCGGTGCCCGGCACGATGTGCGCCTCGATGTTCTTCACCCGCTGGTCGAGGTCGTTGTGCTCGTCGAACAGGCGGGCAAAGGTCTTGTTTTCAGCCTTGAGACGGGTGATCAGATCGCGGTACTCGGGGAACATGGCAACTCCTGCTTCATGGGGGAGCGATGGGGCGCCTCGCGCGTCTTGCGACCGGCAGGCGCCGCTTGCAGCCATGGTCCTCCCGCCCCGAGCGGGCGGTATTGATCGGCGTCATACGGGATGGGCGGCCGTGCAGACAGCAAAACGCCGGGACGAGCCCGGCGTTTTGTGTTGCAAGCCCGAATCAGGCTGCGGCGATCACGTCGCCATGGTTTTCCGGCTCGATCAGTGCGCGGTGCAGCGCGGCGATGGCGGCGTCGTAGTCTTCCTCGTTGACCACGCACTGCATCTCCACCTGACGGATCGACTGGTGGATCGCCTGGATGCTGATGCCGGCCTCGGCCAGAGCGGCCACGGTCTTGGCCAGAATGCCCTTGACCTTGAGGTCGGAGCCGATGGCCGAAACGATGGCCAGGTTGTGCACGGTGACCTCGGCGGCCGGGTACTGCTCCTCGATCAGCCGCGCGGCGCGGTTGATCAGCTTGCGCGAACCGGAGGCGTAGTAGGTGATGCTGTTGGCGTCGGAATCCTTGTTCACCACATAGAGCTTGAGCTGCTTGAGCAGCTTGCTGATCTCCATGTCGTAGCCGATGTCGCCGAGCATGTCCTGGTCGAACACCTCGATGCCGAAGACGTCCTTGCGCCCGGCGATGATCTCGACGCAGGGCTTCTCGGACTTGTAGTCCTGGCTGATCAGCGTGCCGCCATGCTCGGGCTCGAAGGCATTCTTGATGCGCAGTTCGACGCCGGCGCGACGCAGGGTCTTGGCGGCGCGCGGGTGGATCGCCTCCATGCCGAGGTTCGACAGCTGGTCGGCGACGTCGTAGTTGGTGCGGCCGATGGTGACGACTTTGTCGGCACCCACCAGATTCGGGTCGGCCGAGGAGAGGTGGAATTCCTTGTGGATGATCGCCTCGCGCGCGCCGGTGGCGGCGGCGATCTGGGCGAAGGTGATCTCGCTGTAGCCGCGATCGAAGGTGTTCATCAGGCCTTCGGCGCAATGGGTGTAACCGGTGGCGACCACCAGTTCGCGGCTGAAGTCGAAGCCGGCGAAGTGGCTGGAAATCATCTCCTCGAACGGCAGCGGTGCTTCCTGCTGCCAGCCGGTGAGGTCGGCCAGGCGCGCGTTGACGCCGCGCTGCTTGAGCGCCAGCACCGAGTTGAAGGCGCTGTGGGCTTCGCCGAGGGAAGCGAGCATCTCGCGCACCTTCATCAGGTGTTCGGAGAGCTGGAAGTGGCCGTAGGCGCAAAGCTTCTGCAGGCTGTGCATGCACTCGCTGGCATCGTCGATGCGCGAGTTGATGAACTGGTTGGCGGCGTGCAGTTCGTACTCGGAACTGAACAGCTCGGCGTTCTTGGCGAGCATGCGCTGGCGCACACCCTCCAGCGCTTCGCGCCAGGCACCTTCGCTCTGCGCATCGGCGAAGCGTTGGTAGACGCCGGGCTCGCCGGTCTTCTTGTGCTCCAGCAGCAGGTTGGTCATGCCGCTGTAGGCCGAGACGACGAAGATGCGCTGGTACAGCGCTGCGCCTTCCCGGCGGCCGATGAAGATATTGTCGAGAACTTCCTCGAAGCGGCTCATCGACGTGCCGCCGATCTTTTCCACGGTATGCATCTTTTTATAGCGTCCGAATCTGGCAGGCCGTTGACGGGCCCGGCGCGCGGCTGGCGCACCTGTCGATCAACGAGCTGGAGTGAATTTCCCTGGGCCGGTAGCGATCGGCCAAGCCGGGGGAAGGGGCCCGTCATCAGACGCGCCCCATCGCCTCAGAGATACTGTTGCGGCCGAATGTCCAGCGGCTTGAAATTCTCGCGTTCGGCGACAAAGGCCGGGCGCGGTTTCTGCTCGCAGAACGGAGCCTGCACGGCATTATCCACGTGGTTGTAGACGTAGAACAGATTGCTCCGCGCGCTGGGCGTGATGTTGCCGTTGGAGCCGTGCATGGTGTTGCAGTCGAAGAACACCACGCTGCCGGCGGGGCCGGTGGCGCAGTCGATGCCGAAGCGGCTGGCCAGCTCGCTCAGGCTGTTCTGGTCGGGGATGCCGATCTCCTGCTTGCGCAGGGACTTCTCGTAGTGATTTTCCGGTGTGGCTCCGACACAGCGCACGTAGTGCTTGTGCGAGCCGGGCATCAGCATCAGCGGGCCGTTGTGCGGCTCGTTGTCGGTCAAGAGGATCGAGCAGGACAGGCAGCGCATGCGCGGCATGCCGTCCTCGATGTGCCAGGTCTCGAAATCCGAGTGCCAGTAGAACTCCTTGCCGGTAAAGCCGGGCTTGAAGTTCATTCGCGACTGATGCACGTACAGGTCGCCGCCAAGGATGAAGCGGGCAATGCCGGCGGTGCGCTCGTCGGCTGCGACGCGGGCGAACAGCTCGTTGTCCTTGTGGATGGCGAACACCGAGCGGATCGCACCGCTGTCGGGTTCCTTGATGGTCTTGCCGGAACCGGCGACGGCCGGGTCCTGGCGCATGCGCTCGAGTTCGGCGCGAAACAGCGCGACTTCGTCGGCGCTGAACAGATTGGGGATGACCAGGTAGCCGTCGCGCTCGAAGCGTTCGACCAGCTCTGCCGCGATCGGCGCATTCTCCAGGTCGCTGCGGTAGACGACCGGATCCAGGCGTTCCTGCCAGCTGGGCTGGTCTTCCTGGCGCGAGGGATACAGGTCGGCTTGCATAGGGTTCACGCTTACCTCCTTTCTTGTAATGGCGGGGCGGCGCGGTGGCCGCCCCGGTTAAACCGGTATCAGACGGTTTCGGCCTCCAGCGGATAGACGCCGCTTTCGTCATGCACTTCGCGCCCGTTGAGCGGCGGGTTGAAGACGCAGGCCAGCTTCATGTCTTCGCTGCCACCGCGCAGCAGGTGCTCGTCATGCTTGTCCAGCACGTACAACGTGCCCGGCTCGATCTTGTAGATCTTGCCGTCGGCGATGGTTTCGATCTCGCCATTGCCGCTGATGCAGTACACCGACTCGAAGTGGTTCTGGTAGTGGATGTGCGTCTCGCTGCCGGCGTAGATGGTGGTGATGTGGAAGGAGAATCCCACCTTGTCGTCCTTGAGCAGCATGCGCGTGCTGTCCCAGGTGCCGGTCTGGCTGTGGACCTTGCGGTCGGTCTTTTCGCACTCGGCGAGGGTTCTGACGATCATTGCGGATACCTCAGGAAGCTTGGTTCTCGGTCTGCTCGCTCATCACGGCGGCAAAGGCCTTGTCGAGGATGGAAAGCGCCTTGTCGATCTGCTCATCGCTGATGATCAGCGGGCAGAGGCACTTGACCACTTCGCTGTGGGCGCCGCTGGTCTCGATCACCAGGCCGTTTTCGAAGGCGTGGCGGCACACTGCGGCGGCAATCTCGCCATCCGGGCAGCTGATGCCGATCATCATCCCGCGGCCCTTGAGGAACAGCGAATCCGGGCCGTGGCGACGGATGATGCGCTGCATGCCGTCGGCGATGCGCTTGCCCTTGGCCTTCACGCTGTTGGCGAACGCGTCGTTCTGCCAGAAGTGCTCGACCGCCGCGGCCGCCGTGACGAATGCATGGTTGTTGCCGCGGAAGGTGCCGTTGTGTTCGCCGGGCTTCCACTGGTCCAGCTCCTGGCGCAGCAACACCATGGCGAACGGCAGGCCGTAGCCGGACAGCGACTTGGACAGCGTGACGATATCCGGCTGGATGCCCATTTCTTCGAAGCTGAAGAAAGTCCCGGTGCGGCCGCAGCCGGCCTGGATGTCATCGACGATCAGCAGCATCTCGTGCTTGCGGCAGAGCTTCTCGAGCTTGCGCATCCATTCGGCCGACGCGGTGTTCAGGCCGCCTTCGCCCTGGACCACCTCGACGATCACCGCGGCGGGCTTGTCGATCCCGCTGGACGGGTCGGAGAGCAGCTTATCCATCATGCCGATGGTGTTGGTCTTGTCGCCGAAATAGTTGGCGTAGGGCATGCGGCTGACGTCGGAGAGGCCGATGCCGGAGCCACCGCGGTGATGCTGGTTGCCGGTGGCGGCCAGCGCGCCAATGCTGCAGCCGTGGAAGCCGTTGGTGAAACTGATGATGTTGTTGCGCCCGGTGACCTTGCGCGCCAGCTTCATCGCCGCCTCGACCGCGTTGGTGCCGGTCGGGCCGGTGAACTGCATGCGGTAGTCGCCCATGCCGCGCGGCTCGAGGATCAGCCGGTTGAAGGTCTCGAGGAAACGCTCCTTGGCTTCGGTGTACATGTCCAGGCCGTGGGTGATGCCGTCGCTCTCGATGTACTCGAGCAGCGCCTGCTTGAGCACCGGGTGGTTGTGCCCGTAGTTGAGCGTGCCGGCACCAGCGAGGAAGTCGATGTAGCGCTTGCCGTCCTGAGTGACCAGTTCGGCGCCCTGGGCCTGCTTGAAGACCACGGGGAAGGAACGGCAGTAGCTGCGAACCCTGGATTCATTCAGTTCAAAAGTTTTCATGCGTGCTCCTTGAGCTCTTCTTCTAGATGGGAAACGGTGAACGGGCCGGCGCGGTAGAGCACCTCGTCCTCGTGCTGACCGGCGAAATGCGTGTCGCGGGCGAACAGCGTGCGCGTCGTGCAGTTGGCATCGAGGCGGTCGAAGGCCCGCTTGAACAGCGCCTGTGACGCCCCGTTGTCCGGCGAGATGGTGGTTTCCATGTAACGCACGCCGTACTCGCGAGCGACCCGGGCGGTCAGTGCCAGCAGCATGCGCAGGGCCAGCCCCTGACCGCGCATCGAGCTGTCGACGGCGACCTGCCAGACGAACAGCGTGTCCGGCCGCGAAGGGGGGCGGTAACCCGAGATGAAACCGACCAGCTCGCCTTGGGCGTTCTCTGCGGCGATGGCGGTATCAGCGAAATCGGAACACTGCAGCAGGTTGCAGTAGACCGAATTGGTATCGAGGGGCTGGCAGCGCGCCACCAGCTGATGAAGGTTGTAACCGTCGCCGTCGGTTGGGCGACGGAGCATTACGGTGGGGAAACTCAAAACAATGCCTTTGGGGTTGTTGATTGAATTCCTTTTTAGGGTAGGCATATCCGCACAAGTTTCTCAACCCATGTAACGGAATATGGGAAGTGTGCGTCGCTGTATATGCCGCTGAAACCCGCATGATAACTGCGCTGGCGCGCAGAATGTTTCTGTGTATTGCGATGGTCAGCTTGCCGGGCAACTTAGCTGTCACCGAAATGCAATTTGAATTCAGGCTGGAAGTTCGAGCGCAAAGCGCGTCAGAAGTTCTCTGACTGGCGGTCTGTCTGGCTGAAAGCCGCGCCGGGCGAGGGCTGTGGCGGTGCTTGGCGCGGCGGATTGGTAGCTTGCGCGGGGCGTCTGGGAAAAACGAAGGGGCTGGGCGGATAAGGCCGCGCTGGGCGATTCGATATTCGTAAGACTTCTGTGATCGAGTCCGGAATATATGGCGCTAGTGTGACGCTCATATATTCCGCAGTTTTCCCGGCTCCCGCTCTTAATTGTTTGAGTCACGCTTCGTAGTCGCCGCAAAGTTCTCGCTGCCCTCTAGCGCGCATTATTCGGGCGCTCCGGGCTAATTCGCGAGAGAACACTTGCGGGCATCTCATCCGGTAACTTCCCGGTCACGAAAAAAGGATCATTGCCACCAGCTGTGGCCTTGCCGTTCGATGAACTGGTGCGCCTGTTCCGGACCGTCCTCGCCGGCCGGGTAGGGTCGCGGTTTGCGGTAGTAGCTGCTCCAGCCGCGCAGGATCGGATCGACCCAGTTCCAGGCGGCTTCCACCTCGTCGCGGCGCATGAACAGCGTCGAATCACCTTCGATGACATCCAGCAGCAGGCGCTCGTAGGCCTCCCAGCGGCGGGTGCTGCTGAAGGCATGGGCCAGGTTGAGGTCCAGTTCCACCGGCTCGAGCTGCATGCCCTTGCCGGGTGCCTTGGCCATCAGTTGCAGGCTGATGCTTTCCTCCGGCTGCAGGCTGATGACCAGGCGGTTGACCTCGCCCTTGGCAAACAGCAGGTGCGGCACCTGCTTGAAGGTGATGATGATCTCCGAGCGCTTGCGCGCCATGCGCTTGCCGGTGCGCAGGTAGAAGGGCACGCCGGCCCAGCGCCAGTTGTCTATCTCGGCCTTCACCGCGACGAAGGTTTCGGTGTCGCTGTCGTTGTCGATGTTGGGCTCGAAGTAGTAGGCCGGCACGTCGTGACCGCCGATGCGCCCGGCGCCGTATTGGCCGCGTACGGTCTTGTCCAGCACGTCGTTGCCGGTGATCGGCTTGAGCGCTTCGAGCACCTTCACCTTCTCGCCGCGGATGTGCTTGGCATCGAAACGCACCGGCGCTTCCATCGCCACCAGGCAGAGCAGCTGCAGCAGGTGGTTCTGCAGCATGTCGCGCATGGCGCCGGCATTGTCGTAGTAGCCGCCGCGGTTCTCCACGCCAAGGGTTTCGGCCACGGTAATCTGCACGTGATCGATATGCCCGGCGCGCCAGATCGGTTCGAACAGGGCGTTGGCGAAGCGCAGCGCCATGAGGTTCTGCACCGTTTCCTTGCCCAGGTAGTGGTCGATCCGGTAGATGCGCGCTTCGGGGAACACCGCGCCGATGGCTTCGTTGATCTCCAGCGCCGAATCCAGCGAATGGCCGATGGGCTTCTCCAGCACGATGCGCGCATCGTCGCCGGCAAGCCCTGCGCTTTCCAGGTTGGCGGCGATGGGTTCGAACAGATCGGGCGCAGTGGCCAGGTAGTAGACCCGCACGCGGCCGTTGGCCTGGCCGAGGTGCTGGGCCAGACGCAGGTAGTCGCTGCGCTGGGAGGCGTCCATGGCGAAGTAGTCGACGCGCTGGGCGAAGGCCTGCCAGGTGTCCGGGCTGAAGTCGCCGCGGGCGACCTGCGCGCGACAGTGGCGCTCGGCCAGGGCCAGGTAGCCGTCGCGGTCGAGCTTCTTGCGCGCCAGGGCGAGAATCCGCACGTCGGCATGCAGGCGGCCGTCGCGGTGCAGGTGATACAGCGCCGGAAGCAGTTTGTGCAGCGTCAGGTCACCGGTCCCGCCGAACACGAGCATGTCACAGGAAATCGACATCGAATCTCTCCCAGGGGCAAAAAATGGGCGTCATGGCGAGGCTTGTAGTATAACTACCGCCCCACTACAACCCGCTGATGGCCGAGCGGTGCCTGTCGCGCCCGAACGAGTCCTCAGTCGTGAGCATAGCGAGCCCGCCACGTGAATCTGCTGCAACACATCGCCCAGTCGAGAAGTCTGCTACGGAAGTCGGAGTTGAAGGTGGCCGACCATGTCCTGCTCGATCCGGCCTCGGTGATGCACAGTTCCATGGCCGATCTGGCCCACACCGTCGGCGTCAGCGAGCCGACCATCGTGCGTTTCTGCCGGGCCATCGGCTGCCTCGGCTTCCAGGACCTCAAGCTCAAGCTGGCGCAGAGCCTGGCTGCCGGCGCCAGCTTCGGCCAGTTCGCCATCAGCGAGAACGATTCGGTGGCTGACTTCGCGCTGAAGATCTTCGACACCACGCTGCACACCCTGATGGAGGTGCGTGAGCGGCTCGACCCGGATGCCTTGCAGCGCGCCATCACCGCCATGGCCAAGGCCGAGCGGGTCGAGTTCTACGGTTTCGGCGCCTCCGGCGCAGTGGCCACCGATGCCCAGCACAAGTTCTTCCGCCTGCTGCTTTCGGCCGCGGCCTATTCCGATCCGCACATGCAGGCGATGTCGGCGGTGACGCTCAAGCCGACCGACGTGGCGATCTGCATTTCCCAGTCCGGTCGCTCCAAGGATCTGCTGATCACCGCCAACGTCGTGCGTGAATCCGGCGCGACGCTGATCACCCTGTGCCCGAGCCAGACACCCCTGGCCGAGCTGGCCACCATCAACCTGGCGATCGACGTGCAGGAAGACACCGAGATCTACACTCCGCTGACCTCGCGTATCGCTCACCTCGTCGTGATCGATGTGCTGGCCATGGGCGTGGCCATGGCCCGTGGGCCGAGTCTGGTCAACCATCTCAAGAGTGTGAAGCGCAGCCTGCGCAGCCTTCGACTGTCGCCGAAGACGGTCAAGGCCCACGAGGACTGAGCGTCTTCATCGCCGCGTCATCACGCTGACTTCATCCTGTCACTCACAGCGCCGATGCTGGTCTCCCGTTACCTGTTCTGGGAGACCGCTCATGCTCCGGCAAACCGACGTCAGCACCCCACTCGACAGCAAGGCCCGTCGCAAGCAGCAGGACGAGCGCCGCATGCGCTTTCGTCGTGCCATCGAAAGCTACACCGAGCAGCGTCAGCTGCATGCCGAACTGAACGACTATGCCGATGCGCTGGTGCTCAGCTCGCTGCTGGAGTCATCGGCGAGCCGGCGAAGCGCTCCGCCAGCGCACTGATCTGCGCACGCTCTTCACGGAGGAAGGCAAAGAACGCCTGGGCCACCGGGCTCAGGCGCTTACCGCGCGGGTGAACCACGCACCAGCTGCGTTGCAGCGGCAGTTCCTGCACTGGCAGCTCACGCAGCAGTCCGCAGGCCAGCTCCAGATGCACCGCATGGCGCGGCAGCAGCGCCAGCCCCAGGCCGGCCACCACGCATTCACGCAGCGCATCCAGCGAGGCGACCTGGATGGTCTGGGTGAAGTGGGCGCGTTTCTGTCGCAGGTAATCTTCTGCGGCCCTGCGTGTGCCGGAGCCGGGTTCGCGCGTAAGCAGCGGATAGCTGGTCAGATCCTGCAGCGACAGCGTGGCCGCATGGCACAGCGGATGCTCAGGCGGGGCCACGGCAATGATCGGGTTGTTGAGGAACGGCATGAATTCCAGGTCCATGTCGGTGGGCACCTGAGACATGATCAGCAGGTCGTCGCGGCTGACCGACAGGCGTTTCACCGCCTGGGCATGATTGACCACCACCAGCTGCAGGCTGACCTCCGGATGCAGCCGCTTGAAGGTGGCGAACAGGTGCGGCGTGATGTACTTGGCGCTGGATTCCACGGCCAGGTTCAGCTGCCCCTGTAGCGAGCCCAGCAGGTCGGACAGCTGCATGTCGAGGCTGTCGAGCCGGCCGAAGATATCGGTGCTGGCGCGCTGCAGCGCTTCGGCGGCGTCGGTCAGGTAGAGCTTCTTGCCGACGTACTCGAACAGCGGTTGGCCGACCAATTCTTCCAGCTGGCGGATCTGCAGGCTCACTGCTGGCTGGGTCAGCGCCATTTCCTCAGCGGCACGGCTGTAGGAAAGCGTCTCACAGACCGCGCGAAACACCTGAAGCTGGCGCAATGTCATGCGCATCAATGATTTTCGCATCGTTTTCTCGTTGTTTCGATCATCTTTATGGTCGGCGAGTCAGTGCGCGAATTTCCTGCCTGTTCGGTCAGAAAGCAGGCGCACAGCAGGTGTATATAAGTAAATACTTATCCTCAGGAAAACAATTATTCATTTTCAGTAATCGCCCTCACGGGCGTAGGGTGAAATGACTCGTTGCAAATGCGAGTGATCATGACCCGCTCGCGGGTCGCCTGCTCAACGATCCGAGGGAAGACAGCGTGATCAAGAAGCTGCTGATCGCCAACCGCGGGGAAATCGCGGTACGCATCGTCCGCGCCTGTGCCGAAATGGGCGTTCGCTCGGTGGCGGTGTTCTCCGAAGCCGACCGCCATGCGCTGCACGTCAAGCGCGCCGACGAAGCCTATTTCATCGGCGAGGACCCGCTGGCCGGCTACCTGAACCCGCGCAAGCTGGTCAATTTGGCGGTGGAAACCGGCTGCGATGCCTTGCATCCGGGCTATGGTTTCCTCTCCGAAAATGCGGAACTGGCGGATATCTGCGCCGAACGTGGAATCAAGTTCGTCGGCCCCAGCGCCGAAGTGATTCGTCGCATGGGCGACAAGACCGAAGCCCGGCGCAGCATGATCAAGGCCGGCGTGCCGGTCACGCCGGGCACCGAAGGCAACGTCAAGGACCTCGCCGAGGCGCTGGACGAAGCCGAGCGCATCGGTTACCCGGTGATGCTCAAGGCCACCTCCGGCGGTGGCGGCCGCGGCATTCGCCGCTGCAATTCGCGGGCAGAGCTGGAATCGGCCTATCCACGGGTGATCTCCGAGGCGACCAAGGCCTTCGGCAGCGCCGAGGTGTTCCTGGAAAAGTGCATCGTCGAACCCAAGCACATCGAGGCGCAGGTGCTGGCCGACAGCTTCGGCAACACCGTGCACCTGTTCGAGCGCGACTGCTCGATCCAGCGGCGCAACCAGAAGCTCATCGAGATCGCGCCGAGCCCGCAGCTCACCCCCGAGCAGCGCGCCTATATCGGCGACCTGGCCGTGCGCGCGGCCAAGGCGGTGGGCTACGAGAACGCCGGTACCGTGGAGTTTCTGCTCGCCGATGGCGAGGTGTACTTCATGGAGATGAACACCCGGGTGCAGGTGGAGCACACCATCACCGAGGAAATCACCGGTATCGATATCGTTCGCGAGCAGATCCGCATCGCTTCGGGCCAGCCGCTATCGGTCAAGCAGGAGGACATCCAGCATCGCGGCTTCTCCCTGCAGTTCCGCATCAACGCCGAAGACCCGCGCAACAACTTTCTGCCCTGCTTCGGCAAGATCACCCGCTACTACGCGCCCGGTGGCCCCGGCGTGCGCACCGACACGGCGATCTACACCGGTTACACCATCCCACCGTATTACGACTCCATGTGCCTGAAGCTGGTGGTCTGGGCGCTGACCTGGGAAGAGGCGCTGGCCCGGGGGTCGCGTGCACTGGACGACATGCGCGTGCAGGGCGTGAAGACCACCGCCACCTACTACCAGCAGATTCTCGCCAACCCGGATTTCCGCAGCGGCCAGTTCAACACCAGCTTCGTCGACAACCATCCGGAACTGCTGAACTACTCGATCAAACGCAAGCCGGGCGAGCTGGCCCTGGCCATCGCCGCCGCCATCGCCGCCCACGCAGGCCTGTGAGGAACGCACCATGACTGCCCAGAAGAAAATCACCGTCACCGACACCATCCTGCGTGACGCCCACCAGTCGCTGCTGGCCACCCGCATGCGCACCGAGGACATGCTGCCGATCTGCGACAAGCTCGACCGCGTCGGCTACTGGTCGCTGGAAGTCTGGGGTGGCGCCACCTTCGACGCCTGCGTGCGCTTCCTCAAGGAGGACCCATGGGAGCGCCTGCGCCAGCTCAAGGCAGCGCTGCCCAATACCCGCCTGCAGATGCTGCTGCGTGGCCAGAACCTGCTGGGCTACCGCCACTACAGCGATGACGTGGTGGAGGCATTCTGTGCCCGCGCGGCGGAGAACGGCATCGACGTGTTCCGCATCTTCGATGCAATGAATGACGTACGGAACCTCGAAACCGCGATCCGTGCGGTGAAGAAGAGCGGCAAGCACGCCCAGGGCACCATCGCCTATACCACCAGCCCGGTGCACACCGTCGAGCTGTTCGTTGAACAGGCGCGGGCCATGCGCGACATGGGCGTCGACTCCATCGCCATCAAGGACATGGCTGGCCTGCTCACCCCGTTCGCCACTGGCGATCTGGTTCGCGCGCTGAAGGCCGAGATCGACCTTCCGGTGTTCATCCATTCCCACGACACCGCTGGCGTGGCCAGCATGTGCCAGCTCAAGGCCATTGAGAATGGTGCCGACCACATCGACACCGCCATTTCTTCCATGGCCTGGGGCACCAGCCATCCGGGCACCGAGTCCATGGTCGCCGCGCTCAAGGGCACGCCGTACGACACCGGCCTCGACCTCGAGCTGCTGCAGGAGATCGGCCTGTACTTCTACGCCGTGCGCAAGAAGTATCACCAGTTCGAAAGCGAGTTCACCGGCGTCGACACCCGCGTGCAGGTCAACCAGGTGCCCGGCGGGATGATTTCCAACCTCGCCAACCAGCTCAAGGAGCAGGGTGCGCTGCACCGCATGGACGAAGTGCTGGCGGAGATTCCCAAGGTGCGCAAGGACCTCGGCTACCCGCCGCTGGTCACGCCGACCTCGCAGATCGTCGGCACCCAGGCGTTCTTCAACGTGCTCGCCGGTGAGCGCTACAAGACCATCACCACCGAGGTGAAGTACTACCTGCAGGGCCGTTACGGCAAGGCGCCGGCACCGGTCTGCGAGCACCTGCGCTTCCAGGCCATCGGCAGCGAGGAGGTCATCGAGTGCCGCCCGGCCGACCTGCTGGCGCCGGAACTGGACAAGCTGCGCAAGGACATCGGCGAGCTGGCCAAGAGCGAGGAAGACGTGCTGACGTTCGCCATGTTCCCGGACATCGGCCGCAAGTTCCTCGAGGAGCGCGAGGCCGGCACGCTGCAGCCCGAGGTGCTGCTGCCGATCCCCGACGGCAAGGCCGCGGCCGCCAGCGTCGAGGGCACGCCGACCGAGTTCGTCATCGATGTGCACGGCGAGACCTACCGCGTCGACATCACCGGCGTCGGCGTCAAGGGCGAGGGCAAGCGGCACTTCTATCTCTCCATCGACGGCATGCCCGAGGAAGTGGTGTTCGAACCGCTGAACGCGTTTGTCGGCGGTGGCGGCAGCCAGCGCAAGCAGGCCAGCGCGCCGGGCGACGTCAGCACCACCATGCCGGGCAACGTGGTCGACGTGCTGGTCGCCGTCGGCGACGTGGTGAAAGCCGGGCAGACCGTACTGGTCAGCGAGGCGATGAAGATGGAGACCGAGATCCAGGCACCGATCGCCGGCACCGTGAAGGCCGTTCACGTCGGCAAAGGTGACCGGGTGAACCCGGGAGAAGTCTTGATAGAGATCGAGGGCTGAGTGAAGGGTGGCGTGGCGAGCCGATCGCGCCACGCCAGCGTCGTTTCGATCCGCCTGCCCGCGCGCTGTAGCGGGCGGCGGAACGTAGCACGCTGGCAATGTGTCCCCTTTGGGAGCCCCAGCGGCTCCTTTTTTTCGAGCCTGTGGATGCCAGGGAGCGGTTTCAATTTCCGAGCTGTGGAGAATCTAGATGGGTATCGACCCGGTAGTGCTGTTCTTCGTCTTCGGCCTGTTCGCCGGGCTGGTGAAGAGCGAGTTGAAGTTGCCACCAGCGCTCTACGAGACGCTGTCGATCGTGCTCTTGCTGGCGATCGGTCTGCATGGCGGGGTGGAGCTGGCCGAGCAGGCCAGTGCCGCGTTGCTCGGCCAGTCGCTGCTGGTGCTGGCGCTGGGCGTGCTGCTGCCGATCCTGGCGTTCGGCCTGCTGCGCGGCCTGCGCTTCGACCGGGTCAACGCCGCGGCGGTGGCGGCGCACTACGGGTCGGTGAGCGCCGGTACCTTCGCCGTGGTGGTGGCGTATCTGGCGGCGCGCGAGGTGTTCTTCGAAAGCTACATGCCGCTGTTCGTGGCGATCCTCGAGATCCCGGCGATCCTGGTGGGCATCCTGCTGGCCAAGGGTGTGTCGAAGGACACCGACTGGAAGGAGCTGGGCCGCGAGATCTTCCTCGGCAAGAGCATCATGCTGCTGCTCGGCGGCCTGCTGATCGGTGCGATCGCCGGCAAGGAGGCGATCAAACCGCTCGAACCCTTGTACACCAGCATGTTCAAACCGGTACTGGCGTTCTTCCTGCTGGAAATGGGCCTGATCGCCTCCGGGCAGCTCGGCTCGCTCAAACGCTACGGTGCCAAGCTGGCTGCCTTCGCGCTCGTCATGCCGCTGATCGGTGCGCTGATCGGTGCACTGCTGGCGCGCTTCATGGGGCTTTCGCTGGGCGGCACGGCGATGCTCGCCACGCTGGCGGCGAGTGCGTCCTACATCGCGGTGCCGGCGGCGATGCGTCTGGCGGTGCCGGAGGCGAATCCGTCGCTGTCGCTGACTGCGTCGCTGGGCATCACCTTTCCGTTCAACATCCTGATCGGCATTCCGCTCTACCTGGCCCTGGCCGAGCGGCTGATCGCCTGGGGGTTCTGAGATGAACGCGCACAACCGAACACTGCTGACCGTGATCTGCGAGGCGGCTCTGGAACACAAGCTGGAAGCCGACCTGAAAACCCTCGGCGCTCCGGGCTGGACGCTGTCCGATGCCCGCGGCAGCGGCAGTCGCGGCGTCCGCAGCGCCGGCTGGGAAACCGATGGCAACATCCGCCTGGAAGTGATCTGCAGTCGCGACGTCGCCGAGCGCATCGCCGAGCACCTGCAGGCGCGCTACTACGCGAATTTCGCCATGGTCTGCTACCTCAGCGAGGTGGAAGTGCTGCGCCCGGAGAAGTTCTGATCCGCGCTGTGATGCCGCCTGGCCGGCGGGCGTCCATCCTCGACCAGGAACCGACGGAGCTGCCGATGCACGCCCTGCTGCAGGAGATTCTCGACGAAGTACGCCCGCTGCTCGGGCGCGGCCGTGTGGCCGACTACATTCCGGCGCTGGCCGACGTGCCAGCCGACCAGCTGGGCATTGCCGTGTGCAGCGCCGAGGGCGAATTGTTCGAGTCCGGCGATGCGCGGACGCCGTTTTCGATCCAGAGCATCTCCAAGGTGTTCAGCCTGGTGCAGGCCATCGGCCATCGGGGCGAGTCGCTGTGGGAGCGCCTCGGTCACGAGCCGTCCGGGCAGCCGTTCAATTCGCTGGTGCAGCTGGAATTCGAGCGCGGCCGCCCGCGCAACCCGTTCATCAACGCCGGCGCGCTGGTGATCTGCGATGTCAACCAGTCGCGCTTCGCCACTCCGGAGCTGTCGATGCGCGACTTCGTCCGGCACCTGTCGGGCAACCCGCTGATCGTCTCGGACACCAAGGTCGCCGAGTCCGAATACCAGCATCGCGCACGCAACGCCGCCATGGCCTACCTGATGCAGGCATTCGGCAACTTCCATAACGACGTCGAGGCGGTGCTGCGCAGCTATTTCCATCATTGCGCACTGCGTATGACCTGCGTCGACCTGGCCCGAGCGTTCGGCTTCCTCGCCCGCGACGGCATCTGTCCGCAGGGCGGCGAGGCCGTGCTCTCGCCGCGCCAGACCAAGCAGGTCAACGCCATCATGGCCACCAGTGGCCTCTACGACGAGGCCGGCAACTTCGCCTACCGGGTCGGTCTGCCCGGCAAGAGCGGCGTCGGCGGCGGCATCGTCGCGGTGGTGCCCGGACGCTTCAGCGTCTGCGTGTGGTCCCCGGAACTCAACGCCGCCGGCAATTCGCTGATCGGCATGGCCGCACTCGAGGCGCTCTCGCAGCGCATCGGCTGGTCCGTCTTCTGACGGCAGCGGCCCATCACCTACAACCATTGGAGAGAAGCGACATGAGTGACGACAGGAGAAGTGAAACCGCGGAGGAGGCCCTCGAACAGATCGTCACCGGCGTGCGGCGCTTTCGCGAAGAGGTGTATCCCGAGCAGCGCGAGCTGTTCAAGAAGCTGGCCCATGAGCAGACGCCAAGGGCCATGTTCATCACCTGCGCCGATTCCCGGATCATCCCCGAGCTGATCACCCAGAGCTCACCGGGCGATCTGTTCGTCACGCGTAACGTCGGCAACGTGGTACCGCCCTACGGGCAGATGAACGGTGGTGTCTCGACCGCCATCGAATTCGCCGTCATGGCCCTCGGCGTGCAGCACATCATCGTCTGCGGTCATTCCGACTGCGGGGCGATGAAGGCGGTGCTCAATCCAGCCGAGCTGAAACGCATGCCTACGGTGAAGGGCTGGCTGCGCCATGCTGAGGTAGCGAAGATCGTCGTCGAGCAGAACTGCGGCTGCGCCGACCACAACACGCTCGGCATCCTCACCCAGGAGAATGTCGTGGCGCAGCTCGACCACCTGCGCACGCACCCGTCGGTTGCCGCACGGCTGGCCAGTGGCGAGTTGTTCATCCATGGCTGGCTGTACGACATCGAAACCAGCGAGATCCGCGCATACGATGCCGAGCGCGGCGAGTGGCGGGTGATCGGCGACGGACCGCTGCCGATGGCGACGCCGCGGCCGCGCTACCGCGCGAGCTGAGGCTCAGCGGTTGCCGGCCAGTGCCTTGCCGCGGTGCTGGATCAGGTAGCACAGGTCCGGTGTCTTGCTGCAACCGGCATAGCCCTCGGCGATCACCTCGTCCAGGGCCTTCTGCAGGCGGCTTATGACCTCGTCCGGGGTGTCGGGGCTCAGCGCCAGGTACAGCGGTTCGCTGCGATAGCTCAGCACGACCTCCAGCTGGCTCTCGTCGATGCCCTGCTGTCGGGCGTGATAGCGCCACACCGGATCGGCCGCCGCCCACAGGTCGATCCGCCCGGTCATCAATTTGCGCAGGTTCTCGGCATCGTTGAGGCTGTTGCTGACGTCCAGGTTCTGGCTCTCCAGATACAGGCTGACGCTACCGGCGCTATGTGCGCCGACCCGATAGCCTCGGGCCTGGGCAAGATTGTCGAACCTCAGGCCATTGCCGGCGGGCGCCAGCAGCACGCTGTCGTGGTGCGCCAGGGGCCCGACCCACTTGAACTGACCGGCGTTCTGCGGCGTGCGCGCCACCGAGAACAGACCATGGGCGGGCTGCTGCTGGGTCTGCTCGTAGAGTCGGCTCCAGGGGCCGCGCAGGGTCAGGTTGTAGGCGATGCCGGCGCGGCGGAAGATGTCGCGCACCGTATCGGTGCCGATGCCTTCGATGTTGTCACCGCGGGCGAAGGTCTTGCTGTTGGGCCCATGTTGAAGGGCGGGAAGCTGTCGGTTTGCAGGGTGATTTCGTAATTGGCGGGCAGTTCGGCCTGGGCGGCGAATGCTGCACCGATGAGCAGGGCGAACAGCGCCCCGGTGGTACCGGATCTGGCCATGGCATCGGCTCCTTGACGCTTTTCTTGTTGTTGTCGGCGTAAGCAAGGGTAGTGGTGCGGCGGGCACACTGCCAGCCAGCTGCGCCTGCCATGCGGGGCAGCGCGCATTTTCTGGCTGTTCAGCCGGCCATTTCGCCGCACAGATCGCGGCCGAACCAGTGTTCAACCTGGGCCTGATCGAGGCCGGCGGCGAGCAGGGCGAACAGCTTGCCCAGCGCCGCTTCGCGGGTCATGCCGCCGCCGGAGATCAGCCCGGCATCACGCAGCGCGCTGCCGGCGGCATAGACGCCGAAATCCACATGGCCGCCCGGGCACTGGCTGATCGCCGCCAGCACCACGCCCTGGCGGTGCGCCTGGCGCAGTGCCGCGATGAAATCGACGTCGTCCGCCGGCCCGGTGCCGCTGCCATAGCATTCCAGCAGCAGCGCCTGGGTACCGCTGGCCACCAGCGCCTGGACCTGGGCCGCGCCGACACCGGGATACAGCGGTAGCACCATGACCTGCGCCAAGCGCTGCGGCAGCAATGCCGGCGCTCGCTCGGTGGCGTTCGCCAGGCGCTGGCGCGGGGCTTCGGCAAAGGCATCGAAGGCGTCGCTGCGCAGCTTGCTGACCCGCGCGCCGTGCAGTAGCGCACCGTTGAAGTACAGCTGCACACCTTGCACCTGCCCGGCCTGCAGGGCGCGCATGGCGCCGAACAGATTGGGCCAGGCGTCACTGCCCTCGCTGCCGGCCGGCAGCATGGCACCGGTGAGCAGCACCGGTACCGGCAGGTCGAGCAGCAGGAAGGACAGCGCGGCGGCGCTGTATGCCAGGGTATCGGTGCCATGCAGCAGCAGGACCGCGTCGCAGCCGTCCACCCTCACCGCGCTGCGGATGCTTTCGGCCATCTGCAGCCAGTGGCGCGGCTGCATGTTGGCGCTGTCCAGCAGCGGCTGCAGTTCGTGGAAGGTCCAGTCCGGCAGCGGCCCGGCCTCGTGCGCCTGCTGTTCGCGCATGCGGGCTTCGAAGCCGGAGGCCGGCAGCAGTCCGGCGGCGCTTTGCTGCATGCCGATGGTGCCGCCGGTGTAAAGCACCAGCAGACGTTGAATAGATAGGTTCACGCGCGCTCCTCGCTCGTCGGCGCAGCCGTCGAAAAAATAAGGCGGGTAGGGCTGGCACCCGCCGCCGCATGTTAACGGAGCGGCGAGTGTCCGGCTGTCGCGTCGCGCTGTCAGTGGCGCGAGGAGGCATCCGTCGTGGCTGGCGCGTTGGCCTGCCAAACGGCCGGGTCGAGGTCCAGGTCGGCGAAGTCCTTCGGATCGAGCACCGGTTGCTCGATGCCGGCGCGGACCTGTCGGTCATAGTCGCGCATCAGGCGCAGGCCGACCTTGAACAGCAGGGCCACGGCGATCAGGTTGGCGATGGCCAGAAGGCCCATGGTGACGTCGGCGAAGGCGAACACGGTGCCCAGGTCCTGCACAGAACCCCAGAGCACGAGGATGATCACCAGCACGCGGTAGATCACCACCGGGGTGCGCTTCTCGGTGAAGAAGCCCAGCGCGTTCTCGCCCAGGTAGTAGTTGTAGATCAGCGTGGTGAACACGAACAGCAGCAGCGCGACGCTGACGAACACCCGGCCCCACTCGCCGACGACGGCAGCGACGGCGGTCTGGGTCAGCACTACGCCGGCCTGGTCCATGCCCGGCTCGTAGACGCCGGAGAGCAGGATGATCAGCGCGGTGCAGCTGCACAGGATGATGGTGTCGATGAACACCGACAGCGACTGCACGATGCCCTGCGCCACCGGGTGCTTGACCTCGGCCACAGCGGCGACGTTCGGCGCACTGCCCAGGCCCGCCTCGTTGGAGAACAGGCCGCGCTTGACGCCCATCAGGATCGCCGCGCCGATGCCGCCGGCGAAGGCCTGCTCGAGGCCGAAGGCGCTGCGGAAGATCAGGCCGAAGGTCTCCGGCACCGCGCCGATGTTGCTGCCGATGACGAACAGCGCCATGGCCAGATAGGAGAAGGCCATGATCGGCACCAGCACGTCGGCCCATTTGGCGATACGGCGGATGCCGCCGAAGATGATGCCACCGATCACCAGGGTCAGGGCGATGCCGCTGGCCACGGTCGGTACGCCGAAGGTGTCATGCAGCGAGCTGGCGACGGTGAAGGACTGCACGGCGTTGAAACCGAAGCCGAAGGTCATCAGCAGCAGGATCGAGACGACGATACCCAGCCAGCGCTGGCCAAGACCGTGCTGGATGTAGAAGGCCGGGCCGCCGCGGTAGGTGCCGTCGGGCTCTCGGCGCTTGTACAGCTGGGCCAGCGAGCACTCGAAGTAGCTGGTCGCCATGCCCACTAGGGCTACCACCCACATCCAGAAGATCGCGCCCGGGCCGCCGAGCATGATCGCCACCGAGACGCCGGCGATGTTGCCTGCACCGACCCGGCCGGCCACCGAGAGCATCAGCGCCTGGAAGGAAGAGAGCTGCCCCGGCTGCCGCTCGAAGGCGTGGCCGAAGATGCTGAACATGTTGCCGAAATAGCGGAACTGGACGAAGCCGGAACGGATGGTGAAGAGCAAGCCCAAGCCGATCAGCATGACGATCAGCAGTTTGCTCCAGATAAGGTCGTTGAGAAGGTCGAGCATGGCGATGTTCACCTTGTTGTCGTTGTTAGGGTGTCCGGCGCGCGCCGCTGCGCCGTGCAAGCGGGGGATGTTTCAACAGCGTGGCTCGTGGAGCAATTTCGCGGCTGGCCGCGATGTGGCGCGAGTTGATGCTAGACTTGCGACACTCGCGTCAGACTGGGGCCAACTCCTGTGACCTCTCACCTCGCTGAAAATCTCAAGCTGCTGTGCAGCCATTACCGTTCCATCGCCGAGGTGTGTCGCAAGCTCGCCATCAACCGCGCCCAGTTCAACAAGTACCTGGGTGGGCAGAGCCGGCCGACGCCGTTCAATCTCAAGCGCATTGGCGACTTCTTCGGCGTCGAGGGCTACGAGCTGGAAATGCCGCCCGAACAGTTCGCCCGGCTGGTCGGCGCCCGCCATCCGGAAGCCCAGGCGCTGCCGCGGACCGATCCGTTGTTGGCCCTGCTGCAGCCGTTGCGCGACCAGACCACCAGCCTGTCGCGTTATTGCGGCTACTACTTCGAATACGCCAACTGCATGTCGGTGCCGGGCAGCGTGCTGATCTCTCTGGTACACCTGCGCGAGGAAAACGGCCTGTACCTGTTCGAGCGCCAGGAGCGCCAGGAACGCGCCAGCCCCACCCTCGGCCAGGCCGAGGACTGGGTGCGCTGTCGTTATCTGGGCGCCGCCTTCGGCCTGCAGGACCGGCTGTTCCTGATCGATTACGAATCGCTGACGCTCAACGAGATGAGCCAGACCATCCTCATCCCCAGCTTCAAGAGCCGCATCACCCGCCTCAACGGCCTGAAGACCGGCGTCTCCTCCGGCGACCGTCGCACGCCAGCGTGCACCTCGGTGGTGTGGGAATACCTGGGCCGCGAGATCAACCGGGTCAGCGCCTATCGCCAGGTGATGCTCTACAGCCCGGACGACCCGCGCATCGACCTGGACATCCGCGAGCGCCTGGCGACGCCGCGCGTGGAGGCGGGGCTGTTCCAGATCGACTAGCCGACGCGCCTTCACTCCTTGGCGCTGCTGTCGTACACCGCGCGGTCGAGTTCCGCCTCGCTGCGACCGACCAGTGTGGTGGTCATCAGGTCGCCGGCGACGTTCACCGTGGTGCGCGCCATGTCGAGGATGCGGTCGATCCCGGCGATCAGCGCCACGCCTTCCAGCGGCAGGCCGGCGGCGGTGAGCACCAGCCCGAGCATGATCAGTCCGGCACCGGGAATGCCGGCGGTGCCGATGGAGGCCAGCGTCGCGGTGAGGATGATCATCGCGTACTGCCCGGCACTGAGGTCGATGCCGAAGGCCTGGGCGATGAACAGTGCGAGCACGCCCTGGTAGATCGCCGTGCCGTCCATGTTGATGGTCGCGCCCACCGGCAGCACGAAGCCCGCCACACCCTCGGACACGCCGAGGTTCTTGCGCGCGCATTCGATGGACACCGGCAGGGTGCCGGAGCTGCTGGACGTACTGAAGGCCACCGCCAGCGCCGGGGCGATGCCCTGGAAAAAGCGCAGCGGATTGAGCCGCGCCAGCAGGCCGAGCAGGCCGCCATAGACCAGCAGTACATGGGCGATGCTGGCCAGGTAGATCACGCCGATCACGCCCGCCAGCGGCAGCAGCACTTCGGCGCCGTGGCTGCCGACCACGCCGGCGGTCAGGGCGAAGACGCCGATCGGCGCGACGCGCATCACCAGGTCGGTGAGCTTGTAGAAGGTTTCGGCCAGCGCATCGAACAGGCGCACCGCCGGGGCGCCGCGCTCGCCGATCAGGTTGATGCTCACGCCCAGGGCGATGGCGAAGACGATGATCTGCAGGATGTTGCCCTCGGCGAAGGCGGTGACCGGGTTGGACGGCACCAGACCGACCAGGATCGACACCAGCGAGGGCGCCTGCTTGGCCTCCTGGGTGCCGCTGGCGACCATGTTCATCCCTTCGCCGGGGCTGAACAGCGCGCCGAACAGCAGGCCGATGCTGACCGCGAAGGCGGTGGTCACCAGGTAGATGACGATGGTCTTGAGACTGATGCGGCCGAGCTTGGCGCTGTCCTGCATCGAGGTGATGCCGGCCACCAGCGAAACGAACACCAGCGGCACGATGAGCATCTTGATCGCGTTGAGAAACAGCGTGCCGATCGGTGCCAGCAGCTGCGCGTCTGCGCCGAAGGCCATGCCGGCGGCGACGCCGAGGGCCAGGCCGATGAGGATCTGCTGCCAGAGCGGCAGGCGGACGAGCAGGCGCAGGGGAGCGGAGAGGGTCGTACTCTGAGTCATGGGTCTTCCTGTTGTTTTTATTGTGCGAACGGGCCGGGCTGGCGGCCCGTAAAGCGAGCGCCCGACGTCGGAGTCGGGCGCAGGGGAGCGATCACACCGCCAGCGGGGCCAGGCGTGGCGCGATCATGTTTTCCGGGCGCAGGATATCGGCCAGCATGGCCTCGTCCAGTAGCCGTTCCTCGCGCACCAGCTCCAGCACGCTGCGGCCGCCGAGCAGCGCCTCGCGGGCCAGGCGGGTGCTGTTGTCGTAGCCGATGTAGGGGTTCAGCGCGGTGATCAGGCCGATGGAGCTTTCCATCAGCTCGCGGCAGCGCGCCTCGTTGGCGGTGATGCCTTCGATGCAGTGCTCGCGCAGCATGTCCATGGCGCGCTGCAGCAGGCGGATCGAATCGAACAGCTTGTAGGCGATCAGCGGCTCCATGACGTTGAGCTGCAGCTGTCCGCCCTCGGCGGCCATGGTCAGCGCCAGGTCGTTGCCGATCACTTCGAAGGCGACCTGGTTGACCGCCTCGGGGATCACCGGATTGACCTTGCCCGGCATGATCGAGCTGCCCGGCTGGCGCGGTGGCAGGTTGATCTCGTTGAAGCCGGTGCGCGGACCGCTGGAGAGCAGGCGCAGGTCGTTGCAGATCTTCGACAGCTTCACCGCCAGGCGCTTGAGCATGCCGGAGAACAGCACGAACGAACCCATGTCAGAGGTGGCCTCGATCAGGTCGGCGGCCTGGCGCAGCGGCTGGCCGCTGATCTGGGCCAGGCGCTGCACGGCGATGGCCTGGTAGCGCGGGTCGGCATTGATACCGGTGCCTATGGCGGTGCCGCCGAGGTTCACTTCCAGCAGCAGCTCCGGGGCGAAGCGGCGCAGGTGCTGCAGATCCTCGCCGAGGGTGGTGGCGAAGGCGTGGAATTCCTGGCCGAGGGTCATCGGCACCGCGTCCTGCAGCTGGGTGCGGCCCATCTTCAGCACATGGGCGAAGGCGTGACCCTTGCCGGTCAACGCTTCGCAGAGGCTGTCGAGACTGGCCAGCAGGGTGTCGTGGCCGAGCAACAGGCCGAGGCGGATCGCGGTGGGATAGGCGTCGTTGGTCGACTGCGCCATGTTCACGTCGTTGTTCGGGTGCAGATGCTGGTATTCGCCCTTGGCGTGGCCCATGGCTTCCAGGCCGAGGTTGGCGATCACCTCGTTGGCGTTCATGTTGGTCGAGGTGCCGGCACCGCCCTGGATCATGTCCACCACGAACTGCTCGTGGAATTCGCCGCGAATCAGTCGTGCGCAGCCCTGGCTGATCGCCACGTGCTTGCCTTCGGGCAGGTAGCCCAGCTCGCGGTTGGCGTCTGCCGCCGCCTGCTTGACCATCGCCAGGGCAACGATCAGTTTGGGGTAATGCGACAACGCCACACCTGAGAGGCGGAAGTTGTGCAGGGCGCGCAGGGTCTGGATGCCGTAGTAGGCGTCGGAAGGAACGGGGAGGGTGCCAAGCAGGTCTTTTTCGATTCGCGATGATGCAACTTCGGACATGATGGTAACGTGGCTTCGGTAGGCGCAGGCAGTGCTGCAGTGCGCCTAAAGTAAGGCCTGCGGCCTTTTAGAGGCCAATGCCGTTGCTGGCTGGCTCATGCCGAAACGGCATAATGTTGGTGTGACTTCCCGCTCGTCGCCATCGTATGAGGGCTCTTTCACATGAATCTGGAAACCAAGTGGCTGGAGGATTTCGTCGCCCTCGCGGCGACTCGCAGCTTCTCCCAGGCGGCGCAGCGCCGCTTCGTCACGCAGCCGGCGTTCAGTCGGCGCATCCGTTCGCTGGAAGAGGCTCTGGGCCTGCAGCTGATCAACCGTTCACGCACACCCATCGAACTGACTGAGGCCGGTCAGCTGTTTCTGGTCAGCGCACGCAACATGGTCGAGCAGCTCGGCGAGGTGGTGCGCCATCTGCACCATGTCGAAGGCCAGCAGGGCGAGGTGCTGCAGATTTCCGCGGCGCACTCGCTGGCGCTGGGCTTCTTCCCGGCGTGGATCGCCGGTCTGCGCAACGATGGGCTGAACCTGGCCACCCGACTGATCGCCACCAACGTCGGCGAGGCGGTGCATGTGCTGCGCGAAGGCGGCTGCGACCTGATCCTCGCCTACTACGATCCGGATGCCGCGCTGCAGCTCGACCCGGAGCTGTTCCCGTCGCTGCACCTGGGCCGTACCGAGATGCTGCCGGTCTGTGCAGTCGGCGCCGACGGCGTGCCGCTGTACGACGTCGACAGCGGCCAGACCGTGCCGTTGCTGGCCTATAGCGCCGGCGCCTTTCTCGGCCGTTCGGTGAACCTGCTGCTGCGCCAGCGCGCGCTGCGTTCGACTACCGTCTACGAGACGGCCATGGCCGACAGCCTGAAGAGCATGGCGCTGCAGGGGCTGGGCATCGCCTGGGTGCCCCGGCTGAGCGTGGAGCCAGAGCTCGAGCGCGGCGAGCTGGCGATCTGCGGCGGTGAGCAGTGGCGGGTACCGCTGGAAATCCGCCTTTATCGCTGTTCGCTGATGCGCAAGGGTGCGGTGCGCCTGCTCTGGCGGCGCTTGGAAAACCGCACGGTTGACGCGCAGCGAGCGACGGACGAAGCCGCCGGTTAGGGCACTCTGCGCAGGCAAATGAGCGCATCAAGCGGTTAACTGCACACATTTTGTTGCGGGGCGCTGGGCAACTTTTTCTTGCAGCACTGTCTTAGCTGAGCAATCCGAGCCATGGCCAGGCCCGGACTCTAGCCAAGGACAGACAGCCGTGAACCACGACTCCGACGCAACCGTCCCCGATACGGAGGCGGACTTCGTTATGCCCGCCCCGGCGACCGCCAGCATCGCACCCGTCACGCTGCATGCCGCGCTGACCCGCATCGCGCAAGCCTCGCCCGATCGAGCGGCGGTGCTTTCGACCCGCTTCGCGCCGCTGGACCATCGCGGCCTGCAGCAGATGATCGAGCGGACCCATCGCCAGTTGCGCCTGGCCGGTTTCGGCCGCGACGCGCGGATCGGTGTATTGCTGCCGGAAGCGCCGCAGGCGGCGGTCGCGATCATTGCCATCGCCTGTTCCGCGGTTGCCGTACCGCTCGATCCGCGCCTCGGACCGGCCGAGCTGGACCAGTTTCTCCAGCAGCTGCCGCTCGATGCTCTGCTGATCGGCAGCGATGGCGACCAGCAGGGCCGCGCGGCCGCCGAGCGCCACGGACTCATGCTGATCAGTGCCGAAGCGGCGGAAGATGGCAGCCCGGCACTGCGCCTTGCGATGCCGGTTGCGGCGCAGCCGGCGGCGGACGAGCTGCCCGAGCCAGATGCCCCGGCGTTCATCCTGCGCAGCTCCGGCACCACGGCGCTGCCCAAGCTGATTCCCTTTACCCATCGCAACATGCTGACCGCTGCACGCAAGTGGCAGCGCTGGTTCGGCCTGGATGCCGGCGATCGTTGCCTGTGCGTGTCGGCGCCCTATTACTCCCACGGGTTGAAGGTCACCATCCTCACGCCGCTGCTTACCGGCGGCAGCGTCGCCTTTCCGCTCAGCCCGGCGGTGGTGGACCTGCACGAGTGGTTCGCAAGCCTGCGCCCCAGCTGGTATTCCGCTGGTCCGGCACTGCACCTGGCGATTCTCGAGGCAGCCCGGGCGCACCCCGAAGGGCTGAGCACACAACGGCTGCGCTTCGCCTCATCCGGCGGTGCGCCGCTGGGGCAGGAGATCATCGACAGCTTCGAGCGCACCCTGGGCTTCCCGCTGCTGGAGCACTACGGCTCCAGCGAGGCCGCGCAGATCGCCGCCAACACCCCAGACGCGCGCAAGGCCGGCACGGTCGGGCGACCCTGGCCGGAGACCCTGAGCATCGTCGGCGAGGACGGCCAGCCGGTCGCCCCTGGCGAGCGCGGCGAGATCCGCGTGCGTGGCGCCACGGTGATGCCTGGCTATCTTGGCGACGATGCGCTCAACCGCGAGGTGCTGCGCGACGGCTGGTTCCACACCGGCGACATCGGCAGCCTCGATGAAGAAGGCTTCCTGCACCTGCACGGGCGTCTGCGCGAGGTGATCAACCGCGGTGGCGAGAAGGTCAGCCTCTCGGAAGTCGATGCCGCGCTGCTGCGCCACCCGGCCGTGGCGGAAGCCGCGGCGTTTGGCGTACCGCATCAGCGCCTCGGCCAGGACGTCGCCGCGGCCGTGGTACTGCGTCCGGCAATGGAGGTGACGGGCGCCGAGCTGCAGCGTTTCCTGCGTGACGAGCTGGTCTACTTCAAGGTGCCGCGACGTGTGCAGATCATCGAGGCCTTGCCGCGCGGGCTGACCGGCAAGGTGCTGCGCCATCACCTGGCTGACGCCTACGTCCAGCAGCGCAACGAGCGTGCCCGCCTGTCGACCGGCGCGGTCGCGGCTTCGCAGCTGGAGCAGGACGTGCTAGCCATCTGGCGGCGCCTGCTGAAGACCGAGGCGGTCGGCCCAGAGGATAACTTTCTCGACAGCGGCGGTGATTCGCTGCTGGCTACCGAAATGCTCACCGAACTGGAGCAGATGCTCGGTCGGGTGATTCCCGAATCACTGCTGATCGAGGCCGAAACCGCCCGCGAGCTGGCGGCGCGGCTGGAAAACCTTGCCAACCACGTCATTCCGGTCATCGATTTCAACGCCCAGCCGGGGCGCACGGCGCTGTTCTGGTTCCACGGCGATTTCGCCCACGGCGGCTACTACATCCGGCGCCTGGCTCGGCTGCTCGGCCCGCAGCAGCCGCTGACCGCCATCGCCCCCCATGGCATGGCTAACGAGCCGATACCGGCGTCGGTGCAACAGATGGCGCGTGAGCGCCTGCCGCTGATCCTCGAACGTCAGGCGCAGGGGCCGTATCGCATCGGCGGCTACTGCAATGGCGCACTGGTGGCCTTCGAGGCCGCCCGCCTGCTGATCGAGGCGGGCCATGAGGTGGAGATCGTGGCGCTGATCGATCCGCCCACCGCCAATGTTCGGCCCTGGTCGCGCGCCATTCTGCGCAGCCTCGACCGCGTGCTGCCGGACATGCACCTGGCCCGCGCCTACGAGGCCCTCAGTCGCTTCGGGGAGACCAGCAAGTGGCCCTATCCCAAGCGCATCGCCAACCTGGTCTGGAAAATCTCGCGGCGCAGCGTGCGCATGGTGCGCCAGCGCCTGGCCGGCCATGTGCCGACGCCACCCACAGCGCGTGATCGCGAGGTGCGAGTGCGCTTTCTGCACTACTCGCTGGTGATGGCGCGTTACCTGCCCGAACGCATCGACGCGCCGGTGGTGTACTTCTCGGCCGACTACACCAGCCGGGCTTGGCGCGACATGGGCACCAGCTTCGAGAGTTACGACGTACTCGGCGGCCATCACCGCTGCGTCAAGGACTACACCGCCTCCATCGCCACGCCACTGCGCGCGTTGCTGGAGGATTCGGCTGCGGCGATGCCTGGTCAGAGTGGCTTGATGTTGCCGCTGACCGAGCCGGGTGAGCGCGATGGCCTGGTGCCCTGATCATGCACGTGTCGAGCCCGCTGCTGCCGCACAGCTTCCCTCGTCCCTCGGTAACAGGAGTAACCGCATGAAACGCTCGATCGCCACCGTATCCCTGAGCGGTACCTTGCCGGAGAAACTGGAAGCCGTGGCCGCCGCTGGTTTCGACGGCATCGAACTGTTCGAGAATGACCTGCTCTATCACTCCGGCAGCCCGCAGGACATTCGTCGACGCTGCGAGGACCTGGGGATCGAGATCACCCTGTTCCAGCCGTTTCGCGATTTCGAGGGCTGTCCGCGCGAGCGCCTGCAGCGCAACCTCGATCGCGCCGAGCGCAAGTTCGACCTGATGCAGGAACTCGGCGCCGAGCTGATGCTGCTGTGCAGCAATGTGCAGGCCGATGCGCTGGGCGACCGCGAGACCTTGCTCGGCGACCTCACCCTCATCGCCGAGCGCGCCGGTGCGCGTGGCCTGCGGGTCGGTTACGAGGCCCTGGCCTGGGGCCGTCACGTGAAGACCTGGCGCGATGTCTGGACGCTGGTGCGGCAGGTCGACCATCCGGCGCTGGGCGTCATCCTCGACAGCTTCCACACCCTCGCCCTGCGCGACGATCCCAACGCAATCGTCGATATTCCGGGTGAACGGATCTTTTTCGTGCAGCTGGCCGATGCGCCGCTGCTGAGCATGGATGTGCTGGAGTGGAGCCGGCATTTCCGCTGTTTCCCCGGCCAGGGCGAATTCGATCTGGCGGGTTTCCTTGCGCCCGTACTGCAGGCCGGCTACGGCGGTCCCCTGTCACTGGAAGTGTTCAACGATGGCTTCCGCGCCGCGCCGCCGCGTGGTGTGGCTGCCGATGGCCTGCGCGCCCTGTTGCACCTGGAGGAACTGACCGGCCAGCGCTTGAGCGCTACCGCCAGGCCCGCGCCGGCCACCCAGGCACTGTTCACACCACCGCCGGCGCCGCGCTACGAGGGCATCGACTTTCTCGAATTCGCGGTCGACGAGCCGCTCGCGGCGCGGCTGGGCGATTGGCTGCAGCGGCTGGGCTTCGCCCACGTCGGCCAGCATCGCTCCAAGGCGGTGCAGCTGTATCGTCAGGGAGAGATAAACATCGTGCTCAATGCCGAGCCGTACTCGTTCGCCCACAACTATTTCGAGGCGCACGGGCCATCGGTCTGTGCCATGGCATTGAAGATCGACGACGAGGCCTCGGCCCTGGCGCGCGCCTGCGCCTTCGGCGGGCAGCCCTACCGCGGGCTGATCGGGCCGAACGAGCGGCAGATTCCGGCCGTGCGTGCGCCGGACGGCAGCCTGATCTATCTGCTCGAGTCCGGCGCGCCGGGGCAGAGCAACTACGACATCGACTTCCGCCTGCACGCCGTCGCGTCAGCAGGCACTGGCCTGCAGCGCATCGATCACATGGCCACCGCACTGCCGGCCGAGAGTTTGGCCAGCTGGGTGCTGTTCTACCGCAGTCTGTTCGACTTCGAGGCGGACGACGAGCTGGTCCTGCCCGATCCCTACGGCCTGATGAAGTGCCGCGCCATGCGCAGTCCCTGCGGGCGGGTGCGGCTGCCGCTGAACACCTCGCAGGACCGCCACACCGTGATCGGTCAAACGCTGTCCAGCTACCGCGGCGCCGGCGTGCACCATGTGGCATTCGCCTGCGACGACATCTTCGCCGAGGTGGCTCGGGCGCAGGCGGCCGGGGTGCCGCTGCTGGAAATTCCGCGCAACTACTACGACGACCTGGCCGCCCGTTTCGACTTCGACGATCGGCTGCTCGCCGAACTGGCGCGCTACAACGTGCTGTACGACCGCGACGCCGAGGGCGGCGAACTGTTCCACGTCTACACCGAGCCGTTCGAGGGGCGTTTCTTCTTCGAGATCCTGCAGCGCTGCAACGACTACGCCGGTTACGGAACGGCCAACGTGGCGGTACGCCTGGCCGCCATGGCCAAGCAATGCCGCCGCGCTGCCCCGGCCACACGTGTCATGGCCAGCGCCGGCTGATGGTTCATTAGCCAAAGGCCCTAGCTTGTGGCCGCGGCAGCGATGCTATGATCGCGAGCGGCCCGCCCCCTTGCGGATTGCCTGTTTCGTGCGGCCGCTGGAGCCCTGTCGTGCCCACCCCAAAACCAATCGGCCTGCGTCAATGGATCTGGCGGGCTTTCGTTCGCAGTGCGCTGATTCCACTGGTGTTGGTGGAGGCGGGGCTGATTGCCATCTACCTGCTGACCAACAGCGCGATCCGCGACGCCCAGATCGAGCACCTGCGCGAGACTGCGCTGAACGACCTGCAGGCGTCGGCCAGCCTCGAGTCGCGGCTGATCAGCGAGCAGCTGGAACAGGTCGCCTCGCTCACCGAGCTTTATCGCAACCTCACCGCACAGGCCCTGCTGGGTGACGCGCCGGTCGCGCCGCCGGAGCTGGCGCTGAGTGGCGACGGGGTGCGCTACAGTCCTGAGAACAACGGTGGCGCCGCGGTCTTCTACTCCAACGCCACGCCGGCCGAGCGCCACGACCTGGAGAAGATCGCGCGCTTGCGGCAGCTGGAGCCGCTGATGAAGGAGATCGAGGCGCGCAATCCGCTGGTCGCCAGCCTCTACTTCAACAGCTGGGACAGCTTCAACCACATCTATCCGTGGTTCTTCACCCTCGACCAGTACCCGGCGGACATGGACATCCCCCAGTACAACTTCTATTACCTGGCCGACGCCGAGCACAACCCGGGGCGTGGCGTGGTCTGGACCGACGTCTACCTCGATCCGGCCGGGCATGGCTGGATGATGTCGGCGATCGCACCGGTCTACCGCGACGATTTCCTCGAAGGGGTGGTGGGCATCGACATCACCGTCAGCGGCATCCTCGAACAGATCGGCCAACTGCAGGTGCCCTGGGGCGGCTATGCCATGCTGGTCAGCGACGACCTCACGATCATGGCCCTGCCGGAACCCGGGGAAACGGATTTCGGCCTGGCCGAGCTGACCAACCATTCCTACCTGGATGCGATCCGCAGCGAGATGTTCAAGCCCGAGGACTTTCGCCTCGATCGACGTCCCGAAACGGCCGAGCTGGCCGCGGCGATATCCGGCGCCGCCAGCGGCGTGCAGCAGGTGATGCTCGGCGGCAGGCCGCAGCTGGTGGCCTGGACCACCGTGGCGCAGACCGGCTGGCATCTGCTGACGGTGGTCGACGAGGCCGCGGTGTTCCGTCAGACCAATGCCTTGGCCAGCCGCTATCGGCAGATCGGCTACCTGCTGATCGCCGGCCTGGTGCTGTTCTACATCGGCTTCTTCGCCCTCATGTGGCTGCGTGCGCGCCAGCTCAGCCAGGCACTGCTGACGCCCATCGCCGGCATCTCGCGGATGCTCGGCGAGATCGGCCTGGGTCGTTGGCGGCCCGAGCCGCTGCAGGCACAGATCCGTGAACTCGACGAGATGTCGCGGCACACCCAGGAGATCGGCAGCCGCCTGGCCTACAGCGAGTCCGAGCGCTGGGAAGCGCAACGGCGCCTGGAACTGGTGCTGGAAAGCGCCACCGAGAGCCTCTGGGAGTACGACATGGCGAACCATTCGCTGCGCGTTCGTGGCGCGATGGTGGCGCGCTTCGGCCTACCGTCCGGGCAGCTCAGCGACAGCGATTTCCGTCAGCGCATCCACCCGGACGACCTGCCCCAGGCGCTGGCGCAGATCGAGCGGGTGCGCGAGGGGCTGCAGCAGCGCTACGAGGCCAAGTACCGCTTCGCCGACAGCATGGGTGGATACCACTGGCTGCTCAGTCGCGGGCGCGTGCTCGAGCATGATCCGGACACCGGCGCGGCGCGCGTGCTGGCCGGCACCCATGTGGACATCGACGCCCTCAAGCGGGTCGAGGAGGAGCTGCGCGAGGCAACGCTGCAGGCCCAGGCTGCCAGCGAAGCCAAGGGCCGGCTGCTGTCGGGCATCAGCCATGAGCTGCGCACGCCGCTCAACGCCATCCTCGGCTTCGCCCAGCTGATGCGCATGGACTGCGACGATGAAAGCCAGGCCGAGGCGGCGGAGTACCTCGACGAGATCCTGCTGGCCAGCCGGCACCTCAATCAGCTGCTGGGGGAAATCCTCGAATGGTCGAGCCTGCAGAACGAGCCGGCGCAGCTCGAGCTGCAGCCGGTGAACGTCTGCGAGCTGATGCGCGAATGCGCCGAGCTGGTCTCGCTGGACATCCAGCAGCGTGGGCTGCGGCTCGACCTGAGCCTGCCGGACGAGCGCCTGCTGGTGCTCGCCGAGCCGCGGCGGCTGCGCCAGGTGCTGTTGAATCTGTTGTCCAACGCCATGAAGTACAACGTGCCCGAGGGGCACATCAGCCTGCGTGCCGAGACCAGCCCGAGCCATGTACGCCTGCTGGTGGAGGACACCGGTCTGGGCATCGACCCCGCGCAGCAGGCGCAGGTGTTCGAGCCCTTCCAGCGGCTCGGACGGGAGAACAGCATGATCCAGGGCACCGGTATCGGCCTGTCGCTGTGCCTGGAGTTCGCCAGGCTGATGAACGGCCAGATGGGTCTGCACAGCGAGCCGGGCGTCGGCAGCCGTTTCTGGATCGAGCTGCCACGGCTGGCGCCGGCCGCATCGAGCTAGCGGCCCGACCATGCGGGGTACTGGCCGGTCACGCCTTGCGCTATACTGCGCGGCTTTCGCGCGGGCGGCCTGTGGCCGGTTCGCGCCCATCCAGGCCACGCTCTTTTGCGTGGTTTGTTGTTATTGACGCGCCCGCGGGCGCCCGACGAGAGGCACGACGATGAGCGCACTGGTAGGCGTGATCATGGGCTCCAAGTCCGACTGGTCCACCCTGAGCCACACCGCCGACATGCTGGAAAAGCTGGGCATTCCCCATGAAGTGACGGTGGTGTCCGCCCACCGCACCCCGGATCTGCTCTTCCAGTACGCCGAACAGGCCGAAGCGCGCGGCCTGCGCGTGATCATCGCCGGTGCCGGCGGTGCCGCCCACCTGCCGGGCATGTGCGCCGCCAAGACCCATCTGCCGGTGCTCGGCGTGCCGGTGCAGTCGTCGATGCTCTCCGGGGTCGATTCGCTGCTGTCCATCGTGCAGATGCCGGCCGGCGTGCCGGTCGCCACCCTGGCTATCGGCAAGGCTGGCGCGATCAACGCCGCGCTGCTCTCGGCGAGCATCCTCGGCCACGAATTCCCCGAGTATCACCAGGCGTTGAAGAAATTCCGTGACGAGCAGACCCAGACCGTGCTCGACAATCCGGACCCGCGCGGTTGAGCCGGGACTAAACTCTGCTTCCCAGCGACGCGCCCGTCGCGCGCTGAATCTGCCGCCTAGAAGGGCCGTTGATATGAAAATTGGTGTGATCGGTGGCGGCCAGCTGGGCCGCATGCTGGCCCTGGCGGGCACTCCGCTGGGCATGAGTTTCGCCTTCCTCGACCCCGCGCCGGACGCCTGCGCCCAGGCCCTCGGCGAGCACATCCGCGCCGACTACGATGACAAGGACCACCTGCGCCGGCTGGCCGACGAAGTGGACCTGGTCACCTTCGAGTTCGAGAGCGTGCCGGCCGAGACGGTGGCCTTCCTCTCGCAGTTCGTGCCGGTCTACCCGAGCGCCGAATCGCTGCGCATCGCCCGCGATCGCTGGTTCGAAAAATCCATGTTCAAGGAGCTCGGCATTCCCACCCCGGCGTTCGCCGACATCCAGTCCCAGGCCGACCTCGACGCTGCAGTGGCCAGCATCGGCCTGCCCGCCGTGCTCAAGACCCGTACCCTGGGCTATGACGGCAAGGGCCAGAAGCTGCTGCGCAAGCCTGCCGATGTTGCCGGTGCGTTCGCCGAGCTGGGCAGCGTGCCGTGCATCCTGGAAGGTTTCGTGCCGTTCACCGGCGAAGTCTCGCTGATCGCCGTGCGTGGCCGCGATGGCGAAACCTGCTTCTACCCGCTGGTGCACAACAGCCACGAGAGCGGCATCCTGCGGTTGTCGGTAGCCAGCAGCAACCATCCGTTGCAGGTGCTGGCCGAGGACTATGTCGGTCGCGTGCTCGCGAAGCTCGACTACGTCGGCGTGCTGGCCTTCGAATTCTTCGAGGTGGACGGCGGCCTGAAGGCCAACGAAATCGCCCCGCGCGTGCACAACTCCGGCCACTGGACCATTGAAGGTGCGGAGTGCAGCCAGTTCGAGAACCACCTGCGTGCCGTCGCCGGCCTGCCGCTGGGCTCGACCGCCAAGCTGGGCGAGAGCGCCATGCTCAACTTCATCGGCGAAGTGCCGCCGGTGGACAAGGTGATCGCCATCGAGGATTGCCACCTGCACCACTACGGCAAGGCCTTCAAGGCCGGGCGCAAGGTCGGCCACGCCACGCTGCGCTGCCCGGATCGCGCCACCCTCGACCGGCAGATCACCGCCGTGGAAAGCCTGATCCCGCATTCCTGACGGCCGACCGTCCGGCGCCGGCGAACGGCGACGGCGCCCTCCGGTCCATTGGTTACCCACCTTTCGGACCTGAGGAGCACAACCATGGGCATCATCGGCACCATCATCATCGGCCTGATCGTCGGCCTCGTTGCGCGTTTCCTGAAGCCGGGCGACGACAGCATGGGCTGGATCATGACCATCCTGCTGGGTATCGGCGGCTCGCTGCTGGCGACCTACGGCGGCCAGGCGCTCGGCCTGTACCAGGCGGGCGAGGGCGCAGGCTTTATCGGCGCCGTGGTCGGTGCGATCATCCTGCTGGTGATCTACGGCATGGTCACCAGCCGCAAGCACTGACCCGCCGCGGGGCCGCGCCCTGCGGCCCCGTTCCCTTCTCACGTAGTAACCTCATGCGTTCATTTCTCGCCTCGTTGTTCTGCTGTTTCGCCCTCGTTGCCACCGTTCATGCCGCGCCATCGGAACTCGACTGGCTGGAACTGATGCCGCCCGAGGATCGCCAGGCGCTGGAGGAGATGCCGGAGATCGACCATGCGACGCCCGAGGACCTGGGCTTCAGCGATCAGGGCGGGCTCAGGCAGGAGGCCGGACTGCCGGCGGTGATGTATTCGGCCAAGACGGTCGCCGAGCTGAACGGCCGCGAGATCCGCCTCGGTGGCTACCCGGTACCGCTGGAAAGCGATGCCCGCGGGCGCAGCACCGAGTTTTTCCTCGTCCCTTATCCCGGTGCCTGCATCCACGTGCCGCCGCCGCCGCCGAACCAGATCGTGCTGGTGCGTTACCCCAAGGGCATCGCCCTGGAGGACATCTACGCGCCGCTGTGGGTCGACGGCCGCCTGCAGATCGAGCCGGTCAGCAACGATATGGCCGATGCCGCCTATGCCCTGGACGCCGCGGCGGTCGAACTGGTCGAAGAAGACGACTATTGAACGGCGTGCCTGCATCGCTGCGCCAGGCGCTGCGTGACCTCGCTGCCGACACCGACGGCATCGATACGGCGATCTATGCAACCTACGACCGTGATCCGCTGGAGCCGATCATCGGCCTCGGTGATGCCGATGCGCCGCTCTGCTTCTTTGGCCGCGACCCGGGCCGCGAGGAAGTGCGTCACGGCGAGCCCTTCATCGGCGCCGGCGGGCAAATCGTCCGGCGCGTGCTCTATCGCCACCTGAACGGCGCAGAGATGCCGGACTTCGAGGCGGGCCGGGCGCTGGGCCGGCACTACTTCTGGATCAACACCGTGCCGTACAAGCCCATCGGCAACAAGGCCTGGTCCATGGCGGTGAAGCGCCGCTTCCAGCCGCTGATGCGCCAGTTGCTGATCGACAGCTGGCATGGCCGGCATATCGTCACCCTCGGTCGCGAGGCCTTTCTCTGGTTCGCCATCGGCCAGCCGCGCGAGGCGCGCCAGCGCCTGGAGGCGTTCTGGCAGCGTGAGGATCGCTTTACGGCCAACCTCGATATCGACCTGCAGGACGCGCAAGGCCATGCACGAACCTTCACCCTGCACCCGCTGCCGCACCCCTCACCGCTGAACCAGACCTGGTTCAAACGCTTCCCCGCGTTGCTGGAAGCGCGCCTGCGCCAGCTCGACGCTAGTCGCTGACCTGATTGGCGAGCTGCCCGGCCTGCCAGGCAGCGACGTTGCCCAGGGTGGTGCCGGCGATGGCTGCCAGCGCCTCCTCGGTGAGGAAGGCCTGGTGGGCGGTGACGATCACGTTGGGGAACGACAGCAGCCGCGCCAGCACATCGTCCTGCAGCGGCAGGCCGGAGTGATCCTCGAAGAACAGCCCGGCTTCTTCCTCGTAGACATCCAGCCCCAGATAGCCGAGCTGGCCGCTCTTCAGCGCGCCGATCAGCGCCGGCGTGTCGATCAGCGCGCCGCGGCCGGTGTTGATCAGCATGGCGTGCGGTTTCATGGTCGCCAGGCTCTGCTGGTTGATCAGGTGACGGGTCTCTTCGGTGAGCGGGCAGTGCAGGCTGACGATATCGCTGCCGGTCAGTAGCTCGTCGATCGCCACGTAACGCATGCCGAGGCGCTCCAGCTCCGGGTTGGGGTAGGGGTCATAGAGCTGCACCTCGCAGCCGAAGCCCTGCATGATCCGCGCGAACACCGCGCCGATCTGCCCACTGCCGACCACACCGACGCGCTTGCCGACCAGATCGAAGCCGGTCAGCCCCTGCAGCGAGAAGTTGCCTTCGCGGGTGCGGTTGTAGGCACGCGGCAGGCGGCGGTTGAGCGCCAGGATCAGTGCCACGGTGTGCTCGGCCACGGCATGCGGCGAGTAGGCCGGCACCCGCACCACCGGCAGACCGAGACGCCTGGCGCAGGGCAGATCGACATGGTTGTAACCGGCCGAGCGCAGTGCGATCAGCCGCGTGCCGCCGGCCGCGAGCTGCTCCAGCACGGGGGCGGAGAGCACGTCGTTGACGAACGGGCAGACCACTTCGGCGCCCGTCGCCAGGGCCGCGGTGTCAGGGTCCAGGCGGGTCTCGAGAAAGTGCAGCTCGAAGCCGTGGGAGCGGTTGGCGGCCTGGAAGCTGTCACGGTCATAGGGCTTGCTGCTGAACAGGGTGATGCGCATGGGAGCCTCGCGATAAGGGGCGACTGCCGACAGGGTGCGACAGTTGCCCGCCGCGGCCAAGTCGCTTCTGTCGCCCGATATGACCGGCGGCACGCATCAGCCTGCGCGCAGTGCCTGCCCCTTGGGCTGGAAGTACAGCGTGCTGCCGCGTTGCACGCCCACCAGGCTGGCGTGGTCGTTGCCGACCTCCGCTTCGATCGGCTCGGCTTGCCCTGCGACGTTCAGCGTGACGCGGGTCAGCGCGCCGAGCGGGCGGATGTCGCGCACCTCGCCGGCCAGGTGCTCGGCCAGCGCTTCACGGCTCAGGGAAACCTCATGCGGGCGGAACAGCACGCTGCGCTGTTCGTCCAGCTGCAGGCGATTGGCGTCGCCGAGGAAGTGGTAGACGAACTCGCTGGCGGGGTTGGCGTAGACCTCCGCCGGCGTGCCGATCTGCTCGATCACACCCTTGTTCATCACCACGATGCGATCGGCGACCTCCATCGCCTCCTCCTGGTCGTGGGTGACGAACACGGAGGTCAGGTGCACGTCCTCGTGCAGCCGCGCCAGCCAGCGGCGCAGTTCCTTGCGCACCTTGGCGTCCAGCGCGCCGAACGGCTCATCGAGCAGCAACACCTTGGGCTCCACTGCCAGCGCGCGGGCCAGGGCAATGCGCTGGCGCTGGCCACCGGAGAGCTGTTCGGGGTAACGGTCCGCGAGCCAGTCCAACTGCACCAGATTCAGCAGCTCGTGCACCTTGGCGGCGATCACCGCTTCGCTCGGGCGCAGCTTCTTCGGCTTCATGCGCAGGCCGAAGGCCACGTTGTCGAACACCGTCATGTGGCGGAACAGTGCGTAATGCTGGAAGACGAAGCCGACGTTGCGGTCGCGCACATCGCGGCTGGAGACATCCTCGCCATGGAACACGATGCTGCCGCTGTCCGGCGTTTCCAGCCCGGCGATGATGCGCAGCAGGCTGGTCTTGCCGCAGCCGGACGGGCCGAGCAGGGCGACCAGTTCGCCGCTCTGGATGTGCAGGTCGATCGCCTGCAGCGCCTGGAACTGGCCGAAGCGCTTGTTGACGTCACGGACTTCGATACTCATGGCTGTGCTCCGGTTTTCAGGCGCGCGATGCGCGATTCGCTCCACTGCTTGAGCAGCAGGATCACCAGCGCCAGGGCCAGCAGCAGGCTGGCCACGCTGAACGCGGCGACATGGTTGTATTCGTTGTAGAGAATCTCGACGTGCAGCGGGAGGGTGTTGGTCAGCCCGCGGATATGCCCGGAGACCACCGACACGGCGCCGAACTCGCCCATTGCCCGCGCGGTGCAGAGCACCACGCCGTAGATCAGGCCCCATTTGATGTTCGGCAGGGTGATGTGCCAGAACATCTGCCAGCCGCTGGCGCCGAGCAGCCTCGCGGCTTCCTCTTCGGTGCTGCCCTGTTCCTGCATCAGCGGGATCAGCTCGCGAGCGACAAAGGGCACGGTGACGAACAGCGTTGCCAGGACGATGCCCGGCACGGCGAAGACGATCTGGATATCGCGGTCGGCCAGCCACTCGCCGAGGTAACCCTGGGCACCGAACAAGAGCACGTAGATCAGGCCGGCAATCACCGGCGATACCGAGAATGGCAGGTCGATCAGGGTGACCAGCAGGCTCTTGCCGCGGAACTCGTACTTGCTCACGCACCAGGCGGCGGCGACGCCGAACACCAGATTGAGCGGCACCGAGATGCCCACGGCAAGCAGGGTGAGCTTGAGCGCGGCCAGGGCATCGGGCTCGAGGATCGCCGTGAAGAAGGTGCCGACCCCTTGCTTGAAGGCTTCGCCGAGGACGATCAACAGCGGCAGCAGAAGGAACAGCGCGAAGGTCAGCCAGGCCGCGCCGATCAACAGGCGGCGGGCCGTTTGCTTGCCGCGACGGGTAGTGGTGGCGCGGGCATTCGCCGACACGGGCAGGGAAGCGGTAGTCATGCTGGCCTCCTCAGCCGTGGGCAATGCGGCGCTGCAGCAGGTTGATCGCCAGCAGCAGGATGAAAGACACCACCAGCATCAGCACGCCGATGGCCGTGGCGCCGGCGTAGTCGTACTGGTCCAGCTTGACCATGATCAGCAGCGGCAGGATCTCGGTCTTCATCGGCATGTTGCCGGCGATGAAGATCACCGAGCCGTACTCGCCGACGCCGCGGGCAAAGGCCAGGGCGAAGCCGGTCAGCCAGGCGGGCAGCAGCGCTGGCAGCAGCACATGGCGAACGATCTGCAGCGGACGCGCGCCGAGGCAGGCCGCGGCTTCTTCCACTTCACGCGGGATATCGGCGAGCACCGGCTGAAGGGTGCGCACCACGAAGGGCAGGGTCACGAAGGTCAGTGCCAGGGTGATGCCCAGCGGACTGTAGGCGATCTTGAAGCCCAGGTCGGTAGCGAACTGGCCGATCGGTCCGTTCGGCGCGTACAGCGCGGTGAGGGCAATGCCTGCCACCGCGGTCGGCAGGGCGAAGGGCAGGTCGATCATCGCCTCGATGATCTTGCGGCCGGGGAAGCGATAGCGCACCAGCACCCAGGCCAGCAGCGTGCCGATCACGCCATTGAGCACGGCGGCCGCGAAGGCGGTGCCAAAGCTCAGCTTGAGCGCCGCCAGCACGCGCGGCGCGCTGACGATGGCGATGAACTGCGCCCAGGAGAGTTCGGTGGTCTTGAGAAACAGCGCACCCAGGGGAATCAGCACCAACAGGCTGAGGTACACCAGGGTGTAGCCCAGCGTCAGCCCGAAGCCGGGTATGACGGAGGTAGATCGGGACATGGACGTTGCCTTTTATTCGAGCGACTGAGTCACGAGCGCAGCCTGTAGGGTGGAAGTCGCCTTTCACTTCCACCACCACCATCCGAGCGGGAGCGATGGTGGATCGGTGAAGCGCGATCCACCCTACGAATCAACGGCTTACTGCGCCTGATAGATCTGGTCGAAAACGCCGCCATCATTGAAGAACTTCGGTTGTGCGGCCTTCCAGCCACCAAAGTCCCCGTCGATGGTGACCAGCTTCAGCGCCGGGAACTGATCCTTGAACTCGGCCGCAACGGCCTCGTTGCGTGGCCGGTAGAAGTTCTTCGCCGCGATGCGCTGGCCTTCCTCGCTGTACAGGTAGTTCAGATAGGCTTCGGCCAGCGCCCGCGTGCCCTTGCGCTCGACGTTCTTGTCCACCACTGCCACCGGTGGCTCGGCAAGGATCGACAGCGAAGGCGCGATGATCTCGAAATCTTCACCGCCCTGTTCCTTCAGGGCCAGGAAGGCCTCGTTCTCCCAGGCCAGCAGCACGTCGCCGATGCCGTTGTTGACGAAGGTGACGGTCGAGCCGCGGGCGCCGGTATCGAGCACCGGCACATTCTTGTAGAGCTTCTCGACAAAGGCCTGGGCCTGCTGCTCGTCGCCGAATTTCTGCTGGGCGTAGGCCCAGGCGGCGAGGAAATTCCAGCGCGCACCGCCGGAGGTCTTCGGGTTCGGCGTGATCACCTCGACGCCCGGCTTGACCAGGTCGTCCCAGTCCTTGATGCCCTTCGGATTGCCCTTGCGAACGAGGAACACGATGGTCGAGGTATAGGGCGTGCTGGCGTCCGGCAGGCGGGTCTGCCAATCCTCGGGGATCAGTTTGCCGAGGCGATGCAGCTCGTCGATATCGCCCGCTAGTGCCAGGGTCACCACATCGGCGCGCAGGCCGTCGATCACCGCGCGGGCCTGCTTGCCCGAGCCGCCATGGGACTGCTGGATCTTGATCGGCTCATGGCCCTGGGCCTGCCAGTGCTTGTTGAAGGCGTCGTTGAATTCCACATAGAGCTCGCGCGTCGGATCGTAGGACACGTTGAGCAGGGTATCGGCGGCCAGTGCAGGGCCGGCGATCAGCGCGCTCGCCAGGGCGGCGAGGGCGAAGCGACGAATGGACATGGTGCAGCTCCTGAAAAAACTAATTTGGTATGTGTTGGCGCTTCAGGGGCGGTCGCTGAAATCACGCTGGAAGACAGGCAGGGCGAGGCAGACGCAGCCTGGCGGGTTGCAACCTGGTCTAGCGGTGTCAGGTGGTTTTCAGTGACTCGATTAATTAGCTCCGCATTCGCGGGCGACAGCTGCAGTACCGGTGCGTGTTCATGGTCTCGGCTCGTTTCATGGTCACGCCCTCCGGTGGTCCAGTCGGGCTGATGGATGGGGTAGTCGGGGTCAGGCGTTCTTGCCGGTCGGCTGCAGGCGGAACTTCTCCTTGCGCTCGATCTGCACGACCTGGCCGTTGTGCACGGTGATTTCAACCGAGCCGAACTTGAGGCCGCTCAGGGCACTGTGGATCTCGCGCAGGATGCTGGCTTCGTCCTGCCCCTCGAGGTTGCGAATGGTCGCGGTCATTGCTGTTCTCCGTGAAAGCCTTTCGTGACGACCGGAACGGCCGTAGCCAGCAAGGCGTGGAGCGGATGATAAGTTCGGCCGAAATATTCTTAAAAATATTGTTTAAGAACATTTATAGATTCTTATGGAATAAGGAAGCGGCTCGTTATCAGGTGGTCTTATAGATGAAAAAAATATAAATAAAGAATTCTTTATTCTTTTTAAGTGAATCAATCTGCTGTCTAGACTGGCCGCCATGAATCACAGGAGGCGCCGATATGCGCAGCATCCGATATCTGATCGTGCCGGGCTGGCACGGCTCGCCCGATGAGCATTGGCAGAGCCATTGGCAACGCACCCTGCCGGGCAGCGCCCGAGTAGAGCAGCAGGACTGGCTCCTTCCGCGTCGTGAAGATTGGGTCGCCGAGCTGCAGCGCAGCATTGCCGCCCATGCCGAACCGGTCATTCTGGTGGCGCACAGCCTGGGCTGCATCACGGTTGCGCACTGGGCGGCTCAGGCACCTGCGCAGCTGCTGCAACGGGTGCGCGGCGCCCTGCTGGTGGCCCCCGCGGATGTCGAACGCAGCGGCTGCCCGGAACCCTTGCGCAACTTCGCCCCGATCCCTCGCCAGCCTTTGCCATTCGCCAGCCTGCTGATCGGCTCGGACAACGACACTGCCGCCAGTGCCGCGCGTGCCGTCGAGATGGGCCACGCCTGGGGCAGCGAGACCACGATCCTGGCCGGCGCCGGGCATATCAACGTGGCCTCCGGACATCGGCGCTGGGAGCAGGGCTTCGCCAGCCTGTACCGCTTGCAGAGCCGGATCGAGCGACAGGCGCAACGGCGCGCTTGAATCGCTATCAACCAATGCCGCAACCCACGCAAGAAAGGAGAACGAAAATGAGCATCCGCCTCGGCGACATCGCCCCCGATTTCGAACAGGATTCCAGCGAAGGCCGCATCCGCTTCCACGAGTGGCTGGGTGACAGCTGGGGTGTGCTGTTCTCGCACCCGGCCGACTTCACCCCGGTGTGCACCACCGAACTGGGCTTCACCGCCAAGCTGAAGGACGAGTTCGCCAAGCGCAACGTCAAGGCCATCGCCCTGTCCGTGGACCCGGTGGATTCGCACATCAAGTGGATCGACGACATCAACGAGACGCAGAACACCCGCGTCAACTTCCCGATCCTGGCTGATGCCGACCGCAAGGTCTCCGAGCTGTACGACCTGATTCATCCCAATGCCAACGACACCCTGACGGTGCGCTCATTGTTCGTCATCGACCCGAACAAGAAGGTGCGTCTGACCATCACCTACCCGGCGAGCACCGGGCGCAACTTCCACGAGATCCTGCGGGTGATCGATTCGCTGCAGCTCACCGACAACCACAAGGTCGCGACCCCGGCCAACTGGCAGGACGGCGACGAGGTGGTGATCGTGCCCTCGCTCAAGGACGAGGAGGAGATCAAGCAGCGCTTTCCCAAGGGCTATCGCGCGGTCAAGCCGTACCTGCGCCTGACGCCGCAACCTAACCGCTGAGCGAGGACGATCACCGATGATGGTCGTTTCCCTGGCCGGCAGCCCCAGGCAGCGCTCGCGCTCCGGCGTGCTGCTGGATGCGGCGGGTGACTGGCTGCAGCGCCACGGCGTGGAGGTGGTGCGCTACGCCGTACGCGATTTCGAGCCGGCCGACCTGATCCACGCCCGCTTCGACAGCCCAGTGGTGCAGCGTTTCGCCGAGCACGTCGAGCAGGCCGATGGTCTGCTGGTGGCCACGCCGGTGTACAAGGCGTCGTTCGCCGGTGCGCTCAAGACGCTGCTGGACCTGCTGCCGGAGCGGGCGCTGGCGAACAAGGCGGTGCTGCCGCTGGCCAGCGGTGGCAGCGCGGCGCACATGCTGGCGCTGGACTACGCGCTCAAGCCGGTGCTGGCGGCGCTCAAGGCACAGGAGATCCTGCACGGCGTGTACGCCGTGGACCGGCAGATCGCCTATGCCGAGGGCAACCAGCCGGCGCGACTGGATGACGAGCTGCGTGAGCGCCTCGAAGCCGCCGCGTCGCAGCTGCTCGCGGCGCTGGCGCGATGTCCGCGGCCACTCGATCCGCACTTGTTGAACGACCGGCTGGCCAACGCCCGCTGGAGTATCTGAAAACCCGGGCTCCGGCCCTGACGCCTCACCCCGCCTTACTCCCCCGCCAACGGGTGAGCAGGTCGCTTCCCAATCCGATCGCAGAGGAGCGTGCTCATGAGCACTCGCAACCTGCGTCGAGGACTGGTCGCCCTGCTTGCCGCGACCCTGTCCATCGGCGCTTTCCATGTCCAGGCCGAAACCCTACGGATCGGCTACCAGAAATACGGCACGCTGGTGCTGCTCAAGGCCCGTGGCACGCTGGAGCAGCGGCTCGCCGGGCAGGGCTTCGACGTTCAGTGGACGGAGTTCCCTGGTGGCCCGCAGCTGCTGGAAGGGCTCAACGTCGGCTCTATCGACTTCGGCGTGACCGGTGAAACCCCTCCGGTGTTCGCCCAGGCCGCCGGTGCCGATCTGCTCTACGTCGCCCATGAGCCGCCAGCGCCCAGTGGCGAGGCGATCCTGGTGCCGAAGGACTCGCCGATCCGCTCGGTGGCCGAGCTCAAGGGCAAGAAGATCGCGCTGAACAAGGGCTCCAATGTGCACTACCTGCTGGTCCGCGCGCTGGAATCGGCGGGGCTGCAGTACCGCGACATCCAGCCGGTGTACCTGCCGCCAGCCGATGCCCGCGCCGCCTTCGAGCGCGGCAGCGTCGATGCCTGGGTGATCTGGGACCCGTTCCAGGCCGCCGCCGAGGCGCAGCTGCAGGCGCGCACCCTGCGCGACGGCCAGGGGCTGGTCAGCAACCATCAGTTCTACCTCGCGGCGCGCCCGTTCGCCGAGCGCAATCCCTCAGTCATCAGCACCCTGATCGGCGAAATCCGAGATATCGGCCGCTGGGTCGAGGCCAATCCGGACCAGGCCACCGAGCAGGTGGCGCAGCTGCTCGGCCTGTCCCGCGAAATCACCCGCAAGGCGGTGATCCGCCAGGGATACGGCGCCCGGCCGATCACGCCAGAGGTGGTTCGTGCCCAGCAGCGCATCGCCGACACCTTCGCCGAACTCAGGTTGATTCCACGAAAGCTGGTCATCCAGGACGCGGTCTGGGCGGCGCCAAAGAGCATCGCCCAGTACCCGGAATAACCCTCCTTGCCCTCGGTTCGCCCGACGAACAAAACGGAGTTCTACCCATGAGCCTCAACATCTTCTGGTTCCTGCCCACCCATGGCGACGGCAAGTACCTCGGCACCAGCGAAGGCGCCCGCGCCGTCGACCACGGCTACCTCGGCCAGATCGCCCAGGCCGCCGACCGCCTCGGTTTTGGCGGCGTGCTGATTCCCACCGGCCGCTCCTGCGAGGATTCCTGGCTGGTGGCTGCCTCGCTGATCCCGCTCACCCAGCGTCTGAAATTCCTGGTCGCGTTGCGCCCGGGGATCATTTCGCCCACCGTGGCGGCGCGCCAGGCGGCAACGCTGGATCGGCTCTCGGGCGGTCGCGCGCTGTTCAACCTGGTCACCGGCGGCGACCCGGACGAGCTGGCCGCCGACGGCCTGCACCTGTCCCACGCCGAACGCTACGAGGCTTCGGTCGAGTTCACCCGCATCTGGCGTCGCGTGCTGGAAGGCGAAACCGTCGATTACAACGGCAAGCACCTGCAGGTCAAAGGCGCCAAGCTGCTCTACCCGCCGATCCAGCAGCCACGCCCGCCGTTGTATTTCGGCGGTTCATCCGACGCTGCGCACGAGCTGGCCGGGGAGCAGGTGGACCTGTACCTGACCTGGGGCGAGCCGCTGGAAGCCGTGGCCGAGAAGATCGCCCAGGTCCGCGAGAAGGCGGCCCGGCATGGCCGCACGGTGCGCTTCGGCATCCGTCTGCATGTGATCGTGCGGGAAACGGATGAGCAGGCTTGGGCCGCCGCCGACCGGCTGATCAGCCACCTGGACGACGACACCATCGCCCGCGCCCAGGCCTCCCTGGCGCGCTTCGATTCGGTGGGCCAGCAGCGCATGGCTGCGCTGCATGGCGGGCGGCGCGACCGCCTGGTGGTGGCGCCGAACCTCTGGGCCGGTGTCGGCCTGGTTCGCGGCGGCGCCGGCACCGCGCTGGTGGGCGACGGCCCGACCGTGGCGGCACGGGTCAGGGAGTACGCCGATCTCGGCATCGACACCTTCATCTTTTCCGGCTACCCGCACCTGGAAGAGAGCTATCGGGTCGCCGAACTGCTGTTCCCGCACCTGGACATCGCCCAGCCCGAGCGCCCGGCGAGCCGTGGCTATGTCAGCCCGTTCGGCGAAATGATCTCCAGCGACATCCTGCCGAAGGCGGCAGCAGCGAGCTGAGTGGGCGGGGTGGGCTGAACCCCGTCCTATGGGGTAAGTCCCCCGCCCCTGCGGTCGGCCTGTGCACATCGAGCCGCTGGCGAAAGCGACCGACCGCAAACCATACGTCAGCGGAATTCGAACATACGGAGCAAAAGCATGACCTTCAATTCTCTTGGTCAGCGTCTGGCGCCGTGGGCCTTGCCGGTCGCGCTGCTGGCGGCCTGGCAGGGCGCGGTGGTCCTCGGGCTGTTGTCCACCCGCATCCTGCCGGCGCCCAGCGCTGTGCTTGCGGCCGGCTGGGAGCTGCTCGGCAGCGGCGAGCTCTGGACCCATCTGGCCATCAGCGGCTGGCGCGCCGGCGTCGGCTTCGCCATCGGCGGCGGCATTGGCCTGCTGCTCGGTTTCATCACCGGTTTGTCGACCTGGGGCGAGCGTCTGCTCGACAGCTCGGTGCAGATGATCCGCAATGTGCCGCACCTGGCGCTGATCCCGCTGGTGATCCTCTGGTTCGGCATCGACGAGAGCGCAAAGGTCTTTCTCGTTGCGCTCGGCACCCTGTTCCCCATCTATCTGAACACCTACCACGGCATCCGCAACGTCGACCCGGCGCTGGTGGAAATGGCGCGCAGCTACGGACTCAGCGGATTCGCCCTGTTCCGCCAGGTGATCCTGCCCGGCGCGCTGCCGTCGATTCTGGTTGGCGTGCGCTTCGCCCTCGGTTTCATGTGGCTGACCCTGATCGTCGCCGAGACGATCTCAGCCAGTGCCGGCATCGGTTACCTGGCGATGAATGCCCGCGAGTTTCTGCAGACCGACGTGGTGGTGCTGGCGATCCTGCTCTACGCGCTGCTCGGCAAGCTGGCCGACGTCGCCGCCCGCGGGCTGGAGCGCGTCTGGCTGCGCTGGCATCCGGCCTATCAGGCCAAGGCGGGTGCGCAATGACCGCGCTGCACAACATCCGCCAGGGCATTCCCCCGGGCGGCGTTCCGTTGGCAATCGAGCGGATCGAGAGATCCTTCGGCGAGCGTCAGGTACTCAAGGGCATCGATCTGCATATCCCGGCCGGCCAGTTCGTCGCCGTGGTCGGCCGCAGCGGCTGCGGCAAGAGCACGCTGCTGCGTCTGCTGGCTGGCCTCGATCAGCCGAGTCGCGGCCTCTTGAATGCCGGCCACGGGCCACTGGAGGCCGTGCGTGACGACATCCGTCTGATGTTCCAGGACGCCCGCCTGCTGCCCTGGAAGCGGGTGATCGACAACGTCGGTCTGGGGCTTTCCGGCAACTGGTGCCAGCAGGCCGAGGAAGCGCTGGCCGCGGTGGGCCTGGGCGAGCGGGCCCATGACTGGCCGGCGGCGCTGTCCGGCGGGCAGAAGCAGCGCGTCGCGCTGGCCCGGGCGCTGATCCATCGTCCGCACCTGCTGTTGCTCGACGAGCCACTCGGTGCGCTGGATGCGCTGACCCGCATCGAGATGCAGCAGCTGATCGAACGGCTGTGGCAGCGGCATGGCTTCACCGTGCTGCTGGTCACTCACGATGTCAGCGAAGCGGTGGCGGTGGCCGACCGGGTGATCCTGATCGAAGACGGCCGCATCGGCCTGGACCTGCCCATCGGCCTGCCACGCCCGCGTCACCGCGGCGATGCGCGTCTGGCGGCGCTGGAGGCGCAGGTACTCGACCGTGTCCTAGCCTTACCGGCGTCGCCGCCTCAGGCACAGGCGCTATCCCCCCTGCCAACCCAGCTGCGCTGGGCGCTATGACCGAATCACAATTTCATACAGACGGAGCAACGACATGACCATCAAAGCCATCAACGTGCGCAACCAGTTCAAGGGCTCCATCAAGGAGATCGTCCAAGGCGATGTGCTCTCGGAAATCGACGTGCAGACCGCCGCCGGCATCGTCACCTCGGTGATCACCACCCGCTCGGTGCGCGAGCTGGAGCTGCAGGTCGGCAGCGAGGTGATCGCCTTCGTCAAATCCACCGAAGTGTCGATCGCCAAGCTGTAGAGGATGGGTTGGGCGGAGTCAGCCCTTACTGTCACGAGGGTCGGCACTGCGTGGGTAGGTGCGCTCTTCCTGCAGGGTGCCGTCCTTCTTGTGGATCTTTACCGAAGCCGTCCTGCCTTCGAGAAAGGCCGCGGTGATCTGTAGCATCTCGTCCTTGGTGGCCGCGGTCTTCGAGGCACGGGTCGCCCCTTGCTTGCGCAGTTCCCAGCCCGAATCGGTGGCGCTGATGTGGTAGTTGTCCATGCGCGAATCCTCTGCTGTGGGTTGCGGTTTAGAGTGCTGCGCAAAACAGGGGTTCGGTAAGACGGGCATCGGCAGCGCCGTCGTGCGCCAACTGCTAGCCTGGCCGCTTCCAGCCTCCAGGACCGAGCTCATGCCGACACACGCCCAGTTGCGCGCCATCATCGCCGCCGATCCGCTGCGCATGCGCTGCCTTGCCCACGTCAGGGCGCTCGCCTTGCCGGATTGCTGGGTGGCCGCCGGATTCGTGCGCAGCGCGGTATGGGATCACCTGCATCGGCATGGCCGCAGCGCCTTGCCGGCGGACATCGACGTCATCTGGTTCGACCGGGCTCGCTGCGACGCAGCGGTGGACGCCGAGATCGAAGCGAGATTGCGCCGTGCCGACGCCTCGCTCGAATGGTCCGTGAAGAACCAGGCGCGCATGCATCTGCACAACGGCGACCGGCCCTATAGGGCTGCGGCAGACGCGATGTGCCATTGGCCGGAAACGGCCACGGCCATCGGGGTCAGGCTGAGCGAGGAAGGCGAGATCGAGGTCGCAGCCCCCCTAGGTCTGGACGACCTTTTCGCGCTGATCGTCCGTCCCACCGCGGCCTTTCGTGGCCGTAAACGGCAGGTCTATCTCGATCGCCTGGCCGCGAAGCGCTGGTCCGAAACCTGGCCGGACCTGCGCATCGTGCAAGGCTGAGCGCCGCGACGTTTGGCGTTCTAGATGAAGGCCTGTCGCGCGACGCCACGTGGCTGGCGGTTGCGTCCCGGCAGCTGCTCGAGGCGCTTGTGCCATTCGGCACGCACGGACGGAACGGCAACCGGCTTCGCTGCCGCGTCGGGCGCAGTCGGAGCGGCCTTGATCGCCGCTGCGGGTGTTCGCGTGCTCGCCGGCTTCACCGCCGCCGTGGGAGCAGTGGTTGCAGCCTTCGCGACCGCCGCGGGCGCAACCGCCGCGGTCTTCGCCGCCTTTGCGGCAGCCCGCAGTTCGGCGAGGCTCGGTGTCTTGCGTACAGGCTCGCTTACCGCCTTTTCCACGCTGCGCAGGCACAGCTTGCAGGAAACCTGAGTGGCATCCGCCGAACTGTTCAGGCTCGATCCCGTGCGCCCACATGCGACATTGCCATTGGAGGCGGAGTAATGAATCACCAACGTTCTGTCTCCTGATTTTGGGGCGCGGGATTCTACACGCTCAGGCCACCCTGGCAATGCAGGTGACAGACACTCAGGGAACAGGCCGTCCGGCGATGGCGGCAGGTTGCGGCGCGTTGGTGCCTGTATGGGTCATGCCGACGAGGTTGGGCATGTCCGTACGGATGATCTCGGCGAACAGGCGCAGCTTGGCGGGATAGCTGCGCGCATGTGGGTAGATGAGGTAGACGGGCAGGGGAGCGGCTCGCCACTGTGGCACGAGCTGGACCAGCCGGCCTTCTTCGATGTCCTGTGCAACCACCCAGGCGGAGCTGACGCACGCGCCAAGCCCTGCCAGCGCCGCGCTGCGCAGGGCGTAGAGGCTGTCGGTACTCATGCGTGGCTGGATCGCGAAGCGATGCGAGCGCCCGTCCGCCTGGCAGGTCAGCACGACCTCGTCGGTGTAGTAGGTCCGCAGGGCCAGCCAGGGCAGGCGCTGGAGTTGCTCGGTGGTGGTCGGCAGCGGGCCCTTGCCAACCAGTGCCGGATGGGTCACCACTATGCGCGGGACTTCGCCGAGGCGGATAGCGACCACGGACGGGTCCTCGATGGCGCCCACCTGTATGGCGCAATCGATTCCCTCGGCCGTGAAGTTGGGCGAGCGATCATGCAGTACCCATTCGACGCTCACGTTCGGGTAGCGCGACAGATATTTGCCGAGCGGGGCAACCAGCTGGTTCTGGCCGAAGGCGTGCGGGACCTGCACCCGAAGTGTGCCGCGCGGGTCGTCACGCGCGCCGAGCAGCTCGGCTTCCATCTCGCCCCAGCTTTCGAGGACCTGCCGGGCGAAACCGTAGCAGCGCGCTGGCGCAGGACATCGTTCCAGCGGCTGCCACCCTGGCGCCCGAGACGCAGCGCGGGAAGGTCGTGGGTACGGTCATGACCGGGCTGCTGCTGGGCATTCTGCTCTCCCGGGTCATGAGCGGCCTCATTGCCGAGCAATTCGGCTGGCGTGCCGTTTACGCCCTCGCGGCTGGCTCGATTGGCTTGATTGGGGTCGCCGCCTGGCGCGGGTTGCCACGGTTCGCACCAACCACGTCACTGGGCTACGGCGCCTTGCTCGGCTCCATGCTCAGACTCTGGGCGCAACATCCGACCCTGCGCCGCGCGGCTGTTTCCCAGGGTCTGTTGTCCGTTGCCTTCAGTGCGTTCTGGTCGACGCTCGCCGTCATGCTGCACGCCAGTTTCGGGCTCGGTAGCGCCGCGGCCGGAGCGTTTGGCCTTGCAGGAGCCGCTGGTGCGCTTGCCGCGCCTTTGGCCGGACGACTGGCCGATCGCCGCGGACCAGAGCGCGTGACACGCCTCGGTGAGGCCCTGACCACCGTATCCTTCGCGGCCCTCGGGTTGGTCGGCATGGTGCCACCGCAAGCCCAGTTGGGTCTGATCGTGGTGGCCGCCATCGGCTTCGACTTCGGCATTCAGGCGACCCTGGTCGCCCACCAGACCATCCTCTACGGCATCGACCCGCCCGCGCGCAGTCGCTTGAATGCCGTGCTGTTCACGGGTGTGTTCGTGGGGATGGCGACAGGCGCGGGGCTGGGCAGTCTGGCGCTTGGGCAATGGGGCTGGAATGGCGTGGTCGTGCTGGCGACTCTGGCATCCAGCGGCGCACTGGCGGCCCGTCTTGTGCGAAGGATTGCGCCTTGATCGCCATCGAACTCGGCTAGTGCCACAGATGCGCGTCGACTCTGGCGCATCTGCGGCATCACCTCGAACGGTGCTCGGCTGTGTTGGCAGCGAGCATTGCTGGCTCAGCCAAAAACGAAAAAAGGCCCGCATTTCTGCGAGCCTTTAAATCGTGGTGCCGGCACCAGGAGTGGAACCAGGTGTCTTGATGTTATGAAGTTAAAGGTTTCTCTAGGTATTAAAGTATGAAAGGTACTCAAAAAGGTACTCGCCTCCCGGGCCCCGTTGACGCGTTTCCCTAACCTCGAATCCTTTCAGCGCAAGCTCAATGCGCCCAGTCGTGCTGAAGTAGTCTCTGTCGCCTCAAGCTGTCAGTGACTAGCTTTGATGGTTGATGTTCACAGGTGCGCACCGTCTATATAATCAAATCATGGAACGTATCCAATCGATCAATCTCGCGCGTATAGACTGGTGTTGTGCCGATCACGGCATGACACGGGACGAGCTCGCCCGTGAGATCGGTATAGCACCTGCCAGCTTTGACAAGGTGATGGCCGGCGAGGCGGGTCTGACTTTCAACCAGCTGCGCAAGCTGGCGGCCTTTTTCGGGCGTGGCACCTTATTTTTCATGGAGCCAGGGCCGGTCAACGAGGCAAAGGTGCACTCGCCGCAGTTCCGCACCTTGAGCAATCAGAAACCGGAGCTTTCGCACCGCTTGAAGCTGTTGATCGAGCGAGTTGAGCACCAGCGCGCAGTGTTCCTTGCACTACGTGAGGAGCTTGATCCGACGGAGGTCGTGCGCTTCTCGCCGCCCGATCTGGCAGGCCTGAGTATCCCCGATGCGGCCAGCCGTGTTCGTGAGTGGCTGGGGCTGGCGAACCGTAACGATTTCGACAGTTATCGTCAGGCCATCGAAGCGCGCGGCCTGTTGGTCTTCCGCAGCAATGGCTACAACGGTAAATGGCAGATTGCTAAAGAAAGCCCGATCCTCGGTTTTTCGCTCTACGACCCTGAATGCCCGGTAATCGTCGTCAAGAAGCAGGATGCAGATACGCGCCAGAGCTTCACGTTGATGCATGAGTTGGGGCATCTACTTATTCATCGTGCAAGCTCGATTGACGATGAGGGGGATCTGTATTCGGTGGACGGTGAAGAACGGGAGGCAAATGCCTTTGCCGGCCATCTGTTGGTCCCTGACCGTTTTCTGTTGAACATTCGCGATAATGAACGCCCTGTTGATGCGGCCGGATTTGATGACTGGCTGGAACCACAACGCAGGGCGTGGGGCGTGAGTGGCGAGATGATTCTGCGGCGTCTGATGGATGCCGGACGCTTGCCAAGCGAAGCCTATGCCGCATACCGGCGGTGGAGCCAGCAACGAGTGATACCTGAAAAAGAGGGTGGCAGCCGAGAGTACCGCAACCGCGAACCCCGGCACATTTTTGGCGATGGTTACGTGCGCACGGTGCTGGAAGCCATGAACGCTCGTCGTATCACTCTCGCCAAGGCGAGCAGCTATCTCGACAACCTTAAGATATCGGACCTGCACAAGCTGGAGCGCTTCTATGCAGGTGTTTGATGCCTCATCCATGCTCTACGCATGGGATAACTACCCTATTGCGCAGTTTCCGGGGCTTTGGGCATGGATGTCGGATCGAGTGGCGCAAGGGGTGATTCAGATGTCCGAGGTTGCCGTCGAGGAAGTTGGACACAAAGCACCGGAGTGTGTGGCCTGGCTGAAGGATGCGGGTCTGCAAAAGATGCCCGTGACCGAGGCAATCCTGTTGGAGGCCTTTCGTATCAAGGGGTTGCTTGAGATCGAAGAAGACAAATACGGTGCTGGGGTCGATGAAAACGATCTGTACATCATTGCTACCGCAAAGCAACATGCCTGCGAGCTGGTCACGGATGAAGCGTTTCAACCTTCTGCGAACAAGCACAAACGCAACTGGAAGATTCCTGCTGTTTGCAATATGGAAAGCGTGCAAACACCCTGGATCGATTTCCTCGACTACATCAAGCGTTCGCAAGCGGTTTTCGGCTGACGACTTCAACTCATTTGAACTAAGCCGAATAAGGAACTCGCCCCACCTATCCAAAGGAGCCCCCGCAATGACTGCCCCAAACAACCCATACGCCGACTTGCCGCTGCATCACCTGCTGTTTTTGAAAGTACGTGACGGCGGCGGCCCGTCAAAGATCGCCCATGGGGTGGCCGAGCTGCATGGCTTGAGCCTAGATGAGCTAAAGGCCCAGTGCTGCCGCGCCGGGGAAGAATTGATCGCCGAACGTGGCCACTTGCTGGTGTACGAACAGCCGGTCTACGACTGGGCGCGCAGCTGACCGCCTGCGTATAACGGGACATAAGCTATGAGCGGACACGCAACGGACTACTTCAATCAGGTGCAGTCGATGCTGTTAAGTCTGCACAGCTCTCTGCTAATCCATCAGATAGCGAAGGATGAAATTGAAGTAGCGCGACAGAACAATGCGGACACCTTAGCCTTGCTGGACGGTGCTGAGCTGGTTGATCAGGAAAGCGCAAGGTTAGACCGAACCCGCATGAAGCTACAGGCGAACGAGCGCGCGCTAGAGACCTACGACGTGCTAATCAATGTGGCCGCCGGCGCCATGTTGCAGGTCGCCAAACAGATCATGTCGATGAAGAATGGTCCGAAAATAGAGGGCTCCCCGAAAGGACGGGCAATCGCCGGAACCTGCATCAGAGACCTAATCTGGCATGGTCGAAACCAAGCCATGCATTACGAGGGCACCCTCATCGCCCCTCCGTCAGGAAAGGCGAGTACTTGGGTCGATCTGTTCCAAAAGTTGAACGTGCAGTACCCGAATCGATTCGTAATGACCCCGCCCTACAAGTCCTGTGCAATAGACGTCCTCGACGAGCTGGGCTGGACGTACAGCTATAGCAAGTTAGAGCAGGACATCAGGTCGCTGATCGGCACAGCAGCAGGCTGACCGTCGCTGTGCATAACGGTCTTTATGTCGAAAGCTTCGCGTGAGTATCCGAACCGGGATGTTCAATCCTGACGAAGCTAAATATGCAAATGGTGCGCTCTGCGTTCTACCCTATCCGACCGATGATGTACGCCTCATGACCCAGGCTGCCTTAGCCGGGCTCGATCACATTTACCGAGAGGTTATGCATACAGCAAAGCCGAGATTTTATTGATCGATCTTTGCCAGCGAGGCGAGTTCACCGAATGAGGGACATGAATGAAGCCATCGAAGGTCATGTCCCTGCTTTTCGCAGGTAAGCCGTTACCTCCGGAGTACCTTGACCACGAGCTACGTGGAAACTGGGAAGGTTCTCGCGAATGCCATATTGGAGGTGATTTTCTCTTGGTCTACCAGGATGACGGCCACTTACTAACCTTCGTTGATCTCGGCTCCCACAGCGAGCTTTTTGGCTAGGCCTTGTCACAGTGTTAGGCCTAGCAGGGTATAGACGTTGTGCCGCCCTTGCGCCTCACCAGGTATCCGCCCTTCATTAATCGACAGCCGAATCAAGGTGTGATTAAGCAGCACGTCGAGTGCAGGCCGGACATGCCGCGCCTGAATTCCCGTCTCATCTCGAATTTTCCCATGGCCAATGGCGATGCTCAGGCTCTGGTTTGGGCGCCATGAAACCAGCAGCAAATAAATCTTCAATGCCCCAAGCGTGATAGCCCCCCGGTTGGAAATTTCAGCCAGGTGTCTCCGCAATGTCTCGTAAGGCATCTTCCCCCAGTTTCGATCGTCCCCCGGAACCGCCAACTCGTATTCGTTCACGTGCCCGCTGCGATCCACCAGCAGCAACCCCTTATCTTCCAAGTCAGCAACGCCGCGAATCACCATGGGCCTAGACAATCCTGTGAGCGTTTCCAGATCGGAGAGGCTATTTCTGGCTTTGCGGCTGTTGAAGTTGGCCAGCAAGGCAATTGCCATTAGTACCTTAAGCGCAGCAATCGATCTGCCGGCTTGGCTACCACCCGTGAAGATGCCCAGCCCTTCCTCACGAAGCCACCAGGTTGGCAAAGCACTCCAGCGCGCCATTACTCCCCCTCCTTCTTACTTTTACCCAGCGTCTTCACGCATTCGGCGACAACCAGGAGCGCAACAATGCACACGACAGCAACCAACACAGCAGGATCAGCCTTAGTAAGCAGCTCAACCAAAGTAGCAATGGAGTCCATAAGAAAGCCCTCTTATCGAATCGAACGTCTTAATGCTGACGTGATTAGATTTTCTAATCTAGATAGGCCGATACGGGATTTATGGTTTTTTTGAGCACTAAAGTATTGTTTTTAAAAGGTTTTTCCAATACTAAAAATGGTCATTATCTTCTGCAACTTGGTTAATGGAAAGGTGATTTTTGCCTAAAAATAGGTAATGGTTCGATGGCATCGAAGCATATTGGTAAATGGGATGGAAGAAATCTAGCTCAAACCTGAGGCTGAGTAGCCAGCGGCCACGGCTCGGCCTCAAATCTAGGGCGAGGCTCAATCCAGTTGGGCTGGCGGCGACGAGCTGATGGCGCTGGGGAAGGTGAGTAACCCCCGGTCCGCTTCTAATGACGATGCGACAAGTCGGAATTTCCGACTTTAGGGTGCGTGCAGGTTTAATGAATCCCTTTAAAAAGCCCGCCAATCGGCAGGCTTGGAGTTTCTAGCGGCTACTCAAGCAAGGCGCTTATAAATCGCGTGATTCGACGGGCTTTTGCGAAGAAAAACCAACCCATAGGCGTCTGGTGTCCGCTTAATCTCTTTGCCCAAGCTTAGCCGCTCGGAGCGTGTCAGCTGTTCCCACGTATCACGACCGATCACTTGAGGAATTTCGAACTCCATGCCTTCGGGCAGGGTGGCAGCGTTCGCTTTCAGCAACTTCGCCGCACGGAGGGAGGGTGTATCGACGCTCGCAACGTGCGCCTCTAGCACAGCCAGGATCGCTTCCTGGGCATTGCTTTGAGCCTGCGCCCAAGTGGTAACGGAGGGGGGAAGAGTCAGGGATACGTTCATGTCTTGTGCTCCTAGGGGTGTATGCCGCGTTCTGTTGTGGCAAATATATTCAAAACAGAAAGATAATTCAATAGAATTTCTGAATTATTTTTTCAGACATAACGTCGTACCCTAGGACGTGCCCATCAGAACGTGCCCATCCGTAGATTCGCAGCAGTAAACTGTCTCGCTACGAATAAGGAGATGCGCATGAAAGTCTGTACTGTGGTGGGTGATCTATCGTCCAATAACTACTCCGAGCAGTTCCCCCGTATAACTATGTGTGATGCGTGCGTGGCTGAGGATCAGAGCCTTCCTGATGATGTGCAACGCATCCGCCAATTTGAGGAATTGGATTCTCCGGCCGACCGTTGCGACATTTGCTTCAAACGGGCTGGAGAAGAAGTCGAAGAAAGGGCCGCAAAAGAGGGGTAGAAGCCCCCGCGCTGCGCTTCTCGTAACGGGACCTATGTTAAATAGCCCCCCACACAAGCGCCCGCCCCGGTGGGCTTTTTGCTACCGGCTGGCTACCAGAACCCACCCCCTCGGCGTACCATCAGTGGCACTGCTGGTTTTACGCAGTGCCTAAGCGCTTGTGGTTACTTCAGACAACATCGAATGCTTTGTTTGGTATCTGAATGGAGGCTGTTTAACAAACAGAACAACCTCCATCAGCTATAGCTCACCCCGCGCGGCGCCGAGGAGCGATCTGCGAGACACGGGAAGGGGTCACACCATATTTAGCGGCGACATCTTTCGAAGGAATACCGCTTCTGACTTCTGCTTGGATAGCTTGATTACGAAGCTCGACAATCTGTTCCTCAAGCCTCGCAATATCTTGCGTATGAGCGTCGAGCTTCTTGTCGTGGCGCTCGACCTTACGGGCTAGCTCCTGCTGTGCCTGGGTAATTGATTTGAGAGCGTTTAGGATGTGTCTTTGTGGAGGCATAAGTTGCTCACTTGCATGTGGTTTATGGGGTGACGCCGGAGCAAATTAAATTAACTTAATTTAATCGTCAAGCCGGAATTTAACTTTATATCCCCTCTAGAGGTAACCACATGGCCACGATGGATCTTGATACCCACGCCGCCCTCGAGCGCCTGCTCGCGGTCGCCCAGGGCGACACCGGCCAAAGCCGGCACGTCGCCGACCTGCTGCTAGCCTGGCACAACGCCGGCGAGAATGGCGGCTTCGACTTCACCAGCTTCTGGGCCATCGATGACTCCCTGGTCGCCGACAGCCTACGACTGATCACCTGGATCAGCCGCAATCGTGTCTACCCGGACAAGCTGGGTTATGGCGATCAGGTCAAAACCCTCTGGAAGGCCTGGCGCGGATGAGAAAGGCCATCGACCAGGACACCCTGCAAGCGCTGATCGAGACCGGCGCCGCCCGTGAGTTCCGGGCCACACGAGGGCCAGGCGGGGAAGGTTGGACGCTGGCCACCCGCCTCGGCGCCACCTGGCTGCCCGTGCGCTCGCGGCGCGAACCCGTGCGTCTCTGGGCGAGCCTGACCGCCGTGGAGCGCTTCGCTTCCGGGATTGGGATTCGGGAATTCAGCGTCGAGCTGTAAGCCCCCAAAAAGCCAGCTTTGATTTTCGCGTCCGCGAAAAAACAGCGCATCTCGATCTGAGAGCTGGTGGACGGGAAAAGGTAACTTCGTCCTTCCGCGCCCTGTAGCGCGACCCGCTACAGGGCGCGGATACGGCACATTTTTGATCGCATCTTCATCATCCTCACCACGTCGCTTGGGTTTTCCCAAACTCATGTGATTTTGGAATTAGCCCGCTACTGGCACGCATAGACATGCCAGAACATGGGCAGCGCACGAACGGCACCAACGCCAACCACCGTCGTAATAACCAGGAGAGAAACGATGAAGACAATTAAGATCGATCTGAAATGGGAGTGGAAATTGAAGGGCGGCGCTTGGGGGGCCACAGTGCTTATGGTGATCCTCCCCGATCTGGCTTCTCTGCCTTCGTGGATTGGGCTGGCCTAACCCTGCTCAGCTGCTCCAAGTGCGTATGCACCTGGAGCAGCCTATCTCAAGCCGCTACAAGCCGCGTGTTCCGGCAGTCAATAGGGGCTCTTTAGGGTAGAGCATCGATACACAGCAAAGTCGCCTTTTTTATGCTACCCGCGAACTCTGTTTGTTGTTTCTCATCCGCCCAGCTGTTAGACCTGAATTTAGGATTGGCGCGCTTAATAAATTCGGCATCGCTTATCCCCATCTTTTTCAGCTCCTTTGGCACGCATTCACATACTTCTCTCTGCAGCTCTGACTCCATGCACATATTGACTACATGGTCTCGAATGCCACCATAAGTGCTCAATCTTGCGGCCTCTTCCTTATCCTTACGGGCCTGCTCCTTCAGCATATGATCCACGTCGTACACCCCGTGAGTGTCATACTTCCAAAGTAACTCGTCCTTTCCCATGTTGATCTCATTGCAGTTGAGGCAGTCAAGGCTTCGCTCATCCATACTCCGTTTCATAACAACACGGGCAGAGCCTTGCTCACTATCCAAGAGCAGCTTTTCACCTTTAACCGAAACCTTAAACTTTGACCTCAGCACTACGCGGTCATCTATCTCCGCAAATAGCGTTGCTTGGCTCCCCTGAACATTGAGGACAAGCGCCTGAGTGGGATACGTGTAGCGATACGCCCCAGTGAAGTCTTCTTCGTCGCCACAGCCAGCGAGGAGAGACGCAGCAACAGTTGCTGCTGCGAGTGTGATAATCCTATGCATAACGTCCTTTATTCGGTTTCTATCGCCTATCAACAGGCAGGCAAGTTTCCATACAGGATGGCGTCATTTTGCCATCATTAATTAAGCTGACGCACGAGCCTTACGGTTAAGCTGTTCGATAAACCGCTCTGCGCAACATTCGTCCAGCCACAGCAGCAGCGGCATCCAGTACAGGCGCAGGACGTTGCCCTCTCGGGCAACAAGCACAGGTCGCGTCCCGGAAGATGACCATTTCATGCTGGGAAACAGGCAGCTGACGACCATCAATTCCTCCAGATCAGCCTTCATCATCTCCGTGCCCCTCCCTCCGCTCCAGCCATTCCCCCACACACCACAGGCCAGCCCCCAGAAAGACCAGCACGACGATGGCCCACAGCGGTATCAGTCGATGAGAGCCCAACCAGAAGCCCGCGCCGCCACACACGATCCACGCAAGAATTTGCCCCATAAGAAACACCTCCGCTCATGAAGAGCAGGAACGCTACCCCGAGGTATGCAGGTGTCACCGAGCACCAAGGAAAAATCGTCGGTTCCCGTGGTGGGAATTGAGAGCACCGCAGCGAGATTTAGAAAAATGGCCGTGGCGCCAAGAAGAGACGTCACTACGCGGTAATGAATGGCGGTTATTTCTCAGTGGTTTTTGTGGATTTGTCAGTAGCCAGCTAGTGCAAGGCTAGCGAGTAGCAGCAGTACGGCTGTGCATTATCAGCGCTAGGTCAGTGGGAATGCAGAATTCGGCAACGCTTTTCTGAGCGGGGCAAATGCCTCCTACAGGAAGTGCGAGCTTTGCTAAGGGGTTTACGATTTTTTTGAAAAGGGGTGGGCTGTGCCGACGTGCCCCACCCACGGTGGCGTCCTCGCCGGCACCAGGACGGTCGGCGCCGTCCCTCCTGCCCAAAACTAGGTCGTTGATTTGGTTGGTGGGGTTGGCTTCTTGGGCGGAATAAGCGAGGGAGCTCCCTTTGTATTCGCCCCACCAAACCCTCTGGCCCGGGAGCTTGCCGGGGTAAACTGCGTCATAACCACACGCACTGGCGACGGCGCGCTGCTGTTACCTGCCCCGCCAGAAGCATTTCGGGAATCGGGTTGTCCACCTGACTGAGCATTTGGTCTGCGCCGGCTCATATCGGCACCACCTCCCATTCGGCCCAGTCGCCCTACCAGCATGGCCATTCCGACAGCCTTAGACACGAAGGAGCCAGCCTCACTAGCTGTCGCGACTGCACCCGATAAACTGCCAGCCAGCCCGCTCAACGAAACCCCCAGCATGCTGCCGGTAATCCAGGTCGCGAACCCGAGGACGCCCGCAGCCAGTCCGGTCATCATCCCGCGCAACGCATCGTAGTCAGCACCAGCTCCTATCCAACCGCTGGCGGCGCCTGCCTGACCAACCGCGACAGCCGCCATGACCATGGACGCCCCAAAATTTATGAATTGAGCCACCATCACTCCAACTACAGGCACCAATAGCAGCGCCAACCACTGGGTAATTATCTGCCCCCCCTCAATGGCGCTAACAGCAGGAACAACGGTGCCAGTAACAGAACAATCCAAAAGGCCCAGGCAGCCAAAATTACATACCCAGGAAGAAGGGTCTGCAGATCGAGCCACCCTTTGAGATTTTTGAACATTTGGGCGCTTGCCAGGATGCCCCCAGCTACCTCGCTTCCTCCTGCCGAAAGATCGGTTGTGTGCTGTAGTGAACGAGCCATAAACCGCTGCCAGGCAACCGCCGTGCTCACCGCACCAACCTCAGCACTAACGCGCTGACCGCCCGCGATGACCTCACCCGACTCGCGCAGCGCCTGGTAGGCCTGCTCGGCTCCAAGCTGGGCGACCCGATAGGCCTCAACGCAGCTGGAGGGCTGGAAAAAGACTTCCTCGTACTCTTCGGGAGCAACCACGACACGTTGCTGGCTAGGCATCAGGCTGATCGGCAGATACGTGGGCTGAGCCTCCGAGTTGCCCGAAAATTTAGCAGTCCAATAGTTTTTTGACGGCAGTCTGTAGCGCCCCCCCATGAACGGGCGTACGTGCTCGATCATGCGCAAGCCCTCTTCACGCCTGGACTGCATGGTTCGTTGATCGAGCACCCGCTCCAATCCAGTTCGGGCTGCTCCACCACCCAGGAGATACGCGCCCCAACCGCCGTTCTCCTCTGCCGAACCGAACATGAATGTCCAGGCTCCATCGAACGCCGTACGCGCCTGGGAAATTAGGCTAATTTCCTCATCCGGGATGCCCAATCCGCCACCGCCGAGCAATCCGATGGAATGCAGGGCCTCGACCTTGGTGGCGCGCTCTGGTCCAGCCAGGTTGTTGGTGTGGGGAACACAGCTGGCGTTGTAATCGCGTATGAGCTGAGCTAGATCACTGCCGGCAAACACATCTGCTGATCGCCCAACGATATCGTCAATCGCAGCCTGGGCCGGCACGATTGTCCCAGCCGCCGTGTGCTTACTCAGCACGGGGTCAAACAGAGAACGGAAAATATTGTGCGCCGACATGGCAAATTTGAGCGGAATGGCTTGGGCTTCCATCATCTGCACGGTAGCGCCACTAGGCAGCTGAACTGCCGTGGGCTTCATGCCATAAGGCAGAAGCACCACGAACATCAGCAGTCCTCCCAGCAGCACGCGAGCGAATCCATCAGCGCCAACTCGCCAGGCCATCAGCAGGAACCACGCGAAACCAACCGCAGAGATCAGCTCTGTGCTGAACTCGCGGAGCACCATAAACAATGGCTCGGTAGCGGCGATAATTGTGAGCGCCGTGCTATCCCACAGCGCAAACGTCCAGTTGAATCCGGCAAAGTTCTCAGCCGTCGCGGCACTCATCACTGCCCCGCCCTGCGCCACAGGCGTGCGCGCAAGCTGAGGAAGGCCCGCGGCAGAATCGTGGCGACCCAGAGCCAAAACAACAGTACGCCCAGGCTACCTAAGAGGTGGCCTAGAGGTAGTGCGAGAATTGAGCGCTCGGCCTCTGCTCTCGCATACCCCGCCAACACCACGTCCCTGTAACCGTCGATCAGGGTCGAGGCAACAACGTGTGCAAGCCCGATGGAAAGCAGCGTGGCGGCAACGAGGAACATGCGCCGCGTGAATGCAGGCAGCCTCGCATGCAGCCAGTCCAATCCGATGGTGATTTGGTCGATCTTCATAGCGGGCTCCCCCCAATTGGTTCACACCCACCGAGCCTAACGGCCAGCCTCCTGCGCCTCCACTGAACCCCATGCACTTGCAACAACTCCTCAATTCGCCTGCTGGGAATTGAGGAGTTGTGGATGGTCGTGGCACCCACTCTCTTTTCTGAGCCGAAGGCCAGAAAAGAGAGTGGGTCGCAGCAACTGCATCAGGTTCGGTTGAACGGGGCTCGCGGCTTCTCGAAAAATGATCGCAGCAGGTGAAGGAAATTTTCACGCACGACTGATGAGCCCGGCAGGGCGAAACTCGCTAGAACCGAGTCTCGTGCTAAGGGTTGTTCGTTTCTCTGGAGCAACCGCCCTCTAGCTATCTGCGTCATCGCAGACGCGAAAGGGTCAACGTGGGTTGAGGCTGTCATCAGCCTGGCCTGCAACAACAGACCAAGGGCGTCCGTTCCAACGCCCATGGGTCGTTGGATGGACTGGTTTCAATCAACGATGGAGGTGGTTCAAACGCTCGGCTTGGGATCTCGGATCGAGCGGGATGTAGTGATGATGATCCACACGGAGCGCTTAGCGCTTCCCGCCCAAGGGTGTGGCCTGCCAGCGGGGGCAGACAGTGGTCGTGGGTGCAAACCGCGCTCGCCTCACTGGCACATACCACGTAACGGCCAGGAGGATTGGAGTCCTGGAGCGCACGTTGCGAAACCGTAGTAACCGCATCGAGGTGCGAGCTTGCGTTACTGGAGCCTCGACGCGTTCTTCATCGCTGCACGCTTGAGCATTGCTCGCGGCTCGATGATGACGCGACAGGGTTAGCCAGACCGCAAGTCCGTATTAACGATGCAAAACCAGCCCAGCAGGCTGGCCGGAGCCCAGATCGGGTTGTCCGCCCTCCGGGGTGTCTTTGTGTGCGGGAAACCGTGCTCTTGGCAGCAAGTTCGCTTTCACGTATCTCCCATTGCGCAACACCACATCCATTAGGACACCAGGAGCAGTTATGGCCGGCTGGAAATCCTCACTGGCATCTGTGCTCAAGGAGCACAACGGTATCAAGGCATCAGACGGGACAGTTGCCAGTCACGAGACACAGCACAAGCGCTCAACCGTGCTTTATCAGGCGTTCACCGACCTGAGAGAGATGGGTTACAAGCTGGACAATGTCAGACAGCTAAAAGGGCGCCATGTAGAAGCGCTGACCAAGCACTGGCTGAGCAAGGGGCTTTCATCCTCGACTCTGCAGAATCGCCTTTCCACCCTGAGGACATTTGCCTCCTGGATTGGCAAGGAGGGCATGGTCGAGAGCGCTGAGCGCTATTTCCCGAATCATGAGGCCGCCAGAACGTCGATTAACACCCAGGACAAGGGGTGGGAGGCAAACGGCGTGAGCGTTACGAAAAAGCTCGATGACCTACGCGCCCTGGATGAACGTGTCGCACTTCAGGTGGAGCTGCAGCATCGGTTTGGTCTCCGGGTCAAGGAGTCGGTCATGCTGCGCCCTCATCTGGCGGATAAGGGCGGCTATCTGGCCGTCAGCAACGGCACAAAAGGCGGCAGGGATCGTACTGTGCCGATTGACACACCAGAACGACGAGAGCTGATTGACCGAGCTAAAACCTATGCTGATCGCCGTACGGCAAGCACCGCCGATCCAGGCAAGTCGTTGAAACAGGCGCTTGGACACTACAGCCGAATTGTTGCCAAGGCAGGGCTGACCAAAGCTCAGCTTGGCGTGACTTCACATGGTCTGCGTCATGCGTTCGCCAACGAGCGCTATGCCCACTATTCGGGTAGTCGCTCCCCTGTTGAGGGAGGGAGTCTCAGAGCCCTGAACTGGGAGCTGGATCGCTTTGCACGCCTAGCCGTTGTCGAAGAGCTGGGGCATTCCCGTGAGGACGTGTCCACGCATTACCTTGGGCGATGAGGATGGCTTCCCCTGAAAATTGGTCTTTCAAACTTAGGATGTCGAGGTGCGCTTATTTTGAATCCGAACACTGACCCCAGCTGGATCAGCAGTTGCTTGCTGTTCGTGATCGGCGCGCTCCTGATAGTGAATGCTTTATTGGTGCTACTGCTTATCGAAGGGAAAAAAGTGAGATCGCGGATCGAGGCCACGCTGGAGGCCAGTGTGGCTCGACAAAAGGCCCTGCTTCGGGGGCACCTTGATGAGGCAGAGGTAGTCGAACAACAACATCTGGAGAAGCTGGCCGCGACAGAAAGAAAGCATCACTACGAGATGGACAATCTCCGGGGAGTTCTCTCCATTGCTGATCAAGATCGTGATGAGGCTCTGAGCGCTGTGGCTAGGGCCCAAGAGCGCAGCAAGTCCATGCAGAGCAGGATCGATCAGCTAACCGTATTGATGGAATCCTGGGCGACCGGCACCGATGAAACAGCGGCGGCGGTGAGACATGCCCTCCGGGCGCAACGCACCACCGCCGTAAATTAGACCCGATCAGCATGCGACTAAAGCCGCTAGGCGTTCGCAGCCAGACAGCTAACGATTAAATATGATTAAAAATCAGATTACTGGCTCCGGCGAAAATCTCTGCGCAGTCGATTCCTACTGGGCTGCAGGCCGATATCAATGCCTCGTTTCTGGAGTGCTAGAACGGTATCTACAGGGGTGCTGGAACGGTGTTGGCGGAGTGCTGGAACGGTAGTCTGGGGTGCTAGAACGGCATTCAAGGGGTGCTAGAACGGTATCAGCGCTTGCGGGCCAAGTGCCGTCGTTGTGATGGGCTTGGAGTGATTTTCACTCGAACCAAATTCCCTTCTATTGAGTAGCTAAAAGGCTGCTCTGCTGCGGCGCGTGCTTTCCCTACAGCATCCAGCGCTCGGCGTAAGTCCTTTTTGAAGTCAGCTAAACAGATAGCCCGGCTTCCGCATAGCCGATGTAAAGTTTCGATCTTCAGGTCGTATGCACTTGCGTGCGTCGCATAGAAGCCATCCAGCCATTGCGCAAGCGGCCGTCCATGCAGCTTTTGCCGGACAGCCCAATCCACATCGGTGAACTGGTCGGCAAGAAACAGGACCCGGAGATTGGGGCTCAATCGAATGACATAAGTCCGCGTCTCATGATCACGGTAGACCTCGTGAATCAGGCTGCCCTCATACGAATGCTCGCCTACCCGGACTTGTAACGCGGTCGCACTCATCCTGCTGAGGTGCCGATCTAAGATCGCTCGGTTCTTTCCTGTATCGGTTCTGCCGAGTTCTTTCAGTAGTCGATAGGCAGTTACCCGGCACTCAGATCCTAATTCCTGCAATCTGGTCAAGTGCAGTACTGTTTCCCACACGTCCAAATCGCCCTGATCAAGCAAAGCTCCTGTGTATAGGAGGCTTATCCCTCCTAGAGCGTTAATATTTGCTCGCTCAAGAAATGGGCGGTGCCCTTTGCTGATAGCGCCAAATAGCGCTGAGCGAAGAGCAACGTTTGGCACGCGCCGAACCGAATTTGACCAGTTCGGCAATAGCTTAGGAACCTGCTCGGCCTCAATTTCTTGAGTTTGTACGTCGGAGCGCTTGTTGTGCTCTTCTAGCCTGGCAAATATCCGGCCAGGAATTGGTCGAATTGCAGACATCGTTAACGAACGGATGCGCTTATTTTCTCTGCAATCCAGGCATGCACCTGCTCGGCAGGCCATGCCACAGAATTCGTACCGAGCGAAATACCTGCGGGGAACTCTCCTGCCCGAATCAACCGATATATCTGGGATTTGCTCAGCCCTACCATGGCGCAGACACTAGGAAGGCGAAGCAGGGCAGGCGTAACAGATTGAGTAGCCATCTGGGCGGGGTCTCCTTGGGACCGAGTTGGATGGCTAGGGATTAAATGGCACTCTTCAAGAGAGTTCTTGCAATTGCCAAAAAATCTAGGAAATACCAAAATTTAGTTATTGATAGCTACTCGCCAACATACTTTTCGAGCGTTCGTCTGTTGCTGCGAAAATCCTCAACTTCTGCAGCTTCCGCTAGGGTCGCAAGAATCTCATGCCATTTTGATGCTTTCAATTCCAGGTCAAGCTCAGAGCCTGCAAGCAAAATGGCATCCGGGTCCAATTTTTTCGAGAGACCACGATGGGCTCTGTCGACCTCAATAATGATTTCGACGAGTCCACGTGCAAGCCCTCGTATTGAAACCAACTCTTTGCCTTGAAAAGCTTTAATCTCTTCCTTGCTGGGCTTGCAGGAATTCTTCTCCGACGCCTCATTGAAGAGGAATCCGAGGGGCTCAGTAGAAACAGTCTGAATCCACTCGCCAAGATTGGTTCTAGAAAAATATATGACACTTGCTGGAATGTTTTTGAATTGCTCAGAGGCCTCGGAATAACAATTTATGAGGCCATTTTCGATCTTGGGTGAAGAATTGAAAATGTCATAGAAGTATTTGCTAAATAACTGGAAGTTTAGCCTGTAAGGTCTGGCCTTACGCTCTGATGACTTCGCTCCTTCAACCCAAAATATACTATTGAGCGACAGCCTATTCTCTAGGGTTTCACTGTGCTTAATATATAACTCTTCAAACAGCTCATGTAGTGCATGTGCAGCTTCTTGAGGGGTAAGCTTATTGTAACGAGCGTACTCCGGTAACAAGTCGGACAGACGCATCTGATCATCATTCATCCGAATTTCTCCATACCTGCAACGGAGGGCTCGGCATTGCTGCATGACAAAACATCTAGATGGTCGGCATACCACTGAAGCATCTCTCGCCGCCCCTCCAGATACTGAGCATGGTTGTAGGTGCCGCGAATGCTGTTCTTGTCCACGTGCGCTAACTGAGTCTCGACCCACTCGCTGGGATATCCCTGCTCGTGCAGGGTGGTGGACATCGTGTGGCGGAACCCATGACCTGTGGCGCGTCCATCGTAGCCAGAGCGCTTCAGTAGTTGGTTGATGGCGGCCTCGCTCATTGGCTTTGCCGGATCGATACGGCCAGGAAACGCGAGCGTGTAGCCGCCAGTGATGCTTTCCAGCTCACGCAGTGCGGCCACCGCCTGCTTGGAGAGTGGGATCAGGTGAGGGCGGCGCATCTTCATTCGCTCAGCAGGAATCAGCCAGAGCGCTTTATCAAGGTCAAACTCCGACCAGGGAGCCCCCCTCAGTTCAGCCGTTCGTACCCCCGTAAGAATCAAAAGGCGAGTGGCGACCTTGACGGTGTCGTTACCTGGGCAGGCCTGTATGGAGCGCAACAGCTCCGGAAGCTCTGTAATGGGTAAGAAGGGATAGTGTTTTGAGGTGGGCGTCTGTAATGCGCCACCAATATCCGCTATTGGGTTGTACTCAGCACGGCCAGTAGCGATTGCATATCGGTAGACCTCTTGGCAGCGCTGGCGAGTCTTGCGCAGGACCTCAAGCGCTCCCCGTGCCTCGATCTTGCGGAAGACTTGCAGCCACTGCATTGGCTTGATGGTGGCGAGGGGCAGGCTTCCCACTTGGGGGAAGATGTCACGCTCGAAGGCTTCCAAAACGTCGCTGGAGTATCCCGCCGACCATCGAGGTGCTTTGTGCTGATGCCATTCCAGCGCCAGTGCCTTGAAGGTATTAGCTCGGGCTATTGCCGCCTGCGCTCTCTTGGTCTCACGTTCAAGCCCTGGATGTTTGCCTTGTGCTACGAGTTGGCGTGCCTCAGAGGCCAGCTGGCGGGCTTGTGCCAGTGTCACCTTGTCGAAGGTGCCCAGAGAAATGTGGGACTGCTTACCGTCCAGGCGGAAGCGGAATCGCCAGGATTTTCCTCCAGCGGCACGAATCCACAGAAATAATCCGCCTCCATCGGCAAGGCCGTAATCCTTGTCGCGTGGCGCGGCGTTCTTCACCTGCAGGACGGTCAGTGGCATCAGTCGAGTACCCAAAGATTGTTGAACCAATCAAAGGTACTTGTGTGGGTACTCAAATGGCAAGCGCTTGGATGGCACTTGATGGCACCGCATGAAAAAGAAAGCCCGCACTAGGCGGGCTTTCTGGGGCGTTCATGACACTGCTTGGCACTGCATGAAACGTGTAGATGGTGCCGGCACCAGGAGTCGAACCCGGGACCTACTGATTACAAGTCAGTTGCTCTACCAGCTGAGCTATACCGGCAAGTGAGGGTCGCCATTATATCCATTGCGGGCGGCGAGTAAACCGTTAGCTGACGGTCACTTGCGCTGGCTTATTCAGGCCGCTTCACATTTTGTGCGCTGTGGCTGCGCTCGGCCAGCAGAAGGATGTTGCGCGGTGTCAGCTCGCTGGGGCAGAAGGTGCCAAGGTGCACGCGGTAGCCCTGTTCCTCCAGCAGCAGGGCGCGATCGAGCAGTAGCCAGAGTTCCAGCGGGCGGCGGAACAGGCCGCGCACCAGTTCGAGGTTGCGCACTTCGGCGAGGCGTTGCCAGCCGGCCCGCTCCAGTGCGGCCCAGTCCTGCTCGCCCGGGGCGGGCAGTTGCTTGAGGTCGGCCAGGTCGCGGCAGTAGTCGGCGAAGTCCTTCTTCAGCCAGGCGCTGGGCAGCGAGGGCGTCGGCAGGTAGTCGTCCTGCTGGCGCAAGCGTCGCTGCAGCAGATCGAAACCCAGCCGCCAGGCCATCGAATGGTCACGGTTGCGCCGTTCTCGCGCGCCAGCGGTGACGGTTTCGCTCAGCGGCAGGCCGAGGTCGTCGCGGCTGAGTTGCAGTACCGTGGCCCGGCCGGCTTCGGAGAGCGGCACGTAGATTTCGTCCCGGGTGCGGTTGTAGCAGCAGGGGGCGATGGCGAGCTGGCGACAGCCCTTGGCAATGCTCAGGCGCAGCAGGCGTACATGCAGATCCCCGCAGGCGTGCAGTGCGACGGGGGTGTGCGTGGCCTGTAGCTGGTCGCCGGCATCGGCTGCGAGCACGTCCTGGCAGCGGTGTCGGGCCGGGATGCCGAGCCGCTCGCTCATATGCGCGCCTGTCCGTACCAGTGTTTCATCCCATTCCAGGCAGGTCAATGCGGCGCCATCGCGGGCGAGATAGCGCCCGAGATGGCCCTTGCCGGCACACCAGTCCAGCCAGTGCGTCGGCGCTTCGGCGAACCGTAGGCGGGCGCCGAAGGCCTGAATCTGCAGGGCCTTGCGGCCAGGCACGTCCACCGCGTGGCAATGGTCCATGGCTGGCGATTCGCCGGCGGGCAACGCGTCGAGATGGCTCAGTCGGTCGGCGAGGTCAGCCAGCTCAGGAAAAGGTGCGGGTGCGCCGAGCGTCGTCGGCTGGTTGTGCGCGGCCTCGGCATCGGCCAGCGAGCGGCTTCGCAGCCAGGCGGCCAGTTCGGGGTGCTCGGCTTCCCATGGCAGCGTTTGGCAGACGAACGGCCGCGGCCGCCAGAGCGACTGGTGCGCAGTGAGGAAGCGGTCCAGTGCCTGGAAGCGCTCGAGCAGGTTGGGGGCGGCGGACATCGGCGGGGCGGGTATATGAACAGGCGCCGATTGTAGCGGGAGCGCCTGCCATAAAGCACAACGCCCGTCGAGGACGGGCGTTGTGTCGGGCTACTTGCCGTAGACCTGTTCCGGCAGCCAGGTCACCAGGCCCGGCCACATGTACGCCACCACCAGCATGCCGATCTGGATCATGATGAAAGGCAGCACACCCTTGTACATCACGCTGGTGGGCACGCTGCGTGGCGTGACGCCGCGCAGGTAGAACAGCGAGAAGCCGAAAGGTGGGGTGAGGAACGAGGTCTGCAGGTTGATGGCGAACATCACACCGAGCCAGACCGGGTCCAGGCCCATGGCGAGCAGGATCGGGCCGACGATGGGCACCACCACGAAGATGATCTCGATGAAGTCGAGGATGAAGCCCAGTAGGAAGATGACCAGCATCACCACCAGGAAGGCGCCGAGCACGCCGCCAGGCAGCGAGTGCAGGGCATCCTCGATCAGCGCTTCACCGCCGAAGCCACGGAAGACCAGGGAGAACAGCGAGGCGCCGATGAGGATGAGGAACACCATCGAGGTGATCTCGGTGGTGCCGAAGGCGACCTGCTTGAGCTGGGCGAAATTCAGCTGACCCTTGGCGATCGACAGCAGCGTCGCGCCCAGCGCGCCGATGGCGGCGGCCTCGGTCGGTGTGGCGTAGCCGGCGAGAATAGAACCGAGCACCGCGGTGATCAGCGCCAGCGGTGGCAGCAGCGCACCGATCAGCTTGCCCCACTCGATCGGCCCCAGCTCTTCCTGCGGCAGCGCCGGCAGCTTCTTCGGCTGGAAGATCGCCACCGCGACGAGGTAGAGGATGTACAGGCCGACCAGCACCAGGCCGGGGATCAGCGCACCAACGAACAGGTCGCCGACCGAGACGGTCTTCGGCGAGAAGATGCCCATCTTCAGCTGCGCCTGCTGGAAGGCGCTGGACATCACGTCGCCCAGCAGGACCAGGATGATCGATGGCGGGATGATCTGGCCGAGGGTGCCGGTGGCGGCCAGGGTGCCGGTGGCGATGGCCGGGTCATAGCCGCGGCGCAGCATGGTCGGTAGCGCCAGCAGGCCCATGGTGACCACGGTGGCGCCGACGATGCCCGTGCTCGCGGCGAGCAGCGCACCGACCACGCAGACCGAGATCGCCAGGCCACCGCGCATGGTGCCGAACAGGCGCGACATCGACTCCAGCAGGTCCTCGGCAACCCTGGATTTCTCCAGCATCACGCCCATGAAGACGAACAGTGGCACGGCCAGCATCGTCTGGTTGTTCATGATGCCGAAGATGCGGTTCGGCAGCGCATGCAGGTAGCCGACGTCGAATGAGCCAGTGACCACGCCGATGCCGGCGAACAGTAGCGCCATGCCGCCCAGGGTGAAGGCCACGGGGTAGCCCGACATCAGGGCCAGGCAGATGCTGATGAACAGCGCGATAGCCATGAACTCAGCCATGCTTCACCTCCGGCTCCGGCAGGCGACCCGCGATGCGATAGGCCACCTTGACCAGATCCGACAGTGCCTGCAGCGTCAGGCTGCCGACCAGCAGGAGGATGATGCTCTTCTGCAGGTAGACGAACTTCAGCCCGCCGGACTCGTTCGAGCCCTCGCGCGTCGCCCAGGAGTTGCTGACGTAGTCCCAGCTGTTCCAGCCGATGAACAGACATACCGGCAGCAGGAACAGCAGATGGCCGAGGCCGTCCACCGTCGCCTGCCGGCGGCTGCTGAACTTCTGGTAGAAGATGTCGACGCGCACGTGGCCGTTGCGCTGCAGGGTCCAGGCCGCGGCGCCCATGAACACCAGCGCATGGCCGTACATCACCGCTTCCTGCAGGGCGATGGCGCCGATGCCGAAACCGTAGCGCAGCACCACCACGATGGCGGTGCCGATGACGAGAAACAGGGTGATCCAGGCACAGAGCTGGCCGAGGCGCATGTTGAACGCATCGATGAGGCCAGCCACGCGCAGCAGGGGCGGGGGGCTCTGGGACATTTTTAGTCCTTCTTAGGTAGACGCAAGGTTGGCGGGAGACGGCGATTCTTGCAGTACTGGCGCTTTGCAGCAATCGGCCTACGACTTTTAGCTTATGCGCTAGGCTTGAGACGCCGAAGGCTCTAATGTTAGTCGAGCCCGGAGTGGTGTCTGCACCTCCGGCGCAGGTTTCGCCGCATGAGCCCGCTGCCAGTCAGGCTGGTGGGCGCACACGGATCGAGAAGCGCAGGCGGTCCGGCAACAACGCGTGGCCTTGCCAATGCGCAATAAGAACAAATAACAAGGAGTTACCCTCATGAAACGTCGTGACATTCTCACCGCCGCTGGCGTGGGCCTGGCGGCTACCGCTCTGGCCGGTTGCAATGACAAGAGCGAAAAACCAGCCGCGGGCGAGAGCAAGCAGGCGAGCGAGCAGCAAACCTTCAATTGGAAAATGGTCACGTCCTGGCCGAAGAACTTCCCGGGCGTGGGCGTCGGTGCCGAGCGTTTCGCGCAGCTGGTCAACGAGATGAGCGGCGGCCGCCTGAAGGTCAAGGTCTATGCGGCGGGTGAGCTGGTTCCGGCACTGGAAGTGTTCGATGCGGTGTCGCGCGGCACGGCGGAAATGGGCCACGGCGCGCCTTACTACTGGAAGGGCAAGGTTCCGGCTGCGCAGTTCTTCTGCGCGCTGCCGTTCGGCCCGAACGCCCAGGAAATGAACGCCTGGCTGCACCGCGGCGGCGGCATGCAGCTGTGGGAAGAGGTCTACAAGCCGTTCGGCGTGCTGCCGATGGCCTGCGGCGCCACCGGCGTGCAGACCGCGGGTTGGTTCAACAAGGAAATCAACTCGGTCGACGACTTCAAGGGCCTGAAGATGCGCACCCCGGGCCTGGGTGGCGAAGTGCTGACCAAGATGGGCGGTACCGTGGTCAACATGCCGGCCGGCGAAATCTTCACCGCGCTGCAGACCGGTGCGATCGACGCCACCGAGTGGATCGGACCGTACAACGACCTGGCGCTGGGCCTGCACAAGGCGTCCAAGTACTACTACACCCCGGGCTGGCAGGAGCCGAACGTCACCTTCGAACTGGACGTCAACCTCAAGGCCTGGGAAACCCTGCCAGACGACCTGAAGGCGATCGTTCGTGCCGCGGCACGCGACGTCAACGGCGACATGCTCGACGACTACAACGCCAAGAACATGGAAGCGCTGGAGCAGCTGCGCGAGCAGGGCGTGGAAGTCCGTCGTCTGCCGGACGAAGTGCTGGCTCGCCTGAAGGAAGTCGCCGCGGAAGTGGTCGATGCTTCCGCCAAGGCCGACCCGGTGGCCGCCAAGGTGTGGGAGCAGCAGAGCGCCTATCTCAAGCGGCTGTATGAGTACGCCGAGCTGAACGAGAAGGACATCTACAACATCCGCGGCTGATCACGGCGGATGCAAGAACGCCACCCTGGCAACAGGGTGGCGTTTTTTTTTTGGGCGGGGCGGAACGTCGCCGTGTCGGTCAGCCTTCCAGCGTCGCGTTCAGGCTGATGCGTGCGTTGAGTACCTTGGACACCGGGCAGCCTTCCTTCGCCTGGTTGGCGATCTGCTGGAACTGCGCATCGTCCGCACCCGGAATGCGGGCCTTGAGGGTCAGATCGATCGCCGTGATGCTGAAGCCCTCGCCGTCCTTGTCCAGGGTCACCTCGGCGCGGGTCTCGATGCGCTCGGCGGTGAGGCCGGCCTGGCCGAGCATCATCGACAGGGCCATGGAGAAGCAGCCGGCATGGGCGGCACCGATCAGTTCTTCCGGATTGGTTCCGGGTGCGCCTTCGAAACGGGTGTTGAAGCCATAGGGGTTGTCCTTCAAGGCACCGCTTTCGGTGCTGATGGTGCCCTTTCCATCTTTCAGGCCGCCTTGCCAGACGGCGGAAGCGCTCTTCTTCATGTTCGGTCCTCGCGTGGGTGGGTGGATGGTCAGCGCACCGCTCAGCGAGGCTGTTCCGCCGCCAGAATCGCGCTGGCCAGCTCCATGTCGGTCGCCTGCAGCTGCGGCTGTTCGCTACGCAGTTGCTGCAGCATCGCTTCCAGATACGGACCACGGATCTCGCCATTGCTGGCAACGAAGGTGCCGGCATCCTCACGGGCCGGAATCACCAGCTTGTTGTCCTTGAACGTCAGGTAGGTGGACGCCGTGGTCGCGCCCGAGGACAGGATGTCACGTACCAGGCCATCGGCCATGGCACTGCCGAGCGGCGCCAGGGCCAGGGCGAATGCGGCGATAAATGTCTTGCGCATGAGCGGAAACCTCCTTGCTATCGTCCTCTGTTGAGAGTGCGAGCCGTTGCGCAGAGTTCCGGTTGCCGCTCAGACGCCCGTGTCGATGAGGCTGCGGATGCGCGCCGCGAGGATGTCGATGCTGAACGGCTTGGCGAGGATATCCATGCCGGGGCCGATGAAGTCGTTGCGCATTTCGTCGTCCGGCACGTACCCGGTGATGAACAGCACCTTCAGCTCCGGGCGATGCTGCCTGGCGCTTTCCACCAGCTGCCGACCGTTGAGCCCGGGCAGACCGAAGTCGCTGACCAGCAGATCGAGGCGCTGATCGCCGTGCAGGTAGGGCAGCGCACTGGTCGCATCGCAGGCTTCCAGCACCTGGTAGCCGAGCTCCTGCAGTACTTCCACCACCAGCATGCGTACCGCCGCTTCGTCCTCCACCACCAGTACGATCTCGCCACTTCTGGCACCTGGCATGTCGGTCGCTTGCGCCGGCCCGGGCTGGGCCTGGTCGTCGCTCAGATTGCGTGGCAGATAGAGCGTGACCCGGGTGCCTTCGCCGAGGGCGCTATCGATTCGTACATGGCCGCCGGTCTGCTTGGCGAAGCCGTAGACCATCGACAGGCCAAGGCCGGTGCCCTGGCCGATCGGCTTGGTGGTGAAGAACGGATCGAACGCCTTGGCGATGGTCTGCGCCGACATGCCGGCACCGTTGTCGGTGACGCAGAGCACCACGTAGTCGCCGGGCTCCGGCGCGTCGGGCTGGTGCTGCTCGATGCGCTGGTTTTCGGTGTGTACGCCGAGGCGGCCGCCGTTGGGCATGGCATCGCGGGCATTGATCACCAGATTGAGCAGGGCGTTCTCCAGCTGATGACCGTCGGTGTAGGCGAGCCAGGCATCGGCCTGCAGGTCCACTTCCAGCTGGATGTGCTCGCCCATGGTGCGGCGCAGCATGTCTTCCATCGACACCACCAGCATGTTCACGTCCACCGGTTTGGGGTCCAGCGACTGGCGCCGGGCAAAGGCCAGCAGGCGATGGGTCAGCGCCGCGGCGCGGTTGGCCGAGGTGGTGGCGGCGTCGATGTAGCGGTCCAGGTCGCCGGTGCTGCCGCTGGCAACGCGGCGCTGGATGAGGTCCAGCGAGCCGAGCACGCCGGTCAGCATGTTGTTGAAGTCATGGGCCAGGCCGCCGGTCAGCTGGCCGATGGCTTCCATCTTCTGCGCATGGCGCAGTGCTTCCTCGGCGCGTTCGCGTTCGGCCATCTCGATATGCAGGCGGCTGTTGATCGCCGCCAGCTCGCGGGTACGTTCGGCCACGCGCCGTTCCAGGCTTTCGTTGAGTTCGCGCAGGGCTTCTTCGGCGGCAACCTGGGCCGTCACGTCGGTGTTGGTTCCGAACCAGTGGGTAACCTGGCCGAAGTCGTCGCGAATGGGCAGCGCCCGGGAGAGGAACCAGCGGTACTTGCCGTCCTTGCCGCGCAACGGGAAGGTCTCCTCCCAGATGGAGCCGATGGCGAAGGCACGCTTCATCGAGGCGCTGACCCGCTCGTGATGATCGGGATGGTTGACCGCGCGCCAACCCAGCGCGCGCATGGCCTCGCTGGTGGTGCCGGTGTAGTCGTACCAGCGCTTGTTGTACCAGTAGATGCGCCCGGCGGGGTCGGCCATCCAGGCGAACTGGCTCATGTTGTCGGCCAGGGTGCGGAACTGCTCTTCGCTCTCACGCAATGCGCGTTCGGCGCGCATGCGTTCGTCGGCGGTCCAGGCGCGGTCGGCCACTTCGCGGATGAACGAAATGTCCTCGTCGAGCCAGGCGCGCGGCTGCTCCTCGAGCAGCATCATCACGGCGGAGATGCGGCCCTGCTCGAACAGTGGCACGCAGACGATGCTGCGGATCAGGCTTTCGGCGAAGTTCTCGGCGTGGCTGGCGGTGCGGGCGTCATGCAGCACGTCCTCGATGACCACCAGTTCGTTTTCCTGCAGGTCGTAGAAGAAGTCCCCGTAATCGGCGAAATAGACCATCTCATTGCTGCTGTCGGAACCGCCGTCGCTCCAGTAGCGCTCGATGGTGGCGCTCTGGCTGGAGGCGTCGACACTGGCGAACAGCACCCGCGATACGCCGATGGTCCGGCCGATCACGCTGACGGCGGCATGGGCGATGGTCTGGCTGTCGTGCTGTTCGCGCAGCAGGTCGCCCAGTTCGATCAGCGCCGTCTGCCGCTGCTCGGCCTGCTGACGATCCTTGATCTGCTCTTCGAGCATCTCGTTCATGCGCAACATGCGCTCGGCGGCGTTGCGTTCGGCAGTGATGTTGCGCGCCGTACCGAGGATGCGGACCTCGCCGCTGGGGTCGAGCAGCCGGCGGCCACGGTTGGCCAGCCAGACGAAGTCGTCGATGCGGGTGTCGTAGATTCGGTAGTCGAGCTGGAACTCGCCGTCGCCCTCACCGGCCAGGGTTTCACCCAGCGCCCGGATCAGCTTGCCGCGATCGTCCGGATGCACCCGTGCCAGCACCTCATGCACATCCAGCCCCGGCTGCTCGGGTGGTATGCCGGCCATCGCCTTGAGCTGGGCGTCCCAGTGCAGGGAATGCTGATGGTCGCGGTACTCCCACACGCCGATTGAGGCGATCTCGTTGGCCAGGCTGATGCGCTGTTCCGCCTCGCGCAACGCCTTGTTGGCGCGGATGCGCTCGGCACTGCTGCGCAGCCGTTCGAGAACTTCACGCACCAGGGTGACGTCATCGCCGGTCCAGGCTTGCGCCTGGCCTCGCATGAACAGCAACACCAGCGGCTGGGTGCCGATCGTCGGTAACTCGGCCATCAGCAGCCCCGTGCTGGCCAGCCGCTCGTGCAGCCCAGGTTGCGACTCATCCGGGTCGAGTATGACCAGATGCTCGCGGCGCAGGCGCTCGGTCAGCGTCGCGCCGTCCGCCAGGGCGTGCCGGCCGAGCCGGCTCGGTGTACCTGGCGCCAACCATTGTTGCTGTACCACCAGTGCATCCTGTTCCACGCAGGCCCAGGCGATGCAGTCGCTGCGTGTCAGACGTGCCAGGCGTTCATCCAGTACGCAGCAGAGGTCCACCTGTTCGCTGTTGGCCTGCAGGCAGTCGCTCAGTTCCAGCAGGAACGCCTGCAGGGCCTGGTGCTGGGTGCGCTCGCTGATGTCGCTGAAGGTGCAGATCGCCCCCTGCAGTTCGCCGTCACGGAAGATCGGTGCGACCCGGTATTCGACGGGCAGGCTGCTGCCATCGACGCGGAAGAACAGCTCGTGTTCCACATGCCGCGGCTGACCGGTGACCGCCGTATGCTGGATCGGACACTCCTGCACCGGATAGGGGCTGCCATCGGGGCGACTGTGGTGGATCACATGGTGCAGGTGCCTGCCCAGTACCTCTTCACGGCTGGCGAAGCCGAGAATCTTGAGAAAGGCGTCGTTGCACAGGGTAACGGCGCCGTTGCGGTCGATGGAGTAGAAGCCTTCATTGGCCGAATCCAGCAGCAGGCGGGTAAAGGCCTCGCTCTCCAGTCGCTGCATTTCCGAACGCCGGCGGCTGTCGATGTCCTGGGCGACACAGACCCAGCGCAGCAGCTGTCCGTCGGCGTCGTAGGTAGGCGCCGCGTTGGCCTGGAACCAGCGCAGGTTGCCGTCGACATCGCGCAGCGGCAGCTCCAGCTTGAAGGGCAGCTCCCGGCGCAATGCGGCTTGCCATTGCTCGGCGACGCGCTGGCGATCACTGGTCGACACAGCGGCCAGCCAGCCTTCGCCGGTGGAGCTCGCCTCGCCGAGCCCGGTGAACTCGCACCAGTAGCTGTTGCAAAAGGTGAGGCCACCCGCGGCATCGCATTGCCAGATGATCTGCGGGCTGAGGTCGACCAGGGCGCGGTAGCGCTCCTCGGTTTCGCGCGCCGCCGCCTGCTGCTGACGGGATTCGGTCAGGTCGCGCAGGATCTTGACGAAGCCCTGCGTCTGGCCGTCGTGCAGCAGTGGCGTGAGGATGCCGCTGGCCCAGAAGCGTGAGCCGTCCTTGCGCAGATGCCAGCGTTCGTCGCCGGCACGCCCCTGCTCCAGCGCCGTGCGCATTTCGGCCTGGGGGACCTGTGCGGTGCGATCGGCTTCGCTGAAGATGCACGCCACGTCACGGCCGATGGCTTCCTCCGACGACCAGCCCAGCAGCCGCTGCGCACCGCTGTTCCAGCTGGTGATGCGGCCCTGCAGGTCGGTGGCGAGAATGGCGTAATCCTGGGCGCTGTCGATGATCTGCCGGCTGCGTTCCTGCTCGCCGCGCAGTCTGCTGAGCTCCAGCAGGGCCATGACCTGGCGCGCCACCGCCAGCAGCTGAGTGCCCTGGCGCGGCGTGAGTTCGCGGGGCTGGTGGTCAAAGACGCTCAAGGTGCCCAGTGGCAGCCCGTCACTGCTGCGCAGGATCACCGCGGCGTAGAAACCGGTGGTCTGGCCATCGGCCAGCCGCGGCAGTTCGAACTGGGCGAGGGTGTCGGTATGGGGGAGAACCAGCGCGCCTTCCTGACGGATCGCCCAGGCCGACGGTGACCGTTCGCGCACGACAGCTTCGCGCTCCAGTGCGAACGCAGCCATGCAATGCTGGTACTGGTCGTCGACGAAATGAATCGCTGCCGCCGGACAGGCGCAGAGATCTGCAGCCATGGCGGCCAGCGCCTCGAGGTCCGTTATGCACAGAGCGTCGAGCGCGGTGTAGCGAGCCAATGCGATCAGCCGTTCAGCTTCATTCCAGGTCGCTGCGGGAGCGCAGTGTTCGGCGTTCAAAGTGTCCTGCTCGGCTATCCATGGCACTGAGTAATTCAGACGGTTTCGGTAGTTAAGCACCCGGCAGCGGCGGTCGTTGTCGAGTGGTCAGCAAAAGACTACGCCGAGGTCGCGAGGTTCAGACGGCGGGTAACAAAACTCCCGACGAACGGAGCACGTCGAAGTCACCCGAATCGCGCATTCAGCGGGCCGCGTCCAGGGCCCGCAGCAAGGCTGCATCGCGCTTGTAGATGTCCGGGCGGTAGCGGGGCAGGCCGCTGTCGTCGGCATCCGCCGTCCAGTAGGCCATCAGGATCGGTGTCTGCCGGGCGAGCCGGTATTCGTGGGTCTCGCCGCTTTGCAACAGCCTGGCGACGGTGTCCCGCTCGTCAGCCTCGAGCAGCAGATCGACCAGCTGCAGGGCGGACTCGACCCGTACGCAGCCGGAGCTGACCGCGCGGGCGGCACGTTCGAACAGCGGCTTGCTCGGCGTGTCGTGCAGGTACACCGAAAACGGATTGGCGAAGCGGATCGCCACCTGGCCGAGAGGGTTGGCCGGTCCGGCGTCCTGGCGCAGCAGGATGCCGCGCGGGTTGGCCCAGTCCACGGCGTAGGGGTCCACGGAATTGCCCTGGGCGTCGATCACGCGCATCTGGTGGCGCGCCAGGTAGGCGATGTCCTCGCGAATCAGCGGCAGCTTGTCTTGCTTGAGGATGGTTGGCGGCACGGTCCAGGTGGGGTTCAGGGTGAGGCGTGATATCCGCGATTTCAGCGGCGGTGTCTGCCGCGCCTCGCGGCCGACCTGGGTGCGCGTCTGCCAGAACGGACAGCTGTCGCGGAAATAGATCAGCCGTGCCCCGGCGATGTCCACCAGCAGCGATTGCGGCTCGAGGTCGCGGCTGATCCAGCGCAGGCGCTCGAGGTTGATGCGCAGCTGATCGAGGCGGCTGGCCGGGCTGACATTGAGCGCCGCCAGGGTGGCGGCGCCGACGACACCATCGGCCTCCAGCCCGTGCTGCAGCTGGAAGCCACGTACGGCCTCGACCAGTTCGTCGTCGTAGCGCAGGTCCAGCGCGGGCGCGCTGCCGGCACCGGCGAGCAGCAGTTCGCGCAGCAGCGGGCTGCGCTCGTCACGCATTCCGGGGCGCAGCGTCGGGCCGCTCGGCAACGGGCGCCAGGCCGGCAGGGCTGCCTGGCGCTGCCTGGCATAGGCCGCACGCAGGTCGCGGTACAGGGCGTGCGGCGGGCGCGCGCGATCGAATGCGGCGGGCAGATCGGCTAGGCCCTGCACGGCGATCTGCAGAAGCCGCTGGCGATCATCCGCCTCCAGCGCATCCGGGCTGCGCCAGATGGGTTCGATGTCCGCCTGTCGCAGCCGTCCGCGGGCCAGGTGGTGCAGCGCTTGGAGGTAGGCCTGGCTGGCAAGCAGGTCGTCGCATTCGGGCCGGCGTGGGGAAGACGCGACCGGGTAGAGCTGCTCGCGTATCCGCTCCGGCTGGTAGTAGGCAGGGTCCAGGCCATCGTCGGCCAGCTGCGCGAGCTGCTGCAGCAGGCCTTCGAGCAGAGAGCGGGAGGTCCAGGCGGGCTGGAACTGGCGGGCCTGGTAGAACGCGTTCAGGTGTTCGCTAATCGCGGACCTGACCGGCAGCTGCGGGCAGCTCTGCGGCAGGTCTTCCAGCACGCTTTGCAATGCCGCCTGCTGGGCGGAGGCAGACGTGGCGAGGGCCAGGCCGGAGGCGAGGCATAGCCAGATGGCCAGACGGGATGCGCATTTTTTGGACAACGTTTCGCTCCAGACCGCTGCGGTGGCTGCTAGACTGCGCCGCTATAGGGCTGCGGCTCCGGCATCGGCCGGTGACCGTTCGGACCATAAGAACATATCGTGCCGGGCATGTGGGGCTTCACTCGTCCCGCCCGGCTTCGTCGCGCTGCTGCATTGGGTAGCGAGTATAAGGCGCCGACCAGACAGGAAGTCGTCAGGTCGTGCCCGTGGGGTTGCTTGTGATGATTTCAGTGCTTCGACGTGCCTGCCTGGCGGCGGGCCTTCTCGTCTTCGCCGCGCCGCTCTGGGCGGCCACCGCCACCTATCAGCCGATGGTCGACAGCCTGGCGCGGCTGGCGCCCAAGCTGGACCGGCAGGTCCTGACCCACGCGGTCGCAGCGATGCAGTGCGCGGTCAACAATGGCGCCGGAGCCGCGCAGCGTCTGGCGGTGATCGATTATTCACTGCCTTCCAGCGAGAAACGCCTGTGGATCTTCGACCTGGAGAGGGAGCAGCTGTTGCTCGAGGACCTGGTCGCTCACGGGCAGAAATCCGGCGATAACCACGCCACGCGTTTCTCCAATGCGGTGGGCAGCCACCAGTCCAGCATCGGCCTGTTTCGCACTGCCGAAAGCTACAGCGGCAAGCACGGCTACTCGCTGCGCATGGACGGGCTGGAGCCGGGCATCAACGACCGCGCCCGTGAGCGCGCCATCGTCATTCACCCTGCCGACTACGTGAACCCCTCCTGGATCGCTACCCAAGGCCGCATCGGCCGCAGCCAGGGTTGTCCGGCGGTTCGACCCGAGGTGGCACGGATGGTTGTCGACAGCCTCAAGGGTGGCCAGTTCATGTTCTCCTGGTACCCGGACCAGCAGTGGTTGCAGTCCTCGGCCTACCTCAACTGCAAGCCCAATCAGGTGGCGAGCATCCTCGCGGCGCGATCGGACGGCTGAATCGTCGTTCTGCTTGAAGGCAGGCGCCTCAGGTCGTTCGGTGCTGCGCTGAGCGGTTCGCCGCCAAGGCCGCTCTTACAGCGCCCGCTTGAATGGGCTACTTCTGCTCGCTCTGCGGCGTCACCCGCAACACTTCCTCGACAGTAGTCAGGCCGGCGGCGATCTTCTGCGCGCCGGACAGGCGCAGGCTGCGCATACCGTCCTTGAACGCCTGGCGACGCAGGGCGACGATGTCGGTATCGGCGGTGATCAGCGGCTTGATCGCGTCATTGAGCAGCATGATCTCGTAGACGCCGGCGCGCCCGCGATAACCGGTGTCCCGGCATTCCAGGCAGCCGACCGCCCGTTGCGCGGTGCTCGGTAGCGGGGCGTTCCAGGGTTTAGTCAATGCTCTCCAGTCGTCTGCATCGAGCTGCATCGGCGCCTTGCAGTGCGGGCACAGCGTGCGCACCAGGCGCTGCGCCATGACGCCGAGCAGGGTGGCCTTGAGCAGATAATGCGGCACGCCCAGCTCCAGCAGGCGGGTGATGGCACTGGGTGCGTCGTTGGTATGCAGCGTGGACAGCACCAGGTGGCCGGTCAGCGCGGCCTGGATGGCCATCTCCGCGGTTTCCAGGTCGCGAATCTCGCCGACCATGATGATGTCCGGGTCCTGACGCATCAGCGCGCGCACGCCGCTGGCGAAGGTGAGGTCGATGTTGTGCTGCACCTGCATCTGGTTGAAGGCGGCTTCGACCATCTCGATCGGGTCCTCGATGGTGCAGACGTTGACCTCCGGCGTCGCCAGCTGCTTGAGCGTGGTGTAGAGGGTGGTGGTCTTGCCCGAACCGGTCGGCCCGGTGACCAGGATGATGCCGTTGGGCTGGCTGGTCATGCTTTGCCAGCGACGCAGATCATCGGCGGAAAAGCCCAGCTGGTCGAAGCCCTTGAGCAGCACCTCGGGGTCGAAGATGCGCATCACCATCTTCTCGCCGAAGGCGGTCGGCAGTGTCGACAGGCGCAGCTCCACCTCGCCGCCATCCGGCGTCTTGGTCTTGACCCGGCCATCCTGCGGCTTGCGCTTCTCGGCCACGTTCATGCGGCCGAGGGATTTCAGCCGGCTGACCACCGCCATCGTTACCTGCGGTGGGAACTGATAGACGTTGTGCAGCACGCCATCGATGCGAAAGCGCACGGTGCCCTGCTCGCGGCGCGGTTCGATGTGAATGTCGCTGGCGCGCTGCTGGAAGGCGTACTGGAACAGCCAGTCGACGATATTGACGATGTGCGAGTCGTTGGCGTCCGGCTCCTGATCGCTGGCGCCGAGGTTGAGCAGCTGCTCGAAGTTGCCGACGCCGCTGATCTTCTGATCCGTGCTGCTGGCACCGCTGACCGACTTGGCCAGGCGGTAGAACTCGACGGTGAAGCGTTGAATGTCCGTCGGGTTGGCCACCACACGCTTGATCGGCCGCTTGAGCACGTGGGTCAGGTTGGCTTCCCAACCGTGCACGAAAGGCTGGCTGCTGGCGATGGTCACGGCGCTGGCATCCACCGCCACGGCCAGAATGCTGTGGCGCTGGGCGAAGGCGTAGGACATCAGTGGAGTGACGGCGGCGACGTCGATCTTCAGCGGATCGATGCGCAGGTAAGGCTGGCCGGCACGTTCGGCCAGCCAGACGGTGAGGGTTTCCAGATCGAGCTTCCTGCCCGGCCGCTGCAGGTCGTCAAGCTGCTGGGCGGCGAGGAATTCCAGCGGATGCTGCTGGTTGGCCACCGCGCTGCGGCGTACCGTCAGGCACTGCTCGGCGCTGTCCTGCGCGACCCGCCCCTGGGCAACCAGCTCGCGCAGCAGGTCGGCAAGATCGAGAGGGCGGTCCTGGGTGGGCGAGTTCAGCACGGACATGGTGTTCCTTCGACGTGGCGCGCAAAAATCCAAGCTTGCCGTTAAACACCCGGCGTTGTCTGCCGCCGGGGTTCAACTTTGCGCAGCGTTATGCCGTTATTTTTCCAGCAGCTTCCAGGCCTTGAGCGTCCATACCCGATGGGCCTGCTCGACGCGTTGCTCGCGCGCTGCTTCGTCCAGCGGCTGACGGGCCATTTCGTGGAGCTTGGCCAGTTCGCCGTAGAGACGGTCGGTTTCCGGTAGCTCCAGCACGCCGCGCGCCAAGTGCAGCCATACCAGCATGCGCTCCATGCGCGGGCTCTGCTCGGCCAGGTCTTCCGGCTGCTGCTGGTAGCGCGGCAACTGCAGAGCCTTGGCTTCTTCGGCCAGCAGGTGCGGCAGCCATTTGCCCAGCTCGGCGGCACCCTGGCGATCGCCACGGGCGTTGCGGCCTTGGGTCCAGCTGCGTTGCAGCAGCCAGAGGGACGCCTTGAGCGACAGCAGGCCCCAGCGGGTCTGACCCAGTTCCTCGGTGAACTGCGTCGGTGCGGCCTTGCGCACCCCCTCATCGTCCTGACCGGCTTCGACTCGCGGACGCCAGTCCTGGATCAGCATATCGAGCAGTTCGCGCAGCTCTCGGCTGCTGGCACGTGGGGCGGCCTGGCCGAGGCTGCCGAGCAGGGCGCGCAGTTCGACGAGCTGCTGCAGCCATTCGCCCAGCAGCTTCCAGCGGCCATTGAAGCGGTACTGCTCGGCCAGTCGCTGGCTATTGCCGAGCAGCTGCCAGCCAAGCGCGACGACGGCATCGTCCAGCGGCATGCTCGCTGTCAATTCAGGTGCGGGCAGCTGCAGGCTGTAGCCATCGGCGTCATACAGGCGGTAGCCGCGTTCGGCCTTGCTGATGTCGCAGGGCATCAGCGGCAGGTCGGCGGCCAGTTCGGCGGCCAGTTCCAGCAGCGCTTCGGGCTCGCCCTGGCGCAGTTCCAGCTCCAGCTCGTAGATCTCCTCGGACTGCTTGCCGGCCTTGACCTGGCCCAGGTCCAGCGCGGCTTCGATGACGACCCTGGTCTTTCCGCGGCCCCAGGCGATCTCGGCCTTCTCGCGGACGAAATCGGTGGTGAAGATCGGTTTCAGGGTCTTCTTGTCCAGGTCGGCGAGGCTGGCCGGCCAGCAGTCATCGCCAAGCTTCTTGATGTCCAGCTTGGCCTTGTCCAGGTACCAGTCCCACTCGTTGCGTTCGGACAGGCCGGCGACGCTCTGGCCGCGGCTTTTCAGGGTCTGGATGAACTGCTCGCCGTCGCGCCGCAGGCGCAACGCCACGCGGGCATGAGCCAGATCGCGCTCGGCGGTGTCGTAATACTGGTTGAACAGCTCATGGCGCGACCAGCCGCTCTTGTTGCGCTTCTTCAGCAGCGGATGTTCGCGCAGGGCGAGCAGGGTCTCGCGGCTGGCGCGTAGCTTGATTTCGGTTTCTTTCTGCATGGTGCCGACTGGGTGCCTATGATGTGTTGATGTTGCAGCCTGATGACGCACGGTAGCAGGCGTGATGGCCTGTCCGTATACTTGCCGCCTCTTTCAAGCCGGGGCCATACCCTATGCCAGTCAATCCTTTCGTCAGCTTGTTCGGACGTTCGCCAATCGGCCCGATGCAGCAGCATATGGCCAAGTCGCATGAATGTGCAGCGAACCTGGTGCCGCTGTTCCAGGCGGTAATGGCCGAGGACTGGGAAAAGGTCGAGCAGATCCAGCAGCAGATGGCGCAGCTGGAGAACGAGGCCGACAAACTGAAGAAGAGCGTACGCCAGCACCTGCCCAAGAGCCTGTTCCTGCCGGTGCCGCGCTCCGATCTGCTTGATCTGTTGAGTGTACAGGACAAGATTGCCAACCGCGCCAAGGACATCGCCGGCCTGATGCTGGGTCGCTGCATGACGATCCCGCAGCCGCTGCAGCCGCAGATGCTCGCCTATGTACAACGCACCGTCGACGCCAGCGCTCAGGCGCTCAAGGCGCTCAAGGAACTGGATTCGTTGCTGGAAACCGGTTTCAGTGGCCGCGAAGCCACACTCGTCGAAAAGATGGTCGAGGAGCTCGAGGAGATCGAGCGCGAAACCGACCGCATGCAGATCACGGTACGCCGTGCGCTGTTCAATCTGGAAAAGGACCTGCCAGCAGTCGACGTGATCTTTCTCTACAAGATCATCGAATGGATCGGTGATGTAGCCGACCGCGCCGAGCGCGTCGGCAACCGTCTGGAACAATTGCTGGCGCGCTGAGGCGCCAGCGTCCTTTCTGGGTTCAACAGGTAGTTTTCCTTATGTCTCTTATTGCGGATTACGGCTTCGTACTCCTGATTCTCGCCTGCGCATTCGGTTTCTTCATGGCCTGGGGTGTCGGTGCCAACGATGTCGCCAACGCCATGGGCACTTCGGTGGGTTCCCGTGCGTTGACCATCAAGCAGGCGATCATCGTGGCGATGATCTTCGAGTTCTGCGGCGCCTACCTGGCCGGTGGCGAGGTTACCGAGACGATCAAGAACGGCATCGTCGATGCCGAGGTCATCTCGCCCGATCTGATGGTGCTGGGCATGATGTCGGCGCTGCTGGCGGCCGGTACCTGGCTGATGATCGCGACGATGAAGGGCTGGCCGGTTTCCACGACGCATTCGATCATCGGCGCCGTCATCGGCTTCGCTGCCGTCGGCGTATCCACCGATGCGGTGCACTGGGAGGCCATCGGGCCGATCGTCGCCAGCTGGGTGGTCACGCCAATGCTTTCGGGGGTCGTCGCCTTCGGCCTGTTCATGAGCGTGCAGAAACTGATCATCAACACCGATCATCCCTTCGAGAACGCCAAACGCTTCGTCCCGCTGTACATGTTTCTCACCGGTTTCATGGTCGCCCTGATGACGGTGACCAAAGGTCTCAAGCATGTCGGCCTGCACCTGAGCAGCCAGCAGGGCGTGGTCATCGCCTTCGGCATCGGCCTGCTGGTAGCTCTGCTCGGCGTGGCACTGCTCAGCCGTATCAAGCTGGACGTGGAGGCGGACAAGACCTTCCACTTCGCCAGCGTAGAGAAGGTCTTTGCCGTGCTGATGATCTTCACCGCCTGTTCGATGGCCTTTGCCCATGGTGCCAACGACGTCGCCAACGCCGTCGGCCCGCTGGCCGCCATCGTCGGTGTGATCGAATCCGGTGGTGCTGCCGACATCGCCGCCAAGTCCGCAGTGCCGGGCTGGGTGCTGCTGCTGGGCGCGCTCGGTATCGTCATCGGTCTGGCCACCTACGGCTACAAGGTGATCGCCACCATCGGCAAGGAAATCACCGAGCTGACCCCGAGCCGTGGCTTCGCCGCCGAACTGGCCACCGCGACCACCGTGGTCGGCGCCTCGGCCATCGGCCTGCCGGTTTCCACCACCCATACGCTGGTGGGTGCCGTGCTTGGCATTGGTATCGCCCGCGGTATCGGTGCGCTGAACCTGGGCGTGGTCGGTTCGATCTTCATGTCCTGGCTGATCACCCTGCCGGCCGGCGCCTTCCTCGCGATCGTCTTCTTCACCGTGCTCAAGTTCATCTTTACCTGAGTCGAGCCGACGCGATCGACGCCCCGCCTCGGCGGGGCGTTTTCGTTTGCGGGTCCCGCCGTCGCGCGTTTCGTGCTTCACTGCACCTTCGTTCCGATCGCATCACGGGAGGTCACCGGTGCCCATTCCTTCGCTCAAGGAGCAGTTCGCCGCGCTCATTGCCGCGCCCTCCGTCAGTTGCACGCAGCCTGGCTGGGATCAGAGCAACCGTCCGGTGATCGAGCTGCTGGCCGCCTGGCTCGGCGAGCTGGGCTTCGCCTGCGAGACGCCGGAGGTCGCGCCCGGCAAATTCAATCTGCTGGCCAGCTACGGCAGCGGTCCCGGTGGCCTGGTGCTGGCCGGACACAGCGACACCGTGCCGTTCGATGGTGAACTGTGGACGGCCGATCCGCTGCGCCTTCGCGAGGCCGATGACCGTTGGTACGGGCTCGGCAGTTGCGACATGAAGGGCTTCTTTGCACTGATCATCGAGGCGGTGCGGCCGTTGCTGGAGCAGCCATTCCGTCGTCCGCTGCTGATCCTCGCCACCTGCGACGAAGAAAGCTCGATGTCCGGTGCCCGCGCCCTGGCCGCAGCCGGCCAGCCGCTCGGCCGCGCGGCGCTGATCGGCGAGCCCACGGGGCTGCGGCCGGTGCGTCTGCACAAGGGCATCATGATGGAGCGCATCGACATCCTCGGGCAGAGCGGACATTCTTCCAACCCTGCCTACGGCCACAGCGCGCTGGAAGCCATGCACGGCGTGATCGGCGAGATGATGACGCTGCGTCGGCAGTGGCAGGCCGAGTACGACAATCCGCTGTTCGACGTGCCCAAGCCGACCCTCAACTTCGGCTGCATCCACGGCGGCGACAACCCCAACCGCATCTGCGGGCAGTGCGCGCTGGAGTTCGACCTGCGCCCGCTGCCGGGCATGGACCCGCAGCAGCTACGCGGGATCATTCGCCAGCGCCTGCAGCCGCTGGCCGAGCAGCACCAGGTGAAGATCGACCTGGCCCCGCTGTTTCCGGCGGTGCCGCCCTTCGAACAGCCGGCCGAAAGCGAGCTGGTGCGTCTTGCCGAGCGCCTCACCGGGCACCGTGCCGAGGCGGTGGCGTTTGCCACCGAAGCGCCTTATCTTCAGCAGCTCGGCTGCGAGACCCTGGTGCTCGGCCCCGGCGACATCGCCTGCGCGCACCAGCCCGACGAGTACCTGCAGCTCGAGCGCATCGAACCGACCGTGCAGCTGCTGCGTCGGATGATTGAGCACTACTGCCTGCAACCCCAGGCCTGACCGGCCGCCCACCCGACGAACAAGACCTGCCACAAAGGCTTTTCCATGCACGACTACGTCACCTGGCTCCGCGATTCCTCGCCCTACATCAACTCGCACCGTGATCGCACCTTCGTCGTCATGCTGCCGGGCGACGGCGTGGAGCATGCCAACTTCGCCAATATCGTCCACGACCTGGTACTGCTGCACAGCCTTGGCGTGCGCCTGGTGCTGGTGTTCGGTTCGCGTCCGCAGATCGAGGCGCGGCTGGCGGCGCGCGGTATCACGCCGCGCTTCCACCGCGACCTGCGCATCACCGACGGTCCGACCATGGAATGCGTGATCGATGCCGTCGGCCAGCTGCGCATCGCCCTGGAGGCGCGGCTTTCCATGGACAAGGCCGCTTCGCCCATGCAGGGCGCACGCCTGCGGGTGGCCAGCGGCAACTTCGTCACCGCGCGACCGATCGGCGTGCTCGATGGCGTTGACCTGCACCACACCGGCGAGGTGCGGCGCATCGATCGCAAGGGCATCGGTCGACTGCTGGACGAGCGCACCATCGTGCTGCTCTCGCCGCTGGGCTACTCCCCCACCGGAGAGATCTTCAACCTGGCCTGCGAGGACGTCGCCACCCGCGCCGCCATCGATCTGCAGGCCGACAAACTGGTGCTCTACGGCGCCGAGACCGGCCTGCTCGACGAAAGCGGCAAGCTGGTGCGTGAGCTGCGTCCGCAGCAGATCCCGGCCTACGTCGAGCGCCTCGGCAGCCAGTACCAGGCCGAGCTGCTGGATGCGGCGGCGCAGGCCTGCCGCGGCGGCGTGCGGCGTAGCCACGTGGTCAGCTATGTCGACGACGGAGCGCTGCTCAACGAACTGTTCACCCGTGACGGTGCGGGCACGCTGGTGACCCAGGAGCAGTTCGAGCAACTGCGCGAGGCGACCATCGAGGATGTCGGCGGGCTGATCGATCTGATCACCCCGTTGGAAGAGCAGGGCATTCTGGTGCGGCGCTCACGCGAGGTGCTGGAACGCGAGGTCGAGCAGTTCAGCATCGTCGAGCGCGACGGGTTGATCATCGCCTGCGCGGCGCTCTATCCGATCGCCGACTCGGATGCCGGCGAGCTGGCCTGCCTGGCGGTCAATCCCGAATACCGTCATGGCGGGCGCGGCGACGAGTTGCTCGAACGCATCGAGGAACGTGCCCGGGCGCTGGGGCTGAAGAAGCTGATCGTGCTCACCACGCGTACCGCGCACTGGTTCCAGGAGCGCGGCTTCGAGCCCATCAGCGTCGACCGTCTGCCGGCCGCGCGGGCCTCGCTGTACAACTTCCAGCGGAATTCGAAGATCTTCGAAAAGCCGCTCTGAACCGAAGGCGGGCCCATGGGCCCGCCTTTTCCGTCAGTGCAGGGGCAGTTCGACCGTTCCGCTCAGCTGCACGGTACTCGGTACGCGGGAGAAGCTCAGCGTGTACTGGGGATGGAAGCCATAAAGCATCAGCCCCACTTGATCGCCGTGATTGAGGCGCGTGCTGACGCCGATCAGCTCGGTCTGTCGGCTGCCGACTCCGCGCAGCGGTAGCACCTGATCGTTCAGCAGTTCGGTGCGGCCGCTGCCCATGCGCTTCACGCCAATGCCGACGAACACGCGCGGATCCAGCTTGCCGAGACCTTCCATTTTGAAGTCTGCCAGGGGAATGCCTGCCAGGGTCTGCTCGCCGCTGGCCTGGTACAGCGGCACGAAGCGTGGAGCGGTACCGAGTTCGGCGATCAGATGCGGAGGCAGCGTGGTGACCAGTTCGGTGAGGATCTTGCTGACCTGATCCGGACTGCCGGAACCGATGCCGCTCAGCGCCCCGAGCAGCACGCGTACCGCGTCTGCCGAGACGCGGCTGAGGACGTCCGACAGCGTCGCGGGATCGAGCTTGCGCAGCAGGTTCAGCACCAGATCGATGGACGGCGGACCGACCAGCAGACTGCCGCTCTGCGTGGCGAAGCGCTGGCCGCCGCGCATGACCTCATCGCCAATCACGCCGTGCTCGTTGCCTTGGGTGAAGCACACCCGCGGCATCTCGATGCGCTGTTGCAGCTTGCGCAGCTTGCCATCGAGAAAGCCATACGCCAGATCAGCGACCTGATAGTCCTGCGCGCCGCAGCGCACCCGGGCGGCCACCGAGCCGATCTGGCCGATCTGCAGGCCCGGCAGTACATGGCCACCGTCGGACATCAGCAGATAGGCATCATTGCCGGCTTCGCGCAGGCAGTTGTAGTTCCACACCGCCTCGTTGCCGTTGAACAGGGTGTCGTTGATGCCCTGAATGATGAAGGCATCCACCCGTGGCGTGTTCATGCCACAGAATGCCCCGAGGCCGTGACCGGCCAGGCGCTGGCGGGTACTTTCGTCGACGTTGCCGCCTAGCGACTGGGCGTAGGCCTGGGTGACCCAGGGGGCCTGGTCGTCGATCGCGATCGCGCTGAGGAAGGTCAGCCAGAGGGTTTTCGGCACCGTGCCGGGCGTCAGGCTGTAGGACAGGTCATTCCAGGTGATCATCGGCACCAGCGCATCGAAGCGCGGATCGACACCTGCGCCGATCAGCTGGAAGCCGCCGCCATAGCTCAGACCAATGCCACCCACCAGCGGGTCGCCACGCAGATAGGCCAAATGCGGCGTCAGCGCGCCCTCGGCCCAGTCGAGCAGGGTCTTGATGTCACGGCCTTCTATCTGAGGATCCTGAACATTGGCCCGACCGCCGCTTTCGCCGAACCCGCGCTGGTCGAAAGTCATGACGAAGTAGCCGTTTTCCCAGGCCTTGCGTGCCGTGGCGGTAAGCGAGTCGCTTTCGCCGAGATCGGTGGAGCGGCTGCCGCCCCAGCCATGACTGTACATCAGCAGTGGCGCGGCCTGGCCTTTGCTCAGTGCAGGCTGGAAGACGGTGACCGCTATCGGGGTACCATCGAAGGATGTGATGGTCAGGTCGTAGCGCAGGGCCGTGAGTGCCGGTCCGCCGCCGCTGATCGCACCGGCGATCGGGGGGCTGGCGGCGTCGACGGTCGCAGGCTGGCTCAAACCCAGCAGACCACCCAACAGGACGACGACGGATGTGCCACGCAGGCGGCGCAGCATCCAATGCAGGGACATAACGCACCTCTTTTTGTTGTTGTTCTGGCTTGTTTCGGTCGACCGGGCAGACGCGCCGAGGCGCCCCGGATGCACGCATGACCGAACGTTAGAGCGAGGCTGGGCGGGGAAAATTTCGTAGAGCGGCGTCGCCGCGCGGGGCTGGCCACGCGGCGCTCAAGCTAGAGCGTCTATGACGCCCTTTAAGTCTGGCTGATGAAGACTGGAAGTCAGAGGCTGAGGCTGCGCTGGTAATCGGCGACGAAGCTGTCGAAGTCCGGCTCGTCCGCAGCTTCCATCGCCGCCTGGCGCTCCAGCGACTGCCGCGCCGCCGTTTCGAACTGCTGCAGTTCATTGGCGCTTGGCGCCTGGCTGCGGAAGTAGTCGGCGTGGGCAAGCGTCTGGCGCATGGCGAACTGGCTGAAACTCTCGCCGTTCGTGCGCAACTGCTCGAGCACGCGCGCCGAGGGCGTCAGGCTGCTGTCGGCGACCTTGGCGCGCTGTTCGGCCAGTGCTTCGGCATGCCGGCTGTCGCCATGGCTGCGGTCGAGCAGGGCGGCGACTTCGGCGATCTCGTCGAGCAGCTGGCTGGCCCACTCGCCGAGCGGCACGGGCTCGCCGCAGCGCTGCAGCTGCAACCCGGGGCGTCGACCCTCCTTGACCACCTTGAGGAAGTTGTCGGTGGCCGCGCCGCACTCGCCATCGGCCAGGCAAGGGCTGTCGGCCAGCGCGCAGAACAGCAGGAAGGCGTCGAGGAAGCGTGCTTCGTTGAGGTCGATGCCCAGCGGCAGGAACGGGTTGATATCCAGGCAGCGCACTTCGATGTATTGGATGCCGCGGGCGCGCAGGGCCTGCAGCGGGCGTTCGCCGGTGGCGGTGACGCGTTTCGGGCGAATGTTCGAGTAGTACTCGTTCTCGATCTGCAGCACGTTGGTGTTGAGCTGCTGCCAGTTGCCGGCGGCGTCCTTGATGCCCATTGCCTCGTAGGGTGCATACGGCGTGGAAACTGCGCGGTAGAGGCTTTCGGTATAACTCGACAGGTCGTCGTAGCAGGGCGTGAGGCCGGCCTGGGCATTGTTCTGGTAGCCCAGGTCGCTCATGCGCAGGCTGGTGGCGTAGGGCAGGTACAGGGTGTCGGCGTCGAGCGCTTCGAGCTGATGCGGGCGCCCGCGCAGGAAGCCGGCGTCCAGTGCCGGCGAGGCGCCGAACAGGTACATCAGCAGCCAGCTGTAGCGGCGGAAGTTGCGGATCAGCCCGATGTAGCGCGCGGAGCGGTAGTCCCGCTCGGTCCGGGTATCGCCATCATCGGCCTGCAGCACCGGCCACAGCGCCTCCGGCAGCGAGAAGTTGTAGTGAATGCCGGCGATGCACTGCATGGTCTTGCCGTAGCGCAGCGCCAGGCCCTGGCGATAGACATGCTTGAGCCGCCCGATGTTGGAGCTGCCGTATTCGGCGATGGGGATGTCCGCTTCGCTCGGCAGCGGACAGGGCATCGACGGACTCCACAGGTATTCATCACCCAGCTTGGCGTAGGTGAAGCGATGGATCGCTTCAAGCTCGGCCAGGGTATTGCGAGGGTCCTGGTCGGTGCCGGTGATGAACTCCAGCAGCGCCTCGGAATAATCGGTGGTGATCTGCGGGTGGGTCAGCGCCGAGCCCAGCGCAATGGGGTGCGGCGTCATGGCCAGATGGCCGTGGGCATCGACGCGCAGGCATTCGCGCTCGATTCCGTGCAGGCATTGGTTGAGCAGCGGCAGGTGTGGAGCCTTGGCCAGCAATGCCAGGCGGTGGGTGAGAAGAGCGCTCAACTTGTGGATTCCTTCACGCGACAGTCGCCCCAATATGGGGATGGAAACGCCGCTTCACAAGAGGCAGCGTTGCTTCGACCACAGGCCAGGCGTGCCGACTCCGCGAGCGGCTGGTGGCACAGGCCGCTAGAGGCAGGCGAAGGTCGCCTGAGCCTTGGCGATCAGCTTGTCGCCCTGATGGACCTCGGCTTCGAGCACCTGGGTCCGCCGGCCACCGTGCACCACCCAGGCGCGACAACGCAGCTCGCCATCGGTCACCGGGCGGATGTAGTTGACCTTGCATTCGAGCGTGACGCTGTTCGGCGAGCCATCGCCCAGGCTGTGGCTGGCCTGGCCCATGGCGGTGTCGATCAGCGAAAACAGCGCGCCGCCATGCAGCTTGCCGTGCAGGTTGCGCAGGCCGTCGTGCATGGACAGGCCGAGTACGGCCTCGCCGTTGCCGACCTGGTGAATCTCCAGGCCGAGCAGACGGCCGAAGGCGCTGGAGCTGCCCACCGCCTCGACTTGAATGCTCATGCTTATTTCCTCAGCTGCTTGGCGTTGGCGAACAACGCCGCCATGGCGGCATTGGCCGGCGCCGGCTTGTCCTCCCTGGCGTGGCGCTCGCTACGCGGCGCATTGCCTCGTGGCTTGCCACCGCTGCGCTGCGGGCCGTCGGTCTTGGCACCGGGCGTGTCGCTCATGCGCATGGACAGGCCGACGCGGTTGCGTGGGATGTCCACTTCCATGACCTTGACCTTGACGATGTCGCCGGCCTTGACCACCTCGTAGGGATCCTTGACGAACTTCTCCGAGAGCGCGCTGATGTGTACCAGGCCATCCTGGTGCACGCCGATGTCGACGAAGGCGCCGAAGTTGGTGACGTTGGTCACCACGCCTTCGAGCACCATGCCCGGCTCCAGATCGCTGAGCTTCTCCACGCCGTCCTGGAACTCGGCGGTCTTGAACTCCGGACGCGGGTCGCGGCCGGGCTTGTCCAGCTCGCCGAGAATGTCGGTGACGGTGGGCAGGCCGAAGGTCTCGTCGGTGAACTGCTTGGGGTCCAGGCGCTTGAGGAAGGCCGAGTCGCCGATCAGCGAGCGGATGTCGCGGCCGGTGTCCTGGGCGATGCGTTGCACCAGCGGATAGGTTTCCGGGTGTACGGCGGAGGCGTCCAGCGGGTTCTCGCCATTCATCACGCGGAGAAAGCCGGCGGCCTGTTCGAAGGTTTTCTCGCCCAGCCGCGGGACCTTTTTCAGCTCGCTGCGGGACTTGAACGCACCGTTGGCATCGCGGAACTGCACGATGTTCTGCGCCAGCGTCGCGTTGAGGCCGGAGATGCGGGCCAGCAGCGCGGCGGAAGCGGTGTTGACGTCGACGCCGACGGCATTCACGCAGTCCTCGACCACGGCATCCAGCGAACGCGCCAGCTTGAGCTGGGACACGTCGTGCTGGTACTGGCCGACGCCGATGGACTTCGGGTCGATCTTCACCAGCTCGGCCAGCGGGTCCTGCAGGCGGCGGGCGATGGAGACGGCACCGCGCAGGGAGACGTCCAGATCCGGGAATTCGCGGGCGGCGAGCTCCGAGGCCGAATACACCGAGGCGCCGGCTTCGCTGACCATGATCTTGGTGAGTTTGAGACCCGGTACCTTCTTGATCAGCTCGCCCGCCAGCTTGTCGGTCTCGCGGCTGGCGGTGCCGTTGCCGATGGCGATCAGGTCGACGGCATGCTTGGCGCACAGCTTGGCGAGGATTGCCAAGGTGCCGTCCCAGTCGTTGCGCGGGGCGTGCGGGTAGACGGTGGCGGTTTCCAGCAGCTTGCCGGTGGCGTCGACCACTGCGACCTTGCAGCCGGTGCGCAGGCCCGGGTCCAGCGCCAGGGTCGCGCGCGGGCCGGCCGGCGCAGCCAGCAGCAGGTCATGCAGGTTACGGGCGAACACCGAGATCGCCTCGTCTTCGGCCTTGTCGCGCAGCTCGCCGAGCAGGTCGGTTTCCAGGCTGGTGTAGAGCTTGACCTTCCAGGTCCAGCGCACCACCTCGGCCAGCCACTTGTCGGCGGCGCGGCCGCGGTTGGCGATGCCGAAGCGCTCGCCGATCATGCCTTCGCCCGGGTGCATGCTGCCCGGGGTCTCATCGCCGACCTTGAGGCTGACGCTGAGGATGCCCTCGTTGCGTCCGCGGAAGATCGCCAATGCCCGGTGCGAGGGGGTGTTCTTCAGCACCTCGTCGTGTTCGAAGTAGTCGCTGAACTTGGCGCCTTCGGTTTCCTTGCCTGGTACGACGCGGGCACTGAGGGTGGCGTTGTGCTTGAGGAAGTCCCGCAGCTTGGCCAGCAGATCGGCGTCCTCGGCGAAGCGCTCCATGAGGATGTACTTGGCGCCTTCGAGCACGGCCTTCACATCGGCGAAGCCCTTCTCAGCGTCGATAAAACGGGTGGCTTCGCTTTCAGGATTCAACTCGGGATTGCCGAACAACGCATCGGCCAGCTCGCCGAGACCGGCTTCCAGGGCGATCTGGCCCTTGGTGCGGCGCTTCTGCTTGTAGGGCAGGTAGAGGTCTTCGAGGCGGGTCTTGGTGTCGGCGAGGTCGATCTCGCGCTTGAGCTCGGGGGTCAGCTTGCCCTGTTCCTCGATGCTGGCAAGGATCGAGATGCGGCGCTCGTCCAGCTCGCGCAGGTAGCGCAGGCGCTCTTCCAGGTTACGCAGCTGGGTATCGTCGAGGCTGCCGGTGACTTCCTTGCGATAGCGGGCGATGAAGGGAACGGTGGAGCCTTCGTCGAGCAGCGCCACGGCGGCGGCGACCTGTTGCGGGCGTACGCCCAGCTCGTTGGCGATACGGGAATTGATGCTGTCCATGTGGTGTCCTGCGGGCGGAATGACGGCCGGCCGGCCAGAAAAGCGGGCAAGTATAACTGCGCCCGCTTGAACTGGGTCGGTCAGGACAACCGCTTCGTCAGCGGAAATCCGCGTATGGCGTCAGAGGCTCGACCGGCAGAGGTAGGTTTCCGCGCCAGGGCATCAGGTTGTAGCGCAGGTAGAGCAGCGCGCGGCTGGGTGCGTAATCGTCGCTGTGCAGCAGGCTGACGCCGCCGCCCAGGACGAAATGATCGCTCAGGCGCCGTTCGAACAAGCCCTGCAGACGATAGCTGATGCCGCGATTGGTGGAGCCTTTGCTTTCGCCATTTGCTGCGGCAGCTGCTCTCTGCTCGCTGCTCAACAGCGAACGCAGCGGATAGTCAGGGCCGCCATCGCTCTGCGATACCGACCAGCCGACGCTGCTTTCCAGCAGCACGGACCAGTCTTCGTTACGCCAGGCGTAGCTCACTGGCACGCTGATGGAGTTGTAGTTCTGCGGGCTCCAGTAGCCGCCCTGGCCCAGGGTATAGCCGCTCAGGTCCTTGTCGTAGCCGAAATGGATGAACGTCAGGCCGGTACGCACGCGCTCGCTGGGGCTGTCGACCAGCTTGTAGTAGTAGCCGGTCATTGCCGTGGTGCGATTGTTGCGCGCGACGTTGTCGCCAAGCAGCCAGTGATAGCCCAGCGAGGCCCATACGCCATGTGCGCCGCCCTGGTCCCAGCTCAAGCCGAGGCTGCTGCCGTTCGCGGTCACGGAGCCCCACTGCTCGCCTGTCACCGGATCGCGACTGCCGCCATAGGACAGCAGGGAATTGCTCATCGGTCGGCGCGACGCAGTGAGCGACAGGCCGAAGGGCCCGGCGTCGCCGCGGCCGGTGATACCGCCATAGACATTATTGATCTCGAACCCCTGGGTCAGGCCCAGATCGGCTTCCCAGCGCTCGTCGCGCCAACCGCCGGCCAGTACTGCCGCTTCGGCCTGCTGGCTTTTGCCATCGCAGGGTGACGCTTCGGTTGTTTCCAAGGCGCAGGTACCGAAGGTGGGACGGCTCGGTTCCGTAGGTGTACTTCGATCTACCTCCAGCTTGCCGGCATCCAGCGCCAGCCGCTCGGCGCGGACAAAGCTGCGCCCATTGGCTGCCGGCCATTCCACGTGCAGCAGCGTCGTGTCGGTCAGCAGTTCGGAGATGCCCGGGGTACCGTCGTCGTTGCGCCAGCCGTGGTCATGCAGCAGCGTCACGGTGACATCCTGCTGCTGGTGCAGGTTCGCCACATCGCTGCGCAGGCTGCGGATCAGCCAGTCGTCCGTCTCGTTCTCGCGGGTAGCCTGGGTCAGATCGGCGTCGCTCGCGCCTTCCGGCTTCAGTTCGGCATCGACCATGGCCTTGCGGTAGTAAGCCATCGCGCGATCCGGCTCGGTCCTGGCCAGCAGGCGTGCCGTATCGCGGCGCAGCAGCGGGTCCGGCGCCTCGACCTGAGCCTCCAGCTGCTCGAGCATCTGCCGGGCCTTTGCCACTTCGCCGACCGCCGCCCAGCTGTTGGCCAGGCGCCGAATGGCGTTCGGCTCATCGTTGCCGAACTGTGGCGGTGCGTCATGCAGGGCCTGGCGGGCTTCGTTCACCTGTCCCGCGGCGAGCAGCAGCTCGATCTGGGCGAGTCGTGCCGCGGCGTGTTCCGGATCGATGCGCAGCGCGCGTGCCAGATAGGACTGTGCTGCGGCTGGCTCGCCGCGCTCCACCGCCCAGTCGGCCAACAGCAGGAGGTCGTCCACCGAGTCTCCATGGCTGCGCAGGCGCTGCTGCATCAGATCGGCCGCCGCGGTTTCTCGCCCCGCCGCGCGCAGCTTGGCTACACGCGACATGAATTCGCGCCGCTCGACACGCGTCGCAAGCGCGCGGATGTCATCGTTCCAGTCGCTCGCCTGGATCTGTTGCAGGCTGGTCAGGGCCTGGGCGTCGCGTTCGGCCGCGGCGAGATAGAGCGCATGTGCATAGCGTGTGGTCGGATCAGCGGGCTTGCGCGCGAGCAAGTCATCGAAGGTGCTGTCCGCCTCGTAGAAGGCGCCCTGCGTACGTAGCGAATTGGCCAGCCGGTAGGTCAGCCAGGGGTCGTTCGGGTCGAGCCGGCGAGCCTGGCGCAGTGCCTCGCTCGCCGCAGCCTGGTCGCCGCGCTCCAGTGCCTGGTCGGCCTGGAGCTGATAGCGAGCCAGGAGCAAAGCATTGCGCAGTTCGTTGAATTCCTGGCGCTGGGGTGCAGCAAGGGTTTCGATGAATGCCAGCGCACGCTCCGCGGATTCTGCTCGATAGAGGCGCACCAGCCCGCGGATCGCGCCGCCGTTGGCCGGGTCACGCGCAAGCAGGCGGCGATAGGCGGCTTCGGCTTCGTCGGTGCGGCCTTCGGCTTCGGCGACCTGGGCCAGACCGAGCGCGGCGAAGAGGCTATCGGGTTGTTGCCTGAGCGCACGGGTATACAGCGCCGCCGCTTCGCGGGGCCGCTGTTGTTCCAGTGCCTGGTCGGCCTGCTCGAGGGCGAGCCAGTAGCGGGTCGAGTCGATCAGGTCGCTCCACTTGCTCAAGTTGTCGATGTCTGCCTCGTTGTCCTTGGCGCGCTGGAAGTACACCAGGGCTTCCGGGCGGTGACCGGGGCGCATGAGGGCAAGGCCCAGGCCGCCGAGCAGTTCGGGGTCCTTCGGGTAGCCGCGCAAGGCCTGGCGGAGTTTGGCTTCCGCGGCTTCGTCCTGGCCCTGATCGAGCAAGCGCAGGCCCTCTTGGCCAGCCCGCCAGAGCGGGTCGGCGAGCAGCCGCTGCTGCCGCTCCAGGTGTTGCCGGGCGTCACCAGCGAAGCGCCCGTTCGGATAACGCTCGAGAAAGGCCTTCCAGGCCTTGGGTCCGTTGTCGTCGATCCGCCTGGTAGCCAGGTACTCGAACTCCCGCTGTGCCGCGGCATCGGTCGCCACCGGGTTTCGGCCCAACTCGGCCAGCAATGCCAGCGCCGCCTTGTCTTGCCCATCGGCAAACAGCAGATTCGCCAGCAACTGGCGTAGCTGGGGGTTGCCCGGGTACTCGTCGTCCAGGCGGCGCAACGCACCGATCGCCGACGTGCGCTGCCCCGGCTGGGCGCTGCGCAGGCGCCAGTATTCGACGGCCAGCTCCAGTGTCGGTGGCTGGTCGCCATAGAGGGCTTTGAAGCCCTGCAGCGCGTCATCCGGCCGGCCGGCCAGGGCTGCCAGACGGGCCTGCTGCAGGCGCTGTTGGCCTGCTTCACTGCTCAGCTCCACGAGCATCCGCCCGGTGCGCTCGGCCTCGCTGCCGGCGGCGGTACGCTGCAGGTTCTGCTGCAGCGCCTCGAGCTGCTGCAGGTCACGCTGACGCAAGGCAAGCCGCATCTGCGCCAGCGTTGCCTGAGCATGGCCGGGCGCGACACGTTGCAGCCGTGTCAGGGCGTCACGAACCAGCTCGTCACGGTTGACGGCTTCGGCGGCACGTACCTGTGCCAGCAACCACTGGGCCTGCTCGGCGCGATCGGCCGGGATCTCGGCATGGCTCCAGATCGGCAGCAATGCCGCGAGCAGAAGAAGCGGGGGCTTGCGCATGGCGGATTACCCGGCATCGCTCAGGCGGCGCCCGGCAGCCCAGCGCAAGGCCCGCCACAGCACGATGGCGAACAGCACGACACTGGCTGCGGCCAGAAACGCCAGCAGCACGGGGTGTGCGGAAAGGTGGAACCACAACAGCAGCCACCAGGGCAGCTTGCCCACGTAATAGGGTTCGCCCACGACATGGCTGCTGACGCCGCTGGTGCGAATCAGGGTAACGGCGCCGGCGAAGGCTTCCTGCTTGCCCGAATCGGTCAGCGCATCGCGCAACAGGCCGTAATCCGTCGGCGTCGAGGCAAGCAGGGCGACGAGACTGCGCTGTGCATGGAAGGGTGACTGCTGACCGACGACCGCCGCCAGAGGACCGTTGGCGCTCATGCCCAGCTTGCCGCCGGCGGACCGTTCGTCCGTGCCGGCAGCGCCGTGCTGCAACCAGCTGCGTGGCGATTCGAGCAGGAACGGCAGGGAGGCATCGTTGACCAGCTCATTGGGCAGAGGGCCCAGCAGCAACAGGTCGGCGTCGGCCTGCGCCGCGGACTTCCAGTTGTCGGTGATGCGCACGCCGAATGCCGGGTAGCCGGTATGAGAGCCGATCAGCGCAAGGGTATCGAGCAGGGTGCCGACCTGCGCCTCGTCGGGCTGGGCCGAGGTCAGCACCAGGGTCTCGGAAAGATCAGCCATCCGGCTGAAGGGGAAGCCGCTGCGCGAGAAGGCCTTCAGGTCGGGCATGGCCATGTAGTGGTGATAGCCCGACAGGTCGATCGTCGATTGCTCGTCGATGGCGGCCTGGATGTTGGTCGGCAGGTAGGTCTGGCAGCGATCGCGCTGGGCATTGCCCAGTTTGCTGGCGAAGTTGAATTCGAAGCGCACCTTGTTGCGCATACCCATCTTCAGCGCAGGCACCAGCAGCTTTTCGCTTTCGGCGGTGGAGTCCGACGCAAGAACGGTCAGGCGCAGGTTTTCCACGCTGCTGCGGCTGTCGCTGCCCTGCAGGGGGATGCTGCTGATGTATTGGTCGTTGACGCTGATGTTCAGGCGGGACTCGTCCGTCGTCACCGGCGGCGTATAGCGATAGCGCGTCTGCAGCGGGATGCCCTGGTTGCGCCAGACGAACAGGTCCGGCGGCAGGTTGACATCCAGTGTGATGGGATAGGGCTGAAGGCCGCTTACCTGCAGTTGCTGCGGGTAGTCGATCAGCTCGGCGAGCTGTACGGCGCGGTCAGTGCGGATCCAGTTGGGGGCGTCGTAAGGCTTGCGTGCCGGCGGTTCGACCTGCTCCAGGCGAACCCTATTTCCGCGCAGCTGGCCGCGATCCAGTGCCAGCGCCGTCGCCGCGACCACCAGATCGTCGTCGTTACGGCCGCTAATCAGCAGCAGCTTGCTGTAGCGGTCCTGAGGATGGTCGATCAGTTCGACGGTCGGCCCTTCCGCCGCTGGATGCTCGGCGAGGAACGACGGACGACGGTCGTTGGTGGCGAACACCAGCGCAGGTTGCGGACGTTCCTGCGTCGACGGCAGGGCATCGAACAACACCGGGAAGGTGGCGCTTCGCCAGGCGGCCAGGCTGCCGAAATAGGACGAGAGAATGCCTGCGGCCCGCTGCTCGCCAAGGGTCGGCGTGCCGGTGAAGACGACCGGCAGATTGAGCTGCTGGGTGTCGCGCTCGTCGAAGAAGGGCAGCGGGAACCAGGCCAGGTCGCCGGTGACGTCCAACGCCTGCTCATGCAGGCTGACCCGGCTCTGACGACCCAGGTTCAGCCACAGGCCGCTGTGCGCGGGGTCTTCGCAGACATCGCTGTAGTGGCCGACGAATTCGATTCGCACCCGGTTGAAATCGCCCAGCAGGCGCGGGTCCAGGGCCAGCTCTTGACGAACACGCTGGCCGATCTGCTCCTGGGTGATGGGCAGCGTGCCCATCAGCTCATCGTTCAGGTACACGCGCAGGTGCGACAGCACCGGGATCAGCGCCGGCGATGGCGTGTAGTCCAGGTGCAGGGTGGCGGCGGTGGCGATCCGGTCATGACGCAGGCGGAACTCGACCTGCTCCGCGTTGCGTATGCCAAGCAGCAACTGGTCGCGGGGACGGCCCAGGTCGCTGAAGCTGCGACTGGAGTTCCAGCTCGGCGGCGTGCTGTCGGCGTCGAGGCTCGGCTCAGCGAAGGCGGCAGCGCTGAATGCCCACAGCAAGGCGGTGAGCAGCGTCCGGGAATAGGTTCGGGTGATCATGACGGGGTTACCAGGGATTTAGAGGCTGGAGTACGAGGGCAATAGCTCAGTAGCCAGGCGGCTAACCGAAGAAGCGGGCGAAGGGGTCTGCTCAGGACGCTCGGCAGTTGTTCGTAGAGGCGGTGGTAGCCGCGTCCGCCGATACGCAGCACTTCGATGAAGCTGTGCAGCGGCCGGTCCGTCTCGAAATCCTGATGGCGGTTCAGCCAGACGTCGGCCCGGGCGAAGGTGCACTGGACCAGGTCGATCTGCTGCGCGAGGTCGAGGTTGTCGAGGCGGATACCCAGGCGCTCGCCGATCTGCCGGGAGGCTTGACCAGGAAACATGAACGAGCGATCCCCGCGCTGAAGGATCAGGGAGACCGGCTGATCCATGTCCACCTTCAGCCCCGGCGGGATCTGCAGGCCCGCACCGCCTTCGGCGAAGTCCAGCAGCGTGCAGGGGTAGGCGTGACCGTCGGCGAGCTTCAGCGAGGCCGGCAGCTGGGCCATGACACGGTGGGCGCGACGGATCTGCCGGACTTCGGATGCGACGGCCACCGCGGCGCCGATGATGAGCAGGTTGTAGATGACCCAGGCGGAACTGACCAGAACCGTGCCGATTTCACTGACCGGACCGGTGAACAGGCGCCAGATGGCGAATCCGAGACCGGCCACGTTCAAGGCCGCCAGAACCAGGTAGGGGCGCGCGATGCGCCAGTCGAACTGATCGTGATCGATCAGCCCGCCTTTGGCCGTGACGTTGAACTTGCCCTTGCCCGGGTTGAACAGCGCCACCGTGGTGGGCCGCGCGATGTACCAGGCCAGTACCGTCTCGTACACCTCGCCCCAGAACGAATGCCGGTACTCGCCCTGCATCCTGGCGTTGGTCAGGCTGGCGTGAATCATGTGCGGCAGCACGTAGAGCACGATCATCAGCGCCGGCGCATAGATGATGTAGGCGTGCAGCAGGAGAAACGCGAGCGGTGCCGTCAGGTAGATCAGGCGGGGCAGGCCCGCGAGAAAATGCAGCATCGCATTGGCGTAGCAGAGGCGCTGGAAGATCGTCAGGCCCGGACCGAGCAGCGGGTTGTCGGTGCGGAAGATCTGCGCCATGCCGCGTGCCCAGCGTATCCGCTGGCCGATATGCGCCGAAAGGCTTTCGGTGGCCAGGCCCGCCGCCTGCGGCGTGCCCAGGTAGGCGGAATTCCAACCGGCACGATGCAGGCGCAGCGCCGTGTGAGCATCTTCGGTGACGGTTTCCACGGCGAATCCACCGATGCTTTCCACTGCGTCGCGGCGCAGCACGGCGCAGGATCCGCAGAAGAACGAGGCGTTCCACATGTCGTTGCCGTTCTGCACCAGGCCGTAGAACAGCTCGCCTTCGTTGGGCTTGCGGCGGAAGGATCCCAGGTTGCGTTCGAACGGGTCGGGCGAGAAGAAGTGGTGCGGCGTCTGCACCAGCGCCAGTTTCGGGTCGCGCAGGAACCATCCCGTGGTGACCTGGAGAAAGGAACGCACGGGTATGTGGTCGCAGTCGAAGATGGCGATCAGCTCGCTGTGGGTCACGGTCAGCGCATGGTTGAGGTTGCCTGCCTTGGCGTGCTTGTTGTCCGGGCGGACGATGTAGCCCACGCCGACTTCCTCGGCGAACTGCTTGAAACTGTCCCGGCGGCCGTCATCGCAGATGTACACGTTCAGCTTGTCGCGTGGCCAGTCCAGGCCCAGCGCCGCGAGCACCGTGGTGCGGACGACCGAGAGATCTTCGTTGTAGGTCGGGATGAAAAGGTCGACCGACGGCCAGCTGCTGCTGTCTTCCGGCAGCGGGGCGGGTTTGCGATCCAGCGGCCAGCAGGTCTGTACGTAGCCGAGGATCAGGACGATCCAGGAGTAGGTCTCCGCCACCAGCAGGGTGATGCCGCACGCCAGGTCGAAATAGGAATCCCAATGCAGCGTGGCGGTGTAGCGCCACCACAGGTAGCGGCAGGAAATGATGGCCGACAGCACGATCAGCATCAGCACCGCGAAGCGCCCGGGAACGCGCCGGACCAGCAGGGCCAGGCCCCAGAGCAGGAGCACGAAGGTGACCTGCGCGGTATAGCCGAACGGTTCGGTGATACAGAGAATGCCAAGCAGTATGGCCAGCGCGCCGATGGCGATGTTGAACGCGTAGCGGACGGGTCTCGATAGGCTGGAAAGCCAGCGTTCGGCCTTTCCGACGCGCGCTTCGGCATTGCGCAAGCCAGGCAGGTCGAACGTCCGCCTGTGCCGCAGGCGCGGCGGCCTGGGCAGCTGCTGCGCGACGCTGCGCAGTCGCTGCCAGGTCGAGCGGAGTCGATCGCCCAGCGAGCGCTTCGGCGCGGCCCCGGGCGCGCGTGCGACGAGCAGCCAGATGCTCTGGATGACGATCCGCAGCGGGTCGCCGGCGGTGGGCCTTTTGCCCGCGACGTGCGGATACAGCCTGCGGCGCTCGGCCATGACCCACTGCCAGCCAGGAGCATCCAGGCGCAGCAGCAGCCAGGCTGTCATGTAGGCGATCAGCCAGCTCAGCGCAGCAATCGGGCTGGCACCGCGCCGATAGCGGATGTACTGGTAGTAGCTCAGTGGGTTGGGCATATCAGCACTTCGCTCGCTGGGCCAGGCACCAGAGCGCCAGGCTGCGCAGGTCGCTGGCGGCCTGGCTCTTCGGTGCGTAATGACCTATCGGCAGCTTGTGCGCCAGGGCTTCCGGCAGCGCTTCGTCCTCGTGGATCAGTTGCGGTTGCCGGTTGCTCCTCGGCTGGCTGCGCCAGAGCAGCAGCAGATCGCGCTGCAGCTGGCTGGCCGGATTGAAGCGATTGATCAGCAGGAGATCCGCATCCGGGCGTGGGCGCTGCTGTAGCAGTACATGACACCCGGGATCGGGTGTAGCCAGATCGATCAGCACGTCGGCCCGATTCGCTTCCGACACAACGGCGCGATGGCCCGGTAGCCGCTGCGGCAGGTCGAACAGCACCCAGTCGTAGTTGTGTCCGATCAAGTCACAGCGCTGCGCCCAGCAGCTCGAGTCCGCGCAGAGCTGGCCTTCGAGCTGGGAAATCTCCGCCCCGCCAAGCTCGCCGTACGGCAGCAGGTGCAGGCCCGGGAGCAGTTCCAAGGCACTCTCATGCCATGGCGCAGCATCCAGCTGCGCGCGCGCCCAGCCGGAGGCGTACGCAATGTCGACGCTGAAATGCAGGCGCAGCATGTTGTCCGGGCTGAGATCGATCAGCAGTACCCGCTCACCCTGTTCATGCAGCGCGATGCCGAGGCCGGCCAGCAGCGAGGTGGCGCCGATTCCGCCGCGCAGGCCGCGCAGCACGAGCTGCTTCATGCCGGACGCCTGCTGGCCACGGCCACACTGGCGTTCTCGAGCGAGACGCTCTCGAGCGCGCTGTTCAGGTGTGCGACGACGGAAAGCTCGCTCAGCAGCGGCCAGCGCTGAACTGCCTTGTCCAGTGCCAGCGACGCGGAGATGTCCTGATAGCCGAGCTTCGGCATGCCCAGATGGCGTTTCAGGTTGTCGACATCGTCTTGTGGCGACGGCAGGATCAGCGATTCCATAGGCGTGCTACTCGAACCGGTTTGGATAAGGAAGCCAGATGGTCTGGCCGCTGAGACGTACGTACGGTTTTCCTGCGAGCTCGATCACCTGCGCGCCGGCCGTTTCGGAGACCAGCTCGGTCTGCGGCAGGTCAGCGACCAGCGCCTCCAGGTTCGGGGTGCTGTCTTGCTGACGGGCGGCGTAGAGCCGGGAAACCAGCTCGGAAAGCGCCAGGAAGCTCGTTGGCTGCTGGATGTGCACGGGCTGCGTGCCGTGAGAGGCGTCCATCCCGATCAGTTTCAGGCCGACGGGCACCTGGGTGATCGATGGCCGGGGAATCTCGCGCATGCCGGCGATCTGCATGCGGTCACCATGCAACGCCGCTCCGTGCTCGGGTACCAGCAGCAAGGCGACCGGTCGACCGCTGCGCTCCAGCTCATCGATGAAACGGTTGAGGTCATCCAGCAGGCGCTGTGCGCGAGGCCTATATGCCGCCGATTGGGCATTGCCACCCGCCCCGACGATGCGGTTCCCGTCGTGCAGGCTGATGCTGTTGTAGAAAAGGCTGACCTGTGGCTCCGGCAATGCCTGACGACGCTGCCACCAGCCGTTGAGCACGTCGAAATCCCTGGCGATCGGCGAGCCGTCGAAGCCTGCCAGCGCACGCGCGAACTTCTGGCTCGCCAGCACCGGCTGGGGCATGCCCTGGGCTTCGATTTCACCGGCGAAGCCGTCGAACTTGCCGTTGTGGTTCATCAGGGTTTCGGCGTGGAAGCCCAGGTTGGCCAGGTTCTGGAACAGCAGGCATTGTTCCGGCGCGGGTTCGTACAGGGCCTGGTGACGGGGCTGACCGCAGCTGGCTCGCAGCAGCCGGATGGCCGCCGGCCCGCTGTAGGACGTGGCGGAGTTGAAACGATCGAAGATGACGTCCATGCGTTTGAGCAGAGCGTTGTCGCGTAACTCGACCGCGTCCAGATCGTCCCAGGCCAACGAGCAGACATTGATGAACAGCACGTCGAACGCCGCGGTTTGCTCGCTGCGCAGGGGGAACTGCGTCTGGCGCGTGGCCTCGGTGCGGAAGAAATTCTCCAGCCAGGTATCCAGCGCCACATTGTCCTGAAGGGCCGGCGCGTCGTTGCCCTGTGCGGACGCCACGACGGGGGCGGCATCTGCACGCGGTGGTGATGCCAGCAGAGGGATGCTGCCCAGGTTCAGCCAGATCAGACCGCCCAGGCAGATGGTGGACAGGCGAATCCAGTTCGCCATGTAGCTGTAGCCAATCACCAGCAAGGCGCAGAGGCCGAGCACGGTCCAGTCGACGAAGCGTCCGGCTAGTTCCACGAGATAGGCTGGGGAAAAGTCCAGCACCCCCGGTTGTGCCAGCAACCGGTCGAACGGGGGCAGCCAGGTGTCGTGGTACAGCAGCGCGATACCCACGGGAATCGCGATCAGCTGCCGTACGATGCGCCACGGGGCGCCCGGAAGGGGCACCACGAGAAACGCCGCGAACACCAGGTTCGGCAGAGCCTGGAAGTTCAGCAGGCCAAGGCCCAGCAACAGGAACTTCAGCAGAAAATACAGATTCCACACACCCAGGCCCGGCCAGCGGGTAACCGGGGGCGTGGGTACGATCAGCCGCTCCGGCGCATTCATGGCGTGTCTCCCGATCCAGTGGAACGACGGCGTATCGCTGTCCTTTTCAGGTAGCGGGGCGGGAGCATTCGATCGAATGCACGCAGCGCCCTGTGGCCGTACCGGGTCAGCAACCAGCCGATACCGATGCCGATCGCCAGGAACAGGCTGGCGACCTCGAGGAGCTGCTCGAGCGTCATGGTTGCGTCACCAGCGAAAGGGTCAGGGGGCGGGGTTGAAGCTGTCGACCCGGTCCCGGCTCGTTGACGAGCGTTTCGTTGCCCGGCAGTGACAAGGTTTCGCCGTGGAAGCCGGGGCCGGACAGGGGCTCGAGATCCGCCAGCTGTTCGAGGCCGAGGAACAGCTCCTGCCAGGTGACGCCAAAGATGTTGTCCAGAGCCGCCTCGAGCGATTCCGCGCGGCAGGCGAAAAGAAAAAGATACAGCGCCTTGTCGACGATGCAGGCTATGTCGCCGTTACGCCGCAGATGAGCCTGACCAAGCACCTGCTCCAGGCTCAGTCCGGGTACCGGTTGCAGCCGAACCAGCTGATGAACGATCTCACCCGTTGTGCTGCCGGCCCACATTTCCTGGGCGGCTTCGGCAAAGCGGCGCGGGCTCAGCTGGCCACGCAGCGGAAGCGGTTTGAGCTTGTCGAGGCTGGCATCGATGTCGCTCAGCTGACGCTGCCAGATATGCCCCTGAGCGCTCTCGACCATCGTCAGGAAGCGTGGCAGCGAGGTGCCGAAAGGCACGACCAGCGACGCGCCACCGGCCAGCAGCAGCTGTTCGTCCCGATAGCGCAGGCAGGGCGCCGTTTCCCGGATGATCAGCTTCAGCTGATTGCCGCAGGTGCGGCGCAAGCCATTGAGCTGATGGGCGAGCTGGTCGACCTGCTCGTTATCGGTGATCGCGAAGAGGATGCTCGCAGCCCTGGCGGTTTCGGCATGCGTCAGTAGGGCCGCTCTGCTCTCGAACAGGCGCCACTGCGTGGACAGGTTGTGCACCCCTTCCAGCACGCTGCGCTCCGCGTAGAAACGCCCCTGATCGGGGTGCTCGAGCACCTCGCCGAGTTCTCCGCAAGCCGTCAGCTGGAACCCGTCGGCCTGGTGGCGCAGGGCGAATTGGCGGGCGCTGGTCATGCCGCGCTCGTTCTGCCAGTGATGCAGATACAGGCGGGTGCCGGACGGGGTTTGAGTGAGCGAGGCGAACCCGGCCAGGCAATGGCTGAGTCGGAGCAGACCCTCGCTCAGGGCGTCGCTGACACCGTCACTGATGATCAGCAGGGTCGCGCGGCGCTCGAGCAGCCAGGCGCCGATCCGCGTCAGCCAGCTTGAGAGGCGCGGCCCTGCAAGGCGTTCCCAGGCCTGAGTGGGGAGGTTGAGCAGGATGTACCGGGTGCGCATGTTGCCCGAGCGATCCAGTTCGGAATCCAGGCGCTGCAGCATCGCTTCGAAATGGTCCGGCGTCAGAGTCAGGGCCAGCAGTTCACCAGGGCCCGCGTCAGCCGGCAGGTCGGCCAGTGCGTGCCGCTGGCGGGCTGCGTCCGCTATCATCGCCGCCCGCTGACCGGCCGCCATGTTCCCGATGACCTGCCGGGTCAGCAGCGCCGCATCGCTCGCTTTTTCCGCCATGATCCAATGCAGGCGTCCGTCATTTAGCGCAAAAATCGGCCATTCGATACCGTCCAGTCCGAGCGGGGCCGGAAGCTGCTGGTTTTGGCGGAAGAGAAGCAAGAAGTCACCTGCGGCGGTTTCGGGCGCGACCTGTAGCGTCCTGAACGGCGTGTCGGCCAGGCGCTGAAGCGCTTTAAACCGTCACCAGACTGTTCGTCGGAAACTGAATCGTCCTTGATTGATGCCAATATGATATCAAGTGACTTCGGCGTACGACAGTGGGGGTCGATGGCCGGTCACGAGTCGAATGGGCAGTCACGAACGAGCGGATGAGAGATGAAAGTCGAAACGACCAACGAGGCGTCTGCCTTCAAGAGCAAACCGGGGCTTGGGCGCATCGCCAAGGCGGCCGGCTATTCCTTTGCCGGCCTCGCCGCAGCCTGGCGGCATGAGGCGGCCTTTCGTCAGCTGGCCCTGCTTGCCTGCGTGCTCATTCCTGTTGCCTTCATGGTTGGCAGCACCCCCGTGGAGCGTGCCCTGCTGGTCCTGCCGGTGCTGATGTCGCTCGCCATCGAACTGGTGAATTCAGCCATCGAGGCGGTGGTCGATCGGGTGTCGCTGGAAATCCATCCGTTGTCCAAGCGCGCGAAGGATCTGGGAAGTGCGGCTCAGCTGCTCGGGCTCATTTCCATTGCCGTCGTCTGGCTCGCCGTCCTGCTCTGAAGCCTCCGAGGCGCGCGGGGCAAGACGGTTGCGCGAAAAATCTGCTAACAATGGCTGTCAGTAGGGCCGAACCACACTGCGCAATAATGCGCCGTCGACCATCTGGGAGTTTCCATGAGCAGCACTGCGCAAGCCAACGAAGGCGAAAAGATCCTTATCGTCGATGACGATGCCCGTCTGCGGCGTCTGCTCGAGCGCTTTCTCGACGAGCAGGGCTACCGCGTCCGTACCGTGGAAAACACCGAGCAGATGGACCGCCTGCTCAGTCGCGAGCTGTTTCAGCTGGTGGTGCTGGACCTGATGATGCCGGGCGAGGACGGGCTGTCCGCCTGCCGCCGACTGCGTGAGGCGAACAACCAGATCCCGATCATCATGCTCACCGCCAAGGGCGACGAGGCCAGCCGCATCCAGGGTCTGGAGCAGGGCGCCGACGACTACCTGGCCAAGCCCTTCAACCCTCGCGAGCTGCTCGCGCGCATCCGTGCGGTGCTGCGCCGGCAGGCGCCGCAGGTGCCCGGTGCCCCGGCCAGCGAGGACGAGACCGTCACCTTCGGCGAATACGAGCTGTCGCTGGCGACCCGCGAGCTGAAGAAGGGCAACGAGGTGCACATGCTCACCACCGGTGAGTTCGCGGTGCTCAAGGCGCTGGTGCAGCACGCCCGCGAGCCGCTGACCCGGGACAAGCTGATGAACCTCGCCCGCGGCCGCGAGTGGGATGCGCTGGAGCGCTCCATCGACGTGCAGATATCCCGCCTGCGTCGGCTGATCGAGCCGGACCCGTCCAAACCGCGCTACATCCAGACCGTCTGGGGTGTGGGTTACGTGTTCGTGCCGGACGGCAACAAGTGAGTCGACCACGGCGTGCCACCGGCCGCGGGCGCGATAGCCTCGTTACCCGCAGCCCGAGGCTTGCCGCCGCTTTTTCATGAAGACCCCGCTCTGGTTCCCGCAAAGCTTCTTCGCCCGCACCCTGTGGATGGTGCTGATCGTTGTGCTGTTCTCCAAGGTCCTCACCCTGGTCTATCTGATGACCAACGAGGACGTGCTGGTGGACCGCCAGTACAGCCACGGGGCGGCGCTGACCCTTCGCGCCTACTGGGCTGCCGACCTGGAGGACCGCGACCGCATCGGCCGAGCCGCCGGCCTGCAACTGGTGGCCGAGCAGAACGTGCCGCGCAGCGAGTATCACTGGCCCTACACCGAGATCTTCCAGCGCCAGATGCGCGACGAACTGGGCGACGACACTGAGGTGCGCGTGCGCATCCAGCCGTCCACGGCGATCTGGGTGCGCGCGCCGAATCTGGGGCCGGACTGGGTGCAGGTGCCGCTCTATGCCTATCCGCTGCGCGGCCAGCGCATCTGGAGCGTGCTCGGCTGGTTCCTGGGCATCGGCCTGCTGTCCACCGGCGCGGCCTGGATCTTCGTCAGCCAGCTCAACCTGCCGCTCAAGCGGCTGGTGTTCGCCGCGCGGCAGATCGGCAAGGGCCGGCGCGTCCGCCTGCCGATCAGCGACACGCCGAGCGAGATGACCGAGGTCTACCGTGCCTTCAACCAGATGGCCGAAGACGTCGAGCAGGCCGGTCGCGAGCGCGAGCTGATGCTGGCCGGGGTGTCCCACGATCTGCGCACGCCGCTGACGCGCCTGCGCCTGTCGCTGGAGCTGATGGCCAGTGATGACGAGCTGACCGAGGACATGATCCGCGACGTCGAGGACATGAACGCCATCCTCGACCAGTTTCTCGCCTTTGTCCGCGATGGCAGTGACGAGCCGGTGGAAACCACGGACCTTGCCGAGCTGATCCGCGAGGTGGTGGCCCCCTATAACCAGCAGCAGGAAACCGTGCGCCTGTGCGTCGAGCCGATGCCGCCGTTCGCCCTGCGTCGGGTGTCGATCAAGCGCCTGCTGGTGAACCTGATCGAGAACGCCCTGCGTTACGCCGGTGGTGGCGTCGAAGTGGCTGCCTATGTCTCCGGCGACCAGCATGCGCCCTACGTGGTGCTCAGCGTGCTGGACCGTGGCCCGGGGGTCGATCCGGCCGAGCTGGAAGGCATCTTCAATCCGTTCATTCGCGGCGATCGTGCCCGTGGCGGGCAGGGCGCCGGGCTGGGCCTGGCGATCGTCAAGCGCATCGCCTCGCAGCATGGCGGGGTGGTCGAGTTGCGCAATCGCGAGGGCGGTGGTCTGGAAGCGCGGGTCAGCCTGCCGCTGGGGCTGCTGCTGCCGCGCGATGCGGTGCAGGGCAAGCCGGCCGAATAAGCCGGCTCGCAGCGCGGTGGGATCAGCCCTTGCCCTTGGTTCGGGTCAGGTGCGGGCCGCCGTTCTTTTCCAGGTACTGGATGATCAGCCCGGCGACGTCCTTGCCGGTGGTTTCCTCGATCCCGGCCAGGCCCGGCGAAGAGTTCACCTCCATCACCACCGGACCGTGGTTGGAGCGCAGGATGTCGACGCCGGCGACGTTCAGACCCATCACCTTGGCGGCGCGAATGGCGGTCATGCGCTCTTCCGGGGTGATCTTGATCAGGCTGGCGGAGCCACCGCGATGCAAGTTGGAGCGGAATTCCCCAGGCTTGGCCTGACGCTTCATCGCGGCGATGACCTTGTCGCCAACCACGAAGCAGCGGATATCGGCGCCGCCGGCTTCCTTGATGTACTCCTGCACCATGATGTCCTGCTTGAGGCCCATGAAGGCCTCGATCACCGACTCGGCGGCCTTCTCGGTTTCGCAGAGCACCACGCCGATGCCCTGGGTGCCTTCCAGCAGCTTGATCACCAGCGGGGCGCCGTTGACCATGCGGATCAGGTCGGGGATGTCGTCAGGCGAGTGGGCGAAGCCGGTCACCGGCAGGCCGACGCCGCGGCGCGACAGCAGTTGCAGGGCGCGCAGCTTGTCGCGCGAGCGGGCGATGGCCACCGACTCGTTGAGCGGGAACACCCCCTTCATCTCGAACTGGCGCAGCACCGCGCAGCCGTAGAAGGTCACCGAGGCGCCGATGCGCGGGATCACCGCGTCGAAGCCCTCCAGCGGCTTGCCGCGGTAGTGGATCTGCGGCTTGTGACTGGCAATGTTCATGTACGCGCGCAGCGTATCGATCACCACCACTTCATGGCCACGCTGCTCGCCGGCTTCGACCAGACGACGGGTGGAATACAGGCGCGGATTGCGCGACAGCACGGCGATTTTCATTGAGCACCGGAAGAAGTGAGGATCTGGGGTTTGTCCTGGATATAGGTTCGCGACGGATCGATCAGCCATTGGCCGTCGACCAGCGCCTTGGAGCCGAGCAGCAGGCGGTAGCGCATGGTCTTGCGGCAGGTCAGGGTGAACTCCACCGGCCAGACATGGCTGCCCAGCGCCAGCAGGGTGCGCACCACGTAGCGGGTCTGGACCTGGCCATTGGAACTCTTGATGAGCTTGCGGGTGACCAGCGGCGCCTCGCAGCGATGGCGGCGCTGCACCAGCGTGCCCAGGTGCGCGGTGAAGCGAACCCAGCGCTGCCCATCGCGTTCGAATTCGCTGATGTCGGTGGCGTGCAGCGCCGAGGTGCTGGCCCCGGTATCGACCTTGGCGCGCAGGCCCACCACGCCGAGATCCGGCAGGGCGATCCATTCACGCAGACCGATCACGGTATGGGGGTCGAGTTTCTTCAATGGGAGAGTCCGAAGAATTTGCCGGCATTCTAGTCGGCGTGCATGACAACTGCATCCGTCTGTAACACCCTGGAACGACCGATACGAGACTGAGTTGGACGATGGCCGAAAAAGACGACGACAAGGTACGCCTGGACAAGTGGCTATGGGCCGCACGCTTCTTCAAGACCCGTGCACTGGCCAAGGCGGCCATCGAAGGTGGCAAGGTGCACTGCCGGGGCGAGCGCTGCAAGCCGAGCAAGGAACCGAAGGTTGGCGATGAACTGGTGATCCGCAGCGGCTTCGACGAGCGCACGGTGGTCATCCGCGCGTTGTCGGCGGTGCGCCGTGGTGCTCCAGAGGCGCAGACGCTCTACGAAGAAACCGCACAGAGCCTGGCGGCACGCGAGGAGGCGGCTGCGCTGCGCAAGGCGGGTGCCCTCGGCATGCAGACCGACGGCCGGCCGAGCAAGAAGCAGCGCCGGCAGATCCAGCTGCTGCGTGACTTCAAGCCCGACTAGTCACGCAGCACCGCCAGCTGGCGCAGCAGTGGCAGCCTGGCGGCCAGCTGCATGGGCGCACGGGCCAGCCACTGCAGCAGGGCTGCGAGGTGTGCGCCCAGTGGTGTGCAATAGCCCCAGCCGATGGCCAGCAAGGCGATCAGAAGTCCGCCGACGAAGTCATCGCTGACCCAATGGGCGCCGGCCACCAGCCGCGGCAGCATGAACAGTACGGTGATGCCGAGCACCAGTGCCAGACGGCCGCCGCGGGCGAACAGCGCCATGAACAGTCCCCAGATCAGCAGCACCGAGGCATGATCGCCGGGGAAGCTGCGGCTGGAGCGATCCTTTAGTTCGAACACCCGCTCCAGCAGCGGAAAGTGGTCGCTCAGGTGATAGGCGCCAGCGATCTCGAGCGATGGACTGGCGTGTTGCCAGCCGAAGTGGCCGGCCAGCTTGGTCACCAGCACGCGAACTACCAGCAACACCAGCAGCAGGGCGATAAAGGTGAACAGCGCCGGGCGCAGCTGGTGCTGCGCGAACAGCCAGTCGCGGCGGATCAGCAGGGTCAGCAGCAGTGCGCCGACGAGGATGTCGAACACGCGAACGCTGGCCAGTGCCCACAGCCAGTCCCACCAGGCCTGGTGGCCCAGCGAGCCGTTGAGCAGATGAAAGGCCGATTCGTCGAGAGCATCCCAGAACGGGCGGCTGACGGGCGAGAGCCAGCTGAGCAGCAGCAGCCCGGCGAGCAGATGGCTGATGAACCAAGACAGTGGGCGCCAGCGCGCCTGGGGCGTGGTCACGGGCATGAGGATCGTCCCTGGGGTTGCGATGGCGCGCGATGCTAGAGCCTGCCGTTGCGGCTGTCCTGACTACCTGCGAGCCGTTCAGCCAGCGTTCAGCTTGCGGCTGTCTGGCAGCCCGTCCGGCGCCCGCCCTTGGTCCGGGCCGGCTTTGCGCCTAAAATTGCCGCTTCCTCCGCCGTACCTGCGAGCTTTCCGGCTATGCCCGATCAAACCCAGCGTTTTCTCTTCGATGATTCCGATGTTCGCGGCGAGATCGCCACGCTCGAGGAAAGCTACCAGCACGTGCTGGCCAAACACACCTATCCAGAGCCTGTGGCCCAGTTGCTCGGCGAGCTGCTGGCCGCGGCCGCGCTATTGGTCGGCACGCTCAAGTTCGACGGGCTGCTGATTCTCCAGGCCCGCTCCAGTGGCGCCGTGCCGCTGCTGATGGTCGAGTGCTCCAGCGCCCGCGAGGTGCGTGGCATCGCCCGCTATCACGCCGAGCAGATCCAGCCGGACGCCACCCTCACCGAGCTGATGCCCGAAGGCATGCTGGCGATCACCATCGATCCGGCCAATGGCCAGCGCTACCAGGGCATCGTCGATCTTGAAGGGGCCACGCTCGCCGAATGCCTGACCAACTACTTCGCGGCCTCCGAACAGCTGCCGACGCGCTTCTGGCTCAATGCCGACAGCCGCCGCGCCTGCGGCCTGCTGCTGCAACGGCTGCCGGCCGACCGACTCAAGGATCCGGAGGAGCGTGACGCCAGCTGGGAGCACCTGCGTACCCTGGCCGACACCCTGACCGCCGAGGAACTGCTGGGGCTGGACAGCGAGACGTTGCTGCATCGGCTCTATCACCAGGAGCAGCTGCGCCTGTTCGATGCACTGCCGATTCGCTTCCGCTGCAGCTGCTCGCGCGAGCGCTCGGCCCGCGCGCTGGTCAGCCTGGGCGAGGAAGACGCCCTGCAGCTGGTGGCGGAGCAGGGCGGTTCGGTCAGCATCGATTGCCAGTTCTGCAACGAGAAATACACCTACGACGCGGCGGATGTGGCTCAGCTTTTCGCCGGTGGCGGCAGCGACGCGCCGTCGGATACCCGGCACTGATCGGCGTGCGGCGTTCCGGTCGTCTGCCTGCTGCCGCGGCGGCCGGGAATGAGGCAGGGATGGACCTGCACTCGGGCAGTGAACTATTTGGCCATCACGGCCTCATACCCAGCGCGGCGCATTATCTGGCATAATCGCGCGCACTTTTTTCGATGTAGTTCGCTCTTTGGCGGGCTACAACAGCATGGAGGAATCGGCCCAGGGCCGACGGGAACACTCATGACGCAAGCCACCAACGCCGTGTACACCGACATCAGCACCGCTCAACTGATTGAAGAAGCCGTCAAGCGCGGAGAGGGCGAACTGTCCGCCAATGGCTCTCTGGTGGTGAAGACCGGGCACCGCACGGGTCGTTCTCCGGCTGACCGCTTCATCGTCGAAGAGCCGAGCACCCAGCACAAGATCGCCTGGGGCCCGATCAACCGTCCGTTCCCGGCGGGCAACTTCGAAGCCCTGTGGAGCCGCGTCGAAGCCTACATCGGCGAGCGTGACAGCTTCGTGTCCCATGTCCATGTCGGTGCCGATCCCGAGCACTACCTGCCGGTCAAGATGACCACCGAGACCGCTTGGCACAACCTGTTCGGCCGCTGCCTGTTCATCACCCCCGAGCAGTTCAACCCGGCCGGTCTGAGCGAGTGGCGCATCCTCAACGCCCCGTTCTTCCAGTGCGTTCCCGAGCGCGACGGCACCAATTCCGATGGCTGCGTGATCATCAACTTCGCCGAGAAGAAGGTGCTGATTGCCGGCATGCAGTACGCCGGTGAAATGAAGAAAGCCATGTTCTCCGTGCAGAACTTCCTGCTGCCGGACGTCGACGTGCTGCCGATGCACTGCGCCGCCAACATCGGTGAAGACGGCGACACCACCCTGTTCTTCGGTCTGTCCGGTACCGGCAAGACCACCCTGTCGGCCGACGAGAGCCGCTACCTGATCGGTGACGACGAGCACGGCTGGGGCGTTGGCCGCGTGTTCAACATCGAAGGCGGTTGCTACGCCAAGTGCATCGACCTGTCCGAGAAGAACGAGCCGGTGATCTGGAAGGCCATCAAGTTCGGTGCCGTACTGGAGAACGTGGTGCTCGACGAGCGCACCCGTCTGCCGGACTACGCCGATGCCAGCCTGACCCAGAACAGCCGCGCGGCCTACCCGCTGCAGCATGTCGAGAAGCGTTCCGAGAAGAACCTCGGCGGCGAGCCGAATGCGGTGATCTTCCTGACCTGCGACCTGACCGGCGTACTGCCGCCCGTGTCGATCCTGAACAACGAGCAGGCTGCCTACCACTTCCTGTCCGGCTACACCGCGCTGGTCGGCTCCACCGAAATGGGTTCGGGCAGCGGCATCAAGTCGACCTTCTCCACCTGCTTCGGTGCGCCGTTCTTCCCGCGTCCGGCCGGTGAGTATGCCGAGCTGCTGATCAAGCGCATCAACGGCTTCGGCTCCAAGGTCTATCTGGTCAACACCGGTTGGACCGGCGGTGGCTACGGTGTCGGCAAGCGCTTCAACATTCCGACCACCCGTGCAGTGATCGCCGCGATCCAGAGCGGCGCGCTGATCGGTGCCGAAACCGAGCACCTGCCGATCATCAACCTGGACGTGCCGAAGGCCGTTGCCGGTGTCGATACCCAGCTGCTGAACCCGCGCAACACCTGGGCCGACAAGAGCGCCTACGACCAGGCCGCGAAGGAACTGGCTGGCAAGTTCATCGAGAACTTCAAGAAGTTCGATGTTTCCGACGCCATCCGCAACGCCGGTCCGCAGCTCTAAGCTGCCTGCCGAGTCATCGAAAAGCCGCCTTCGGGCGGCTTTTTCGTTTATGCAGCATCGGAAACGCATCGAGCAGCTCGATGATTGTGATCGGTGAAGTCCCGTGGATTCGATCGGTCGACACCCTTAGCATGGCGCCACCTTTCTCCCGTGAGGACTCGCCATGCATACCGAAGAAGCCATTCGCACCCGCCGCGCCGTCAAGGCCTACGACCCCAGCTTCCAGCTGAGCCGTGAAGAAAAGGACGAGCTGCTGCAACTGGCGCTGCTGGCGCCTTCTGCCTTCAATCTGCAACATGTGCGGTTCGTCGAGGTCAGCGACCCGGCGCTGCGCGCGCAGATCCGCGAGGTGGGCTGGAACCAGGCGCAGATGACCGACGCCTCGATGCTGGTGGTGATCTGCGCCCAGGTCGACAGCTGGGAAAAGAATGTCCGCCGCGTCTGGGAAGGCGCACCGAGCGAGGTGCAGGACTACATGGCCGGCGCCATCGATGCCTATTACCGTGGCAAGCCGCAGGTGCAGCGTGACGAGGCCATGCGCAGCTGCGGTCTGATGGCGCAGACGCTGATGCTCGCGGCACGGGCCCAGGGCCTGGATTCCTGCCCCATGGATGGCTTCGATTTCGATGCGGTCGGCAAGCTGATCAACCTGCCGGACAACCATGTCATCGCGCTGATGGTCGCGGTGGGCAAGCGCGCCGCCGAGCCGAAGCCGCGTGTCGGCAAGCTGCCGTTCGACGAGGTGGTGATTCGCGACCGCTTCTGATCGCGCTCCGCAAGACCGGGCGGAGGGCGTATTGCGCGCTCCCGCCCGGCCCCAGCGTCCCTGTTCGTGGCACTCAGTTCTGATTCCTGCAGGCCTCGGACAGCGTCCGGTAGGCCAGCTTGCGTTGGGTACCGGTGGAATCGCGATAGGTCATCTCCGCGTCGGTCACCTCGCAGTAGGGGGTCGGCTTGATCTTCACCGACAGCACCGAGGCGACATCCAGACGGGTGCCGTAGGTGTAGGGCTGAGCCCTGGCATCATCAGCCTGGGCCAGCGAGGTAAACAGCAGGGCAGTGGCAATAAGGGTTGCACGCATGGCGGGGCATCCTGTTCTGGTTCATAGGTCCGTCCTGTTTTTGCCTGCCGGATCACCTGACCCGGCGTCGCTTGTGCTTGTTGTCAGGAGCTCAGGCATCGTAGAAGTAGATAGGCGCCTAACGGTAATTGCGGTTTCCAATCCGCGCGATTGACGGAAATGCCTGGCCGTTCCGCTGCCGCACCGTCCCAAGGATCCTCGGCGTCGCACCCGGCCGACGAGGCGGGTCGATGCGCAGTGCCCTCTGCTGTCTTTTGCTACCCTCCTGCCTCCCGTCACAGGAGCGACGCCGCATGATCGAACAGACCCTCAGGCAGACGTTTGGCTACGACAGCCTGCGTCCGGGCCAGGAACAGGCCATTCGCGCCGTAGTGGCGGGGCGCTCTGCGGCGGCGATCTTTCCTACCGGCTCGGGCAAATCCCTGTGCTACCAGTTGCCGGCGCTGCTGTTGCCGCACCTGACCCTGGTGGTCTCACCCTTGCTGGCGCTGATGCAGGACCAGCTGGCGTTCCTGCATGGGCACGGCATCGCTGCGGCCAGCATCGACTCGGCGCAGAGCCGCGAGCAGACGAGCGAGACCATGGCCCGCGCCAAGTCCGGCGAGCTGAAGATCCTGATGATCTCGGTGGAACGGCTGAAGAACGAGCGCTTCCGCCACTTCATCAGCCAGGTGCCGATCTCCCTGCTGGTGGTGGACGAGGCGCACTGCATCTCCGAGTGGGGCCACAACTTTCGCCCGGACTATCTCAAGCTCCCCGACTACCAGCGCCAGTTCAACATTCCCCAGGTGCTGCTGCTGACTGCCACGGCGACGCCACCGGTGATCGCCGACATGCAGGCCAAATTCTCGATTGCAGCGGATGACGTGGTGACCACGGGTTTCTACCGGCCCAATCTCAATCTGCTGGTGGAGCCGGTCAGCGGCTTTAACAAACAGCGCCGGCTGGTGGAATGGCTGACGGGCAAGGCGGGGCAACCGACCATCGTTTATGTCACCCAGCAGAAGACCGCCGAGCAGATTGCCGAACACCTGGCGCAGCGGGGGTTTCCGGCCAGCGCCTACCACGCGGGCATGGCGCACGAGCTGCGTGAATCGATCCAGCGGCGCTTCATGGCAGGTGAACTGAACTGCATCGTCGCCACCATCGCGTTCGGCATGGGCATCGACAAGGCCGATATCCGCAATGTGGTGCACTACGACCTGCCCAAGTCGGTGGAAAATTACAGTCAGGAAATTGGTCGGGCAGGGCGCGACGGCAACGCTTCGGATTGCCTGGTGCTGGCCAATCGCGACAGCCTCAGCGTGTTGCAGAACTTCGTCTACGGCGATACGCCGGAACGCGAGGGCATCCGCTGCGTGCTCGACGAGCTGCTGCAGGCCGGCGCCGGGGGGCAATGGGAGCTGATGCTCAACCAGCTGTCGGAGCAGAGCAACATCCGCCAGCTGCCGCTGAAAACCCTGCTGGTGCAGCTGGAGCTGCGCGGCATCATCGCACCGCGTTTTGCCTACTTCGCCGAGTACCGCTTCAAGTACCTGCTCGAGCCCGAGGCCCTGGTGGCGAAGTTCGAAGGCGAGCGGCGGCAGTTCGTCGAGGCCATCGTGCACAGCTCAGCGCGGGCGCGGACCTGGTGCACGCTGGATTTCGAAGCGCTTTACGGGCAGCACGGCGCTGACCGCGCGCGGGTGGTCAAGGCGCTGGAATATTTCCAGGAGAAGGGCTGGATCGAGCTGGAGAGCAAGCAGATGACCGAGGTCTACGCGCTGCTCGACACGCGCTTCGATGCCGAGGCTCTGAGCGGCGAGCTGCACGCCTACTTCAAGGAGCACGAAGCCAGCGAGATCGCCCGCATCGACAACATGCTGGCCCTGTTCGAATCCGCCGAATGCCTGAGCCAGCGACTGGCCGCCTATTTCGGTGATCGCCAGGCACCACAGCGCTGTGGGCATTGCTCGGTCTGCCGCGGACAGGTCGCGAAGCTGCCGGAACCGCCGACACTGGCGCCGCTGGAGCAGATCGACCTGGCCACCCGCTGCGCAGAGTTCAGTGAGCGTTACGCGCAGCTCAAGGGCGGTGCGCCGAGCGCCGAGTGCCTGACGCGCTTTCTCTGCGGCATCAGCGTACCGGTGTTCGCCAAGCTCAAGGCGCGCCAGCTCCCCGGTTTCGCCTCGCTGGAGGCCTATCCCTACGCCGAGGTTCGTGCGCGCCTGGCAGGTTAGCGCGCGGTCAGGCCGATCAGCCGGTCGGCCACGCCCTTGGTCTGGCGTGAGGTGTCCGCCGTCAGGTTGCTGGAGTTCTCCAGCGCGTCGAGCAGGCCGGTAAGCGAGCCGACGCCCGCCGATTGCGCCTCGATGTGCTGCGCCACCGCGCGGATTTCGCTGGCCAGACGGTCGATATCCGTACCGATCTCCTCGGCGTTCCTGCCGGTGATTTCGGCCAGCTTGCGCACCTCGTCGGCCACCACCGCGAAGCCGCGCCCCATGTCGCCGGCACGCGCTGCCTCGATCGCCGCATTGAGCGCCAGCAGGTTGGTCTGCCCGGCGATCTGCTGGATGGTCTGCACCACCGATTGGATTCGCTGGCTCGACTGCGCCAGGTCGCGCGCACTGCTGACCACCTCGTCGGCCTGGTGAACCATCTGCTTGACCGAGCTGCCGGCCTGCTCGATGACGGTGCCCTGCTGGTTGATGTTCAGCGTCAGGTCATCCATCGAACCGTGCAATTCGGTGGCGCACTGGCTCAGCTGTTCGGACATCGAGCGGCGCTCCTCGTCAGCCTGCGAGAGCACCTGACCAAGGTCGGCCAGGCCACGGAACACCGGGCGGATGTGTTCGTCCAGGCCGTTGATGTCCACCGCGCTGCTGTAGTCCTGGCGCTTGAACTGCTCGATCTGCTTGACCACCACCTGGCTCAGGCCGGTGAGCTTCTTGATCTGCCGACGCAGGAAGAACGCCTTGAATTCACCGTGATAGGCGATGAAGTTGTCGGTGTATTCGTCGTGGAAGTCGTCCTTGCCGTTGGTGCGGAAGAAGAACACCGCGGTCAGCGTCTGGTTGAGATTGAGACCGAGGATCTCGCCGAAGGTCGAGTAACCGGCCACCGGTACGTCATCGAACACCGGGTCCATGCCGCCGAGTGCCTGCTCGTTGTTCAGCCGGCGCAAGATGCAGTCGTTGAGGATGCCCACCAGCGGCTTGCCGGGCTTGTTGCGCATGAATTGCTGATAGTCGCGGCGGGTGGTTTCGGCCAGCGGCGTGCGCTTGACCATGATCAGCTCCTCACCCGGGGCCACGTCGCAGAACAGGTGGACCCGTTCGTTGGCGAAGTCGATCTGCGAAATCGAACGGACGAACACCTCCTCGCCGACGCGGATGGCGAAGGAATAGTCGGCGAGCCGCTGTTCCAGCTCCTGCGGCGCGCACCGCAGCGCCTCGCACAGCGCCTGGACCATGCTGCGAATGTTGCCGCGGGCATCGACCACCTGGCTGATGTAGCGATCCTCCAGGGAGGCGCTGAGCACGCTCAGACTGAGCGGCGTGGGCTCGAAGTTCTGGCTCTTGAACACCCCGAAGCGGACGTTACGGGCGCACTTGAGAAAGACGATCAGTGCGTGGTTCTGGTAGCTGCGCTGGCCGTCGTGCAACTGCGTGCGCTGGAAATCCAGCTTGCCGCCCGCCGAGCCGCCGACGAACAGACAGGGGAAGCGTCCGGACTCGTACAGCGCTTCCATGAAGAACGACTCCGAGGCGGACAGGCCGTCGAAGAAGATGTTGGCCAGGGTGTCGCGGTAGTCGATCTTCATCGATACCTGCACGCGCTTGATCGATGCCGTGAGCCGGGCGATGCGCTCGCTCATGGGCAGGCGCTGGCCCTGGCCGCGGATATCTTCGCACTCCAGCGGTACCCGGACGATCTCCGCGGCCGCGATGACGCTGGCGTCGAACAGCTGCAATACCACCCCGTCCCACTGGCCGCTGGTTGCGCAGTACAGCTGCCGGTTCTGGCTCGATAGCTCACCAGCGGTGCTGCACAGGCTGATCGTCGCGTGCGGGAAGCGCTGCCGCAGCTGCGAGGCCACCGCATCGATATCCACATGGGGCGAAACGAAGCCTGCGATGTAGGTTGGCTCGAAGCGCAGGGCGGCGAGCCGCTCGGGCAATTGCCGAGCGCTGACATGCAGCCCGGTTACACCGTCGGCAGCGCCGGCGGAAGGCTTGAAACGGGAGATCAGTGACATGCTCGACACCTTACTTCATGAGGCACCTTGGGGAGCGCGCGGAAACCACGCCGTTATGAACCTCATATCGGCAGCGTCGACCGACGCCACAGCGCCATTTGGCGCCCCGCTGCAAGCCTGACCGTAGCGAGTTCAGACAGCGCTGACCATGCCTCGATAGTTGCGGTACTAAAGTAGGATGCCGTCTGTCCTGCGACTTTATTCTGTCCTTCTTGATTAATAAGTTTTCTGAAAAGAAATCGAAGCGTTCACGCGTATGCGTCCGGTTTCAAATGAATATATTCGAAGTAGAAGTTGTCCCTGGTCAGCCAGTTTAAACAGATATAACGGCGCGCTCGGCGTCGTCTGCGGGCCATAGGGGCGACCATTTATTTTTATTCGTTTAGTTCAAGTTATCCGATCTGTGGCCGACTTCCTGAAATAACGGGCGGACGCTGTTCAATAGCTAAGGAAAGGTATCGTTAATTATTGCTGTCTAATCTTGGTTGTTTGGTGATAGATCTTTTTTATAATTAATGCTTCATATGAAATTTATTTTATAACTCTTTGGTTTAATTACGGGTTGTATTGCATATGAATCAAAAGGGCATGCTACGGCGCCTTACACTGTGCGCCGCTATCCTCATGTTGCCTATCGTTTCACAGGCGACCAACCGCACCATTCAGCTACCGGCATCCGATCCCCATACGGCGCGGTCGCTGATGCTTGATGCCGAACTCTTCCGCCCCGACGGTGATGGCCCGTTCCCGGCCATTGTGCTGATGCACGGTTGCGGCGGTTGGCAGCCGGCAGTGCGCGATGGTCTGCGTACCCATGCGGAATTTCTGCGCGACAGCGGCTTCGTTGTCCTCAATCTAGACAGTTTCGGCCCGCGCCAGTACGGCGGCGGCAAGCTGTGTTCGAACAATCCTGCGCTGTATCGCGCGCTGTCCTATCGCACCAGCGATGCGTTCGACGCGATGCGTTATCTGGCCAACCAGGATTTCGTGGCAGCCGACAACATCTTCCTCATGGGGCAGAGCAATGGCGGCGCCGTAGCGATCCGCGCGGCGAAGGAATCCGCGCCGCAGCGTTACGGTAAAGGCGAGGCGGCGTTTCGCGGGGTGGTGGCCTATTACCCCTGGTGTGGCGAGCTGGGTCGTTCGCGGGTATCGCTCAGCGCGCCGCTGCTGATTCTGGCCGGTGGGCGTGACAACTGGGTGCCGGCGAGCGAATGCCAAGGCGTACGGGGCGAGGGCGCGTCACTGGAGGTCAAGGTCTATCCCAATGCGGCCCATTCTTTCGATCTGCAGCTTCCGCCGCAAAGCTTCCAGGGCAAGCTGATCGGCGGCGATCCCGCCGCCACCGCGGACAGCCGGAGCCGCATGCTGCGCTTCCTGCTCGGCAACCTGACTCACGAACAACAGCTGGCGTATGCGGTGCGAAGCGGCCGTGACGTCGCGCTCGTCAACTAAGCTGGCAGTGTTCAGCGGCCGAATGGCAGACCCGGTTCGAACGAGACCAGGGTGTAGGTGATCCGGCCGTGGGGGAAGTCGGCCTGCAGAGATACCGGACCGCAAAGACGGTCCAGGCGGCACTGCAGACGCGTCGGCAGCCAGGGCAGCGAGCCGCTCGTCTCGCTGACGATGGCCAGACCATGACCTTCGCCGTCCGGTGCGGCGGTGCAATGGCAACGAACACGCACGAAAGGCTTGGAACGATAGGGCGCGAAGAACAGCGGCAGGCTGCCACGCAGGCGTGATGCCAAGAGCGGGGCGAGATCATCCCATTTCATCCCCGGCATGGCGGCGTAGGGTATCGAGGGTACCGCCAGAGCCAGCAGCCAGAGCAGCGCGGAGCAGTTCCTCTGCACTTCGCCGACACGCCAGGCGTCCGGTGACAGCTGCACGGTCATCATGCCGCCGCGATCGCCGCGCAACAGGTGCTGACCTGCGGCATCCAGCGTGACGGTCACCCGTTCGGTATCACCCTGGTGGCCGAGGATATTGGGTACCGTTCCTTCGACTTCGATACTCCATACGGCAATACCCGGGGCGGCGCTGGCCAGCAGCGACTGGACGGCGGGGTTGGCCGGTGCGGGTGAAACCAGGCTGCCCTGTGACGGCATCGCAGCGGAGTGCCAATGCTGAAACGGCTGACTGATGTCCGGCGCCGAGAGGAAGTTCGCCAGCTGAAACGGAATGGTCGGCTCGCTCGGGTCGGCCGTCGGCTGGCACTGCAGATGTACGTGAGGTATTGGCGAGCGTCCTGAGTTGCCGACCCGAGCAATGAAAGCGCCTACTTCGACTCGTGCGCCTGGGCCCACCAGAATCGAGCCCTGCTGCAGGTGGGCCAGCAATGCCCAGCCACCCTGATCGAGGCGGATCATCACGAAGTTCCCCCAGTTATCCGCGTAGTTGCAGATGCCCGTTGGGTTGTCGCTGACGCCGTCGTGGATGCGCTCTATGTAGCCGGACGCTGGAGCCATGACCATGCCGTCGTACGTACCGGGCTCGACCGCCGATACCGGCTGGAAATCCAGGGCGTGGCGCCAGGGGCCGACATGGCTGAGCAGGCCATCCTCGCCCTGGGTGATGCGTGATCGGCCACATAACGGCACGATGAGAAACGGGCCGGTACCGCTGCGGCGCGACCAGTAGTCCAGGCGCTGCCAGGCTGTTTCCGGCGGCAAATGCATGGTCCGATTGCGCCTGACTAGAAAGTTTTCAGTGACACCCACCGCGCTGAGCGCCACCCAGATCGTCAGCGCGGATGCCAGTGGCAAATAGCCGATCGCGGTGTAGGGGGATAGATGTTGAAAGCCCGCCGCCAGCAGCGCGGTTGCGGCCCCCCCGAGCGCAGCCAGGGGCAGGCTGATACGGCTGGGAATCAGAAAGATGGCGCCGAGGGCCGCGCCAGCCAGAAAGAAGTTGTAAGCCGCCGGCATCCAGTAGAACACCACGCCCAGCTGATTGAGCTGGACCGCGGTGAAAATCCCCGCGATCCAGCCTACCGTGCCGGCCAGGAACGCCAAGCGTGACCAGAGCAGGATCGCCAAGGCGATGATGATGCCGATGCCCAGCGTGGGCGAGAACAGCAGGGCGCCCAGGGTGCGGAAGTAGGTGATCAGCCATTGCTGGGCGGTTTCCGGTACCGGCCACCACTGCATTGTCGCCATGGCCGAGAGCGTCCAGTGCGGAAAGATGGCGAAGAGAAACACCGACACCATGCAGTACGCGACTACCAGCGGCGGCAACCCGGCTTTGAGCAGAGGGCGCAGGGTCGCCGTCGCCAGTATCGTGGTGGCGGCGACGGTGCACGCCACCACCAGAATCTGCGCTTCGACGGCGAGCCAGGAGTGTTCCGTGAGCCAGGCGGCGGCGACTGCCGAGAGCAGCGCGTTGGCCTTGAGATTGCCTTCGGCAGCGGAGTGATCACGGATCTGGAACAGCCGCAGGATGCTCTCGGCCAGCACGGTGCCGAACAACGCGAAGGCAGCGAAACGCAGGTTCTCGAACAGGCCGAGCCAGAGCAGCGCACCGATCCAGGGATGCGGGATCAGGAAAGCGCCGCCCAGCGCCGGGCCAAGAATGGATACCAACGGCGTCGAGAAGCGGTGGGCGGTGCGCAAGGACCCGTCGTTGGGTACCCCCTCCAGATTCGGCGCGTCCATCATCGTTCCGTCAGAGCGGCCGGTATCCGCTCGAGTCGCTGAACTTCCTCGAGGGTTTCCGCAGCGCGTATGAGCTCTGGTACGCCGCTCTCGGTGATCAGCACGACCGCCGGACGATAGGCAATGAACTGCATCGACTGGCTGAGGTTGTACGCACCCACCGGATGCACGCTGAGCACGTCGCCGACTTCCAGCGGCGGCAGATCGATGTGATCGCGTATCACGTCGATCGCCATGCACAGCGAGCCGTAGAGGCGCGAGGGCATGGGTGGCTCGTTGATCAGGCGAGACGGCTGTACGTTGAAGCGGTACCAGGCCGAGGTGTAGAGCAGGTTGATGCCAGCATCGGCGATGTAGTTGACCTTGCTGTCCTCTCCGGCGATCAGCTGCTCCTTGAAATCACGTGCTGACAGGCCGTCGTTTTCGGCGCGCTGACGATGAATGCCTTTCACCGCGACCACGCTGGTCAGCAGGTAGCCCGCCTCGTCGACCAGGTGGCGGCCGGTTTCCAGGCGCAGCAAGGGACGCTTCTTCTCCGGCAGGCGGTTGAGAACGTCGGTGATTGCGTCGGCGTAGGCTTCGATCGGCGGGACAACCTGCTCGGCGGGTCCCGCCATGCCATGCAACAGGCTGTTGGATGGAAAGCCGCCGCCCAGATCTAGGCAGTCGAGCAGGTGGCCGTGCTTGCGCTGGATGGTGTCACGCAATGCCAGCAGTTTCTGCGTTGCGGTGCGGTAGGCGGATGGCTCCAGGATGTAGGTACCGATGTGCGTGTGCAATGTATGCAGGCGCAGCCGTGGGTTTTTCACGATGCGCTCGGCCGCGCGCTCGGCTTCGCCATTGGCCAGAGCGAAGCCGAACTTCGACCAGACCGGTCGGATGCCCGCGTCGAGCCAGACCCGGATGCCGACGTCGAGCGGCTCGCGGCGGTCGCGGGTCAGTTCCTCGATGAGGCTGAGCTCGTCCCAGTTGTCGATGTGCAGCAACGCACCTTCATCGATGGCGCGCCGCAGGATTGCGCGAGGTTTGTATGGGCCGTTGAAGACGATATCGGGGCCGGCGAACCCCAGGTAACGCGCCTTCTCATACTCGAAGTCCGACACGACTTCGGCAATCCAGCCTTCCTGGCGCAGGATCTGGCAGACGCTCTGCAGGTGATTGGTCTTGAACGACCAGGCAAAGCTGGTCTTCGGATAGCGTCGACGAAACGCCTCGCGCGCATGGCGGGCCTTGCTGCGCAGCGTGTGTTCGGAGAACACGAAGAGCGGCGAGCCGAAGTCGGCCACCAGCGCCGGGATCGGATTGCCGTCGATCTCGAACAGCGCTGGCGTGTGTACGCCGCGGGCGAAGCAGTTGCGCTCGGCAGCGGCGTGGGGGCTGTTGCTGCCCAGTTCGTCGCTGATGATCGGTTGCCTGTAGTCCTGAGTCACTTCTGATCACCTCGAGATGGTGGGGCAGTCGTTCGGCGTGCAAATCCTGCGGCCGGTGATGGTCATCTCTGCGACCTCGGCGATATCGGCCACCAGATCGATGCTGTGGCGGATGAACATCTGCCCCGGCGTGCACGTCTGTAGTGGCGTGGCGTCGAGGCCGATGAGCTGTTCGAGCAGACGCGCCGGCATGTTGCAGCCGATCTGGGATGGAAAGTCCACCCAGGCGGGAAAGCGAGGGTTCATTTCAAAAAGGGCGTGCGGCTTGCCGGGGACCTTGATGAACTCGAGCTCGAAGGGCCCCGCCCAGCGCAGCGCGCCGATCACGCGGGCGACCAGTTCGTCGAGATCCGGATCCGCCACGACCACGCCGGCGAACCCCTTGCCCGCCGAGGTACGCAGCATTTTGCGGATCGAGCAGGACGCCAGCAGGCCACCCTCGCCGTCGCCCAGACCGAGGATGTCGTATTCCTCGCCAACCACCATTTCCTGAACCAGCACCGGGGTGCCCCAGACGCTGGCGATGCTGGCGAATGCTTCGTACAGCTCCTTCGGCGTGGTTGCGAGGTGCGCCTCGTAGAAACGGCCTTTCACGTAGACCGGATAACCAAGCTGGAGGGCCAGCGCAGCGAGGGTGTCCGGATCGTTGGCCATCAGCGTTCGCGGTGTGGGTACTTCGAGCTGCCCACAGAATGCATCCAGGTTGGACTTGGCGCGATCGTCCAGCGCCTGCTGGCTCGGTAACAGACAGCCGATGCCGCGCGACTTGAGCTCCGGTTGCAACTGGATGTAGTTGTCCAGCTCCGAATCCAGGCAAGGGATCAGGTAGTCGATTGGCTCGGTCTGGAGGATTTCATCCAGGCGATCGAGCGTCGCTTTCGCGCCGGCGCCTGGAAAGGGCATCAGATAGGCCACGTCCGGCCGCCCGCCGTCGTGGCAATAAAGCCCGCTTTCCAATGGGTCGTAGGACAGCCCAACAATGCGCAGATCGGGGAAGCGCCGACGCAGGCCGGCCGCGACTGCCGCGCCAGGCTGGGGATTATTGCCGCGGTGCAGGCCGGTGATAGCGACGTTGATCATGAAGCGCTCCTCGCCGGGTCGAACAGTCGGCCGAGGGGCTCCAGCGCCGTCAGGCTGTTGAGAAACAGTTGAACGTCTCGGCTTGCCGTTGCGCTGTCCAGTTCATACCGCGCCTGCAACCTACCGGGCAGCTCACTTGGCAGCGCGCCGGCCGCCAACGACTGAAGCATGAAGCTTGCGCTGGGATTAAGCCGGTAAAACATGCCCGAGACACGATCGAAGACGAATTCGTCGCTGTAGAACTGCAGGCGTTGATCAAGCGAGCTGGGACGATTGCTGCTTGGAGATGACGGGTTCGACATGGACTACAACTCCCCCGGGCGAACGGCAACGGCCGTAAAAGGCATGTTCCACGGTAGTAGCCTTTTGCCTTCTTCTATTGATCGTAGTCATGTTCGAAACGCTGCTGAAGTTTTTTTCAGGGCCTCGTTGATTGGGGTCAAAAAGCCATCACGTCGCAGGTGCGGATTAGTTCAATAAGGCTAATCTCAGCGAAGCAGGCTGACGATTTTGTGGACGTATCAGGTGGTCGATGACCGCTGGAGTGTCGGCGGAAAATGCCAGCCAGGCGCGTGACGTCGCGCCCCGAATGATCCGGGGCGGCACCGAGTCATGGCGCGTACAGGCTTGAATCGGGACCGGAGGAGGTCGGCGATGTACCAGAGAAGAATGCTGTTCACCCTATCGACCATGGCGGCTGCACTGCTTCTTGCAGGTTGTGCGGACAAGCTGGTCATCGCCTCGCATGCTCGGCTGACGACGCTGGACCCGGTTACCAGCACTGCGTACGTGACTCGCAGCCATGGCTACATGGTCTACGACACGCTCTTTGCCCTGGATGAAGACCTGCGCCAGCGCCCTCAGATGGCGGAGAAGTGGACGTCGTCCAGCGATCTGAAAACCTGGCAGATCCAGCTTCGCGACGGTTTGCAATGGCACGATGGCAAGCCGGTGACGGCGCAAGACTGCGTCGCGTCCCTGCAGCGCTGGGGTAAGCGCGACGGCGCCGGCCAGCAGCTTTTCCGTAACATCAAGAGCATCAGCGTCGACGATGATCAACGCTTCACCATCGTCCTGAACGAGCCGGATGTGAACATCATCCGCACCCTGGCAAAGGTTTCGGTGAACGTACCGTTCATGATGCCCAAGCGCCTGGCCGAAACCGATGCCTTCACGCCTGTGACCGACGCGATCGGCTCCGGGCCTTTCATCTACAAGCCCCAGCGCGCCAGTGCCGACAAAGTGGTGTACGTGCGCAATCCCAACTACAAGCCGCGTCACGATCCCCAGTCGCTGGCTGCGGGCGCGAAGGTTGCCAACTTCGACGTGGTCGAATGGCGCTATTACCCGAGTCAGCGAGAGGCGGTCGAGCAACTCATCGCCGGCAAGGTCGACTATGTCGAGTCTCCGTCCACCAACCTGGTCTCGTTGATGGAGGGCAACGCGGACATCACGGTCGCTTCGACCGACCCGCTGGGTAACGTCGCCATGGCGCGCTTCAACCACCAGCAGGCTCCATTCAACAATCCCGGCGTGCGCCGTGCCGTTCTCATGGCCATGCAGCAGGACGCTTACATGTCCGCTGCACTGGGCGATGCACGTTACTGGCGCAACTGCTATTCCGTGTTCCCTTGCGGCACGCCACTGGCCAACGAGGCGGGCAGCGAGGTGATGCAGCGCGGTGACCTGCAGGCCGCCAGGCAGGCGCTCAAGGATGCCGGCTATGACGGCACACCGGTGGTGGTCCTGAATCCGACTGACACCCCGGTCATGGCAGCCTTTACCAAGGTCACCGTGGAGCTGCTGCAGGAGCTGGGAATGACCGTCCAGGTCCGGGACATGGACTGGGCGACGCTGCTTGAGCAGCGCGAACGAAGAGTGCCGGTTGCCGAAGGCGGTTGGAGCATGTTCCACACCTGGTGGAACGCCGCCGACCTCGTTGATACCTCGGCCATCGCCTTCTCCGGCGACCCGCAGACGGGCTGGTTCGGCTGGGCCGAAGACGCCGAGCTCGAGCGGCTGCGCGCTGCCGCTTCTCGTGCCAGCGGGGCAGATAAGGTCGAGCTCGCCGCGCGCATTCAGCAGCGGCTATGGGACATCGGCGCGTTTGGCGTGCTGGGTCAGTTCTTCGAACCGGTGGCTTTCCGCAGCGATCTGCAGGGCATCACGTCGCCAATGCAGTTCTATTGGGGCGTCTCCCGCGGCGAGGAATGACCGCTCGGCTGGCAGGGAAGGCCCGCTTGTTGGCGGGCCTTTTTCGTTTCCGTCAGCCATCACTGGTTCGGATAGGGCTTGGTCCAGCCTGTCAGCTCGAAGAACAGGTCGCCCAGGGCGCGATAGGCGCCGGCGGTTGGACTCCATCGATCGACGAGGTAATAGCGCCCTCGGTCGTTGCCTTCGATCACCCATTGCCCGCCGTGAATACCGTACAGGTTGCCGGATGTAGGCAGGCGCCAGAAATCGGCACCGATGAGCGCAGCCTGTAGCCGGTGCCATTCGGCTTCGGTCAGGCGCCTGTGCGAATAGGCGGTCAGCCGGCCTGGATCCGTCGCACCCCAGCCGGACAGCTGAAATGCATGAAGCGAGATCACATCCTCGGTGCGTGTAATGCGGATCACCACCGGATGGGCCTGGCCGTTGAGCCAGAGCAGCCGATAGCTCTGCGCGTTGACGGCGTGACCGCACGACAGCGAAGGTTCGCCGAGACGCGCCAGGGGCGTTGCATACCGGAGCCGCCGTTGCGCATCGGAAGCCGGATAGTGCCGCGGGAAGCTGTCGGCAGGAAAATAGTAAGTCGCATCGGCACAGGCTGGCGGCTGTACGGATGCCGCCTGGCAGCCTGGAAGGCCGAGCGCCAGAACTACTGCGGTACAGCCCATTCGTGTCCGCTTCAGGAAAGCCGTCGGCGCTAGCATGTTCATTGTCCGGGTATGCGGCGATGACATAACTATGGCTCATTGATGGCATCCCTCACTGATCAGGCTCAAGCCTGACGTCGCATTTCGGCTCGCAACATTAGGAAAAGGGTTATCCGTCGCGCTCGTCACGCAGTGCTGTGCTCGGAGCCATACTCGAATCTCGTTTGCGCAATGCCATCAATCTGCACGCCAGCGGGAGGTTTCATGTATCGCCGCCGTCAATTCCTGCAACGTTCCGCCCTGATCGCCACGCTCGCTGCCCTCGGCCCGCTTCTGCCTGCGCTGAGCTTCGCCGCGCAGGGCGTGCTGCGGCGAGCCATTCCTGCCACCGGTGAAACGCTGCCCGTGATCGGTCTCGGTACCTCCATTACGCATAACGTGAGCCTCGATGACCCACAGATGGACCGCCTGCTGGAGGTGCTGCGGGTGATGGTGGAAGGCGGTGCCTCGCTGATCGACACCGCGCCGAGCTACGGCAATGCCGAGCGCGTCGTCGGCGAACTGGTCAACCGCCTGGGCCAGCGCGACAAGGTCTTTCTTGCCAGCAAGGTGTCCTCGACCGGACGCGAGCGCGGCCTGGCGCAGATCGAGGCGAGTTTCGAGGCATTGCAGACCGACACCATCGACCTGATCCAGGTGCACAACCTGCAGGACACCCGCACCCAGCTCGGCCTGCTGCGCGAGCTCAAGCAGGAGGGGCGGGTGCGTTACATCGGCGTGACGCACTATGTGGAGTCGGCCCACGACCGTCTGCTGGACACGCTGAAACAGGAGCAGGTCGACTTCGTGCAGTTCAACTATTCGGTCAGCGAGCGCAACGCCGAGAAGCAGCTGCTGCCCTACTGCGCCGACCATGGCATCGCCACCCTGATCAATCGGCCCTTTACCCGCGGCAACCTGCTGTCAAAGGTCCGGGGCAAGCCGTTGCCGGACTGGGCCGCCGAGATCGACGCCAGCTCCTGGGCGCAGCTGCTGCTCAAGTTCATCCTCGCCGAGCCGGCGGTGACGGCGGTCATCCCGGCCACCTCCAATCCGCGCTACATGGCCGACAACCTGCTCGCCGGCCAGGGCCGTCTGCCCGACGCGCGGCAGCGGCAGATGATCGTCGACGCCTTCCGCTGAGCCGGGCCGCATGCCCGTCGCCTCCGCCGCGCGCCTCGCCGCGCTGATCAACGCCCGCCCCGGCGAACTGCGCGCGGCGCTGGCCGGCTTCGGCCTGTTCTTCTGCCTGTTCGCCGGCTACTTCATGCTGCGCCCGATCCGCGAGTCCATGGGCATTCAGGGCGGCGTGGAGAATCTGCAGTGGCTGTTTACCGCGACCTTCGTTGCCATGCTGGTGGCGGTGCCGCTGTTCGCCTGGCTCAACTCGCGGGTGGCGCGCATCCATTACATCGACTGGGTGTACGGCTTCTTCTGCCTCAACCTGCTGCTGTTTGCCGCGCTGTTCTTCGCGTTGCGTGACAGCGTCTGGCTGGCGCGTGTGTTCTACGTGTGGATCTCGGTCTACAACCTGTTCGTGGTCTCGGTGGCCTGGAGCCTGATGGCTGATGTGTTCGATGCGCCGCAGGCACGCCGGCTGTTCGCCTTCATCGCTGCCGGGGCCAGCGTGGGCGGCCTCGTCGGCCCCGCGGCAAGCGCGCTGTTGGTCGGCGTGCTCGGGCAGTTCGGGCTGATGTTGCTGGCGGCGCTGCTCCTGCTAGCCGCGGTGGCGCTCAAGCACTTCCTGATGTCCTGGCGCGAGGTAAACGGCGCCGGTCGGCCCGGTGCCGAGCACGCGGAAAGCCCGAAGCGGCCGGTGGCCGGCAACCCGTTCAGCGGCCTGACGCGGGTGCTGGGATCGCGCTATCTGCTGGGCGTCGCGGTGTTCGTGCTGTTGCTGACCACAGCCAGCACCTTCCTCTATTTCGAACAGGCGCGCCTGGTTGCCGAGCTGTTTCCCGACCGCGTCGAGCAGGTGCGGGTGTTCGGCGCCATCGATTTCGTGGTGCAGGCCGGGGCGCTGCTGTCGCAGTTGTTCATCACCGGGCGCATCGCCCAGCGTCTGGGCGTGCGCGTGCTGCTTGCCGCCGTGCCGGCGCTGGTCTGTTTGGGCTTCGTCGGGTTGGCGCTGGCGCCGACCTTCGCCGTGCTGGCGGCGGTGATGATCGTGCGCCGGATCGGCGAATACGCCTTCGTCCGCCCGGGGCGCGAGATGCTTTTCGCGCCGCTGGATGCGCAGAGCAAGTACAAGGCGAAGAACTTCATCGACACCGTGGTCTATCGCGGCGGCGATGCGCTGAGCGGCTGGGCCAAGAGCCTGCTCGACAGCCTCGGCCACGGCGCCTGGCTGGTGGCCGTGGTGGGCGCCGTCTGCGCCGCGATCTGGGGCGTGGTGGGCTGGTTTATCGGCGGCCAGGCCGATCGTAAAGCGGCGGTGCAGTCTGCTCCCGGACGAAGCCGCTGAACCTCGACCCCGCGTACGCCTCGAACTCTAGTAGGTACGTCATCTATCAGGAGTACTCGTATGCATGTTCAGGTCAACAGCAACCACATTCCCGGCAGTGTCGAATTGCATGAGTGGGTCGGCACGACGGTAGAGGATCGGCTCGAGCGCTTCGACGATTTTCTCACCCGTGTGGAAGTGCATATCAGCGACGAGAATGCGCAGAAGGCGGGTGCCGACGACAAGCGCTGCCAGATCGAGGCGCGGCCGAAGGGGCATCAGGCGGTGTCGGTCACGCACAAGGCCGAATCGCTGCAGCTGGCGGTCGACGGCGCGGCCGACAAGATGCAGCACGCGTTGGAGAACCTGATGGGCAAGTTGGACACTCGCGTGCAATCCAGCGGCGAACTGAACGATCCGCTGCTGGACGAGCCGCCGCAATCCGTCAAGGACGCGATGCTGGAAGAGGAGTTCCTGGAAAAGCAGAGCGAGCTCGACAAGTGAGCACGACGCCCCGGCTGCGGTCGGGGCGACTCGCACTACTCAGATCTTCCCGCGTCTCGCATCGCGATGATGCAGCAGGCGATATCACTCGATCCGTCCCGGTTTACAGACATGCAGATCATCCTCGTGCGGCACGGCAGACCCGACCATGGCGCGGCACGCTGGAGCACGCCGATCGGGATGAAAGCCTGGGTTGCGCGCTACAACGCCGCGGCGGTGGCCACGGGCGAGCGTCCGGATAGCCTGGTGGAGCTGGCCGGGTCGGTGGGCATCGTGGTGTGCAGTTCGTTGCAGCGCTGCGTCGAATCGCGCTCCCAGCTGGCCTGCGATTGTTGCCAGGAGCCCGACCCGCTGTTTGCCGAGGCCCATCTGCCCTATCCGGACTGGGGCCTGCCATTGCTGCCCTCGCGGTTCTGGCGACTGGTATTCCGTGGCGCCTGGTTTCTCGGCTTCTCCAGCCACACCGAGCCTGTCGGCGAATCAACCGAACGAGCCCGTGCGGCGGCGGATCGGCTGATCGCACTCGCTGAGGAACATGGCAGCGTGCTGCTGATGGGCCACAAGATCATGAACGCGCTGATCGCTCGCGAGCTGCGCCGACGGGGCTGGAAGGGCCCCATGTTTCCGCTGCTTTCGGGCTACTGGCAGCCGAGCCGTTACACCCGGGCATAGCTCAGAAAAACATCAGCAGGTAGATGGCCCCTTCACAGCCGCAAGGCGGCGAGAGCCGCTTTGGCTTGCCAGATGAAACGTTTCAGCTAACGTGTGCGGGAGGCATAACAACAAAGGGAACACTCATGACACGTTTGCAACGCCTGCTCGGCCTGAGCATCTGCCTGGCGACTCCGGCCATGGCCTGGGAACAGGTTCTGATCGACCACGACAAGCCCGCGAAAAACTGGCGCGTCACCAGCGAGGAACTGGGCATCGATTCGGCAAAGCCGTTTTCGGTCAGCATGCGCACGCTGCACGGCGGGCGGCAGGAAGGGGTCAGCCTGATCGAGATCGACAATGGCACCATGCGCATGACCGTCGTCCCCACGCGTGGCATGAACGTGCTCGAAGCGGTTGCCGGTGACGTCCGGCTGGGTTGGGATTCGCCGGTGCAGGAGGTGGTCAATCCGGCCTTCATCGAACTCAACGGGCGCGGCGGTCTGGGATGGCTCGAGGGCTTCAACGAGCTGGTGACCCGCTGTGGCTTCGAATGGGTCGGGCATCCGGGCGAGGGCAACGGTGAGCTGCTTACGCTGCATGGCCGTGCAGCCAACATTCCGGCTTCACGCGTTGTGCTGACCATTGACGAAAAGCCGCCGTACGCCATCCGCCTGCGCGGCGAGTTGCAGGAAAAGGCTTTCAAGAAGCTCGACTTCGCCATTCACACTGAGCTCAGCACCGAGCCGGGGCGCGCCGGCTTCTCGCTGCACGACACCCTGACCAACCAGGGCGACTATGCCAAGGAATATCAGGCGCTGTACCACACCAACTTCGGCACGCCGCTGCTGGAGGAAGGGGCGCGCTTCGTTGCGCCGGTCAAGCAGGTATCGCCGTTCAACCCGCGCGCGGCGAAGGAACTGAACGACTGGCAGCGCTACCGCGGGCCCACCAGGGACTACGACGAGACGGTATTCAACCTGGTGCCGTATGCCGACGAGCAAGGCGAAACCCTCACCATGCTGCACAACCGTGCCGGCAGCCTGGGGGTCAGTGTGGGCTTCAATATCGGCGAGCTGCCGGTTTTCTCGCTGTGGAAGAACACCGATACCGAGCAGCAGGGTTACGTCACCGGATTGGAGCCGGGCACCAGCTATTCCTACAACCGCCGCTATCAGCGTGCCCTCGGCCTGGTGCCGAAGATCGAGCCGGGCGAGCAGAAACATTTCCGGGTGAGCTACGAACTGCTGGCCGACAGCGTTGCAGTGGAACGCGTGCGCCAGCGAATCGAGGCATTGCAGGCAGGACGGGAAACCGAGGTGCGCGAGCAGCCGCTGGTCGACCTGAGCAAGGACTAGGCGGCCATGGCCGGCTCCGGCTGGGCGGCTCAGGCCGCTTCGTTGTCTGCGTGGAGGTAAACCGTTCGTCGCTATGGCAAATGGCTTACAAATACCCGCGCCGTTTTCCACTTCTGCCCGCTCTGCCGGGTAATTAATCTACACCCACTCTGATGCGCAGGACGCGCTCAGGATCAGGATGATCGACCTAAGCCAGGAAGGCATTCGAAGGGAATTCGGACCGGTCAGAAAAAACCCGCCTCGGCGGGTTTTTGCTTTTTCAGCGGAACACGCGGCGATGCAAGACAACGAAATGCTGTGCCGGTTCCATCTATGGCAAAAGGCTTACACGGATCGAAGTTTTTGGCTGTTCTAACGTCTTAGGCGGCTGCGTATTCTATGCCCATCTCTGCAGCGCAGGACGCGCTCGGGATCATGGATGATCGACCACTGCCAGGAGGCGCGCCGAAGGATTCGGAATGGTCACAAAAACCCGCTTCGGCGGGTTTTTTGTTGCCTGCAGGAAAAGCGGCCGCCACGCATTCGACGGCAAGGGGCTCGCTGCTGCCTCAGCCGTTGTCCAGCAATGTGCGGATCTTGCCGAGCAGGTCGGCACCCTCGAACGGCTTGAGTACCAGCTCCATGCGCTCGTCGACGAATCCCTCCCGGCTGGAGGCCTTTTCGGCGTAACCGGTCATCAGCACCACGGGCAGCGCCGGTCGCGAGCGCCGGGCCCATTCGGCCAGCTTTCGACCGGACAGGCGTGGCAGGCCGACGTCGGTCAGCAGCAGATCGATGGACGGGTCGGCCTCCAGCAGTGCCTGGGCGGTTTCCACATCGCCGGCCTGACTGCAGCGATAACCCGCCTCGATGAGGGTCTCGGCGATCAGCATGCGCACGCTGGGCATGTCTTCCACCACCAGCACGTGCTCATGGCCGGCCAGACGCGCCGAATCTTCGGGCGCCGCGCTGGGTGCCAGGCTCGTTTCGCCGTCGGCGGCTGGCAGCAGCAGGGTCACGTCCGTACCGACGCCCAGGGTGCTGCGAATGTGCGCGTCGCCGCCCGACTGCAGGGCGAAACCGTAGATGCTCGACAGTCCCAGGCCGGTGCCGCGGCCCTGAGGCTTGGTGGTGAAGAAGGGGTCGAACACCTTGTCGAGGACGGCGGGATCGATGCCCGTGCCATCGTCGCTGACGCACAGGCCGATGTAACGGCCGGCGGCCAGTTCAGGGTGCTGGCTGGCATCGGTGGAAAAGGTCCGGATGCCGATGTGGCCGCCTTCGGGCAGGGCGTCGCGGGCATTGATCACCAGGTTGAGCAGCGCGCTTTCGAACTGGCTGACATCCACCCGTGCCACGGCCGGCCCCGCGGTGAAGTCGAAGCTCAGGGTGATGCGCTCGCCGATGGTGCGCCGCAACAAATCCTCCAGCGAGCGGATGCGCTCGTTGATGTCCAGCGCGCGGGCGTCCAGCGGCTGCTTGCGAGCAAAGGCCAGCAGGCGGTTGGTCAGCGATGCGGCACTGCGCGCCGAACTCAGTGCGGCGTCGGCGAAGCGCAGCACGCTGTCGGCGCGGCCTTCGATGATGCGCTGCTTCATCAGCTCGATGCCGGTGATGATGCCGGTGAGCAGGTTGTTGAAGTCGTGGGCGATGCCGCCGGTCAGCTTGCCCAGGGCCTCCATCTTCTGCGCCTGCAGCAGCTGCTCTTCGGTACGCGCGCGCTCGGCCACCTCATGGGCCAGCTGGCTGGTGGTGGTGGCGATTTCCTGCCGCTGGGCGCGCTCACGGTGGCGCTGCTCGGTGACGTCCTCGACGAACACCAGGCCCAGCCCCTGAGTGCGATAGGGCGAGATCTGCCATTCGGTCTCCCGCGTTTCGCCGTTGACGCGCATCGCCAGGGACGTGCGCCAGCGGTTGCCGGCCTGAAGCTGGGTGCGCAGCTCGTCCAGCACGGCGTCCTGCCCGGGGAGGACGCAGTCGGCCAGCGGAGCTGAACGGTCCTCGGTGCCGATCAGGCGCTCGAAGGCATGGTTGCATTCGTGCAGCTGCAGCTGGGCGTCGAGCACTGCGATGGGCGCTGCGACGTGAATGAATATCTCGCGAAAGCGCGCCTCGCTTTCGCGCAGGGCGCGCTCGGTGTCACGCACCCGCAGCAGTGTGCGCAGGGTCGCCAGCAGCACATCCGGGTCGACCGGGTGAATCAGGTAGGCATCGCCGCCGGCATCGAGGCCGGTGATGATGTCGCCAGTCTCGATGGAGGCTGCGGACACATGGATCAGTGGCAGCAGCGCGGTATTCGGGTCCGTGCGAAGCTGGCGCGCGATGTCGAAGCCGCTCATGTCCGGCAGGTTGACATCGAGAATCAGGGCATCAGGCATGGCGCCGGCCACCAGCGCCAGCCCGTCGCTGCCGGTGCCCGCCTCCAGCACCTGGTAGCCATGGCGCTCCAGCACCCGGCGCATCGCGTAGCGGGTAGTGGCGTTGTCGTCGACGATCAGCAGACGGCTTTCACGCCCCATCGCTTCCCTCCGCCTCGATGCTGAACGGGATGATCACGTAGAACTCCGAACCCTTGCCGGGCTCGCTCTGCAGGCCGACCCGACCGCCCAGCAACTCGGCGAAGCGTTTGCACAGGGCGAGTCCCAGACCCGTGCCGCGCAGGCGCTTCTGCAGCGGGGAATCGACCTGGGCGAAGTCCTCGAACAGGCGATCGTGCAGCAGTGGTGCGATGCCGATGCCGGTGTCGGTGACCGCGAAGCGCACCTGCTGCGGGGTCTCCATCCGTGCCGAGACACGCACTTCCCCTTGGGTGGTGAATTTCAACGCATTGGAAATGAAGTTGCGCAGAATCTGCGCGAGCTTCTTGTCGTCGGTGTAGAAGCGCGGCAGCCCCTGCGGTTCTTCGAAGATGAGGTCCACCGGCGAGCCCTCGACGATGGGCCGGAACATTCCGCGCAATGCCGAGAACAGGTCGAGCATGTCGAACCAGGCCGGCGAGATGCTCACGCGACCGGCCTCGATCTTCGCCAGATCGAGCAGATCGTCGACCATCTCGCTCAGCTCGCTGGCGGCCGAGCTGACGAAGCGCACCTGCTTGTGCTGCTCCGGGCTCAGGGGCCCATCCAGTTCGTCGCTGAGCAGACGGGTGATGCTGAGTATCGAACCCAGTGGCGTGCGGAACTCATGGCTCATGTACGAGAGGAAACGGCTTTTCAGTTCCGATGCCTGGCGTAATTGCTCGGCCTGGGTGTCGAGTTCCGCATAGAGGGCCAGTACCCCCTGGTTGGTTTCCTCGAGCTCGGCGCGCAGTGATTCGTTCTCACGGCGCAGCTGCTCCAGTAGCTCGGCTTCGCCGGTTGTAGCGATGGGGTCAGCCACGGGGGGCCTCCAGGTTGAGCGCAAGCACGGTGACGTCGTCGCGGCCGCGGCAGAAGTCCCGATGCAGCAGCGTGGCGATGATGGCCGGATGGCGCTGGATCAGACCAGGATAGTCGCGCAGGCTCCAGCGCGACTGCAAACCATCGCTGAAGAGCAGCAGAAGCTGCGCCTCGCCCTGCGGGTAATCGAACACATGGGCCTTGCGAAAACGCACGCCGACGATGCCAGGGTGCGAAGCCAGGCCGCGCGAGCCCTCGCTGCCGATCAGGCTGGCGCCGATGTTGCCGATGCCGGCGAAGGCCAGGGTCTGCCGTTCGCCATCGTACTGGGCGATGGCCGCAGCGCCGCCACGGCTGCCGTTCATCGCCTGATGCATGCGCGCGAAGACGCTGGTGGCGGCGTCGAACGGTGCTTCGCCGAAGGCCTCGGCGCCGGCACGTGCGGCCTGCTGGGCGCTTTCGCCGTGGCCGATGCCGTCGAGCACCAGCACACTGCAGTGTGAGCCATCGAGCGCCAGTTGCCAGATATCGCCACAGGCCGTTTCGCCGGGATGGGGGTGCTGGCTGACCCCGAAGCGCCAGGCACAGGGCCGTGAGCCGCGGGGAAACAGCTGTGCCAGCACCACCGAGCCTCGGCGGTCCGAGTAGGCATCGAAGACCTGTGCCAGCCGCACCAGCGCGCCCAGGCCGATGCCCTTGGTGCCGCCGGTGGAGTAGCCATCGGTCAGGCACTGATCGAGCTGGAAGCCAGGGCCACGGTCCACGGCGATGATTTCCACGCCGGGCTTGTCTTGCCCCGGGATGATCCGCAGGTGCAGCTCGCCGATGCCGGCGTGCTTGAGAACATTGGTGCACAGTTCGGTGGTCAGCAGCGCGACGCGACCGGCATCGGTGGCGTCGAAACCATGCTGCTCGGCCAGGCGCTGCGTGAAGCGGCGCGCATGGCCCACCTGGCTGGAATCTTCCAGTGGCAGGACCTGGGTCATGCTGCCCGGTATGTTCATGTCCACCGCGTGATGGTGATGCGCGTGCCGACGCCGACGGTGCTCTCCAGTTCGAAGTCGTCGACCAGGCGCTTGGCGCCCGTCAGCCCAAGGCCGAGGCCGCCGCCGGAGGTCCAGCCATCGGTCATGGCCAGCTTGATGTCGGGAATGCCCGGGCCTTCGTCACGGAAGGTCAGCCGCACGCCGACGCGCGTGCCTTCCTCGACGATCTGCCAGTCCATGTCGCCACCGCCACCGTACACCACGGTGTTGCGCGCCAGCTCGCTGACGGCGGTGACCAGCTTGGTCTGATCGATCAGGCGCATCGCGCAGTCCTGGGTCAGTTTACGTACGGTCTGCCGCGCCAAGACGACATCCTGCTCGACGCGCACCGGCTGGCTGCCGCTGCTGCGCACGATCATCGCGCGGCCACACGTTCGCGCAGCAGCTGCATGCCGCGCTCGACGTTCAGAGCGGTGCTGACGCCGGGCAGCTCGAGGCCCAGCTCCACCAGGGTGATCGCCACGGCGGGCTGCATGCCCACCACCACCGTTTCGGCATCCATGATTCGCGCGAGGCCGGAAATGTTGGCGATCATCCGGCCAATGAAGGAATCGACCATGTCCAATGCGGAGATGTCCATCAGCACGGCGCGCGCCGAGGTTTCGCTGATGCGCTCGGCCAAATCGTCCTGCAGGGTCAGCGCCAGTTGGTCGTGCATGTCGACCTGGATGGTGACGAGCAGGAACTCGCCCATCCGCAGAATAGGAATTCGATCCATCAGGCGGTCCTGGTGACGGTGAGGCCGGAACGGCGCAGAGCGAGCGCGAGGGCATCGGCCAGGCTGGCCTTGGTGACGATGCCCTGCAGGTCGAGCCCGAGGTGGACGATGGTCTGCGCGATCTGCGGACGCACGCCACTGATGATGCAGTCGGCGCCCATCAGGCGAATGGCGGTGACGGTCTTGAGCAGGTGCTGGGCAACCAGGGTATCGACGGTGGGCACGCCGGTGATGTCGATGATGGCGATTTCCGAGCCAGTGTCGACGATGCGTTGCAGCAGCGATTCCATCACCACCTGGGTGCGCTGCGAGTCGAGGGTGCCGATCATCGGCAGGGCGAGAACGCCATCCCACAGCTTGACCACCGGGGTCGAAAGCTCCAGCAGCTCTTCCTGCTGGCGCTTGATCACGTCTTCACGCGACTGCTGGAAAGTGCGCACGGTGTGCAGACCCAGATGGTCGAGCAGCTCGGACACGGCCCACAGCTGCTCGGCGAATACTGCGGGTTCGTTGGCGTATTCGCTCTGCAGCAGGGACATCAGCGGGCGCTTGGCGGCGAAGATGAAGCCGGCGGTCTGCTGCGAGTCGAAACCCAGCAGGGCGCGGCTGCGCGACAGGCGCTCCAGGTAGGAACGCATGGCGTCCCAGGCCGGGCCGGCGATGTCGGCCGAGCCGTCGGCGGTGCCGCTGATCAGCAGGCGGATGAATTCGGCGGTCTGCTGGGTCAGTTCTTCGGGTTTTACGTTATGGAATCCGCCCATCTCCTGCAGGTCGCTTTTCCAGCTGCCGAGCAGCTCGGTCTGGTTGCGTGCAATGGTGTCGATGGTGCGTTGTAGCAGGGCCGCCATAGGGTAATAGCTCCGGAGTTGTCTGGGTCGTCCATGTCACCATGGCGAAGTATCAGGGATAGATTTCGGCCTTGCGTCGATGTTCCGCGAATCGCAGCGGAACGTGAAAACTTTTCCGAGCGTTGCCGATGGAAGTGGGCCGGATGGTAGCAAATAGATATTGGCGGCAGGCAGGTCGTTCCGCTTAAGCGCTATCAGGCAGGCGCGACGCCGTCGATCTGCTCGATCAGCCATTGCAAGGCTGCATCGTTCTGCCGCTGCGCCACGCTGACGATGTCCAGGCCGAAGGGGCCGAGGTCGAACGGCAGATCGAACAACTCGAGCGGCAGCAGCCTGGCGAAGTGGCGCGCCAGCTGCGTCGGCAGCACCGCGGCGAGGTCGCTGCTGGCGACGATGTGCGCGGCCTGCAGGTAGTTTGGTGTGGTGTAGACCACCTCGCGCTCCAGCCCCTGGCCCTCCAGCCACTGGTCGACCATGCCGCGGGTCTGACCGCCGTGCACCCACAGATGACGCAGGCGCAGGAAGGCGTCGAGGGTCAGCCGCCCGGAGAGCAGTGGATGGTCGCGGCGCACCGCCACCTGCAGCGTTTCGCTGGCCCAGTGGCGCACATGAAAGCGCGAAGGCACGTCGAGGAAACGCCCCAGCACCAGGTCGACCTCACCATTGTCCAGCGCGTCGGTGGGCAGGGTCGGGGTCAGGTGCTGGATCGCCAGCTGGATGCCCGGCGCGCGTTCGGCCAGGCGCCGCATCAGCGCCGGCATGCAGATCAGCTCCACATAATCGGTCACGGCGATGCGAAAACGCTGATGGCTGCGCGCCGGATCGAAGGCCTCGCCGGCGATCAGGCTGTGTTCGATCTGCTGCAGCGCATGACGGATAGGAGCCTCCAGCGCCAGGGCTCGCGGCGTCGGTTGCATGGCCCGGCCGACGCGCACCAGCAGCGGGTCATCGAGCAGCTCGCGCAGGCGACCCAGGGCATTGCTCACCGCCGGCTGGCTGAGGGACAGGCGCTCGGCGGCACGCGAGACGTTGCGCTCACGCAGCAGGGCGTCGAGCACGCGGAGCAGGTTGAGGTCGAAGTTGTAGATATTCACTTGGTGAATCCGAAACATCACAAGACTAAATTTCAAAAATAGTAGCGTCTTCGTCTATGGTTGGTCTCCACTTTTTCCAGCCTGCGACGAGGACCGTTCACATGAGCCAACCCCGCTTCGATATCCAGACCGCCGCCGTGATCGGCGCGGGCACCATGGGCCGCGGCATCGTCATGAGCCTGGCCAATGCCGGTGTGCAGGTGCTGTGGCTGGACAACAATCCCGAGATGCTCGAGCAGGCGCTGGGCGCGGTGGCCGACACCTACGCACACAACGTGCGTCAGGGGCGGATCGACGAGGCCGAAGCGGCGGCGCGCCGGGCCCGCATCGCCAAGGCGGCGGATTACCCGGCGCTGGCCGACGTGGACCTGGTGATCGAGGCGGTCTACGAAAACCTCGAACTCAAGCAGAAGATCTTCCGCGAGCTGGACGGCATCGTGAAGGCGGCCGGCATCCTGGCCAGCAACACCTCGGCGCTGGATATCGATGCCATCGCCGCGGTCACCAAGCGTCCGGAGCAGGTGGTAGGCCTGCACTTCTTCAGCCCGGCGCACATCATGAAGCTGCTGGAAATCGTCCGCGGCGCGAAGACTTCTAAAGCGGTACTTGAGGCCTCCACCGAGCTCGGCAAGCGTATGGGCAAGGTCAGCGTGATCGCCGGCAACTGCCCGGGCTTCATCGGCAACCGCATGCTCGCCACCTACGTGCGCGAGGCGCGGATGATGCTGCTCGAAGGTGCCTATCCCCATCAGGTGGACGCCGCGCTGCAAGGCTTCGGCTTCGCTATGGGCCCGTTCCGCATGTATGACGTGGTGGGTATCGACCTGGAATGGCGCGCCCGCGAGCTGGCCGGCAAGGGCCAGGACGAGGCCGAGGTGCAGGTGGATAACCGTCTCTGCGAACTAGGCCGCTTCGGCCAGAAGTCGCGCATGGGCTACTACCGCTACGCCGAAGGCAGCCGCCAGGCCGAGCAGGACCCGGAAGTGGACGCCCTGGTGCAGCGCGAGTCCGAGCGCCTTGGCTATGAGCGCCGCGAGATCGGCAGCGAAGAAATCCTCGAGCGCTGCCTGCTGGCCCTGGTCAATGAGGGCGCCAAGATTCTTGAGGAAGGCATGGCCGAGTCCAGCGCCGATATCGACACCGTCTACCTCTACGGTTACGGCTTCCCGGCCGAAGTCGGTGGCCCGATGACCTGGGCCGACCGTCAGGGTCTGCCGGCCATTCGTGAGCGCCTCAACACATTGGCCGAGCGCCACGGCGAGCACTGGCAGCCGGCCGGACTGATCGACAGCCTGGCCACACTCGGCGGCCGCTTCGCCGACTACAAGAAGGAGGCATGAGCATGGAATACAAGGCTCCCCTGCGTGACATGCGCTTCGTGCTGCACGAGCTGTTCGACGCCACCGGCCATTGCGAATTGCTCGGCAATGGCCTGGACCGCGAGCTGATCGACGGTGTGCTGGAAGAAGCGGCGCGCTACACCGGCGGCGAGATCGCGCCGCTCAATCGCAACAGCGACGAAGAAGGCGTGACCCTGGAAAACGGCGAAGTGCGCACGCCGCAGGGCTTCGTCGAGGCCTACAAGCAGTACGTCGACAACGGCTGGGCGAGCATGACCGGGCCGACCGAATACGGCGGCCAGGGCTTCCCGCAGCTGGTGGCCTGCAACTTCCACGAGATGCTGATGGGCGCGTCGCTGTCCTTTCGCATCTATTCCGGCCTCACCGAAGGCGCGGTGCTGGCGCTGTACAAGCACGGCAGCGATGAACTGAAGAATGCCTATCTGGAGAAGCTGGTCAGCGGCCGCTGGAGCGGCACCATGTGCCTGACCGAGCCGCAGGCCGGTACCGACCTCGCCCTGCTGCGCACCCGCGCCGAGCCGCAGGCGGACGGCAGCTACAAGGTCAGTGGCAGCAAGATCTTCATCTCCGGCGGCGAGCACGACATGAGCGAGAACATCGTGCATCTGGTGCTGGCGCGCCTGCCGGATGCGCCGGCCGGGGTGAAAGGCATCAGCCTGCTCTTGGTGCCCAAGTTCATCGCCAATGCCGACGGCACGCCGGGCGCGCGCAACGCGCTGAGCTGCGGCGCCATCGAGCACAAGATGGGCATCAAGGGCGCGGCGACCTGCGTGATGAACTTCGACGGCGCCACCGGCTGGATCGTCGGCGAGCCCAATCAGGGCCTGGCGTGCATGTTCACCATGATGAACGACGCGCGCTTCCAGGTCGGCTTGCAGGGGCTTGGCATTGCCGAACAGGCCTATCAGGGCTCGCTGGCCTATGCCCGCGAGCGCCTGCAGTCTCGTGGGCTGGCAGGCGCGCAGCATCCGGACAAGCCAGCCGACCCGATTATCGTGCACCCCGACGTGCGCCGCATGCTGCTGACGCAAAAGACGCTGGTCGAAGGCAGCCGCATGCTGGCGGCCTACTGCGCCCGCCAGCTGGACCTCGAACACGGCCATCCCGAGCCGAGCTACCGCAAGGCGGCGAGCAAGCGCGCTGCGCTGCTGATCCCCATCGTCAAGGCGTTCTTCACCGACATGGGCCAGGAGGTGGCGAGCCTCGGCGTGCAGGTCTACGGCGGCCACGGCTATATCCGCGAATGGGGCATGGAACAGCTGATGCGCGACAGCCGCATCACCCAGCTCTACGAGGGCACCAATGGCATTCAGGCGCTGGATTACATCCGCCGCAAGCTGCTCGGTGACGGCGGCGCGGAACTGTCGGCGCTACAGGCGGAATTCAGCGAGATTTGCGACCGGCAGATCGATCGCCCTGCGCTGCACGCTCTGGCCAGCAAGGTGCAGATGCGTCTCGGTGAGTGGCGCGAGCTGACGGCCGAGATCATCGCTGCCACCGGTCGCGATCCCCAGGAGATCGGCGCGGTGTCGGTGGATTTCCTGCAGTACTCGGCCTATGTGTTGTTGGCCGGTCTCTGGCTGCAGGCCGCGGCGCGTGCACAGGATGCGTTGGAGCAGGGCGCCGGTGAGGAGGCTTTCTATCAGGCCAAGCTGGCCAGTGCGGATTTCTATCTGCGCCGTGTGTTACCGCGGGCGAGTGCGCATCGGGAAGCCATTCAGGGTGGCGCGGATTGTTTGATGGCGCTGCCGGAAAGCGACTTCGCGTTTTGAGCTAATTGATCACAGGAGGCACCGATGCATCCGTTCAGCTTTGCCACAACCGCTCAATTGATCTGCGAGCCTGGCTCGTCACGCCGGCTGGCCAGCCTTTGCAAGGAGCGTGGGGCGCGCTCGGTGCTGGTGGTGACCGACCCGGGCATCACCCGTTTCGGCCTGCTCGACGAAGTCCTGCCGGGCTTCGAGACGGAAGGGCTGCAGGTCGCGGTTTACGATCAGGTCGTTGCCGACCCGCCCGAGCACATCGTCCTGGCGGCGGTGGCGCAGGCCAGGGCGTCCCGGGTCGATCTGATCATCGGCTTCGGCGGCGGCAGCTCGATGGATGTGGCCAAGCTGGTGGCATTGCTGGCGCATCCCGAATGCGGTCAATCGCTGCAGGACATCTATGGAGTCGGCAACGCCAAGGGCCAGCGCCTGCCGCTGATCCAGGTGCCGACCACCGCCGGCACCGGTTCGGAAGTCACGCAGATCGCCATCATCACCACCGGTGAGACGACCAAGATGGGCGTGGTCTCGCCCCTGCTGCTGCCGGACCTGGCATTGCTCGACGCCGATCTCACCCTCGGCCTGCCGCCGGCGGTGACCGCGGCCACCGGCATCGACGCCATGGTGCATGCCATCGAGGCCTACACCAGCGCGCTGAAGAAGAACCCCATGTCCGACCTGTTGGCCCGCGAGGCGCTGCGCCTCTTGGCGGCCAATCTGGACGAGGCGGTGCACAACGGCAGCAACCGCGAGGCACGCCAGGCCATGCTGCTGGGCGCCTGCCTGGCCGGACAGGCGTTCGCCAATGCGCCGGTCGCCGCCGTGCACGCGCTGGCCTATCCGCTGGGAGGCAATTTCCACATTCCCCACGGCCTGTCCAACGCCCTGGTACTGCCGCAGGTGCTGCGTTTCAACGTCAGCGCGGCGGCCACGCACTACGGCGAACTGGCACCGATCATTCTCGGCGAGCGCCTGCGCACGGGTGATCCGTCCACCTACGCCGAGCAGCTGATCGCGGAGTTCGAGCAGATGAGTGCCCGCGTCGGCCTGCCGACCCGCCTGCGCGACGCCGGCGTGCCGGAGGACATGCTGCCGCAGCTGGCGAAGGAGGCGATGCTGCAGCAGCGGCTGCTGGTCAACAATCCGCGCGAGGTCAGCGAGGCCGATGCGCTGGCGATCTATCAGGCTGCCTTCTGAGCCAGTCTTCCTCTTCATTGCGTACCGCGAGAACGACCATGCCCGAGCAACCCAAACACCTGCGCCGCGACTACAAGCACTTTCAGCCCATCACCACGCGCTGGCACGACAATGACATCTACGGTCATGTGAACAACGTCGTCTATTACGGGTTTTTCGACACGGCGGTGAACAACTATCTGATCCAGCAGGGCGGGCTGGATATCCAGGATGGCGACATCGTCGGCTTCGTGGTCAGTTCGGCTTGCGACTACTTCGCCTCGATCGCCTATCCGGACCTGATCGAGGTAGGTCTGCGGGTGGCCAGGTTGGGCAACTCGTCGGTGCAGTACGAGCTGGCGATCTTCCGCGAGGGCGAGCAGGAGGCCTGCGCGGCGGGCCGCTTCGTGCATGTTTTCGTCGAACGCGCAAGCAATCGTCCCACTGCCATCCCCGGGCGCCTGCGCGCCGCGCTGGAGGCCTTGAGCTAATCCGCTCGGCGCGGAAAGCTGAAGCCGTAAACGAGATCGCCCGGAGCGGCTGGGCCGATCCGGGCGATGCGGTGGTTGCTACGAGACGGCAACGGCGCTGTCTGCGGCACTCAGTGGTGCTTGTGTTTGTGCTTGTAATGGCCTTTGGCTTTGCCTGGATGGCCGTAGTAGCGGCGATCATCCCGGTAGCGGCGGTCGCCCCGATAACGGTCGTCGTCATCGTCGCCGTAGGCGTTGCCGATCGCGCCGCCGGCACCGCCGCCAACGGCCGCGCCGATCAGGCCGCCGGTGCTGCCGCCGACCTTCTGGCCGATGACGTTACCGCCTGCCGCGCCCAGGCCACCGCCGATGGCCGCTTCGGTGCGGCTGCGCTTGTCGGCGCCGACCATGCCACCTGCCGCACCGCCGACGCCGGCGCCGATGGTCGCGCCAGTCGAGCCACCCAGATGCTCACCCACCACGGAACCGAGCGCGCCACCGAGGGCACCGCCAACGGCGGCTTCGGTGTTGCTGCCGGCAAAGGCGGCGGCGCTGAGCAGGCTGGTGGACAACAGGAAAATCGAGGCGTACTTCATGGTGTGATCCCGTATGAGGAATTGCGGCGTGATCCTCACGTGCCGCTTCGCTTCCGGCAAGGGCTTCCCGATGAAATGCGTGACCCAGTTCCTGTTTGCTAACTCTTTGATTTCTGGCTGGAACTTGGTTTTGAAACGCAGGTCTCAGCTCGCTTGTGCGGGTCAGGCGCAGCCGTCACCTGCAGCCGGGCTGTAGACCCGCGGCGGGCTGTGCTGTGGCAGGTGGATCAGGTTGAGGTTGTGCCGTTGAGCCCATTGTGCGGCGAGCCCTGTGGGCGAGGACAGGCTGACCAGCGTCGGGATGCCGGCGCGCTGAACCTTGTGCACCAGCTCCAGGCTGCAGCGGCTGGTGACGATCGCCAGGCCGCCAGCGGGCTCGCAGCCTACGCGCGCCATGGCGCCGATCAGCTTGTCCAGCGCGTTGTGTCGGCCGATGTCCTCGCGGCCCAGACGCAACTCGCCGGTGGCATCCATGAACAGCGCGGCGTGCACCGCGCCGCAGTCGCGACCCAGTGGCTGGAACTCGCCGATGCGTTGCCGCAGATCCAGCAGCCAGTGGGAAGGCGGCAGGGCCGAGGACGGCAGCTTGGCCAGCTGCGGCAACGCCTGCTCCAGCGCTTCGACGCCGCACAGGCCGCAGCTGCTGGTGCCGGGCAGTTGGCGGCGTTGCTGCTTCAGCCGCCAGAACGCGCGGCTGGAAATCTCCACCTCCGCGCGTCGCGCATTACCGCGCCCATGCAGGCGGATGTCATAGATGTCGCTTAGCGACTCGACGAAGCCGTTGGCCAGGCTGAAGCCGACCACGAAATCTTCCAGGTTGGCCGGTGAGATCATCATCACCGCCTGGCTGAGCCCGTTGTAGGCGATGGCCAGGGCGCACTCTTCGGCGAGGTCGACGCAGCACGATCCGTCCTCGTCGATGGGCTGGTAGCAGTAGCGCTGGCTGGCGCCGGATGGCGCGCGCGCCGTGCCGGCGAAGGAGGCGGTCAGGCGAGACGGGGCATTCATCGGCAGGCTCGTTCAGTGTGGTGGATGCCGAGCCGGTCGACGCCTGTGACAGCGGCGGCCGGCGGATAGGGTTATGACCCCGGCCGGCCGCGGACGATTCACCGTTGGTCGCGCTCCATCAGCATGTCGCTGACCCGCTTGGCCAGAGCGTCCAGGTTGAACGGCTTGCTGATCATGTCCATGCCCGGCTCGAGGAAGTCGGAGCTGGCGGCCTGCCTGGCGTAGCCGGTCATGAACAGCACCGGCAAACCCGGGTACTGCTGGCGCGCCACATCGGCGAGCTGGCGGCCGTTCATTCCCGGCAGGCCGACATCGGTGACCAGCATGTCCACCGCTGTCGCACTTTCCAGGATGCGGATCGCCGCATTGCCATCCGCCGCCTCCAGCGTCTGGTAGCCGAGCATCTGCAGCACGTCGATCACCAGCAGCCGCACCGCGGGATCGTCCTCGACCACCAGCACCGTTTCCCCCTGCTGGGCCCGGAGCGGCCCCTCGGTTTCCGCTGCCGGTGCCGCAACGGCGTCCTGTTCGTCGAACACCGGCAGGTACAGGCTGACCTGCGTTCCGACACCCGGTTCGCTGGCGATCTGGATATGACCGCCGGCCTGGCGGGTGAAGCCGTAGACCATCGACAGGCCGAGGCCGGTGCCCTGGCCGATCGGCTTGGTGGTGAAGAACGGTTCGAACACGCTGGCCAGCACCTTGGCGCTCATGCCGCAGCCGGTATCGGTCAGGCAAAGGCTGACGTAGCGGCCAGCGGCAAGGTCGCCCACCTCGCCCTGGCGCAGCTCGGTGTTGCGGGTTTCCAGCAGCAGCGTGCCGCCGTCGGGCATCGCGTCACGGGCATTGATGACCAGGTTGAGCAGAGCGCTTTCCAGCTGGTTCTCGTCGCTGGAGACCGGCCACAGGCCGGCCTGCAGCTGGTTGCGGATCTGGATATGGCGGCCCAGCGTGCGGCTGAGCAGGTCGTGCATCGATTCGATCAGCTGATTGAGTTCGACGCGCTTGAGGTTCAGTGGCTGACGCCGGGCGAAGGCGAGCAGGCGGTGGGTCAATGCCGCGGCGCGGTTGGCCGAGGTCACCGCGGCATCGATGAAGCGCTGGGTTTCGCCGTGCCGGCCTGACTGGATATAGCGCTGGATCAGGTCCAGGCCACCGATGATCCCGGTCAGCATGTTGTTGAAGTCGTGGGCAATGCCGCCGGTCAGCTGGCCCACCGCTTCCATCTTCTGCGATTGGCGTAGCGCTTCCTGCGCCTGTTCGCGGCTGGCCATCTCCTTGAGCAGGCGCTCGTAGACTTCGGCCAGCGCCTGGGTGCGCTCCTGGATGCGGCTTTCCAGCGTCTCGTTGAGCTCGCGCAGGGCCTGCTCGGCGCGCCAGCGCTCGGTGACGTCCAGGGCCATGACAAAGAAGCCGAGCACGGCACCCTGTGCATCGCGGCGCGGCAGATAGTGCACCAGCATCCGACGGGCCTGGCCGTCGCGGTGCGGGCTGTAGGCTTCGAACACCACCTGCTGGCCGGCCAGTGCGGCACGAATGCTTTGCTCGCGTTCGGCATAGCCTTGCTCGCCCAGCACCTCGCGGGCGGTCTTGCCGAGCAGCCACTGGGTCGGATAGCCGAACCACTCGGTGTAGTAGCGATTGTTGAAGCGGAAGCGCTCCTTGTGGTCGAGGTAGCCGATCAGCACCGGCAGGGCGTCGGTGATCATCTTCAGTTCCGCTTCGCTCTGGCGCAGCGCATCTTCGCTGGCCTGCTGGCGGCTGATGTCCATCACCGCGCCGGGAAAGCGCAGCGGGCGGCCCTGCTCGTCGCAGTGACAGCGGCCGCGCGCCAGGGCCCAGCGTGTCTCGCCATTGGGCAGCTGCAGTCGATAACGCTGGTCGAGGGCGCCGCGCTCGGCGATGCAGCGTTCCAGCGCGGCACGCAGCCGGGGCGCGTCCTGGGGATGGACATGATCGAAGAAGGCCTCGCTGCTCAGGCCCTTGGGGCCCGATTGCTCCACCGGGAGGATGCGCGACAGCTCGGCGCCGGGCGGAATCCCCTCGCTGCCGAGGGCCCAATCCCAGATGCCTATCAGGTCGCTGGCCTCGAGCGCCAGCTGCAGGCGCTGCTCGCTCGCCCGGTGCACCTCGGCGCTGAGCTTGTAGTGCAGGGCGGTCTGCGACAGGCGGGTTTCGGTGCGCACACGCTCGCTGGTTTCGCTGAGACAGAGCAGCAGCCCGCCGATGCCGTGCGGTGCGTTGCGGATGGGGCTCAGGGCAAGGTCGAACCAGGCATCTTCCGCGGCGCCGCCGCGCTCGATCGCCACGCGCTGGTTGCGCAGCAGTCTCGGCTCGCCTCGCCGGGCCGCATCGCAAGCGGGGTTCAGCAGCTCCCAGGTGGCACCCCAGCGACGACAGGCAGGCTGGCCGAGTTCGGCCGGATGACGATCACCGATCAGTGCGGCGTGTGCATCGTTGTAGAGCTGCAGTGCCTGCTCGCCCCAGAGGATGCACATGGGCACGGGCGCCTCGAGGACGGTCTCGAGCAGCAGCCGCAGGGCCGCCGGCCAGCTGTCGGGCACGCCGAGCACGGTCACGCCCCAGTCGTGCCGGCGGATCCGCTCGCTCATTTCGCTGTGACTCTGGGGCCAGAGCTCCGCGCCTACTGCCATGTTGCTTCCTATCGATCATCCGTGGCTGAACTACGAATACAGGCATGCGGTGCCTGCGGGTCGCGTTTCGATGCGTGTCGGCCCGCGCTCTTCCTGAGCCGGTTCCCGCCGACGGTAACTGTTGCGTAGTGTAAAGCTTCCCGCTGCCCGGCGGCAGCGCCGGACGTCACGCCTGATTGCCGTGCAGGCTGGCGATCAGCTCGCGGTAGTCATCGACGGCGACGAATTCCTCGGTGTCCTTGGGTGCGCGTCGGCTGTCAGGCTCACGCACCGCGAGCAGATGGGCAACGCCGAAATGCCGGGCACTGCGCAGGATCGGCAGGCTATCGTCGATGAACAGCGTGCGAGATGGGTCGAACGCCAGATCCTGGCGCAGCGCGTACCAGAACTGCGCCGCCTCCTTCGGATAGCCATAGTCGTGGGAGCTGATCAGGCGATCGAACCAGGGCGCCAGTTCGATCTTCTCCAGCTTGAGCGACAACGAGTCGCGGTGGGCGTTGGTGATCAGCACCACGCGCTTGCCAGCCTGGCGCAGCGCCGAGAGGAACTCGTCGGCGCTGGGTCTGAGGGCGATCAGCTCGGCTATCTCACGCTTCATCTCGCGGATCGGCAGGTTCAGTTCGCGTGTCCAGTAGTCCAGGCAATACCAGGTGAGCTTGCCGACGTGTTCGTTGAACAGCGGCGCGAGCTCCAGTTCGGCCATGGCGCGGCTGATGCCGTGCAGTTCGGCATAGCGCTGCGGCAGCAGCTCGAGCCAGAAGTGATTGTCGAAGTGAAGATCCAGCAGAGTGCCGTCCATGTCGAGCAGGACGGTATCGATGTCGGGCCAGGGCAGAGTGGCGATCATGGCGGCTCAAGTGACCTAGTGAGGGCGGGCAGGGCGTTCAGCTGGTCGCAAAGCGCTCACGGCCAGTGCAGGAACACGGGTTATGATAGCCGCTCGCGTTTCCAGGAGTTCCCCATGCGCCAGAAACCCACCGTGCTCGCCCGTGAAATCGTCGCCAGCAGCCGCCTGTTCCGCGTCGAGGAATTGCAGTTGCGCTTCTCCAACGGTGTGGAACGCACCTACGAGCGCCTGGTCGGCAAGGGCAGCGGCTACGGAGCGGTGATGATCGTGGCGCTGGCCGACGCCGAGAATGCGCTGCTGGTCGAGGAGTACTGCGGCGGTACCGACAGCTACGAGCTGTCGCTGCCCAAGGGGCTGATCGAGCCGGGCGAGGATGTGCTGGAAGCGGCCAACCGCGAGCTGAAGGAGGAGGCCGGTTTCGGCGCCCGGCGTCTGGAGCTGCTCACCGAGCTGTCGCTGTCGCCCGGCTACATGAGCCAGAAGATCCAGGTGGTACTGGCGCGCGATCTCTACCCGGAGCAGCTGCCCGGCGACGAGCCGGAGCCGATGCGCCTGGAGCAGGTCAGCCTGCATGAGCTGTCGAGCCTGGTGCAGCATCCGCAGTTCAGCGAGGGGCGCGCGCTGGCCGCGCTGTATCTGGCGCGGGATCTTCTCACCCAGCGTGGGGAGTTCGGCCAATGAGTCATCCCTACCTGTCGGCAGTGATCGATCTGGTGCGTCAGGCTGGCGAGGCGATCCTGCCGCACTGGCGCAGCGAACTGGAGGTGCAGGCCAAGGCCGATGCCTCGCCGGTGACGGCGGCGGACATGGCGGCTCATCATGTGTTGCTGGACGGGCTGCAGGCCTTGGACGGCAGCATCCCGGTGCTTTCCGAAGAAGATTGCGCGGTGCCGCTGGCCGAGCGCGCCGGCTGGACGCGCTGGTGGCTGGTCGACCCGCTGGACGGCACCAAGGAATTCATCGCCGGCAGCGAGGAATTCACCGTCAACGTGGCGCTGATCGAGCAGGGCGAGGTTCGCTTCGGTGTGGTTGGCATTCCGGCGTCCGGGCGCTGCTATTACGGCGGCAAGGATTTCGGCGCCTGGCGCAGCGAGGCCGATGGCGCGACGCAGCCCTTGCGCGTGCGGCCGCATCCCGTCGGGAGCTTTACCGTGGTGGCCAGCCGGCGCCACAGCAGCCCGGCGCAGGAGCGGCTGCTGGACAGCCTGCGCGGACGCTTTGGTGAGCTGGCGCTGGCCAATGTCGGCAGCTCGCTGAAGTTCTGTCTGCTCGCCGAGGGCTCGGCGGACTGCTATCCGCGGCTGGCGCCGACGTCGCAATGGGACACAGCGGCGGCACAGGGGGTGCTGGAAGGTGCCGGTGGCGAGGTGCTGGAGGTGGCAGGTGCGCCGCTACGCTACGAGGCGCGGGAGACGTATCTCAATCCATCGTTCCTGGCGCTTCCGGCCGGCGCGGACTGGCGCGAGATGCTGATCGAGCTGGCCAACCGCAGCTGACCGCGCTACGCCCGAGGCAGGATCAGCAGGGCTGCGCCGCTCAGGCGCAGCCGAGCAGTTACTTGTGCAGCACGAACTGCCCGGTGAAGCGCACGGCGTCGCGACCGTCGGAGGCGAGGATGCGGCTGTGCAGCTCGAGGCGCGAGCGCCCGCGCCGGCGGTAGATCGACTCGAAACGTTCCCAGGCCTCGGGGCTCGGTGCCGAACAGATGGCCATGGCGTCGTCGACCACCGGCAGCGGGTATTCGATCTTGCCTTCGTGGATGACGATGTGGCCGTCTTCGATGCCGGCTTCGCGCAGGCGCAGATGCAGCCAGCCCCAGCCTGCCAGTACGGCGGCGCAGTAGAGGCTGCCGCCGAACATGCTGCTCTTGTGGTTGATGTTCGGCTGCAGCGGGACCTGCAGGCGCAGCTCGTGGTTTTCCCACTGCTCGACACGCAACCCGAGCGAGCGGGTCAGCGGAATGTCGTGGTGAAGGATGGCTTCCAGGTAGCGGCTATCGCGGCTCATGCCGGGCAGGTTCCTAAATGTTACGAAGATACAGACAGACGCCAAGCATGACTCCTGAGTCACGGTTTGGCCAGTCCGTTCACGGCATTTGCCCGGCCCGGTAGAGGTCGCTGTGCGGCGGTGTTCCGGATCGGTGCCCGGCGCGCTGTCGGCGGCGTTCGCTGGTGCGCCGCTCAGCCACCGCTCTTGCTGCGATAGGCGCAGTAGCCGGGGCGTGGCCCGATGCGCGGATGGTTGCGGCAGGTGTCCGGCCGCTTGGCATAGACCGTGCAGAGGCGCGTCTTGCGGTCCAGATAGAGGCAGTCGCCATTGGTCAGGCGCGTCAGCGTGAAGATTTCGTGCTTGTGATTGAAGTGCTCGACGATGCCCGCCTTGCTCAGGCGCTTGGCGATGTTCTTCGCCGGCTCGTCGCGCTCGAAGGCATCGACCAGTTCCAGGCGGATCAGGTCGTCGATGCGCACTTCCACCGGCAGGGTGCAGCAGGTCGCGTGGCAGTCACGGCACAGGCCGGCGCTGTAGCGTACCCAGGTTTCCAGGCGTTCCGGGTCGGCGGAGGCGATCAGTCTTGTCTTCACGGGATGTCTTCAGGTGCGGTTGGGCGCGCGGATCATAGCGGCTCGCGCGCCGATTACCAGTGCCTTCCGGCGCCGGTGACCGGACAGGCGGTAGCGCAGATGTAAAGGAAACCTGCAACCCTTTTTCAGGAACGCCGAACGGAGGTGAACGGGCGCGGCTGCCGCGAGTCCCTCTTGTGTGTCTTCGCTAACCGAGGTCTGTCCATGACGCAGGAATCAGCCAACGCCACTGCCCAAGAAGTCGCCGCTTTCCGTGAGCGGGTTTTGCGCAAGCTCACCTACTCGGTGGGCAAGGATCCGGAGAACGCCTCCGACTATGACTGGTTCCATGCGGTCGCCCTGGCGACCCGCGACAGCACCATCGATCGCTGGATGGATTGCACGCGCGAGGCCTATACCGGCGGGCAGAAGCGGGTCTACTACCTCTCCCTGGAGTTCCTGATCGGCCGTCTGCTGGTGGACAGCCTGAGCAACCTGGGCCTGTTCGAGGTGGCGCGGGAGGCGCTGGCCGGACTGGACGTGGACATCGATCGCATCCGCCTGCTGGAGCCGGACGCGGCGCTCGGCAATGGCGGCCTCGGGCGGCTCGCGGCCTGCTTCATGGAAAGCATGGCCACCCTTGGCGTGGTGTCCCATGGCTACGGCATCCGTTATGACCATGGCCTGTTCCGCCAGGCGATCGTCGATGGCTGGCAGCACGAACAGACCGAGACCTGGCTGGATTTCGGCAACCCCTGGGAGTTCGAGCGCTCCGAGGTCAAGTACCTGATCGGCTTCGGCGGCAGTGTCACGGCGACCACCAACGAGCAGGGTGAGGTTCAGCATTTCTGGCACTGGGCCGAAGGCGTGCGCGCGATCGCCTATGACACGCCCATCGTCGGCTGGCGTGGTGCCGGGGTGAACACGCTGCGCCTGTGGCGCGCGCGGCCGGAAGCGGACTTCCACCTGGCGCGCTTCAACGCTGGCGATCACATCGGCGCCGCGGCGGAAGAGGCGCGTGCCGAGAGCATCTCGCGGGTGCTCTATCCGGCCGACAGCACCGAGGCGGGGCAGGAGCTGCGTCTGCGCCAGGAGTACTTCTTCGTCGCCGCTTCGCTGCAGGACCTGCTGCGCCGCCATCTCAAGCAGCGTGGCTCACTGGACAGCCTGCCCGAGTACACCTCGATTCAGCTCAACGATACCCACCCGGCCATCGCCGTGGCCGAGCTGATGCGGCTGCTGGTCGATGTGCACAGCTACGAATGGCAGCATGCCTGGAGGCTGACCACCGCCACCCTGTCCTACACCAACCACACCCTGCTGCCCGAGGCGCTGGAGACCTGGCCGGTGGGGCTGATGGAGCGGCTGCTGCCACGGCACATGCAGATCATCTACCTGATCAACGCCTACCATCTGGACAACCTGCGCGAGCGCGGCATCCACGACGCCGAGCTGCTGCGTTCGGTATCGCTGATCGAGGAGGACCATGGCCGCCGGGTACGCATGGGCAACCTGGCCTTCCTCGGTTCGCACAGCACCAACGGCGTGTCGGGGCTGCACACTCAGCTGATGCGCAAGACCGTGTTCACCGACCTGCATCGCCTCTATCCGCAGCGGATCAACAGCAAGACCAATGGCATCACGTTCCGCCGCTGGCTCTATCAGGCCAATCCGCAGCTGACCCAGTTGCTGGTGGAGCATCTCGGTGAGGAGGTCCTCGACGAGCCGGAAACCCGCCTGCGCCAGCTCGAGCCCTATGCCGAACAGGCGGCCTTCCGCCAGCGCTTCGCCGAACAACGGCTGGCCAACAAGCGCCATCTGGCCAATGTGATCCAGGAGCGGCTGGGCATCAGTGTCGATCCGACCGCGCTGTTCGACGTGCATGTCAAACGTATCCACGAGTACAAGCGCCAGCTGCTCAACCTGCTGCACACCGTGGCGCTGTACCAGGCCATCCGCTCCGATCCGGGTGGCAACTGGGTGCCACGGGTGAAGATTTTCGCCGGCAAGGCGGCGGCCAGCTATCACCAGGCCAAGCTGATCATCAAGCTGACCAACGACATCGCCAATACCATCAACGCCGACCCGACCGTGCGCGGGCTGCTCAAGGTGGTGTTCCTGCCCAACTACAACGTCAGCCTGGCCGAGGACATCATTCCCGCGGCCGACCTGTCCGAGCAGATTTCCACCGCCGGGCTCGAAGCCTCCGGCACCAGCAACATGAAGTTTGCCCTCAACGGCGCACTGACCATCGGCACCCTGGACGGCGCCAACGTGGAAATGAGCGAACAGATCGGCCTTGAACACATGTTCATCTTCGGCCTTACCGCGCAGGAGGTGAATGCGCGCAAGCAGGGCAACGAGTACAACGCCGAGGCCATCATCGCGGGGTCGCATCGTCTCAGCGAAGTGCTGTCGGCGATCCGCGGCGGCGGTTTCTCACCGGGCGATCCGGGTCGCTACGTCGGCCTGGTGGACGGTACCAGCTGGCACGATACCTTCATGGTCTGCGCCGACTTCGAGGCCTACTGGCAGGCCCAGCTGGAGGTCGAAGAGCGCTGGCGCGACCCCGCCCGCTGGTGGCGCTCGTCGGTGCTCAATACCGCGCGCACGGGTTGGTTCTCCTCCGATCGCACCATCCGCGAATACGCCCGGGAGATCTGGAAAGTGATGTAAGTGGCTGGCCCGTCGGCGCTTTTCCGCCGGCGGTCAGCCAGAACCTGCGGGGTGACGCGCTCGTGCTGGCAATCTGCTCGCCGCTGCGCTGAACTCTGCGGGGGGCCGACCGGTCTGAGGGGAGTTAGTTTTCCTACGGCCTGCTAAACTGCGCGGGTTTATCCTTCCTCCGGAGCCATTTCCATGTCACGCGTAACCCTCAGTCGCTACCTCATCGAGCAGACTCGCAGCAACAACACCCCGGCGGATCTGCGCTTTCTCATCGAGGTCGTGGCGCGCGCGTGCAAGGCGATCAGCCACCAGGTTTCCAAGGGCGCGCTGGGCGGCGTGCTGGGCAGCGCCGGCAGCGAGAACGTGCAGGGCGAAGTGCAGAAAAAGCTCGACGTGCTCTCCAACGAAATCCTGCTGGAAGCCAACGAGTGGGGCGGCCACCTGGCCGGCATGGCTTCCGAGGAAATGGACAACGCGTACCAGATTCCCGGCAAATACCCGAAGGGCGCCTATCTGCTGGTCTTCGACCCGCTGGACGGCTCCAGCAACATCGACGTGAACGTCTCGGTCGGCACCATCTTCTCGGTGCTGCGCTGCCCGGATGCCTGCTTCAGCCAGAACGACGCCCTCGGCGAGGAAGCCTTCCTGCAGCCGGGCACCAAGCAGGTCGCCGCCGGTTACGCCATCTACGGCCCGCAGACCATGCTGGTGCTTACCCTTGGCCACGGCGTGATGGGCTTTACCCTCGACCGCGAGCTGGGCAGCTTCGTGCTCACCCACGAGAACCTCTGCGTGCCGCAGAGCACTGCCGAATTCGCCATCAACATGTCCAACCAGCGCCACTGGGAAGCCCCGGTGCAGCGCTACGTCGGCGAGTTGCTGGCCGGCAAGGAAGGCCCGCTGGGCAAGAACTACAACATGCGCTGGATCGCCTCGATGGTCGCCGACGTGCACCGCATCCTCACCCGTGGCGGCATCTTCATGTACCCGCGTGACGCCCGCGAGCCGGACAAGGCCGGCAAGCTGCGCCTGATGTATGAAGCCAACCCGATGTCGATGATCATCGAGCAGGCCGGCGGTGCCGCCACCACCGGTACCCAGCGTATCCTCGAGATCCAGCCGCAATCGCTGCACCAGCGCGTGCCGGTGTTCCTCGGCTCGAAGGAAGAAGTCGAGCGCGTCACCGGCTACCACCAGGGCTGACCGGTGCAGGCGCCCTGGCAGGACTTGCTCCACTGGTGGTTCGGCCAGGGCACCAGCGCAACCGAGATCGCGGCTGAAAAACAGCGGCTCTGGTTCGGCTACCGTCCACAACAGGATGCCGAGGCGCGCGAGCGCTTCGGCGCGCTGGTCGAGCAGGCACTGAACGGCGACCTGCAGGACTGGGCCGAACTGCCCGAGGGCTGGCTGGCCCTGGTGCTGCTGCTTGACCAGCTGCCCCGGATGATCCATCGCGACACCCCGCGGGCCTTCGCCGGCGATGAGCGCGCACAGCAGCTGGTTCGCGATGGTCTTGCCCATGGCGGCGACATGCTGCTCTCGCCGATCCAGCGCGTATTCATCTATCTGGTGCTCGAACACGCGGAGAACCTGGCGGTGCAGGATCTGGCAGTGGCGCACTTCACGGCCCTGCGCGACATTGCCGCCGAGCACGAGCAGGCGCTGTTCCGCGACTTCCTCGACTATGCCGAACGCCATCGGGAGGTCATCTCCCGCTTCGGGCGCTTCCCGCATCGCAACGCCATTCTCGGACGCGACAGCAGCGATGCCGAACAATCGTTCCTGCAGCAGCCAGGTTCGTCGTTCTAGCCCCGTCGCCGTCGTCGTTGGGCTGAGCGCCGCAGAACCCCGCTCTGCAGCGCTGAACTTAAAAAGAAGCAAGGAGCTCGATATGTCATTGCGTACCCTATTGTTGATCGCCTGCACGGTTCTGCTGGCCGCCTGCAGCCCGATCACCCAGGAGAACTTCGCCAAGCTCAAGCCCGGCATGGAACGGGTGGAAGTGGAGAAGCTCTTGGGCAAGCCTTCGGAATGCGCCGGAGCGCTGGGCATGTCCAGCTGTACCTGGGGTGAGAAGAACCGCTTCATCAGCGTCCAGTTCGCCGGCGACAAGGTGATGATGTTTTCCGGCAAGGGGCTGAAGTAAACGCCGAAACCGTCTGGAGATTCCCATGCGTGCGAGTGTCGCCCTGCTGTGCCTGATCCTGTTGAGCGGCTGTGTGGGAGGCGGGCGTGAGCGGCCGCCGGAAACCGTGGGCGAGGTGGATCTGGCGCGCTACCAGGGCACCTGGTACGAGCTGGCGCGCCTGCCGATGTTCTTCCAGCGCGACTGCCTGCGTTCCGAAGCGCACTACCAGCTGCAGGCCAACGGCAAGGTAGCGGTCACCAATCGCTGCGAGACGGAAGATGGCCAATGGCAGGAAGCCAAGGGCGAGGCGGTACCGCAGCAGGCCGGTCGCACCGATCGGCTGTGGGTGCGCTTCGATAACTGGTTTGGCCGTCTGTTCCCGGATCTGACCAAGGGGCATTACTGGGTGCTCTACCTGGATGAAGGGTACAGCACCGCCCTGGTCGGCAGTCCCGACCGCAAATATCTCTGGCTGCTGGCCCGCGATGCCGAGGTCGACCAGGCGACGCGCGCCCGTCTGCTCAGCGAGGCCGAACGCAGGGGCTACGACACCTCTGAGCTGATCTGGCGCCAGTGAGGTGGCCTGCAACCGGTGCTGCTCACTGCCACTGCAGACGCGCCAGTTGCCAGCTGCCGTTCTCCTGTCGCCACTCCAGCCTGACCTGATAGTGCCCGGCCTGCTGCGGCAGCAGGGCCTCGGCACCGGTCAGCGCGACCTGCGCCTCGGTATGGCCGCGGTCCGGGTAGGTTGCATCGATCCAGCTGCGCTGGCTCAGGGCGATCACCCGGACGTTGCGATGGCGGATGAACATCAGCGTCGCCGTGCGCCGGGCCCAGTCGCGATCGTACTGCTGCTGGGCCTGGAAATCGGCGTGCAGCAGTGCCATCAGCTCTCCGGTCTGCTTGCTTTCCAGGCTCGCCTGCAGCTGCTCTGCCGCCTGCTGCAACGCCGCCTGCGGATCGTCCCGACCGCAGCCGACAAGTGCCAGCAATACCGCCAGCGCCGCTATTTTCCATGCTGACATGCTCAACTCCCCGAACCTCGCTATGATGCCGCAAACGTCATGCGGGCCGGCCGGCCCGCCGCAGATCAGGAGTGTGCCATGCAGACCTTGTATCCGGAGATCAAACCCTACGCCCGGCACGAGCTGGCGGTGGAAGAACCGCATGTGCTCTACGTCGACGAGAGTGGATCGCCGGATGGCCTGCCCGTGCTGTTCGTCCATGGCGGCCCTGGCGGTGGCTGCGATGCCATCAGCCGGCGGTTCTTCGATCCGAGCCTCTATCGCATCATCACCTTCGACCAGCGGGGCTGCGGTCGCTCGACGCCGCATGCCAGCCTGGAGAACAACACCACCGCGCACCTGATCGCCGACATGCAGCACATCCGCGAGCATCTGGGCATCGACAAATGGGTGCTGTTCGGCGGCTCCTGGGGTTCGACGCTGTCACTGGCCTATGCCCAGGCCTTTCCCGAGCACGTGCACGCGCTGATTCTGCGTGGCATCTTCCTCTGCAGGCCGGAAGACCTGTCCTGGTTCTATCAGGAAGGCGCCAGCCGGCTGTTCCCGGATTACTGGCAGGACTTCGTCGCGCCGATTCCGCCCGAGGAGCGCGACGATCTGATGCAGGCGTTCTACCGCCGGCTCACCGGCAGCGACCAGATCGCCCAGATGCATGCGGCCAAGGCCTGGTCATGCTGGGAAGGCCGCACGGCGACGCTGCGACCCAACCCCAACGTCGTCGAGCGTTTCGCCGATCCGCACCGGGCATTGTCGATGGCGCGCATCGAGTGCCACTACTTCGTCAACCAGGCCTTTCTCGAACCCGACCAGTTGCTGCGCGACATGCCGAAGATCGCCCATCTGCCAGGGATCATCGTGCATGGTCGCTACGATGCCATCTGTCCGCTGGACAACGCCTGGGCACTGCACCAGGCCTGGCCCAACAGTGAGCTGCAGATCATTCGCGATGCCGGACACTCGGCTGCGGAGGTCGGCATCGCCGATGCGCTGGTCCGCGCGACCGGCGAGATCGCCCACCGCCTGCTCGACCTGCCGCCGGCGGATGCCGAATGAAGGGTCTGATCCAGCGGGTCCGCCACGCGCGGGTCGAGGTGGCCGGCGAGATAGTCGGTGCCATCGATCAGGGCTTGCTGGTGCTGGTCGGGGTCGAGCGCGAGGACGACCAGGCGCGCGCCGACAAGCTGCTGCACAAGCTGCTCAACTACCGTGTGTTCGGCGACGAGCAGGGCAAGATGAACCGGTCGCTGAAGGACATCGGCGGCGGCCTGCTGCTGGTGTCGCAGTTCACCCTTGCCGCGGACACCCGCAGCGGCCTGCGCCCGAGCTTCTCCAGTGCAGCGCCGCCTGCCCACGGCGAGGCGCTGTACGACTACCTGCTGGCGCGTGCCCGCGACCAGCATCCAGAGGTGGCCTGTGGGCGTTTCGGCGCCGAGATGCAGGTGCACCTCGTCAACGACGGGCCGGTGACGTTCCTCCTCGAAAGCTGAGTGTCAGTGGCGGACCGGCTCCAGATCGTTGTCGCGCAACCAGGTGATGGCGTATGCGCGCAGCTGCACCGTCTGGTAGCGCAGCCAGGCTTCCCTGACCTCGGGAAAGTCTTCCAGTTTGAAGTCGAAGGTACGTAGCGGCTTGCGGCCCTTGAGTGCATTGCTCAGGACCGCATGGGCGATGGGATCGTGCTGGGTGAACAGGAAGGCCTCGCGCATGGCGATCGATTGGGCGAGGTCCAGTGGTTCGATGTGCAGGTAGCGATCGTCCTTGACGTCGTACTTGTCCATGGCTCCGGGGGGCGGATCGCCGGGAAAGATGGCGCGGATCTCGCCACTTTCCAGGTCCAGGTAGTATTCGGCGATGTCGCGCCCGTCCAGAGCGAATTCCAGACGGTGCATGTCGATGGTCAGTGGTCGCATGGCAAGAACGGCTCTTTTTAGGGATTCGTTGAAATGTCTAGGCCGCGGCGCAGACGCGCCGAAGCGTGAGCAGTCCCAATCTCTGACTCTCTCGCACCGGGTGGGTGCGCTACGTTCATCGGAGTGCCGTCTGCGTCGGTCGTCGCGCCCGTCGCGGGTGCAGCGCTGCGCCGCCTCCAGGCGGCGCTAGAACAACCTGGCCAGCAGGGCGCTGACCGCCGTCTCCACGCGCAGAATGCGTTCGCCCAGCTGCACCGGTTGCAGTCCGGCGGCGGTGAATTTCTCCACCTCGTAGGGAATCCAGCCGCCTTCCGGACCGATCGCCAGGGTGACCGACCCCCCGACCGCGCGTGGGCAGGCCGGGAAATCGCCGGGATGACCGACCAGCCCGCAGGTACCTGCCGCGAGCTGCGGCAGACGATCCTCGACGAACGGCTTGAAGCGTTTTTCGATGATGACCTCGGGCAGCACGGTGTCGCGCGCCTGTTCGAGGCCGAGGATCAGCTGTTCACGGATGGCGACCGGCTCGAGGAAGGGCGTCTGCCAGAAGCTCTTTTCCACCCGGTAGCTGTTGAGCAGGACCAGTCGTGGCACGCCCATGGCAGCGACGGTCTGCAGCACCCGGCGCAGCATCTTCGGTCGTGGCAGTGCCAGCAGCAGGGTCACCGGCAGCTTGGCCGGCGGCGGCTGGTCGAAGCTCACCTGCAGCTCGGCCTCGGTGGCGTCCAGGCGCAGCAGCCGACCGCTGCCCATCTGGCCGCCGAGCCGGCCGACCCTGAGGCTCTCATTGACTTCGACGCGGTGCACGTCGCGCATGTGGGTCAGGCGGCGGTCGCGCAGCCGTACCCGGTCGGCGGCGACGAAGTCGCCTTCCTCGAGCAGCAGAAGGTTCACGGGCGTGGTGCGGGCGGCTGGTCGCCGGATGGCGGGACGTCATCCTCGGCATCGCCGCGGAAATGCTCCTCGCGCTTTCGGATCATGCTGCCGCAGATCACGCCGGCTTCGAACAGCAGCCACATGGGCACGGCCAGCAGCGACTGTGAGAACACATCCGGCGGTGTCAGCACCATGCCGACGGCAAAGCAGCCAACGATCACATAGGGGCGGCTCTTGCGCAGGGTGGCAACGTCGACGATGCCGACCCAGATCAGCAGGAAGGTCGCCACCGGGATTTCGAAGGCCACGCCAAAGGCGAAGAACAGCGTGAGGACGAAGTCCAGGTACTGGCCGATATCGGTCATCATCGACACGCCTTCGGGCGTCACGCTGGCGAAGAAGCCGAACATGATCGGGAACACCACGAAATAGGCGAAGGCCATGCCGGCGTAGAACAGGAAGATGCTCGACACCAGCAGCGGCACGGCGATGCGTTTCTCGTGCTTATACAGGCCGGGAGCGATGAACCCCCAGATCTGGTGCAGGATGATCGGCATCGAGAGGAACAACGCGACCATCAGGGTCAGCTTGAATGGCGTCAGGAACGGCGAGGCGACGCCGGTGGCGATCATCGTCGCGCCTTCGGGGAGGTAGGCCCGCAGCGGCGCGGCGACCAGCGCGTAGATCTGTTGCGAGAAGTAGAAAAGCCCGGCGAAGAGCAGGGCGATGGCCACCACGCAGCGCAGCAGGCGCTTGCGCAGCTCGGTCAGGTGCGCGACCAGCGGCATTTCCTGGTCGTCGATGGAAGGCTTGCTCATGGTTCGGATGGTCTGTCGGAGCGAAGGGGCTGAGCGGTCTCGTTGCTCGGCGCGGGCGGGTTCGCAGCGGGCGTCACCGTATCGCCGGGACTGCTGCTCGCGGCATTCGCGGGCTGGCCGGCGCCCTCGCTGGGGGTCGACGGCGGCGTGGCGGCCGGGTTGCTGGCGGGCGGCGGCATGATGCTCTGCTTCATCTCCCGCTCCAGGTCGAGGATGCGCTCGTTGTGCAACTGCCGGCGGATCTCGTCGGCGCCGATTTCGCGCTCCACTTCGGCCTTGATGTTGCTGAAGCTGCGCTTCAGCCGGCCAACCCAAAGCCCGGTGGTCCGCACCGCACCCGGCAGGCGCTCCGGGCCGAGCACCATCAGCGCCACCAGGCCGACCAGTAGCAGTTCGGTGAAACCGATATCGAACATCAGGACGTGCTCACATCAATAGAGAGAGCGGTCGCGCAGCAACTGCGCGCCCGCGTCGAGCCAGGGACTAGTCTTTCTTGGTCGGTTCTTCGACCTTGCGCGCCTGCGCATCGATGGTGTGATTCTGCTTGTCTTCCACGCCAGGCTTTTCCTCGTCGGTGCCCATGGATTTGCGGAAGCCCTTGATCGCATCACCGAGGTCGGAGCCCAGGCCCTTGAGGCGCTTGGTGCCGAACAGCATGATGACGATGAGCAGGATGATCAGTAGTTGCCAGACGCTGATGCCGCCAAAACCCATGGTGATATCTCCGATGTGAATCAGGTTTGCGGACGCGCGGCTTTTTCCGCGTGTCCGGAGAGACCGAAGCGTCGATCCAGTTCATCCAGCACGGCCTGCGGGTGCTGGCCGAGGGCAGCGAGCATGACCAGGCTGTGGAACCAGAGATCGGCGGTTTCGTAGATCAGGTCGCTGGAGTCGCCACTGACGGCGGCATCCTTGGCGGCGAGTATGGTTTCCACCGATTCCTCGCCGACCTTCTCGAGAATCTTGTTCAGGCCCTTGTGATACAGGCTGGCGACGTAGGAACTGTCCGGCGCCGCGCCCTTGCGGGCCTCCAGCACCTCGGCCAGGCGGGTGAGGGTGTCACTCATGCTTGTGCTCCGCGTAGATGGCGTGCGGGACCTTGAGCACCGGCTCGACGACTTTCCAGGCGCCGTTCTCGAACACGCGGTAGAAGCAGCTTTCGCGACCGGTGTGGCAGGCGATGCCGCCGATCTGCTCGACCATCAGGATGATCACGTCGGCATCACAGTCCAGGCGCAGCTCGTGCAGTTGCTGCACATGTCCGGACTCCTCGCCCTTGCGCCACAGCTTGCCACGCGAACGTGACCAGTAGATGGCGCGGTTTTCCTGTGCGGTCAGCTGCAGCGCCTCGCGATTCATCCAGGCCATCATCAGCACGCGACCGGTCTTGTGGTCCTGGGCAATCGCCGGGACCAGGCCATCGGCGTTCCAGTTGATTTCGTCCAGCCAGTTCATCGGATTCTCCGCTCAATGCGTCAAGTGTGCCAGCCCCCACCAGCGATGGCTATCGGCGCACCACGATGAAGGTGCCGGCGACGAGCATGATCCAGGCCGGCCAGGCGTTGAGGGCGGTAAAGCTCTCGGCGCCGGCGGCGAGCGTTGCGCCGCTGCCGAGCAGGATCGCGCCGACCAGTCGCAGCGGCCAGTGGCGGCGCTCGCGCCATGGTGGCGGCGGGTTGTTGGCGTGGGGATGCGACATGCGTTCGAGCAGTTCGCGGGTCATGTGCGCCAGGTGCGGCAGCTGTTCGATCTGCGCCTGGGCATTCTTCAGCAGCTGGCGCGGGCCCATGCGCTCGCGCATCCAGCGCTCGAGGTAGGGCTGGCCGGTGCTCCAGAGGTCGAGATCGGGATACAGCTCGCGGCCAAGGCCCTCGATATTGAGCAGGGTCTTCTGCAGCAGCACCAGTTGCGGCTGCACCTCCATGTTGAAGCGCCGCGCCACCTGGAACAGACGCACCAGCAGCTGACCGAAGGAGATGTCCTTCAGCGGCTTCTCGAAGATCGGCTCGCAGACGGTACGGATCGCCGCCTCGAACTCGTTGACCTTGGTTTCCGCCGGTACCCAGCCCGAGTCGATGTGCAGCTGCGCCACCTTGCGGTAGTCGCGTTTGAAGAAGGCCATCAGGTTGCGCGCCAGGTAGTCCTGGTCTTCCGGCGTCAGGCTGCCGACGATGCCGAAGTCCACTGCGATGTACTGCGGGCTCCAGGGCTGGTGGGTACTGACGAAGATGTTGCCGGGGTGCATGTCGGCATGGAAGAAACTGTCGCGGAACACCTGGGTGAAGAAGATCTCCACGCCGCGTTCGGCCAGCTGGCGCATGTCGGTGTTCTGCCGTGCCAGACCGGCCATGTCTGTCACCGGTACGCCATAGATGCGCTCCATGACGAGCACTTGCGACCGGCAATAGTCCCAGTACACCTGCGGCACGTAGAGCAGTGCCGAGCCCTCGAAGTTGCGCCTGAGCTGGCTGGCGTTGGCCGCTTCGCGCAGCAGGTCGAGCTCGTCGTAGATGGTCTTGGCATAGTCGTCGACCACTTCCACCAGGTGCAGGCGGCGTGCGTCGATGGAGATGCGTTCGGCGGTATTGGCCAGCATGAACAACCAGGCCAGGTCCTGGCTGATGATCGGCTTGAGGTTCGGCCGTACCACCTTGACCACCACTTCCTCGCCGGAACGCAGCTTGGCGGCATGCACCTGGGCCACGGACGCGGAGGCCAGCGGTTTGCTGTCGAAGCGGGCGAACAGTTCGCCGACCGGGGCACCCAGCTGCTGCTCGATCAGCGCCGTGGCGACGGCCGAGTCGAATGGGGGTACTCGGTCCTGCAGCATCGCCAGTTCTTCGGCGATATCCGGCGGCAGCAGGTCGCGACGGGTCGAGAGAATCTGCCCGAACTTGATGAAGATCGGCCCCAGCCCTTCCAGCGCCAGGCGCAGGCGCGCGCCCCGCGACAGCGCGCTGCGCCGCCGCGGAACCCAGCGCCAGGGCAGCAGATAGCTGGTGCCGCGCAGCCACCAGGGCATCGGCAGATCGAGGATGATGTCATCGAGGCGGTAGCGGATCACCACCAGCAGGATGCGGAACAGGCGGCGTGCGGCGGCGAACAGCTTCATTCGGAGCGATCTGGATTCAGGTTGAGGGCGAGGCGCTCGATGCGCGCCTCGAGTCGGTCGAGGGCGAGTTTCATGTCATCCAGTTCGTCGAAGCGCGCCTGGGCTTCGGCCTGGCCGACCAGCGTGCGTGACTCTTCGCTGAGATAGTCGGCCAGATCCTGGCGCAGCGAGCCGGCGCTGTCGCGCAGCCAGTCCAGCGGGTTGCGCAGGCTGGAGCCGAGCAGCTGTGCACCGACCGGACCGAGCCAGCGGGAAATCTCGTACTCCCAGTCCAGCTCCAGGTCCTGCAGCACCTCCGCGAGGTTCATCAGCAAGCCGCTGTCGCCCTCGATCTCGACGTCCGGACCATGCAGCACCGCGGTCTTGTTGCGGCTGACGGCCAGGCGCAGCAGGCTGCTCGCCGGCGCGCGCAGCCGGCAGTCGGCGTCGCTACCCCAGGTGCCGGCCAGACGCAGTCCTTCATCGTCGGCGAGGATGAACAGGCGCCAGGCCGGGGCCGTGCAGTCGATCTCGATGACCCGGCCACTCAGGCGCGCCAGCCGCGGCAGTGCGGTCGGGTCCAGACGCAGGACGCGATTGATGCCGCGCTCGGCGCCGGCCAGCAGGGCAGCGCGCAGCATCAGGGCTTGATGCCGCGGTGCAGGGCGACGATGCCGCCGGTCATGTTGTGGTAGCTGACGCGCTCGAAACCGGCAGCTTCCATCATGCCCTTGAGGGTTTCCTGATCCGGGTGCATGCGGATCGACTCGGCCAGGTAGCGGTAGCTGTCGGCATCGTTGGTGATCAGCTTGCCCATCATCGGCAGCAGGCTGAACGAGTAGGCATCGTAGGCCTTGGAGAACAGCTGGTTGGTCGGCTTGGAGAATTCCAGTACCAGCAGCCGGCCGCCCGGCTTGAGCACGCGCAGCATCGAGGCGATGGCGTCTTCCTTGTGGGTGACGTTGCGCAGGCCGAAGGCGATGGTGACCACGTCGAAATAATTGTCCGGGAAGGGCAGCTTCTCGGCATCGGCCTGGACGAACCTGACGTTGCCGGCCACGCCCTTGTCCAGCAGCTTGTCGCGGCCGACCTTGAGCATCGAGGCATTGATGTCGGCCAGCACCACTTCACCCGTGGGGCCGACGATGCGGGAGAACTGGCGGGTCAGGTCGCCGGTGCCGCCGGCGATGTCCAGAATCCGATTGCCGTGGCGCGCGCCGGACAGCTCGATGGTGAAGCGCTTCCACAGTCGGTGGATGCCGCCGGACATCAGGTCGTTCATCAGGTCGTACTTGGCGGCAACGGAATGGAACACCTCGGCCACCTTCTGCGCCTTCTGGCTTTCCGGCACGTTCTTGTAGCCGAAATGGGTGGTCGGTTCTGCGTCATGCGCTTTGCGAGGATCGGTCATGTCACTTTCACCCGAAGAATGTGCCCGGCATTCTAAACCTAAAAAGGCGGCTGATAAGCGTCGAGCAGGTGGCGGCCGGCAAAAGGTCTAGCGGCGACATGTCGCAGGGTCGAGCTCGGGGTGCCGCGGAGCAGACTTGCCACTTTGCTATAGTGCGCGCCTTTTCGGGCGCAGCCAGGAGCCGTCATGGCGCAGATCATCGTCGAACGTTCCCACAACCTCGGCCGCGACGCGGCCCGCGAAAAGGCCGACGAGCTCGCCGCACGCCTGGCCCGCGAGTTCGGCGTGAGCTGTCAGTGGCAGGGTGATGTGCTGGCGGTCAGGCGCAGTGGCGCGGACGGGCGCATCGAAGTGCGCGAGGACAGCGTGAAGGTGCTGCTCAACCTCGGCCTGCTGCTTTCGGCCATGGGCAGCAGCATTCAGGGCCAGATCGAGCGGGCACTGGACAAGGCGCTGGCCTGAACGGCGGCGCAGGGCCACGTGGCCCTGCGCCTGGCAGTCAGAGGCGGAAGCGGCCGATCTGCTGCTGGAGCGCGTTGCCCAGCTGGGCCAGTTCGGTGCTGGCGCGCGCCGTCTCGTCACTGGCGGTGGCGGTTTGCAGGGAAATGTCACGCACGCTGACCACGCTGCGGTTGATCTCCTCGGCCACGGCGCTCTGCTGCTCGGCCGCCGCCGCGATCTGCTGGTTCATGCTCTGGATGGTCGACACGGTACGGGCGATGACGCTCAGGGCGTCTCCGGCCCGGCGGGTCAGTTCGACCGTGCTGTCACTCAGCTGCTGATTGTCGCGCATCAGTTGGCTGGCGCTCTGGGCACTGTTCTGCAGGGTGCCGATCAGCTTCTCGATCTCCTCGGTCGATTGCTGGGTGCGTTGCGCCAGGGCGCGTACTTCGTCTGCCACCACGGCGAAGCCGCGGCCGGCTTCACCAGCCCGCGCCGCCTCGATGGCGGCATTGAGCGCCAGCAGATTGGTCTGCTCGGCGACTGCCTTGATCACGTCCAGCACACTGCCGATGGCATCGCTGTCGCGGCGTAGGTGCTCCATCGCCTCGCCGGTATTGGCGACCTGCATCGCCATGCGCTCGATCTGGGCGACGGCGTCGCCTGCTAGCTTCTCGCCCTGTACCGCCTGCTGGTCCGCTTCGGCAGTGGCCTGTGCGGCATCGACCGCATTGCGCGCCACTTCCTGAACGGTGGCGGCCATCTCGTTCACCGCCGTGGCCACCTGATCGGTCTCCTGGCGCTGATCGTTGACGCCGGCGCTGGTCTGCTCGGTGACGGCAGACAGCTCCTCGGCAGCGGCGGCGATCTGCGTCGAGCTGTCGCCGATGCTGCCGATCAGCTTGCGCAGACTCTGGCGCATGTCCTGCATCGCGCTTTCCAGCTGGCCCAGCTCGTCGCGGCGTTGCGCGCTGTCCTGGCCGGAGAGGTCGCCGTCGGCGATGCGCCGGGCCATGGCCAGGGTGTGGCGCAACGGCAGAATGATCTGGCGGGCGATGAACCAGGCCGCGAGCAGGCCGAGCAGTGCACTGGCGAAGGCGGTCAGCATCGTCTGGATGCGCGCCTGCTGCGTTTCGCCGAGCATCTTGGTCTGCTGGTTGCGGTACAGATTGCCGTTGATTTCCAGCAGACCGCCGATTTCGGAGGCCAGCGCCGTGCGAGCCTGGATGGTCGCATCCATGCCGACCTTGAAGGTCTCGATCGCTGCACGGTAGCGCTGCAGGGCGCTGGTCATGCGGTCGAGATGGCTGTGTTGATCGACGGGTAGCAGGCCGCGCAGCAGATCGGCCTGTTCACGGGAGCGATCGAGGCCGGCATAGGCGAGCTGCGCAGACTCTTCGGTGTGCTGGAAGATGTAGCCACGCACCAGGTAGCGGCTCTCCAGTACGCGCCGGGTTAGTTCGGCGAGGGCGCGGGCCTGCTGTACGACGAGCGGGTCGTCGGCGGACTGTTCGAGGGTCTGGTAGATCTGCTCTTCCAGTTCGCCGAGCGCCTTGAGGGCCTCGCCGGCGCTGCTGACCATCACGCCCCGGCTCTGTTCGCGGCTTTCGCGGGCCTGCTTCAGCTCCTGGAAGCTGCGCTCGATGCGCTCGGCATACTGGAGCGCGGAGGCGATGTCGCGCTGGTCATCGGCGGCAGTCAGGGTGGTGCGGATGTCCTGCAGGTGGTTGCGGACTTCGCCGATCTTGCCGGTCACCTGCTGGGCGTGGGCGTCGCTGCCGCTTTGTTCGAACAGGGTGCGTGCGGTATCTACCGCGTAGGAGGCTTCCTGGACCTGGGACAGGCGGGTCTGCTTCTGGTTGCGCTCCAGCAACCCGTTCAGGCTGGTGACGGCGATGGCGGCAACCAGAAGTGTCAGCAGGACCATGAAACCGAAGCCCAGGCCAAGCTTGCGCGTGACGGCCAGGTCGGTGAAAAAGCGGGAGATCATGTGTGAACGCTCCAGAAAGTCGAGGCAGGCGCAGTCGCAAGAACACTGCAGCGAGGCGTCTTGTGCCGGGTCGCCGCATTAGCGGCGCGTAAGTGTCCCTGCACTTAGCGGCCGGCCTCGGAGGTTTCTTAAGCGCTTGTGCGGCTCGGCTGTCGTTTTTCGACCGCAGGGTCGCGCTGTGGTCGTACGGCTCTGGAAGCGGTGGGGCAAGGCATGAAGCAGGCGGGGAGGCGCCTGCGGTTACGACTTTGAATCGGTCAGGCGCGCAAGAGCGGGAGGGTGCAATCCTCGCCGCGGCGGCTCAGAGCATCAGCTTGACCACGGACTCATCGGGGTCGCGGGACTTGCCGGCGGCCGCCAGTGCCGCGAGATAGGCGTCCCATAGCGCCTGCTGATTCAGCGCCAGGCGTTCGAGGTAGTCCCAGGTGTAGAGGCCGCTGTCGTGGCCGTCGCTGAAGGTCAGCTTCAGGGCGTACTGGCCGGCCGGCTCGATCTGCTCCAGCGCGACCTTCAGCTTGCCGGTCTGCAGCACCGGGTTGCCGTGGCCCTGGACTTCCGCCGATGGCGAATGCACGCGCAGGAACTCGGCGGGCAGCACGTAGCGCTCGTCGGCGCCGTATTCCAGTTCCAGCGTTCTGGACGCCTTGTGCAGTTTGATTGCAGTGGGGATGCGCATGCGACGCTCCGGAAAAATCGGCCGTGGCAATGGCCACGGCCGTGACGGTCAGAGGATGTAGCGCGACAGGTCTTCGTCCTGAGCCAGTTCGCCGAGGTGCTCGTTGACGTAGGCGGCGTCGATGCGGATCGGTTCGCCCTGCTGCTTGCCGGCCAGGTCGGCTGCACTGAAGGAGACCTCCTCCAGCAGGCGCTCGAGCAGGGTGTGCAGGCGACGGGCACCGATGTTCTCGGTCTTCTCGTTGACCTGCCAGGCGATCTCGGCGATGCGCTTGATGCCGTCCTCGAGAAACTCGATGTGCAGCCCTTCGGTCTTCAGCAGCTCGCGGTACTGCTCGGTGAGCGCCGCATGCGGCTCGGTGAGGATGCGCTCGAAGTCCTGCGGTGACAGCGCCTTGAGCTCCACGCGGATCGGCAGGCGACCCTGCAGTTCCGGCACCAGGTCGCTGGGCTTGGACAGGTGGAAGGCGCCGGAGGCGATGAAGAGAATATGGTCGGTCTTGACCATGCCGTGCTTGGTGTTGACCGTGGTGCCCTCGATCAGCGGCAGCAGGTCGCGCTGCACGCCCTCGCGGGAGACGTCGGCGCCGCTGGTATTGCCGCGCTTGGCAACCTTGTCGATCTCGTCGATGAAGACGATGCCGTTCTGCTCCACCGCCTCCAGGGCGCGGGCCTTGAGGTCTTCTTCGTTGACCAGGCGCGCGGCTTCCTCGTCGCGGATGAGCTTGAAGGCTTCCTTGATCTTCAGCTTGCGGCTCTTCTTCTTGCCCTTGCCCATGTTGGCGAAGAGGTTCTGCAGCTGGTTGGTCATCTCCTCCATGCCGGGCGGGGCCATGATCTCCACCCCGGCCGGGCTCTCGGCGACCTCGATGTCGATCTCCTTGTCGTCCAGCTGGCCTTCGCGCAGGCGCTTGCGGAACAGCTGCCGGGTGTTGGAATCACCGCTCTGCACCGGCTCTTCGGAAAAGCCTACCGGGCGCGCCGGCGGCAGCAGGGCGTCGAGGATGCGTTCTTCGGCGGCGTCTTCGGCGCGGTGGCGCATCTTGTGCACCTCCTGCTCGCGCAGCATCTTCAGCGCCGCGTCGGCCAGATCGCGGATGATCGATTCGACGTCACGGCCGACATAGCCGACCTCGGTGAACTTGGTAGCTTCCACTTTCAGGAACGGCGCGTTGGCCAGCTTGGCCAGGCGGCGGGCAATTTCGGTCTTGCCGACGCCGGTGGGGCCGATCATCAGAATGTTCTTCGGGGTGACTTCCTGGCGCAGCTCGGCGGGCAGCTGCATGCGCCGCCAGCGGTTGCGCAGGGCGATGGCCACGGCGCGCTTGGCGTCGTCCTGGCCGATGATGTGGCGGTCGAGTTCGTGGACGATCTCGCGGGGCGTCATGGACATGGTGCGGTACTCCGGAACGACAGGCGATTAGACCGCGCTGTCGAGCTCCTCGATGGTCAGGTTCTGATTGGTGAACACGCAGATGCTGCCGGCGATGTTCAGCGCCGTCTCGGCGATTTCCTGGGCCGACATGTCGGCGCCGGCCTTGAGCAGCAGGGCCTTGGCCGCGGCCTGGGCGAAGCCGCCGCCGGAGCCCATGGCGATCAGGTCGTCTTCGGGCTGCACCACGTCGCCGTTGCCGGTGATGATCAGCGAGGCATCCTTGTTGGCCACAGCGAGCATGGCTTCCAGACGGCTCAGGGAGCGGTCGGTGCGCCAGTCCTTCGCCAGCTCGACGGCGGCGCGCACCAGATGGCCCTGGTGCTTCTCCAGCTGACCTTCGAAGCGCTCGAAGAGGGTGAAGGCATCGGCGGTGGCGCCGGCGAAGCCGGCCAGGACCTGGCCGTGATAGAGGCGGCGGACCTTCTTGGCGTTGCCTTTCATGACGGTGTTGCCGAGGGAAACCTGGCCGTCGCCGCCCATGACGACTTTGCCGTTGCGGCGCACTGAAACGATGGTGGTCAAAGGAAAATCTCCACACTGCGGGGCGATGAATGCCCGAATGCGGTTGATATGGGGGACTGCTTCCGGCTTTTCAACGGCTGTCGGCCACGCTTGGTCGACAGCCGTCCTGTCCCCCGGCCCGTGGATGACGGTCAGGCGGGGCCGGGGGCTGCGCTGCCCTGGGGTCGGCCGGGCTGGCGCGGTACCTCGCCGGCCGCACCGGCCGCGATCATCTTGCGCAGCCGGACCGGAATCGACTTGGCCGCCGGCACCTTGCTGCGTTCGGCATGGTGCCAGACCGGCAGCAGGGCGTTGCATTCGGGGTAGTAGCCGGCGCAGCAGCCCTCCGGAATGCTGTACGGCGTCACCCGCAGCGGGCCGACCGCGCGGTGTACGCCGTCATCGACCACGGTGATCGCCTCGATGCGGTCGTTCTCGGCCAGGCCCAGGCGGACGATGTCGTTGCGGTTCATCAGGATCACCGCGCGGGTGCCGTGAATGCCGCGGAAGCGGTCGTCGTACCCGTAGACCGTGGTGTTGAACTGGTCGTTGCTGCGCAGCGTCATCATCTGCAGCACGTCGTGCCGTTCGTGGCCGCCTTCCTCGGTATCCGGGTCCATGCTCAGCGAAGGCGGGTTGATGAAGTTGGCCTTGCCGGTCTCGGTGTCCCAGCGCCGCTGGCTGGCGCCGAGCGGGCGATGGAAGCCGCCGGGTTCCATCATGCGCACATTGAAGTCGTGGAAGATCTCCGGGTAGCTCTCGGCGATGGCGTCGCGGATCAGGCTGTAGTCCGCGACCCAGGCGTCCCAGTCCAGCATCGGGTTGGGCGCGAGCGTGGCCTTGGCCAGTCGCGCGATGATCGCCGGTTCCGATAAGAGCAGTTCGCCAGCCGGCTCGGCGGCGCCGCGCCAGGCCCGGATGCAGCCGGTGCTGTCCTCGGTTGTGTGGCGTTGCTCGCCGGTGGCCTGGCGGTCGATCTCGGTGCGACCGAGGCAAGGCAAGATATAAGACACTTCGCCGGTGATCAGGTGATTGCGGTTGAGCTTGGTCGACACCTGCACCGACAACCGCAGTTTGCGCCAGGCCGGCTCCATCTGCAGGGTGTCAGGAATGGCGCGGACGAAGTTGCCGCCCAGGCCGATGAAGCCGCGGATGCTGCCGTCGAGGATGCCCTCGCAGGCCTCTACCGTATTCACGCCATCTTCGCTCGGCGGCTCGAAACCGAACTGCCGACGCAGGTTGTCCACCGGCACCTTCGCTGCCTTTTCGGTGATGCCGACGGTGCGCTGACCCTGCACGTTGGAGTGGCCGCGCACCGGCAGGATGCCCGCGCCCTCCTTGCCCATGTTGCCGCGCAGCAGGAGCAGGTTGACCAGCATCTGGATGGTCTGCACGCCGTGGCGGTGCTGGGTCAGGCCCATACCATAGGGGGCGATCACCCGCTCGCAGCGGGCATAGGCGGTGGCCGCCGCTTCCATCGCTGCGCGGGTGAGCCCGGAGCGACGCTCCAGCTGCTCCCAGGTGTAGCTGCGGATGCGTGCTTCGAAGGCCTCGAAGCCATGGGTGTGCTGCTCGATGAAGGCGACATCGAGCACCCTCTGGCGCCCTTCGGCGATGGCCAGGTCGTCCATGGTGAACAGCGCCTTGCACATCCCGGCGATGGCCGCCATGTCGCCGCCGATGGCCAGCTGGTGATACTGGGTGCTGATCACCGTGCTGTCCGGCGTCAGCATCTCGCGCGGCGACTGCGGGTTGACGAAGCGCTCCAGGCCGCGCTCACGCAGCGGGTTGAAGGTGACGATCTCGGCCCCGCGCTCGCGCGCGGCCTGCAGTTCATGGAGCATGCGCGGGCTGGAGGTGCCGGTATTCTGGCCGAAGAAGAACAATCCGTCGGTGTGCTCGAGATCGTTCAGGGTGACCGTGGCCACCGGTACGCCAATGCTTTCCGGCAGCGCCACCGAGGTGCTCTCGTGGCACATGTTGGAACTGTCCGGCAGGTTGTTGGTGCCGTACAGGCGCGCCAGCAGGCCATACATGTAGGCCGTCTCCAGCGCCGCACGCCCGGACATGTAGAACACCACCTGGTCGGGATTGTCCATGGCCTTGAGTTCGGCGCCGATCTCGGCGAAGGCCCTGTCCCAGCTGACCGGCTGGTAATGGTCACTGGCGGCATCGTAGCGCAGCGGATGGGTCAGCCGGCCCTGTTGTTCCAGGTCGAAGTCGCTCCAGTTGAGCAGCTCGCTGACGCTGTGCCTGGCGAAGAATTCCGGGCCGCAACGCAACGAGGTGTTTTCCCATGCCGTGGCCTTGGCGCCGTTCTCGCAGAACGACAGCGGCCGCGAGGGGTGCGGCTTGGCCCAGGCGCAGCTGACGCAGGCGAAGCCGTCGATGGGTTTGTTCTGCTTGAGCAGCAGGCCGATGCCGGCCGGCGAGACGCGTTCACGCAGCAGGATGTTGGCGACGGAGTAGGCCGATCCCCAGCCACCGGCCGGTGCACGGTAGGGTTTGAACTTGGTCTGGGACACGTCGTTCCTCCTTTCGCAAGGGAGCTTGTCTGTTTACGACGGGGCCCGCGCCGGATCGTTCAGGGTGCTTTGTCACAAGGTTGTGCGATTCACTCCATGGCGAAACCGTGCTGACGCCAGGCTTCGTACACCGCGACGGCCACGGTGTTGGACAGGTTCAGGCTGCGGCTGTCGGGACGCATCGGCAGGCGCAAGCGCTGCTCGTTGGGGAGGGCATCGCGGATATCTGGCGGCAGGCCGCGGCTTTCGGGGCCGAACAGCAGGGCGTCGCCGCGCCGGTAACGCACCTCGTGGAAGGGCTGCGAGCCCTTGGTGGTGAAGGCGAACAGCCGTGGGCCGTCCGGGTTGGCGGCGTCGATGCCGATCCGCGCGAGGCAGCTCGGCAGATCGGCGTGGCGCTCCAGCGTGGCATATTCGTGATAATCCAGGCCGGCGCGGCGCAGGCGTTTATCGTCCAGCTCGTAACCCAGCGGCTCGATGAGGTGCAGGTGGCAGCCGGTATTGGCGCAGAGCCTGATAATGTTGCCGGTATTGGGCGGTATTTCCGGTTGGAACAGGATCACGTGAAACATGCGCAGCACCGAGGTTGAAGACCGGCGGCATTCTACCGGGGCGAAGGACCCGATGCGCCGCATACGCCGGACCTTTTTCGGTTCGCTGGTGCTGATCGGGCTGCTGGTGGGGCTGATGATCGGCCGGCTCACCGCGCCCGGGCCGGTGCAGCTGGAGGCGGTGCAGGTGCTGCCACAGGGGCTGTCGCTGCGCTTCGACCGCAAGCCGGAGACCTATGACGAGCATCTGGAGGGGGCGTTCGCCCTGTTGTTCCAGGCCGAGGGCGAGGCGCAATCCGGGCAGCTGCAGATCGACGGCATGCCTGTGGCCTGGCGCGTGCAGCAGACCGAGAAGGGCCTGCTGTTGCATCTGGTGGCGGCGCGGCGGCTGCAGGGGCAGTGGCATGGCGCGCGCGGCGACGGCGGCTGGCAGGTGGAGGTCAGCGTGTCGCCCTGGCGACCATGACGGATTCGCACATGGCTGGTGCGTCAGAAAGAAGAACCCCGCCAGTGGCGGGGTTCTTTGTCGCAGGTCGGATCAGCGTCTGATCAGCTGTCGTCGCCGTCGTCGTCATCGCTGCCATCGACGCGCATGCCCAGCTCCTTGATCTTGCGCGTCAGGGTGTTGCGACCCCAGCCAAGCAGCAGCGCGGCATCGCGGCGGCGACCGGCGGTGTGCTTGAGCGCGGTCTCGATCATGATGCGCTCGAAGGCCGGCACCGCCTCGTCGAGCAGGTTGCTCTGGCCGCGCGCCAGGGCCTGATCCGACCAGTTGCGCAGCGCCTGTTCCCAGTTGTGCGCCGGCTGCGCCTCGGCCTGCTGGTTGAGCAGCTCGGGCGGCAGGTCGTCGACATGCACTTCGCGCCCGGACGCCATGACCGTGATCCAGCGGCAGGTGTTCTCCAGTTGGCGCACGTTGCCCGGCCAGGGCAGATGCTGCAGGTATTCCTTGGTTTCCGGCTTGAGCACCTTGGTCTCCACCGACAGCTCCTGCGCGGCGCTGGCGAGGAAGTGTTCGGCCAGTGCCGGAATGTCTTCGCGGCGATCGGCCAGGCGCGGAATGTGGATGCGGATGACGTTCAGCCGGTGGAACAGGTCTTCGCGGAACTTGCCGGCCTGCACCAGGGTTTCCAGGTCCTGGTGCGTCGCGGCGATGATGCGCACGTCGACCCGCACCGGCGTGTGGCCGCCGACCCGGTAGAACTCGCCATCGGCCAGCACGCGCAGCAGGCGGGTCTGGGTCTCGGCCGGCATGTCGCCGATCTCATCGAGGAACAGGGTGCCGCCGTCGGCCTGCTCGAAGCGGCCGCGGCGCTGATTGGCCGCACCGGTGAAGGCACCTTTCTCGTGACCGAACAGCTCGGATTCCATCAGGTCCTTGGGAATCGCCGCCATGTTCAGCGCAATGAACGGCGATGCCGAGCGTGGGCTGTGGCGGTGCAGCGCATGGGCCACCAGCTCCTTGCCGGTACCCGATTCGCCATTGATCAGCACGGTGATGTTGGAATGGCTGAGGCGGCCGATGGCGCGGAACACCTCCTGCATCGCCGGTGCCTCGCCGATGATCTCCGGTGTGTGATGACGGTTGGCCGGCTGCTGCTGGTTCTGCTGTTCCTGGGCGTGCTGGTTGGCGCGCTTGACCAGCGACACGGCGTCGTCGACGTCGAACGGCTTGGGCAGGTACTCGAAGGCGCCGCCCTGGTAGGAAGCCACCGCGCTGTCCAGGTCGGAGTGCGCGGTCATGATGATCACCGGCAGGCGCGGGTACTGCTCGCGGATCTGCGAGAGCATGTCCAGGCCGCTGAGGCCGGGCATGCGGATGTCGGAGATGATCACATCCGGCTGCTGGCGGGCGAGGCGGGCCAGCACGCTGTCAGCGCTGTCGAAGCTCTGCGTGGCCATGCCTTCCTGTTGCAGGGCCTTTTCCAGGACCCAGCGGATGGAGCGGTCGTCGTCGACGATCCAGACGTTTTCGCTTCGGCTCATGCTGATGTGGCTCCTTGTTCCAGCGGAAGGAAGATCGAGAACACGGTGTGGCCGGGGTGGCTCTCGCATTCGATCAGACCCTGGTGCTGACTGATGATGTTCTGGGTGATGGCCAGGCCCAGCCCGGTTCCGTCCGGGCGACCGCTGACCATCGGGTAGAAGAGCGTGTTCTGCAGTTCGGCGGGGATGCCCGGGCCGTTGTCGATGATCTCGATGCGCGCCACCAGGCGATGACGGATATGGCCGATGGTGAACTGGCGCAGCGTGCGGGTGCGCAGGGTCAGGCGGCCCAGGCCCAGCTCGTTCTGCCCGGCGAGGGCCTGCATGGCGTTGCGCATGATATTGAGCACGGCCTGGATCATCTGTTCGCGGTCCATCAGGACCTCGGGAATGCTCGGGTCATAGTCGCGCACCAAAATGATGCTTCCCTGGCATTCGGCCTCGATCAGGCTGGCCACATGTTCGAGCACTTCGTGGATGTTGGTCATCGCCAGTGACGGCAGCTTGTTCGAGCCGAGCATGCGGTCGACGAGGTTTCTCAGCCGGTCAGCTTCCTCAATGATGACTTCGGTGTAGTCCTTCAGGTGTTCTTCCGGCAGCTCGCGGGCCAGCAGCTGCGCCGCGCCGCGAATGCCGCCCAGAGGGTTCTTGATCTCGTGGGCCAGGCCGCGCACCAGCATCTTGGTGGTTTCCTGCTTGGACAGCTGGGCCTCTTCCTTGGTGATGCGCAGCAGCCGGTCGCGTGGCAGCACTTCCAGCAACAGCATGGTCTCCTGGCGCGTCAGCACCGGGGTCACCGCGTAGTCGACGGTCAGCGACTGGCCGGTGGCGGAGGTCAGGGTTGCCTCGCGTTTGGTGAAGGGGTGGGCTTCTTCCACAGCCTGGCGCAATGCCGCCAGGGCTTCCGGTGATTCGGTGAACAGTTCGCTGATGAATTGCCCATGGCTGCGCTGACCGCTGACGGCCAGCAGCATTTCGGCTGCCGGGTTCATGTATTCCAGACGCAAGCGCGAGTTGAGCAGCAGCGTCGCGGTGGTCAGGTTCTCGATCAGCAGGCGTTGCAGGGCTTCGTTGATCATGGCTGGTCTGCATCCGAAGGTTCGTGCAGGAAATGCAAGAACCAAACCAAGCGCGCCATTGCTGCGCGGATCGGCGTGATGCTGCAGCCCTACGGGCTGTCCGGTGACCCAATTTGGTGACGAACGATCGGCTCGTTCATTGGGCGCACCAAACAGGTGCACTCAATGATCATAGAAAGGGCACGAAAGGAATGTCGCGTTTTTCTACCGGTTTGTCCTTGAGCGGGCATTCCGGGCGCACGCCGTAATCGGCTTTCTTGCACGGATTGACCATGCGCCGCTGGGCCAATGAGGTGCGAATCAGATGGAAGGACCGGCTTTCTGACTGTTGCAGGACCCGCTCCTGTGCGTCTACCACCGCGACCGCCAGCTGATGGGTGCCGCGATCGACATTGCTCAGCTGGAAGCTGGTCTGCTCGCCGGGGGCGCCGAATGGCTCGCCGTCAAGCAGCAGCTGGTAGAAATGGCCGGGCTGCAGCGCGGGCTCGGCCTCTACGGTGACGCTGACCGTGCCGGCGTTGTTGCGGATCGCCTCGTCTGCGGTCGGGCTGAGGATCTGCAGCTGATAGCGGATGGCTGCCGCCTGCTGCTTCGGCGGCTGGACCGCACGCGGGGCGGGTGTCGGCTGGCTTGCCATGCTGTTGGAGGGCTTCAGCTGCACCTCTTCCACTGCCTGGCCGCTAGGGCGGTCGGTAAAGACCCGGTTGCCCTCGGCATCCGTGTAGGAATAGATACCGCCCAGCGCAGGCAGGGCGGTGCCGAGCAACAGGATGGTCGTGACGTTGCGAAGGATGCTCAAGGAGCTGGTCTCGGCTTCGGTGGCGGCGGACGCAGTGCGGGGCTCGAGGTATTGACCCGCTGCACGGTGAACAACACCGGCTCGCTGCGCTGGATGATGCGCTCGCCGCTCAGTACCTCGACGTGCAGGCGATGGTCGCCGCGTTCGACGTTGTTCAGTTGCAGCGAGGTCGCCGGGCTGGGTGCGGCCTGGGGGATGCCGTCGAGCATGAAGCGCAAGGTATGGCCCGGTTGCAGCGGCGGTTCCAGCAGGGCGCTGACGACGAAGGTGCCGTTATTGGCGCGCAGTGCCTCGGCGTCGGGAATGCCGCTCAGCATCAGCGTCTGGTAGGGCGCCTGCTGGTTCTGCTGACGGTCCGGCAGAGGAGGCGGCGGCTCGGGCGTGCGGATGTTCACGGTGTTGGCCGGCGGCAGGTCCACGGTGTCGGCCTGCACGCCTTCCGGCGGCTGGTTGGTGAACACCGTATTGCCTTGCGCGTCGGTGTACTTGTAGATCTCGGCGAAGGCCGGGACGCTGAGGATGAACAGCAGGCTGAACAGGGCGCTACGCATGGGAGGCTCCGCGGAGTTTGACTGCCGAAGCCTTGCACTGCAGCGGCCTTCAGGCAAGCACGATCGCTGCGATTTGCGAGGCGTGACAAGCTGCACGGATCACGGTCGCCGGGCAGAAACGAAGAAGGCCACCCGAGGGTGGCCTTCCTGTCACGCGAACTGGATCAGACGCTGTAGTACAGGTCGTATTCCAGCGGGTGCACGAAGGTGCGCACCTTGATCTCTTCCTCGGACTTCAGCTCGATGTAGGCATCGATGAACTCGTCGGAGAACACGCCGCCCTTGGTCAGGAACGCGCGGCCCTTGTCCAGCTCTTCCAGGGCTTCCTTCAGGCTGCCGCAGACCTGCGGGATCAGCTTGCCTTCTTCCGGCGGCAGATCGTACAGGTTCTTGTCGGCGGCATCGCCAGGATGGATCTTGTTCTGGATGCCATCCAGGCCAGCCATCAGCAGTGCAGCGAAGCACAGGTACGGGTTGGCAGCCGGGTCCGGGAAGCGCGCTTCGATACGACGGGCTTTCGGGCTGGAAACGTACGGAATACGGATCGAGGCCGAGCGGTTGCGCGCCGAGTAGGCCAGCATGACCGGTGCTTCGAAGCCCGGGACCAGACGCTTGTAGGAGTTGGTCGACGGGTTGGTGAAGCCGTTCAGCGCCTTGCCGTGCTTGATGATGCCGCCGATGAAGTACAGAGCGGTCTCGGACAGGCCGGCATAGCCTTCGCCGGCGAAGGTGTTCTTGCCGTCCTTGGAGATCGACATGTGTACGTGCATGCCCGAGCCGTTGTCGCCGTACAGCGGCTTCGGCATGAAGGTGGCGGTCTTGCCGTAGGCGTCGGCGACGTTGTGCACGCAGTACTTCAGGGTCTGAACTTCGTCAGCCTTGGCGACCAGGGTGTTGAACTTCACGCCGATTTCGTTCTGACCGGCAGTGGCCACTTCGTGGTGGTGCACTTCGACGACCAGGCCCATCTCTTCCATGGCGTTGCACATGGCGGTACGGATTTCGTGGTCGTGGTCGCACGGCGGAACCGGGAAATAACCGCCCTTGACGGCCGGGCGATGGCCCTTGTTGCCGCCTTCGACGTCCTGGTCGGTCATCCAGGAGCCCTGCTCGGAGTAGATCTTGAACATCGAGCCGGAGATGTCCGACTTGAACTTGACCTGGTCGAAGATGAAGAACTCCGGCTCCGGGCCAACGAAAACGGTGTCACCGATACCGGTGGTCTTGAGGAATTCCTCGGCGCGCTTGGCGATGGAGCGCGGGTCGCGGTCGTAGCCCTGCATGGTGCTCGGCTCGACGATGTCGCAGACCAGGATCAGGGTCGGCTCTTCGGTGAACGGATCGAGTACCGCGGTCTCGTCGACCGGCATCAGGATCATGTCGGAGGCTTCGATGCCTTTCCAGCCATGGATGGACGAACCGTCGAACATCTTGCCGTGCTCGAAGAAGTCTTCATCCTGGGCATCACGAGCCGGGACGGTGACGTGGTGCTGCTTGCCTTTGGTATCGGTGAAGCGCAGATCAATCCACTTCACATCGTAATCTTTGATCAGTTGAAGCGACTTCGACATGGTGTTCTCCAAGTGGTGGAAGCGTGACAGTGAGCTTCCGAATCAGGGTGAAGCCGGGCGGCGATGTTCCGCCAAGGCGACCTGCCTCACAAGAGAGCAAATTGCATGCCAGTGCTCCTTCTTGGGACTGCAGGCCCGCAACAGCGCTGCCACAGCGTTTGGCCGTGCTAAATGCTAGCTGTCACGGCCAAGGCGTGCGCGTTAATGGTGCGAACGGTCGTGGTTGCGCATCGTTTTGGTGCGCGGCGCCCGGCCTCAAAGAAAGCGATTAAATCTTGAGCAGTTTCCGCTATACTCCGCGCCCCTCTTTTCCAGCCATACCGGCACCCGCGCTGTTTCCATGAAGCTGATCGTCAAGGTTTTTCCCGAAATCACCATCAAGAGCCCGCCGGTGCGCAAGGGCTTCATTCGTCAGTTGGCGAAGAACATCCGCACCGTGCTGCGCGAGCTCGACCCCGAGGTGCGGGTCGAAGGCGTGTGGGACAACATCGAGGTGGAAACCGCGCTCAGCGAGCCCAAGCCGCTGCGCGAGATGATCGAGCGCCTGCGCTGCACGCCCGGCATCGCCCATTGTCTGGAAGTGCACGAATACCCGCTGGGTGATCTCGACGACATCGTCGCCAGGTGCAAGGCGCATTACGCCGAGCGCCTGCCGGGCAGGATCTTCGCCGTGCGCTGCAAGCGCGCCGGCAAGCACCCGTTCAGCTCCATGGATGTCGAGCGTCATGTCGGCAGCCAGCTGCGTCAGCAGTGCGGTGCCGCCGGCATCTCGCTGAAGGCACCGGAGATCGAGGTGCGCATGGAAATTCGCGACCAGCGCCTGTTCGTCGTCCATGAGCAGCACGATGGCATCGGCGGCTACCCGCTGGGTGCGCTGGAGCAGACCCTGGTGCTGATGTCCGGTGGTTTCGACTCCACCGTTGCCGCCTACCAGATGATGCGTCGCGGCCTGATGACCCACTTCTGCTTCTTCAACCTCGGCGGCCGCGCCCATGAGCTGGGCGTGATGGAAGTGGCCCACTATCTATGGAAGAAGTACGGCAGCTCGCACCGCGTGCTGTTCATCAGCGTGCCGTTCGAGGAAGTGGTCGGCGAAATCCTGCAGAAGGTCGACAACAGTCAGATGGGCGTGGTCCTGAAGCGCATGATGCTGCGTGCCTCGACCGAGATCGCCGAGCGCCTGCATATCGACGCGCTGGTCACCGGCGAGGCGATTTCCCAGGTGTCCAGCCAGACCCTGCCGAACCTCTCGGTGATCGATTCGGCCACCGACATGCTGGTGCTGCGCCCGCTGATCGCCAGCCACAAGCAGGACATCATCGACACCGCCTTCCAGATCGGCACCGCCGAGTTCGCCAAGAACATGCCCGAGTACTGCGGCGTGATCTCCAAGAACCCCACCACCCGCGCCAAGCGCTATCGCGTCGAGCACGAGGAAAAGCAGTTCGACATGGCCATCCTCGAGCGCGCTCTGGCCAGTGCCCGTCAGGTACCGATCGACCGGGTGATCGACGAGCTGGGCGAAGACATCAAGGTCGAGGAAGTCAGCGAGGCGATGGCCGGCCAGGTCATCCTCGACATTCGTCACCCCGATGCCACCGAGGACGAACCCCTCGAACTGTCCGGCATCGAAGTTCAGACTCTGCCGTTCTACGCGCTGAACAACCGTTTCAAGGAACTGGATGAAAACCGCCAGTACCTGCTGTATTGCGACAAAGGTGTCATGAGCCGCCTGCATGCTCACCATCTGCTGAGCGAGGGGCATGTAAATGTTCGCGTCTATCGTCCGGCCTGACGCATCGGTGAAACAGCCGGGGCTATTGGGTGGCAGCATTCGCCACCGCCCTCCCGACCGCTGCTGATCGCAAGGCCCCAGTCGTAACCAATCGGACAGCCTGACGTCGTCCGGACTATTCCCAGCTTCCAGCCCGAGCTCGAAGCCATCTACAGAGAAACGAATCAGTGATCGAGAATCTTCGCAACATCGCCATCATCGCCCACGTCGACCATGGCAAGACCACCCTCGTCGACAAGCTGCTGCGCCTGTCCGGCACCCTGGACCGCAAAGAAGCGGAAAACGAGCGCGTGATGGACTCCAACGACCAGGAAAAGGAACGCGGCATCACCATCCTGGCCAAGAACACCGCGCTGAAGTGGAACGGCTACAACATCAACATCGTCGACACCCCCGGCCACGCCGACTTCGGCGGCGAGGTCGAGCGCGTGCTGAGCATGGTGGACTCCGTACTGCTGGTGGTCGACGCCCAGGACGGCCCCATGCCGCAGACCCGCTTCGTGACCCAGAAGGCGTTCAAGGCCGGCCTGCGTCCGATCGTGGTGGTGAACAAGATCGACCGCCCGGGCGCGCGTCCTGACTGGGTCATCGACCAGATCTTCGACCTGTTCGACAACCTCGGCGCCAGCGACGAGCAGCTGGACTTCCCGATCGTTTACGCCAGCGCCCTGAACGGCATCGCCGGCATGGACCACGAGAACATGGACGACAACATGGATGCCCTGTTCCAGGCCATCATCGACCATGTTCCGGCGCCCAAGGTGGACGTCGACGGCCCGTTCCAGATGCAGATCTCCCAGCTGGACTACAACAGCTTCCTCGGTGTGATCGGTATCGGCCGCATCGCTCGCGGCACCATCAAGGCCAACAGCCCGGTGACCGCCATCGGCGCCGACGGCAAGAAGCGTAACGGCCGTATCCTGAAGATCATGGGTCACTCCGGTCTGCAGCGCGTGGAAGTCCAGGAAGCCACCGCCGGCGACATCGTCTGCGTATCCGGCATGGACGAGCTGTACATCTCCGATACCCTCTGCGACCAGAACACCGTCGAGGCGCTGCCGCCGCTGACCGTCGACCAGCCGACCGTATCCATGACCTTCCAGGTCAACGACTCGCCCTTCGCCGGCAAGGAAGGCAAGTTCGTCACCAGCCGCAACATCAAGGACCGTCTGGACAAGGAACTGCTGCACAACGTGGCGCTGCGTGTCGAGCAGGGCGACAGCCCGGAGAAGTTCAAGGTCTCCGGCCGTGGTGAGCTGCACCTGTCGGTATTGATCGAAACCATGCGCCGCGAAGGCTTCGAGCTGGCCGTCGGCCGCCCGGAAGTGGTGATCATCGAGAACGAGGCCGGCGAAAAGCAGGAGCCCTACGAGAACGTCACCATCGACATCGAGGAGCAGCACCAGGGGCCGGTGATGGAGCAGATGGGCCTGCGCAAGGGCGATCTGACCAACATGATCCCCGACGGCAAGGGTCGCATCCGCCTGGAGTACACCATCCCGGCGCGCGGCCTGATCGGTTTCCGCAACAACTTCCTGACCCTGACCTCGGGTACCGGCATCCTGACTTCGACCTTCAGCCACTACGGCCCGATCAAGGCCGGCGAAGTCACCAACCGCCAGAACGGCGTGCTGGTCTCTATGGCCACCGGTACCGCACTGACCTACTCGCTGGAAACCCTGCAGGCTCGCGGCAAGCTGTTCCTCGAGCCCGGCCAGGACATCTACGAAGGCCAGCTGTGCGGCATCAACAGCCGTGACAACGACCTGGTGATCAACCCCACCAAGGGCAAGAAGCTCGACAACATGCGCGCGTCCGGCAAGGACGAGGTCATCGCCCTGGTTCCGCCGATCAAGTTCACCCTCGAACAGGCACTGGAGTTCATCGCCGACGACGAGCTGGTGGAAGTGACGCCGAAATCGATCCGTCTGCGCAAGAAGATGCTGAACGAGAACGACCGCAAGCGTTACGAGCGCAGCAAGGTGTAATCCCCGTTGCGAAACTGCAAAAAGGCGCCTTCGGGCGCCTTTTTGCGTTTTCACGCACGCCGCACATCGGCCAGCGCAGCGGCGCCGGGACCTGTGAGGACGTGGCATTGAAAGTTGTACAGCCCTTTTACAGCAGTATCGCTTAGCCAGATTCCTATCAGCCGAGCTCATCGCCAGCAGTTAGCGCCCGTCCAGGCGGCAATAAAACTTGTACAAGTAATGTCACAATGACATGATGTTGTACAGGTTTTAGCTCGGTGCAAATGTGTCCGGGTCCTCGATGACTGACCGATTGGCTGCCGAGCAGCCTCGCAAAGGGAGTGTTCGATGAACAAGCAGATGTCGGTTTCCATGCGCCTGGGCCTGGGATTTTTCGTGATTCTGGCGTTGATGGTGGCGGTCGCCGTGGTCAGCGCGCTCAAAGTCGACGTCATCGACCGGAGCATGAGTCAGATCAGCTCGCAGGCTGGGCTGAAACAACGCTATGCGATCAACTTCCGTGGCAGCGTGCACGACCGCGCGATTGCCGTGCGCGACGCCGTCAGTGCTGCTGATCCCGCGTTCGCTCGCGGGCAGGTGGCAGAGATTGAGCGCCTGGCGCAGCTGTATGCTGACTCGGCGGCGCCGATGAAGACGATGCTCGCGCAGCCCTCCGCCGATACCGTAGAGAAGCAGCTGATGCAGCAGATCGAGACCATCGAGGCGAAGACCAATGCGCTGACCCAGCAGGTGGTCGAACTGCGCTTCAGCGAGGATTCGGCGCGTGCCCACGAATTCCTCTTGGACAATGTCGCCGGGGCCTATACCGAATGGCTGCGGCTGATCAATGCATTCATCGATCACCAGGAAGCGAGCATCAATCAGGACGTGGCCGTGGTCCGGGAAACCGCCAGCGGCTTCCTCGCGCTCATCGTCGCGGTGACTGGCGTGGCGGTTCTGCTCGGGGTGGCCATTGCCGTCGTAATCATCCGCAAGCTGCGCTCGACCCTCGGCGCGGAGCCCGACGAGGTGGCCCGCGTGATCGGCAACCTGGCCAATGGCGATCTCGGACAGGTAATCGTCACCCCGTACCCGGACAGCGTCATGGGGGCGACCGCCAAGATGGCCAGCCGCCTCACCGCGATTATTGCCGAGGTGCGCGCTGCCGCCGACGGCGTCGGTGTCGCTTCGGGCGAGCTGCGCACCTCGTCGGCGAACAGCAATCAGCAGATCCAGCATCAGTCGGCCGAGGCCGAGCAGGTGGCCACGGCGATCAATCAGATGGCCACGACCGTGAACGAGGTGGCGAGCTTCGCTGCCCGTGCCGCCGCAGCGGCGAGGAGCGCCGACGAGCAGGTCGAGACCGGAACGCGAATCGTCGGCGAAACAGCCGTCTCCATCCATAACCTGGCCAAAGTGCTGGAAAGCGCGACCGAAACCGTCAACCAGGTCTCGGCGCAAAGCGGCGATATCGAAAAGATCCTGCAGGTCATCACCGCGATCGCCGAGCAGACCAACCTGCTCGCGCTCAATGCGGCGATCGAGGCGGCGCGTGCCGGCGAGCATGGTCGCGGCTTCGCAGTGGTGGCCGACGAGGTGCGCTCGCTGGCCAACCGCACGCAGCTGTCGTCCAGCGAAATCAGCGAGATGATCGCCTCGCTGCAGGCTGGCGCCGGCAGAGCGGTGGAGGTGATGCAGTCGAGCAAGCAACTGGCGCAGCAGACCGTCGAGCAGACGCTGCAGGCGGAGAATGCGCTGGCCAAGATTCGTCAGGAAGTGGGTTCGATCAACGAAATGAACGCGCAGATCGCGACGGCTTCCGAGGAGCAGGGTGCAGTGGCGGAAGAGGTCAATCAGAGTGTCACGCGCATCCACGACTCGACCGTTGCCAGCTCGGCGGCGTCGAATCAGGTGGCGTCCTCCAGCCAGGACCTGACGCTGCTCGCCGAGGAGCTGAATCGCAAGGTCAACTACTTCCGCGGTTGACGACCCGTTGGCTGAACAGAAAAGCCCCGACCACAAGGCCGGGGCTTTTCACTTTCCGACGATCTGGAATGCCGGTCAGGTAAAGAACAGCGGCACCACGACGCTGGAAATCAGCAGGATCAATGCACCGCCCAGGCGCGAGGAGATCTGCGCGAAGGGCATCAGCGACATGCGCCGGGCGGCGGAGAGCACCGCGACATCACCGGTGCCGCCCATGTTGGCCATGCACAGGCCGGCGGTGATGGCCGACTCGATCGGATAGAAGCCCACCAGTTTGCCCACCAGGCCGGCGCCGAACGCCGCACCGGCAACCACGGCGAAGACGATCAGCACATAGGTCAGCGAGATGGCGTCGATCACCTGGCCGAGGTCGGTGAAGGCCACGCCGATGCCGAACAGCAGGGCGAAGGTCCAGTTGCGCGCGACGAAGCGGAACCACTGGGAGGCCGCGTCGTTGATCGACTCGGGCACCAGGTTGCTGATCTTGAGCAGCGCCACCAGCACGATCATCAGCGCATAGGGATGCAACGGCACGAACTTGCCGAGTATCTGCCCGGCGATGAAGAAGCTCAGTGCCGCGACCAGACCGATGCCCAGCGCGGGTAGGGTGATCGGGCCTTCCTTGTCGCTGACATCCACGCCCGGCATCATCTGGCCGTTGCCGGTCAGTGACGGGTAGCGATTGCCCAGGCCGTTGAGCAATCCGGCGATGATGATCGCGAAGACGTTGCCCAGGGCCAGGGCCGGCACCAGGATCGAGATGTAGTAGCTGGCCGGCTGACCGAGCAGCTGCTCGTAGATCTGGCTCATCGGCACAGCGCCTGCGCCCATGCCACCGCCCATGATCGGCATGGCGATGACCACCACCGCATCCTGCGGCGAGAAACCGAGCAGCGCGCCCACGGCCATGGCGAACAGCGCCGCGAACAGCACCGAGCAGAGCAGCGGCAGCGCATAGCGCGAGCCGACCTTGACCAGCACCTTGGCATCCATGCCGAGGATGCTGCCGGTGATCAGCGCGGCGATATAGAAGTCGAGAAAGCCGCCGCCCTTCATGAAGCTGGCGACGTCGTCCGCCACCGCCTTGGGCAGCCAGCCGAAATAGACCATGGCCGCGGCACCGAACAGCGCCAGGATCGCGCCGCCGCCCAGGTAGGTCTTGATGATCGGCAAGCGGTCGCCGGCAAAGCCGAGCAATTCGCCTAGCAGCATCATCACCAGCAACGCGCCGATCATCCCGCTGGGCAGGGTATCGGTAGCGATGGCGGCGGCCATGACGAGCAGGGCGATGGCGAACAGTGGCAGCGGCAGGTTGAAGATGCGCTGGGAAAACACGGACAGGGACGGGTTGCAGTCAGGCACGGCAGTGCTCAACGGGGTCCGATTCATTGTTGTACTCCTTCGAACGCGGCAGCCAGGCGGCGCGCGTACGGGTCATGGTTGCGATAGCGCCCGATGCGGGCGGACGTGCACAGCCGGACAACCGTGCGCGGCTACCTTAAGCAGAGATGCTTCGCGGCCAATGTTTGGCGAAGTTAAAAAAGCATTACGAAACTAAAAAAAGCGCCGCCGAGCTTGACCCGCCGGCGCCCCGCTGGCTCGATCCAGCGCTCTATCGCGGCCCTTGAGCGGCCGCTCAGCCACTGGAGAACGACCTTGCGCCTGCGCCTGAACACCCTGATCTCGCTGCTGGTCGCCGTCATGCTGGTGCTGGCCCTCGGTCTTGCGCTCTGGCTGTTCAACGTGCAGCTGCAGGACACCCTCGAAGAAGGCCAGGCCGCGCGGGTGACCAACGTCGCACAGAGCGTTGCGGCGCGTGACGACGTGCGCCAGGCGCTGGTCGGGATGACCATGGATTTCACCGCCGACAACCCGCTGCAACGCGATATCGACAATCTGCGCCAGCGGCTGGGGGTCGATTTCATCGTGGTAATGAATCGGCATGCCCTGCGCCTCACCCATCCGGAACCGGCACGCATCGGCCAGGCCTTTCGCGGTGACGATGAAGGCCCGGCGCTGGCCGGCGAAACCTACAGTTCGCGCGCTGAAGGCAGCCTGGGTACCAGCATCCGCGGCTTTGCTCCGGTGCTGGACGCACAGGGCGACGTGCTCGGCGCGGTATCGGTCGGCGTGACCCTGGCGTCCCTTGGTGAGCTGCTCAGCGAGCATCGGCGCGACGTGGTGGTCGGCGTGCTCGTACTGATGCTGCTGACCGTGCTCGGCGCGCACCTGCTGGCGCGCTATATCAAGCGCGTGCTGTTGGGGCTGGAGCCCTACGAAATCACCCGCCTGGTGGAAGAGCGCCAGGCGATGCTGGCCTCGGTGCGCGAGGGCGTGCTGGCGGTCGACGATCAGGCGCGCATCACCCTGGTCAACCCGGCCGCGGAGCGCCTGCTGGTCAGCACCGGGCTGGGCAAGCCTCCGCTGGGGCGGCCGATCGCCGAGTATCTGCCCACCAGCGGCCTGCCCGAAGTGCTGGCCAGCGCCAGCGAGCAGCTGGATCGCGAGTTCAGCCTCAACGGCCTGGCCATCCTTGCCAACCGCGCGCCGATTCGTCACCAGGGCCGGGTGATCGGGGCCATCGCCACCTTCCGCGACAAGAGTGAAGTCAACGCGCTGGCCGAACAGCTGACCGGCGTCAGCCGCTATGCCGAAGCGCTGCGCGCGGCGACCCACGAGTTCAAGAACAAGCTGCACGTGCTGCTCGGGCTGGCGCAGATGGGTGATCTGGATGCGCTGCGCGCCTACCTGCGCGACCTCGCCGATCACCAGCTGGCGCCCGCCACGGCGCTGGTGGAGGGCATCGGCGAACCGGTCCTGGCCGGCTTCCTGCTGGGCAAGCAGAGCGAAGCCCGCGAGCGCGGCATCGTTTTCCAGGTGGAGGTCGAACATCCGGTGCCGGCCGCCGCGCCGGAACGGATCCACGGCCTGGTGACCATCCTCGGCAACCTGCTGGAGAACGCCTTCGAGGCCGTCGCCGAGCAGGCCGAGCAGCGTGTCAGCCTGACCCTCGACTACGACGAGGCGCTGCTCTCGCTGCACGTACAGGACAGCGGCGGCGGCATCCAGCCCGAGGTGCGCGAGCAGATCTTCGAGCGCGGCGTATCGACCAAGGGCGAGCGGCGCGGCATCGGTCTGGCCGCGGTGCGCGAACAGGTCGACGCCTGGGGCGGTACCCTGGCGGTCTACTCGGAAGCGGGCCGCGGCAGCCTGTTCGAGGTCGAGCTGCCCTATCGCACCGCCGCCACGGAGGGAACACCATGAAAACCGCCCTGCGCGTGCTGATCGTCGAGGACGACCCGATGGTCATGCGCCTGAACGTGGACTATCTGGCCCGTCTCGACGGCATCGAGCTGGTCGGCCAGTGTGCCAGCGTGCCGGCGGCACTCGAACTGCTGGCGGACGAGACGGTGGACCTGCTGCTGCTCGACGTCTACTTGCGCAACCGCTCCGGCCTCGAGGTGCTGCGCTACCTGCGTGCCGAGGACCGCAACACCGATGCCGTGTTGATCACTGCGGCATCGGAGATCGAGACGGTACGTGCCGCCCAGCGCCTCGGCGCGCGGGATTACCTGGTCAAACCGTTCAGCTTCGAACGCTTCCGCGATGCCGTGGAGAGCTGCCGGCGCGCCCGTGATGCGCTATCGCGGTTGCCGGAACAGCTCGGCCAGGGCGACATCGACCGGCTGTTCAGTCAGCCTGCCGCGGCGGACGTGCGTCGTCCCGGCGACCTGCCCAAGGGGCTGACGCCGGCATCGCTGGCCCAGGTGGCGCAGGCGATCCTGGCGCTGGAGGAAGACAGTTTCACCAGCGAAAACCTGCTGACCGCCACCGGGATGTCCCGCGTCTCGGTGCGCAAGTACCTCAAGCACCTGACGGATGCGCAGCTGCTGGAGGAGTCCTTCCACTACGGGCAGATCGGCCGGCCGTCGTTCCGCTATCGCTGCCTCGACCGTGTTGCGCTGCAGCGGCTGGCACAGGGCTGACGGTGGCCCGCCAGCCGGCTAGCCCGTTGAAGACGCCTGACCCGCGGCATGGCCAGCCGGGGCGACGGTGGCTTTACTGGCGCACCCAGGTCTGGCTGCGACCCAGCGCCTCGATGCCGATGTAGCCGCGTACCTCCAGCTTGTTGCCGCCATCCAGCAGCCTGGCCTTGGAGCGGTACGTCTTGCCCTTGGCCGGGTCGAGGATGGTGCCGTTGCTCCAGACCTGCTCGCCGTCCGGCTTGAGGTCCCAGAGAATGGTCATGCCGGTGATGGGCTGGTCCTTGCGCTCGCCTTCGCACTCGCTGCACAGCGGGTTCGGGCCATGGTCCGACTGCAGGATTTCCACCACCTTGCCGGTCAGGCTGCCATCGGCCGCCTGCTGGATCTCGACGATGGACTTGGGCTTGCCGGTTTCGTCGTCGATGGTCTGCCAGCGCCCGGCGGGCGAGTCGGCGGCTGAGGCCAGCGAAGAGAATGCGAGCGACAGGGCCAGCAGCAGGGCGTTGAACAGTGGGCGCATGGTTTCTCCAGTGATCGAATAGGTGGCACCGACTCTATCACCGGCGATACAGCCCGGTTGCTGCTTGCCGGCTGACCGGTTGGTTCTCGTCACATACGCCCTTTTAGTCGTCCTGTTTCGGCTGGGTTCGGCATGGCTGAGGGCAAATCGGCGGTGAAGGCGATGTCGCGCCTGCGCGCGTGGCTGACTCGCGGGGCCACTAAGCTGGCCGGCAGCGCGAGTCTGCATGCCATTCCGTACCGCTAGACTGTTCCGTCGCCAGAACAACAAGAAGAGAAACCCTCGTGACCGTCGCCCTTACGCTGTATCCGCTTCATCTCAACGAAAAGCCCCCTATCGAGGGGCAGCCCCGTATTGGTCTGCCTGCCGGTTTTCGGCCGGTCGCTGTCTACGCCTGGGAGGGCACGGCCGCAGGCGCGGGCGTGCCGGGGAGCGCTGGCAGTAGTGACGCGAGCGACCGCGTATGAGCACCGAAGGCATGGCACTGGACACGTGGCGCGCGAACGCTCGCGAATTCTCGTTCGGCGGCAAGCGCATTCGCTACTGGACGGCCGGCGAAGGTGAGCCGCTGCTGTTGATCCATGGCTTTCCCACCGCCAGCTGGGACTGGCACAAGGTCTGGCAGCCGCTGGCGGCGCGTTACCGGCTGATTGCCTGTGACATGCTCGGCTTCGGCTATTCGGCCAAGCCGCGCAGGCACACCTACAGCCTGATCGAACAGGCTGACCTGCAGCAGGCACTGCTGGCGGAGCTGGGTATCGGCGGTGCGATCCATGTGCTGGCGCATGACTATGGCGACAGCGTCGCCCAGGAGCTGCTGGCGCGGCATTGCGAAGGGCGCATCACGCTGGCCAGCTGCGTGTTCCTCAATGGCGGGCTGTTCCCTGAAACCCATCATCCGGTGCGGGTGCAGAAACTGCTGCTCGGCCCGTTCGGCTTTCTGCTAGGCCGGCTGTTCTCGCGGCGTACGCTAGGGGCGACGTTCGGCCGGGTGTTCGGTGCGCAGACGCAGCCGAGCGATGCTGAACTGGACGATTACTGGCGACTGATCGCCGAAGGCAACGGACCTGCGGTGATGCACCGGCTGATCCGCTACATGCCGGAGCGGGTCGCACAACGCGAGCGATGGGTGGCGGCCATGCAGCGCGGCGATGTGCCGATGCGGGTGATCGACGGCGCGGCCGATCCGATCTCCGGCGCGCACATGGTGGCCCGCTACCGCGAGCTGATTCCCGCGCCCGACACCGTGCTGCTGGAGGGCATCGGTCACTACCCGCAGGTCGAGGCGCCAGAGCGGGTGCTCGAACACTACTTTGCCTTCAGGCAGGGACTGCACGGGCGGTGACCGCCGCCGCACCTCTGCCCAACGCTTCTCGAAGCACGCCGCTGTTGAAGCGTGGCGTATCAGGTTGTCGTTATCCAAAACCCAAAGAGCCCCGCCGGCATCGGCCGGACGGGGCTCCGATCGTTCGGGCGAGCTGCTCTGGCAGCAGCGCCGGGACGGCTTACTGCATCATCGCAATCACGCGGTTGCGCAGCTCCGGGTCGGTCTGCACGGCTTCGTTGATGGCGTTATATTCTTCGATGCTGATGTTGTTTTCCTCTATCACACCAAGCATTTTCTCGTTGGCCTGCTGCTGAAGGTCGCGGGCCTTGTTGGCGTCTTCGGTCTGTTGCAGCTTGCCGGTGAACTCCTCACGGATCTGCATGATCTCGCCGAGCGACTCGGCGAAGCTTTCCAGTTTCTTTTCACTGAACTGCTGCGTTTGCGCGCCAGCGGCGGGCTGGGCAGCGGGTGCCGGGTTGGCTGATTGGGCCGATGCGAGGGGGGCGGCCAGGCCGAGGAACAGCGAAAAGATACCGGCGAAGGCGAGACGAGCGTTGTGCTGGGTCATGTTCATTCCTGCTTCGGTTAAAGACGGGTTCGCTGGTGCAGTAGCCGTGCCAGCTTTTCGATAAAAGTTCATGTCATTGATTTGAATGGCATTTTTCGTTTCGTCGGGGTGCGGTGGACCTGTCGGGCAGCGGTCTGTAGTGTGCCGGTATGACACATGTATCACTCTGGCAGCGGCCAGCCAGTCTGCGCGGCGCGCTCTTGCTCAAGGTCATCGTGCCGCTCATGGCAATCATGTTCGGCTTCAGTTCGGTGGTGCTCTGGACGGTGGAGCGCAACAGCGAGCGGCGGCTGCAGGCCGAGGTGGAGCTGGTGGCGCGGGCGGTGCGCCTGCCGCTCAGCGCCAGCCTGGAGAAGAACCATGAGCGCACCCTGCAGCAGGTGCTGGAATCGGTGCTTGGCGTCGGCCGCGTCTATGGCGCCTACGTCTACGACCGTGACGGCAAGCTGGCTGCCTATGCCGGTGCGGTGGAGCCGGATCAGGATGCGTCGGCGATTCAGCAGCTCACCGAAGGCGGCGAGCTGACCGGCGAGTACCAGCGCATCAACGGTCGCCCGGTGTATTCCTATTTCGTTCCGCTGGAAGAGAGCGGTGGGCAGATCAATGGCCTGCTGCAGGTGACCCGGCGCTGGGGTGACTTCGAACGCGACATCCGTCGCCTGCGGCTGATCGCTGCCGGGCTGGGTGGGCTGCTGGCCGGCGTGGCGCTGGTGGTGATCCTGCTTGGCCACCGTTCGGCCGTGGGCAAGCACCTGCAGCAGCTGGCGCGTAGCATGGCGCGGGTCGCGGCCGGCGACCGCGAGCATCGTGCACCGCGCAGCGGGCCGCAGGAGATCATGGTGCTGTCCGGCGCGCTGAACCAGATGCTCGACAGCATCGCCGCCGCCGAACGCCAGGTCGCCGAGCAGCAGGCCCGCGAGGAGCAGTTGCAGGCGCGCCTGCGTCAGAGCCAGCAGCTGGCGGCAGTGGGGCGGTTGGCAGCCGGCGTGGCCCACGAGCTGGGCAGCCCGCTGAGCGTGATCGATGGCAAGGCGCAGCGGGTGTTGCGCGACGACGAGCTGGCCGAAAGCCATCGCCGCGCGCTGTTGCAGATTCGCCAGCAGGTGGCGCGGCTTAGCGCGATCGTCCGTCAGCTGCTGGATTTCGGCCGGGCCGCCGGCTCACCCCCGCGCCGTGTGCCGGCCGAGGTGCTGGCGCATTCGGCCGCTGCGGCGGTGGCCGACGAGCTGGCCGTGCTCGAAGTCCGCCTGCAGCTGCAGGCGCCGCCGCAGACACTGCATTGCCGGGTCGACCCGCCGCGTTTCGAGCAGGCGCTGACCAATCTGTTGCGCAACGCCGCCCAGGCCAGCCCGGGAGGCGAGGTACGGCTGAGCTGGTGGGGCGACGGTCGCGAGTTGTTCATGCAGGTCGAGGATGACGGCCCGGGCATTACTGAAAGCCATCGCGGAGCGCTGTTCGAGCCGTTCTTCACCACCAAGGCGGTGGGCGAAGGCAGCGGCCTCGGCCTGGCTGTGGCCCATGGGGTGGTCAGCGAGTGCGGCGGGCGTATCGAGCTGGTCCACGGCCGGCTGCCGGGTGCGGCATTTCGCATCGCGCTGCCATTGAGCGAGGAGGAGAATCATGACTGACGCGGTGCAGGAGCGTGTGCTGCTGGTCGAGGACGATGACAGCCTGCGCCAGCTGCTGGTTGAGGAGCTGGAGGATCGCGGGCTGCAGGTGCGCGCGCTGGCCAGCGCCGAGGAGGCGGTGGGTTCCCTGGAAAGCTGGGAGCCGGCGCTGGTGGTCAGCGACCTGCGCCTGCCCGGCGCTGACGGCATGGCGCTGCTGCGGCGGGTGAAGAGCATGCAGGCGGCACCGGCCTTTCTGGTGATCACCGCGTTCGGCAGCATTCAGCAGGCGGTGGCGGCGCTCAAGGAAGGCGCCGACGAGTTCCTCACCAAGCCGCTGGACCTCGAGCACTTCGCCCTGGCGGTCGGCCGCGCGCTGGAGACGCGGCGCCTGCGCGACGAGGTGCGGCGCTTTCAGCAGCTGCTCAGCGATGATCGCTTCCACGGCATGCTCGGACGCAGCCGGGTGATGCGCGGGCTGTTCGACCAGATCCGCCAGCTCGCCCGTGCCGAAGGGCCGGTACTGGTGATCGGTGAGAGCGGCACCGGCAAGGAACTGGTGGCCAGGGCGGTGCACGCCGAGAGCGAGCGCGCCGGCGGCCCGTTCCTGGCCATCAACTGCGCCGGGTTGCCGGCCGAGCTCCTGGAAAGCGAGTTCTTCGGCCATGTCGCCGGTGCCTTCACCGGCGCCAATCGCGCGCACAAGGGGCTGTTCCAACAGGCCGACGGCGGCACGCTCTTTCTCGACGAGATCGGCGAGATGCCGCTGCCGCTGCAGGCCAAGCTCCTGCGCGTGCTGCAGGAAGGCACGATCCGCCCGGTGGGTGCCGAGCGCGAACTCAGCGTGGACGTGCGCATCATCGCCGCCAGCAATCGCCCGCTGGAAACCGAGGCCGGGCGCGAGGCGTTCCGCGAAGACCTGTTCTTCCGTCTGGAAACCTTCATTCTGCAGGTGCCGCCGTTGCGTGATCGCGAGGAGGATCTCGAATTGCTGGCCGCCGGCTTCGTCGCCCACTTTGCCGCGCGCGGCGGACGGCCGGTGCGCGGCATCGCGCCGGCGGCGCTGGAGCAGCTACGCCGCTATCCGTTCCCGGGCAACGTGCGCGAGCTGCAGAACGCCATCGAGCGGGCAGTGACGTTCTGCCACGGGCGCAGCATCGAGCTGGAGCACCTGCCCAGCCGCATCGCCAGCTACCGTGACGACAAGGCCCGCAGCGCCGGGGCCGAGCTGCTCGCCGAGCTCAGCGATGGCCCGTTGCTGCCGACCCTGGAAGAACTGGAACTGCGTTATATCGAGCACGTGCTCAAGCTGGTGGATGGCAACAAGCGCCGCGCGGCGGCCTTGCTCGGCATCGGACGGCGCACGCTGTACAGACGCCTCGGCGAGCGCGAGGAAGGCTGATCGGGCTCGCCGCAGGGCGCCCGAAGGCGCACACTGCCGGCCTTTTCCCAGTGAGGAGCGAACATGCTCAACAACGACGTCCTGCGCAGCCTGCGCTACACCCTCAAGGTCAGCGATGCGCAGATGGCCGAAATCGCGGCCCTGGGTGGTTGCACGGTTGCCGAGGCCGAGGTTCGCGCCTGGCTCAGCCGCGAGGACGAGGACGGCTATCAGGAATGCCCGGACGAGGCGATGGCGCGTTTTCTCGACGGGCTGATCTATTTCAAGCGTGGCAAGGATGAAAGCCGCCCGGCACCGCCGCTGGAACTGCCGGTCAGCAACAACCAGATTCTGAAGAAACTGCGGGTGGCCTTCGAACTGCGCGACGAAGACCTGCAGGCGATCCTGCATGCCGCCGACCTGCAGCTGTCGAAATCCGAGCTCGGCGCGCTGTTCCGCAAGCCCGGGCACAGCAACTATCGGCCCTGCGGCGACCAGCTGCTGCGCAATTTCCTCAAGGGGCTTTCGCTGCGCCAGGGCTGAGCTGCACCGCAGGGCACCTCAAGTGGTAAATGGCCGGGCGGCCGCTACGCTGAAGCAGGCAGCTAGCCGCATGCCCGGTGCGCAGCTCGGCGCCGGGAACGCCATAACAACAAGATGACCGCCCCCAGTGGCGGTGCCCCGAGGTGCGTGCCATGAAGACCTTCCGCCTGACCCTGAGCGCCCTGCTCGCGCTGAGCGGCGCCGCTGCCATCGCGGCGCCGACCAGTGACGAAGCCCTGGAGCGCATGCGCTCGATGAAGACCACCGGCCAGTCCCTGGACATGAAGACCATTGCCCAGGACGGCCCCACCGCCGACGCCATCCGCGAGAACCTCAAGCGCATCAAGCTGCCCGAAGGGTTTCGCATCGACCTCTACGCCGTAGTGCCCGATGCCCGCCACATGGCAGTCGGGCCGTCCAGCGGAGTGGTCTTCGTCGGCACCCGCAAGACCGATCTGTGGGCGGTCACCGATCGCACCAAGAACCGCACCGCCGACGAAGTGAAGCGCTTCGCCCCGGCGATCTCCTTCACCCAGCCTGGTCCCTGTTTCAGCCCGGACGGCTTTCTTTTCGTCGCCGAGCACAACCGCGTGCTGGTGTTCCCGGCCGCCGAATTCTTCTACGAGGGGCCGGACGTGGCGGCGGACATCGTGGTGCCGACCGGCGAGCTGATCCCCAAGGATGAAGAGAGTTACAACCACGGCGCGCGGGTCTGTGCCATCAGCCCGGACAACAAGCTCACCATCTCCCTCGGCCAGCCGCACAACGTGCCGCCCAAGGACAAGCTGGAGCTGTACGAGCGGCACGGCATCGGCGGCATCGTGCGCATGGAGCGCGACGGCAGCAAGCGCGAGGTCTACGCCACCGGCGTGCGCAACTCGGTGGGCATCACCTATCACCCGACGACGAAGGAGCTCTGGTTCACCGACAACCAGGTCGACGGTATGGGCGACGACACGCCGCCAGGCGAGATCAATCGTGCACCCAAGGCCGGAATGAAGTTCGGCATGCCCTGGTACGGCGGCGGCCAGGTGCGTACCAACGAGTACGCCGACGAAACGCCGCCGGAAGGCCTGACCCCGCCGGTGGTGGAAACCATTGCCCACGCCGCCGACATGGGCCTGACCTTTTACACCGGCAAGCAGTTTCCCGAGCAGTACCGCGGCGGGCTTTTCAGCGCCCAGCGCGGCAGCTGGAACCGCACCGTGCCGGCGGGTGCGCGGGTGATGTTCACGCCGTTTGCGGCCGATGGCAGCGGTCCGTCCGGCGAGACGGTGCCCTTCGCCGAAGGCTGGCTGGACGAGGAAACCGGCGAGTACTACGGCCGCATCGTCGATGTCGCCCAGCTCAAGGATGGCTCGTTGCTGGTCAGTGACGACACCGCCGGCGCCATCTATCGCATCTCCTACCAGGGCAAGTGAGCCGCCGCGCCGGCCCGTGCCTCGCCGCGGGCCGGCGCCCATCCGAGGAGTACCGCATGCCCATCGCTCTCGTTTCGCACCGGCGCCTGTGCTGCGCGCTGCCGCTGCTGTTGTGCCTGGCGCCGTCGCTGCAGGCCGCCGACCTTGCGGCGGACAAGGCCAAGGCGAAGATGTGCGCCGCCTGTCATGGCATCGACGGCCTCGCCAAGGTCGCCGACGCACCTAACCTGGCCGGCAACGGCGAGCTCTACCTGGCCCGCCAGCTGCAGGCGTTCCGCTCCGGCGAGCGCAAGCATCCGCAAATGAGCGTGATCGCTGCGGGGCTGGGCGATGACGACATCGCCGCGGTGACGCGCTGGTACTCCTCGATCAAGGTCAGTGTCGAGCTGCCGGAATGAAACACGGGGCCGCCTGAACGTTTGCCCCTCGGCGTCGGCCTAACGTGCGACCAGTCCAGAGAGCACGGCCATGACCTTTTCCATCGTCGCCCGCTGCCCGCGCACCGGGCAGATCGGTGTCGCCGCCGCCACCGCCATGCCAGCCGTGGGCAAGCTGCTGACCCACGCGGCGGCACGTGTGGGCGCGGTGGCGACCCAGGCGCAGATCAATCCGTACCTGGGCATCGACGGCCTGCGCTTCCTGCGCGAGTTCAGTCCGGCCGGCGAAGTGCTCGAGCGGCTGCGGCGCACCGATCCGTGCATGGAGCTGCGCCAGTGCGCGGTCATCGACAGTAGCGGGCGCACCGCCTGCTGGACCGGCGAGCGCTGCCTGCCCTGGGCCGGCTCCATCGCCGGCGAGCAGTTCTGCGTGCAGGGCAACCGGCTCAAGGGGCGGGAGGTATTGGAGGCGGCTTGCGAAGCCTATGTCGGCAGCGTGCAGCTGCCGCTGGTGGAGCGCCTGATGGCCGCGCTGGCGGCTGGCGACGCCGAGGGTGGCGACCGCCATGGCGAATCCTCGGCGACGGTGTATGTGGTCGACCAGGAGCAATACCCGCTGTGGGATATCCGCGTCGACCATCATCGTGACCCCTTCGCCGAGCTGCGTCGGTTGCACGAGGTGTTCGCCCGCGAGGTGGTGCCGGAAATCCTCGCCATGCCGACCCGCGCCAATCCGGCCGGGGCGGCCGGCGAGGAGACCATCTGAGCCGGGGTTTGCAGGCTCAGTCGCGCAGCCAGTGCACGTCGACGTAATACGCTTCACCGTCGTAGAGGATCTTCAGATCGCCGTCGTAGGCGGCTTCCAGGGCGTGGCCGATGCGCTGAGCCAGGTGCAGGCCGGTGGTGGTCACGCGCAATCCATCGGGTTGGTCGCTGATGGCCATCAGGCGCTCGAGCGGATGTTCGCCCTTTTCCTTTTCTTCGGTGTTGCGGATCAGTCCGCTGAGTTCGTCGGCATGCGCTTTGACGAACGCACCACGCAGGCTGATGGTGCCGGCCGGCACGTCTTCGGCGATGCGCTGGCAGGCAGGGCAGAGGGCTTCCTGGGCGTTGCTCGCATCGACCAGTCCGTGCCAGGTCCAGCGTCCGGCCTGGTAGGCGGCGCCGCATCGTGGGCAGAGGGTGTCGCTGCGCTGGTGCCACGCCTTGAGGTAGGGGTCGTGGTGTTCGGGTTGTAGAAGCTTGTCGCGCGTCTTGTCCATGGCAAAGGCCTCAATGATCGGGAGGGTGCCTTTGCAGCGTAGATCAGCCCACAGCGCTCTTCCGCCTGCGGGACGTGGCGGCCGCCGGTTGCGATGATCGGTCGCGCAAGGGCTCGCGCGACTCGCTCATAAGGGTTGCGGAACCACCCGCGGCGCCAGCTGTTCCAGGCGCAGCGCACCCTGGGCGCGGTTGCGCACGGCCATCCAGTCTTCCAGTGCCGGCAATGCCCGTGGCGGCGAGATCAGGTAGCCCTGGAACAGGTCGCAACCGGCCTGCAGCAGCGCCGACTGCTTCTCCATGTCATCCACGCCTTCGGCATTCACCCGCTTGCCCTGGGCATGACAGAAGGCGACCAGGGCGCTGAGGCTGTGCTGCATGTCCGGTCGTGTCAGCCGCGTGATGATCGCCATGTCCAGCTTGATGGTGTCGGCCGGGTACTCCAGCAATTGCTGGATCGACGTGTAGCCGACGCCGAAATCGTCGATGGCGACGCGAAAGCCGGCCCGGCGAATGGCCTGCACCACGGCCATGGTGTCCTTGTTCAGCTCGGCCGCGTAGGTCTCGGTCAGCTCGATCTCGATCCTGCCCGGGGCCACCCCGTGATGGGCGGCGCGCTCGGCCAGATAGCGGCAGATGCGGTCGTCGGCCAGCTGCGCGGAGGACACGTTGATCGCCAGGATCACCTGCTCGCCGAACAGCCGCACCAGCTGCGGGTACTCGGCCAGTGCGTGGTCGATGACCCAGCTGTCGATTTTCGGGAACAGCCCGGCACGCTCGGCAATGGGGATGAACTCGGCGGGCGAGACCGTGCCCAGCACCGGCGAATGCCAGCGCAGCAGCACTTCGCAACTGACCACCGCACCGTCGCGGTTGAGTGCCGGCATGTAGACCAGCCGCAGCTGGTCGTCGCCGTCCAGCGCGCGCAGCTGGTCCTCAATCAGGCGGATTCGCTCGTTGCGCTGTTCCAGCTCGTTGCTGAATGCCACCGCCATGCACTTGCCTTCGGCCTTGGCCTGGTACATGGCGGTGTCGGCGCGGGTGAGCAGCTGGGTGATGGAGTCGGCATCGTCCGGATAGCAGGCGGTGCCGATGCTGAGGCTGACCGGGTAGGTGCGCTCCTCCAGGCGGAATCCGCCGCGGCACAGGCCGAGCAGCGCGTCGCACAGTGCGTTGAGGCCGGGCTCGGCATCGCTCAGCAGGAGGATGGCGAATTCGTCGCCGGACAGCCGGGCGAACGCCGAATAGGTGTGCGGATGCTGCTGGCGATGCCGTTCCAGCAGCGTCTGGGCGCGCTGGGCGAACAGGCGCAGCAGGGCATCGCCGGCATCGTGGCCGTGGCGGTCGTTGACCTGCTTGAAGTTGTCCAGGTCGATGAACAGCAGCGACAGGCGCTTGTCCTCCTGCAGACATTGTTCGTACATGGCGTTGGCCAGCATGCCGAAGTGCGCGCGGTTGCTGATCTGCGTCAGGCTGTCGGTCCAGGAGATCTCCTGGATGCGCTGCAGCGCGGCGGTGCTGCGATCGTGCAGGGTCTTCATGTTGACCGTCAGACGGCCGATCTCGCCGCCGTCGCTGGGCTCGTCGAGGGCCGCGCGTTTGCACAGCAGCAGGTCGGTGAGCTGGTCGTCCAGCTGGCTGATGGGCGTGGTGATGTAGCGGCGGATCAGCCACAGCAGCAGTCCGATGGACAGCAGGCCGATCAGCGAACCGCCCGCGAGAAAGGCCAGCCCGAGCTTTTGCAGGCGCTCGGCGGTGTAGTCCGGCGCCGGCGTCAGGCGGGCGTGCAGCGAGCGCGACAGCGGAATCTCGGCGGACAGGCCGACGTCCACCGGCAACTGCTGGTCGGCGATCTCCACCGGCGCACCGTATTCGCTCTCCAGTGCCCGCTTGAGCTTGATGAATCGCTCGGGGCGTACCGCCAGCTGGATGGCGAAGGCCTCACCGCGCTGGCTCGGCAGCGGCCTACTGCCGCTGGCCGGCAGGACGAAGTCGGTGTTGACCAGCAGCGGAGCGCCATCGGCCTGTTCGAGGTAGATCGTCGCGCTGGAAGCCGATTGCCGGGCCTGCTGGACGATCCGTTGCTGCGAGGCATCCATCGAGCCGAACGGCGACAGGCTGCTCTCGAAGTAGTAGGCCGGCTGGCCATCGGGCTGCACGATGGCGAAGGAAACGAACGACAGTTCGGTGTTCGACAGCGAGCGAATGCTTTGCTGCAGGCGAAGCCCGAGGGTGTCGTTGCGAAAGGCGGTGTCCGACTCGCGCAGGAAGTGCAGCAACGCCTCGCTGTCGATGATCGAGTAGAGCACGCTGCGGTTGAACGCCTCGTAGTCCAGATAGGCCGACTTCAGCGCCGACAGCTGCTGCTCCAGACGCGCCTGCTCCAGGCCCAGCAGCGAGGCGCGCTGGGTCAGGTAGGCGGTGGTCGAGGCAACCAGCTGGATGATCAGAATGACCGGGAAGATCACCAGCAGCGCGCGTTTACCGAGCGTCATGGGCGTTGATCAGTGCGCTGATGATGCGCCGCCGGGTCTGCGTGCCCTCCAGCGGCCGCTCCTCGTAGACCTGGCTGCGGGCCAGGACCGCCTCTGGCGGGTAGATGGTCGCATCCGCGCGCACGTCCTCCGGCAGCAGCGCCCGGGCTGCGGCATTCGGCGTGGCGACGCCCAGGTCCTCGGCATTCAGGGCGGCGATCTCGGGTCGGTTGAGGAAGTCCAGGAAGCGGTAGGCCAGCGCCTGGTTCGGGCTGTTGCTCGGCACCGACAGGCAGTCGACCCAGAGCAGTGTGCCTTCTTCCGGCACCACGTAGCGCCAGGGCTCGCCGTGCACGCCCTCGACCGCGTTGAGCACCTGCTGGTCGCCACTGTAGGCCAGCGCCATGTCGGCGCGGTCGAGATGCCGCTGGCTGCGCAGCGCGGTGATCACGTACTCGTAGGTGAGCACTGCCTCGGATTGGTTGCGCAGCAGCTCGAACGCTGCCTTGAGCTGGTAGAGGTCAGAGGTGTTGATCGAGTGGCCGAGCAGGATCAACGGGCTGGCGAGGATGTCCTCGTGGTCTTCCATCATCACGATGTGCGGCTCGTCCGGCCGCGCCGGTTTGAGCAGGTCCGCCCAGGAGCGTGGCGCCTGCTCGATGCGGTCGCTGCGATAGGCGATGCCCAGCGTGCCCCACAGGTACGGCACGGCGTAACGGCCGCAGCTGTCGCGCCAGCGCCGGGCCACATGACGCAGCGCCGGCAGGCGGGCTTGCTCGATCGGCTCCAGCAGTTTGCGCGCGCCGAAGCGCGACGAGCTGATCAGCTCGGTGAGGGCGATGTCGATCTGGTGGTCGGGTTTGGCGAGGATCTCGTCACGCTTGTCGCCGCTGTCGAAGAAGATCTGCTGGATCTCGACCCCGGTCTCGGCCTGCCAGCGCTCGATCACCGCCTCGCTGAGGTACTCCTCCCAGGTCAGCAGCGTCAGGCTTTGTGCCGCGTGCAGCGAGGTAGAGGGAAACAGCAGGCTGACGGTCATCAGCACTGCGCTGCGTACACACCAGGCGACCCGGGGTTTTTTGTTGTTCGGCATGGGCATCCTTCCGCTGGCAGAGGTCGAACCGGCCGGCGTCCCGGCATGGCTGCAGTGCTGGCACTTTAATGGCGCCAGACATATGACGGCAATGCCTTTCGTCGACCGCCGCTTACGCCCCGATCGGCGGCGGTTCTGCGTTGTTTGTCGCAGCGGCCGACGGACCTCCCATTCTTGAGCCAGACTCCAATGCATTCGGCAGCGTAGCGAGGAACCGGCCATGACCCTGATGATCCCTTTCCCCGATCGAATACATGCAGGCGAGGCACTGGCCGAGCGGTTGGCGCAGGAAGGCAACTGGACCGATGCCCTGGTGCTGGCGCTGCCGCGCGGTGGTGTGCCGGTGGCGTTCGAGGTGGCGCAACGCCTGGGCCTGGAGCTGGACATTCTGGTGGTACGCAAGCTCGGCACGCCCGGCAATCGCGAGCTGGCCATGGGCGCCATTGCCAGCGGTGGTGTGCGGGTGATGAACGAGGACATCGTGCGCTACGTTCACGCCTCCAGGGCCGAGATCGACGGCACCATCGCTCAGGAGAGCCACGAGTTGCAGCGCCGCGAACAGGCTTATCGCGGTGACCGCCCGCGGCCGGTGGTCGCCGGGCGTGCGGTGATCCTGGTGGATGACGGCCTGGCCACGGGCGCCACCATGCGCGCCGCGGTGAAGGCGGTGCGCCAGCTGGAGCCGTCGAGCATCACCGTGGCGGTACCGGTGGCAGCTCCGGACAGCGTCGCGCAACTGGAGCCGCTGGCCGACCGCATCATCTGCCTGCACATGCCCCATGACCTCTATGCAATCGGCCGCTGGTACCAGAACTTCGATCAGACCCCGGACCGCCTGGTGGTCGATCTGCTGCAGCGCGCCTGGAGCCGGGGAGGGCAGCCGGCATGAGCCAGTCATCCGCGACCCCGATGCGCTTCACCCTCGGCAAGGCCCGCCTGCACGGCGACCTGTGCGTGCCGGCTGCGGCGCGTGGACTGGTGGTCTTCGTGCACGGCAGCGGCAGCAGCCGGCACAGCCCACGCAACCAGAGCGTGGCGCGCTGCTTCAACGAAATGGGCCTGGCCACCCTGCTGTTCGACCTGCTGACCAAGCACGAGCAACCCATCGACGAGATCACCCGCCAGCTGCGCTTCGACATCCCCTTGCTCAGCCAACGCCTGACGGGCGTGATCGATCAGCTGAGCAGCGATGCACAACTGCGCGAGCTGCGCATCGGCCTGTTCGGTGCGAGCACCGGTGCGGCCGCGGCGCTCACCACCGCGGCTTCCCGCCCAGCCGACATCGCGGCAGTGGTCTCGCGCGGGGGGCGCGTCGACCTGGCCGAGCCGTCGCTGGCACGAGTCCACGCCGCTTCGCTGTTCATCGTCGGCAGCCGCGACCTGGAGGTGCTGGAGCTCAACCGTGCCGCGGCGGCACGACTGCAGTGCGAGCACCAGCTGGTGGTGGTGCCCGGCGCGAGCCACCTGTTCGAGGAACACGGCACGCTGGAAGAGGTGGCGCGCCTGGCCGGCGACTGGTTCGTGCGGCACCTGTGCTGAGACCTGACGCTGGCTGGTCCTGGAAACATGCTGTGAAGCACACTACAGACACTTCGATTGGCTTGGATCATCGGCGGCAGGGATCATAGGGCGCTCAACGACAAGGAGGTTTCATGGATACCCATAATCCCTATGCCCCCCCTCTCGCCGTGCTTGCCGGCGATGAGACGGCTCGGATCGAGGCGCTGCCGGTTTCTGCCAGTTGGAAACGTCGCTTCCTGGCCATTGCCCAAGCGGGCGGGCCGCGACTGCCTTTGTTCAAGCGCCTGCCGCCGGCAGAGCGACGCAAGGCTCTGGCCTTCAACATCCTCGCCTTTCTGTTCGGCCCGCTGTATTACCTGGCCAAGGGCATGTGGCGCCGCGCGATCAGCTATACGCTGCTGGCGCTGATCGCAGTCACGTTGATCGTCCTGCTGCTCGACGCGTCGGGTTACGGCGAGTTCGCCCGCTTCCTTGCCTATGGTGCCGCCGGCGTGTTTGCCATGCGCGCCAATCTCGATTTCTATAAGAGCCAGGTGCTGGGCGACAACGGCTGGCTATAGCGTTGCCGTTGCGTCGTTCAACTGGCGGGCGAAGGCCTCCAGCGCCGCTTCGCCGACCACGTCACCGGGCAAAAGCGGGAGCTCCAGCAGTGGTAGCTGGCCCAGCGCCTGGCGCAGGGTGGCGAGATGCTGTTCTTCCTGGGCGTGGCGTTCGGCGAGAAAGGCGCCGGCATCGGCCGGCGAGCGCTTGTTCACCACCAGCGCGCCGACCGGCGTGCCGGCGCGCTGCAGCAGCGCATGCAGTTCGATGGTTTCCAGCACCGGCAGCCGCTCGGCGGCGAGCACGATGACGAACGCGCACTGCTGCGCATCACCGAGCACCTCGCGCAGCCGGTTGAAGCGCTCGCGGCGACGGTCGAGGATCTGGCGAATACGACTGTCGCGATCCGGCGCAGCCTCTCCATCGTTCTGGCCGAGTATGGACTGGCCGAAGCCGCGATCGTCCTGGCCGAGGTTCTTCAACACCTGGCTGAAGCGCGAGCCGCGCTCCTGCCGGCGCAGCAGGCCTTCGGTCCAGGCGCTCATCATTTCCGGCAGCGCCATCAGCCGTGCCGTGTGCCCGGACGGGGCGGTATCGAACACCAGCAGGTCGTAGTCGGCCAAGCCCTGCTCCAGCGTCTCGGCGATGCGTTCGAGCAGCGCCGCCTCGTGCATTCCAGGGGCATCGCGCGACAGCGCCATGTGCTTGTCCACTTCGCCGGCCAGGTGCGCCGGCATCAGCTTGCGCAGGGCGGCGCCGACGTCCTCGAGGTGCTGCTGCACGGTGAGTTCCGGGTCCAGCTCCAGGCCGTCCAGCCCGGCCGCCAGGCGCACCTTCTGCGGGCCCACCGGGCGCTGCCAGAGGTGCCCGAGGTTGTGTGCCGGATCGGTGGAGACCAGCAGCACGCGGCGTCCGGCCCGCGCCTGGGCGAGCGCGGTGGCGGCGGCCACGGTGGTCTTGCCAACGCCACCCTTGCCGCCAAAGAACAGCACGCGACGCTCGGCCGCCAGCTCTAGCAGCATGCGATATGGTCCAGTGGCGAGTGCTCCATTCCCATGCGCCGGTGCCAGTCGTGGAAGCGCTCGTACAGCGCCGGCATCAGCTCCAGGGTGTACCAGGCGGCCGGGTTCGGCACGCCCAGGGTTTCGCTGAACACCAGCAGCATGAACAGGTCGTCCTCGTCGCGCCTGGCCCGGGCGAAGGTTCGCCGATAGGGCGCGACGTAGAACTCGCGCAGCCCCGCGGAAACCTTGCCGAGAATGCTCAGCGGCTCGCTCACGGCTGCGCCTCGAAGGCGCGCTCGGCCGGGTCGCGGCCCTTGCGCATGGCGATGATCGCCTCGAGTGTGACCCACAGTGCGGCGATCAGGATGATCACGTCCATGCCCAGCAGCAGCCAGTTTTCGGCGCGGTAGAACTGGCCCATCTGCACCAGCAGCGCGTAGATCGACATGGCCAGCAGGAACACCAGCGGCACCAGGGTGTACACCGGCGAGCGGCCGAGCTTGATCAGGATGACGGTGATCACCGCCAGGGTCAGGCCGGCCAGCAGCTGGTTGGTGGTACCGAACAGCGGCCAGATGACCATGCCGCCGGTGCCATCGGAGCCGGCGCCGAAGGCCAGCGCCATGCACACGCCGACGGCGATCAGCGTGCCCACCAGGGTGTTGACCTTCATTCCGGCCAGCTCGCCGGCTTCCTGGATGACGAAGCGCTGCAGGCGCAGGCCGGTGTCCATGGTGGTGCCGGCGAAGAGAATCGCCATCACTGCGAGAATGGTCCCGCCAAGCTCGGCAGGCAGGCCCAGACCGTTGGCCAGCAGCGTGCCGCCACCCTGCACGAAGGCGGTGACGCCGCCGCTGCCAAAGGCGGTGTAGACCTGCTGCCAGTCGGTCAGGGTGGCGAAGCCGGCGGTGCAGCAGATGATCGCCGCCAGCGAGAGCATGCCTTCGCCCATGGCGCCGAAGTAGCCGACGAAGCGGGCGTCGGTTTCCTTGTCCAGCTGCTTGGAGGTGGTGCCGGAGGACACCAGGCCGTGGAAGCCGGAGATCGCGCCGCAGGCGATGGTGATGAACAGCAGCGGCACGATGCTCGGTGTATCGGCCGGCAGCTCCTGGTTGAAGGCCGGCGCCACCAGCTCCGGCGCGCCGAACAGCACCGCCAGGTAGAGCAGGCCGAGGCCGACGAACAGTTGCAGGCCGTTGATGTAGTCGCGCGGCTGCAGCAGCACCCACACCGGCAGCAGCGAGGCGATGGCGGCGTAGACGAACAGCAGCAGGATCCACAGCGACTTGGCCGACAGACCCATGATCTCGTCCGGCAGCACGATGGGGTACTGGTTGCCGATCAGGATCAGCGCGTAAAGCACGATCACCCCGCCCAGCGAAGGCCAGAGCAGCTTCATGTTGTAGCGGTAGATCATCTGTCCGATCACCAGCGCCACCAGGATCGCGCCCCACACCGGGATCACCGAGGTCGGCGTCGACACCAGCAGGTTGGAGATCACCGCGGCAAAGGCGCCGTTGACCATCAGCAGCACGAGGAAGATCACCACCAGGAACAGACTGCGCCCACGCGAGCCGATCAGCCGACCACTGAGCATGCCCACCGACTGGCCGCGGCTGCGGGCGCTGGCCCAGAGTGCGCCGAAGTCATGCACGCCAGCGAAGAAGATGGTGCCGAAGACCACCCAGGCGAAGGCCGGACCCCAGCCCCAGATCACCGCGATGGCCGGGCCGACGATGGGCGCGGCGCCGGCGATCGAGGTGAAGTGGTGGCCCCAGAGCACGAATTTGTTGGTCGGTACGTAGTCCACGCCGTCGCGCATGGTGTGCGCTGGCGTCCGGTAGTTGGGATCGAGCCGGTAGATTCGTTCGGCGATGAACTTGGAGTAGAAGACGTAGCCCAGCGCCATGGCGCCCAGGCCGACCAGCAACAACGCGATTGCACTCATCTGGGGATTCCTCGGCGTGCCGCTCGCCGGCGACAACGCAGTCCTGTTTGGCCCTCATGGGGTGATTGTTATGACCGGGCGTCCACGCCGCGGCCTCAGGGGACAGACCAGCGCTCGCCACGGACGTTCCGCCCGCGCGCGAGCGGGCGCGCGGGCAAGCCCAGCGGCAATCTGCTGATACAAGGCTTTTCGCCGCCGCCTGTGGACAGCGGCGAACTCTTGGCCTCGACTTGTTACAAAGATCGGACTGCCATGGAGGATGTGATGACTCAGGCCACACTGCGTCGCGGAGCCACCGACGCGCTCTTCTGGTCACTGATCTATACCGCGCTGTGGGCACTGTTCGCCGCTGGCCAGGGCTGGCTGCTGGGCGTGCCGACGGTGGCGCTGGCGGTTGCCCTGAGCCTGTGGCTGGGCCTGCGCCCGCCGGCCATGCGCCTTGGCGCGTTGCCAGGGTTTCTCACGTTCTTCCTCAGGCACATGCTGCTCGGCGGCTGGGATGTGGCGCGCCGTGCCTTGCAGCCGCGCTGCCAGCTGCAGCCGGCGTGGCACCCGTATCCGCTCACCAGCCGCTCGCCACGGGTACGTCTGTTGCTGTCGGCGCTGGTCGGGCTGCTGCCCGGCACGCTGTCCTCGCGCATCGAAGGCGATCATATGCAGGTGCATGTGCTCGACGAGCGCCTGGCCTGGCAACCCACGGTCGCCGAGCTCGAACGGCGGCTCGAGCGCCTGCTGGGCGGCCTGGAGCGACGCTGATGGCCCTGTACGCGGCGTTGCTGCTGCTGACCCTGATCATCGGCCTGTGGCGCGTGCTGCGCGGACCGGGGCGGGTCGACCGGCTGCTGGTCGTGCAGCTTTTCGGTACTTCCGGCACCGCACTGCTGCTGGTACTGGCGCAGTGGCAGGGGGCCCCGGCGCTGCGCGATGCCGCGCTGGTGCTGGCGCTGCTGGCGGCGATGATGAGCGCCGCGCTGGTCCAGCTGCTGCGGCGGAGCCGCCATGAATGAGCTGCTCGCCGCCCTCAGCTGGCTGCTGCTGGCCGGCGGCCTGCTGTTCTTCGCCGCGGGCAGCATCGGCCTGCTGCGCTTTCCCGACACCCTGAGCCGGCTGCACGCGCTGACCAAGGCTGACACCCTCGGTTTCGGCCTGGTGGTGGCCGGGCTCGCGCTGCGCGCCGGCAGCCTGCTGGAAGTCGCGCAAATCCTGCTGATCTGGCTGCTGGTGCTGGCCTCCGGCGCCACCGCCTGCCAGCTGCTGGCACGTCAGCGCGAGGATCAGGGCGCGGACGGGGAGCGTGATGATGACTGACTGGCTGCTGGACGGTGTGCTCGGCCTGCTGCTGCTCGGCCTGGCCGGCGGCGCCCTGCACGTGCGCCAGCTGTATGCCGGCGTGCTGCTGTTCGTCTCGTTCGGCCTGGTGCTGGCGCTGGTATGGGCGCGCCTGGGCGCTGCCGACCTGGCCCTGGCCGAGGCCGCCATCGGTGCCGGCCTGACCGGTGTGCTGCTGTTCGCCGCGCTGGCCCGGCAGCCATTGGCAGGCAGCGAACCTCGCCTGTCCGGCCGGCGCCGCCTGGCTGCGGTGCTGGTACTGCTGCCGTTGCTGATCGTCCTGTTGCCGCAGCTCGCGCCGCTGGCCGAACAGACCTCGCGGGTGCCGCTGCAGATCGATGCGGCCATGGCGCAGAGCGGCGTCGACCATCCGGTGACCGCCGTGCTGCTCAACTTCCGCGCCTGGGACACCCTGCTGGAGCTGGCGGTGCTCCTGCTGGCGCTGCTCGGCGCGCGCCAGCTCGGTCCGCTGCGCATGCAGCTGAGCGAGCCCTGGCCTCTGCTGCAGGCCTGGGGCCGCACCCTGGCACCGTTGCTGGTGCTGGCGGGCGGCTATGTGCTCTGGCGCGGCGCGGCCTCGCCGGGTGGCGCCTTCCAGGCCGGCGCCTTGCTCGCTTCCGGCATCGTCCTGCTGCGCCTGGCCGGCGCGTTGCCGGTGCTGCGCTGGAGCCAATGGCCGCTGCGGCTGCTGGTGCTGGTCGGCCTGTTGCTGTTCGTCGCGGTGGCGGCGGCCTGCGCCTGGTTCGGTGCGGGCTGGCTGCAGTATCCATCCGGCTGGGCCAAGCCGCTGATTCTCGTCATCGAAGCCGCGGCGACGCTGTCCATCGCCGCCAGCCTCAGCTTGCTGGTGATCGGCGACGAAACGGAGACCGAGCGATGAACGCCACGCTGTTCTGGATCGCCATCGGTTTCGCCCTCTGGCTGCTCGGCCTGCATGGTCTGCTGACGCTGCGTCATGCCCTGCGGCGGATCATCGCGATCAACCTGATGGGCAGTGGCGTGTTCCTGGTGATGATTGCCCTGGCGGCGCGTCATGACCCGAGCGACCCGCTGCTGGTGGCGCTGGTGGTCACCGGGCTGGTGGTGGCGGTGAGTGCCACCGCGCTGGCGCTGCGGCTGAGCAGTGCGCTGGCCGCAGCGAAGGAGCACGAGCGATGAACGCCGCGTTGGCCAGCCTGCTGCTGCCCCTGGGCGGCGGCCTGTTGCTGATCCTGCTGCGCCCGGCCCGCGGCGGGCGCTGGGTGATCGCGCTGAGCCTCGGCGCGCTGCTGGCGGCGATCATGGCGCTGCAGGTGGTGCTCGATCATGGCGAACGCAGCCTGTTCATCGGTGGCTGGGAGGCCGGGCTGGCGATTCGTTTCCGCCTGACGCCTCTGGCCGCGCTGTTGCTGGTGTTCACCGCCGGGCTGCACCTGCTGGTGGCGCTGTATGCCGCGCGCATCGCCCATGCCACCGGCAAGGCGGACTACTGGCCGCTGTCCTGCCTGCTGCATGCGGCGCTGGCGGCGCTGTGGCTGTCGGCCGATCTGTTCAACCTCTACGTGACCCTGGAACTGCTCAGTCTGGTGGCCGTGGCGCTGGTGTCGCTGGCCGGGCGTAAAGCCTGGAAGCCGGCGCTGAACTATCTGCTGCTGTCGCTGGCCGGCTCGCTGGCCTACCTGCTCGGTGTGGCGCTGCTCTACGGGCGCTACGGGCTGCTCGATCTGGCCCTGCTGGCGCGCCTGAGCGAGGCCGACGGCGCGACCCATCTGGCGCTGCTGCTGATGAGCGTGGGGCTGATGCTCAAGGCCGCGCTCTGGCCGTTGCACCTGTGGTTGCCGCCGGCCCACGCCGCGGCGCCGACAGCGGTCAGCGCGCTGCTTTCGGCGCTGGTGGTCAAGGGGCCGCTGTACATCCTCTGGCTGATCTGGAGCGAGATCGCCCCGGCTGAATTCGGTCGCGACGCCGGTCTGCTGTTCGGCACCGCCGGGGTGCTGGCGTTGCTCGCTGGCGGTTGGTCGGCACTACGCGCGCCGCGGCTGAAGACGCTGGTGGCCTATTCCACGGTTGCCCAGTTGGGCTATGCGCTACTGGCCCTCGGCCTGCTGTTGCATCTGCCCGAGCCGCGGCTGCATGCGGCGCTGTGGCTGTTCGTGCTGGCCCATGGGCTGGCCAAGGTGTCGATGTTTCTCGCCGCTGGCGAGTTGCAGACCATTCTCGGCAGCAAGCGGGTCAAGGGCATGAAGGGCGCCAGTCAGAACGTGCCGATCGCCCTGGCCGCGTTCGCCGTGGCCGGCGGCAGCCTGGTGGGCCTGCCGCCCAGCGGCGGCTTTCTGGCCAAATGGTTGCTGCTGCAGCCGCTGTTCGAACAGCCGCAGCACTGGCCGTGGGCGCTGGGCGTGCTGTTCGGCACGCTGATGTCGGCCGCCTACGTATTCCGTGTGGTGGCCCATGGCTTCGATCGCGCGCGGCCGAATCCGCCGAGCATCCATCCCGATCGCCTGGCGCAGTGGCTGGCGCTGCTGCCGGCGTTGCTGGTCTGGGGGCTGGCGCTGATCAGCGAGCCGCTGCTGCTCTGGCTCGGGGGGCTCGGACGATGAACTGGCACGGCCTGCTGCCGCTCGGCATCGTACTCAGCTCGCTACTGCCGGGCCTGGTGATCTTCGCCCTGCGCGAGGACCAGCAGCGCCTGCGGGTCACGCTCAACCTGCTCGGCGTGACGCTCAAGCTGCTGCTGGTGGGCGGCATGCTCTACGGCGTCAGCCAGGGCAGTGAGTATCGTTTCAGTGTGCCGCTGCTGCCAGGCGCACCGCTGGTGTTGCAGGCCGATGCGTTGTCACTGCTGTTCGTCGCGCTGTCCTCGCTGCTCTGGGCGGCCACCACCATCTACGCCATCGGCTACCTGGAAAACTCGCCGCTGCGCTCGCGCTTCTTCGGCTATTTCAGCCTGTGCGTCAGCGCCACCGTGGGCCTGGCGCTGGCGGGCAACCTGGTCAGCTTTCTGCTGTTCTACGAGCTGCTGACCCTGGCCACCTTCCCGCTGGTGGTGCACCGCGGCACGCCGGAGTCGCTGACCGCCGGGCGCGTCTACCTGGCCTATACGGTGGGCGGCGGCACGCTGGTGCTGATGGGTGTGGGGCTGCTGCACAGCCTGGCCGGCACGCCGGATTTCCAGGCCGCCGGCTATCTGCTGGAGCAGGTCGACGAGCACGAGGTGCCGCTGCGGGTGGCCTTCGTCCTGCTGATTCTCGGGCTTGGGGTGAAGGCCGCGCTGATCCCGCTGCATGGCTGGCTGCCGCAGGCGATGGTCGCGCCGGCGCCGGTCAGCGCGCTGCTGCATGCGGTAGCGGTGGTGAAGGCGGGGGCGTTCGGTATCGTGCGGGTGGTCTATGACGTCTTTGGTGCCGAAGCGCTGACCCGGCTGGATCTCACCAGACCGCTGCTCTGGCTGGCCGCGGCCACCATCCTCTATGGCTCGCTGCGCGCCTTGCAGCAGCAGGAGCTGAAGAAGCGCCTGGCCTACTCGACCATCAGCCAGGTGTCCTACGTGACGCTGGGCGTCGCGCTGCTCGGACCGATCGCCGCGGTGGGCGGCCTGGTGCATCTGGTGCATCAGGGGTTGATGAAGGTGACGCTGTTCTATTGTGCGGGCAACTTCGCCGAAACACTGGGGATTCACCGTATCCGCGAGATGGATGGCGTTGGCCGGCGCATGCCCTGGACCATGGCGGCGTTCTCCATCGGTGCGCTGGGCATGATCGGCATTCCGCCAATCGCCGGCTTCATCAGCAAGTGGACGCTGGGCCTCGGCGCGCTGGAGGTCGGGCAGGACTGGGTGCTGCTGGTGCTGCTCGGCTCCGCGCTGCTCAACGCCGCGTACTTCCTGCCGCTGCTGTGGCGCGGCTGGTTCGCCGAGCCGGCCGACTGGCACGAGGACCGTTGGGCCGGCGAGCGCTTCGAGACCCACTGGATGCTGCTGCTACCGCCCTTGCTCACCGCGCTGCTGTCACTGCTGGTCGGGTTGCTGGCCGCCACGGCGCTCAGCCCGCTGGGCTGGAGCCAGTTGATCGTCGAGCGGGAGTTCGCCATATGAGCGCCTGGCTCTGGCTGCTGGTGCCCTTCGCTCCGCTGCTGGGTGCGGCGCTACTGCCGTGGCTGCGCGAACGTGCCCTGCCATGGCTGTGGCTGAGCGGCCTGCCGGCGCTGCTGGCCGCGCTGCAACCGCCGATGGCGCTGGAGCTGCCCTGGCTGTGGGAGGGGGTGCGCTGGGGCGCGGACGATGTCCTGACGCGCGCCTGGCTGGGCTTTTCCGCCGTGCTCTGGACCTGCGCGGCGGTCTTCGCCAGCAGCAGCCTGGGCAACGGGGCGGGGCGATTGCGCTTCTGGATGTTCTGGCAGCTGGCCGTGGCCGGCAATCTGCTGCTGATCATCGCCACCGATGCGCTGAGTTTCTACCTCGGCTTCAGTGCCATGAGCCTGTCCGCCTACGGACTGATCGTCCATCGCGGTGGGCCGGGGCCACGGCGAGCGGGGCGGCTGTACCTGCAACTGGCGATCTGCGGCGAAATGCTGCTGCTCGCCGGGCTGCTGTTGCGCACCCACGCCGCCGACCAGGCCTTCGACTTCGCCAGCTGGCAGGCGCAACCGATCGATCATCTGACCCTGGCCCTGCTGCTGCTCGGCCTCGGCCTGAAGGCCGGCTTCTGGCCGCTGCACGTCTGGCTGCCGCTGGCCCACCCCGAGGCGCCGGCGCCGGCCAGCGCGGTGCTCTCCGGGGCGATGCTCAAGGCCGGCATCCTCGGCATCTGGCGCTGCGTGCCGGAGACCGACCCGACGCTGACCGCCTGGAGCATGCCGTTGCTCCTGATCGGCCTGTTCGGTGCGCTCTATGCCGCGGCGCTGGGACTCTGTGCCGGCAAGTCCAAGGCTGTGCTGGCCTGGTCGTCGGTGAGCCAGATGGGCTGGCTGCTGATGGTCCTGGCGCTGGCCTGGAGCCTCGAGGCGCCGTCCCCCGCGCTGCTCACGCTGCTGGTGCTGTTCGGCGTACATCACGGGTTGGCCAAGGGTGCGCTGTTCCTGGCCGCCGGGATGGTGCACGAGGGGCGCCTGCCACGCCCGGGCTGGCTGCTGCTGGTCCTGCCGGCGCTGGCGATCATGGGGGCGCCGCTGACCAGCGGGGCGGCGGTGAAATACCTGTTCAAGGACGCCCTGCACGACAGCCTTTTCGCCGCCTGGGCGCCCTGGCTGACGCTGGCCAGCTTCGCCACCGCGCTGTTGCTGTTGCGCGCGCTCTGGCTGATGTGGCGCGACCAGCAGCATGCCAGCGCACCACCGGCGGCCGGACAATGGCTGCCCTGGGCGCTGCTCAGCCTGGCGTCGGTGGCGCTGCCATGGATGTGGTCGGCCCTGCGCGAGCCGTTGCTGGCGGGGTTGTATCCGGCTGGCCTGTGGGCAGCGCTGTGGCCATTGTTGCTGGCCGTCGTGCTGGCGGGGCTGGCCTGGCGGCGCCAGTGGCGTGTGCCGGCGCGCCTGGCCCGGCTGCCGAATCCGGCACTGTCGGCTTCGCTGGCGCTGACCCGGCTGCTGCGGCAGCCGCCATTGCCCGAGCCGTCGGTCCGCCTCGATGGGAGCCGCTGGCGACAGCGTGAACGGCGCTGGAATCGCCGCTGGGAAGGCGGCGCGCTGACCCTCAGCGCCTGGCTGCTGGTGCTGTTGCTCTGGCTGGGCTGGTGGTGGTGATCAGGGCAACGCCTTGTCGGCGTAGGGGCGGGTATCCAGGCCCAGCTGGGCGCGGAAGCTTTCCATGTCGAACATGGTGCAGATCTCCTGCACCTGCTGCGTCGGGGTGATGGTCCAGAACGCCATGGCGGAGATGCTCAGCACCTTGTCGCTGGGCGGGTAGCCGAACGCCGCATGCTCGATGGTGCCGATCAGCGTGCTCCAGGTGACCACCCGGTTGCCTTCGGCGATGCATTCTTCCACCACCACTTCCAGCTCCGGCATGGCGTGACGGATCTGCCGGACCATGTCGAGAAACTCGGCACTGACCAGCGGCCGGCCGATAAAGGAGCTCTTGTAGAGAAAATCCTTGCTGTGCAGATGCTCGGCGAGCGCCAGGTGCCCGCGGTTCCAGGTCAGGTCAATGTGCTGACGGACGAGTTTCTTGCGGTCATCCAGTGACATGCGCGTTCCATGAGGCTGCAGGTGGCTCGGTAGCGAACTCTAGCAGCGGCCGGGACGCAACGGGAGTGCCGTTCGTTCAGTCGGCGCGCAGCCGTACCTGGAAAGCCGCGCCGCCCAAGGGCGACTCGCCCAGGCTGAGTTCGCCGCCGTAGCTGTCGAGGATGTCCTTGACCACGGCCAGGCCGATGCCCTGGCCGGGATGCTGGGCGTCGAGGCGTTCGCCGCGACGGATGATCCGTGCGCGCTGGTCCACCGGCACGCCGGGGCCGTCGTCCTCGATGCCCAGCAGCAGGTCGCCGTCATGCGTGCGGGCGCTGATGCGAATCTGTCCAAGGCACAGCCGGTAAGCGTTTTCCAGCAGGTTGCCGAGCAGCTCCATCAGCGCGCCCTGTTCCATCGGTACGACACAGGGCTCGACCAGCTGCACGTCGATCTGCACGCGCTTGTCGCGATAGACCTTGTCCAGCGTGCTGCACAGGCTGTCGAGCAACGGCCGCAGTTCGACCCGGTGGCGCACTAGGCCGCTCTTGCCGAGGCTGGCACGCTGCAGCTGATAGCCGATCTGCTGGCTCATGCGCTCGATCTGCGCCTGCATCACCTGCGCCTGCTCGCGGCTTTGGCTCTGCGCCGAGAGCGTCTCGCCGACGCCCTGCAGCACGCTGAGCGGGGTTTTCAGGCTGTGCGCCAGATCGCCCAGGGAGTTGCGGTACTGCTCGCGCTGGCGACGTTCGCTGTCCAGCAGGCGGTTCAGCGAACGGGTCAGGCGCAGCAGTTCGCGCGGGTGGTCGTCGCTCAGACGCTCGCGCTGCCCGGCTTCGACCTGGTCGAGTTCGGCGCTGACCCGCTTGAGCGTGCGAAAGCCCCAGGTCAGGCCTAGCCAGAGCAGGGCCAGCAGCACCAGCAGACCGCTGCCCAGCCAGAGATAGAGCTGCCGGCGAAATTCCTCGAACAGGCTGAGGTACTCGCTGGTCGGCTGCATGGTGACGAAGCTGAAGGCGTTGTCGCGGCTGCCGGCCAGGTGCAGTTCCACGTCGTAGACGAAGTACTCCACGCCATCGGCATCGCGCACCCGCAGGAATTCGGTGGCGCCGCCCTCATAGCGCGGACGGTAGTCGATGCGTTCGTCGGCAGCCGAGCGGGAATGCCAGATCAGCTCGCCGCGGCGGTCGTAGATGAAGCCGAGCAGCTGTGCATCCGGCAGGTCGAACTCCTCGTCCGGCAGCCGCTCGGGCATCTGCAGCCGGCCGCCTTCGACCTGGGCGGCGGTGATCAGGGTGCTGGCATCGGCCGCCAGGCGCTGTTCGATGACCTTCTCGAAGGTCAGGCTGAAGGCGCCCTGCAGTGCGGGCAGCAGTGCCAGCATGAACAGCGCGGCCAGGCTCGCGGCGCCGAGCATCAGCCGCAGGCGCAGCGACATGGCGCCGGTCAGGCGGGTTCGCACGCGCGCCTGCAGCCGGCGCCAGCGTCGGCTCATCGGCAGCGCTCGGTGAACAGATAGCCGAGGCCGCGTACGGTTTCGATGGGTTTCATCGCGCACTGCGCCTCGAGCTTGCGACGTAGCCGTCCGACCAGCACCTCGATCACGTTTGGATCGCGCTCCTCGTCGCCGCTGTAGAGCTGTTCCATCAGCCGCTCCTTGGCCACCACCTGCTGCTGATGACGCATCAGGTACTCGAGGATGCGGTATTCGTAGGCGGTCAGCGCCAGCGGCTCGCCGTTGGCCGTGGCCTGTTTGCGGTTGAGGTCCAGCAGCAGCGGGCCGGCTTCGATGGTGGCCTGGGTGAAGCCGCTGGAACGGCGCAGCAGGGCGTTCAGCCGGGCTTCCAGTTCCTCGAACTGGAACGGCTTGACCACATAGTCATCGGCGCCGGCCGCCAACCCCTCGACCTTGTCCTGCCAGTTGCCGCGGGCCGTGAGGATCAGGATCGGAAAGGTCTTGCCGCGGCTGCGCAGCTGGCGGATCAGGTCCAGCCCGCTGATGCCCGGCAGGCCGAGGTCGATGACGGCAAGGTCATGATTGAATTCGTGGGTCTGATACAGCGCTTCTTCGGCATTGGGCACGGCATCGACGATATGCCCGCTTTCACCGAGCCGCGTCTGCAAGTGGTGACGCAGCAGCGCCTCGTCTTCCACCACCAGCACTTTCATGTTTTTGTGCTCCCAGTGCAAAAAACGGCCGGGTTCGTCCCGGCCGTCGTTCGACATTCTGTCAGCGAAACGCCATCAGAAGTGATAGTTCAGACCCAGGTAGGCCTGCTTGCTGCTGTGCACGTCGATCGAGCCCAGCTTGCCGACCCCTCGCTCGGAGACTTCGGTACCGGCGTTGCTGCGCAGGTAGCGGTAACCGGCTTCCACCGAGGTGTTGTCGCCGAGCTTCTGCAGGATACCGGCCTGCAGGCCGACCAGGTAGCCGATGTCGGTATCACGGCTGTAGCCCTTGGACTCGTTCTCCAGCTTGGTCAGACCGGCGCTGGCACCGCCGAACAGGCGGGTGGTGTCGCCCAGCGGGACGAACATGTCGTAGCTGCCGATCAGGTTCTGCTGACGCAGCTTGAGGCTGCTGCCGTAGTCGTCCGAAACGTTCTCGTAGGTCATGTAGTAGCGGCCTTCGTCGGTCATCTGACCGGCGCGCACGCCCCAGGTGCCGCTGTTCTTGATCACGTCATCGAAGCGGTTCTTGCCGTCCATGTTCTGCTTCAGCGAGCTGGAACGGTCGGTATTGACGGTGCTTTCGCCCCAGGTGAAACCGGCGAAGTTCTCGGCGGCATGGGTGCCGAGGCTGAAGATGCCGAAGGTGGTGGCGATGGCCAGGGTGCTGAGTTTTTTCATCGGTGACTCCTTTTCAGGCAGCGGGATACTGACGGCCCCTAGCCTGAACGGGTATCACTGAACCCAGACTGAACCTTGCCTGAACCTGCGCTGAACGGATGCCCCATGGGCTGCCATTGGTCGGTCGCGACCTTCAGGCCAGCTGTTGCGGCTGGTCCGGATCGGGCTCTTCGTCGCTGTCGCCGCCGCGCGGCGGATAGCGCTCGAGCAGCGGCGGCTGCTCCTGATCATCGATCCACCACTGCAGTTCGGCCTCCACGGCGGTATCGGCGGCGATGCCGAGCCGGTTGCGCAGCGGGCACTGTTCGCTTTCGCCGGCAGTCAGGCTGCCGCTCTGGGTGGTCTGGCCCGTGCCGGCGGTGCCACTGGAGCGGACCTTGAGACGGTAGCGGACCTGCTGGCCGCTGCCCTTGAAGCATAGCGAGAGCGTCAGTCGTTGCTCGGCGGCGGCGGGCTGCAGGTCGAGGCGGACCTGCACCGGGGCGTCGGTTGTCGCGGCGGCGGCGGCCGCCAGCAGCCAGGGGGCGAGGGTCATGACGAGCATCCTTGTGGTTCCTGCGAGCCGGTCCGTGGCCTTGGATGATGGTGCTACTGCTGGATGATGGTGGCGCTGTTGCCGGTGCCGCTCTGATGAATCGTCGCGACGCCCGGCAGGCGCGTGTTGTCGTTCGCCGGGAAGCCCTGGCGAATCATCGCCTCGTTGGCGCTGCCCAGCTGCGTGATGGTGGCCTGATGGCCCCAATTGCCCTGCTCGATGCTAGCCAGGTTGTCGTCGCCGTTCTGGGTCACCGATGCACGGTTCGAAGCAAAACGCTGATCGATGTCCACGCTGTTGCGGTTGCCGGTGGACGAGCCGCTGATGACGCCGCCATAGCCGTTCTGGTCGACGGTCAGGCGGTTGTCGTCACCGCTCTGGGTGAAGTTCAGTTCGTTATGGTAGTCGCCCTGGCGGATGTCGGCGTCGTTGTAGTTGCCATCCTGCACGAGCGCCAGGCGATTGCCGTCACCCTGCGCGATCTCGGCCTGGTTGCTCACGCCGTCCTGGCTGACGCTCAGCCGCGAACCTTCGTAGTAGGTCTGCTGGCTGAAGCTGAGCGAGTTGTTGTCACCGCGCTGGGTGATCTCGGCCACGGCGAAGCCGGTCTGGCTGCCGCTGAGCTGGTTGCCGTCACCGGTGCTGCTGGCGGTCAGGGTGTTGGCTCGCCAGGTCTGCTCCAGTGAGGCGACGTTGAGGTTGCCGGTCTGCTGCAGATTGGCGACGTTGAAATGGCTTTCGCCAACCTGGGTGACACTGGCGTCATTGAAGTCGCCCACTTGGCTGACGGCGATGTCGCTGGATTGCACCAGGCCGATCTGCTGGAGCACGGCGACATTGCCGGTACCCGTCTGCTCCAGCTCGGTGCTGTTCTGCGCCATGACCTGGGTGGCGCCGAAGGCGAGCAAGGTAGCGATTGCTGCGGGTTTCAACATGCGATTCTCCATGGCCTCTAGCGGCCCTGCACGATATTGATCTGCTGGCCGTAGCCATATTGCGTGACGGTGCTGCGCAGGCCGTCGCCGACCTGTTCGATACGCGCGTCGTTGTAGGCGCCGTACTGGCTGATGCTGGCCTGGTTGTCGCTGCCGGTCTGGCGGATCTCGGCGTAATTGCCGTGGCCGACCTGTTCGATGACGGCCAGCAGGTCTTCCCCGTGCTGCAGGATGAAGGCTTCCTGGTCGCTGCCCTGTTGCAGCACCTGGGCGCTGAGCGCCTGACCGTTCTGCCGCAGTTCGGCCAGGTTGCCCTGACCCAGCTGCTGCAGATAGGCCTGCTGCGCACCGGCCGCCTGTGTCAGTCGGGACGGTGCGGCGCCGAGCGGGATGCCGCCCGGCGCGAGGTCGCCGTTGTCCATCAGATCGGCAGCGAGCAGCGGGGAGCCGATCAGGCTGACGATCAGGGCCAGCAGCAGTGCGGCGCGGGGCGGAGAGCAAAGGGTCATTGGTAGATACCGGATGACAGTGGAGGCGATTCTTGAACGCCGCGCGCAACCTTGGATATCCATCGGATGATGTAAAAGACCGCCTGAATAAGGCGGTCCATGGATTAATCCCGGCGGTGCCATGGGGGTCCAGTCAGCTCGAGCGCGCCCCGGCAGTGCCGCCTGCTCGGCGTGCGCTGCCGGGGCGGCCCGCGCTCAGACGCTGCAGGACTTGTCCCAGTCCAGATGGCTGCGCAGCAGGTAGGCCGCCTCGGCGCGGTTGGAGGCGCCGATCTTGCGTAGCAGGTTGTGGATATGACTCTTGATCGTGTGCGGGCTGAGGCACAGCTGCTCGGCGATCTCGGCATTGGACAGGCCCTTGCCGGCAAGGCTGAGGATTTCCCGCTCGCGCAGCGTCAGGCTGGTCTTGCTTTCCGCCAGCTGGCGCATGCGCCGCCACTGGCCCAGTAGCCGCTCGGTGAGCACCCGCGGCAGCCAGTCGCCGCCCTTGAGCAAAACGCGAATGCCTTCGAGCAGGTGTTCGCGGGTGGCGTGGCTGTAGAACACCCCACGGATGACCGGGTGTTTCTCCACCAGCTGTTCGGCCTGTTCCGGGACGATGTTCACCAGTGCCACCGGGGTGTGGTCGTCCAGTTGGTCGATCAGGCTGGAAATCTGTTCGGCCTCGCTGTGGCCGGCGTCCACCAGAAACAGGTCGGCATCATGCTGCTCCGGCGGTTCCAGGCCGGCGAGGGAGACTTCGACCTGGGCCTGTTCGCCGAGGAAGTGGCGGAAGAACAAGCCAAGCAGTTCGTTGCCGGTTAATAGCGTGACGGTTGGGGATGTGTTGCCCCGCGTAAGATCCGCGTCCATGTTCGGTACCTAGTCAGTCGGGCGTAATCGTTTAAAAAGCTACTAAACGACCAGCACCTTGCAGCGAAGTTCAGCCCAGAGATGGCGAACGGGCACTATCCGGCCAGCAGGTGCGCAACCTGGCCCAGAGACGGGCGAGCCGCCGGTAAGGCCGCGCGTTTTTGCACGGAACGGCTGCTAAGGTAGCTGCATGAGCCAAACCTCTGCTGCCGTTTCACCTCGCGAACTCAGCGCACGCGCTCTGGCGACCGGGTTGTTGCTGGGTGCGCTGCTGGCGCCATCGAATGTCTACTCGGGCCTCAAGATCGGCTGGTCGTTCAATATGTCGATCATTGCGCTGCTGGTCGGCATCGCCTTCTGGCAGGGAATCGCCAGGGCATTCGGGCGCCCGCGCTGGTCGTTGCTGGAGAGCAACATCAACCAGACCACCGCCTCGTCCTGCGCCTCGATCATCTCCGGCGGGCTGGTGGCGCCGATTCCGGCCTACACGCTGCTCACCGGTCAGCAGCTGGACAGCCTGGCGCTGATGGCCTGGGTGTTCTCGGTGAGCTTTCTCGGCATCTGGGTGGCCTGGTACCTGCGCCCGGGGCTGATCGCCGGCTCCGGGCTGCGCTTTCCCGAAGGCATGGCGACGCTGGCCACCCTGCAGCAGATCTACAGCCAGGGTGCCGAAGCCGGGCGCCGGTTGTGGGTGCTCGGCAGCGCTGCGCTGCTCGCTGCCGGCACCAAACTGATCGATACCTTCTTCTGGAGCCTGCCGCGCTGGGCACCCTCGGCGCAGCTCGAGCGACTGACCTTCACCTTCGAGCCGTCGCTGCTGCTGGTGGGCTTCGGTGGCATTGTCGGCCTGCGCGTCGGCTTGTCGTTGCTGCTCGGCGCACTGCTGGCGTGGGGGCTGCTGGCGCCCTGGCTGCTTGCCGAGGGTCTGGTGCGCCTGCCAGCCGCTGCCACGGGTCCGCAGTTCGCCACGCTGATCGAGTGGCTGCTGTGGCCCGGGGTCAGCCTGATGGTCTGCGCCACGCTGACCTCGCTGGGGCTGCGCCTGCTGCGTTCGCGCACGGCGACACGGCGCGGGTCACGCCGGTGGCGTCCACAGGGCTGGCCGGCCGCTGGCCTGGCGCTGGCGATCACGCTGGTGGTGGCGCTGCAGATCAGCCTGTTCGGCATCGCCCCGGCGCTGGCCTTGCTTTCGATCCCGCTGGCGCTGCTGCTGGCGATGGTCGCCGCGCGCGTGGTCGGCGCTACCGGGATTCCACCGATTGGCGCAATCGGGCAGCTGTCGCAGCTTGGCTTCGGCGTGTTCGCACCCGGGCAGGTGCCGGTCAACCTGATGAGCGCCAACACCGCCGGCGGCGCGGCCGGGCAGTGCACCGACCTGCTCAATGATTTCAAGGTCGGGCACGCCATCGGTGCCACGCCGGCGCGCCAGGCGGTGGCGCAATGCGCCGGTATCCTGCTCGGCAGTGTGGTGGGAGTGCTGGCCTATCAGCTGCTGATCCCGGACCCGCAGGCGATGCTGATCACCCCCGAGTGGCCGGCGCCGGCGGTGGCGACCTGGAAAGCGGTGGCCGAAGCGCTGACCGGCGGGTTGGGTGCGCTGGCGGTCGATGTGCGCTGGGCGATGCTGGTCGGCGCGCTCTGCGGGGTCCTGCTGGGTGCGCTGGAAGGTCTGTTGCCGGAGGCGCAGTTGCGCTGGCTGCCAAGTTCGGCTGCGCTCGGCCTGGCGTTCATCATTCCCGCTTCGATCTCGCTGCTGATGACCTTCGGCGCCGTGCTCGCCTGGGCCTTCACCTCGCGCTGGCGCAGTCTCGGCGAGCGTTTCGTGATCGTCGCCGCCGCGGGGCTGGTGGCCGGCGAAAGCATGGCGGGCGTCGGTGCATCGCTCTGGCAATTGCTGCGCTGATTAGCGAAACGCCTGAATTAAAGCGCCGCGTGGTCGGTCGTACCCCTTGTACTCATCTGGGGGAGAGGCATGACCAAGCCAACATCGCCGGACGACAACAAGCAGGTCGCCAACCGCGCCATGGTGCAGGCGGCCGTCCTGGCCGCCGTGGTGCTGCTGTGCATCGTCGCCTGGCTGGCCTTCGACTTTCTCTTGCTGCTGTTCGCGTCCATCCTGTTCGGCGTGCTGATCCACGGCGTGAGCTGCTGGCTGAGCAGGCACAGCCCGTTGCCCTACAAGGCTTCGATGGCCGCATTCTTTGTGGTCCTGCTGCTGGGCCTGGGCGGCGGGGGCTGGCTGGTGGCGCCGAGCATCGCCGAGCAGGCCGACGCGCTGTCCGATTCGCTGCCGGAGGCGGTCGAGCGGCTGCGTGAGCGTGCCGAGCAACTGCCCTGGGCCAACGAGCTGCTGCAGCAGAGCGATCGGCTGGCGGATTCGTTGCCGGAGGGCTCCAGCGCCTTCAGCGTGGTGACCAAGGTGATGGGCTCGGTGGCGGGCGCGCTGAGCAGTTTCGTCATCGCCTTCGCCATTGGCATCTGCCTGGCGATCGACCCGCGGATCTACCGCAGCGGGTTGCTCAAGCTGGTGCCGCAGGGCTATCGCCCGCGTGCCGCCGAGGTGCTCGACGAGAGTGGCGCGACGCTGCGCGCCTGGTTGCTGGCCAAGCTGCTGGAGATGCTGCTGATCGGCGTGCTGACCACCCTCGGCCTCTGGCTGCTGGGCATCGAGCTGGCCCTTGTGCTCGGGCTGATCGCCGGATTGCTGTCGTTCATCCCCAACATCGGCCCCGTACTGGCGGTGATTCCCGCGCTGTTGCTGGCCTCGCTGGAGGGTGGGCGCACGGTGCTCTATGTCGCCGGGCTCTACCTGTTCGTCCAGGCGCTGGAGAGCTACGTCTTCACGCCGTTCATGCAGCAACGCATCGTTTCGATCCCTCCGGCGCTGACCATCGGCGTTCAGCTGCTGTTCGGCTTGCTCGCCGGCACCCTCGGTCTGCTGCTGGCCACACCGCTGGCGGCGCTCGGCATGGTGCTGGTGCGCATGCTGTACGTGGAGGATCTGCTCGGTGATCGCAGGTGACCGACGGTTCGTCGTAGCGGCCGCTCTGCGCCGCCGCCTGGCGGGCATGTCATGTTTTGTAAAGGCTGGCGAGGAAACCCCTGGCCAGCCCTGCTGCCGGAACCTGTGTACCCCCTGAAAAAATGGCAGGAGACGCATCATGAACATGCACAAGATCGCGGCATTCACCCTGGCGGGTCTGCTTTCCGGCGCGGCGTTCGCGGCGGACAACACCGGCACCGGCACTCACAATTCCATGGATCACGGGACCCATGAGCAGGGCACCATGGGCGGCACTGGCACTGGCACTGGCACTGGCACTGGCACTGGCACTGGCACTGGCGGCATGGACAGCGGAACCGGTACGGGCACAGGCACGACCGATATGCCGGGTTCGGCAGATCGTCCGGCCACCACGACCGGCAGTGACCAGGGCACCGGTGCCGATACCGGTGCGGATGGCGCCACCGGTGCGCCGGGTACCACTGGTACCGGCGGCGAGGGCGGCGAGCGCGGCGCTTACTGATTCCGCGAACAGCACAACGGCCCGGCAAGCCTCTGGCTTCCGGGCCGTTCCGCGTCCTGCCGATGACCGCTCGGCCGAAGACCGTGGCGCCGGCGAAACCTTGGCGGCGCGGATCTGCCGAAAGCGCAAGAGACGATCGGAGGTGCGACGATGAATTTTGTGCGCTACGGCATCCTGCTGCTTTCGCTGGCGTTCGCCTCGGGCGTGATGGCAGAAGGCACCGGCCCCACCCAGCCCGACAAGGCGCGCCAGCACCCGCTGGACAACAGCGAGCCCCGTGACGAGCCGGCCGAGCAGCCGAGGCAGCAACAGCAGCTCGATCAGCCGCCGACGCTGCAACCGCGCCAGTCGCCGATCGAAACCGATGTTCCGCCTCAGCTCGATCCGGTGGACGAGCAGCCCGGTAGCGATGTGGACGCGGCCGGCCCGCGCGTGCTGCGCAGCTAGCGCGCCGCTGCGTGCCTGGCGAAGGCTGCGGGAATGAAAAAGGGAGGCCGAAGCCTCCCTTTCACTCGACCGCTTCGCAGCGTCAGAACAGCACGCGACTGCGGATGGTGCCGTTGACGTGCTGCAGTTTTTCCAGCGCCAGGTCGGAGTATTCCTTGTCCACGTCGATGACGACGTAACCGACCTTCTCGTTGGTCTGCAGGAACTGGCCGCAGATGTTGATGCCGTTGTCGGCGAAGACCTTGTTGATCTCGCTCATCACGCCCGGAATGTTCTGGTGGATGTGCAGCAGACGGTGCTTGCCCGGGTGCGACGGCAGGGCGACTTCCGGGAAGTTGACCGAAGACACCGAGGTGCCGTTGTCGCTGTACTTGACCAGCTTCTCGGCGACTTCCAGGCCGATGTTGGCCTGCGCTTCGGCGGTGGAACCACCGATGTGCGGGGTCAGGATCACGCGGTCCAAGCCACGCAGCGGGCTTTCGAATTCCTCGTCGTTGGACTTCGGCTCGACCGGGAATACATCGATGGCGGCGCCGATCAGGTGCTCGTCCTTGATCGCGGCGGCCAGGTGGTCCAGCTCGACCACGGTGCCGCGGGCGGCGTTGATCAGGATGGCGCCTTTCTTCATGGCGCGGATTTCCTTCTCGCCGATCATCCACTGGGTGGACGGCAGCTCCGGAACGTGCAGCGAGACGATGTCGCACATGCCCAGCAGCTCGTACAGCGAGCCGATCTGGGTGGCATTGCCCAGCGGCAGCTTGGTCACCACGTCATAGAAGAAGACCTGCATGCCCAGCGCTTCGGCCAGTACCGACAGCTGCGTGCCGATGGAGCCGTAGCCGATGATGCCGAGCTTCTTGCCGCGGATCTCGAAGGAGTTGGCTGCCGACTTGATCCAGCCGCCGCGATGGCAGGAAGCGTTCTTCTCGGGGATGCCGCGCAGGAGCAGGATGGCTTCGGCCAGCACCAGTTCGGCCACGGAACGGGTGTTGGAATAGGGCGCGTTGAACACCGCGATGCCGCGCTCGCGGGCGGCGTTGAGGTCGACCTGGTTGGTGCCGATGCAGAAGCAGCCGACGGCGATCAGCTTCTTGGCGCAGTCGAAGACTTCCTCGGTGAGCTGGGTACGCGAGCGGATGCCGATGAAATGGGCGTCGGCGATCTTTTCCTTCAGCTCATCGCCGGACAGCGCGGTCTTGAGGTACTCGATGTTGGTGTAGCCGGCCGCCTTCAGGGTATCGACAGCGTTCTGGTGCACGCCTTCGAGAAGAAGGAACTTGATCTTGCTCTTGTCGAGAGAGGTCTGGCTCATCTGCATTAAAACCTTAAGGCCGAAGGATAGGACTGAAGTGTCCAGCGAAGGCTGGCCGACCCGGCAATGCCGGTGCCGGGAGTCTGCCGAGGCACGTTTCAAAGGGGTGCGTATGCTAGCATACGAGCCCCTCGAAACACCCCCACTCCTGTGCTGAAGCGTGCTCAGGGTGACCATGAATCGTATGAGAGTTCCCGTGATGACCGACCCCGCCCTGATCGATGAGCTGAAAACCCTGGTCGAGCCCGGCAAAGTGCTGACCGACGCCGATTCGCTGAACGCCTACGGCAAGGACTGGACCAAGCATTTCGCTCCCGCGCCGTCGGCCATCGTCTTCCCCAAGAGCATCGAGCAGGTGCAGGCCATTGTGCGCTGGGCCAACGCCCACAAGGTCGCGCTGGTGCCGTCGGGCGGTCGCACCGGACTCTCGGCCGCCGCCGTAGCGGCCAATGGCGAGGTGGTGGTGTCTTTCGACTACATGAACCAGATTCTCGAATTCAACGAGATGGATCGCACCGCCGTCTGCCAGCCCGGCGTGGTCACCGCGCAGCTGCAGCAGTTCGCCGAGGACAAGGGCCTGTACTACCCGGTGGACTTCGCCTCCGCCGGCTCCAGCCAGATCGGCGGCAACATCGGCACCAATGCCGGTGGCATCAAGGTGATCCGCTACGGCATGACCCGCAACTGGGTCGCCGGCATGAAGGTGGTAACCGGCAAGGGCGACCTGCTGGAGCTGAACAAGGACCTGATCAAGAACGCCACCGGCTACGACCTGCGCCAGCTGTTCATCGGCGCCGAGGGCACGCTGGGCTTCGTCGTCGAGGCCACCATGCGCCTGGAACGCCAGCCGACCAACCTCACCGCACTGGTGCTGGGCACCCCGGATTTCGATTCGATCATGCCGGTGCTGCACGCCTTCCAGGACAAGCTGGACCTGACCGCCTTCGAATTCTTCTCCGACAAGGCGCTGGCCAAGGTGCTCGGCCGCGGTGACGTGCCGGCGCCGTTCGAGACCGACTGCCCGTTCTACGCGCTGCTGGAATTCGAGGCCACCACCGAGGAGCGTGCCGAGCAGGCGCTGGCGACCTTCGAACATTGCGTCGAGCAGGGCTGGGTGCTCGACGGCGTGATGAGCCAGAGCGAGCAGCAGCTGCAGAACCTGTGGAAGCTGCGCGAGTACATCTCCGAGACCATCAGTCACTGGACACCGTACAAGAACGACATCTCGGTCACCGTCGGCAAGGTGCCGGCCTTCCTCAAGGAAATCGATGCGATCGTTGGCGAACACTACCCGGATTTCGAGATCGTCTGGTTCGGCCATATCGGCGACGGCAACCTGCACCTGAACATCCTCAAGCCCGACGCCATGGACAAGGACGAGTTCTTCGGCAAGTGCGCGACGGTGAACAAGTGGGTGTTCGAGACCGTGCAGAAGTACAACGGCTCGATCTCCGCCGAACACGGCGTCGGCATGACCAAACGTGACTACCTCGAGTACAGCCGCTCGCCGGCGGAAATCGAATACATGAAAGCGGTCAAGGCGGTGTTCGATCCGAACGGCATCATGAACCCCGGCAAGATCTTCGCGGCCTGAGTCGCCCACCGACCCAAGGAGTCATCGATGAGCTACCAGCACCACTACACCGACGGCACGCCGATCCATTACCCGCTGGGCAAGGTGGTCTGCATCGGCCGCAACTACGCCGAGCACGCCAAGGAACTGAACAACCCGGTGCCCACCGAGCCGCTGCTGTTCATCAAGGCGGGCAGCTGCACCGTGCCGCTGGAAGGCGGCTTCAGCATCCCGAGCGATCGTGGTGCGGTGCACTACGAGGCTGAAATCGCCGTGCTGATCGGCAAGCCGCTGTCGCGCAAGCCCAACGAGGAAGAGGTGCGCGATGCCATCTCCGGCTTCGCCCCGGCGCTGGATCTGACCCTGCGCGACGTGCAGGCCAGGCTCAAGGAAAAGGGCCACCCGTGGGAAATCGCCAAGAGTTTCGACGGCGCCTGCGTGCTGGCACCGTTCGTGCCGGGCGACGCGGTGGAGGATCTGGGCGACATCGGCATCCGCCTGACCATCAACGGCGAGGTCCGCCAGGACGGCAACAGCAGCCAGATGCTCAACGCCATCCTGCCGCTGCTGCAGCACATCGCCGGGCATTTCAGCCTGCAGCCGGGTGACGTGGTACTGACCGGCACGCCGGCCGGTGTCGGCCCGCTCAACCAGGGCGATGAGCTGGTGCTGGAGCTGGTCGGCCTGTCCCGCTTCGAGAGCCGCGTGCTCTGATCCATCGACGCGGCGGGATTCACCCGCCGCGTTTGCCGCTTCTTTGCGAACCGTTCTCGTGTTGTAATCCGGCACCCTCCGCTGGAACGCTTTTCATGCCCGTTCGTTATTCCCGTTGGCGCCTGCTCGTCGCTGTCGTCCTGTTGCTGCTGTTCGTTGCGCTGCTCGTCGCCGGTCGGCTGCTGCATTGGGATGACCAGCTGCGGCTGTACTGGAGCGAGCGCTCGGTCACTGCCGAACAGCGTGCCGCCGGCATCTGGCTGCCGGACTATGAGCTGGCGCTGGAGACCACGCTGGCCGGGCTCGAGGACGACGAAACCTCCGGGCTGACCTGGAACCCGCTGACCGGCACGCTGTTCACCGTTACCGGCAAACATCCGCAGCTGATCGAGTTCACCCCGGCCGGTGTCGTATTGCGACGCATCGCACTGACCGGCTTCTCCGATCCGGAAGCGGTGGAGGCGCTGGATGATGGCCGCCTGGCGATCGTCGACGAGCGCCGCCGGCTGGTCGCGGTATTCCGCCTGGAGCCGGGCGTGGAAAGCCTGGAGCTGGACGACCTCGCCAGCTATGACCTCGGGTTCGCCGAGGCCGGCAACAAGGGCTTCGAGGGGCTGGCGTGGAATCCGCATACGCAACGCCTGCTGCTGGCCAAGGAACGCGACCCGCAGGGGCTGTTCGAGCTGCCATTCCCCGGCGAGGACGGTGCCGTCGGCGCGCTGAAGGCATTGCCCAGCCAGCCGCTGCTGGTGCGCGACCTGTCATCGGTGACGATTGATCCGCGCAGCGGTCATACGCTGCTGCTCTCGGACGAGTCCCGGCTGCTGGTGGAGCTGGACCTGCAAGGCAAGCCACGCAGCTTCATCGCCTTGTTCGGTGGTCTGAATGGCCTGGTGCAGGGCATCGAGCAGGCCGAGGGCGTCGCCATGGACGGCGAAGGCAACATCTATGTGGTAGGCGAGCCGAACCGCTTCTACGTGTTCAGCCGCAAGCGCTGAGACGTTGCGCCCGTTAAGCCTGGTGTAAGCCAGGCCCGACACAATCGCGATTTCAGAATTAGAAGAAAGTGGGTGTCATGCGTGCGTTGAAGATCCTTCTGGCTGCGCTGCTCGGCGTTGCCCTGTTACTGGCCGTGGCGGCCGGCGTTCACTACCGTCTGTTCGAGCGCGGCTGGTTCCACTTCACCCAGTGGCAGCAGGGCGAGCAGAGCGGCAGCGCCTCGTTGTGGCTGCCGGACTACCGGGTCGCGATCCAGGGCAAGGTCGTCGCCGGTATCGACGATGACCTGTCTGCGCTGACCTTCGATCCGGATCGCAACAGCCTGATCGCCGTCACCAACGGCGATCCGCACTGGCTGGAACTCAGCCTGGAAGGCGATCTGCTGCGCGCCATTCCGCTGGTCGGCTTCGGCGATCCGGAGGCCATCGAGTACATCTCCGAAGGCGTCTACGTGATCAGCGATGAACGCCTGCAGCGGTTGCTGCGCGTCGAGGTCAATGAGCAGACGAGCGTCATCGATGCCGAGCAGGCGCAACAGCTGTCGCTGGGGATCGACCTCAACGGCAACAAGGGCTTCGAGGGGCTCGCCTACGATACGGTGGGCCAGCGCCTGTACGTCGCCAAGGAGCGCAACCCGGTGCGCATCTACGAGATATCCGGCTTTCCATTTGCCGAGCCGACGCCCTCGGTGCATATCAGTGAACACCAGGCGCGACTGTTCGTGCGCGACCTTTCCAGCCTGCAGTTCGACGAGCAGACCGGCCACTTGCTGGCGCTTTCCGACGAGTCGCGCCTGGTGGTCGAGCTGGACGCCGATGGCCAGCCGCTCAGCAGCCTGTCGCTGAGCGCGGGCCGGCACGGGTTGGAGCGGGACGTGCCGCAGGCGGAGGGGATGGCGATGGGACCGGACGGCACGCTCTATCTGGTCAGCGAGCCGAACCTGTTCTACGTGTTTCGCAAACCGGCCAGGTGATCGGACGACCAGCCGATCACCTGGCACCAGCGATCAGGCGACCGGCGAGGCGCTTTCGTCCTGCAGGGCGGCGTTCGGGGCGTGGCGACGGACCGAGTCGCAGCCCTGCTCGGCGCTGTGCAGGCTGGCGTACATCTGGCTCTGACCGATGACCTGGCCATTCGTGGCCTTGAGCACGAAGTAATGCTTGCCGTTGCTCGACTCCCTGACCTCGAACGCCTCTTCGCGCACGGCATTCTTGCGTACCGAATCGATGCCGTTGAGCGCCGAAGCGTGGGCCTTGTACTGTTCGCTGGACAACACGACCTGGCCGTTGCTGGCCAGCAGATTGAAATGAAACTGGCCATTGCTGGCGCGTTTCAGCTGGAATTTGCCGGACATGGCGACACCTCCTGTGAATTGCTGCGACGGACTCGGCGCAGCAATTCAAGCGTAGTCGCCCGTGGCGAGAGGCGCCGCTGTGTGACGGTCAGCGCGTGAGGGTCTGCACGCCGTCCTGGGTGCCGAGCAGCAGCAGGTCGGCCGGGCGCATGGCGAACAGGCCGTTGCTGACCACGCCGACGATGTCGTTGATCTTGCCTTCCAGCTCCGGGGCGAAGCCGATCATCAGGTTGTGCACGTCAAGGATGACGTTGCCGTTGTCGGTCACCACGCCGTCGCGGTAGACCGGGTCGCCGCCGAGCTTGACCAGCTCGCGCGCCACATGGCTGCGCGCCATCGGGATGACCTCCACCGGCAGCGGAAAGGCGCCCAGCTGCTCGACCAGCTTGCTGCCATCGGCGATGCAGATGAAGGTCTTGGCCACCGCCGCGACGATCTTTTCGCGGGTGAGTGCCGCACCGCCGCCCTTGATCAGCTCCAGGTGCTTGTTCGCCTCGTCGGCGCCATCCACGTAGAACTCCAGTTCGCTCACCGAGTTCAGGTCGTAGACCGGAATGCCGTGCTGCTTGAGACGTTCGGCGGTAGCTTCGGAGCTGGCCACGGCACCGTCGAAGAAGCCCTTGTGCTTGGCCAGCAGGTCGATGAAGAAGTTGGCGGTGGAGCCGGTACCGACGCCAACGATGCTGCGATCGTTGAGCTTGGGAAGGATATGGTCGACAGCGGCCTGGGCGACGGCCTGCTTGAGCTGGTCCTGGGTCATGGGGGAATCCGGGCGGGAAAGACGAAGCGCGGATTATAGCCCCGCGCCGGCGACCGGTCTCGTGTGCTGCGGCAATGCCGAGGCCTTCGCGGATTGCCGGTGGTCGCCGGGGCGCTCGCGAGGGTAGACTCGGCGTTCCCCGCAAGGCCCGCCCAAGATAGCCAGAATGCTCGAACACTACGTCAAGAAGATCCTCACTTCGCGCGTCTATGACGTCGCCGTCGAAACGCCGCTGCAACCCGCCCGCCAGCTTTCCGAACGGATCGGCAACCAGATTCTGCTCAAGCGCGAGGATCTGCAGCCCGTGTTCTCCTTCAAGGTGCGTGGCGCCTACAACAAGCTGGCGCAGCTTTCGCCCGAGGAACTGGCGCGCGGTGTGGTCACCGCGTCGGCCGGCAACCATGCCCAGGGCGTCGCGCTGGCGGCCAAGCAACTGGGGATCAAGGCCACCATCGTCATGCCGCGCACCACGCCGGAGCTGAAGGTGCAGGGCGTGCGAGCCCGTGGCGGCAAGGTGGTACTGCATGGCGATGCCTTCCCCGAGGCGCTGGCCTATTCGCTGAAGCTGGTGGAAGAGAAAGGCTACGTCTATATCCACCCGTACGACGATCCCGACGTGATCGCCGGACAGGGCACCGTGGCGATGGAAATCCTCCGCCAGCATCAGGGGCCGATCGATGCGATCTTCGTTCCGGTGGGCGGTGGCGGGCTGGTGGCGGGAATCGCCGCCTACGTGAAATACCTCTATCCGCAGACCCGGGTGATCGGTGTCGAGCCGGACGACTCCAACTGCCTGCAGGCGGCCATGGCGGCCGGCGAGCGGGTGGTGCTGGAGCAGGTCGGGCTGTTCGCCGACGGCGTGGCCGTGGCGCAGATCGGCCAGCACACCTTTGATGTCTGCAAGCATTACGTCGATGAGGTGATCACCGTCAGCACCGACGAGATCTGCGCGGCGATCAAGGACATCTACGACGACACCCGCTCGATCACCGAGCCGGCCGGTGCCCTGGCCGTGGCCGGGATCAAGAAGTATGTCGAGCGCGACGGCGTCAGCGGTCAGGTGCTGGTGGGCATCGACTCGGGCGCCAACGTCAATTTCGACCGCCTGCGCCATGTCGCCGAGCGCGCCGAACTAGGCGAGAAGCGCGAAGCGATCATCGCCGTCACCATTCCCGAGCAGCCCGGCAGCTTCAAGGCCTTTTGCGCGGCGATCGGCAAGCGCCAGATCACCGAATTCAATTATCGCTACCACACCGACCGCGAGGCGCACATTTTCGTCGGCGTGCAGACCCATCCGGAAAACGACCCGCGCGCGGCGCTGGTGCAGGGCCTGCGTGACAAGGGCTTCCCGGTGCTCGATCTGACCGACAACGAACTGGCCAAGCTGCACACCCGACACATGGTCGGTGGGCACGCGGCCGGGGTCAGCGACGAGATGGTGCTGCGCTTCGAATTCCCGGAACGGCCCGGCGCGCTGTTCAACTTCCTCAACAAGCTGGGCGGGCGCTGGAACATCTCGATGTTCCACTACCGCAACCACGGCGCGGCTGATGGCCGGGTGGTCGCCGGCCTGCAGGTGCCGGCCGAGGAGCGCCACCTGGTACCCGCGGCGCTGGACAAGATCGGCTACCGCTACTGGGATGAAAGCGACAACCCCGCCTACAAGCTGTTTCTCGGCTGAGCGCAGATAAAGGAAAGCCAATGGAACACTACCTGACCCTCCGCATCGTGCATGGCGCCACCGCAGTGCTCTTGCTGCTGGGCGTGATCGTGCACTTGCTGATGCTGTGGAAGGCGGCCCGCGGCGGCGACCAGGCCGTGCTGCAGCGCAAGTTGCAACGCACCCGCCGGCTGTCCCTGCCGCTGTTGGCGGTGATCGGCCTGTCATTGCCGCTGACCGGATGGTGGATGACACATCTGGCCGGATGGCCGCTGGGGCAGCTATGGCTGCTGGCCAGCTCCGTGCTGTTCGTCGTGCTGGTAGCGCTGGTGCCGCTGCTGGCCGGCCGCCTCGCCGCCTGGCAGGCACCGGGCAACGCCACCGCCGCACGCAATGCCGGCATCTACGGCGTGCTGGTACTGCTGGTGCTGATCGCAATCACGGCGCTGATGGGCGCCAAGCCGGTCTGATCAATCGCCCGCACGGCCCCTGCGGCGCAGCCAGGCCAGGGTCAGCAGCAGGTAGATCGCCGAGCCGCCCCAGTACAGCCAGGCGAAGCCGTCGGCCAGCCCGATCAGCAGGTAGGCGAGCAGCGGCCCGAGGGCGGCGCCCAGGTCCTGGGCGATCGAATAGCGCGTCATGAAGGCGACGACGTTGCCGGCGCTGGCGACGTCGCTGGCCAGCGCATCGGTAAGGGTGGTCAGCACCGTCGCCAGCAGCATCACCAGCAGGGTCACGGCGAGCCAGGGCAGCAGCGGCAGGCCGCTGGCCATCAGGCCGAAACTCAGCGCCGCCACCAGCAGCGTTCCGCCATAGAGCCGCGAGCGGCCGCGCGGGCCGTCGGACCAGGCACCGAAGCGCCGACCCAGCCAAGGCTCCCATGACCAGCGCAGCGCCTGCAGGATGCCAGACAGCGCGGTCGCGCTGAGCAGCAGGCCGAACAGGTCGAGCCGGTTGCCGTAGAAGCGTTCGATCAGTGCGCTCAGGGTCGCCGCCAGCACGCCCTGGATCAGCATGGCGGTGCAGAAGCCGCTGACGATTACCCGGTATTTGCCGTTCAGCCGTGCGGACCGTCGCGGGGTGTCGGCGGCGGGCGCCGCCGGCAATTGGCGCTCGTCGAGCGCCGCCGGGGGCTGGAAGTGGCGCAGCAGCAATGGCAGGCCCAGCAGGGCCATGGCGGCGAAGCTCAGGGCCAGTGCCGGCAGGCCGTAGACCGGCACCAGCAGGCCGCCGAGCAGCATGCCGACGAGGCTGCCGAGTCGATAGAGACCGTTGTACAGGCCCATCGCCTGGCCGCGCGACTGGCCGGCGGCACAGTAGACCACCGCCGATAGGCCGCCGATGCGGAAGAACGACCAGCCGATGCCCCACAGCGCGCGCAACAGCAGCCAGGCGATGAACCCCTTGGCGATGCCGTAGCCCAGGGTGGTCAGGGTGCCGAGCGTGGTGGCCAGCAGCAGGCCGGCGCGCAGACTGATGCGCTGGTACAGCCAGCCGATCAGCGGGTTGAACGGCAGGCGGATCAGGCGGTTGACCGAGAGCAGTACGCCCACCTGCCAGAGCGCCTCGAGGCCGACTTCGTGCCAGTAGATCGGCAGGGCGATGTACAGCATGGAATCGCCGGTCAGGCACAGTGCGGTGGCCAGGGCGACCACCACGATCGGTCGGGAACTGCGTTGTTCGAGGGACGCGGGCATGCTGCTCCTCTTGTGAGCGTGCGAGCGGTGTCCCGGGAAGGCTGACCGCGGTGTCGGGTTCCTTTGGGGTGTCGCATTAGCGCCGCGCCGCAGCACGGCGCGTCATTCGTCGGATCACGGGCGCAGCGAGATGACCTGCCAGCCGCGCTCCTCGGCGACCGCCCGCAGCACCGGGTCGGGATCGACCGCCACCGGATGAGTGACCCGCTCGAGCAGCGGCAGGTCGTTGCGCGAGTCGCTGTAGAAATAGCTGCCTTCCAGGCTCTGCTCGGTTTCCGCCAGCCAGCGCTCGATACGCTGGACCTTGCCTTCCTGGAAGCAGGGGATGTCGGTCAGGCGACCGGTGTAACGGCCGTCGCGCATCTCGCATTCGGTGGCCAGCAGGGTGTCGACGCCCAGGCGTGCGGCGATCGGTCCGGTGATGAAGCGATTGGTGGCGGTGACGATCGCCACCTTGTCACCGGCTTCCAGGTGCTGGCGCAACAGCGCTTCGCCCTTGCTCAGCACGATGGGCTCGATGTGCTCGCGCATGAACTCCTCGTGCCAGGCCTGCAGCTGCGTCATTTCGCTGCGCCCCAAGATTTCCTGGCAGAAGTTCTGGTAGGCGTGCACGTCGAGGTTGCCGGCCAGGTAGTCCTGATAGAAGGCATCGTTACGGGCCCGGTAGTGGCTCGCATCGACGATGCCGCGCTGGCAGAGGTATTCGCCCCAGGCATGGTCGCTGTCACCGGCCAGCAGGGTGTTGTCGAGATCGAATAGAGCCAGGCGCACGGAAGATTTCCTCGGGGATGGTCAGGGCAGCGCCAAGCATAGCGGTTAGATCGTCCGCGGTGCAGTCTCGGCCCATCTGCCAGGCGGTGCAGCGCGGGTCAGGAGCGCGGGCCGAACGGCGGCTTGCTGCGCTTTCGGCTTGTTGCGGTTTTGTGGAACAATGCCGCGACATGCGTCTGCGAGGTGGTATGCCGTGATCGATTCCGATGGTTTTCGCCCCAATGTCGGCATCATCCTGACCAATGATGTCGGTCAGGTGCTGTGGGCTCGGCGGATCAATCAGGATGCCTGGCAATTCCCCCAGGGCGGTATCAACGCCCGTGAAACGCCGGAAGAGGCGTTGTTTCGCGAACTCAACGAAGAAGTGGGCCTGGAAGAGCAGGATGTGAAGATCCTCGCCTGCACCCGTGGCTGGTTGCGTTATCGTCTGCCGCAACGCCTGGTGCGAACCCACAGCCAGCCGCTGTGCATCGGCCAGAAACAGAAGTGGTTCCTGCTGCGCCTGACCGGCGCCGAGGACCGTGTACGCATGGATCTGACCGGCAAGCCCGAGTTCGATGGCTGGCGCTGGGTCAGTTACTGGTATCCGCTGGGGCAGGTGGTCACCTTCAAGCGCGAGGTCTATCGTCGCGCACTCAAAGAACTTGCGCCGCGTCTGCCGGTGCGGGACTGAAAAATCGGGGAGAAAGCCTCTGAGCATGCTCGGCACGCTGCGCAAGATTGTCCAGGAAGTGAATGCCGCCAAGGACCTCAAGGCGGCGTTGGGCATCATCGTGCTGAGAGTCAGGGAGGCCATGGGCAGCCAGGTCTGCTCGGTCTATCTGCTCGATCCGGAAACCGAACGCTTCGTCCTGATGGCCACCGAAGGTCTCAACAAGCGCGCCATCGGCAAGGTCAGCATGGCGCCCAACGAGGGTCTGGTGGGCCTGGTGGGCACCCGTGAGGAGCCGCTCAACCTCGAACACGCCTCCGAACATCCGCGCTACCGCTACTTCGCCGAGACCGGCGAGGAGCGCTACGCCTCCTTTCTCGGTGCACCGATCATCCACCACCGTCGGGTGATGGGCGTACTGGTCATCCAGCAGAAGGAACGCCGCCAGTTCGATGAAGGCGAGGAAGCCTTCCTGGTGACCATGAGCGCGCAGCTCGCCGGGGTTATCGCCCATGCCGAGGCGACCGGTTCGATCCGCGGCCTCGGCCGCCAGGGCAAAGGCATTCAGGAAACCCGCTTCATCGGCATTCCCGGCGCCCCGGGCGCCGCGGTGGGGACCGCGCTGGTGGTGCTGCCGCCGGCCGATCTGGACGTAGTGCCGGACAAGCACATCGATAATATCGAGGCCGAGCTGACGTTGTTCGAGGCGGCGCTGGAGGCGGTGCGCGCGGACATGCGCAACCTGTCGGAAAAGCTCGCCACGCAGATGCGCAAGGAAGAGCGCGCGCTGTTCGATGTGTACCTGATGATGCTCGATGACTCGGCCCTCGGTGGCGAGGTGACCAAGGTCATCCGCACCGGCCAGTGGGCCCAGGGCGCGCTGCGCCAAGTGGTCACCGAGCACGTTCGGCGCTTCGAAATGATGGACGATGCCTACCTGCGCGAGCGCGCCTCGGACGTCAAGGACATCGGCCGGCGCCTGCTCTCCTATCTGCAGGAGGCACGCCAGCAGGCTCTGGTGTATCCGGACAAGACCATCCTGGTCAGCGAGGAACTGTCGCCGGCCATGCTCGGCGAGGTACCCGAAGGCAAGCTGGTGGGGATGGTCTCGGTGCTGGGCTCGAGCAACTCCCACGTCGCCATCCTGGCCCGTGCCATGGGCATTCCGACGGTGATGGGCGCAGTCGACCTGCCCTACTCGAAGGTCGACGGCATCGAGCTGATCGTCGACGGCTACCGCGGCGAGATCATCACCAACCCCGGCAAGGTGCTGCGCGAGCAGTACGAGGTGCTCGCCGAGCAGGAGCGGCAGCTCTCCGAAGGCCTCGACGTACTGCGCGAGCTGCCCTGCGAAACCACCGATGGTCACCGCATTCCGCTGTGGGTCAATACCGGATTGCTGGCCGATGTGGTGCGCGCCCAGGAGCGTGGCGCCGAAGGCGTGGGGCTGTATCGCACCGAAGTGCCCTTCATGATCAAGGAGCGCTTCCCCAGCGAGAAGGAGCAGATGGCCATCTACCGTGAGCAGCTGGAAGCCTTCCATCCGCTGCCGGTGACCATGCGCAGCCTCGACATCGGCGGTGACAAGTGCCTGCCGTACTTCCCGATCAAGGAAGAGAACCCGTTCCTCGGCTGGCGCGGCATTCGCGTCACCCTCGATCATCCCGAGATCTTCCTTCTGCAGACTCGCGCCATGCTCAAGGCCAGCGCCGGGCTGAATAACCTGCGCATCCTGTTGCCGATGATTTCCGGCATCCGCGAGCTGGAAGAGGCGCTGCACCTGATCCATCGCGCCTGGTGCGAGGTGCGCGACGAGGGGCTGGACGTGATCATGCCGCCGGTCGGCGTGATGATCGAGGTGCCGGCGGCGGTCTACCTGACCCGCGAGCTGGCGCGCATGGTGGACTTCATCTCGGTCGGCTCCAACGACCTGACCCAGTACCTGCTGGCGGTGGACCGCAACAATCCACGGGTCGCCGATCTCTACGACTATCTGCATCCGGCCGTGCTCGAGGCGCTGCAGCGGGTGGTCAAGGAGGCCCATGGCGAGGGCAAGCCGGTGAGCATCTGCGGCGAGATGGCTGGCGATCCGGCGGCGGCCATGCTGCTGCTGGCGATGGGCTTCGACAGCCTGTCGATGAACGCCACCAACCTGCCCAAGGTGAAATGGCTGCTGCGTCAGATCAGCATGGACACCGCCCAGCAGCTGCTCGCCCGCGTCATGCTGCTGGACAGCCCGCAGGTCATCCACAGCACGGTGCAGCTGACGTTGCGCAACCTCGGCCTTAACAAGCTGATCAACCCCTCCGCCGCGGTCTGAGCCCGCCGCGGTCGCGCGCCATCAGCTCGCGGGTGGGTGGCGGTAGTGCACCTCGCCCGAGGGACCGGCCGGGCCGAAGCTGCGTTCGATGATGTCCAGCGAACCGTCTGCATGGCGGATCAGCGCCGTACTGGCGCGAGTGCCGTACTCAGGGCTGGCGATGAAGATGCTCGACAGCCGCCGCTCCCACTCCAGTGGCACCCCAGTCTGTGGGAGCTCATGCTCGGCGGCCGGCTCGGCATCGGCGAGCAATGCCAGCAGGCGTTCCGGCTCCGGTTGCTGAAGGATGGCCGTGAGTGCTGCGCGGGCTCTTCTCAGCTTGGGCCAGGGCGTATCCAGCCCGGCGTTGGACAGGCCGTAGACGCCGGGCTGCAACTCCTTGGGCTCGCCGTCATGGGAATTCAGATGCCACAGCGTCTGCCGATCGCCTACCAGCAGGTTGTAGCCGGCGTAGTCGCCGCGACGCTCGGCCAGTTCGGCCAGGTAGTCGGCCGGCGGCAATTCACCCCGCAGATAGCGTTCCGGCAGCTCGCCCCGTGAGCGTGCGCCGATCGGCTGGCCGGGTGCGCGGATGTTGGTCAGCGCGGCGAAGCGGCCGCGGGCGGTGACGCCCATCCAGGTGCCGCCGGCTTGCAGATCGCGTCCGCCGATGATCCAAGGTGCGTCTTCCCAGCAGCCGAGCGGCAGACTGGGACGCGCGTGGAACTCGTCGCGATTGGCCGCCACCACCAATGGCTGGGAGTGGTCGGGGCGCCAGGCGAAAACGATCAGGCACATGGGACACCTTCGCAGTTGCAGACCTGCAAGGGTACAGGCGCGGCGGCGGAAAGGGCCATGGCCAGCCGGCGGCAGCGCGTCGGCGAGCAAGCGCCAGTCGGGCATTTTCGCTACCATGCCGGTTTGTTTCGCCGGGACGGGGCGCATGGAGTTTCTGCTTTATCTGCTGCTGGGCGGCTTCGCCGGAGTGCTGGCCGGTCTGTTCGGCGTGGGTGGCGGGCTGATCATCGTGCCGGTGCTGGTGTTCAGCTTCAGCGCGCAGGGCTTTTCCCAGGACATTCTCACCCACCTGGCGGTTGGAACCTCGCTGGCGACCATCGTTTTCACGTCGGTCAACTCTATTCTCACCCACCATCGCCTGGGTGCGGTGCGCTGGTCGATGGTGCTCTGGATGACCTTCGGCATCCTGCTCGGCGCGGCGCTGGGCAGCCTGACCGCGGCGGCGATCCAGGGGCCGATGCTGCAGAAGATCATCGGCGTGTTCGCCCTGGCGATGGCGGTACAGATGGGCTTCGACCTGCGTCCAAAGGCCACCGGTCGTGTACCGGGACGACCCGAACTGTCGCTGGTGGGCGTGGTGATCGGCTGGGCTTCGGCGATCTTCGGCATTGGCGGCGGCTCGTTATCGGTCCCGTACCTGACCTGGCGCAGCGTGCCGATGCAGCAGGCGGTGGCGACCTCGGCGGCCTGCGGGCTGCCGATCGCCGTCGCCGGGGCGTTGAGTTTCATGGCGGTAGGCTGGCACGAGGCGCACCTGCCACAGTGGAGCCTGGGTTTCGTCTACCTGCCGGCCCTGCTGGGCATCGCCGCCACCAGCATGTTCTTCGCACGGCTCGGCGCGCGGCTGGCGCATCGCCTGTCGGCCAAGGTTCTGAAACGGCTGTTCGCTCTGCTGCTGCTGAGCGTCGGCATCAACTTTCTGGTTTGAGGAGTAACGGATGCTGCCCTATCCGCAGATCGATCCGGTGGCCATCGCCATCGGCCCCTTGCAGATTCACTGGTACGGCCTGATGTACCTGATCGGCATCGGCGGCGCCTGGTGGCTGGCCTCGCTGCGGGTGCAGCGCTTCGCGCCGGAATGGCCGAAGGACAAACTTTCCGACCTGGTGTTCTGGGTCGCCATGGGGGTGATCGTCGGCGGCCGCCTGGGTTACGTGCTGTTCTACGACCTGGCCGCCTACATCAATCAGCCGAGTCTGATCCTGCAGGTGTGGAAGGGCGGCATGTCGTTCCACGGTGGCCTGATCGGCGTGCTGCTGTGCAGCTGGATCTTCGCCCGGCGCAACGGCAAAAGCTTCTTCGAGCTGATGGACTTCATCGCACCCTTCGTGCCGATCGGCCTGGGTGCCGGGCGCATCGGCAACTTCATCAATGCTGAGCTGTGGGGCAAGGCCACCGATGTGCCCTGGGCGATGGTCTTTCCGACCGATCCGCAGCAGTTGGCGCGACATCCGTCGCAGCTCTACCAGTTCGCCTTGGAAGGCGTCGCGCTGTTCGTCATCCTCTGGCTGTATTCGCGCAAGCCGCGGCCGACCATGGCGGTGTCCGGACTGTTCGCGGTGTGCTACGGCATTTTCCGTTTCATCGTCGAGTTCGTCCGCGTACCTGATGCGCAGCTGGGCTACCTTGCGTTCGGCTGGCTGACCATGGGCCAGGTGCTGTGCATTCCCATGGTGTTGCTGGGCGCCGGGATGATTGCCTGGGGGTACCGGCGCGAAGTCGGCCGGGCACCGGCCTGAATCTGCTCCCGGCTTGTCGCCGCACACGCGACAAGCCGGGCGTCGCCTTTTACTATTCGCGCAGCCTTTTTTTCACCGCGCTTTGGCGCCTGCTTCGAGTCAATCGATGAAACAGTATCTCGACCTGATGCGCCACGTGCGCGAACACGGCACCCTCAAGAGCGACCGCACCGGCACCGGCACCTATAGCGTGTTCGGCTACCAGATGCGCTTCGACCTGGCCGAAGGCTTCCCGCTGGTGACCACCAAGAAGTGTCACCTCAAATCCATCATCCACGAGCTGCTGTGGTTCCTGCAGGGCGACACCAACATCAAGTACCTGAAGGAGAACGGCGTGCGCATCTGGGACGAGTGGGCCGACGAGGACGGCGAGCTGGGCCCGGTCTACGGCTACCAGTGGCGCTCCTGGCCGGCGCCGGACGGCGAGTCCATCGACCAGATTGCCAACCTGCTGGCGATGATCAAGAAGAATCCGGATTCGCGCCGGCTGATCGTCTCGGCCTGGAATCCGGCGCTAGTCGAGCAGATGGCGCTGCCGCCGTGCCACGCCCTGTTCCAGTTCTACGTCGCCGACGGCAAGCTCAGCTGCCAGCTGTACCAGCGCTCGGCCGACATCTTCCTCGGCGTGCCCTTCAACATCGCCAGCTATGCCCTGCTGACGCTGATGGTGGCGCAGGTCTGCGACCTCGAGCCGGGCGAGTTCATCTGGAGTGGCGGCGATTGCCACCTTTACGCCAACCATCTGGAGCAGGCCGATCTGCAGCTGACCCGCGAGCCGCTGCCGCTGCCGACCATGAAGCTCAATCCCGAGGTGAAGGACCTGTTCGCCTTCCGCTTCGAGGACTTCGAGCTGGTCGGCTACGAGGCGCACCCGCACATCAAGGCGCCCGTCGCCGTCTGACTTTGGTCGGGTTTGCCGCCGCGGATAACGCGGCTGTCATATTTGCCGTATAGACTCGACCGCTCAGGGCCTTTTCACGATCTCGCGAGCTAGAGTCCTGCAAGGCAAAAACCGGTGAGGAAGCGGAATTTACTTATGTAAATGAGCATTCCGAGCCGGTTCTTTAACGCAGCAGGGCCGACGCGCAGCAGATCGTGAGAAGGCCCTCGGGGTTTCTTGGGAGCCAAGTCATGCGCAGGGTCGTGTTCAATCAGAAGGGTGGTGTCGGCAAGTCGAGCATCGCCTGCAATCTGGCTGCGGTCAGCGCCTCGCAGGGCTACCGCACACTGCTGGTGGACCTGGACGCCCAGGCTAACTCCACGCACTACCTGACCGGCCTGACCGGCGATGACATTCCTACCGGCATTGCCGACTTCTTCAAGCAGATTCTCGCTGGCGGCAACGCTGGCAAAAAGGCGCGCCCGCCGATCCTCGAAACAGCGTTCGACAACCTGCACCTGATCAGCGCCACGGCCGAACTGGCCGACCTGCAGCCCAAGCTGGAGGCCAAGCACAAGATCAACAAGCTGCGAAAGCTGCTCGAAGGTCTCGCCGAGGATTACGACCGGATCTACCTGGACACTCCGCCGGCGCTGAACTTCTACACCGTTTCGGCGCTGATAGCGGCCGACCGCTGCCTGATCCCCTTCGACTGCGACAGCTTTTCCCGTCAGGCCCTGTACGGCCTGCTGAACGAGATCGAGGAGATGAGGGACGACCACAACGAGGCGCTCGAAGTCGAGGGCATCGTGGTCAACCAGTTCCAGCCACGGGCCGCGCTGCCGCAGCAGATGATCGACGAGTTGCTGGGTGAAGGCCTGCCGGTGCTGCCGATCAACCTGATGAGTTCGGTGAAGATGCGCGAGTCGCACCAGGCCTGTACGCCGCTGGTGTACCTGGATCCGCGGCACAAGCTCAGCCAGCAGTTCGTCGAGCTGCACGATTTGCTCGAGTCAGCCGGCTGAGGAAATCAGTCCTCGGCGCGCCGCTCCAGCCTCTTGCCCAGCCGCGAGGCATAGAGTTCGCCGATCATCCCACGGCGGAACACCAGCACGCAGACCATGAAGATGATCCCGGTGACCAACGTCACCGGCAGTTCCGAGGTGGCGAAGTAGTTGCCCAGCGTGGTCACCAGTGCGGCGCCGAAGACCGGCCCGACCAGGGTGCCGATGCCGCCGAGCAGCGTCATCAGCACCACTTCGCCGGACATCTGCCAGCTGACGTCGGTCAGCGTGGCGAACTGGAACACTAGCGCCTTCAAGCCACCGGCGAGCCCTGCCAGCGCGGCGGACATCACGAAGGCGCCCAGCTTGTAGCGCGACACCGTGTAGCCGAGGGAGATCGCGCGGTTTTCGTTCTCGCGGATCGAGCGCAGGATCATGCCGTACGGCGAATGGATCACCCGCCAGATCAGCAGCATGCCGGCGAGGAACACCGAGAGCACGAAGAAGTACATGTACAGCGGCTCTTCCAGGTCGATCAGGCCGAACAGGTGGCCGCGCGGGATATTCTGGATGCCGTCCTCGCCGTGGGTGAACGAAGCCTGCAGGCAGAAGAAAAAAAACATCTGCGACAGTGCCAGGGTGATCATCGTGGAGTAGATGCCCTGCCGGCGTATCGCCAGGAAACCGATGATCAGCCCGAGAAACGCCGCGCCGGCAACGCCGACGAGAATCCCCAGTTCCGGCGTCAGTCCCCATTCCTTCACCGCATGGGCGGTGAAATAGGCGGAGCCGCCGAAAAAGGCCGCATGGCCGAACGAGAGGATGCCGGTGTAGCCGAGCAGCAGGTTGAAGGCGCAGGCGAAGAGGGCGAAGCACAGCACCTTCATCAGGAAGATCGGGTAGAAGTAGAACGGCGCCAGGGTCAGGGCGACCACGCCGATCAGGATCAGCACGGTTTCCAGGCGCAGCAGCGGGCGTTTGGTGGTCGGGGTGACGCTCAGCTGGCTGTTCATCAGGCATCTCTCCCCATCAGGCCGGCCGGGCGTACCAGCAGCACGATCGCCATGATCACGAAGATCACGATATTGGACGCTTCCGGATAGAACACCTTGGTCAGCCCCTCGAGGATGCCCAGCAAGTAGCCGGTGATAATGGCGCCGAGAATCGAGCCCATGCCGCCGACCACCACCACGGCGAACACCACGATGATCAGGTTCGAGCCCATCAGCGGGCTGACCTGGTAGATCGGCGCGGCGAGCATGCCGGCCAGCCCGGCCAATGCCGCGCCCATGCCGTAGGTGAAGGTCAGCAACAGCGGCACGTTGATGCCGAAGGTGCGCACCAGGGTCGGGTTCTCTGTGGCGGCGCGCAGGTAGGCGCCGAGCTTGGTCTTCTCGATCAGCAGCCAGCTGGCGATGCAGATCACCAGCGAGGCCAGCACCACCCAGGCGCGGTACTTAGGCAGGAACATGAAGCCCAGGTTGTAGCCGCCGGCCAGCTCCTTGGGCACCGCATAGGGTTGCCCGGAGGAGCCGTAGAAGTAGCGGAAGGCGCCCTCCAGGGCGAGCGCCAGGCCGAAGGTGAAGAGCAGGCTGTAGAGGTGGTCGAGGTTGTACAGCCGCGACAGCGCCAGGCGCTCGATCACCGCGCTGCACAGGCCGACGACGATCGGCGCAAGGATCAGTGCCGGCCAGTAGCCGATGCCCAGGGTGGCCAGCAGCAGGTAGCCGGCGAAGGCGCCGATCATGTACTGCGCACCGTGGGCGAAGTTGATGATCTTCAGCATGCCGAAGATGATCGCCAGGCCCAGGCTGAGCATGGCGTAGAACGAGCCATTGATCAGGCCGATCAGGAGCTGGCCGAGAAACGCCTGGATCGGCACATCGAAAATCGTTGTCATCAGACCCCCAAGGCTTCGTTGAGCATGCTCATGCGGCCAGGCAGATCGGCAACATCGAAGGTGTCGATGACCTGGCCGTGGTCCACCACGTAGAAGCGGTCGGCCACCTTGCTGGCGAAGCGGAAGTTCTGCTCCACCAGCAGGATGGTCATGCCGCGCTGCTTGAGCGTCTGCAGCACCTCGCCGATACGCTGGATGATCACCGGCGCCAGGCCTTCGGTGGGCTCGTCGAGGAGTAGCAGTCGGGCGCCGGTGCGCAGGATGCGCGCCATGGCGAGCATCTGCTGCTCGCCGCCGGAGAGCTTGGTGCCCGGGCTCTTGCGGCGTTCCTCGAGGTTGGGAAACAGCTGGTAGATCTCCGCCAGGCTCATGCCGCCCTTGGCGATCACAGGCGGCAGGGTGAGGTTCTCCTCGACGGTAAGCGTGGAGAAGATGCCGCGCTCCTCCGGCACGTAGCCGATTCCGTGGCGGGCAGTGCGGTGCAGTGGCACGCGCAGCATGTCCTTGCCGTCGAAGCGGATCGTCCCGCTGCGCTTGCGGATGATGCCGACGATGGCGCGCAGCGCGGTGGTCTTGCCCACCCCGTTGCGGCCGAGCAGGGTCACCGTCTCGCCCGCATGGACGTCCAGGTCGATGCCGTGCAGGGCATGGCTTTCGCCATACCAGGCATTCAGCTCGCGCACGCTGAGCAGCGGTTCAGTCATCGTCGGTCCCCATGTAGGCCGCGCGCACGCGCTCGTCCTGGCTGACCGTGCGGTAGTCGCCGGAGGTGAGGATTTCGCCGCGCTGCAGCACGGTCACCTGATGGCAGAGGTCGGCCACCACCTTGAGGTTGTGCTCGACCATCAGCACCGCACGCTGGGTAGCCACTTCGCGGATGATCTCGGCCACCACGTGCACGTCTTCATGGCCCATGCCGGCCATGGGTTCGTCGAGCAGCAGCACCTTGGGCTCCAAGGCCAGGGTGGTGGCGATTTCCAGCACGCGCTTGCGCCCGTAGGACAGATCGGCGGCCGGTTCGTGGCGCTTGTCGGCCAGGCCGACCGACTCGATCAGCTGCATGGCACGTTCGTTCAGCCGGTTCAGCGAACGCATCGGCAGCCAGAACTGGGTGGCCAGCCCGCCCGGGCGCTGCAGGGCGACGCGCACGTTGTCCAGCACCGAGAGGTGCGGGAACACCGCGGAGATCTGGAACGAGCGAACCAGCCCCATGCGCGCCACCTTGGCCGGGTCGGTGCGGGTGATGTCATGGTCGAGCAGGCGGATGCTCCCGGCGGTGGGCTGCAGGAACTTGGTCAGCAGGTTGAACACCGTGGTCTTGCCCGCCCCGTTGGGGCCGATCAGGGCGTGTACCCGGGCATGGTGCACGTCCAGATCGACGTTGTTGACCGCGACGAAGCCGCCGAACTCCTTGCGCAGGCCGCGCGCCGAGAGCATCACGGGAGTATCCCGTCCGGCGTCGCCAGCCGCGCTGGGCTGAACGGCGGCCATGCTCATTGCCCGACCAGCTCGCAGCCGCTGTCGGCCGGCTTGATGTAGGCCTCATCGCCCGGCACGGTGGCCAGCACCTTGTAGTAGTCCCAAGGCCGCGAACTCTCCTCGGGTTTCTTCACTTCCATCAGATAGACGTCGCTGATCAGCCGGCCGTTGGCGCCGACCTTGGCGTTGCGCGCGAAGACGTCGTCCACCGGCAGCTCGTGCATCGCCTTGGCCACCGGCTCGGTGGCGTCGGTGCCGGCCTTCTCGATCGCCTTGAGGTACTGCATGACGCCGGAATAGGTGCCGGCATGGACCATGTTCGGCATGCGCCCGGTGCGCTTGAAGAAGCGCTCGCCGAACTCGCGGGACTTGTCGTCGCGGTCCCAGTAGAAGCTCTCGGTCAGGGTCAGGCCCTGCGCGGCGTCCAGGCCCAGCCCGTGCACTTCGGCGAGGGTGAAGAGCAGCGCGGCGAGGCGCTGGCCGCCGGCGACGATGCCGAACTCGGCGGCCTGCTTGATGCTGTTGGCGGTGTCCAGGCCCGCGTTGGCGAGGCCGATAACCTTCGCCCCGGAGGATTGCGCCTGCAGGAGGAACGAGGAGTAATCGGTGCTCGCCAGCGGATGGCGCACCGCGCCCTTGACCTCGCCACCCTTGGATTTGACGAACTTGGAGGTCTGTTCCTCCAGCGAATAGCCGAAGGCGTAGTCGGCGGTGAGGAAATACCAGCTGTCGCCGCCCTGGGACACCAGCGCACCGCCGGTGCCGACCGCCAGCGCGTGGGTGTCGTAGGCCCAGTGGAAGCCGTAGGGCGAGCACTGCTTGCCGGTCAGCTCCGTGGTGGCAGCGCCGGTGACCAGGTTGATCTTCTTCTTGCTCTTGGAAATGCCCTGTACCGCCAGCGCCACCGAGGAGGTGGTCAGCTCCATGATCGAGTCGACCTGCTCGCGGTCGTACCACTGCCGCGCGATGTTGGAGGCGATGTCCGGCTTGTTCTGGTGATCGGCGGTGACGATCTCGATGGGCGCGTCGAGCACCTTGCCGCCGAAGTCTTCGGCCGCCATCTTCGCCGCTTCGAACGACCACTTGCCGCCGAAGTCCGCGTACACGCCGGACTGGTCGTTGAGGATGCCGATCTTCACCTTGCCGTCGGAAATCTCGGCCGAGGCGGGAACGGCGACCGCGGCCGTCAGGGTTGCCGCTGCGATTGCTGAAAGCTTCATGCGTATCTCCTTGCACGGTTTGTTCGGCATACGGGCGCGCGCCGATGCGAGGCGAGCCGTACGGGCGGTTTAGGGGAAAGCTGGGGAGGCGGGTAACAACGCAGCGCCGGGCTCGCTCCGCGCGAGGGCCGCCGTGGTGCACCGGCGGACGACGGTGCGTGGCAATCCGCGCATCAGGCAGGCTGCCGCCGTCGCGTCATGCTGCGAAGTCGAATGGCTGGATAGCGAAAGGGTAGGGCGAGAATCAGTCGAAGCAGGGCACATGGGCGTCTTCTTCTTATTGTTGTTCTGGCTCTAACCGTAGCAGGGCTTCGACGGGACGCAACTCGATGCCGCTGCGATGATGGCGCTGCGGCGCAGATTCACGCCCGTAGCGGGGCCACGGGCGCAGGCGGGCGGGGGATCAGCGGGCGATCAGGATGTCGCAGGGCGGCTGGTCGAGAAACTGACGCGCCAGGCTGCCGAGTAGCGCACTGCTCATCTCGCCACGGCTGTGGCTGCCCAGGGCGAGCAGCTGCGGTTGCCAGTCGCGCAGGGCGGCGTCCAGGCAGTTGCTGCGCTCGCCCTGATGCAGGCTGTAGCTCAGCAACGCACCGGTTTGCGGCAGTTGCTGCTGGATATCCTCCACCAGCTGATCGAACAGCTCCTGCTGCAGCACCAGACCCTCGGGGTCCGGGCCGTGCACCTCGGCCATCTCATGCACGTGCAGGGCATGCAGCTCGGCGTCGCCATCCAGCAGCTGCCAGGCGCACTGCATGGCGCGGGTGGCGCAGCGGGAGAAGTCCAGCGCGGCCATCGCGCGACGGTACGGCGCCTCGGCCGGCGCGACCACCAGCAGCAGCGGCGCGGTGCTCTCGAGCATGATGCGTTCCAGCGTGGTGCCGGCGAAGCCCTGACTGGAGCCACGGTGGTGGCGGCCCAGGACCAGCAGGTCGGCTTCCAGCCCTTCGGCCTGGGTGAGGATTTCCTCCACCGCCGGGCCGCGGCGAATCCAGGGCTCGAGCTGGTCCAGCTGTTGCTCGCGCAGACGCTCCTGCAGCCAGGCGCGTGCCGCGTGCTCGTCGGCGGACGGATCGCGCTCGTCGAGCACGTGCAGCAGGCTGAGCCGTGCGCCTGTCTGTCGCGCCAGCTGGACGGCACGCTGCAGGGCCAGATCGGCGTCCGGGCTGAGATCGTGAGCGACGAGAATGTGCTGGAACATGACTGGCCTCGCGAAGCTGGAGAAGACGCGAGTATGCCGCGCCGCGGCAAGGCTGTCCTGCTGCAAGCCAGCAGCGGAGGGGGCGTCGCGGCGGTTTCTGGCTGATCCGGCGCAACAACTTGCGCATCCATGCCCTTGCGCGCTTTTGTCGATACGCTCCTGCGGCTATGCTTGCCGGCATTCGAGCAGGAGTGAAGGATGAGCAAGGTCAGTGTGCTGGTAGTGGATGACGCGCCCTTTATCCGCGACCTGGTAAAGAAGGCGCTGCGCAGCCAATTTCCCGGGATTCGCACCGAGGATGCAGTGAATGGACGCAAGGCCCAGCAGATGCTCGCCCGTGAGCGCTTCGACCTGATCCTCTGCGACTGGGAGATGCCGGAGATGTCCGGCCTGGAGCTGCTGACCTGGTGCCGTACTCAGGACGCGCTGAAGGCCGTGCCGTTCATCATGGTGACCAGTCGTGGCGACAAGGAGAACGTGGTACAGGCCATCCAGGCCGGCGTATCCGACTTCATCGGCAAACCCTTTTCCAACGAACAACTGACCAGCAAGGTGCGCAAGGCCCTCGGCCGTGCCGGCAAGCTGGATGCGTTGGCTGCCAGCGCACCGACACGGGTTCTGTCCACCGGCGTGGCCAATGACTCGCTGGCCGCACTGACCGGCGGCAAGGCGGAGGTCGTCCGTCCCGCTGCCGCTCCTGCTCCGGAAGCGAAGGCTGCGCCACTGATCCAGCCGTCATCGACAGCCCCTGCCGCTGCCCCGGGTGCCGCCTCGTCCGGGCGCGGCCAAGGCCAGCTGCGGCTGGCCCATGGCAGCGTTGCCTGTGTGATCAAGGCGCTGAGCCTCAAGGAGGCGCTGCTGGTGGTCAAGCGTGGCGAGTCGCTGCCGCAGGTGCTGGAAAGTGCCGTGCTCGACCTGGAGCAGGGCGAGGGCGGCGAGATCGCGCGGCTCAATGGCTATCTGCATGCCGTCGCGGCGTTCGAGCCGAAGCCCGACAGCGACTGGCTGCAGCTCTCGTTCCGCTTCGTCGATCGCGATCCGCAGAAACTCGATTACCTGTCGCGCCTGATCGCCCGCGGCACCGCTCAACGCCACTTCACGCCCGGCGCCTGAATGCGGGCCAGGCGACCGTTCGGCGCCTGGTCCACGCGACAAGCTGACAAGCTTCACACCCCGACGGTCGGTGGCTCGCGCAGGCCAACCGCCACTGCTAGTCTTTGCGCTCCAACACCATAATCACTAGAAAATCTGCCGTTATGCTGGGGCGCATTCTTCTGTTGCTCGGGCTGCCGCTGCTGGCCTCGCCGGCCTTGGCCCTGACCATCTACAAATACACCGACGCCAATGGAGTCGTGACCTATAGCGACCAGGCCGCGCCTGGTGCGCAGGTGTTCGTCTTCCGCGACCGCATGGTGGAAAAGCTCGACACTCAGGTGAAGCTGGAAACCCGCAAGCACGATGCGGGCGAAACGCTGCTGGTGCGCAACGACTTGTTCGCGCCGGTGGATATCGAGCTGAAGCTGGAGAACGTCGAGAACGCCGTGGGCGCACCGACCAAGCCGATCCGCTGGGTGCTGCCGCCACGCAGCCAGATCCGCCTGGCGACCCTGGCGCCGCGTGACGCCAGCAAGCCGCTCAAGTACACGCCCAAGCTGCGTCATGCGCTGGGCGATCCGCGGCTGATACCCAAGCCCTACAAGTACCCGCTGCCCTGGCGCGGTGGCCCGTTCCGCCTGACCCAGGGCGCCAACGGCCAGTACAGCCACTTCACACCCAAGGGCCGCTATGCCGTGGATATCGCCATGCCCGAGGGCACGCCGATCGTCGCGGCGCGCGGTGGCATGGTAGTGAAGATCGAGAACGAGCAGAGCGGCCGCGGCAACAACCCTGCCGGCAACTTCGTGCGCATCCTGCACGACGACGGCACCATGGGCGTCTATCTGCACCTGATGAAAGGGTCGGTGGCCGTGCGCGAAGGCCAGCGGGTCGAGACTGGCACCCGCATCGCGCGCTCCGGCAACACCGGCAACAGCACCGGCCCGCACCTGCACTTCGTGGTGCAGCGCAACGTGGGCCTGGCCATCGAGTCGATACCGTTCGACTTCTCCCAGCCGGTCAACAGCCTGCCGAACTTCGCCGTGGGTGGGGAGTAGCCGCTGGCTACCCCCCAAAGCATGATCCGGCAGGCTGGTATCGCCTAGAGGCTTAGAACGCCAGACCAACCTTCAGGCCGACCTGCTCCTGCTTGAGCTTGCTGTTCTCGGCGAGCTCGCTGTTGCTGTCGAGTTCGTAGCGGGTCTGGGTGTAGTACAGGCTGGTGCTGATCGGCATGTTGTTGATGCCCTTGTTCCACAGCACGGTCAGCTCGCCGTAGGGGTTGACCTTGTCCTTCAGGTCGACGGTATCGCTTTCACCGCCGACCTTGAGCTTGCTGTCGGCCTCGATGGAATAGCGGGCTCCGACCTCCAGGCGCACGGTGTAGTCGGGCGTCAGGTAGTTGTAGCCGAGGCCGGCCTTGGCGAAAGGTGAGCGCGTGGTCAGCTTGACGTCTTCCTCGAACGGACCGACCCGAACGTCGTCCTGCTCGATGCGGCCCCAGTCGTAGCCACCGCCGACGATCACATCCACGTAGTTGTTGGTGCTCAACGCTGCGCGCAGGCCCAGGTCGAGATCGGCGCGAGCGGAGAGGAACTCGACATCATCCTTGTCGCGGTACTGCCCCTCGATGCCGGCCTGGTAGATGAAACCTTCCTGGCCGGTGAGCTTGTTGCCGAAGTTGTAGTACAGGCCGCCCTGGTTCAGGCGCTCCTTGTCACTCTCGTCATCGATGGTCAGCTTGTACTGATTGTGCGAGCCGATGACGCCGATGTTGGAGATCGGGCCGGTAGCGGACTGGGCGAAGGCGTGGGACGTGCCGGCCAGGCACAGGGCCAGCGCCGCCGTGGTGGTCAAACCGTTGATGCGCATGAGATTGCTCCATCGTCACTTGAAAGCCATGGCGCCCCGGGCGAGGCGCCTATGCCGTGGAGCAGGGCGAGGCGGCAAAATTCTCGAGATCACGATGAGCGGTCGTAAATTCTTGTAAATCAAGTATTAGCGAGTGGCATGTAAAGCAGAATGTAAATATCGGGCCAGCGACGCTAGCCCTGATATTTCAGCACCTTGGCCAGTACGATCTTGGGGCCGCGCATCTTCTTGATGACGATCTGCAGGCCTTCGACCTGCAACACTTCATCTTCGTCGGGAACGCGCTTGAGCGTTTCGTAGACGAGTCCGGCCAGGGTCTCGGCCTCCACATGATCGAGGTCGATGTCCAGCAGGCGCTCCAGCTTGAACAGCGGCGTGTCGCCACGCACCAGCAGCTTGCCGGGCTGGTAGGCGAGAACCCCGCGTTCGGTCTTGCGGTGCTCGTCCTGGATGTCGCCGACCAGCACTTCCAGCACATCCTCCATGGTCAGGAAGCCGATCACCTTGTGGTCGCCTTCTTCCACCAGCACGAAATGCGCGCCGCCCTGGCGGAACTGCTCCAGCAGGCTGGCCAGCGGCATGTGCTTGGACACCCGCTCCAGCGGACGCAGCAGCTCGTCCAGGCAGAAATGCTCGGCCAGGCGATCGTCGGCCGCCAGCGCCAGCAGCAGGTCCTTGATGTGCAGCAGGCCGACGTACTCGCCCTTGATGCCGTCATAGACCGGGTAGCGGCTGTACTTGTGGCGGCGGATGACTTCCAGAATCTCGCTCAGCGGAGCGTCGTGCTCCAGCTGCAGCAGGTCCTCTCGGGAGTTGGCCCAGTCGACGACCTCCAGTTCACTCATCTCTACCGCCGAGGCCAGCACCTGGATCTGCGGGTTGCTCGGGTCGCGGGCGCGGTTGGAGTGCAGGATCAGCTTGAGCTCCTCGCGGCTGTAGTGATGGTCGTGGTGTGCGCCTGGCTCGCCCTGGCCGGCGATGCGCAGGATGGCATTGGCGCTGGCGTTGAGCAGGTAGATCGCCGGGTACATCAGCCAGTAGAACAGGTACAGCGGCACGGCCGTCCATAGCGACAGCAGCTCGGGCTTGCGGATCGCCCAGGACTTGGGCGCCAGCTCGCCGATGACGATGTGAAGGTAGGAAATGATGAAGAACGCCGTGAAGAAGGCGATGCCGTGCACCAGTGCCGGCGACTGGATGCCGAAGCTGGCCAGCACGGGTTCGAGCAGGTGGGCGAAGGCCGGCTCGCCGACCCAGCCAAGCCCCAGCGAGGCCAGGGTGATGCCCAGCTGGCAGGCCGAGAGATAGGCGTCCAGTTGCTGGTGCACGGTGCGCAGGATGTGTCCGCGCCAGCCGTGACGGCTGGCAATGGCTTCCACCTTGGTGGCGCGCAGCTTGACCATGGCGAACTCGGCGGCGACGAAGAAGCCGTTGAGCAGCACGAGGAACAGGGCAAAGAGAATCAGACCGAAATCGGCGAAGTAGGAGGAGGCGGTGTAACTAGGGGAAGGGTCCATGAAGGGGTCGGGTGGCCAATGACCGCGACAGGATGGCGGCGGCGCAGCGGCTTTTCAAGCGACGAAGCGGGAAATTCCCGCCTCGCCGTCGGCTGGTCGGTCAGCGTCCGGGCACCTGGGCGGTGGGAAAGTGGCAGGAAAAGCAGCTGCCCCGGCCCGGCGCGCTGGTGATGTCCAGACGGCCCTGATGGCGCAGCAGCACGTGCTTGACGATGGCCAGGCCAAGGCCCGTGCCGCCGGTGCTGCTGGCGCGGCTCGAGTCGACGCGGTAGAAGCGCTCGGTCAGGCGCGGCAGGTGCTTCTGTTCGATGCCAATGCCGCTGTCCTCGACGCTCAGGTGCGCACCGGCCTCGTCGCCCCACCAGCGCACATGGATGGTGCCGCCGTCGGGGGTGTATTTCACCGCATTGAAGACCAGGTTGGAGAAAGCGCTGCGCAGTTCCGTCTCGCTGCCCTTGAGCTGCAGCTGCGGATCGGCATCCAGGCTGATCAGGTGGGCGCGGGCTCCGGAGAGCGCGCGGGCATCGCTGATGATCGACTGCAGCAGCAATCCGACCGCCACTGGCTGGTTGTCGGTCGGGCGGCTGCTGGTCTCCAGTCGCGCCAGCAACAGCAGGTCGTTGAGCAGGTGCTGCATGCGCCCGGCCTGCTGGTTCATCTGCTGTAGTGCGCGGAGCCAGCGCGGGTTCACCCCCTCGGCATGCTCCAGCAGGGTTTCCAGATAACCCGCGATGACGGTGAGCGGCGTGCGCAGTTCATGGGAGACGTTGGCAACGAAATCCTTGCGCATCTGCTCCAGCTGATGCAGCCGGGTGACATCGCGGACCAGCAGCAGGTGCTCGCGATTGCCGTAGCGGGTGATGTTGAACTGCAGGCGGATGCGATCGTCCACCGGCGAGGCCAGCTCCAGCGGCTGGTCGTAGTTGCCGCTGTCGAAGTACTCCTTGAACGCCGGGTGACGCACCAGATTGCCGATCGGATGGCCGGCATCCTGGGGCTTCTTCAGCCCGAGCAGGCGGTTGGCGGCTGGGTTCCACCACTCCAGGTTGCCATCGCTGTCGAGCATGATCACCGCATCCTTGAGCGCTGCGGTGGACCCCTGGGCGCGATCGATGATGCCCTGCAGCTCGCCTCGCAGGCGCAGGTCGCGGCGCTGCAGCTGGTAGAGGTTGTCGAACACATCGCCCCAGATGCCGGCCGAGTCGGGTGGCGGCTCGTCCGGATCGCTGCGGTGCAGCCAGCGCTGCAGGCGCAGCAGCTGGCGCAGGGTCCAGATGAGGTAACCGCTCAGACCGAGCACCAGTGCCCAGGCGTATTCGCCACTGATCAGACCGAGCAGCAGGCAGCCGCCCAGCAACAGCAGCAGGCGGCGAACGAGGGCTCCTTGCCAGTCCTGATTCAAGCGATGTACTCCGAAGAGAACGCGACGGTGCGCGGTTGGGAACGCATGCTAAGGCGGCGCGCTCAGCTCTTGCTGGAGAAACGATAGCCGGTGCCGCGTACGGTCTGCACCAGGTTCTCGTAGGCCTCGCCGAGGGCCTTGCGCAGCCGGCGGATGTGTACATCCACGGTGCGTTCCTCGACGTAGACATTGCCGCCCCAGACCTGATCGAGCAGCTGGCTGCGGGTGTAGGCGCGTTCCTGGTGGGTCATGAAGAACTGCAGCAGGCGGTATTCGGTCGGGCCCATCTCGGCCGGTTTGCCGTCGATGGTGACTCGGTGGCTGACCGGGTCGAGCAGCAGGCCGCCGATCTCGATGGGCGCCTCGCTGTCCACCGGCGTCGCGCGGCGCAGCACGGCCTTCAGCCGGGCCACCAGTTCGCGTGGCGAAAAGGGCTTGGTGATGTAGTCGTCGGCGCCGACCTCCAGGCCCTGGATCTTGTTGTCCTCTTCGCCTTTGGCGGTGAGCATGATGATCGGCGTGTCGGCGGTCAGCTCGTCGCGCTTGAGCCGTCGCGCCAGTTCGATGCCCGATGTGCCGGGCAGCATCCAGTCGAGCAGGATCAGGTCCGGTTTGCGGTCGATGATCAGCGCGTGGGCCTGTTGGGTGTTTTCCGCTTCGAGACAGTCATAGCCGGCCATTTCCAGGGCGACGACGATCATCTCCCGAATCGGCGCCTCGTCATCGACGATCAGTATGCTCTTGCCATTCATGGTCACGCCTCGGGTCCGTTCTTGTCGCTCGGCATTAGATAACGGAAATATTGCAGCCATGTGACAGGCAGACGGCAAGCCGGAGCAAGAAAGATTGCCTTCGATAGTGGCGTTTTGCTCAGGCCTTCGTCGCGTAATCCAGCACGATGCCGGCGAGAATCGCCAGGCCCGCCCAGTGATTGTGCAGGAACGCCTTGAAGCAGGCTTGCGGCTTGCGCGAGGCGGTCTTCCAGTATTCCCAGGCGAAGCAGCCGGCTGCGACCACCAGCCCCAGGTGGAACCACTGGCCCAGCTCGAAACGCACTCCGGCGAGGATCAGGCAGAACAGCGCCAGCCCCTGCAGGGTGACGATGATGATGCGGTCCGCTTCACCGAAGAGGATGGCGGTGGACTTGATGCCGATCTTCAGGTCGTCTTCGCGATCGGCCATGGCGTAGTAGGTGTCGTAGGCCACTGTCCACAGCAGGTTGGCGATGAACAGCAGCCAGGCTTCCGGCGGCAGGCTGCCGGTCTCGGCGGTGAAGGCCATCGGCATGCCCCACGAGAATGCCGCGCCGAGCACCACCTGAGGGTAAAAGGTGTAGCGCTTCATGAACGGGTAGCAGGCGGCCAGCGCCAGCGCGCCGAAGGACAGATAGACAGTGGTTGCGTTGGTCAGCAGCACCAGCACGAAGCTCAGTCCCACCAGGATGGCGAACAGCGTCCAGGCCTCCCGCGAACTGATCCGCCCGGCGGCCATGGGGCGCGCCTGGGTGCGCTGCACGTGGCCATCGAAGTTGCGATCGGCGAAATCGTTGACCACGCAGCCGGCTGCGCGCATCAGGATCACCCCGGTGATGAAGATGAGCAGGTTCTTCGCGCTGGGCACGCCTTCGGCGGCGATCCACAGTGCCCACAGCGTCGGCCACAGCAGCAGATAGGTGCCGATGGGCTTGTCCAGGCGCATCAGCTGGATGAAATCCCAGGCGCGCGGGTGCAGGCGATTGCACGATTGCAGCAACTTCAAATACATCAGCGGCTCTCCTTGGCGAAGGGGGACATGCAGCGGTTCGCTCAGGGTGTGACGGCAGCGGCCTGCCACAGCGCGGGCAGGAACACCTCGGCGACCAGCACGCCGAGTCGATTCTGGCGGAAGCACGAGCGCCGCGCCCAGAGGCCGTCGACACGCTGTGCTTGCGGCAGCCATTGCGCCGGGTAGTGACAGGCTTCGAGCTGCCCGCGGGCGAAGGCGGGGTCGCTGAACAGCAGTTCGCCCAGGGAGCGATTGCCCAGGCTTTGCAGGTCCAGCCCGGCGGCGTCCAGCTGGGCGCGCGCAGCGACGCTGCGGGCGAACACCCAGGGTTGTTCATGCCCGCACAGGTAGACCTCGCGCACCCATCCCACGCTCGCCTCGTCCACGCCGAGCGCGGCGCACTCGTCGGCGCGCAGGGGCTGCCAGGCCTGGTGCAGGGGAATCACACTGAAGGCGCCATCGGCCAGCTCGGTCAGGCGGCGGGTCAGTGAGCCCTTGTCGACGTAAAGCCAGTCGTGCAGGGCGGGGTCGAGCGGGAAGGGCAGGCGGTCGGGGCTCAGCCAGTCTGGATTCGGGGACACGGCGATTCGGGCATGACGGAAAGAGCGGCGAGTCTAGCATGCGCCTGGCTGGCGGGCGGCTGCATGCGTCCCTGTGCCGGCGCGCGGCCTGTAGCAGCGCGGGCGGGACGCTACAGGGGGTCAGGTCCAGCCTTCCAGGCGCATGGTGGCGCGCACCAGGCGCTGTTCTTCCTGCTCGATCTCCTTGAGATTGTCGCGAATGCCGTGGATATGGTCGCGCGCGGCACGCTGGGCCTGCTCGGGCAGGCGTTCGATCACCGCGTGGTAGAGCCGCGAGTGCTGGCGGTCGATCTGTCGTTTCTGCGCCGGCCGGTGATAGAGGTTGTTCACCGAGGCGAACACGGTGCTGAGCATCAGGTCGGTCAGCGACTGCAGCGTATGCACCAGTACCGGGTTGTGCGAGGCCTCGCAGATGGCCAGATGGAAGGCATGATCGAGGCGGGCATGTTCGCGCGGGTCGGCACCCTCTTCGCTGGCGTGAGCAGCGAGCATTTCCTCGTAGCGGCGTCGCAGCAGCACGAAATCCGCGTCGGTACCGCGCAAGGCCGCCAGACGCGCCGATTCGCTTTCCAGCAGCGCGCGCACTTCCAGCAGGTCGTAGAGGGTGCGCGGCTGCGAGTTGAACAGGTGCATCAATGGGCTGGCGTCGTGGTTGCCGGACAGCTCGGCGACGAAGGAGCCGCGGCCCTGGGAGGTCTCGATGATGCCGCGCCCGCGCAAAACGCGCAGGCCTTCGCGCAGTGCCGAGCGGGAGATGCCAAGCTTCTCGCACAGGCGGCGCTCGGAGGGCAGCGCCTGGCCGACCTTGAGCACGCCGTCGACGATCAGCCGTTCGATGCGCTCGGCCACCACGTCGGCGACTTGACGGCGGTCATTGTTGGGTTCGTTCGACATGTCACTTCTCCAGCTGGTAGGACCAGTTGGCGGGCAGTTTACCGCGAATGCTGAAAAGCACCTAACGGCGCGGTCTGGAGGGGCTTCAGGTAGTGCTTTTAACGGGATGACTACAAAAAACTGGTAGGACCAGTTGGTGCGGGCATGGACGGCTCGCGGCCATCGGCGCTAAAGATGCGTCATTCCACCGCAGCTGCCCGCGCTGGCGGTGACTCACGAAAGCGGAACCTGCCATGAACATTCTCTACGACGAACGCGTCGATGGTGCGTTGCCCAAGGTCGACAAGGCCGCCCTGCTGGCCGAGCTGCAGGCGCAGTTGCCCGATCTGGACATCCTCCACCGCAGCGAGGACCTCAAGCCCTACGAGTGCGATGGGCTGTCCGCCTATCGCACCACGCCGCTGCTGGTGGTGCTGCCCGAGCGCATCGAGCAGGTCGAGACGCTGCTCAAGCTCTGCCATCAGCGCGGCGTTCCGGTAGTCGCTCGCGGCGCCGGTACCGGGCTGTCCGGCGGTGCGCTGCCGCTGGAGCAGGGCATCCTGCTGGTCATGGCGCGCTTCAACAAGATTCTCGAAGTGGACCCGGCCGGTCGTTTCGCCCGCGTCCAGCCCGGTGTACGCAACCTGGCGATCTCCCAGGCCGCGGCTCCCTTCGATCTGTATTACGCACCGGACCCCTCGTCCCAGATCGCCTGTTCCATCGGCGGCAACGTCGCCGAGAACGCCGGCGGCGTGCACTGCCTGAAATACGGGCTGACCGTGCATAACCTGCTCAAGGTGGACATCCTCACCGTCGAAGGCGAGCGCATGACGCTCGGCTCCGACGCCCTGGACTCGCCGGGCTTCGACCTGCTGGCGCTGTTCACCGGCTCCGAAGGCATGCTCGGCATCGTCACCGAAGTCACGGTCAAACTGCTGCCCAAGCCGCAGGTGGCCAAGGTGCTGCTGGCCGCCTTCGACTCGGTGGAAAAGGCCGGTCGTGCGGTGGGCGACATCATCGCCGCCGGCATCATCCCCGGTGGCCTGGAAATGATGGACAACCTGTCGATCCGCGCCGCCGAGGACTTCATCCACGCCGGCTACCCGGTGGATGCCGAGGCGATCCTGCTCTGCGAGCTGGATGGCGTGGAAGCCGACGTGCACGACGACTGCGCGCGCGTCAGCGAAGTGCTCAAGCTGGCCGGCGCCACCGAAGTGCGCCTGGCCAAGGACGAAGCCGAGCGCGTTCGCTTCTGGGCCGGGCGCAAGAATGCCTTCCCGGCGGTTGGACGTATCTCGCCGGATTACTACTGCATGGACGGCACCATCCCGCGCCGCGAGCTGCCGGGCGTGCTCAAGGGCATTTCCGATCTGTCCGAGCAGTTCGGCCTGCGCGTGGCCAACGTGTTCCACGCCGGCGACGGCAACATGCACCCGCTGATCCTGTTCGATGCCAACCAGCCCGGTGAGCTGGAACGCGCCGAAGACCTGGGCGGCAAGATCCTCGAACTCTGCGTGAAGGTGGGCGGCAGCATCACCGGCGAACACGGCGTCGGCCGCGAGAAGATCAATCAGATGTGCTCGCAGTTCAACGCCGACGAGCTGACGCTGTTCCATGCGGTCAAGGCGGCCTTCGACCCGAGCGGCCTGCTCAACCCCGGCAAGAACATCCCGACCCTGCATCGCTGCGCCGAATTCGGCCGCATGCACATCCACAACGGCCAGCTGCCTTTCCCCGAACTGGAGCGTTTCTGATGTCCGTAATCGCCAACGACGCCAGCGCGCTGTTGCTGGACCAGGTCAACCAGGCGCTCGCCGCCAAGACCCCGCTGCGCATCCAGGGCAGCGGCAGCAAGGCCTTCCTCGGCCGTGCGGTCGAGGGTCAGCTGCTCGACGTGCGCGAGCACCGCGGCATCGTCAGCTACGACCCCACCGAGCTGGTAGTGACAGCGCGTGCCGGTACGCCGCTCGCCGAACTCGAGGCCACGCTGGACGAGGCCGGGCAAATGTTGCCTTGCGAGCCGCCGCACTTTGGCGAAGGCGCCACCGTCGGCGGCATGATCGCCGCCGGACTGTCCGGGCCGCGTCGCCCGTGGAGCGGTTCGGTGCGCGATTTCGTGCTCGGCTCGCGGGTCATCACCGGCCAGGGCAAGCACCTGCGTTTCGGCGGCGAGGTGATGAAGAACGTCGCCGGTTACGACCTGTCGCGCCTGATGGCCGGCAGCTTCGGCTGCCTCGGCGTGCTCACCGAAGTCTCGCTCAAGGTGCTGCCCAAGCCACGCCTGTGCACCAGCCTGCGTCTGGAAATCGATCTCGAACGTGCGCTGCTCAAGCTCGCCGAATGGGGCCAGCAGCCGGTACCGATCAGCGCCGCCAGCCATGACGGCAAGGCCCTTTACCTGCGCCTGGAAGGTGGCGAAGGGTCGGTCAATGCCGCGCGCGAACGCATCGGCGGCGAGGATCTCGACCCTGGCTACTGGAACGAGCTGCGCGAGCAGCGCCTGGCCTTCTTCGCCGACCCGCGCCCGCTGTGGCGCCTGTCGCTGCCGAACAACACGCCAGCCGTGGCGTTGCCGGGCGACCAGCTGGTGGACTGGGCCGGCGCCCAGCGCTGGCTGAAGTCCGACGCCGATGCGGTGACCATCCGCGGCATCGCCATCGAGGTCGGCGGCCACGCCACCTGCTTTACCGCAGGCGCCACGAGCAATCCGTTCCAGCCGCTGTCAGCGCCGCTGTTGCGCTATCACCGCCAGCTCAAGGCCGCGCTGGATCCGCAGGGGATCTTCAACCCCGGCCGCATGTATTCCGAGGTCTGACGACGTATGCAAACGAATCTGAGCGAAGCCGCGAAAAAACTGCCGCGCGCCGAGGAAGCCGAAAGCATCCTGCGCTCCTGCGTGCACTGTGGCTTCTGCAATGCCACCTGCCCGACCTACCAGCTGCTGGGCGACGAGTTGGACGGCCCGCGCGGGCGGATCTACCTGATGAAGCAGATGCTCGAGGGCGGTGAGGTGACCGAGAGCACCCAACTGCACCTGGACCGCTGCCTGACCTGCCGCAACTGCGAGACCACCTGCCCGTCCGGGGTGAAGTACCACAACCTGCTGGACATCGGCCGCGACTTCATCGAGCAGCAGGTGCAGCGCCCGTTGGGCGAGCGCGTCGTGCGCGGCGGCCTGCGCACGGTGATCCCGCGACCGGGCCTGTTCAAGGCACTGCTGGGTGCCGGCAATGCGCTCAAGCCGTTGATGCCGGCCTCGCTGAAGGATCACCTGCCGCGCGAGATCCGCCCGGCCAAGCCACGCCCGCAGGTGCTGCACAGCCGCCGCGTGCTGATGCTCGAAGGCTGCGTGCAGCCGAGCCTGTCGCCGAACACCAACGCCGCCGCTGCACGGGTGCTCGACCGCCTGGGCATCAGCGTCAGCCCGGCGCGTGAGGCCGGCTGTTGCGGTGCGGTGGACTACCACCTCAACGCCCAGGAGGCCGGCCTGGACCGCGCGCGGCGCAATATCGACGCCTGGTGGCCGGCCATCGAGGCCGGTGCCGAAGCCATCGTGCAGACGGCCAGCGGCTGCGGCGCCTTCGTCAAGGAGTACGGCCATCTGCTCAAGGACGACCCGGCCTACGCGGCCAAGGCCGCCCGTGTCAGCGAGCTGGCCAAGGACCTGGTCGAAGTGCTGCGCAGCGCTGAGCTGGAAAAACTCGACGTGCGTGCCGACAAGCGCATGGCCTTCCACTGCCCGTGCACCCTGCAGCACGCACAGAAGCTCGGCGGCGCGGTCGAAGACGTGCTCACCCGTCTGGGCTACCAGCTCACTGCGGTGCCCGATGCGCACCTGTGCTGCGGCTCGGCCGGCAGCTATTCGATCACCCAGCCGGAGATTTCCCACCAGCTGCGCGACAACAAGCTCAACGCGCTGGAGAGCGGCAAGCCGGAAGTGATCGTCACCGCCAACATCGGTTGCCAGACCCACCTCGATGGCGCCGGCCGCACGCCGGTCAAGCACTGGATCGAAGTGGTCGAGGAATCGATGCAGTAGCAATGCCTCATGGTTCGGCCGCCCAGACAGGGCGGCCAACGAACAACCGAAATACGAAGACAGGAGAATCGAGATGAAAAGCAAAGCCGTACTGAGCCAGACCGAAGTCGCCACCATCCTCGCCGCCGCCCGTGCCGAAGCGCAGGCCAACGGCTGGGCCGTGACCATCGTCGTCGCCGACGACGGCGGCCATCCGCTGGCGCTGGAGCGTCTGGACGGCTGCGCGCCGATCGCCTCCTACATCGCCACCGAGAAGGCCCGCAGCTCGGCCCTCGGTCGCCGCGAAACCAAGGGCTATGAAGACATGGTCAACAACGGCCGCACTGCCTTCCTCTCCGCGCCGGTGGTCTGCTCGCTGGAGGGTGGCGTGCCGGTGGTGGTCGACGGCCACGTCATAGGTTCGGTCGGCGTATCCGGCGTGACCGCCGCGCAGGACGCCCAGATCGCCAAGGCCGGCGTCGCCGCCCTGGCCAACTGAACAGACAAGGAGAACGACAGATGACCGAGCGTGTAACCCTGGGCCGCCTGCAGGTCGCGGCCAATCTGCAGCGATTCATCGAAGACGAAGTCCTGCCGGGCACCGGTATCGAAGCCGCCGCCTTCTGGCAGGGGCTGGACACCCTGGTCCACGACCTGGCACCGAAGAACCGTGAGCTGCTTGCCGAGCGCGATCGCATGCAGGTCGAACTGGACAGCTGGCACAAGGCCAATCCGGGCCCGATCAAGGACATGGCGGCCTACCGCGCCTTCCTCGAGTCCATCGGCTACCTGCTGCCGGTGCCGGGTGAGGTGAAGATCGAGACGGCCAACGTCGATAGCGAGATCGCCACCCAGGCCGGCCCGCAGCTGGTGGTGCCGATCATGAACGCGCGCTATGCGCTGAACGCCGCCAACGCCCGCTGGGGCTCGCTGTACGATGCGCTCTACGGCACCGACGCCATCTCCGAAGAGGGCGGTGCGCAGAAGGGCCCGGGCTACAACGAAGTCCGTGGCGCCAAGGTCATCGCCTATGCGCGCACCTTCCTCGATCAGGCCGCGCCGCTGGCCGAAGGCAGCCACGCCGACGCCACCGCCTATCGCGTGCAGGACGGCCAGCTGAAGGTCACCCTGGAGAACGGCAGTGTCACCGGCCTCAAGCAGCCAGAGAAGTTCGTCGGCTTCCAGGGCGAAGCGGTCGAGCCGAAGGCCGTGCTGCTGAAGAACAACGGCCTGCACATCGAGATCCAGATCGACCCGAACAGCCCGATCGGCCAGACCGATGCCGCCGGCGTGAAGGACCTGCTGATCGAGTCCGCGGTTTCCACCATTCTCGACTGCGAAGATTCGGTCGCCGCGGTGGATGCCGACGACAAGGTGCTGGCCTACCGCAACTGGCTGGGCATCGTGCAGGGTACCCTCAGCGAGGAAGTGGCCAAGGGCAGCTCGAGCTTCGTCCGCCGCCTGAATCCGGACCGCGAATACAGCGCGCCCAACGGCGGCGAGCTGAAGCTGCACGGCCGCTCGCTGCTGTTCATTCGCAACGTCGGGCACCTGATGACCAACCCGGCGATCCTGCTGGAAGACGGCCGCGAGATTCCCGAAGGGATCATGGACGGCGTGTTCACCAGCCTGATCGCCAAGCATGATCTGGCGCGCAAGGGCAACTCGCGCACCGGCAGCGTCTACATCGTCAAGCCGAAGATGCACGGGCCGAAGGAAGTCGCCTTCGCCGACGAATTGTTCGGTCGCGTCGAGGACCTCATCGGTGTGCCGCGCTACACCCTGAAGATGGGCATCATGGACGAGGAGCGCCGTACCAGCGCCAACCTCAAGGCCTGCATCGCCGCGGCCAAGCACCGCGTGGCGTTCATCAACACGGGCTTCCTTGACCGTACCGGCGACGAGATGCACACCTGCATGGAAGCCGGGCCGGTGCTGCGCAAGGGCGACATGAAATCCACCCCGTGGATCCAGTCCTACGAGCGCAACAACGTACTGGTCGGCCTGGCCTGCGGCCTGCGCGGCAAGGCGCAGATCGGCAAGGGCATGTGGGCCATGCCGGACCTGATGGCGGCCATGCTCGAGCAGAAGATCGGCCATCCGAAGGCCGGCGCCAACACCGCCTGGGTGCCTTCGCCCACCGGCGCCACCCTGCATGCGCTGCATTACCACCAGGTGAACGTGCAGGCCGTGCAGAGCGAGCTGGAAAAGGTCGACCTGGCCGCCGAGCGCGAGCAGCTGCTCAACGATCTGCTGACCATCCCGGTGGTCGCCGAAGACAAGTGGAGCGCGGAGGAGAAGCAGCAGGAGCTGGACAACAACTGCCAGGGCATCCTCGGCTACGTGGTGCGCTGGGTCGAGCAGGGCGTCGGTTGCTCCAAGGTGCCGGACATCCACGACGTCGGCCTGATGGAAGACCGCGCCACCCTGCGCATCTCCAGCCAGCACATCGCCAACTGGCTGCACCACGGCGTGGTCAGCCGCGAGCAGGTGCAGGAAACCCTGGAGCGCATGGCCAAGGTGGTCGACCAGCAGAATGCCGGCGATCCGCTCTATCGCGCCATGTCCAGCGACTACACTCAGTCGATCGCCTTCCAGGCGGCGTCCGATCTGGTGTTCAAGGGCCGCGAGCAGCCGTCCGGTTATACCGAGCCGCTGCTGCACCAGTGGCGCCAGCGCTTCAAGGCCGCCCAGAGCTGATGAACAGGGGGAACCGCGTGCGGCCGGAGGTTCGGCCCCCGCGGTGAGGACAGGAGCCCCAGGCGTCCAACGGCGCCCGGGGCTTTCGAGCATGAGCGGCACGGCTTCGGCCGGGCCGTCGGGAAGCGCACCGCGTGGCTGCGCTTCATGCGAAGCACCGGGCACGCCCGGACACAATAGAAGTGGTTCACAACAAAAAACGCAGGGACCCAACAAATGAGTCAAACACTACTGTCCATCCTGGCCTTCGTGCCGCTGGTGCTGGCGGGTGTGCTGCTGATCGGCTTTCGCTGGCCGGCCAAGTACGCCATGCCGCTGGTTTTCGTCCTCACTGCGCTGATCGGCCTGCTGGCCTGGGACATGACCCTCAACCGGGTCATCGCCTCGACCTTCCAGGGCCTGATCCTCACCGCGGCGATCCTCTGGATCATCTTCGGTGCGATCCTGCTGCTCAACACGCTGAAACATTCCGGGGGGATCAGTTCGATTCGGCGTGGCTTCTCCAACATCAGCCCTGACCGTCGTGTCCAGGTGCTGATCGTCGCCTGGCTGTTCGGCTGCTTCATCGAGGGGGCCTCGGGCTTCGGTACGCCAGCGGCGGTGGCGGCACCGCTGATGGTGGCGCTGGGCTTCCCGGCACTGGCGGCGGTGGTGATGGGGATGATGGTGCAGTCCACGCCGGTGTCCTTCGGTGCGGTGGGCACGCCGATTCTGGTGGGTGTCGGTGCCGGCCTGGACAAGACCGGCATCAGCGAGCAGCTGGCGGCGGTGGGCAGTAACTGGGAGGTGTTCTTCCACCTGATCTTCTCGCGCGTCGCGATCATTCACGCGCTGTGCGGGATTCTCATGCCGCTGATCATGGTCAGCATCATGACCCGCTACTTCGGCCGCAACAAATCCTGGACCGAAGGTCTGGCAATCGCACCGTTCGCGGTGTTCACCGGCCTGGCCTTCGTCATTCCGTATGCCGCTGCCGGTGTGTTCCTCGGGCCGGAATTCCCGTCGATGATCGGTGCGCTGGTCGGTCTGGCCATCGTCGTGCCCGCGGCCAAGGCCGGTTTCCTGCTGCCGAAGGACAGCTGGGATTTTGCCCCGGCGAGCGAGTGGCCATCCGAGTGGATGGGCAAGATCGAGATGAAGATCGAGGACGTCGCCGGCAAGACGCCGATTTCCGTGCCGATGGCCTGGGCGCCGTACCTGATCCTGGCCGGCTTGCTGGTGGCCTCGCGGGTGTTCCCGGACTTCAAGGCCGTGCTGATGTCGCTGTCGTTCGGCTGGAAGGACATTCTCGGTGAGACCGGCGTCTCCGGCACGCTGGAGCCGCTGTACCTGCCCGGTGGCATTCTCTGCATCGTGGTGCTGATCACCTTCTTCCTGCATCGCATGAGCGCGCGGGAACTGGGCGCGGCGATCTCCGAGTCGAGCAAGACCCTGCTCGGCGCAGGCTTCGTGCTGATCTTCACCATCCCGATGGTGCGCATCCTGATCAACTCGGGCGTGAACGGCTCCGACCTGGTGTCCATGCCGGTGGCCATGGCGCAGCTGGTGGCCAACAGCGTGGGTGACGTCTATCCGTTCTTCGCGCCGGCGGTCGGTGCGCTGGGCGCCTTCATCGCCGGTTCCAACACCGTGTCCAACCTGATGCTGTCGCAGTTCCAGTTCAACACCGCGGGCCTGCTGGGGCTGTCCGGTGCGCTGATGGTGGCGCTGCAGTCGGTCGGTGCGGCGGCGGGCAACATGATCGCCATCCACAACGTGGTGGCGGCCTCGGCCACCGTCGGCCTGCTCGGTCGCGAAGGGATCACCCTGCGCAAGACCATGCTGCCAACCCTGTACTACCTCATCGTGGCCGGCACCATCGGCCTGATCGGGTTCTACGTGATGGGTATCAGCGATCCGCTGGTGGGTGCCGCAGGCTAAGCCTGGCGGTAGTTTGACGGGCGGCCCAGGCCGCCCGTTTTCATTTGTGCAGTTGGTGCGGCGCGCCGTTCTGGTATAGCGTGCGTCGCAGTCGACGGAACATCGAGGTTACCCATGAAGAAATGGCAATGTGTGGTGTGCGGCTACATCTATGACGAAGCGCTGGGCGCGCCGGAAGAGGGCATCGCCCCCGGCACGGCCTGGGAAGATGTGCCGGAAGACTGGGTCTGCCCCGATTGCGGCGTCGGCAAGCTGGACTTCGAAATGATCGCCATCGGCTGATTCCGTTTCGCCAACCTACCCCATGAGGACCTGACGTGAGCGCACCCGTAGTCATCATCGGCACCGGCCTGGCCGGTTACAACCTGGCGCGGGAGTTCCGCAAGCTGGACCCGCAGACGCCGCTGTTGCTGATCACCGCCGACGACGGTCGTTCCTATTCCAAACCACTGCTGTCCACTGGTTTCGCCGCCAACAAGGACGCCGACAGCCTGGGTATGGCCACCGCCGGGGCCATGGCTGAGCAGCTGAACGCGGAAATTCGCACGCACACCCGCGTCACCCGTCTGGACCCGGCGCACCGCCGTGTCTGGATCGGCAACGAGCCGGTGCCATACCGGGATCTGGTGCTGGCCTGGGGCGCGCAGACGATCCGTGTGCCGGTGGAGGGCGATGCGGCGGATGCGGTCTATCCGATCAACGACCTGCACGACTATGGACGCTTCCGTGCCGCTGCCGCCGGCAAACGCCGCGTGCTGATCCTCGGCGCCGGGTTGATCGGCTGCGAGTTCGCCAACGACCTGCTGCAGGGCGGCCACGAGGTGGATCTGGTCGCCCCCAGCGAGCAGGTCATGCCGGGCCTGCTGCCGCTGCAGGCCGCCGAGGCGGTGAAGCGCGGCCTGGAGGTCATCGGCGCGCGCTTTCATCTCGGGGCCACGCTGGAGCGCCTGCAGCGCAGCACCGACGGTCTGCAGGCGACCCTGTCCGACGGCTCGCAGCGGGCCTGCGATCTGGTGGTCAGTGCCGTCGGCCTGCGCCCACGTACCGAGCTGGCCGCCGAGGCGGGGCTTGAGGTCAAGCGCGGCATCGTCGTCGATCGCCTGCTCAAGACCTCGGCGGAGCACGTCTATGCCCTGGGCGATTGCGCCGAGGTGGAAGGGCTCAGCCTGCTCTACGTGATGCCGCTGATGGCCGGCGCACGGGCCTTGGCTAAAACGCTGTTTGGCAATCCGACCTTTGTCAGTTATGGCCCCATGCCGGTAACCGTGAAGACCCCGGCCTGTCCGGTAGTGGCCTCGATGCCCGCCGTGGGCAGTGCCGGCAGCTGGTCCGTCGAGGCCCGGGGCAACGACGTCAAGGCGCTCTATCTCGGGGCTTGCGGGGAGTTGCTCGGCTACGCGTTGACCGGCGCGGCGGTGCAGGAGCGACTGGCGCTGAACAAGCAGTTGCCACCGGTATTGGCGGAACTACCGCAAATTCTGTCGCTAAAGTCCCCCAACTGAGCTTGCAGGGCGTCCGCGGGGACTGGCGCAGGTGCTAGCGCCGTGCCATTCTCCATGGGTCTGCCCCAGCCTAGAGCTGTTGCAGCGCCTTTAGCGCTGTTCTTGTGAACAGTACGGACACAACAACAAAAACGTCTCAGAGGCTCCCAATGCGTAAACCGGAACTCGCCGCAGCCATTGCCGAGAAGGCTGATCTGTCCAAGGACCAGGCCAATCGCGTACTCAACGCCGTGCTGGATGAAATCACCAATGCGCTGAACCGCAAGGACAGCGTCACCCTGGTCGGTTTCGGCACCTTCGTTCAGCGCCACCGTGGCGCCCGCACCGGGAAAAACCCGCAGACCGGGCAACCGGTCACCATCAAGGCCAGCAATACCGTCGCGTTCAAACCGGGCAAAATGCTCAAAGACGCCGTCAACTGACGCTGCGCCGACCCGGAGCCGATCGGCTCCGGGTAAACCTGACCGACCGGTCTTCCCCGGACCCGTTCGTACCCGTCCTTCCCCCCGCCGACCAAGTCACTACAATGCGGCCTTCCTCTCGTACCGGTCGGGACAACACGTCATGAAATTCCGCTTTCTGCTTTGGATGCTGGGCCGCCTGATGGCCAAGGCCAGCCGCACCAATCCCGAGTTCCAGCAGCAGCTGGGCGACAAGGACCTGAGCTTCCAGCTGCACACCCTGGATGGCAAGGTCGCCCGGCACTTCGTGGTGAAGGACCAGCGCGTCACCAGCAAGCGCGGCCCGGCGCCTGAGCCGGCGTTCTCCCTGGGGTTCAAGGATGCCGCCTATGGCTTCGCCACCATGACGGCGAAGAACAAGCAGCTGGCGTTCATGCAGGGGATTCAGAACAAGGACATCCAGATCCAGGGGAACCCGGCGCTGGTGATGTGGTTCCAGGGGCTGACCAAATACCTGAAGCCGAAAAAGAAGAAGTAGAGTCGCCCTGAGCCCGCGATTCGGCGCGCTCATTTCTGGATGTCCTGGCACCTGGCTCGTCAGGCCCAAGCCTGCACGCCACCTGTGGTGGAAAACGCTGCGCGGCTTCCATCCTGCCGCCTTCCCGGTGCCTGATTCCTACACCTTCCTACGCCCGCTCCCGCCAAACCTTCGCCTCATCCTTCAGCCAGTCCCGAAACGCCACCAGCCCCGCCGACTCCACCTTGCGCTCCGGAATCATCAGGTAGTACGCCCGCGTCTCGCTGCGATAGGCGTGGGGATGCGCCAGCACCAGTCGCCCCTCGGCCAGTTCCCGCTGGATCAGGAACGGCGGAATCAGCGCTACCCCCATGCCGTGCTCGGCCGCCTGCGCCAGCATGGAGAACAGCTCCAGCCGCGGGCCGGTCATGTCGCGGGCGACTTTCAATCCCAATGAATCGAACCACTGCCGCCAGGCATAGGGTCGGGTGGTCTGCTGAAGCAGCGGCAGTTCGGCCAGGGCTTGGGTCGTGAACGGCTGACCGTCGCCCAGCAGGGCGGGGCTGCAGACTGGCTGCAGGTCCTCGGGCATCAGGTAGTGCGCCTCGGTACCGGACCAGTCGGCATCGCCGAAGTAGATGGCAGCATCGAACTCGGTATCGGCAAAGAGAAAGGGCCGGGTGCGGTTGGTCAGGTTCACCGTGATTTCCGGATGCAGCGCCTGGAAATGCCTGAGGCGCGGCACCAGCCACTGGGTGCCGAAGGTCGGCACCACGGCCAGCTCCAGGCTCATGGCGCCCTGCTGGCCCATCACCGACAGCGTGTCGCGCTCCACCGCGTCCAGCTGCGCTGCGATGCGGCGGGCGTAGGACTGGCCGGCGGCGGTGAGCTTCACGCCGCGCCGCGAACGGCGGAACAGCGCCAGGCCGAGGAATTCCTCCAGCCCGCCGATCTGCCGGCAGATGGCGCTCTGGGTCAGTGCCAGCTCGTCGGCCGCGCGGGTGAAGCTCTCGTGGCGGGCAGCGGCCTCGAAGGCGATCAGCGCGGCGGTGCTGGGAATCTTGCGGCGCATTATGCAAAGACCTCACGGGATAAGCCTGACAATGGCCAAGGAGCTTATCTCGGAATGAGCGAAACGCACAGTTTGGTGCGAAATCCTCGTTTGCGACGCACCGGTGCGGCGCCTAGGATCAGCTCATCCCGCCCCGCGCCCGCGGTGCCGAAGACAACAAGAGGAGCCTCCCGAATGGCCGGCAAAGCAAGCTTCAACTGGATCGACCCGCTGCTGCTCGACCAGCAGCTGACCGAGGAAGAGCGCATGGTGCAGGCCAGCGCCGCGCAGTTCGCCGCCGACAAGCTGGCGCCGCGGGTGCTGGAAGCCTTCCGCCATGAGCGCACCGATCCGGCGATCTTTCGCGAGATGGGCGAGACCGGCCTGCTCGGCGCGACCATTCCCGAAGCCTACGGCGGCAGCGGGCTGAACTACGTGTGCTACGGCCTGATCGCCCGCGAGGTCGAGCGCGTCGATTCGGGCTACCGCTCGATGATGAGCGTGCAGTCCTCGCTGGTGATGGTGCCGATCTTCGAGTTCGGCAACGAGGCGACCAGGCAGAAGTACCTGCCCAAGCTGGCCAGCGGCGAATACATCGGCTGCTTCGGCCTCACCGAGCCGAACCACGGCTCCGACCCTGGCTCGATGGTCACCCGGGCGAAAAAGGTCGACGGCGGCTATCGCCTGTCCGGCAGCAAGATGTGGATCACCAACAGCCCGATCGCCGATGTCTTCGTGGTCTGGGCCAAGGATGACGCCGGCGAGATTCGCGGCTTCGTGCTGGAAAAGGGCTGGGAAGGGCTGTCCGCCCCGACGATTCACGGAAAAGTCGGCCTGCGCGCCTCGATCACCGGCGAGATCGTCATGGACAACGTGTTCTGCCCGGAAGAGAACGCCTTCCCCGACGTGCGCGGGCTGAAGGGCCCGTTCACCTGCCTGAACAGTGCCCGCTACGGCATCAGCTGGGGCGCGCTGGGCGCCGCCGAGTTCTGCTGGCACGCCGCGCGCCAGTACGTGCTCGACCGCAAGCAGTTCGGCCGGCCGCTGGCGGCCAACCAGCTGATCCAGAAGAAACTGGCCGACATGCAGACCGAGATCACCCTGGGCCTGCAGGGTTGCCTGCGCCTCGGCCGCATGAAGGACGAGGGCACCGCCGCGGTGGAAATCACCTCGATCATGAAGCGCAACAGCTGCGGCAAGGCACTCGACGTGGCGCGCATGGCGCGCGACATGATGGGCGGCAATGGCATCAGCGACGAGTTCGGTGTGGCCCGGCACCTGGTCAACCTGGAGGTGGTGAACACCTACGAGGGCACCCACGATGTGCATGCACTGATCCTCGGCCGCGCGCAGACAGGCATTCAGGCGTTCTTCTGAAACTGCACCCCTCTCCCAGAAGGAGAGGGGGCTTGCTCCGTCCAATAGCCTTCGAGGTTTCGTCCATGCCCGGCGCCCTGTCCCATATCCGTGTTCTCGACCTGTCGCGCGTGCTCGCCGGGCCCTGGTGCGGGCAGATCCTCGGTGATCTCGGCGCCGAGGTGATCAAGGTCGAGCGCCCTGGCACGGGCGACGATACTCGCCACTGGGGCCCGCCCTATCTCAAGGACCAGCACGGCGAGAACACCTCGGAGGCCGCCTATTACCTGACCGCCAACCGAAACAAGCAGTCGCTGACCGTCGACTTCACCCGGCCCGAGGGCCAGCGCATCATCCGCGAGCTGGTGGCGCAATGCGATGTACTGCTGGAGAACTTCAAGGTCGGCGGGCTGGCCGCCTACGGGCTGGATTACGAAAGCCTGAAGGCGATCAATCCGCGGCTGATCTATTGCTCGATCACCGGTTTCGGCCAGGACGGCCCCTACGCCACACGTGCCGGCTACGACTTCATGATCCAGGGGCTCGGCGGGCTGATGAGCCTGACCGGCCGCAGCGATGCGGAGGAGGGCGCCGGGCCGGTGAAGGTCGGCGTGGCGCTGACCGATATCCTCACCGGTCTGTACGCCACCGTTGGCGTGCTCGCTGCGCTGGCACATCGCGAACGCAGCGGCGAGGGCCAGCATATCGACACGGCGCTGCTCGACGTGCAGGTCGCCTGCCTCGGCAACCAGGCGCTCAACTACCTCACCACCGGCGTGGCGCCCAGGCGCATGGGCAATGCCCATCCGAACATCGTGCCCTATCAAGATTTCCCCACTGCGGACGGCGACATCATCCTCACCGTCGGTAACGACGGTCAGTTTCGCAAGTTCTGCGAGGTGGCCGGGCGTCCCGAGTGGGCGGCTGATGCCCGCTTCGCCACCAATCGCGCGCGCGTTGCCCATCGCGCCGAACTGATTCCGCTGATCCGCCAGGTCACGGTGTTCCGCACCACGGCCGAATGGGTCAGTGCGCTGGAGCAGGCCGGCGTGCCCTGCGGGCCGATCAACGACCTGGCGCAGGTGTTCGCCGACCCACAGGTGCAGCATCGCGGGCTGAGCGTGGAGATGCCGCATCCGCTGGCCGGCCGCGTGCCGCAGGTGGCCAGCCCGCTGCGGCTGTCCGCTTCGCCAGTGGCGTACCGCAACCCGCCGCCGCTGCTCGGCGAGCACAGCGAGGCGCTGTTGCAGCGCCTGCTGGGCATGAACGACGAGCAGATCGCCGGCCTACGCGCGGCCGGAGTGATCTAGCCTGGAGGCTATCTAGCTCAGAAGCCTTCCAGCACGATCTTGCCTTTGGCCTTGCCGCTTTCCAGCAGGGCATGGGCGCGGCGCAGGTTGGCCGCGTTGATGGTGCCGAGGTGCTCGCCGAGGGTGGTGCGCAGCACGCCCAGATCGACCAGCTGGCTGACGCGCTGCAGCAGGTGGTGCTGCTCGATCATGTCCGGCGTCTCGAACAGTGAGCGGGTGAACATCAGCTCCCAGTGCAGCGACAGACTCTTGCGCTTGAGCTTCATCACGTCCAGCGGCTGGGCCGGATCGTCGATCAGCGCCAGGCGGCCCTGGGGCGTCAGTGCCTCGACCAGCTGGTCGAAATGCTGATCGGTCTGGGTCAGGCTGGCGACATGGCTGACGCTGGCGAAACCGGCGCGCTGCAGCTCGGCGTGCAGCGGCTGGCTATGGTCGATGACATGATGGGCGCCGAGTTCGCGGGCCCAGGCCTGGGTTTCCGGGCGCGAGGCGGTGGCGATCACGCTGACCTTCGTGAGCTGACGGGCCAGCTGCAGCATGATCGAACCGACGCCGCCGGCGGCACCGACGATCAGCAACTGCTGCCCGGCGCCCTGGCCTTCCACCAGTTGCAGGCGTTCGAACAGCAGCTCCCAGGCGGTGATGGCGGTCAGCGGCATTGCGGCGGCCTCGGCGAAGCTCAGGCTCCGCGGCTTGCGCCCGACGATGCGCTCGTCCACCAGATGGCGTTCGCTGTTGCCGCCGGCGCGGGCGATGGAGCCTGCGTAGAACACCTCGTCGCCGACCTTGAACAGGCTGACTTCGCTACCCACCCCGACGACCACACCGGCGACGTCCCAGCCCAGCACCTTCGGCTGACCGCCCTCGGGCTGCGTGTTGCGGCGTACTTTGGTATCCACCGGGTTGACCGAAATGGCGCGCACCTCCACCAGCAGATCGCGCGGGCCGGGTACCTGCTCGGGCAGTTCCACGTCCTGCAGTGCGCGGGGATCGTCGATGGCGAGGGATTCGAAGTAGGCGACCGCTTTCATGCTGTTGCTCCGTATGGGTTCGGTTGGGAGGGCATGCTCAGCTATTTGACTCGGCGGAAAAACGGGGTGATAAGCGAGGCTCTTTCAACAGGATTTTGAAAATGCTGCGTATCGACGACCTCCAGCTGTTCGTCCGCACCGCCGACAGCGGTAGCCTTTCCGCGGCCGCGCGCGGGCTCGACGTGTCGCCGGCGGTGGCCAGTGCGGCCTTGAAGCGCCTGGAGGCGAGCCTGGGGGCGCGACTGTTCGCGCGCTCCACCCGCAGTCTGCGCCTGACTGCCGAGGGTGAGGCGTATCTGCTGCATGCCCGGGCGGCACTGGCCAGCCTGCACGAGGGCGCCCAGACCCTCGCTGGCGGGCGCGAGGCGATCCGCGGCGTGCTGCAGCTGTCGGCACCATCGGACTTCGGTCGCAACGTCCTGCTGCCCTGGCTCGACGAATTCCAGGCGCGCCATCCGCAGTTGCAGCTGCGCCTGCTGCTGGGCGACGGGTTGACCGACCTGTTCCGGCAGCCGGTGGACCTGGTCCTGCGTTACGGCGAGCCGCAGGATTCCAGCCTGGTGGCGCTGCCGGTGGCGGCCGGCAATCGCCGGGTGCTGTGCGCTTCGCCGGCCTACCTGCAGCGCCATGGCGCGCCGCAGCGGTTGGACGAACTGGCCGGGCACAACTGCCTGCGCTTCATGCTCGCCGGACGCGTGCACGACCGCTGGTGCTTTCAGGAAGGGCGCCGCGCGCGCACCGTGCAGGTCAGTGGCGACCGCGTCAGCGATGATGCCGATGTGGTGCGACGCTGGGCCCTGGCCGGCCTCGGGCTGGCCTACAAGTCGTGGCTGGACATCGCCGATGACGTGGCGGCCGGTCGCCTGCGGGTGCTGTTGCCGGAGTGCCTCGGCGAAGCGGCGCCACTGGGCCTGCTCTGCGCCCACCGGGCTCAGCTGAGCAAGCCGGTACGGCTGCTCCACGAGCATCTGCAGGCACGTTGTGCAGCCCTGCTGACGCGGGCACCGTGGGCGCAGCGTGCGGCGGAGGGAGTTTCATCGTCGGCCTGAACTCTTATGGCCCTTGGCTATTCTTATCTGCGTACTGGTTAACAGAATGGACAAGCGCATCATGCAGACGCAGCGTTTTCGAAACACCTGGCAACTGGCGGTTGTGGTCCTCATGTCCGGGCTGCTGGCCGGCTGCGGCATCAACAACATTCCGCGTTACGACGAGCAGGTGAAATCTGCCTGGTCGCAGGTAGAGAACCAGTACCAGCGGCGCGCCGACCTGATTCCCAACCTGGTCGAAACGGTCAAGGGCTTCGCGCGCCAGGAGCAGGAAACCCTCACCGCGGTGGTCGAGGCGCGGGCCCGGGCGACCTCGATCCAGGTCGATGCCAATACCCTCGACGATCCGCAGAAGCTGCAACAGTTCCAGCAGGCACAGAACCAGCTGACCGGCGCCCTCAGCCGGCTGATGGCGGTCTCCGAGCGCTACCCGGAGCTCAAATCCAACCAGAACTTCCTTGCCCTGCAATCGCAGCTCGAAGGCACCGAGAACCGCATCGCGGTGGCCCGGCGTGACTTCATCGCAGCGGTGGAGCGCTACAACACCGAGATCCGCACCTTTCCCGGCCGCATCTGGCACAAGCTGATGTACAGCGACATGCCGATCCGCGAAAACTTCGAGGCGACGGCCGAGAACGCCGAGCAAGCGCCGCAAGTGCAGTTTCAATGACGCGCCGGTTTCCGCTGCTGCTGGCCCTGCTGCTCTGGGCCGGCAGCCTGTTCGCGCAGCAGGCCGAGCTGCCGGCGCTGACCGGTCGCGTGGTCGATCGCGCCGAATTGCTCGATACCCAGGCCGAGGCGCGCCTGACCAGCATGCTGGCGGCCCACGAGCAGGCTACCGGCGAGCAGGTGGTGGTGGTCACCGTACCGGACCTGGGCGGGCGCAGCATCGAGGAATTCGGCCTGGAGCTGGGTCGCACCTGGGGTATCGGGCAGGAGGGCGAGGACAACGGCGCACTGCTGATCGTCGCCCGTAACGACCGCAAGATTCGCATCGAGGTCGGCTACGGGCTGGAGGATCGCCTGACCGACGCGCAGTCTTCGGTAGTCATCAACCGGGTCATCGCGCCGGCCTTCCAGCGCGGCGACTTCACGGCCGGCATCACCGAAGGCACGCAGGCGATCATCACCGTGCTCGGCGGCGATCCGCTGCCGGCGGAGCTGCGGCCGGTCATGCCGATGGGCCAGCAGGAACCCGGTGGCTTCGGCGTGCTGGCGTTCTTCCTGATGCTGGTGGCGATCTTCGTGCTCGGCGGTGGCCGTGGCGGTCGCGGCGGTGGACGTCGCGCCCTGCTGCTCGGCGCGCTGCTCGGTGGCATGGGGCGCGGAGGCGGCTTTGGCGGTGGCGGTTTCGGCGGCGGAGGCTTCGGTGGAGGCGGTGGTGGCTTCGGTGGCGGTGGCGCTTCCGGTGGCTGGTAAACGGACAATGGACGAACGATGACCTTACTCAGCGAAAGCGAACTGCGGCAGGTGGCCGAGGCGATCGAGCGCGTAGAGCGCAGCACCGACGCCGAACTGGTGACGGTGCTCGCCGCGCAGGCGGACGACTACCACTACATCCCACTGCTCTGGGCCAGCCTGATCGCGCTGCTGCTGCCTGGTGCATTACTGTTCTTCAGCGGCTGGCTGAGCGCCTGGCAGCTGCTGCTGGTGCAATGGGCGACCTTCATCGTGCTGGCGCTGCTGTTCAGGCTACCCGGGGTAACCAGCCGACTGATTCCGCGTTCGGTGCGCTGCTGGCGCGCCTGCAATCTGGCGCGGCGGCAGTTCATCGAACTCAATCTGCACCACACCGAGGCCGATACCGGCGTGCTGATCTTCGTCTCCGAAGCCGAACGCTATGTGGAAATCCTGGTGGATCGCGGTATCTCCAGTCGCATCGACAACGCCGCCTGGGAATCCATCGTCGGCTGCTTCACCGAGCGGGTGAAGCAGGGACAGGTGCTCGAAGGTTTCCTCGGTTGCATCGAAGCCAGCGGTGCACTGCTGGCGCAGCATGTACCCAAGACCCACGAGCGCAACGAACTGCCCAACCGCCTGGTGCTGCTGCCTTAGCGTCACGCAAGGGGAGAGGCGTGCATTGCCTCTCCCCGTCACTCCCTTCCTTCACCGCATGCGCCGCTGCTCGGCCAGCATCTGGCGTTCGCGCTGCAACGCACGAGCGAGACCCTGCTGGCCTGCACGCTGGGCGGCGACGATCAGCGTCTGGTCGATCAGGTCACGCTGGGCGTGGCTGCCGCCGAACAGCTGCGCCTGATTGCGGATGCCCCGCAGCCGCTCGACGCAGCGCGTATGGTCGCCCTCGACGAAGGCTTCGACCGCCTCGACTCCCGGAGCGCCGACCAGGGCGGTGAAGCGTGCGTTGTCGTCAGCGCGCCCGCGGGCCCGCCGCTGTGCGTCGTGCAACAGGTCGAGCAGGTCGTCGCGACCGGCGCAGGCGAAGGCCATCGCCGCATGGAAGTCGTTGAAGGCGTAGCAGCCATCCGCGGCCATCGCCGCCCAGCGCTCGGCCACGCCGGACCAGCGCTGGCCGACCTCCACCCCGCGCAGCTGCAGGCGCCACAGCAGCGCGCTGGCGTCGATCAGCTCCAGCGCCAGGGTGCTGCCGTGGCCGTTCAGCGGGCCGTCGAACAGGGCCAGGACGCTGTCGAAGTCATCCATTTCCAGATGGTGCAGCGCCAGGTGCCACCAGTTGTGCACGGCAAGCATGCTGTCCTGCTGCCAGGCCGGGATTGCCGCGCATCCAGGCGATGCCTTCCTCGCGCCGCCCCTGCATTTCCAGTACATGCGCAACGGCGTGCTGGGCCCAGGCATCGTCGGGCTGCAGTGCCACCGCTTCACGGCCTAGGCGCTCGGCAAGGCGGTAGTCGCCGCTTTCCTCGAGGCCGAACGCGTACAGCCCGAGCAGGGCGTGGTAGCCCGGCACTTCCAGCGACCAGTCCGGCAGCACGCGGGCGATGCGGTCGCGCAGCATGCGGGCGTCGCCGGTGAAGAAGTCGATCTGGTGGCCGGCCTGCAGGGCGAGCAGGTCATGGGGGTAGTCGACGCTGAGGTCTTCCAGCGCGCGGCCGGCGGCGTACCAGCGCCCATCCATGAGCAGCCCCAGGGCGTGCAGGTGACGGGCTTCCCGCTCGTTGTGCGGCAAGGCCAGGGCGCGGTCACGCGAGGCCCGGGCCACCGGGAGGGCAGCTGCCTCCGTGCCAAGCAGATAGAGCCAGGCGTGCAGGACATGGCCCATCACCAGTTCAGGCGAGGCCTGCAGCGCGGCCTCGGTGGTTGCCAGCGAGGCGGCGTGCAGGCAGCGAAATTGCGCCAGCGCCTGGTCGAGCAGGGCCTGCGCCTCGCCGTTGCAGCCGGTCAGTTGGTACCCGTGTGCGTCTTTCATTGTTCTATGCTCCATGAGTCCGGTTCGTTGGTGTCGGCCAACGCGCCAATACTCGGGGTTACGCTTGCTTTGCACCCCAGTCATCCTGGAAACAAAACGGCTATTTCCGCCATGGCCCGCTCCGAGATCGCCGAACGTCCGCCATTGATCGTCGCCCTGCTGGCGACGCCGGACAGCACGGCCTCGACGCTCTTCGGCCTCTATGACCTGCTGCTTGGCACCCGTCGCGACTGGCAGCAGCTGATGCACCGCTGCGATGTGGCGTCGCCGTTCCGGCCACTCATCGTCAGCCGTGACGGCGGGCTGCTGCGGGTATACAACGACATTCCGGTCCAGCCCCATGCGAGCCTCGCCGAGGCTCCGCCGGCGGGCGTGGTGATCGTCAGCAATCTAGCCGTCAGCCCCTGGGAGCCCCTGAACGAGCGCTATGCGCCCGAGGCGCAATGGCTACGCGAGCGCTACGCGGCCGGGGCGACGCTGGCCGCGGCCTGCTCGGGGGCGATGCTGCTGGCGCAGACCGGGCTGCTGGCCGGTTGCGAAGGCACCTCGCACTGGGGTTACTGCGATTGCCTGCGCCGCGAGTATCCGGACGTGCACTGGCATCCGGACAAGGCGCTGGTCAGTACCGGCATCGGCCAGCGCCTGGTGATGTCCGGCAGCGGCAGCAGCTGGCACGCGCTGGGGCTGTTTCTCATCGCCCGTTTCGTCGGTGCACGCGAGGCGATGGAAGTGGCGCGGCTGAACCTGTTCGACTGGGACGCGAACAGTCCGTTGGCCTACGCGGCGATGATGCGCACCGGTCAGCTGGCCGATCCGATCATCGCCCGCTGCCAGGAATGGGCCGCACAGCATTACGAGGAGGAGGCGCCGGTGAGTGCCATGGTGCGCATCAGCGGCCTGCCGGAGCGCACCTTCCAGCGCCGCTTCGCCCTGGCCACCGGGCTGACGCCGCTGGACTACATCCACACCCTGCGTCTGGAGGAGGCCAAGCAATTGCTGGAGAGCGGCGAGCTGTCGGTGGAGGCAATCGCCTGGGAGGTGGGCTATCAGGATGCGGGCTTTTTCGGCCGGCTGTTCCGGCGCAAGGTCGGCCTGACCCCGGCACAGTACCGCCGACGCTTCGGCGTGCTGTCGCGGCGTCTGGCCGGTATCTCCACGCTGCAGGAGGAGCGGGCGCCGGCCTTGCACTGAGCGGCCGGCACCCGGTTATACCCGACTCAGAGCCGGGTCGGGCCTTCGTCGTCCTCGTCCGGCGAGACCACCGGAGCCAGTTCGAAACGGTCGGCCCCCTCCATGGCGCTGGCGGCGACACGGTCGATGCTGCTCAGCGCATGGCCGATGATGGAGCTGACGCTGGCTTCGTGATGCTGCGCCGGCAGTCGCTCGATGGCCGCCAGCACGTCTTCGCCCGGCACGGTTTCCTCGGCCAGCAGCTTGTCGGCGATCTCGTCCAGGGCCGGCTTCAGACGCTGCAGCAAGGCGATGCAGTCGCTGTAGAGCTGCTGCAGCAACTGGTCGGCGGCGCGGATGGACTCGCCGGAGTCGAACTCGATATGGGCGTCGCGCACGGCCTGCAGGCTGAGCAGCGAGCCGTTCGGTCCCATGCCCAGCGCGCCGACCATCGACAGCGCGATCTTCGAGGCTTCCTGCAGGTCCTGGCCGGCGCCGGACGAGACTTCGTGGAAATACAGCTGCTCGGCACCGCGCCCGGCCAGCAGCATCTGGATGCGGTTGCGCAGCTCGGAGTACATGTGCAGGCGCTTGTCCTCCACCGGCGTCACCAGGGTCACGCCCAGTGCCTGGCCGCGCGGCAGGATGGTGACCTTCTCCACCCGGCCGACATTCAACGCCGCGGCCACCAGCGCGTGGCCGGCCTCGTGCACGGCGATGCGCTTGCGGTCGGTGGGCGACATCGGCGTCACGCCGGACGGCTGCTCACCGATGCGGCAGGTTTCCACTGCATCGACGAAGTGGGCCATGTCCACCTGCCGCGCGCCGGTACGGGCGGCCAGCAGTGCGGCATGGTTGGCGATGTAGGCGATCGCCGCCGGCGTCAGGCCGACGGTATTGCGCGCCAGCTGCGGGAAATCCAGGTCGTCGGCAGCGTTGAGCTTGCCGGCGTAGAGGCGGAACAGCGCCTCGCGGTCATCCAGTCCCGGCAGGCCAACGGCGATGGAGCGGTCGAAGCGGCCTTCGCGCACCAGCGCCGGGTCGAGCGAGTTGGGGAAGTTCGTGGCACCGAGCACCAGCACGCCGCTGGCGCCGTCGAAGCCGTCCATCTCGGCGAGGAACTGGTTGATGATGCGGTTGCTCTCGGCATCGCTGGAGCGCGTCTGCTCGGCGCGCTTGCCGATGCCGTCGATCTCGTCGATGAAGATGATGCATGGTGCCTGCTTGCGCGCGGTGCGGAACAGCGCCTTGACCTTCTGGATGCCGACGCCGAAGTACATCGAGGAGAAATCGCTGCCGGTGACCTGGATGAAGCTGGCATTCGATTCACTCGCCAGCGCCTTGGCCAGCTGGGTCTTGCCGGTGCCCGGCTCGCCGGTCAGCAGCACGCCCTTGGGCGGACGGGCGCCGAGACGTGCATAGGCGCCCGGGTCACGCAGGTAGGCGGTGACGTCGCTGAGCGCCTGCTTGGCCTCGGCGGCGCCGATCACGTCGGCGAAGGTGATGCCGCTGCCCTTGCGCTGCACCTCGAAGCTGCGCGTCTTCATGGCGAAGAAGATTGCCGCGCCGAGCAGCAGCAGGGCGATCGGCGAGTAGGGCAGCAGGTAGGTGTAGAAGGGCTTTTCCGCGTCGGTCTGGAACATCGCCAGCGGGAACAGCTCGCCGTTGCTCTGCGCGTACTGCTCGAGCAGCAATCCAGCCACGCGTCCGGACTGGTCCGGCACCCAGTAGCGCAGGCCGTCGTGCAGGCTGACGTAGACCGCATCCTTGCCCAGCGCGGCGCTGGCGATGCTGGCGCCACGCAGGTCGGCCAGCAGAACCGAGAGATCGCGGCGATTGGCCTGCCAGGGGGCGGTGGACTCCTGCAGGGCTTCGAGCATGCTCGCCGCCGCGCCAGTGGCTGGCGTCGACGGGGCGGCTGGGCGCAGCTGCCAATAGGCCACGCAGGCGGCGATCAGCAGAAGCAGGAAAACGGAGAGCACAGGGCCGCGACGACCTTGTAGCAGACGTGGTGTTTTCATTTCACATCCAATCGGGGAGGCCCGATGTTTCGACAAACCACCGCCCGCAGGCGGACCACAGTTGTTGTGCGGGAAACCCGCGGCGCCAAAGGTATGGCGCGCCACAGTTCGGATGTGTTGGATGCGATTTATATGCCCGACTGTGTCTCGGATCGGCAGACTCCGATAGCCGGCGAGAATACGGCAAGTGCCACCATGGGGGCGGCTGTGCGACGAACGGACGGCAGGTTTTCGACGAATGACCGTTCGCGCCGGGAACGAAATCGTCGCTGCACAAGCACGGCAGGGCTGCTGGTGCAGCGGCATTGCGTCGACGCGCCGCAGCGGCACGTGCCACATAAGTGACCGGCTGCAGAGATTGCCGCGCAAGGGCCTGTTACCGTTCGACGCCGCATGGATGTCCGTCACGCTCCGTTGCGGACATGCGACACACTGCCGACAGCCGACCCTGCCACGATGCCGGGCGCGCTCATAAAAACAACGTTCGATCGACCCGAGACTTCAACATGCCAACCCGCAACAAGACCCTGCGCTCTGCCGTTCTGGGCGCGCTGTTCGCACTACTCCCGTTCGCCTCGGCCCACGCGCAGGATACGGTCAACCTGCTCACGCAGAACTTCCCGCCGTTCAGCATGGCCAATGACGGCAAGAACTTCGCGAAGGAGGAGGCCATCAGCGGTATCGACGCCGAGGTTGTGGCCGCTCTGTTCAAGCGTGCCGGCATACCCTACACGCTGACCCTGCGCTTCCCCTGGAGCCGCCTGCAGCAGCTGGCGGAAAAAACGCCCGGCTTCGCCGTGTTCTCCCTCAGCCGTACGCCTGAGCGTGAGCCGAAATACAAGTGGGTCGGCCCGCTCAGCGAGATCCAGATCGTGCTGCTCAAGCGCCCCGACAGCCCGATCCAGATCTCCAGCCTGGAGGAGGCCCGGCAGTACCGCATCGGCTCGAAGGACGGCAGCGTCGGCAGCCAGTACCTGATCAGTCGGGGTATCGAGGTGCAGAGTTCGCTGATCGATACGCCGGCCAAGCTGAAGGCCGGCCAGTTCGATCTCTGGGCGACCACCAACCCCTCCGGCGAATACGAAGCCAAGCAGGCCGGCGTCGGCCCGCTGGCGGTGGCCCTGACCCTGAGTCGGGTCGACCTCTACCTGGCGATGAACAAGGAAACTCCCGACGAGGTCGTCGAGAAGCTGCAGCGCACCCTCGATCAGATGAAGCAGGAAGGCCTGCTGCAACAGGCTGCGCGCCGCTACGTGAACTGAAGTCAGCCCGCGCCGCGGGGGCGGCGCGACGGGCTTCAGCGCCTCTCGGAAATCGTCCCTGCGCTCAGCGCTCCGGGCTGCGCACCGAAATGCTCGAGCATGAAGTTGGCCAGCTCCGCCACTTCCCGATCGTTGAAGTGCCGGTTGAAGGCCGGCATCAGGTGATGCCCGCTGGGCCCGTGCAGGGTGTCGCCATCGAGGATGACCCTGACCAGATTCAGGCCCTGCGGGTCGTTCAGCGTGCGCAGGCCGCGCAACGCGGCGTAGTCGCTCTGGCGGCCGCTGCCGTCCCATTGGTGGCAGCTGGCGCAGGCGTCGGCGAAGAGCTTCTGCCCCAGCGGGTGCTCGCTTTCGGTGGGCGGCTGATTGGCCAGTGAGCGGGCTTCGGGGCGTTTCACGTCCGCCGGCTGGGCTGGCACCGATTTGAGATAGACGACCATGGCCTGGATATCCTCGGGTGTGAGGTGGCGCAGGCTGTGGTTGACCACTTCGGCCATCGGCCCGCCCGCCACGCCGTAGCCCGGCGCGACGCCGGTGGCCAGGTAAGCCGCCAGGGCTTCGTCCGGCCAGCCGCCGATGCCGCTCTGCTCGTCGCCGGTAATGTTCCAGGCGGCCCAGCCCTGGATGGTCGCGCCACCGAGCGCCTTGGAGCTCTGCTTCGCCTGCATGACGTTGCGTGGCGTATGGCATTCACCGCAGTGCCCCGGACCTTCCACCAGGTAGGCGCCGCGGTTCCATTGCGCGGACTGCTGCGGGTCCGGCTCGAAGCGTTCGTCGTCGAGAAACAGCAGGTTCCACAGGGCGATGCCCCAGCGCTGGTTGAACGGAAAGCCGATGTCGTTCTCCCGGTTCGGCTGGTTCACCGGTTCCAGGCTGAACAGGTAGGCCTTGATGGCGAGGATGTCCTCGCGCGGCATTAGGGTGTAGGAGGTGTAAGGAAAGGCCGGGTAGTAGTGGCGGCCATCCGGGCCGACGCCCTTCTGCATGGCCTCGACGAACTCATCGTCGGTCCAGTTGCCGATGCCGGTTTCCTTGTCCGGCGTGATGTTGGTCGAGTACAGCGTGCCGAACGGCATCTCCACCGGCAGGCCGCCGGCGTAGGGCTTGCCACCTTCGGTGACGTGGCAGGCCAGGCAGTCCGCGGCGCGGGTCAGGTATTCGCCGCGTTCGAGCAGGGCGTCGTCCGCCTGCTGCGCCAAGGCCGCCGTGCCGAACAGGGCCAGGGCAGCGCCCAGCAGGCTGCCGGTTGTGAATCGATTGTTCATGCTGGGACTCCTCAGATCACGTAGTAGCCGGCGCGCGCCAGCGGCAGGCGGCGGATGCGCGTGCCGTTGGCGGCCGCCAGGGCGTTGACCAGCGCTGGGGCGATCATCGCCGTGCCGGCCTCGCCGACCCCGCCGGGCGCCTCGCGACTTTCGACGATGTAGGTTTCCACTGGCGGCGCATCACTGATGCGCAACTGCCGGTAGTCATGGAAGTTGGTCTGCTCGACGCGGCCCTCGCGCACGGTGATTTCGTTGAACAGCGCGGCCGACAGACCGAACAGGGTGCCGCCCTCGATCTGCGATTTGACCGATACCGGGTTCATCGCCTGCCCGCAGTCGATGGCGACCACCAGTCGCTTGAGCCTGATGCCCTTGTCCTCGCTGACCTGCAGCTCGACCACGGTGGCGAGAAAGCTGCCGAACACCTCCTGCACGGCCACGCCGCGACCGTGCCCGGCCTCGAGCGGTTCGCCCCAGCCGGCCTTTTCCGCAGCCAGACGCAGAACGCCCTGGGCACGGGGATGGCTGCCGAGCAGGGCCATGCGGTAGTCGACCGGGTCCTGCTCGACGCTGCGGGCCACCTCGTCGATGAAGCTTTCCAGCATGTAGGTACTGCGCAGCGGGCCGACGCCGCGCCACCAGGACTGTTGCAGTGCCCGGGGTGGTACCGGCACGTAGTTCACCCGCAGGTTCGGCATCGCGTAGATCGGATGCATGGCGACTTCCACCGCATCGCCGTCCAGGCCGTTCTCCGGCACCGCCTCGGGCGCGAAACGGGCCAGCACCGAGGCGCCGGCGATGGTGTGGCGCCAGCCCTGCAGGCGACCTTCGGCATCCAGCGCGGCAGCGAAGCGGTCGATGTAGTGCGGGCGGTACATGTCGTGGGTGGTGTCTTCCTCGCGGGTCCAGGTCAGCTTGATCGGATAATCGACCTGCGCCGCGATCGCCACCGCCTGGCTGATGAAGTCCACCTCCAGCCGCCGGCCGAAGGCGCCGCCGATGAGCTGGTTATTGACGATCACCTGCTCGGCCGGGCGCCCGGCGGCCTCGGCGGCGGCCGTCTGCGCGCGCACCGGCACCTGGGTGCCGACCCACAGCTCGACGGCGTCTGCGCGCACCTCGGCGACGCAGGTCATGGGCTCCAGCGCGGCGTGGGCGAGGAAGGGCATTTCGTATTCGGCTTCGAAGGTGTTGGCTGCGTCCTTGAGTGCTGCATCGATGTCGCCCTGCTCGTTGGCGATGGCGCCGGGCTTGTCCAGCGCCTCCCTGATCTCGCGCTCCATCTGCGCCGAGTCGATGCCGGCGTTGTCGCCCAGCGCCCAGTCGATCTCCAGCGCGCGCACGCCGGCGAAGGCGGCCCAGGTGTGTTCGCCGATGACCGCCACGGCATTGTCCAGCCGCACCACTTCGATCACCCCCAGTATCTGCCGGGCCGCGCGTTCGTCGACCTCGCGCAGGGTGCCGCCGAGCACCGGGCAGGCGCGGATCGAGGCGTACTTCATGCCCTGCACCACCAGGTCGATGGTGAAGCGCGCGGTGCCGTCGACCTTGGCCGGTGTGTCCAGGCGCCGGGTCGGCTTGCCGATCAGCCTGAACTGATCGGCCGGCTTGAGCGGAATGTCTTCGGGGACGGGCAACTTCGCGGCGTCCTCGACCAGCTCGCCATAGCCAAGGCTCTGGCCGTCCGGGCCCAGTACGCGGCCATTCTCGGCGCGCAGCTGATCGGCGCCCAGCTGCCAGCGCTGGGCCGCGGCCTGGATCAGCAGCAGGCGCGCCGCCGCGCCGGCCTGGCGCAGCGGCTCCCAGTTGCTGCGGATCGAGGTCGAGCCGCCGGTGGCCTGGAAATTCAGCAGCTTGTCGTTGTAGATCTGCTCGTTCGGCGGGGCTTCCTTGAGGGTGATCTGCTCGAGGCCGATCTCCAGCTCCTCGGCGACCATCACCGCCAGGCCGCTCTGCGCGCCCTGGCCCATCTCGATCTTCGGCACGGTGAAGGTGACCTGGCCGTCGCGGTCGATGCTGATGAAAGCATCCAGCGCCGTGGCGTTGGACATCGGCTGGTCTTCCGGGCCTTCGTTCAGGATCTGCTCGGCGAAGCTGCGTCCGGCGAACGGCAGGGTGAAGCCGATCACCAGCCCGCCCAGGGCGAGGCTGCCGACCTTGAGCAAGGTGCGGCGCGAAGGGGACTGCAGGGTCGTGTCGGGTTGGCTCATCTCGCGCCTCCTCATGCCTGGGCGACGCGCTTGATGGCGCTGCGGATGCGGGTATAGGTGCAGCAGCGGCAGAGGTTGCCGGCCATGCCCTGGTCGATGGCGCGGTCGTCGGGCTGCGGGTTTTGCTCCAGCAGGGCAACGGCGGACATGATCTGCCCGCACTGGCAGTAGCCGCACTGCACCACCTCATCCTCCAGCCAGGCCTGCTGCACCTTGCGGCCGAGCTCCGTGTTGCCGATGCGTTCGATGGTCACCACCTTGCGGCCCTTCACCTCGCCGACCGGCAAGACGCAGGCGCGCGCCGCCTGGCCATCCAGGTGCACGGTGCAGGCGCCGCACTGGGCGATGCCGCAGCCGTACTTGGTGCCGGTGAGCCCGAGCACGTCGCGCAGGACCCAGAGCAGGGGCATGTCTTCGGGCACGTCGACCTGCAGGTCGGTGCCGTTGATGGAAAGAGTCAGCATGGAACGGGGACCTCACGTCAGGCTCGGAAACGGCGCGCTTATGTCTGGTTGGATGCGCGCGTTAGATCGAGACAACGGGAGCGGCAAAAATCGCGAAATTTTTCTGCTCCGCGCAGCCGACGCCATGGCATTTGCGAAGCGCTGCCAGCGGTGGAGCGCAGAAAACGGAACACTGCGGGATTTTTTGCCGATTTGGACTGCCTTAGTTCTCTGGAGTCGAGCGGGACCCTCCCCTTGTGCAATTCTGTCGATTCGAGAGCTTCGATGACCTGTCTGGATCATTACATGCGCGCGTTCTGCTCGTTGGCGGCCGTCTGGCTGGTGCCGGCCTTCGGCAGCACCTTGCCCGAGCCCGTCGGCCACGTGGCCCGTGTGGAGGGTGCGGCCTACGTCAGCAGCCGCGGCCATACCAATGCAGCCAAGGTCGGCCAGGCGATCATCCCAGGCGTTGCCCTGAGCACCGGTGCCGAGGGTGGGCTGGGGGTGATCATGGGCGACGGCAGCGTGTTGTCGTTCGGCCCGGACAGCGAGCTGACGCTGGACGATTACCGCTTCGCACCGGCGAGCGATGAGCTGCGTCTGCGCGCGACGCTCAACCGCGGCACGCTCAACCTGATCGCTGGCGACATGGCTCGACTCGATCCCCAGGCCATCGCGGTCGAGACCCCGGAGGGCCGGGTCGGAGTGCGTGGCGGGCAGGTGCTGCTGAAGGTGAAACCGTGAAAGCCCGGTTGATGAGCGGCACGCTGCTGCTGGCAATGGCCGCGCTGGGCGGCTGCGCGCAGCATTCCTACGTGATGCTGGCGGATGATTCTGGCGGGCGTGGCGCTGCCGTGCTGGGCGATGAACAACGGGTGCTGGACATGCCGGGGCAGGGCATGGCGATTGCTCCTGGCGGGCAGGCCTTTGCGGTGTCGGACATGCAGCGCAAGGCCGATTTCGCCAAGGCGCTTTCGGCGCAGCCCGCGTTGCCGGAGCGCTTCACCTTCCATCTGGCGCCTTCCGGCGAATTGGATGCCGGTGCGGAGCAGCTACTGGACAGCGTGCTGCTTGCCGCGCGCCGCCGGGATTATCCGGTGGTCACCGTGATCGGCCATACCGACACCCTGGGCCACCGTGCCGCCAACGAGCAGGTCGGCATGCGCCGAGCCCAGCGCATGGCCGAGCTGCTGCGCGCCCGGGGGCTGGAGGCGATGGAGCTGCGGGTGGAGTCCCACGGCGAGCGCAACCTGCTGGTGGCGACGCCGGATGCCACCGCCGAACCGCGCAATCGGCGGGTCGAGGTGCTGGTGCGCTGAAGGGCACCGGCGCGGCGGGGGGGCCACGCCGGCTGGAGCGGGTCAGTCGATGACCAGGATCGCGTCCATCTCGACCTGCGCGCCCTTCGGCAGCGCAGCAACGCCAATGGCGGCGCGCGCCGGATAAGGCTGCTGGCAGTAACGACTCATCACCTCGTTGACGGTGGCGAAGTTGCCGAGGTCGGTGAGGAAAATGTTGAGCTTGGCAATGTCCTTCAGCGAGCCGCCAGCCGCTTCGGCCACCGCCTTGAGGTTCTCGAACACCTGCACGGCCTGCGCCTCGAAGCCTTCCACCAGCTCCATGGTCTTGGGGTCCAGCGGGATCTGCCCGGACAGATAGACGGTATTGCCGGCCTTGATGGCCTGGGAGTAGGTGCCGATGGCGGCCGGGGCCTTGTCGGTGTTGATCACGGTCTTGCTCATGGAAACTCCTCTGGGAATTGGGCAACGGGCAGCCAGCATAATGGCTGATGCCGGCAGCGGCCACCCGCGACAGTCGTCTGGGTGGACAAGTATCAGGACAGGCGGGCGCGGCGGGGCGACAGCACCGCCGCCGTGAGCGGGGTAGCGATCAGGCCTTGACGCGGGTGATGCGGGTGACGCCCTTGATGGTGCGCAGCTTCTTGATCACGCGGGCCAGATGCACGCGGTCATGCACACTGACCACCAGCTGGACCACGCTGATGCGGCCGTCGCGCTCGTCCATGCCGATCTTCTCGATATTGCCGTCGGCGGCATTGACGCTGCCGGCGAGCAGGGCGATCAGGCCGCGCTGGTGCTCCAGTTCGACGCGCAGTTCGACGTTGAACTCGCCGGTGACGTCCTTGGACCAGGACAGCTGGATGCACTTGTCCGGATTGTGGCGGACGTCGGCGATGTTCCGGCAGGTTTCCAGGTGCACCACCATGCCCTTGCCGGCCGACAGGTGCCCGACGATGGGGTCGCCGGGGATCGGTGTGCAGCACTTGGCGTAGTTGAGTACCAACCCTTCGGTGCCGCGGATAGCCAGCGGCCCTTCGAGCGCTGGTGCCTGTTCGTCGTCCCGGGCAATCAGACGCCGGGCGATGACATAGGCCATGCGGTTGCCCAGGCCAATGTCTTCCAGCAGGTCCTCGACGTATTCCATGTGGTATTCGGCAAGCACCTGCTGGATGCGCTCGGGGCTGATCTTGTCCAGGCTCGTCTCGAAACCGCTGAGGGCCTTGCTCAGCAGCCGCTCGCCGAGATTGATGGACTCCGAGCGGCGCTGCAGCTTAAGCGCATGGCGAATGTGCGTGCGCGCCTTGCCGGTGACGACGAAATTCAGCCACGCCGGGTTCGGCCGAGCCCCCGGTGCGGTGACGATCTCCACCGTCGAGCCGCTTTCCAGCGGTTGCGACAGCGGCGCCAGGCGACGGTTGACGCGGCAGGCGATGCAGGTGTTGCCGACATCGGTGTGTACCGCGTAGGCGAAGTCGACCGCGGTGGAACCCTTGGGCAGTTCCATGATGCGGCCCTTGGGCGTGAAGACGTAGACCTCGTCCGGGAACAGGTCGATCTTGACGCTCTCGATGAATTCCAGCGAGTTGCCGGCGCGCTGCTGCAGCTCCAGCACGCCCTTGACCCATTGCCGTGCGCGGGCGTGGGTGCCCTTGGGCACTTCATCCTCGTTGGATTTGTACAGCCAGTGCGCGGCGATGCCGTTGTTGGCCATCTCTTCCATTTCGCGTGTGCGGATCTGGATCTCGATGGGCACGCCGTGCATGCCGAACAGGGTGGTGTGCAGCGACTGGTAACCGTTGGCCTTGGGGATCGCGATGTAGTCCTTGAATCGCCCTGGCAGCGGCTTGTACAGGCTGTGCACCGCGCCGAGCACGCGGTAGCAGGTATCGACCTTGTCCACCACGATGCGGAAGGCATAGACGTCCATGATCTCGTGGAACGCCTTGCGCTTGCCGCGCATCTTCTTGTAGATGCTGTACAGGTGCTTCTCGCGACCCAGCACCTCGCCTTCCAGACCATCGCGCTCGAGGCAGTGAATCAGCGACTGCTCGATCTTCTCGACGATCTCGTTGCGGTTGCCGCGAGCGCGGCGCACCGCGGCGCGGATACGCTCGGAGCGCATCGGGTGCATGGCTTTGAAGCCCAGATCCTCGAACTCCACGCGCATCGTGTGCATACCGAGGCGATTGGCGATCGGTGCGTAGATTTCCAGGGTTTCCTTGGCGATGCGCCGGCGTTTCTCGCCGGCCAGCACCTCCAAGGTGCGCATGTTGTGCAGGCGGTCCGCGAGCTTGACCAGGATCACGCGGATGTCGCGGGCCATGGCCATGGCCATCTTCTGGAAATTCTCGGCCTGGGCCTCGGCCTTGGTCTCGAAGTTCATCTGGGTCAGCTTGCTGACCCCATCGACCAGCTCGGCGACGGTTTCGCCGAACTGGGCGACCAGAGCTTCCTTGGGAATGCCGGTATCCTCGATAACGTCGTGCAGCATCGCGGCCATCAGGCTCTGATGGTCCATGTGCATGTCGGCGAGGATATTGGCTACCGCGAGGGGATGGGTGACGTAGGCTTCACCGCTGCGCCGGCGCTGCCCGTCATGGGCCTGCTCGGCATAGAAATAGGCTCGGCGAACCAGGTTGACCTGGTCCGGGCCGAGATAGGTCGACAGGCGATCCGCGAGTGCGTCTATGGCTGGCAAGGTCGTACTCCCTGCCGGCTGACTTCGATCTTCTCGGTTCGACTTCGACCTGGCATTTAATCAGATGGCCTCGTTCGGCTCTTCCTCGTACTGGGTGAAGAGCGGTTCATCGTCAACGATTTCGTCCTGAGCAATGACATCGTAGTCGACCAGGCCGGAAGCGATCTCGCGCAGCGCGACAACGGTAGGCTTGTCGTTTTCCCAGGCCACTTTCGGCTCCTTGCCGCCGGTCGCCAGTTGACGTGCGCGCTTGGTGGCAAGCATGACCAGCTCGAAGCGGTTATCAACGTTGTCCAGGCAGTCTTCAACGGTAACGCGGGCCATGGTGTTCCTCGTGATCAGTAACGGTAGAGCATGCCCGGATGGGCGAGCGGACGGAGTAGTCTAAAAAATCACCAGCCGTAATGGAAGCGCTGTTTCTCAGGCGGTAGCGCCGTGCCGGCTTAGGCCAGCAACTCGCTGAGCAGGCGCGCATGGCGCTGCTGCTGGGCCTGCTGCTTGAGCTGATTGGCGCGGAAGATCGACTGCAGATCGATCAGCGCGTGGGCGAAGTCGTCGTTGATCACCAGGTAGTCGTACTCGACGTAGTGGCTCATCTCGCTGACCGCTTCGCGCATGCGCTTCTCGATGATCTCGTCGCTGTCCTGGCCGCGGTTGTTCAGGCGCTGGCGCAGGGCCTCCTGGGTCGGCGGCAGGATGAAGATCGATTTCGCCTGGGGCATCAGCCGGCGCACCTGCTGCGCGCCCTGCCAGTCGATCTCGAGGATCAGGTCGTAGCCCTCGGCCAGCGTCTGTTCCAGCCAGCGCTGGGAGGTGCCGTAAAGGTTGCCGAACACTTCGGCGTGTTCGAGAAACTCGTTGCGCTCCAGGCGCGCGAGGAATTCCTCGCGGCTGACGAAGTGATAGTTGACCCCGTCTACCTCACCCGGACGCATGGCGCGGGTGGTGTGGGAGACCGACACCCGCACCTGCGGCTGTGCATCGACCAGGGCCTTGACCAGGCTGGTCTTGCCGGCCCCGGAAGGCGCGGAAACGATATAGAGCGTACCGGTGGTGGCGGACATGACGGCTTCCTGGAAAACGCTGTGGGACAAAAAATAGACCAGCCGCAACGGCTGCTGGCAGTTATTCGAGGTTCTGTACCTGTTCGCGCATCTGCTCGATGAGGACTTTCAGGTTTACCGCGGCCTGAGTGCTGCGCGGGTCGAAGGCTTTCGAGCCGAGGGTGTTGGCCTCGCGGTTGAGTTCCTGCATGAGGAAGTCGAGGCGGCGCCCGGCGGCACCGCCGGCCTTGAGCACCCGCCGCACTTCGCTGACGTGGGTGCTCAGGCGGTCGAGTTCCTCGGCGACATCGCTCTTCTGCGCCAGCAGAACCATTTCCTGCTCGAGGCGCTGCGGATCCAGCTCGGCACGCACCTCGCTGAAACGGTCGAGAATCTTCTGCCTCTGGGTGGCGAGCATCTGTGGCACTTGCTCACGCAGCGTGGCGACTTCCTCGAGGATGCTGTCCAGGCGTTCGCCGAGCAACTTGGCCAGCTCCTCGCCCTCGCGGCGGCGACCTTCCTTGAGCTGCTCCAGCGCCTTGTGGAACAGCTCGAGTGCGCTCTGGTTGAGCGCTTGCGGATCGAGCGCATCGCCGACCAGCACACCAGGCCAGCCGAGCACCTGCAGCGGATCGATGGCGGCAGGCTGGCGGATCAGCGCGGCAACGCTTTCAGCGGCGGCGATCAGCTGGCTGGCGCGCTCCTGGTCGACCTGCAGGTTGCCGCGCTGGCCTTCCTCCGCGAAGCGCAGGGTGCATTCCACCTTGCCGCGCGAGAGTCCTTTGCGCAGGGCATCGCGCACCTGGCCTTCGAGGTCGCGAAAGGCTTCCGGCAGGCGCAGGTGCGGCTCCAGATAGCGATGATTGACCGAGCGGATTTCCCAACTGAGGGTGCCATGGGCGCCGGCCTGCTCGCTGCGGGCAAAGGCCGTCATGCTGTGGACCATCGGGTTAACCTCTCGGATGCGGACTGCGAAAGGCGGAGGATTGTAAAGGAAACCGGCAATCGCTGCAGAGACGACCGGACTGTCGCGACCCTTTCCCGGTCAAGGGGCTCTATAATGCCGCTCACATTCTTCTCTAGCAGGACCTACCCATGAAGCGACCCAGTGGCCGTGCCGCCGACCAGCTGCGCTCGATCCGCATCACCCGCAACTACACCAAGCATGCCGAAGGCTCGGTGCTGGTGGAGTTCGGTGATACCAAGGTGATCTGCACAGCCAGCATCGAGACAGGCGTACCGCGCTTCCTCAAGGGGCAGGGTCAGGGCTGGCTGACCGCCGAATACGGCATGCTGCCGCGCGCCACGGGTGAGCGTAACCAGCGCGAAGCGGCGCGGGGCAAGCAGGGCGGGCGTACCCTGGAAATCCAGCGTCTGATCGGCCGTTCGCTGCGGGCCGCGCTGGACATGAGCAAGCTCGGCGAGAACACCCTGTACATCGACTGCGACGTGATCCAGGCAGACGGTGGTACGCGCACCGCCTCGATCACCGGCGCCATGGTGGCCGTGATCGACGCCCTCAAGGTGCTGAAGAAGCGCGGCGGTCTGAAGGGCGGCGATCCGGTCAAGCAGATGATTGCCGCCGTATCGGTCGGCATCTATCAGGGCGAGCCGGTGCTCGATCTGGACTATCTGGAGGACTCGGCTGCCGAAACCGATCTGAACGTCGTGATGACCGACGCCGGTGGCTTCATCGAGGTTCAGGGCACGGCCGAGGGCGCGCCGTTCCATGCCGACGAGCTCAACGCCATGCTGGCGCTGGCCCACGATGGTGTGCGTCAGCTGTTCGAACTGCAGCGCGCGGCGCTGGCGGACTGAGCGAGAGGTAAGGCGAAATGAGCGATCAGGATCTCGTGCCGTTGCCCAGCCGCGAAGCGCGTCAGTGGGCGATGTTCTGCCACTACTCGGCGTTCTTCTGGTTCCTGGCGCCGATGATCGGCAACGTGCTCGGCCCGCTGATCGTCTGGCAGTTGAAGAAGGACATGGACCCCTTCGTCGACCAACAGGGCAAGGAGGCGCTGAATTTCCAGCTGACCTTCAGCCTTGCGATGATGATCTGTGGCGTGCTGGCCTGGATCCTCATCGGCTTTCCGCTGATGGTGCTGGTGAGCGTGGTGGCGCTGGTGCTGGTGGTGATCGCCGGCATCCGTGCCAACGAAGGCAAGCCCTATCGCTACCCCTTCTGCTGGCGGATCGTCAGATAGGACGGTTTCGATTCCCTGACAGCTGAACGGCGGCCGACACATCGCGTGCCGGCCGCCGTTGCGAATCGTGTATTACAGGCTCAGCGTCCAGTCGTAATCGACGATCAGCGGGGCGTGCTGCGAGAAGCGCGGTTGGCGCGGCAGGCGGGCGCTGCGCACGAAGCGGCGCAGGCCTGAGGTCAGGATCTGGTAGTCGAAGCGCCAGCCGAGGTTGAGCATCTCGGCCTGCTCGGTATCCGGCCACCAGCTGAACAGGTCGCCTTCGCGATTGACCTCGCGCAACGCGTCGATATAGCCCATGTTGCCGAAGATCTCATCCAGCCAGGCGCGCTCAGGCGCGAGGAAGCCCGGATCCTGCTGGCAGTCGCGCCAGTTCTTCACGTCCAGCTTCTGGTGGGCGACGTACAGCGAGCCGCAGTAGATGTACTCGCGGCGCTTGCGGCGCTGCTTGTCCAGATAGTGGGCGAAGTCATCCATGAACTTGAGCTTGTGGTTCAGGTTGGCATCGCCGCCCTGACCTGAAGGCACCAGCAGGCTGGCGATACTGACCTTGTCAAAGTCGGCCTGCAGATAACGCCCGTAGCGATCCGCCGTCTCGAAGCCCAGGCCGGTGATCACGGCTTTGGGCTGCAGCCTGGAATAGAGCGCCACGCCTCCCTGCTCCGGAATCTCGGCATCGCAGGCGTAGAGGAAGTAGCCATCCAGTTGGTAGGCGGGGTCGTCGAGTTCCAAGGCGGAGGCGCGGGTATCCTGCAGGCAGATGACATCGGCATTCTGCGCTTGCAGCCAGCTGAGCAATCCCCGCTGTGCCGCCGCTTGAATGCCATTCACGTTGACGCTGATGATCCGCATAAATGGCCCCTAAAAACACGTGCGTGTATGATAACCCAAGCTCTTCGCAATTAGCTAAAACAGTGGTTTTCCGGGAAATTTCTTCATGCAGGCGTACCAGCGCGAGTTCATCCGCTTCGCCATCGAGCGCGGCGTTCTGCGTTTCGGTGAGTTCACCCTCAAGTCGGGGCGTACCAGTCCCTATTTCTTCAATGCCGGTCTGTTCAACAGCGGCAGCGCGCTGGCACAGCTCGGGCGGTTCTACGCCTCGGCGGTGATCGAGAACGGCCTGGATTTCGACGTCATCTTCGGTCCGGCCTATAAGGGCATCCCGCTCGGCGCAGCCACGGCCATCGCGCTGGCCGAGCAGCATCAGCGTGACCTGCCGTGGTGCTTCAACCGCAAGGAAGCCAAGGATCACGGCGAGGGCGGCACCTTGGTCGGCGCCCCGCTGACCGGCCGCGTGCTGATCGTTGACGATGTGATTACCGCCGGCACCGCCATCCGTGAAGTCATGCAGATCATCCGGGCACAGAATGCCGAGGCGGCAGGTGTGCTGATTGCTCTGAATCGGCAGGAAAGAGGGCAGGGCGAGCTGTCGGCGATTCAAGAAGTTGAACGTGATTATCGAATGCCGGTGATCAGTATTGTGTCCCTGGAGCAAGTGCTGGAATATCTCGCCGATGATGTTCAGCTGAAACAGCACCTGCCCGCGGTTCAGGCTTATCGCGAGCAGTACGGAATCTGACCCAGGGTAGGTATTGCACATGCGTAGATCGGTAGCCACTCGAACGATGCTCCTGCTGGGGGTCATCTGTCCGGTATTGGCCTCGGCTGCCGAGCTTTATCGCTATGTCGACGAACGTGGCGTGGTGGTTCTCGATCGCCACGGCGTGCCGCCGCAGCATATCTCCCGCGGTTATCAGGTGCTCAACGAGCAGGGGCGCGTGGTTCGCGAGGTGCCGCCGGCGCCGACCGCCGAAGAGTTCGCCCGGCTGCAGGCGAAGAAGGCGCGCGATGCGTCGGATGCACAGCTGCTGCGTCTCTATGCCAGCGTAGAGGATGTCGAGCGAGCTGAAGCGCGCAAACTGGCCGAGCTCGATAGCGTGATCGGCTTGTCTCAGGGCAACCTGCAATCCATCCGCAGTCAGCACAGCAGTCTGCGCAAGCAGGCGGCGAACCACGAGCGGGCGGGGCGCAATGTCCCTGAGAACCTGCTGGCGCAGATCGAAAACCTCGAGAAGGAAGAGCAGAGCCTGTTGCGAGACCTGGCGCGTTTCGAGAAGACGCGTGCCGAGGCGGAGGTCAGCTTCGCCCAGGATCGGCAGCGAGTCGCCGAGCTGCTCGGACAGAATCTATAAGCGCGTCGACCTGGCGTGCCCCTTCGAAACTTCCTGCTGAAAGCAATCTCGACGCATTAATGGCGATTCGCCATTTTTCTGGATGAATGCGTAGCTTGCTTACTATCATAAAAGACCGCTCTAACTCAATAGTTTCAAGGTCGTGATGAGTTGCTTGGAGTCAGTCTGTACCGTTGCGCAAAATTTTCGGTATGGCTGACTGGCATGAATGATAGGAACCTACGCAGTTATCAGGAGCTTCACAAGCCGAAGGGAAATTTCGCGACTCGCGCTGAATACCTTGAACACGAATTGGAGATCATGGCGCCGAAACGCTGGGGCGTGAACCTGCCGTTTCGTGACTACCGTTTCGAGTACGAAGACTGGGTGCCAGCCATGGCGGCAACCATCGGCAAGATTGTCATGGTGGCCGCAGTGGTCGCAGCGTTCGCCGGTCCGATGGGGCTGTCCAACGAGTTTGTGATCGAGAACGCGCGCTACGAGATGCTGATTGCCGCGCTGCTGTTCGTGGTGCTGTTTTCCGGCTTCCTCAATCCCACCGCCAACCTGGCCGGAACCCATGGTCCGCTGATCCCGCTGATTCCACTGATCGTCGCTTCGGGCGGCCATCCGATGGCGCTGGGCATCATGGTTGGGGTGCTCGGTTTTACCCTCGGCGTGTTCAAGGGTGGCAGCCTGCTGGCGCGGCTGACCAGCGACGGGGTGTGCGGCGGTCTGTTGCTCTACCTCGGCTTCATCGGCATCACCTCGCAGATCAAGAAGCTGTTCGGCTGGGCCGACAGTTTCGACATGGGCTATATCGCCTTTGTCGTAGTCTTCGCGACCATCGTCATGTATGCCTATCTCGAGCATATCCGCATGCGCTGGCTGGCGATTCCGCTGGGCTCGGCTCTGGCTGCGCTGATCGCCTTCGTGATGGGCGCTCCGTTCGAGTTCACCACCGAGCCCGGCGTGCCGAATCTCAATCCAATGTATTGGTGGGGCGAGGACACCGGCTGGCAGATCGGCCTGCCGGACCTGCACCATTTCATCGCGGTCGCGCCTTTCGCCGTGCTGGCGGTGGCCATGTGGTCGCCGGACTTCCTCGGTCATCGGGTGTTCCAGCAGCTCAACTATCCGCCCAAGGCGAAGAAGGTGCTGATGAACATCGACGACACCATGTGCGTCGCGGCAGCGCGGCAGATCGTCGGCACTTCGCTGGGCGGGGGCAACCTGGCGTCGTCCTGGGGTACCTTCATGGTCCCGGCGGCCATCGCCAAGCGTCCGATCCCCGCAGGTGCGCTGCTCACCGGCCTGCTCTGCGTGGTCGCCGCGCTCTGGGGCTATCCGATGGACCTGGCCATCTGGCCGCCGGTACTGAGCGTGGCGCTGATGGTCGGTGTGTTCCTGCCGCTGCTGGAAGCCGGCATGCAGATGACCCGCGAGGGCAAGACATCGCAGTCGGCAGCCATCGTGATTTTCTCTTCGGCGCTGGTCAATCCGGTGTTCGGCTGGTCACTCACCGTGCTGCTGGACAACCTCGGTCTGATTGGTGACAAGGAGCGCGGTCAGTCGCTGAGCCATCTGCACCGCTGGGTGATCCCGACCATCGTGTTCATCGTGCTGTGCGCGGTGATGCTGGGCATCGGCATGTTCCCAGGCATTCCGGCGATGCTCGAATCGTTCCGCATCGATCTCTGAGGTTCTAGCGCACACGAAAAAGGGGAGCCTGGGCTCCCCTTTTTCATGTACAGGTCAGCGCTGACTGTTGGTGATCAGCGTGCCGACCCCCACGTCAGTAAAAATCTCAAGCAACACCGCATTGGGCACGCGGCCGTCGATGATATGCGCGCTGTTGACGCCGCCCTGCACGGCTTCCAGTGCACAGCGGATCTTCGGCAGCATGCCGCCATAGATGGTGCCATCGGCAATCAGCGCATCGACCTGAGCGGTGGACAGCCCGGTCAGCACGTTGCCCTGCTTGTCCATCAGGCCCGCGATGTTGGTCAGCAGCATGAGCTTTTCGGCCTTCAACGCCTCTGCCACCTTGCCGGCCACCAGATCGGCGTTGATGTTGTACGACTCGCCGTTCTCGCCCACGCCGATCGGCGCGATTACCGGGATGAAGTTGCCCTGCACCAGCATTTCCAGCAGCTCGGCGTTGACGCCGGTAACCTCGCCTACATGGCCGATGTCGATGATTTCCGGCTTGATCATCTCCGGCGTCTGACGGGTCGCCTTGAGCTTCCTGGCGCGGATCAGGCCGGCATCCTTGCCGGTCAGGCCAATGGCGCTGCCGCCATGCTGGTTGATCAGGCTGACGATGCTCTTGTTGACCTGGCCGCCGAGGACCATCTCCACCACATCCATGGTCTGGCTGTCGGTGACCCGCATGCCGTCGATGAAGTGGCTTTCGATGTTCAGGCGCTTGAGCAGATCGCCGATCTGCGGGCCGCCGCCGTGCACCACCACCGGGTTGATGCCCACCGCCTTCATCAGCACGATGTCGCGGGCGAAGCCGGTCTTCAGCTCCTCGCTCTCCATCGCGTTGCCGCCGTACTTGATGACCAGCGTCTTGCCGACGAATCGGCGGATGTAGGGCAGCGCTTCGGACAGGACCTTGGCGAATTGGGTGGCAGCTTCACGGCTGAGGGTCATGCAGGACTCCGCAAAATCAGAACGGCAGTTTGAGGTCGGGTGCAACGCTGAGCAGCTGGCCGCGGAAGACGTCCTGGATGCGGCTGAGCTCTTCTTCGCTGTCGGCCTCGAAGCGCAGTACCAGCACCGGGGTGGTGTTTGAGGCGCGGATCAGGCCCCAGCCCTTGGGATAGTCGACCCGCACACCGTCGAGGGTGATCAGGTTGGCTTCGCCCCATTTGGCGTCGCGTTGCAGGGCGTCCATGATGGTGAATTTGCTTTCCTCTGTCACCGTGATGTTGATCTCCGGCGTCGAGATATCGCAGGGGAAGGCGGCAAACACCTGTTCGGCGTCACGCTTGTCCTGACTGAGGATCTCCAGCAGGCGTGCAGCACTGTAGATGCCGTCGTCGAAGCCGAACCAGCGTTCCTTGAAGAAGATGTGGCCGCTCATCTCGCCGGCCAGCAGCGCGCCGGTTTCCTTCATCTTCTTCTTGATCAGCGAATGGCCGGTCTTCCACATCACCGGGCGGCCGCCATAGCCGCTGATCAGCGGGGTCAGGCGGCGGGTGCATTTGACGTCGAAGATGATGTCGGCGCCTGGATTGCGCGAAACCACGTCCTTGGCGAACAGCATCAGCAGGCGGTCCGGGTAGATCATGGTGCCGGCGTTGGTCACCACGCCGACGCGATCGCCGTCGCCGTCGAAGGCCAGGCCCAGATCAGCCTTCTCGGATTTCACCTTGGCGATCAGGTCGACCAGGTTCTCCGGCTTGCCGGGATCGGGGTGGTGATTGGGGAAGTTGCCGTCGACCTCGCAGTACAGCGGGATCACGGTGCAGCCCAGGGCCTCGATCAGCTTGGGCGCGATGACGCCGGCCACACCGTTGCCGCAGTCGACCACCACCTTCATCGGCTTGGCCATGGCGATGTCGCTGCGGATCTGCTCGAAGTAACGCTCCAGTACATCGACCTGTTCGACCTTGCCGACACCGCTGGACAGGTCGTTGGTCTCGATCCGCTTGCGCAGCACCTGGATCTGCTCGTTGGCCAGGGTGTCTCCGGCGATGACGATCTTGAAGCCGTTGTAGTCCGGCGGGTTGTGGCTACCGGTGAGCATCACCCCGGACTTGCCGGCGAGGATGTTGGCCGCGTAGTAGAGCACCGGCGTCGGCACCATGCCGATGTCGCTGACGTCGCAGCCGCTGTCGAGCAGGCCCTGGATCAGGTGCTGGACCAGCTCCGGGCCGGACAGGCGACCGTCGCGGCCGACGGAAACGTTGGGTTCACCCTTGGCGAGGCTCTCGGACCCGATGGCGCGGCCGACCCAGTACGCGGTTTCGGTGGTCAGGCTGTCGCCGACAACGCCACGGATGTCGTAGGCGCGGAAGATACTGGCGGGCAAGTTCGGGGCTTTGGCGCTGCTCATTGCGGTTTCTCGCTCCTTGGTGTCGAGGCCGAAGATGTCCTGGTCCTCGTCGAGAATGTCGATGTCGAGAATATCGGTCTCCGGCAGGGGCGGAGCGACGTACTCGGTAGGTTTGGCGGGCCGTACGGCGGGGGCCGCGGCAGGTGCCTGAGTCGGAGCCGATCCGGCGGGGCGGACGGGCAGTCGGACCATGTTCCTGGCCAGTGCGTCGAGGACCGGCAGGCTCAAGGCCGGTATTTGGATGGTCTTGCCCGTGGAGAGTTCCTGCAGCAGGCGGCTGATCCGCAGGACGTCTTCGCGCAGCTTGCGTTGCTGGCTGCCGAGCACCAGTTGCAGGCCGATCAGTACGCCGGCCAGTGCCAGCAGCGCCGCGGCGATCAGGTGCAGGGGCGTCAGCATGGCCGGCGCGGCTTCGCTGCCCGGAACGTAGCTCAGTGTCCAGTTGGAATTGCCGCTGGGCAGTGTCAGGGCTGTGGCATTGCCCGGGGTGCCGCGCTGCAGCAGCACTTGCTCCGGTGCGCCGGCGAACTGCTGGCTCAACCGCAGTTGCCCGGCGCCGGCGGGCAGCGTCGGGAGGCCGGCGAGGAGGCGTTCGAGGTCAGTCACCAGCAGCAGCGTGCCGCGAATCGCCTGCTGACCTTCGCCGCGCAGGGCGACGGCGCTGTACAGCAGCCAGCGGTTGTCGACCTTGTACGCTTCGGGGGCGGGCGCCTGGCCGGCTTCCGCACGCTGCAGCAGATCGAGCGCGGCGAAGTTCAGCGGTCCCGGGCGGCTGGTGTCGGGTACGGCGCGGCCGCGGACATTCAGATGCGCGTCGACCACGCCGGGCAGGTCCAGCAGGCGCTGCTCGGCATCGCGTCGACGCTCACCGTCGCCACGCAGTGCTTCGACCAGCATCAGTCGCTCCGTCACCGCCTGGGTATCGCCCTGCAGCTGACGCAGCGCTTGCTGCAGCGCGCTGGCCTGGCTCTGGCCCCAGGCGCTGGCCAGCTGCGTCCGTTGCTCCTGCTCGGCATTCTGCAGGCCCAGCCAGAGCAGCGCTGCCGCTGCGCCGAGGCCGATCAGGCTGCTCGCCAGGCCGCCGAGCAAGGGTTTGATGTTGATGCCGCTGCGCTTGCTGCGGGTCTCGGCCGGGTTCAGTACGCCTGAATCCTTGGCGGTGCGCTTGAAGAGTGCCATGAAGCTCCTCGGATCATCCTGAAAGAAGTAAGCGGGGGTATCGCTCAGTGGCTGCCGGAGTGGCCGAATCCGCCGGCGCCGCGATCACTGCTGTCGAAGCTGTCGACCAGTTCGAAACGCGCCTGCACCACCGGCACCAGCATTAGTTGCGCGATGCGCTCGCCGACGGCGATGGTGAATGCGCTCTGGCCGCGGTTCCAGCAGGACACCATCAGCTCACCCTGGTAGTCCGAGTCGATCAGCCCGACCAGGTTGCCGAGCACGATGCCGTGCTTGTGGCCGAGGCCCGAACGCGGCAGGACCAGCGCGGCCAGGGTCGGGTCGGCGATGTGGATGGCCAGGCCGGTGGGGATCAGCAGGGTCTGGCCGGGTTCCAGGACGGTTTCCTGTTGCAGCATGGCGCGCAGGTCGAGACCGGCCGAGCCAGGTGTGGCGTATTCGGGCAGTGGGAAGTCCCGACCGAGGCGCGGGTCGAGGATCTTGGCTTGGAGTGCGTGCATGTCAGGACTCTTTGTAGCGCTCGGCGATGAAGGCTACCAGCGCACGGGCAATATGCCCCTTGCTGGCCTGGCCGAAGCGGGTTTCGTGCTGTTGGCGGTCGATCACGCTGACCGCGTTGTCTTCGCTGTTGAAGCCGATGCTGGGGTTGGCCACGTCGTTGGCGACGATCAGGTCGAGGTTCTTGTCGCGCAGCTTGCGGGCGGCATATTCGAGAAGATTCTCGGTCTCCGCGGCGAAGCCGACGCAGAACGGGCGATCCGCACGGCCTGCGAGGGTGGCGAGGATGTCCGGGTTGCGCACCATCTGCAGCAGCAGGCCATCGCCAGTGCTGGGGTCTTTCTTCAGTTTATGGGGTGCCACCACTTCCGGACGGTAATCGGCGACGGCTGCCGCGGCGATGAGGATGTCGCAGGGCATCGCCGCTTCGCAGGCCGCGAGCATGTCACGGGCACTGACGACGTCGATGCGCTGCACACGATCGGGAGTGGGCAGGAACACCGGGCCGGTCACCAGGGTGACCCGCGCGCCGGCTTCGGCAGCGGCCTCGGCGAGGGCGAAACCCATTTTTCCCGAGCTGTGGTTGGTGATGTAGCGCACCGGGTCGATGTTTTCCTGGGTGGGGCCGGCAGTGATCAGCAGATGCTTGCCGGTCAGCATGCCGGTCTCGAAGCAGTCGGCGGCGGCGCGCGCCAGCTCCTCGGCTTCGAGCATGCGCCCCATGCCGATGTCGCCGCAGGCCTGGCTGCCAGAGCCGGGTCCGAACAGGCGAATGCCACGTGCCAGCAGCTGCTCACGATTGGCCTGGGTAGCGGGGTCGGCCCACATGGCCTGGTTCATGGCCGGTGCCAGGGCGACCGGGGCGTTGGTCGCCAGCACCACGGTGGTCAGCAGATCATTGGCGACGCCCTGAGCAAGGCGGGCCATGAGGTCGGCGGTGGCCGGCGCGATCAGCACGAGGTCTGCCCAGCGAGCCAGTTCGATGTGCCCCATGGCCGCTTCCGCCGCGGGGTCGAGCAGGTCCAGGTGGACGGGATGGCCGGAGAGCGCCTGCAGGGTGAGGGGAGTGATGAACTCGCGCCCGCCCTGGGTCATCACCACCCGGACTTCGGCGCCATGGTCGCGCAGGCGGCGGACCAGTTCGGCGCTCTTGTAGGCGGCGATGCCGCCGCCGACGCCCAGGACGATGCGTTTACGATACAGCCGCTGCATAGGCCTGCCTTGTTATCTGGTAGGGATGTCCGGAGTGAGAACCAGGTCTGAAGTTGCCCGGTGCCCCGGAAAAATGACGGGCTAAGATAGCACAGCGCCCACAGCGGAAAAGTGGGCCTGCTCGACAGGGAGATGACATGAGCATACGTGACTGGCCGGCGTCGGAGCGGCCGCGGGAGAAGCTTCTCGATCAGGGCGCGGCCGCGCTTTCCGATGCCGAATTGCTGGCGATATTCCTGCGCACCGGCGTCGCCGGAAAGAGCGCGGTGGACCTGGCTCGCTACCTGCTCGCCGAGTTCGGCAGCCTGCGCGCGTTGCTGGAGGCGGATCTCGATCAGTTCAGCGCACACCTGGGGCTTGGGCCGGCCAAGTTCGCCCAGTTGCAGGCCGTGCTGGAGATGGGGCGCCGACACCTGGCCGAACGGCTGCGCCGCGATTCGGCACTGGAATCGCCGCAGGCGGTACGCGATTACCTCAAGGCGCGCCTGCGCCACGAACCGCACGAGCTGTTCGGCTGCCTGTTTCTCGACGCCAAGCACCGGGTCCTGGCCTTCGAAGTGTTGTTCCACGGCACCATCGATGGCGCCAGCGTCTACCCTCGGCAGGTGGTCAAGCGTGCCCTGGCGCAGAACGCGGCGGCGGTGATCCTCACCCACAATCACCCGTCCGGTGTGGCCGAGCCGAGCCAGGCCGACCGTCAGCTGACCCAGCGGCTGAAAGACGCCCTGGCGCTGATCGACGTGCGGGTGCTCGATCATTTCATCGTCGGTGACGGCGAGCCGCTGTCGATGGCCGAATATGGCTGGATGTGAGCGTCGCTACGCCAGCAGCGGTACCAGCAGCAGCGGACCGAGCACCAGCAAAACGAAGCGGCCGTTCCAGCCGAAGGCGATGCGCCACGGGGAGATCCCCGCGTGGCGCGCCAGCATCAGCGCCGATGGCCCATAGGGCGACAGCAGCATCGCCAGAGAAAAGCCCACCAGCAGCGCCACCGCCGGCTGCATCACCGCGACGCCGTGGCCCGCCAGCTGGGCCAGCAGTGCGGCGCACAGGCTCAGCGAGATGATCGGGGCGACACCCAGCAGCGCCAGCGCGATGATGGCGAGCATGCCGATGGCGCCGAGGCCGAACAGCGCCAGGGGCGTACTGCTGAAATGACCTGCCAGACGTTCGACCGGAATCAGGATGGCGGTCAGCCCGCCCAGCAAGGCGGAGCAGGCGAAGATGAAAGTCTCGTTACGCATTCCGGCAAGGGTGTCGCGTACCTCGCCATAGACGGCGGTTGGCGAGCCGCCCTGGTGCAGTAGCAGGCCGATCACGGCGAGCGGCACCAGCAGCATCGCTGCCTGGGTCGCTGACAGCCAGGTCAGGCTGGCCAGCAGAGCGATCAGCGCAATGCCCAGGAGGCTGCCATACAGCAGCCTGCGCAGCTCACCGGCTGGCGCGGGCGGCCGTTCGCTGCCCATCTGCAGTTGATGCAGCCGGTGATTGTCCATCGTCCAACCGACCACTAGCAGGATTGCCGCACAGAGCAGCCCGAACGGCAGCAGTGCGCTCCAGCTGAGCCCCGGCAGCTCGCGAGTAAGGATCGCCACGGCAACGCTGGTGGGCGCCAGCAGAGGCACCAGGGCGAAGCCGCGCAGCGCCGTGACCATCACCCCGCGGGCGCCCTCGCGCCGCTGTGTCGGACTGTAGCCGCGGCCGTCCAGATGACGTTCCAGCGAGCCGCAGACCAGGTTGAGCATGCCGAAGCTCAGCACCGAACTGATGGCGAAGGTGCTCAGCAGATAGCTCGGGTAGAGGCGCCGGCGCGGTTGTCGCAGCAGCAAGCGGTGCAGCTCGCCCAGTTGTGGCAGCCGCTTGACTGCGCAGTGCGCGAGCCCCAGCGCGCCGATGAACGCGCCGTAATAGGCAGCGGCAGCCAGCATCCGCTGCGCTTGTTCCCAGCTGGGCGTGCCAAGCAGCAACCAGTAGGCGAGCAGGCCGAGCGTGACCAGCCCCAGCCGGCGCGGGTAGGGCATCAGCGAGCGCCAGTGCCAGAGGAAGAACAGTACCAGCAGGGCGCCGCTGATCACGCTCGGCCATTGCAGGCGGGAGACCAGCGCGAACAGCTCGCAGGCGAGCGCCAGTGGCAGCAGGGCCAGCATCGGTCAGGGCAGCTCGCTGCGCAGCTTGCCGCGCTGGTAGACGCCTTCACCAAAGGCCAGCAGGCGATCTTGCTCGTCCAGCAGGTCGCAGCTGGCCATGAATACCTTGTGCCCGGAGGAGCGGCAGCGTGCCACCGCGCGGATGCGGCTGCCGGCTGGCGCCGGTGCGCTGAAGTTGACGTTCATCGACAGGGTGGTCGCCACGCGGCGCTGGTCCGCCTGCTCGGTCCAGGTGCCGCACAGGCCCATCGCCACGTCGAGCAAGGTTGCGCTGACGCCGCCGTGCAGGTTGCTGGCGTTGTTCAGGTGGCGCGGCTGCAGCAGCAGTTCGATCACCACCCGCTCGGGGCCGTACTCGGTCAGGCGGCAGCCGAGATCCTGAAAGAAGCCGGTTATGGAGGCTTCGACCTGCTGGCGTGAATGCTCGGACATAAGGGCGTATCGGTAGGAAGTTGCGCCGCAGAGTGGCAGCCTTTAGCCTGCTGGTCAATCTGACGGAATGCCATTCCGCACTGCGGAATATGCGGTGTGTGAGGAGGGTTTGGGATGTTCGAACGTATCGGAATCATCGGTGCCGGCGCCATGGGGCGGGGCATCGCTCAGCTGTTTGCCAGCGCGGGCAAGCAGGTGTGGCTCTACGATGCGCTCGGCGAGTCGGTCGCCGAGGCGCTGCGTTTCAATCGCGAGCTGCTGGAGCGCAGCCTGGCCAAGGGCCGCCTGAGCGCCGAGGCGCTCGACGCAACCCTGGCGCGGATGCGGCCGGCGTCGACGTTGCAGGAGCTGGCCGGTTGCGACCTGCTGATCGAGGCCATCGTCGAGAATCTCGAGGCCAAACAGGCACTGTTCGTCGAGCTGGAGGCGCTGGTTGCCGAGGACGCGGTACTGGCGACCAATACCTCGTCACTGTCGGTCACGCGGATCGCCGCGGCCTGCCGGCACCCGCAGCGGGTGGCCGGTTTTCATTTCTTCAACCCGGTGCCGTTGATGAAGCTGGTGGAAGTGGTGCGCGGCGAGCGCAGCGATCCGCTGGTGATCGAGCGGCTGGTCAAGCTGGCCGAAGAGGCCGGGCATTTCCCTGCGATCACACCGGATACTCCCGGTTTTCTGGTCAACCATGCCGGTCGCGCCTACAGCACCGAGGCGCAGCGCATCCTCGCCGAGGGCATCGCTGATGCCGAGCAGATCGACCGCATCCTGCGCGACGGCCCGGGCTTTCGCATGGGGCCGTTCGAACTGTTCGACCTCACCGGCCTGGACGTCTCTCACGCCGTGATGGAGTCGGTGTACCAGCAGTTCTACCAGGACCCACGCTATACGCCGTCCTACCAGGCAGCGCAGCGGGTCGCCGCCGGTCTGCTCGGGCGCAAGAGCGGCCAGGGCTATTACCGCTACGACAATGGCCAGCAGATGCGAACGCCGGCGCCGGCCGTCGAGCCAGTCCCGGTGGACCGCCCATTCTGGCTGGACAGCCAGGACGCCGAGCTGCGCGGTTGGCTGGCAGTCTTGCTGGGCCAGACGGGTGCGCAGCTGGAGTCGGGTGAGACGCCGTCGGAACGGGCCATCTGCCTGATCACTCCTTTGGGTGAGGACGCCAGCTCGATGATCGCGCGTCTGGGTTTGCCGGCGGCGCGTTGTGTCGCCTACGACCTGTTTAGCGATCGCGAACGGCGGCACGTGCTGATGCGTACGCCTGCGCTCGACCCCGCGCTGGAAGCCCAGGCGCGGCAGGCGCTGGGTGGCGACGGCGTGCCGGTGGAGGTGATCAACGATTCGCCGGGGTTCGTCAGTCAGCGCGTCGTGGCCAGCATCGTCAACCTGGGCTGCGAGATCGCGCAGAAGGGCATCGCCGATCCGCATACGCTGGACCGGGCAATTACCTTGGCGCTGGGCTACCCGAAGGGACCGCTGGGTTTCGCCGAGCATTATGGTGCGGCGCGCGTCCTCGCCATTCTCGAGGCGATGCAGGCCTGCTATGGCGGTGAGGCGCGCTACCGGCCGAGCCCCTGGCTGCGCCGGCGGGTACAGCTCGCGCTGCCCCTGAGCGCGCCGGAGCGGGCGTCGGCACCCTAGTTGTCGAGGCGACCGGAGGCGCGCGGTGGCGCCTTCAGTTTGTCCGGCCGCGGCCGTTAAGCCTGGGGTGAGCCTTCGATAACGGCACGGTGCTACTAAGGCACTACTGTTCTTTGTCGGAGGCTGTGGGTACAACGTCGGATCAATCCGACAAGAACAAGAGGCCCGTCCATGAGCCCCGCCAACCGCCACCCCAAGGCCATCGTGTTCCATGTAGCGCTGATCGTCGGTCTGCTGCTCATGCATTACTGGCTGGCCCCGCCCCTGCTGTTGACGGCGCTGTTGCTGCTCGCCGCGGCGCTATGGCCCTGGTTCACCGTCTGGGGCGCGGCAGACGACGGCGCGACGGCTGCCGATACGCCGCCGGCGTTCAGTGAGCTGACCAAGAATCTGTCGCGCAACACCTGCCACAACGCGCTTTCCGCCGCTCAGGTCGCTTTCAGCGCCGAGCAGCTGGCCAGCCGCCTGCAGTCGCAGCTCAAGGCGGTGAGCGAAATCGCCAACGGTGCCGAGGCGATTGCGGCCACCGAGCAGGACAGCGCCGAGCGCGCCCGACACACGCTGGATGCCGCGCAGTCGGTGCGCCAGCGCAGCGATGCCGGCCAGGCCGAGTTGCAGCGCGCCATCGAGCGGATGCAGCAGCTCAGCGCGCAGACCCATGCCAGTCGCGAGCTGATCGACGGCCTGTCCGCCCGCACCGAAGAGATTCGCCGGATCACCGACGTGATCCAGTCCATTGCCAGCCAGACCAATCTGCTCGCGCTCAACGCAGCCATCGAGGCCGCCCGCGCCGGCGAGGCGGGGCGCGGCTTTGCCGTGGTGGCCGACGAGGTGCGCAGCCTGGCGGCGCGTACCTCCAGCGCCACCGAAGAAGTGGGGCGCATGGTGGCCGACATTCGCCAGCAGAGCGAAGCGGTGGTCAGCTACATCCAGCGCCAGGCCAACGAGCTGGACGCCGCCGCCGAGCAGATCGCCACCACCGGCGAGCAGCTCAGCGGCATCGCCGGACTGGCCGGCAGCGTCGAGTCCCAGGTGGAGCAGATCACCACCGGCACCGCCGACAACCATCAGCGCCTGACCGGGCAGTTCGTCGCCCTGGACCAGCTGCGCGCCGACGCACTGGACAGCGAGAAACAGACCCGCCAGCTGGAGCAGGCCGCCGAGCGGCTGGTGGCCCAGGCCGAGAGTGCCAGCGAGCAGCTCGCCGAGGTGCAGCTGGACGACTATCACCAGGCCATGTTCGACCTGGCGCGGCAGGGCGCTGCGGCCATCGCCGAGCGGTTCGGGGCGGACATCCAGGCCGGGCGGGTCAGCCTCGATGATCTCTTCGATCGCAACTACCGGGCGCTGCCCAATACCGACCCGGTGAAGTACCAGACGCGCTTCGACAAGTATGCCGACGAGGTTCTGCCAGCGATCCAGGAGCCGCTGCTGCAGCGGCATCCGGCACTGGTCTACGCCATCGCGACGACCCCGGAAGGCTATGTGCCGACCCACAACCGGGCCTTCAGCCAGCCGCCGGTGGGCAATCCGGAGATCGATCGGGTCAAGAGCCGCAGCAAGCGGCTGTTCAACGATCGCACCGGCGGCCGCTGCGGCAGTCATCAGCGGCGCCTGCTGTTGCAGACCTACAGTCGCGACACCGGCGAGCTGATGCATGATCTGTCGGTGCCGATCATGGTTCGCGGGCGCCACTGGGGTGGGCTGCGCCTGGGCTATCGCCCCGAGCAATAAGGCCGATCCCGAGGTTGGCGCGATCGCCCTGGCCCTGTGCAGCTGCACGGGCCAGGAAGCGACTAAGCTTGCTGGCTACTGGTTCTGCGGAGATGCAGCCGATGAAGACGCTCACCGATCACCTCGCGCAATACGCGGCCTACCACCGCGACCCGCGCAACCTGCTCACCCATTTCGTTGGCATTCCCCTGATCGTGGTGGCCGTGGCCGTGCTGCTGTCGCGCCCCGGCATCGCCTGGGCGGGCCTGTGGCTCAGTCCGGCGGCGCTGGTGTCGCTTGTCGCCGCGCTGTTCTATCTGCGTCTGGACCTGCGCTACGGCATGCTGATGAGCGCCGTGCTGGCGCTCTGCCTGTGGCTGGGTGCGCTGGCCGCCGGAGCGGGCACGGCGCTCTGGCTGGGTATCGGCGTGGGGCTGTTCGTGGTCGGCTGGATCATCCAGTTCGTCGGCCACTATTTCGAGGGGCGCAAGCCGGCGTTCGTCGACGACCTCAGCGGGCTGATCATCGGGCCGCTGTTCGTCGCGGCCGAACTCGGCTTCATGCTCGGGTTGCGTGAGCCGCTGCGCCTCGCCATCGAGGCGCGGGTCGGGCCGGTGCGTCTGCGCCACACGGCCGCTCACGGCTGACGGTCCTCAGGGCTTGGCGGCCATCCACTGGTCGCTGAGGCTGCGCGTATGGCGGTCGACCATGATCGGCGCGAACGGGCGGCCCGAGGCGGTGGTGAGGTTGTTGCTGGCGCTGTTCATGTCCTGCAGCGCCACCCGGAGGAAATCCCAGCGGGTCTTGAGCTTGGCCAACAGCGGGTCGCGCTTGCCGTCCAGCTCGGCGAGCTGGGCGTCGATGGCCGGCACCAGGTGGCGCTCATCCTGGCCGAGGTAGGTATCCGGCTGTTCGCGGGCGATTTCGAAGGAGCCGATATAGGCGCGGCTGAGGTATTGCACGGCAAGGTATTCGACCTTGGCCGGCAGTTCGGCCTGGCTGTCGGCGCCCTGCTGGGCGCGCACCGCCGTGAGGAAATCGCGTAGCGCCTTGCTCATCTGCAGCGGAAAGCCCCAGGGCATGTCGTCTTCGGCGGTGCCGAAGCTCGCACCTTCGCGAAGCCGGGCCAGCAGTTCCTGATGGCTTTCGCGTAATGCGCTGGTGGGGTTGGGTACCTGCATCAGGGCGGCGTTCAGCGCCCGCAGATCGTCTTCCAAGCGCAGCAGGTGTGCCTTCTGAAACCCTTCGCCACGGTAGAGCAGCAGGCTGCTAGTGGCGCGGTTGGCGTGAATCTGCATGTTCTGCAGCGGGGTGGTCGGCTCGGCAGCCTCGGTGAGGCCGGGCAGCATGCCGAGGATCAGCAATAACCAGAAGCGAGTGAAACGGTCCATTGTCGTGCTCCTTTTTTATTTTTATAGAAGCGATGCGTGCGTGGCAGCAGCATTCCTGAGCCTAACGGACCACTGGCTATCTGGTATCACCCCAAAGAATGATTTGCAGGGGGAGGACATAAGGGCGGAGATGTGCTGCAGCTGACGCGCCGGCAGGTACTCGCTGCGCAGTCACCGGCGGCAGGGCGGTCCAGAGCGGATGCTAGAGCATCTTCTCCAGTCCGATCACGTCGGCGAACCAGGCGTTGAAGCGTCGCCAGAGCCCGCCGGGCTCCTTCTCCAGCACGCGCAGGCGACCGCCGTCCTCGGCAATCCAGACCAGCTGCTGGCGCCCGTCGCGCTCCTCCAGGCGTACCTCGTAGCTGAGCGCGGGCGACATGCCCTCCAGGGTCAGGCGATGGACCTCGCGGGCCAGCTCATGGCTTTCCACCAGCACGCCGACTTCGCTGTTCCAGAGCACCGAGCGCGGATCGAAATTCAGCGAGCCGATGAACACCTTTTCCTGATCGAACACTGCCGCCTTGCTGTGCAGGCTGGATTCGGACTCGCCGAGAAAGCTGTAGGACGGCTCCTGTTGCGGCTGTCGGCGCAGTTCGAACAGGCGCACGCCGTGCTCCAGCAGCTCGCGGCGGTAGGGTGCATAACCACCGTGCACGGCCGGCACGTCGGTCGCCTCCAGCGAATTGGTGAGGATGCGTACCGTCACCCCCGCACCGGCGCGCTCGGCCAGGTATTCCACGCCACTGGCGGTCGGCACGAAGTAGGCCGATATCAGTGTCAGCTCGCGGCTCACCGCCTGCATGGTCGGTGCCAGCTGAGTGGTCAGCAGCAGCGAGGTGGCCGGTATGCCCTCGGCGAGCAGCTTCTCCGGGGCATCCCACATCGCCTCGCCGGGTGCCCATATGAGCTCTTCGAGCCATTGCTGCAACTGCGGCTCCTGTTTGTACTGCATCAGCCGCTGGTACTGCTCGCTGTTGTCCTGCCGCGCCTGCTGCAGGTAGTCGTGCAGTTGCCGGCGGGCCTTGTCCAGGCCGCTGGCCTTCGGTTGCCACCAGAGAAAGCGCTGAATCGGCACGCTCAGCTGATTGTTCCAGTACTCGTCGAAACTCCGCGCCAGCTGCTCGGCCACCGGGCCGGCGCCAAGCAGGTCGATGTCGGTGAAGTTCATCGCCTGGTCGGCCTCGAAGTACTCGTCCCCCAGGTTGCGCCCGCCAACGATGGCCAGGCTGCCGTCGACCAGCATGAGCTTGTTGTGCATGCGCCGATGCTGCAACGACAGGTGCAGCAGGCGGCCCATGGTTCGGGTAATCGCGTTACTGCGGCCCAGGTGCAACGGGTTGAAGACGCGGATCTGGACGTTGGGATGGGCGGCGAGGGCGCCGATGCGGTAGTCCTGGCCGTCGCTGGTGGTGTCGTCCAGCAGCAGGCGTACACGAACGCCACGGTCGGCCGCCTGCAGCAGCTCGTCGATGAGTGCGCGGGTGGTCAGGCCGTCATGGACGATGTAGTACTGCACGTCCAGGCTGAGCTGGGCGGCGCGGATCATTTCGCTGCGGGCCGTGAAGGCCTCGGTGCTCTCGGCCAGCAGGCGAAAGCCGGAGTAGCCGTCCGGCTGGGTGGCAGCGAGCTGCTGTATCCGCCGGCCGAGGGGAGAGGCGTCCGGGGCGACCGAGTAGGACTCGGTCGGGGCTGGATGGCTGGCGCAACCGGCCAGCAGCACGAGCAGCAACAGCGTCAGATAGGCGCGCAAGGTTTCTCCGGGTCTGCATCCATTCATTCCATGCTTGGACGCTGCGCTTCGTCGGAAAATTCAGAAGCGATCCTTCAGCCGATACCAGAGCATGCCCATGGCCAGCAGCGGCGAGCGCAGCAGGCGGCCACCGGGAAAGGTCGGGTGCGGCACCTTGGCGAACAGATCGAAGCCATGACTCTGCTGCGCCGTGATGGCTTCGGCCAGCAGGCGACCAGCCAGATGAGTGGCATTCAGCCCGTGCCCGGAATACGCCTGGGCGTAGAACACGTTGGGCTGCTCGGGCAGGCGCCCGATCTGCGGCAGGCGATTGGCGCCGATGCCGATCATGCCGCCCCACTGGTAGTCGATGCCGATGCCGATCAGCTGCGGGAACACCTCGAGCATCTTCGGCTGCATGTAGGCGGCAATGTCTTTCGGGTCGCGGCCCGAATAGTGGCAGGCGCCGCCGAACAGCAGACGGCCGTCGGCCGAGAGGCGGAAGTAGTCGAGCGCCACGCGCTGGTCGCAGACTGCCGTATTCTGCGGCAGCAGTTCGCGGCACAGCGGTTCGGGCAGGCGCTCGGTGGCGATGATGTAACTGCCGGCCGGCAGCACTTTGCCGGCGAGCTTCGGCTGCAGGCCGTTGAGGTAGGCGTTGCAGGCGAGCACCAGGGTTTCTGCCTGCACCACGCCATTGGCCGTGTGGACCTTGACCTGCTGGCCATACTCGATGCGTTCGACCTTCGAATGCTCGAACAGGCGTACGCCCAGCGACTGCGCCGCGGCCGCCTCGCCAAGCGCCAGATTCAGCGGGTGCAGGTGCCCGGAGCCCATATCCAGCAGGCCGCCGAGGTAACGCTGCGAGCCGATCACGGTGGCCAGGTTCGGTCGCGACACCCGTTGCAGCGGATGCGGATAGCCCAGGCGCAGCAGGTCGGAATAGTCTTCGTCGAAGCCCTTGAGGTGACGCGGCTTGGTTGCCAGGTCGCAATAACCCCAGGTCAGGTCGCAATCGATGGCATAGCGTTCGATGCGCTGGCGAACGATCTCCACCGCCTCGAAGCCCATGCGCTTGAGCTCGTCCACACCCTCTTCGCCGAGGATGTTGGTGAACTGCTCGACATCATGGCCGACGCCGCGGATCAGCTGGCCGCCGTTGCGCCCGCTGGCGCCCCAGCCGATACAGTGCGCTTCCAGCAGGATGACGCTGAGCCCGCGTTCGGCCAGTTCGATGGCGGTATTGAGGCCGGAGAAGCCGCCACCGACGATGCATACGTCGGCCCGCTGTTCGCCCTGCAGGGGCTCGAAGGACAGCTCGCGGTTGACGCTCGCGGCATAGTAGGAAGGTGCATGGTCGCTGGTGTTCGAAGCGGATGCACGATGATTCACTGAAGTGTCATGAAAGGTCTGCATCTTTCTAGGGTAGACCGGAGCGGTGCCGCGGGGCAAAGGCGAGCTGGACCGACGGTGCCACGACTGGCTTGTCACGGTACGTCCGGATGTGCACCCGGAGGCTCTAGTCCGGGACCGGCAGGTCGAGGGACTCCTTGATCTCTTCCATCACGATATAACTCTTCGATTCCCGCACGTGGGGCAGCTTCAGCAGGATGTCGCCAAGCAGCTTGCGGTAGGAGGCCATCTCCGAAATCCGCGCTTTGACCAGGTAATCGAAATCACCGGACACCAAGTGGCACTCCAGTACATGGGGTAGCTTGAGCACCGCGCGGCGGAATTCCTCGAAAATGTCGCCGGACTTGTACGCCAGGCTGATCTCGACGAACACCAGCAGGCCGGCCTTCAGGTGCTGCGGATTCAGCCGCGCCGAATAGCCCATGATGATGCCCTCGCGCTCAAGGCGCCGGACCCGCTCGGTGCAGGGCGTGGTGGACAGGCCGACCCGCTCGCCCAGTTCGGTGAACGGCAGACGCCCCTCGGCTTGCAGGATGCGCAGGATATGACGATCGATCTTGTCCAGTTCGCGTCGGGTCTGATGGCGAGTTCGCAAGGGAAATACGCTCCAAATAAAGCGGCTCTGGCGTGAATTATGGCCAAAGATAGCTTTTTATATGGTGAATAACACTGCTTCAGCCTTTTTATACTCCGAATCAATAGTGAATCCGGAAAAGCCTGTTCGAGCGGGCGGGAGGCTGCAATGCGTGTACTGGTACTGGGTAGCGGAGTCGTCGGCACCGCCAGCGCCTACTATCTGGCGCGGGCCGGTTTCGAGGTGGTTGTGGTCGATCGGCAACCGGCCGTGGCAATGGAAACCAGCTTCGCCAATGCCGGCCAGGTGTCGCCGGGTTATGCCTCTCCCTGGGCCGCACCGGGTGTGCCGCTGAAGGCGATGAAGTGGCTGCTGCAGCGTCATGCGCCGCTGGCCATCAAGCTTACCGGTGATATCGACCAGTATCTGTGGATGGCGCAGATGCTGCGCAACTGCACTGCGGCGCGTTATGCGGTGAACAAGGAGCGCATGGTGCGATTGTCCGAGTACAGTCGCGACTGCCTCGACGAGCTGCGCGCCGAAACCGGTATCGCCTACGAAGGGCGCCAGCTCGGTACCACGCAGCTGTTCCGCACTCAGGCCCAGCTGGATGCAGCGGCCAAGGACATCGCCGTGCTGGAGCGCTCCGGCGTGCCGTACGAACTGCTCGATCGCGCCGGTATCGCACGGGTCGAACCCGCCCTGGCCAAGGTCTCGCACAAGCTCAGCGGGGCCCTGCGTCTGCCCAACGACCAGACCGGTGACTGCCAGCTCTTCACCACCCGTCTGGCGGAGATGGCCCGAGCCCTGGGCGTCGAGTTCCGTTTCGAGCAGAATATCCAGCGTCTGGAACATGCCGGCGACCGCATCGCCGGGGTGTGGATCGACGGCAAGCTGGAAACTGCCGATCGCTACGTGCTGGCCTTGGGCAGCTACAGCCCGCAGATGCTCAAGCCGCTGGGCATCCGCGCGCCGGTCTATCCGCTCAAGGGCTATTCGCTGACCGTGCCGATCAGCGATCCGGCGATGGCGCCGCAGTCCACCGTGCTCGACGAGACCTACAAGGTCGCCATTACCCGCTTCGACCAGCGCATCCGCGTCGGTGGCATGGCGGAGATCGGCGGCCACGACCTGTCGCTCAACCCGCGTCGGCGGGAGACCCTCGAAATGGTGGTGGGCGACCTCTATCCGCAGGGCGGGGATCCGTCTGACGCGGTATTCTGGACCGGCCTGCGACCGGCCACGCCCGATGGCACACCGATCATCGGCGCGACCCCCTATCGCAACCTGTTCCTCAACACCGGTCACGGCACACTGGGCTGGACCATGGCCTGCGGCTCTGGCCGGGTGCTCGCCGATCTGCTCGCCTCCAAGCGCCCGCAGATCAGCACCGAGGGCCTGGATATCTTCCGTTACGGCAAGCACAAGGAGAATCACAAACATGCCCATCCGGCGGCTGCACACTGAGACGCGCTACAGCGAGGCGGTGATTCACAATGGCGCGGTCTATCTGTCCGGGCAACTGGCCGATGACCTGACCGGAGACATCCGTCAGCAGACCCGCGAGACGCTTGCCAGCATCGAGCGCCTGCTGGACGAGGCGGGCACCAGCAAGGCCCGCCTGCTCTCGGCGACCATCCACCTCAAGGATATCGCGGGCGACTATGCCGGGATGAACGAGGTATGGGACGCCTGGCTGCCCTCGGGCACCGCGCCGGCGCGGACCACCGTTCAGGCACTGATGTACGCCCCTGATGTGCGGGTGGAAATCACGATCGTCGCTGCGATGCCCGACTTGGCAGGCCCGGTACTCTGAACATCGGCCGCGTGCCGCGCGACGAGCCGCCCGGTACGCGTGTTGTAAATTCTGAACGCCATTGCCATCATAAGCCCCCTTATCGCTTCGCTCTTGAAAGGGGGCTCCCGTATTGGACGTCGGTGTTCGACTGCAAACCATCCGCAAGCTCAAGGGCCTGTCCCAGCGCGAACTCGCCAAGCGCGCCGGCGTCACCAACAGCACCATTTCCATGATCGAGAAGAACAGCGTCAGCCCGTCGATCAGCTCGCTGAAAAAGGTGCTGAGCGGCATTCCGATGTCGCTGGTGGAATTCTTTTCCCCTGACTTCGATCAGGACAGCGATACCCAGGTGGTCTACAAGGGCAGCGAACTGATCGATATTTCCGACGGCGCGGTGAGCATGAAGCTGGTGGGCAAGGCGCACCCCGGTCGTGCCATTGCCTTTCTCGACGAAACCTATCCGCCGGGCTCCGATACCGGCATGGACATGCTGTCGCACCAGGGCGAAGAGGCCGGCATGCTGGTCGAGGGGCGCCTGGAGCTGACGGTGAGCGGCCAGGTCTACGTGCTGGAAAGCGGCGACAGCTATTACTTCGAGAGCAGCAAGCCGCATCGTTTCCGCAATCCGTTCGATGTGCCGGCGCGGCTGATCAGCGCCACCACACCGGCGAATTTTTAACGCTACCAGCGCGTCTCGTTCGAAAGTTCGATGCGACAAAGCGTCGCTGAGAATAGCTGGGCCTTTCGTATTGTTTCAGCCGGCATGGCTTGCCGGTATACTGACCGCCGCTCGCGATACCGTGGCCGCGGGCGTGTCTAGCCACAATGAGGGTGTAAGGTGAACCTGATTAAGAAGATCCTGGTAGCACAGACTGCCGTATTGGCCCTGTGGGCAATGAGCGCTCAGGCTGCGACCGACGAAGCAATCGCCGAGCGCCTCAAGCCGGTGGGCGAAGTATGTATCCAAGGTGAAGAGTGCGCAGCCGCTGGTGCCGGTGCTGCCGCAGCCGCCGGTGGTGCAGCTCGCAGCGGTTCCGACGTGTATGGCAAGTTCTGCACTGCCTGCCACGGCTCCGGTCTGTTGAACGCACCGAAGACTGGTGACAGCGCCGCCTGGTCCGCCCGTGCCGACGCTGCCGGTGGTCTGGACGGCCTGCTCAAGCACGCCATCAGCGGCATCAACGCCATGCCGCCGAAGGGCACCTGTGGCGACTGCTCCGATGACGAGCTGAAGGCCGCCATCCAGCACATGTCCGGCCTCTGATCGAGCGCCGCGTCATCAGCAAAGCCGCCTCCGGGCGGCTTTGTCGTTTCTGGAGGGAGCAAAGCGCGGCTGCCGCGAGTCGAAACCGATAGGCCGATCGGCCTGACTCATCGACCCGAGCAGGAGGCCCCGCATGCCCAGTACCGCGCCGCATCCCGAACAGCTGCAGCTCTGTAGTGACGGGCGCACGCCCAACAGCCCGCACCCGGTGCTGATCTATCGCCAGCTACCCTTGGCGGGGCCGAGCCCGGCCGAGGCGTTCGAGCGATTGTTCGACAGCCATCTGTGGCCCTCCGCCTGGCGCGGAACGGTTTACGACTACCACCATTACCATTCCACCGCCCACGAAGTGCTCGGCGTGGCCAGCGGCTGGGCGCGGCTGATGCTCGGCGGGGAGAAAGGCGAGGAAGTCAAGCTGCGTGCCGGCGATGCGCTGGTATTGCCTGCCGGCACTGGCCATTGCGCACTGGAGGCCAGCGAGGATTTTCAGGTGGTAGCCGGTTATCCGCTGGATCAGCAGTACGACATGCAGCGCCCCGATGCGGCCAGCCATGATGCCTCGCGGGCACGCATCGCCCGCGTCGGCGTGCCTGTCAGCGATCCGCTGGCCGGCACGCAGGGCGCACTGGTGACGCTCTGGCGCGGGGAGGCCGCGCCGGTCAGCCGATGAGTCGGCGCCGGTCGCGCTCAGTCGATGAACTGCACGGCGCCATCGGCCAGCGAGGCGACCCGGGCAAGTGACTCGACGCGGTAGCCAGCCTCTTCCAGTTCCTTGCGACCGGTCTGGAAGGATTTCTCGATGACGATGCCGAGACCGGCGATGCTGGCACCGGCCTGGTTGATGATCGAGATCAGACCCTTGGCGGCTTTGCCGTTGGCCAGGAAGTCGTCGATGATCAGCACGCGGTCGTTGGCAGACAGGTGCTGCGTCGATACAGCGATGGTGCTTTCCACCTGCTTGGTGAACGAATAGACGGTCGCGGTGAGCAGGTTGTCATGCAGGGTCAGCGACTGATGCTTGCGGGCGAAGATCACCGGTACGCCCAGCTCCAGGCCGGCCATCACGGCCGGTGCGATGCCCGAGGCCTCGATGGTGACGATCTTGGTGATCCCGTCATCGCGGAAGCGACGAGCGAATTCTCGGCCGATGGCCTGCATCAGCACCGGGTCGATCTGGTGATTGAGGAACGCGTCGACCTTGAGAACCCGGTCGGAAAGCACGATGCCATGACTGCGAATCTTATCTTTCAGCTGTTCCACGAACGCTACCTCAAGCGTGGGCGGCCGCGGCTTGCCTGACGCTCGGCGCGGTGGCGCTTCTGCCGTCACTGCGTTTCGCAGCCTGGAAAAGCCGCGCATTCTCGCTCAATTCGCGGCGCCGATCCAAGGGCGACGTTCAGCTGAGCGGTTCGATCGACAGGCGGCGAAAGCGCACGGCCTCGCCATGGTGCTGCAGCACGATGTGGCCGGCGGTGGCCTGTGCATACAACGGCTTGTCGGCGAACTTGCTGGTCCGAATCTGCATGCGCAGATCCGGGTCATCCAGGCGATAAGAAAGCACCATGCGGTTGTCCAGCCAGTGTTCGACGTCCGCGTCGCGAACCACCAGCGCGCCTTCCATGAAACTGCCCGGTTCGATCGGCGTTTCCTGCTGCGTTGCCCGCAGGCCGTACAGGGCGCCGTTGCGTGTGGTCGGCTCGGCGCCGTCGGGATGCACGGCATCGTCCAGCAGCTGCATTTCCGGCCCGCTGTGCCAGGCAAGTTCGGCGGCCTCGTCGACGCGGTAGAACACCCCGGAGTTGCCGCCGACCGGCAGCGCGTATTCGAAACGCAGGATGAAGTTCGCGTAGCGCTCGCGGGATATCAGGTCGATCCGCGGCGCACCGACGATGGCGCACAGCTGCTCCTCGTCGCGGTACCAGCTGCCCTCGGGAAAATCGTCACCGTGCCAGGCACGCCACTGTGTTGCGTCGAGAATCATGCGTCGCTCCTATCCGAACAGTTGCTGCTTGCGCCGCAGCCAGCGGTAGCCGTACGGACCCAGCCGCAGCTGGAGCGGGGTGCCCTCGGGCTGCCCGTAGTCGCAGTCGGCGAGTACATCGACCATGTCCTGCAGGTCGTCGTCGGTGATCGTCACGGTGGTCTCGCGGTCCGCCAGATTCACCAGCATCAGCACCGTGGAATCGTTGTCGTGGCGAATGGCGAACACGCTCGGGTCGTCCACCTCCACCGTGCGCCGCTTGCCGATGCCGATCTCGCGCAGGCCGATGCGGGTGCGGATCATGTTGCCGGTGCGCGCCATCAGTGAGTCGCTGCGCAGGGTCTGGGCGAATACGTTGACCCTGTCGAAGGCGAAGGGCCCTTCATCGATCACCGGGGCGATCAGCCGTTGCGCGTCGATGCAGGAGAAGCCGGCGTTGGGCTCGTTGGACCACTGCATCGGCGTGCGCACCGCCAGCCGTTCCGGGCGCTCGAGATCGTCGCCCATGCCGATTTCCTCGCCGTAGCGGATGATCGGCGTGCCGGGCAGGGAGAAGAGCAGGGCGTGGGTGGCGGCGATGCGTCGCTCGTCGCCGTCGAGCATGGGCGCCAGGCGTCGGCGAATACCGCGGTTGTAGGCGCGCATGTTCTGGTCGGGGGCAAAGGTATCCAGCACCTCGTTGCGCTCATCCTCCTCCAGCCGGTCGAGGCTCAGCTCGTCGTGGTTGCGAATCCACAGGGCGTATTGCGAATGGCTGGGTGGCAGCGGCTGGCTGTTCAGCGCGCGACAGAGCGGCTCGGCCTGCTGCCTGGCGAGGGCGAGGAACAGATGGTTGTTGACCCAGAAGTCCAGCAGCAGGGTGACGCGGTCGGCCTCGTCACCGAAGTACTCGATGTACTTCTCCGGATCGGTATCGATCTCGCCGAGCAATACGGTCTCCGGGCGGCGCATGGTGACGAAGTCGCGCATGTGTTCCAGCAGCCAGTAACCCTGGCGCAGGTCGCCACCGCCGGCCTGGCGCACCATGTGCACCGCGGCGTCGATGCGAAAGCCCGACACGCCCAGGCGTAGCCAGAACGACATGATCCGCTCGATCTCGTGGATCACCCGCGGGTTGGTCAGGTTCAGGTCCGGCTCATGCTTGTAGAACAGATGGCGATAGTACTGGCCGGCCTGCTCGTCCCAGGTCCAGACGCTGTCTTCGACCGTGGGAAAGATCGGCTCGATGGCGTCGTCCGGCTCGTCGGCCCAGATGTAGTAGTCGCGATAGGGCGAGTCGCGGTCGCGGCGCGCTTCCTGGAACCAGCGGTGTTCGCTGGAGGTATGCTGCACGACCAGCTCGATGATCACGTGCAGACCCAGCTCCTCGGCCTTCTCCAGCAGGGCGACGATGTCGGCCAGGTCGCCGAAGCGCTCGGCCACCTGCAGATGGTCGCTGATGTCGTAGCCGGCATCCTCGAATGGCGACTGGTAGAAGGGCATGAGCCAGATCGCGGTGCAACCGAGGCCGCGAATGTAGTCGAGGCGCTCGGTGATGCCGCGCAGATCGCCGCAGCCATCGCCGTTGCTGTCACGGAACAGCGAGGGGTCGATCTGATAGATCACCGCGTTGCGGTACCAGAGTGGGCGCATGGTCAGGCCTCCGTCGGGCGCAGCACGAGTGCCTGGCCCGGGTTCAGGGTGCCGGCATAGGGCTCGCCTTCGCCGAGGCCGTCGCTGGCGATTTCCACCGTCCAGTCGCCACTCTGCGGGCAGGCATGCGCCGCGTCGGCGAAATTGATGCAGACCAGCCGCAGGTCATCGCCCAGCTGCCGGCGGTAGGCGAGCACCTCGGGGTGCGAGGGCAGTTCCTCGAAGTCGCCGTGCAGCAGCGCCGGGCTGGCCTTGCGCGCCGCGAGCAGGCGCTGATAGAGGGCGAACATCGAGTTCGCCGCGCCGACCTGCCGTTCCGCGGCCAGCTCGTCGGCATCGGGCGGAAAGGGCAGCCAGGGTGAGGCGCCATTCCAGTCATGGGGCGGTTCGGCCAGCCAGGGAATGGGAGCACGACAGCCGTCGCGGCCGCCCGGGTCGATGCGCGCCTCGTCGGCGATGTGTGCGTCTTCCAGGCCCAGCTCCTCGCCCTGGTAGATGAACGGTGTGCCGCGCAGCGTCAGCAACAGCACCGCGGCAGCGCGGGCCGCGCGCTCGGAGCCCTGGTAGCGGCTGCGCTGGCGCACATTGTCGTGGTTGGACAGCACCCAGGTCGGCCAGGCGCCGGCCGGCTGCAGCCAGTGCTCGACCTCACGGATGCAGGTGCGAAACAGCACCGGGTCCCAGGGCGCATCGAGCGGATTGAAGTTGAAGGCCAGGTGCAGCTCATCGCCGGCGCCGTAGTACTGCAGCACGCGCTCGGTGGAGCGGATGTTCACCTCGCCGACCAGCATGCGATCACCGGGATAGCTGTCGACCAGCTTGCGCAGGCCGCGCAGCACCTCGTGGCTGTAGGGCTGGTCGTTGAAGTCCGACAACGGCTGACCGGCCTGGCAGCGCGGATCGTCGGCGAAGCTCGGATCCTTGCCGGTGCAGTGAATGACGTCGATGCGAAAGCCATCGATGCCGCGATCGAGCCAGAAGCGCAGCACGTCGTGCATTGCCGCGACCACTTCGGGGTTGCGCCAGTTCAGGTCCGGCTGCTTGGCCAGGAACAGGTGCAGGTAGTACTGCTGGGTGTGCTCGTCCCAGGTCCAGGCGCTGCCGGCACCCAGCGCAGCGCGCCAGTTGTTCGGCTGGTCCCGCCAGATGTACCAGTCGCGCTTGGGGTTGTCCCGCGAGCTGCGCGACTCGACGAACCAGGGATGCTCGTCGGAGGTGTGATTGGGCACGAAGTCCAGCAGCACGCGAATATCGCGGGCATGGGCCTCTGCGATCAGCCGGTCGATGTCGGCCAGCGAGCCGAACAGCGGGTCGATGTCGCAGTAGTCGCTGATGTCGTAGCCGGCATCGGCCATCGGCGAGCGGAAGATCGGCGATAGCCACAGAGCATCGACCCCCAGCCGCTTGAGGTAGTCGAGGTGCCGCAGTACGCCCTGGAGGTCGCCGATGCCGTCGCCGTTGCTGTCAGCGAAGGATCGCGGGTAGATCTGATAAACGGTCGCACCCATCCACCACGGCGTTCGCGTTGTCTCGCTCATGCAGCGTACCCCCTGATTCGTCTGAGGTCGCGGCGGCTCGGCAACGCCGCCTCGTCAGCCATACGACTGGCAAGCGGGACACGGGTTCGCCACTTCCCTTGATCCCGGTCGGTTCATGGAGAACGCAAGGGTGGATACTGCGCCTAAGCTAACGACTGACTTTCAACCCCTCCGAGGAGATTTGCCATGCTGCGTATTGCCATCAATGGGTATGGGCGTATCGGTCGCGCGGTGGTGCGCGCGTTGTTCGAGCGCGGACTGCAGAATCAGGTGCAGGTGGTCGCCATCAACGACCTCAGCGAACACAACACGCTGGTGCACCTGACCCGTTTCGACTCGACCTTCGGTCGTTTTCCCGAGCCGGTGACGCTCGAGGGCGACTCGATGGTGGTGCGCGGTCAGTCCATCCGCCTGCTGGCCGAACGCGACGCCACCCAACTGCCGTGGAAGGAGCTGGGCGTCGATGTGGTGCTCGAGTGCACCGGCAAGTTCAAGCAGCGCGCGGCCATCGAGCAGCACCTGCAGGCCGGTGCCGGCCGGGTGTTCGCCTCGCATCCGCTGGATGGCGGCGACCTGACCGTGGTCTACGGCGTGAACCATCAGCTGCTGGCCGACCAGCGGGTGATCTCCAACGCCTCGTGCACCACCAATTGCCTGGCACCACTGGCCAAGGTGCTGCACGAGGCGGTCGGCATCCGCCAGGGGCTGCTCAACACCGTGCACTCCTATACCAACGACCAGAACCTGCTGGACAAGGCCCACAAGGACCTCTATCGAGCCCGCGCCGCCGGGCTGTCGATGATTCCGTCCACCACCGGTGCGGCCAAGGCCATCGGCCTGGTGCTTCCGGAACTGGCCGGGCGGCTGGACGGGCTGTCGGTGCGTGTGCCGACGCCGAACGTCTCGCTGGTGGACCTGACCTTCATCGCCGAGAACGCGCCGGCAAGCGTCGAGGCGATCAACCAGATCCTGCGCGACGGTGCGCAGAAGCTGCCGGCCGGTGTGATGGAGTGCAACGACGAGGCGCTGGTGTCCTGCGACTTCAACGGCTATCCCGCCTCCTGCGTCGCCGACCTCAGCCAGACCCGCGTGCAGGGTGAGCTGGTCAAGGTGATGGCCTGGTACGACAACGAGTGGGGCTTCTCCAACCGCATGCTCGATGTGCTGCTGCACTGGCAAGGCGCCAACGCCGGATGACCGACGCCGACCGACCTGGTGTGGGGCAGGGGCTGTGGCAACTGCCCCTGGCGCAGTTTCGCAATGCCGTGGCCGAGCGCGCCCTGCCCGGCTGCGGCGCGGTCGCGGCGGTGACCGCGGACCTCGCCGTAGCGCTGATCGTCAAGGCGCTGCGGGTCACGGCCAGGCAGCGCGACGATGACCGCTGCAGCGCGTTGCTCGACGAGGCGCGGGCACTGCTCGGCCGTCCTGGTGCCTTTGCCGACGACGATGTGGCGGTGTTCCGCGAGGTGCTCAAGGATCAGCACGAGGAGCGCTTGGCGTCCTCGGCGGCGCGCCAGGCCTGTGCCGTACCGCTGGCCACCGCCCATGCCTGTATCGAGGCGCTGGGCATAGCCGAGCGTGCCGTGCCGCTGGTCGACCCCGCGCTACGGTGCGACGTCGAGGCTGCCGTCCTGTTGCTGGTTGCCTGTGTCGATGCCGTGCTGCTCAATGTCGACGCCGATCTGCAAGGGCTGGGCGACGCGCAGGTGCGCGCGCGAGTGCAGGTGCGGGCCGAGCGGCTGGCCATGGCAGTGGAGCGGCATCGGCAACGTTCGGTTTGATCAGCACGCGCACTGCGCAGCGAATAAAACGAGACCATCGGTCTCGTTTTTTATTGACGTCTACCCATTCGCTTTCTACTCTCCAGGCTCGATAGTGAGACATAAAGTCTCAGAATAAGAAGCCGCCATGCCTCAGGCGGCCCACCTCGGAGAATGCTCATGAGCCACCGCATCGTCCTGCCGCGCCTGATGGAAGTCGGCGCTGGCGCCAGCGGGCAACTCGCCCGCGTGTTGCAGGAACTGGGCTGCAGTCGCCCGCTGATCGTCACCGACCGCATGATGGTCGAGCTCGGCTATGTCGCGCGCATCGCCGGTCAGCTGGAAGAGGCCGGCATCGCCAGCCAGTGCTTCGCTGATACCCTGCCCGAACCGACCGCTGCCTCCATTCGCGCCGGCGTCGAAATGGTCCGCCAGGGCGATTTCGATTCCATCGTCGCCCTCGGCGGCGGCAGCCCGATCGATTCGGCCAAGGCCATCGGCATCCTCGGCAAGTTCGGCGGCGAGATGCGCGACTACCGCTTCCCGCGCGATGTCAGCGAAGCCGGCCTGCCGTTGATCGCCATCCCCACCACCGCCGGCACCGGCTCGGAGGCGACGCGTTTCACCATCATCACCGACGAGACCAGCGACGAGAAAATGCTCTGCGCGGGCCTCGGCTTCATGCCCATCGCCGCGCTGATCGACTACGAGCTGACCCTCTCGCTGCCGCCGCGGGTCACCGCCGACACCGGCATCGACGCGCTGACCCACGCCATCGAAGCCTATGTCAGCCGCAAGGCGAGCCTCTACAGCGACTCTCAGGCGCTGGAAGCCATGCGCCTCTTGGCGCCGAACCTGCGCACAGCGTTCCACCAGCCGGACGACCGCGCCGCGCGTGAAGCGATGATGCTCGGCGCGACCCTGGCCGGAATCGCCTTCTCCAACGCCTCGGTGGCGCTGGTGCACGGCATGAGCCGGCCGATCGGTGCCTTCTTCCACGTGCCGCACGGGCTGTCCAACGCCATGCTGCTGCCGGCGATCACCGCCTTCTCGATTCCCGCGGCGCCCGAGCGCTACGCCGACTGCGCGCGGGCCATGGGCGTCGCTGCACAGACCGACAGCGTCGAGGTGGCGAACGACAAGCTGCTCGCCGAGCTGCGGGCGATCAATCAGGAACTGAAAGTGCCGAGCCCGGAACAATTCGGCATCGCCCGCGACCGCTTCTTCGAGCTGCGCGCGACCATGGCGCGTCAGGCGCTGGCCTCCGGCTCGCCGGGCAACAACCCGCGCGTGCCCACGGAAGCGGAAATCATCGACCTTTACGAAACCGTCTGGAACCAGGAGTGAAGCCATGCAGACCCTCGGCAACCTGATCAACAACGAGGCCGTCGCCGGCCGCTCCGAGCGCCATGCCACCGTCTACAACCCGGCCACCGGCGAGCCGCGCCTGTATGTCTCGCTGTCCTCGGCGGACGAAACCCGCGAAGCGATTGCCGCTGCCCAGGCCGCCTTCGATGGCTGGTCGAAGACGCCGCCGCTGGTGCGCGCGCGGGTCATGTTCCGTTTCAAGGAACTGCTCGAAAAACGTCGCGACGACGTCGCCCGGCTGATCACCAGTGAGCATGGCAAGGTATTTTCCGACGCCCAGGGCGAGGTGACCCGCGGGCTGGAAGTGGTGGAGTTTGCCTGCGGCATCCCGCATCTGCTCAAGGGCGAGTTTTCTTCCAACGTCGGCCGCGACATCGATTCGAATTCGCTGATGCAGCCGCTCGGTGTCTGCGCCGGGATCACCCCGTTCAACTTCCCGGCCATGGTGCCGCTGTGGATGCTGCCGGTGGCCATCGCCTGCGGTAACACCTTCGTCTTGAAGCCCTCGGAAAAAGACCCCAGCGCGACGATGCTGATCGGCGAACTGCTGGCCGAGGCGGGGCTGCCGGCTGGTGTGCTGAACATCGTCAACGGCGACAAGGAGGCGGTGGACGTGCTGCTCACCGATGAGCGGGTGCAATCGGTCAGCTTCGTCGGCTCGACGCCCATCGCCGAATACATCTATGCCACCGCCTCGGCCCACGGCAAGCGCTGCCAGGCGCTGGGCGGGGCGAAGAACCACATGGTGGTGATGCCCGACGCCGATCCGCAGCAGGTGGTCAGCTCGCTGATGGGCGCGGCCTACGGCTCCGCCGGCGAGCGCTGCATGGCGATTTCCGTCGCGGTGTGCGTCGGCGACGAGGTGGCTGACAAGCTGGTCGAAATGCTCAAAGGCGAAATCAGCCAGATGCGCACCGGTCCGGGCCTGGGCGTCGAGCCTGAGCCGCACATGGGCCCGCTGGTGACCCGCGAGCACCAGCAGAAGGTCAGCGGCTACATCGATCTGGGCGTGGAGGAAGGTGCAACGCTGGTCTGCGACGGCCGCGGCATCAAGGTCGAGGGCCACGAGAACGGCTTCTATGTCGGCCCGACGCTGTTTGACCGGGTCATGCCGAGCATGCGCATCTACCGCGAGGAAATCTTCGGCCCGGTGCTGGCCGTGGTACGGGTTGCGTCGTTCGACGAGGCGCTGCAACTGATCAACGACCACGAGTTCGGCAACGGCACCTCGATCTTCACCCGTGACGGCGACACCGCGCGGCAGTTCGAGGAGAACGTCAAGGTCGGCATGGTTGGCGTCAACGTGCCGATTCCGGTACCGATGGCCTTCCACAGCTTCGGCGGCTGGAAGCGCTCGGTGTTCGGCCCGCTGAACATGCACGGCCCGGATGGGGTGCGTTTCTTCACCCGGATGAAGACCGTGACCCGGCGCTGGCCCACCGGTATCCGTGCCGGCGCCGAGTTCGCCATGCCGACCATGAAGTAACCCGCGCGGTACCGTTGCACTGGCGGTGCCGGTCGCTACACTCCCGGGCGCCCTGTGGGGCGTCCATCTTCATCGAACGACAAGGCAGACGATGCGCAGCACTCCCCGCGAGAAAGGCTCTTCCATCACCCGCGTGCTGGAAATCATCGAGGCGGTGGCGGCGGCGAAGGAGCCGCTCAGCCCGACTGCACTGGCCGAGCGCCTGGACATCCCCAAGGCCAGCGCGCACCGGCTGGTGCAGACTCTGGAAAAGGAAGGCTTCCTGCAATTCGGCCTGCGCGGCGGGCTGCTGCCGGGCGAGCGCCTGCATGTCGCGGCGCTGAACATCCTGCGAAGCAGCCGGCACAAGGCGCTGCGCCAGGCGATCCTGCGCCAGCTCTCCGAAGCCATCGGCGAGACCTGCGGTCTGGCGATTCCGGACGGGCTGGACATGCTCTATTTCGATCGGGTGCAGACCAACTGGCCGCTGCAGATCAACCTGCCGATCGGCAGCCACACGCCGCTCTGGTGCACCGCCAGCGGCAAGCTCTATCTGGCCTCGCTGCCGCCGGAGCAGCTGGAGCGGGTGCTGCCGCGCCTGCCGCTGCAGCGCATGGCGCGCAACACCCTCACCGATCTCAGCGCGCTGCGCGACGACCTGGCCCGCGTACGCGAGGAACAGCTGGGAACCGACTGCGAGGAGTTCATCGACGGCATGGTCGCCTGTGCGGTGCCGGTACGTGCATCCGACGGCGAGCTGCTGGCCTGCCTGTTCAGCCACGCGCCGGTGATCCGCTGTTCGATGGCGCAGCTGCTGGCGTTCGTGCCACGAATGCGTGCCGCTGCACGCGAACTGGAGGCGGTGCTCGGCAGCGCGGCGGCGCTGGAGGCCGATCAGAGCACGTAGAACAGAATGGCGATGAAGTGCAGTAGGCTGCCGACCATCACGAAGATGTGCCAGATGCCGTGCCAGTGCCGGAAGCGGTCGTCGAAGACGAAAAAGACGATGCCCACCGTGTAGCAGATGCCGCCGGCCAGCAACCAGCTGAAACCGGCGCCACCCAGGGCGGCGAACAGCGGCTTGACCGCCACCAGCACGATCCAGCCCATCACGGCGTAGATCACCAGTGACAGCACCCGTGCTTTGGAGCGCGGCTTGATCTCCTGCAGCATGCCGATCACGGCCAGGCCCCAGACGATGCCGAACAGCGTCCAGCCCCAGGCGCCGGCCAGGGTGACCAGGCAGAACGGCGTGTAGCTGCCAGCGATCAAGAGGTAGATCGACAGGTGATCGAGCTTGCGCATGACCACCTTCGCCCGCCCTCGCAGGCTGTGGTACAGCGTCGAGATGCTGTAGAGCAGGATCAGGCTCAGGCCATAGATCGCCACGCTGACGATCTTCACCGGCGAGCCGTCGAGCGCCGCCAGCACCAGCAGCCAGATCGCGCCGAGACACGCCAGCGCAGCACCGACCAGGTGCGTCCAGGCATTGAAACGTTCGCCGTGATACATCGAATCCCTCCAGAAACCGCGATCGGCCAAGCATGCCGCGGTTAGGTGACGGGATACAAACCGGCGGTGAACGCTCCTCGAACCCAGGCGCTGCGATCAGCGCTTGAGCATCGCCCGCATCGCCGCCAGGGCGTCGTTGCCGCGCGCAGCCTTGACCTCCACCGGCGCGTCCTCCTGACCTTCCCAGACCAGATCCTCTGGCGGCAGCTCGTCGAGGAAGCGGCTCGGCGTGCAGTCGATCACCTCGCCGTACTGCTTGCGCTTGGCGGCGAAGGTCAGCGCCAGGTTGCGCTTGGCACGGGTGATGCCGACATAGGCCAGGCGCCGCTCTTCCTCGATGGTGTCGGCCTCGATGCTGGAGCGGTGCGGCAGGATCTCCTCCTCGAAACCGATGATGTACACCGAGGGGAATTCCAGGCCCTTGGAGGCGTGCATGGTCATCATCTGTACGCCCTCGGCACCTTCTTCCTCTTCCTGCTGCCGCTCGAGCATGTCGCGCAGCACCAGCTTGCCGATGGCATCCTCGATGGTCATGTCGCCGTCTTCGTCTTTTTCCAGGGTGTTCTTCAGCGCATCGACGAGAAACCAGACGTTGCCCATGCGCGCGTCGGCCACCTTGTCGCTGGAGGCGTTCTGCCTGAGCCAGTTCTCGTAGTCGATGTCCATCACCATGCTGCGGATGGCGGCGATCGGGTCGTTCTGCGCGCACTGCTGGCGCACGTTGTCCATCCAGTTCTTGAAGCGCGCCAGGCGCTCGGCATAGCGGCTGTCCAGATGCGCGCCGAGGCCGATTTCGTCGGCGGCGGCGTACATGCTGATGCCGCGCTCGCTGGCGTAGTTGCCGAGCTTTTCCAGGGTGGTGGAGCCGATCTCCCGTCGCGGCACGTTGATCACCCGCAGGAACGCGTTGTCGTCGTCCGGGTTGACCAGCAGGCGGAAGTAGCTCATCAGGTCCTTCACCTCCTGGCGGGCGAAGAAGCTGGTGCCGCCGGACAGGCGATAGGGAATCTGGTGGTGCTGCAGCTTCAGCTCCATCAGCTTGGCCTGGTAGTTGCCGCGGTAGAGGATGGCGAAGTCGCTGTAGGGACGCTGGGTGCGCAGGTGCTCGGTGAGGATTTCCAGTGCCACCCGCTCGCACTCGGCCTCCTCGTTGCGCGTGCGGATCACGCGGATCTCGTCGCCATGGCCCATTTCCGACCACAGTTGCTTCTCGAACACGTGGGGGTTGTTGGCGATGAGGATGTTGGCGCACTTGAGGATGCGGCTGGTGGAGCGGTAGTTCTGCTCCAGCATTACCACCTTCAGGGACGGGTAGTCCTCCTTCAGCAGCATCAGGTTTTCCGGACGCGCGCCGCGCCAGGCGTAGATCGACTGGTCGTCGTCGCCGACCACGGTGAACTGGTTGCGCATGCCCACCAACATCTTCACCAGCAGGTACTGGCTGGCGTTGGTGTCCTGGTATTCGTCCACCAGCAGGTAGCGGATGCGGTTCTGCCACTTCTCGAGGATGTCGGGGTGTTCCTGGAAGAGTTTGACCGGCAGCAGGATCAGGTCGTTGAAGTCCACCGCGTTGTACGCCTTGAGCGTGCGCTGGTAGTGCAGGTAGACGATGGCGGCGGTCTGCTCCTTGGGCCCGCGCGCCTTGGCCAGGGCCTCGTCGGGCAGGATCAGGTCGTTCTTCCAGCTGTCGATGAGGTTCTTGATCTCGTCGGCGCCGTCATCGCCGGCGTATTCCTTCTGCATGATGTCGGTGAGCAGCGCCTTGATGTCGCCGTCGTCGAAGATCGAGAAGCCGGGCTTGTAGCCCAGGCGCGCGTATTCCTTGCGGATGATGTTCATGCCCAGGTTGTGGAAGGTGGACACAGTCAGGCCGCGCGCCTCGCTGCCCTTGAGCAGGCTGCCGACGCGCTCCTTCATCTCCCGCGCCGCCTTGTTGGTGAAGGTCATGGCGACGATGTGACGGGCCTGGATGCCGCAGTTCTGCACCAGGTGGGCGATCTTGCGGGTGATCACGCTGGTCTTGCCGGAGCCGGCACCGGCGAGCACCAGCAGGGGGCCGCCGACGTAGTTCACGGCTTCCTGCTGCCGAGGATTGAGTCGGGACATGTTGTTCAGGTCGTTCGAAACGGGGGCGCGAGTTTAACAGGCCGAAAGGGTGATGCAGGCGCGTTACAGACGCAATAAAACGCCGGTCGTCGCGCGTGGGGCTTGGCTAATGGCAAGAATCGATTAGTCTTGTCGCGCTGCAGGATGCTGGGGTGGTTGCACAGGGACTGGTGGGATCGGAGACCCTTTGGTGTCTTCAACAGCTCAAGAGTCCGGAGGCCGCTTGCCAGCGCCTGCCCAACCCATGCCATTGTTGCTGTTGGCGCATCGCCCAGACTGGGCGGTGCGGCTGCGCGCCTGCCTGCAGGGTTCGGCCCACGCCGAACAGCTGGTCGTGGCGACGGACTGGCAAACCGTCAGCCAGCAGCTCGAATCTCCCTGTCTGGTCCTGGCGACGCCGCAATGCCGACCCGCACCGGGGCGCTTTCCCTGGCCGCTGATCCTGCTGCTCGACGAGGAGCCGGAAGAAACCCCGGAAGGTGCGGTCGACTGGCTGGTGGCCGACCAGCTCAGCGCCGAGGTGCTGCGCCGTTGTCTGCGCTACGTGCGCGAGCGCTGCAACCTGCAGGGCACCCTGCAGAAGCTTGCGGTGCGCGACCCGCACACCGGCATCGCCAATCGTCAGGGCTTCCAGGCGCAGCTGCTCGACGCCCTGAGCGAGCACGACGGTCATGGCCTGGAGCTCGGCTACCTGGACCTGGACAATTTCCGCCACGTCAACGACGCCCTCGGCCACGATGCCGGAGATCGCCTGATCCTGCAGGTGGTCGCCCGGCTCAAGGCGCAGCTGGAAGTGGGCGATCTGCTGGCGCGGCTGGGCGGCGACGAGTTCGCCTTGCTGCTCGACACCCGTGACGATGCCGGGCGCGCCGATGCGATCGCCGATCGCATCGTCGAGGCGCTGGCCGAGCCCTACTGGGTGGACGGCGAAAGCCTGATGCTCGGCTGCAGCCTCGGGCTGGCGCGAGCCAGCGCCGGAACCTCGGCCGATGCGCTGCTCTGGCATGCGCAACTGGCGATGCGTCAGGCCAAGGCCAGCCAGGGCTGCACCTGGTGCCTGTACGACGAGCACGTCAGCCGCAGTGCCCGCAGCCTGGCCGACCAGGAGGGCGAGCTGCGCCGCGCGCTGCGCCGTGGTGAGCTGGAGCTGCACTACCAGCCGCGGCTGTGTCTGGACACGGGCCGCGTGGTCGGCATCGAGGCGCTGGTGCGTTGGCTGCATCCCGAACGCGGTCTGCTCGGGCCGGACGCCTTCATTCCCATGGCCGAGGAAAGCGGCCTGATCGTGCCGCTCGGCTACTGGGTCATCGCCCGCGCCCTGCGCGACCTGCAGAGCCTGCACGAGCAGGGTGCGGACTCGCTGCACATGGCGGTCAACCTGTCGTTCCGGCAGTTCCAGGACAGCCAGTTGCTGCCGACACTGACGCGGCTGATCGACGAGCGCGCCATCGATCCGCACTGGCTCGAGTTCGAGCTTACCGAAACCGCCGTCATGCGCCGCAGCGAGCAGGTGCAGACCGCCATGCAGGCGCTTGGCCAGCTGGGCGTGCGCTTCTCGCTGGATGACTTCGGCACCGGCTTTTCCTCCTTCGTCCACCTGTCCAACCTGCCGATCACGCTGCTCAAGATCGACAAGAGCTTCGTCGCCAGCATGGGCGCCCGCCCGGAAAAGCGGCAGCTGGTGGAGGCGATGGTCGGGCTGGCGCACAACCTGCGGCTGGAGGTGGTGGCCGAGGGCGTGGAAACCGCCGAGCAGCTGGAGCTGCTGCGCCAGTTTGGTGCGCAGCAGGTTCAGGGCTATCTGGTCAGCCAGCCGTTGCCGCTGGCCGAACTGCTGAGCTTCATGAGCGCCGAGCGCCAGACCGCCGGCCTGGCGCACTGAGTCGAGGCGCCCCGGCACTACGGCCGGGACGCGCCGTCATCAGCGCACCATGTGCAGGAAGTGCATGTGCTTCTCGTACTGGCCGAGGATGTCGCCAATGACGTCTTCGCGGCTCCAGCCCATCACGTCGTAGTCCTGGCCGCCTTCCTTGAGATGCACCTCGGCGCGGAAGTACTTGCGCTCCTCGCGCTCGTCGTCCTCGCTGGTCACCACGAAGCTGGGCATGGCGTAGGCGCGCGGGCGTACTTCGTAGATGAAGTCCGGCTCGCCCTCGTGGGTGATCTCGAAGCGCAGGCGGCGGTCTTCGCCTTCGCTGATCTCCACCTCGTAGCCCTGCTTGCGCATTTCTTCGGCGATGGCCTCGTAGGCCGGACGCACCACCTCGGCGATGAAGCGCACCACATGGGCGCGCCGCGGGAACAGCATCAACGTGCGCAGGCGCCGTTGCCAGCCTCCGGCCGTTGGCGCTGCGCTCGGCGAGATGCTCAGCGCCTGATAACGCAGGCCCTGCTTGGTGGCGTCAAGGCGTAGGGCCTTGAGCAGACCCCACATGGAGCAGAGCAGGGCGATGGTGAAGGGCAGGGCGCTGGCGATGGTCGCTGTCTGCAGCGCGGTCAGGCCATCGGCCAGCAGCAGCGCGATGGCCACCCCGCCCATGGACACCGCCCAGAAGATGCGCTGCCAGATCGGCGTGCCCTGCTTGCCGCCGGAGGCGAGCATGTCCACCACCAGCGCGCCGGAGTCGGCGGAGGTGACGAAGAACACCACCACCATGATGATCGCCACGAGGGAGATCAGTGCCGAGAACGGAAAATGTTCGAAGAAGGCGAACAGTGCCAGTGAGCTGTCCTGTTCGATGGCCTCGCCGAGGCTGCTCACGTGCTCCCAGAGGATCATGTGGATGGCGGTATCGCCGAACACGGTCATCCACAACAGGGTGAAGGCGGTGGGTACCAGCAGCACACCTGCAACGAATTCGCGGATGGTCCGCCCGCGGGAAATGCGTGCGATGAACAGGCCGACGAAGGGCGACCAGGCCAGCCACCAGCCCCAGTAGAACAGCGTCCAGCCGCCGATCCAGTCGTTCGGCTCGTAGGCGTAGAGGTTGAAGGTCTTGTTGACGATGTCCGACAGGTAGCTGCCGATGTTCTGCACGAAGGTCTGCAGGATGAACACCGTCGGCCCCGCGATCAGCACCATCAGCATCAGCAGGCCGGCCAGCGACAGATTCAGCTCGGACAGCCGCCGCACGCCCTTGTCCAGCCCGGTCACCACCGAAATGGTGGCGAGCAGGGTGGTGGCGACGATCAGGCCGATCTGCACCGGAATGGTCACCGGCAGGCCGTAGAGGTGGTTCAGCCCGGTGTTGATCTGGGTGACACCCAGGCCCAGCGAGGTAGCGACGCCGAGCACCGTGCCGATGATGGCGAAGATGTCCACCGCGTGCCCGATGGGACCGTAGATGCGCTCGCCGATCAGCGGGTAGAGCGCCGAGCGCAGTGTCAGCGGCAGGCCGTGACGGTAGGCGAAGTAGGCGAGGATCATCGCCACGATGGCGTAGATCGACCAGGCGTGCAGGCCCCAGTGAAAGAAGGTGATCTTCATTGCTTCGCGGGCGGCGAGCGTCGTGCCGCCTTCGCCCACCGGCGGCGAGAGGAAATGCATGACCGGCTCGGCTACGCCGAAGAACATCAGGCCGATGCCCATGCCGGCGGAGAAGAGCATGGCGAACCAGGTCAGGGCGCTGTAGTCCGGTTCGCTGTGATCCGGGCCGAGCTTGATGTCGCCGTAGCGACTGAAGGCCAGCAGCACCACCATCAGCAGGATGAGTGCGACGGCGAGAATGTACAGCCAGCTGACATTGGCGATGATCCAGGCCTGGGCGTCGCCGAACAGGGCCTGCGCGTGTTCCTGAAAGGCGACGCTGTAGATCACCAGTGCCAGGATGATGACTGCCGAGCCGTAAAAGACCGGGGCGTTGAGGTGGGAAGACGAGGGCTGTTTTGCCTCCATGCTGCGCTCCTTCGGTTGTGTCTGGGGAGTGGCCGCCTGTGGCGAAAGCCAGGCAACTTAACACAGACCGCAAAAGCGTCCGCTTGTCAGCAGGCATCCGGCAACGTCGAATGCACCGGCCGGAGGGGCTCAGGCCTGGCTGCCGGGGCGATATTGCAGTGCTTCGGCCAGATGTTGCCGGCCGATGCGTTCGGCCTGCTCCAGGTCGGCCAGGGTGCGTGCGACCTTGAGCAACCGGTGTGCGGCGCGCAGGGACAGTGCGAGACGCTCGCAGGCGCGCTCCAGCCAGGCCTGGTCCTCGGCGGTCAGCTGGCAGTGCTCACGCAGGCCGACCAGGTCGAGAAAGGCGTTGGCGCAGCCCTGGCGGGCGAGTTGCAGTCGCCGCGCCTCGGCCACCTGTGCGGCGAGCACGGCGCTGCTCTGGGCGGTCTGTGGCGCTGCGTTGAGGGCGGTGGCCTCGCGCGCCACGGTCAGATGCAGGTCGATGCGGTCGAGCAGCGGTCCGGAGAGCTTGTTGCGGTAGCGCTGGATCTGCTCCGGCGTGCAGCGGCAGCGACCATTAGGGTCGCCCAGATAGCCGCACGGGCAGGGGTTCATTGCCGCCACCAGCTGGAAACGCGCCGGAAAACGCACCTTGTCCCGCGCCCGGGCGATGACGATATGGCCCGATTCCAGTGGCTCGCGCAGCACCTCCAGCACCTTGCGGTCGAACTCCGGTAGCTCGTCGAGAAACAGCACACCCTGATGCGCCAGGGTGATCTCGCCCGGTTGCGGCCGGCTGCCGCCACCCACCAGCGCCGGGCCCGATGCACTGTGATGGGGCTGGCGGAACGGGCGCTGCGGCCAGTGCTGCAGCGGGCTGTGGCTGGCCACCGAATGAATCGCGGCCACTTCCAGCGCCTCCTGCTCATCCAGCGGCGGCAGCAGGCCGGGCAGGCGGCTGGCCAATAGCGTCTTGCCGGTGCCGGGCGGCCCGGAGAACAACAGGTTGTGTGCGCCGGCCGCGGCGATCAGCAGGCCGCGTTTGGCCGCCTGCTGGCCCTGTACGTCGGCCAGGTCGGGGTAGGGCTGGACCTGCCGCAGCAGCCCCTGGGCCACGTAGGGCTCGAGCGGGGTAACGCCGTTGAAGTGGGCGGCAACTTCCAGCAGATGCTCGGCGGCAAACACGGTCAGGCCCGAGGCGAGGCTGGCTTCCTCGGCATTGGCTCGCGGCACCAGCAGCGCACGGCCGGCGGCACGCGCGGCGAGGGCGGCCGGCAGCACGCCCTGGACCGGGCGCAAGGCGCCGGACAACGCCAGTTCGCCCAGGCATTCCAGCTGCTCCAGACGTTCGCCGGGCAGCTGTCCGCTGGCGGCGAGGATGCCCAGCGCGATGGCCAGGTCGAAGCGACCACCGTCCTTGGGCAGATCGGCAGGGGCGAGATTGAGCGTGATGCGTCGGGCGGGGAAATCGAAACCGGAGGTAAGGATGGCGCTGCGCACCCGGTCCTTGCTCTCCTTGACGGCGGTTTCCGGCAGGCCGACCAGGGTCAGCGCCGGCAGGCCGTTGGCCAGATGCGCCTCGACGGTCACCGCCGGGGCTTCGACGCCGATCTGAGCGCGGCTATGGACGATGGCCAGGGACATGCGATCACTCCTTTGATCGTGTCACGGCCCGGTCGGTCAGGACGCGGGCGGTGTGAGCTTCTCTTCCAGTTCGGCGACCTTGGCTTCGAGCGCCTCGAGTCGGGCGCGGGTGCGGGCGAGCACCACCATCTGGCTGTCGAACTCGTCGCGGCTGACCACGTCGAGCTTGTTCAGTGCACCCTGCACCACGCCCTTGAGCTGGGCTTCGAACTCGCCGCGCGGCAGCGGCGTTTCACCGTTGAACAGGCGCGAGGCCTGGGAGCCGATGGCATCTAGGAAAGCTTTTGGCGGCAACATTGAAAACACCTGTCGTTGAACGGGGCGCAGTGTAGCACGGCGTTTTTTTCGCCTTTCTCGGCTGCGGTGCACAAAAAATGAGCAGGCCATGGTGCAGCTGCGCACCATTTTCGTGCGTTCGCTGTGCTCAACCGTCCGTCGGGCCGCTTCGTTTGCGGCCGAGCCCCCGCAGCAAGCGGCTCGCGCAAAGCTGGCATCGATTCTGCTTTGTCCCCGTTGACGCACGCACCGGTTCGTTGCGGTGCATGGGCGATTCGCGACGCTTCGTCGGCGAGATTGGTGGTGTCGGTCCGCGGCCCGGCTGAAGCCGGAGCGTTACAAGAGCCAGACACTGAGCTTAGACTTGAGCCGGGTTCGTACTTCTGGGGCAAGTCCACCAAAACGGGAGAAGTTTTCATGAAACTAGTCACTGCCATCATCAAGCCGTTCAAGCTGGACGACGTGCGCGAGGCGCTGTCGGAGATTGGCGTACAGGGCATCACCGTCACCGAAGTCAAGGGCTTCGGCCGTCAGAAGGGCCACACCGAGCTGTACCGCGGCGCCGAATACGTCGTCGACTTCCTGCCAAAGGTGAAGATCGACGTGGCCATCGCCGACGATCAGCTCGATCGCGTGATCGAGGCCATCACCAAGGCGGCCAACACCGGCAAGATCGGTGACGGCAAGATCTTCGTGGTCAACCTGGAACAGGCCATCCGCATCCGTACCGGCGAAACCGATACCGACGCGATTTAAGCAGCACCTCCGAACCCCCACGCCCCAGGAGTAAAACCATGACTCTGCGAAGATTCGCAGGGCTAGGAGCCCTTTTGTCTCTGTTAAGCCCAGGCCTGGCCATGGCGCAGGAGGCAACGCTGGATTCAGGCGATACGGCATGGATGCTGACGGCCACTGCGCTGGTGCTGTTCATGACCATCCCCGGACTGGCGCTGTTCTACGGCGGCATGGTCCGCTCGAAGAACGTCCTCTCGGTGATGATGCAGTGCTTCGCCATCACCGGCCTGATGAGCATCCTCTGGATGGTCTATGGCTACAGCCTCGCATTCGATACCACCGGTATGGAAGCGGGCGTCACCAACTTCAATTCCTTCGTCGGTGGTCTGGATCGCGCCTTCCTCAGCGGCCTGACTCCTGACAGCCTGGTCGGCGCCTTCCCGGAAAGCGTCTTCATCACGTTCCAGATGACCTTCGCCATCATCACCCCGGCGCTCATCGTCGGCGCCTTCGCCGAGCGCATGAAGTTCTCGGCGATGCTGGTGTTCATGGGCGTGTGGTTCACCCTGGTCTATGCGCCGATCGCGCATATGGTCTGGGGCGGTGACGGTGGCCTGATGTGGGACTGGGGCGTGCTGGATTTCGCCGGTGGCACCGTGGTGCACATCAATGCCGGTATCGCCGGTCTGGTGGCCTGCCTGGTCCTGGGCAAGCGCAAGGGCTTCCCGACCACGCCGATGGCACCGCACAACCTGGGGCTGACCCTGGTCGGCGCGGCGATGCTGTGGATTGGCTGGTTCGGCTTCAACGCTGGTTCGGCCGTGGCTGCCAACGGCACCGCCGGCATGGCCATGCTGGTCACCCAGATCGCCACCGCCGCGGCGGCGCTGGCCTGGATGTTCGCCGAGTGGATCGCCCACGGCAAACCCAGCGTGCTCGGCATCGCCTCGGGCGTGGTCGCCGGTCTGGTCGCCATCACCCCGGCTGCCGGCACCGTCGGGCCGATGGGCGCGCTGATCATCGGCCTGGTCTCGGGGGTGGTCTGCTTCTTCTGCGCCACCAGCCTGAAACGCAAGCTCGGCTACGACGATTCGCTGGATGCCTTCGGCGTGCACGGCGTGGGCGGCATCGTCGGCGCGCTGCTCACCGGCATCTTCGCCGCACCCATGCTGGGCGGTTTCGGTGAGGTGGAGAACATCGGCCTGCAGCTGTGGATTCAGTTCAAGGGCGTGCTCTTCACCGTCGTCTACACCGGCATCGTCACCTACCTGATCCTCAAGGCGATCGACCTGGTGATGGGCCTGCGGGTGAACGAGGAGCAAGAGACCATCGGCCTCGACCTCAGCCTGCACAACGAGCGCGGCTACAACCTGTAACCCATTTCAGCGCAGTACCCCGGAGCCAACACCGGGGTCAGGGCAGGCCCGCCGGAGCAGCGTGCGGCGGCCTGCGGACCGAACAGCGCACACAGCGCGACAGCAAGAGGTGACACATGGATAGCACTGCATTGATACCCGTCCAGTACGGACTCGATACCTTCTACTTCGTGATCTGCGGAGCGCTGGTGATGTGGATGGCGGCGGGTTTCGCCATGCTCGAGGCCGGTCTGGTGCGGGCCAAGAACACTGCCGAGATTCTGACCAAGAACATCGTGCTCTACGCGCTGGCGTCGATCATGTACCTGCTGGTCGGCTACTACATCATGTACTCCAGTCCGGAAGGCGGCATTTTCCCGAGCCTGGGCTTCCTCATCGGTGACGAGCATGCGGTCGACCTGGTCGCCGCCGGCGGCGAGGATGCGCCTTACTATTCGGCCCGCGCGGACTTCTTCTTCCAGATCGTCTTCGCCGCGACCTGCATGTCGGTGGTCTCCGGTGCGGTGGCCGAGCGCATGAAACTGTGGGCCTTCATCGCCTTCGCGGTGGTGATGACCGGCTTCATCTACCCGATCCAGGGCTTCTGGAAATGGGGCGGCGGCTTCCTCGACGCGGCCGGCTTCCTCGACTTCGCCGGTTCCGGTGTGGTGCACATGGCCGGTGCCGCTGCGGCCCTGGCCGGTGTCCTGCTGCTCGGGGCGCGCAAGGGCAAGTACGGCCCGAACGGTCAGATCAATGCCATTCCGGGTGCCAACATGCCGCTGGCGACCCTCGGGGCATTCATCCTGTGGATGGGCTGGTTCGGCTTCAACGGCGGCTCGCAGCTGAAAATGAGCACCATCGAGGACGCCAACGCGGTGGCCCAGGTCTTCGTCAACACCAACATGGGTGCCGCTGGTGGCCTGATCGCGGCCCTGATCACCGCGCGCCTGCTGTTCGGCAAGTCCGACCTGACCATGGTGCTCAACGGCGCCCTGGCCGGCCTGGTGGCGATCACTGCCGAACCGCTGACCCCGAGCGCGCTGCAAGCCACCCTGATCGGCGGTGTCGGTGGTGTACTGGTGGTGTTCAGCATCCTCGGTCTGGACAAGCTCAAGCTCGATGACCCGGTAGGTGCCATCTCCGTGCATGGTGTCGCCGGCATGTGGGGCCTGCTGGCCGTGCCGCTGACCAATGCCGACGCCTCTTTCGGCGCGCAGCTGCTGGGCCTGGTGTCGATCTTCCTCTGGGTGTTCATCGCCAGCCTGATCGTGTGGGGCATCATCAAGGCGGTGATGGGCCTGCGCGTCAGCGAGGAAGAGGAGTACGAGGGCGTGGACGTGGTCGAGTGCGGCCTGGAGGCGTACCCGGAGTTCACTCGCCAGTAATGTTTCGCTGATACATGACAAGGGCGCCTTTTGGCGCCCTTTGTTTTTTCCGGCACCACGCTAGAATGCGCGCGACCAGCCGTCGAACATGAGTGCTGCACATGTGGCAACAGACCCTGATCACCTTGCGCGCGCGCCCACGCGGTTTTCATCTGATCACCGACGAGCTGCTCGCCGCGCTGCCGGAACTGCGGCAATGTCAGGTCGGTCTGTTACACCTGTGGCTGCGGCATACCTCGGCCTCGCTGACGATCAACGAGAATGCCGACTCAGCGGTACGGCGTGATTTCGAACGGTTCTTCAATCGTCTGGTGCCGCAGGGCGAGGACGGTTACGAGCATGACTACGAAGGGCCGGACGACTTGCCGGCACACTTCAAGGCCAGCCTGCTCGGCTGCCAGCTGAGCCTGCCGGTAAGCGCGGGGCGCCTGGCACTGGGGACTTGGCAGGGCGTCTATCTCGGAGAGCACCGCGACCAGGGTGGCGCGCGGCAGATAGTGGCAACGCTGCACGGGACGGCAAGTTGAATTTTTTTTGGTGATGTCGGTCATTCCGCATCGCTGGGCTATAACTTACTCCGCTTTGGCAAGCCATGAGGTAGAACATGAGCGACGAAGAACTAGAACAAGACGATCTGGAAGTGGGCGACGAGGAGGAAGGGGAGGAGCTGAACGCTGCCGATGACGGCGACGACAGCCTCGACGAGGAGGGCACCGACAGCGAGCGGGCCACGCCGACCAAGAAGGCCAAGGCCAAGTCCGCCGAGCCGGACGAGCTGCCGAGCCTGGAAGCCAAGCAGAAAGAGCGCGAAGCGCTGGCGCGGGCCATGGAAGAGTTCCTGGCACGTGGCGGCCGCGTTCAGGAGGTCGAACCCAATGTGGTCGCCGACCCGCCGAAGAAGCCGGATAGCAAGTACGGCAGCCGTCCTATCTGAGCTGCACGGATCACGAAGAAGCCCGCTATTGAGCGGGCTTCTTCGTTTCAGCGGCGCGCTGGCGGTGGCTCAGTTGTCGCGCCAGGCGAGCAGCAGCTTGGGCAGGTCGGCCAGGCGCTGGATCTCGGCGTCGGGCTGGTAGTCGTGCGCCCAGGCGATCCGCTTCGGGTTGAACCACACCGCGCGTAGCCCAGCCTGCTGTGCGCCGGCGATGTCGTCCAGGGCATGGTCGCCGATGTGCACCGCCTGTTCCGGGCGCGCATCACCCAGGCGCAGGGCCTGCTGGAATGGATGCGGATCCGGTTTGCCGACGCCCAGATCCTCAGCGCACAGGGTGAACTGGAAGTAGTCCGCCAGGCCCAGACGGCGCACATCCGCATTGCCGTTGGTGATCACGCCGAGGGTGTAGTGATTGGCCAGGAATTCCAGGGTGGGTTGCACGTCGGGGAAGATCTGTACCTCGTGACGAGCATCGAGGAACACCTGGAACGCCTGCTCGGCCAGGCCGTTCGCCTCGTCGGCAGGGTAGCCGGCATCCTGCAGGGCATGTTGCAGAATGCGCCGGCGCAGCTCGCTGATGCGGTGGCGCAGCGCCGGCTCCCGCTCCACCAGCATGCGACGTATTGCACCCAGCGCCTCGATGGGAAAATCGCCGAGGCGCGGTGCATGGGCGGCGAGCCAGTCGCGCAGTGCGGTTTCCGCGCTCTGGATGGCTGGCGTGGTTTCCCAGAAGGTGTCGTCGAGGTCGAAGGTGATCAGGCGGATGCTCATGTGTCGGTGTCCTGCTTGCGCTTGGCGCGCGGATGCGCATGGTCGTAGACCTTGGCCAGGTGCTGGAAATCCAGGTGCGTGTAGATCTGCGTCGTGCCGATGTCGGCATGGCCGAGCAGCTCCTGCACCGAGCGCAGGTCCTGCGAGGATTCCAGCAGATGACTGGCGAAACTGTGGCGCAGCATGTGCGGGTGCAGATGCTGACCGAGTTCGCGCACACCGGCCTGGCGCACCCGCAGCTGCACGGCACGGGCGCCGAGGCGACGCCCTTGCTGGCCGATGAACACCGCACCGTCGGCGGGCCCGGCCAGCGTTCGCAACGGTAACCAGGCCTGCAGCGCCTCACGCGCCTTGCTGCCGACCGGCAGTTCGCGCACCTTGTTGCCCTTGCCCACTACCCGCACCAGACCGGCGGCGAGGTCGAGCTGGTCGAGGTTCAGGCCGACCAGTTCGGACAGGCGCAGACCGGAGGAATAGAACAGTTCGAGCATCGCCTGATCGCGACGGGCGATGAAATCGTCCTCGACACCGCCATCGAGCAGCTGCATGGCGCGATCGGTATCCAGCAGGCGCGGCAACCGGCGTTCGCCCTTGGGGGCGGACAGGCCGGTGGCCGGGTCGTGCTCGCAGAGCCCTTCCTGGTTGAGGTAACGATACAGTCCGCGCACCGATGACAAGAGGCGTGCCAGGCTGCGGCTGGACTGTCCCTGGCGATGCTGTTCGGCGATCAGGTGGCGCAGATGACGGCCCTGCAGGTCACGCCAACCGGCGATGCGCTCGCGCTCGCAGTAGGTGAGGACCTTGTCCAGATCGCGACGATAGGCATCCAGCGAATGGCCGGACAGCTGCCGCGCGCTGCGCAGGTATTCGAAGTAGGCGTCGAGTTCGTTCTGCACCGGGCTCCCTCGCTCGCGAAAAGAACGGCCGCGCCAGCCGACGCCGGCGGCTGCGCTCAGCGTACCGAGCGCAGCGGGGTGCCGAAGCGCGGCAAGACGCGCGCGAGCACTTCGGCGATATAACCGAGGAACAGGGTGCCCAGCGAGCTCTTGTAGTGCTGCGGGTCGCGGCTGCCGATGGCGAGAACCCCCAGCTGGTCGTCGAGGCTGACCACTGCGGCGGAGCCGACGCTGGGGCCATCCTCGCCGAACAGAAAGCTGAGCTCGTGGGGACGCAGCACGCCGCAGATGGTCTTGCCACCCTCGAGCAGGCCACCGATGTTCTGCTTGGCCTCGGCGGTGCTGACGCAGCGGCCGACCGGCAATGTCGCCTCGCTGAACAGGATCAGGCTGACGTAGGGCACCTGAAACTCATGGCGCAGGCTGTCTTCCACCGCGCTGACCACCTCTTCCAGGCTACCGGCGTCGAGCAGGTCGAGCACCAGGCGGCGGGTCTTGTCGAACAGGCGATCGTTGTCGCGGGCCACGTCCATCAGCTGCGACAGGCGATGGCGCATCTCGATGTTGCGCTCGCGCAGCAGCTTGACCTGGCGTTCCACCAGCGACACGGCGGTGCCCGGCTGGTGTGGGATACGCAATTCCGGGATCAGCTCGTCGTGGTCGACGAAGAACTCCGGATGGGCGCGCAGGTAGGCGGCGACGGCTTCGGCGTCGGGTAGCGGAGTGCTGCCCTGGGTCTGGTCGGTCATAGGCGAACCTGTCCTTCAAAAACGCGAACGGCGGGGCCGGTCATCATAACCGGCTGCCCCGGACCTGCCCATTCGATGGACAGACGGCCGCCGGGCAGTTCGATCTGCACCGGCGAGTCCATCCAGCCCTGGCGAATGGCGGCTACCGCGGCCGCACAGGCACCGGTGCCGCAGGCCTGGGTCTCGCCGGCGCCGCGCTCCCAGACGCGCAGGCGTGCATGGCGGCGATCAACCACCTGCAGGAAGCCGACGTTGACCCGCTGCGGAAAGCGCGGGTGATGCTCGATCTTCGGCCCCAGCTCATGCACCGGCGCACGCTCGACGCTGTCCACCCGCAGCACCGCATGGGGGTTGCCCATGGATACCGCGGCCAGTTCGACCTGCTGCCCGTCCACCTCGAGCGCATAGCTCAGGGCTTCGCGTTCGGCCTGAAACGGTATCTCGGCCGGCACCAGGCGCGGCGGGCCCATGTCGACGCGGATCTGTCCATCGGGACGGATGTCCAGCTCGATGATGCCGCCCTTGGTTTCCACCTTGATCTTGCGTTTGACAGTCAGGCGCTTGTCGACCACGAAGCGGGCGAAGCAGCGCGCGCCGTTGCCGCATTGCTCCACTTCCGAACCGTCGGAGTTGAAGATGCGGTAGCGAAAATCCACGTCCGGATTCTGCGGCGGCTCGACGATCAGCAGCTGATCGAAGCCGACGCCGGTGTGACGATCGCCCCATTGCTTGGCGTGCTTGGGCTGGATGTGCGCGTGCTGGCTGACCAGGTCGATGACCATGAAGTCGTTGCCCAGACCGTGCATCTTGGTAAAGCGCAGAAGCATGATCGTGGCCTCAAGTGGGCAGCAGGCTTTCGCCGGCGTACAGCTCCTGAACGCTCTCGCGACGGCGCACTTCGAAGGCCTGGTCACCATCCACCAGCACCTCGGCGGCGCGGCCGCGGGTGTTGTAGTTGGAGCTCATGACGAAGCCGTAGGCGCCGGCCGAACACACCGCCAGCAGGTCACCTTCGGCCAGTGCCAGCTCGCGATCCTTGGCGAGGAAGTCGCCGGTCTCGCAGATCGGCCCGACGATGTCGTAGCGGCGCGCATCGCCTTCGTGCGGTTGCACCGCGATCACGTTCATCCAGGCCTGGTACAGCGCCGGACGGATCAGGTCGTTCATCGCCGCATCGACGATGGCGAAATCCTTGTGCGCGGTGTGCTTGAGATACTCCACGCGGGTCAGCAGCAGGCCGGCGTTGGCGACGATGGAGCGGCCCGGCTCGAACACCAGCGCCAGACCACGGCCTTCGATGCGCTGGCGCACGGCCTGGATGTAGTCACCGGCCAGCGGTGGCTGTTCGTCGCGATAGCGCACCCCGAGACCGCCGCCCAGGTCCAGGTGACGGATCTGGATGCCGCGCGTGGCGAGCCGATCGATCAGCGCCAGCAGGCGGTCGAGGGCATCGAGGAAGGGCGGCAGGCTGGTCAGCTGCGAGCCGATGTGGCAGTCGACGCCGACCACTTCCAGGTTCGGCAGCTCGGCCGCGCGGGCGTAGACCGCCTCGGCGTTGTCGATGTCGATGCCGAACTTGTTCTCTTTCAACCCGGTGGAGATGTAGGGATGGGTGCCGGCATCCACGTCTGGATTGACCCTCAGGGAAACCGGCGCCTTCATGCCCAGTTCGGCGGCGACCTGCTGCAGACGCTCCAGCTCGTCGGCGGACTCGACGTTGAAGCAGTGCACGCCGACTTCCAGCGCACGGCGCATGTCGTCGCGAGTCTTGCCGACGCCGGAGAAGACAATGCGGCCCGGCTCGCCGCCGGCGGCGAGCACGCGCTCCAGTTCACCGCGCGAGACGATGTCGAAGCCCGCGCCGAGACGTGCCAGCACGTTCAGGACACCGAGGTTCGAGTTGGCCTTGACGGCGAAGCAGACCAGGTGCGGCATGCCTTCCAGCGCATCGGCGTAAGCCCGGTACTGGGCTTCGATGTGGGCCCGGGAATAGACGTAGGTCGGCGTGCCGAAGCGTTGCGCGAGTGCGGGCAGTGCCACGCCCTCCGCGAAGAGTTGACCGTCGCGGTACGAGAAGGCCTCCATGAACAGCCTCCTTTAGAGTTCGAAACGGTCTTTGGAACGTTCTTTGACGGTCTGCTCGTCATCCGGCAGATACAGCGGACCTTTCTGGCCGCAGCCGCTGAGCGCGGCGGCGAAGACGGCGAGAGCGATGAAGGGAAGCAGAAGGCGCTTCATGGGGACTGGAATCCTTGAAAAATCTAATCGCCGGAGTATACCCAGCACCCGCCGGATTGCCTATGCGAGCCGCACGTCACACGGCGGCTGACCTGGCGGTCGGCTCGCTTGACCCGTCCGCGCCCTGCTAAGCTCGCCGCCGTCGAGCGCGACCTGCGTCGCGCGCAGAATCATCGAGGAAAGTTGCATGAGCCTGAGCGAAGCCCGTTACCACGACCTGGTCGATGCCGTGCAGGAGAGCGTCGAGGACGTGTTCGACGACACCAGCCTGGATGTCGACCTGGAGAACTCCGGTGGCGTACTGACCGTGCGTTTCGACAACGGCAGCCAGCTGATCCTCAGTCGGCAGCCGGCGCTGCGTCAGCTGTGGGTGGCGGCACGTTCCGGCGGCTTTCATTTCGACTATGACGAAGGCAGCCAGCTGTGGCTGTGCGATGCCAGCGGCGAGCGCCTCGGCGAACTCCTGACGCGGGTCACGCAGGAGCAGGGGGGTGAGGCGCTGGAGTTCGAGGATATCTGATCCGGCTGGTCTGCAGCCCGCGAGTTTACTGGCCTGCGGGCTGGGGTCTTGCTTATTCGGGCTGCTGTGATAGTGTCTCCGGCAGGTCAGCAAAACCCCGCCTTCGGGCGGGGTTTTGCTTTTTTCAGCATTTCATTTTCCCAGGAGCTAGCCAGAGCCCATGACCAGTGCACCGCCGATCATCCTTACCAAACTCGACCTGCAGCGCCTCGAGCGGCTGCTCGACAGCCTGGACGATTACGGTCCGGCCGCCGAAGCGCTCGAGCAGGAACTGTCGCGGGCGCAGGTCGTGGAACGCAGCGAGATGCCTGCCGGTGTCGTGACCATGAACTCGCGCGTGCACTGCCGCGACGAGGGCAGCGGCAAGGACTACCACCTGACGCTCGTCTACCCCCACGATGCCGGCAAGGAAGCCACCGTGTCCGTCCTCGCTCCGGTCGGCACCGCGCTGCTGGGCATGAGCGTCGGTCAGCACATCGACTGGCCAGCCCCGGGCGGCAAGATGATCAAGCTCACCCTGCTGGCCATCGAGTATCAGCCCGAAGCAGCCGGCGATCCGTTCTGATCCTGCGGTTGTCCGCTCTATAGGACCGGCGTCCCGCCGGTTCCCATCGCTGTGGGGCGGCGCCTGCTGCAAGGGTGGGTGCGTCAGGCTCGCCGAGCGCGACGGCAGAAGGTCCTGACTATCCAAGCGCCAGCGTTCTCGTCAGTTCGTGGCGGCCGTTGGGCTTCCGACGGAAGCTGTCCGGTCAGCCGCCATATCTGCTCCGCTCGTTGCCAGGCGCTGGCATTGACAGGCGAGGCCCGCTGCCAGGCCTCGCAGGCAGCACGCAATTCCTGGTCGTCGGGCGAAGCCTGCAGCCAGATAAGCCATTCCATGGCGCAATTCCATTGAGGTGCGGGAATATCACTCATTCGAGTTCACCGGCGGTTGGAATAAACCCAGATTTGGCTTGTTACGGCCGCTTTGTCGCTCCGTCCAACGCGGCCGCGCAGCGGCTGAGTGCCGTGCGTATCGCCTGGTGGGCCATGCCGGCGGTGATGTCCAGTTCCCTTGCGACCTGCTCCAGCGTGTAGCCGCGCAGGCGATGCAGTTCGAAGGCCATGCGGGTATGCGCCGGCAGCTGTGCCAGAGCGTCGGCGATCAGCCTGAGCTCGTCCGGCTGTGCAGATACCTGCTCGGCCCTATGCTCCCGTACGCGAGGCGCGTGGTCGTCCGCCCTGGTGGGCGCGGGTTTGGTCACGATATGCAGGAGGACGCTCACGGCCTTGCTCAGCCAGAAGCGGGCTTGAGCGACCCGGCGCGACGTCTTGTGGCCATCCATGGCGGTTTGGCTTGTCGGCGCTCGGTTCGCCGGCAATGAGCCGACGAGGATGCCGTGATCAGCCGCGAACAGATCGGTTTTGTTGTCTTGCTCGTTCACGATGGTGCGCTCTCGAAGAAATGCGCGGATGGCCCGGGCATCCTAGCTTGAAGGCAAAATGACATCAAGCAAGAATAGTTATCATTCAGGCGTCCATAGCGGCGTTCAGCGCGGCCTCCAGCCGCGACTTGTAGCGCAGGTACTGGACGGTCTGGCTGCGCCCATTGCCGTGCAGCCCGGACAGATCGATATCGGTGATGTAACAGGGATAGCGTTCGCCGTCGCGGCGGCGGGCGACGATCGTACGTGTCACGGCGGCGAACAGGTCGTTGCCGTATTCAAGGCCGGAGAACTCCTGCTGGTTGCAGTACAGCGTGACCTGCGAACGACCGTTATCGCCGGCTTCGACGATCGCCTGCACCTCATAGAACGGATCGGTGACCTCGCCCAGGGGGGCTGGACGCCGCTCCAGCGTCGCCGGCTGCGGACCCTGACCGGGCTGGATGCGGTAGACCAGAATCGTCGGATCCAGCGGGGCGACACCCTCACCCGGCTGCTGCGCGGCGCGGCGGAACATCAGTGATTCGAGAAAACGCAGCAATGGGCGCAGCAGCGTGCGTTCATCGCGATAGGGCAGTTGCTGGCGCCACAAGGCGTTGCACTCGTCGAGCACACTGAGTTCGGCGCTGTAGTCCTCCGCACGGTAGAACACCTGCAGGCAGCCAGGCCGCCCCTGGGTCAGGATCAGCGCCAGGTCGTCGCCGGCCAGCGCCGCGCGATCGAGCTGCAGTGGGCTGTAGAGATGATGGGCCTCGCCAAGGTATTCCAGCAGTGCCGCCCGGTCGACCAGGCTGGTCAGCCGCAGGTCGCTCCCGTCGCGCTGCAGCACATGAAAGTGCTGGCGGATCTGCAAGAGATAGCGGCCGTGAGTAGCGCAGGCCAGGCTGCGTCGAGCGTCATCGAAGATCTGCTCGAGGCGTCGCGCAATGGCTTGCCCACGGTTGCGGGCAAAGCAGAACACCTGCAGTTGCGGGGGCTGGTCGCTGGCTCCGAGGTCGACGAGGTTGTCGCGCAGGCACAGGGCGAGCGCTTTCGGCCCTTCGTAGCGCGTTACCAGCATCTCGTTCCAGCTGTTGAGCGTCACCTGATCCACGCTCTGCACCAGATTCTCAACGGCGCCGGCGAGGATCGACTCGCTGCTGGCCAGTCCGGCGGCATGCAGCGCGGGATCCATCCCGATGTTGACCAGCAGCAACACACGGCTGGCCCTGCTCGGTGCGAGCAGCGCCTCCTCGTCCACGGCCGGTAGCGGCATGGGCAGCGCACGGCGCAGGTCGCTCAGCAGTGCGAACAGCTCGGCTTCGCTCAAGCCGCTGTCGCCGGGGAAGAGCGACAGATGGGTGCCGGTATCCACCACGCCGTTGCGGTGGCCCCAGGCGAGTAGCGCCAGCAGTTCGCGGGCGCGCTTCAATGGCGCGTAATTGGGCAGTTCCGGCGCCGTGAGCTGGCCCTGGTAGAGCGACCAGTGCACGTCGCCTGCACCGTCATAACCGTGCACCAGCGTCAGGCTGTCCTCGGACATGTCCGGCGAGATGCCGAGGTTGACCACCTCCACCTTGCCAGCCTTGCGTTCGATGGCCGCGTACAGGCGGCGGCCTAGTACGCCGAGATCGCGACTGGTGAGCGGGCTGGTCGCTTGCACGCGCCGGGTGAAATCGCTGAGGAAGCGATAGCCATAGGTCAGTTCGTTGACCAGCGCGCGGCGTTCCTGGCTGACCTGGCGCACCTTCCACTGGCTGCGATTGTCGAGCAGAGCGAACTGTCGCTCGTCCCAGCGCCAGTCGCGGGTCAGGCGTTCGAGCAGGCTGCGTTGCCAGCTCTTGTTGCGGTTGACCGGTGGGCGACTCAGCGGTCGGTTGATCTTCAGGTACAGGCAGCGTCGGGCGAGCTCCAGCCGCTCCTGAGCGCCGCGCTCGCACAGGTAGCGTTCGATGGCGTGATAGGCGGCGATATACGGATCGAGCTCGTCCAGGTCGGTGCGACCATGATAGATGGCCTGCTTGAAATCCAGCGCCAGGCAGCGCAGCTGCGGGTACCGGCTGGCATAGACCTCCACCAGCAGCAGCTTGAACAGCGACTTGTACGGCGAGTCGATGGCCTTGTACAGCTGCCACAGGCCGGCGCCGACGAACTCGCCTGGCGGTACCTGGCCGAGATGGCCGAGATCGAGCACCTCGTCGGCGCGCACGAAGCGCTTGGCCAGCAGCGTCGCCACGTAATCGTCGTAGCGATGCTCCTCGTAGTCGGGCACCAGCCACCACAGTGGCGTTCGCCCGCCGAGCCACAGCGCGGTGCGGTAGAACTCGTCGAGCAACAGATAATGTTGCGTGGTGCCGCAGTCGTCGGAGGTCAGCTTGGCGTCGCGCTGGCCCTGGGTGAAACGTTCGGGGTCGACCAGAAAGAAGTGCGCCTCGCTGCCCTGGCTCGCCGCCCAGGCTCGTAGCGACTCGCATTTGCGGCGCAGTTCCTCGAGTTGCCGTTCGTCGAGTTCCGGATCATGGCAGACCCATACATCCAGATCGCTGTGCTCGTCCTGGGCAGCGGTGCCCAGGCTGCCCATCAGAAACAGGCCGAGAATCGGCTGAGGTGCCTTGCCGCGCACGGGCTTGTAGGCGAAGGAGCGGCTCAGGCGCTGCGCCTCGGCCAGCTGCTCGGCGTCCGGCTCGAAGTTGGCGAGACCGGCCGGCGTGGTGGCCGAGATGTAACCGGGCAGAATCGGATGATTGACGTGAAACAGCAGCGGCAGGAGCTTGAGCACCTGCTGCTGACGGGTCGACATGGCGGCCAGAGCCCGTTCCAGGCGTGCAGCGTTGACTGCCAGAAAGCGCGTGCGCAGCGTGGCCAGCACCTTGCGGTCGATGCCTTCTTCGAGAACCAGGTGGATGTGCTGAGTACGGGTCATGGGGCTTCGTGCAGGCGAGGCTAACCCTGTTGATCGGCCGGTATGGGCAGGGCTTGAGCCCGGCAGGGCGCCCGCCGACCGGTGGCTGCCCCTGCCCGCGGCCGCACATTATCCGCGGCCCGGGCAAGCGAAGCAAAATGCAGTGGCGGATCAGGCCGGAACGGTCTCCGAAAGAATGGTCAGCAGCGTCTGTGCCTGTTCGGCGGCGTCGCGCCCGAGGCTGGTGAGATAGCCGCCGTCGGCCTGGGTGATCAGGCCCTTGGCATGCAAGCGGCTGAAGGCGGCGATGGTGGAGGGGCTGGCGTTGTGGTGCACCTTCAGCCCTTCCTGCAGGTTTTCCAGATTGAACTGGCAGAGGACTTCCAGCTCGGCGACCAACTCAGGGGTGTACGACATGCTCGCTCCTCGGATGGTGGGCTCATGCCCTGTTCGCTGAGTGTAGATGCTGTCGGCGCCCCTGCCTTGATCCAGATCCTATTCGGATGCTTCCGGCAATTCCGGCAGCTTGCGCAGCATGGTTTCGTAGGCGGCGCCGTCGAAGGGCCGATCGTCGCGCAGCATGGCGCGGATCTCGTGCGCCAGCACCAGCGCCATCATCTGCAGGCACTCGTCGCGCTCGTAGCCGACCAGGGTCAGTTTGTTCAGCGTCGCCTGGGTGGCCGCCGGCTCGCCGCTCTCCAGCTGGTTCTCGATGGCCTGGAGCAGGGCTTCTTCGGCGAAGGCTTCGTCTTCGTCGCTGGTATGCGTGTCGTTGGTCATGGGATTCCTATCGAGCGGCGCCGGATTTTCCTCGTCCAGCTGACAGAGCGTACAGCTGCCGTCGTCCGGCCGGTTGGTTTCGACGTAGCGTACCCGCCGCTGGGCGGCCTGGCGATCGGCATCGACGCGGTAACGCGGGCGGTCTGGGGCGGTCATGGTGCATCTCCTGGCTCTTTCCAGCTAAGCACCCGCACGCGCCGAGAGCAATGCATGCCGTGCCGCGGGCTCAATCCATGAAGCTTAGCGCCAGGCAGAGCAGGCCGAACGCGCCCCAGACCAGCGAAAAGATGATCGGCGTGCGTAGCGAGAACAGCAGCGTGCGCTTGTAGCGATGCCCGCCGACCGGACTGTTGCCCTCGCCGAACAGTGCCGATTCGTTGTTCGGCAGCATGCCGACCCGGCCTTCGATCTGCAGCAGCTCGGCCTGTTTCTGATGCCAGCGCTCGATGACGTCGAAGTTGGCCTTGATGCCGGGCATGGCGTGGATCGAGGTGAGCAGGCCGAGCAGCGACAGGATGGCCGGCACCACCAGGCGGAACAGGTCGCCCCATTCGGGGTTGCTGTTGGCCATGGACGACGCGAAGGCGATCATCAGGAACGACTGCGAGGCCAGGTAGGCGCTGGTGCGTTCGGCCAGCAGGCTGGACTCGAAGTGGATTTCGGAGCGGTAGAACAGCAGGCGCTCCTTGGGCGACTCGAAGAGCTCGCCGCCCTGGGTGTCCTGATTCAACAGCAGGGTGCGCAGGTCGGGCATGCGGGTTCCGTGTCATCGGTGAATGGCGGTTGCTGCATGTAGGTCAAGCGCGGAGCGCGAGAGTTCCGAGCGATGCGCTATCGGTCAGGCTGGGCGCGCGGGCTTTCGACGTGCGCAGCGCGGCACTGCCAGAGCAGCAAGGCCAGGCTGAGAAAGGCCAGGGACCAGCAGCCTGCCGCGATCAGCAGCCAACCCGGCTGTGGCAGCGCCAGCAGCGCGGGCACGACGCGGGCGAGGGCGGCCAGGCTGATCAGCAGCGCCATGGCCTGGATCCAGGGCCGCGCAGCCGGGTCGCGGAAGCGGTAGAGCAGACGCGTACGTGCCATCACCGCGAAGGTCAGGCTGCCCAGAGCGCCTACGCTCAGCGCATGCAGCGTTGCGCTCAGCGACAGCGCTGGCAGCAGCAAGCCCAGCCCGAGCAGCATCAGGCCGAACGCCAGCCAGGCGTAACCGAGCAGCAGGATCAGCAGGTCCGCGCGCACGCAACGCCACGGCTGCCAGCGCAGCAGGCGGATCGCGCTGAGCACGCCGGCGCTGATCACCAGCGCGGCCGCGAGTTGACGCAGCAGCGGCCAGGGCAGCGGATTCAGCACGAAGGCGAGGCCCAGCAGAATCAGGACGGCGCCTTCCAGGCCAGGCTGTACCCGAGCATCGAGCCGCCGGCCCTCACTCTGCGCATAACCGGCCATCGCCGGCGCGATGATCCGGCCGCCCATGAAGGCCATCAGCGTGGCGAACAGCAGCAAGGCTTCGACCAGCAGCAGCCGCTCGACGGCCACCCCCAGTCCGCTGCCGGCCATGGCGCTGAGCAGGGCGAGCCCGGCCAGCAGTGGCGCGACGCTCTGGTTGCGCCATTTCTTCGCGGCGCCGAAAAAGCGCGGCAGCACCTTCCAGGCCACTGCACCGGCGAAGGTCGCGGCGCTCGCCAGCGCCAGCCAGGAGCCCGGCCACAGCAGGAAGCTCAGGCGCGCCAGTGCCCAACAGCCGAGCAGCGAGAGGATCAGGCGCAGTGGTTGCGGACCGAGCAGGTAACCGGCGACCACCGCCAGGGCGAAGCCGAAGAGCATTTCGTGGGCGTGCCCGCTGGGCGTGCTCAGGCCGGGCGGTGTGGGGATCAGGCCGAGCAGCGCGAATACCGAGATGGGCAGGATGAAGGCCGCATAGAGTGCGGCGACGGGGAAGAACCAGGCGTTGGCGAACGGCAGGCGCGGTTGGCGTGGGTGCATTGCGCACCTCCTGCGGGATGCGTGACGGGGCCTGAGCCCCGTCACCGAATGGCCATCAGCGGCCGGCGAGCAGCGCCTGACCGCGCTTGACTGCGGCGCGCACCTGCGCCGGCGCGGTACCGCCGATGTGGTCGCGGGCGTTGACCGAGCCCTCCAGGGTCAGCACGGCGAAGACGTCGTCGCCGATCTCTCCGCTGAACTGGCGCAGCTCGTCCAGCGTCATCTCGGCCAGATCCTTGCCGGTCTGCACGCCGTACTTCACCGCGTGGCCGACGATCTCGTGACAGTCGCGGAACGGCAGCCCCTTGCGCACCAGGTAGTCGGCCAGGTCCGTGGCGGTGGAGAAGCCGCGCAGCGCCGCTTCACGCATGATTTCGCGCTTGGGCTTGATCGCCGGGACCATGTCGGCGAAGGCCCGCAGCGAGTCGCGCAGGGTGTCGGCGGCGTCGAACAGGGGTTCCTTGTCTTCCTGGTTGTCCTTGTTGTACGCCAGCGGCTGGCCCTTCATCAGCGCGAGGAGACCGGTCAGCGCGCCGAACACGCGGCCGGTCTTGCCGCGCACCAGCTCGGGCACGTCCGGGTTCTTCTTCTGCGGCATGATGGAGGAGCCGGTGCAGAAGCGATCCGGCAGGTCGATGAACTGGAACTGGGCGCTGGTCCAGAGCACCAGCTCTTCGGAGAAGCGCGACAGGTGCATCATCGCCACGGAGGCGGCGGCGCAGAATTCGATGGCGAAGTCGCGATCGGAGACGCCGTCCAGCGAGTTGCCGGAAATCGCTTCGAAACCCAGCAGCTCGCAGGTGATTTCCCGCTGGATCGGGTAGGTGGTGCCGGCCAGTGCGGCCGAGCCGAGCGGCATGCGGTTGGTGCGCTTGCGGCAGTCGACCAGGCGCTCGTAGTCGCGGCTGAGCATCTCGAACCAGGCCAGCAGGTGATGGCCGAAGGTCACCGGCTGGGCGGTCTGCAGGTGGGTGAAGCCGGGCATGATGGTGTCGGCTTCGGCCTCGGCGAGACCCAGCAGACCCTGCTGCAAACGGGTGATTTCGCCGAGGATCACGTCGATTTCGTCGCGCAGCCAGAGGCGGATGTCGGTGGCGACCTGGTCGTTGCGGCTGCGTCCGGTGTGCAGCTTCTTGCCGACGTCGCCGATGCGCTCGGTCAGGCGCGCCTCGATGTTCATGTGCACGTCTTCCAGGTCCACGCGCCAGTCGAAGGTGCCGGCCTCGATCTCGCTCTGGATGTCCTTCAGGTTGGCGATGATCTGGTCGCGCTCGGCATCGGTCAGCACGCCGGCCTTGGCGAGCATGGTGGCGTGGGCGATGGAGCCCATGATGTCGTGGCGGTAGAGGCGCTTGTCGAACTCGACGGAGGCGGTGAATCGGGCGACGAAGGCGTCGACGGGCTCGCTGAAACGGCCGCCCCAGGACTGGTTGGTCTTGTCGGTGCTCATGAATGCGCTCGCTGAAATCCGAAGGCTGTGGAAAGGCGGCGATGATAGCAGGGATGGCGCCCTTGGCGGGCACGGCGGCAGGCGTCGGCGAAGGGTGAGCTGGCTGGCATTTTCGCATTATTCCGCCCGCGCAGCCCGACACGCGGCTTGCCGTTGTCCGGGCCTGCACGGAAACTGCCGGGCAGTCGAACCGCCGGGTTGAACCTGTGAAATCCACTGCCGTATCCGATGATTTTTTCGTGCCCGAGCTGTGCCAGCCCGAGGCCTTGCTCGGCCTCGTCCTGCTCGCCGAGCTGCTGGTTTTCGTGCTGGTGCTGGCCGGGCCTATGCAGCCGGGCTTCAACTGGATGCGCCTGGCGCTGACCTCGCTGTTCGTGCAGTGGATCGTGCTGCTGTCCGCCGGCACCATGTGCCTGCTGCGTCCTCTGCTGGCGAGGCTCAGAGCGGCATTCGCCGGGCTGGCGTGCTGCGCGCTGGTGGTCGGGCTGACCCTGGCCTGCACCGCCGTGGCGGACATCTACCAGCTCGGCGGGCCGCTCTCGCGCGACGGCGAGGTCAATCTCTACCTGCGCCACGCGCTGATCAGCCTGATCATGTCGGGTCTGCTGCTACGCTATTTCTATCTGCAGAGCCAGTGGCGGCGCCAGGAGCAGGCCGAGCTGCGGGCGCGGATCGAATCGCTGCAGGCGCGCATTCGTCCGCACTTCCTGTTCAACAGCCTCAACAGCATCGCCGCACTGGTGGCGAGCGATCCGGCCAAGGCGGAGCAGGCTGTACTGGACCTGTCCGACCTGTTCCGTGCGAGCCTCGCGCGGCCGGGCACACTGGTGGCCTGGCGGGATGAGCTGGAGCTGTCGCGGCGTTACCTGTCGATCGAGCAATACCGCTTGGGCGACCGGTTGCAGATGGACTGGCGGGTCGATGGCGTGCCGGACGACTTGCCGATTCCGCAGCTGACGCTGCAGCCGCTGCTGGAGAACGCATTGGTCTATGGCATTCAGCCACGTATCGAGGGGGGCGTGGTCAGCGTAACCGCCGATTATGTCGACGGCATGTTTCAGTTGGTGGTCAGCAACCCGTTCGACGAAGCCGCTCAAGCGCAGGCCTCACGGGGCACACGGCAGGGTTTGCAGAACATCGACGCACGATTAGCGGCACTTTTCGGTCCGCTAGCGAGTCTCAGCGTGGAGCGCCGTGAAGGCCGCCATTACACATGTCTACGCTATCCGTGTGCGAGACAACCGCAGGAAGCCAGATCTATATGAATGTCCTGATTGTCGATGACGAACCTCTAGCCCGCGAGCGCCTGAGCCGACTGGTAGGTGACCTCGACGGCTATCGTGTCCTCGAGCCTGCCGCCAGCAATGGCGAAGAAGCACTGACGCTGATCGAGGAACTGCGCCCTGATATCGTGCTGCTGGATATCCGCATGCCCGGGCTCGATGGCCTGCAGGTCGCAGCCAGGCTCTGCGAGACGGATGCGCCGCCGGCGGTGATCTTTTGTACTGCCCATGATGAATTCGCCCTGGAGGCGTTCCAGGTCAGCGCGGTTGGCTACCTGGTCAAGCCGGTGCGCCCGGAGCATCTGTCGGAGGCGCTGAAGAAGGCCGAGCGGCCCAACCGCATGCAGCTGGCGGCGCTGACCCGACCGGCCGCCGTTTCCGGTGCCGGGCCGCGCAGCCACATCAGCGCACGTACCCGCAAGGGCATCGAGCTGATTCCGCTGGATCAGGTGATCTACTTCATCGCCGACCACAAATACGTCACCCTGCGCCATGTCGGCGGTGAGGTGCTGTTGGACGAGCCGCTCAAATCCCTGGAAGACGAGTTCGGTGAACGCTTCGTGCGCATCCATCGCAACGCGCTGGTGTTCCGCGATCGGATCGAGCGTCTGCAGCGCACGCCGCTCGGGCACTTCCAGCTGTTCCTCAAGGGACTCGATGGCGAGGCGTTGACCGTGAGTCGGCGCCACGTGGCCGGTGTGCGCAAGCTGATGCAGAACCTCTGAAGCATCCCGCCGGTGGCGCTGGCGTCCGCGGCCCGAGGGTCGCGGGCGCCAGCGCTGACCTGCGTCGCGCCCACGCTTTCCTTGATTCCGGCCAACCCAGCCCGGACGTCCGGCCTGTTATCATCGCCGGCAATTCACTGTTCTGGAATTGCCCATGTCTCGCGAAATTCGCATCGCCACCCGCAAGAGTGCCCTGGCCCTGTGGCAGGCCGAATACGTCAAGGCACGCCTGGAGGCGTCGCACCCAGGGCTGAAGGTCAGCCTGGTGCCGATGGTCAGCCGTGGTGACAAGCTGCTCGATGCGCCGCTGGCGAAAATCGGCGGCAAGGGGCTGTTCGTCAAGGAACTGGAAACCGCACTGCTGGAAAACGAGGCGGACATCGCCGTGCACTCCATGAAGGACGTGCCGATGGAATTTCCCGAAGGGCTGGGCCTGTATTGCATCTGCGAGCGGGAAGATCCGCGCGATGCCTTCGTCTCCAATCGCTTCGACAGCCTTGACGCGCTGCCGCCGGGAAGCGTGGTCGGCACCTCGTCGCTGCGTCGCCAGGCCCAGCTGCTGGCGCGCCGACCTGACCTGAAAATCCAGTTCCTGCGCGGCAACGTCAACACTCGGCTGGCCAAGCTCGACGCCGGCGAATACGACGCCATCATCCTCGCTGCCGCCGGGTTGATCCGCCTTGGTTTCGGTGAGCGCATCCGTTCCAGCATCGGCGTCGATGAAAGTCTGCCGGCCGGCGGACAGGGTGCGGTGGGCATCGAGTGCCGCACCGGCGATAGCGAAGTGCATGCGCTGCTGGCCTGCCTCAACCATGCGCCGACTGCCACCCGCGTCGTCGCCGAGCGCGCGCTGAACAAGCGCCTGAACGGCGGCTGCCAGGTGCCGATCGCCTGTTATGCGGTGCTCGAAGGCGAGCAGCTGTGGCTGCGTGGGCTGGTCGGGCAGCCGGACGGTACGCTGCTGTTGCGCGCCGAAGGTCGTGCGCCGGCCGCAGAAGCCGAGGTGCTGGGCGTGCAGGTCGCCGAGGAACTGCTGGACCAGGGCGCCGAGCAGATCCTCAAGGCAGTCTATGGCGAGGCTGGTCACGCGTGACCGGCTGGCGCCTGCTGCTGACCCGGCCGGCCGAGGAATGCGAGGCATTGGCCGCGACTCTCGCCGAGGCTGGTGTGCACAGCTCCAGCCTGCCGCTGCTGGTGATCGAGCCGCTGCCGGAGTCCGCCGAGCAGCGTGCAACGATCCTCGAGCTGGATCGCTATTGCGCCGTCGTCGTGGTCAGCAAGCCGGCCGCCCGCCTGGGCCTGGAACTGCTCGATCGCTACTGGCCGCAGCCCCCGTTCGGTCAGCCCTGGTTCAGCGTCGGTGGCGCCACCGGGGCGATCCTCGAAGCCTACGGGCTGGACGTCAGCTGGCCCGAGCGGGGTGACGACAGTGAAGCGCTGCTGGCGCTGCCACGATTGGCGCAGGCGCTGGCCAGGCCCGATCCCAAGGTATTGATCATGCGCGGCGAGGGCGGCCGCGAGTTCCTCGCCGAGACGCTTCGCGGGCGCGGCGTGCAGGTCGACTTTCTCGAGCTGTACCGTCGCAGCCTGCCCGACTATCCGCCTGGAACGCTGGTGCAGGTCGTTCGGTCGGAACGGCTCAACGGCCTGGTGGTCAGCAGTGGGCAGGGTCTGCTGTCGCTGCATGAGCTGGCAGCCGATACCTGGCCCGAATTGTGTGAGCTACCCTTGTTCGTACCCAGTCCGCGGGTGGCGGAGATGGCTCGACAGCTGGGCGCCAAACGAATTGTGGATTGCCGTGGCGCAGGAGCTGCGGCCTTGCTGGCGGCCTTGCGGGAAACCGCGGTGGCCGCTTCCTGATGCAAAGGATGGAAACGTGAGCGAAGCAGATTCCAAGAAAGAACCGCTGCAACCCCCCGCCAGCGAGCCGGCCCCCGCGACCGAGCCTGCGAAACCCGCAAAGCCCGCCAAGCCCGTCCCATCCAAGCCTGCCGCCAACGGCGGCGCCAAGTCCCTGGCAGCCTTGGCGCTGCTGGTCGGCCTGGGCGGCGTGGCGCTCGGTGGTTATGGCATCTGGCAGCTGCAACAGCTCGGTGCTCAGCAAGACCAGCGGCTCGAAGCCATGCAGGGGGCTGCCGAGCAGACGCGTCAGCTGGCCGAGCGCGAACGCCAGCTGGCTGCGCGGCTCGGTCGGCTGGAACAGCTGCCGTCGGCCAGCGAGCTGGAGGAGCGCCGTCGCCTGCTGGCCGCGCTGCAGAGTGATCAGCAGCGCCTTTCCGGGCGGGTCGAGCAGGTGCTGGGCGCGAGCCGCGAGGAGTGGCGCCTAGCCGAAGCCGAGCACCTGCTGCGCATGGCGATGCTGCGACTCTCGGCCATGCAGGACGTGAAAAGCGCCGAGATGCTGGTTCACGAAGCCGATCTGATTCTGCAGAAGCAGGACGATCCCGGTGCCTATGGCACCCGGCAGAAGTTGCTCGAAGGTCTCGAAGCGCTGCGCAGTCTGCCGGAGCTGGACCGTACCGGGCTGTTCCTGCAGCTGGGGGCGTTGCGTGGGCAGACCGGCCAGCTCAGCGCGCTCGCCCCGGAATTCGTCAACGGCGAGGCGCTGCCGGAAAACGCCCAGGACAGTCGCTGGCAGCGCTGGCTGAACGAATTGACGCGCTACGTGCGGGTGGACTTCGATGCCAGTGCCGACGTCAAGCCGCTGCTCGCCGGCCAGACCCTGGGCCAGGTGCGCCTGGCACTGTCGCTGGCCATCGAGCAGGCGCAATGGGCCGTGCTCAATGGCAACACCCGGGTCTATCGGCAGTCGCTGGAGCAGGCGAGCACACTGCTCAAGGATCATTTCAGCGATGATAACGGCCAGGCCCGTGGCCTGCGCGAGCGCCTGGAAGCCCTTACCCAGCGCGAGGTTGAGGTGAGCCTGCCCGATCTCGCACCCGCCCTGCAGGCGCTGCAGGCCTACGTGCAGAAGCGTGAGCGCCGCGATGAAAGCGACGCGGGCGAGACGTCCGCTCAGCCCGAGGCGCAGGACGCGGAGCAGGAGGCCCAGCGCACATGAGACGTCTGGTTCTGGTCTTCATTCTGCTGCTCGCGATCGCAGGTCTGCTCGGCTGGGCGATCAGCCAGGGCGCCGGTTATGTGCTGATCACCTATGACCGCTTCCGCTACGAATCGAGTTTCTGGGTCTTCCTCGCGCTGATTGGCTGTCTGTGGTTGCTGGCGCTGGCGGTGCACTGGGTGCTTGGGCTGCTGCACGTGTCCGGCGCGCTGATCAATCCCTGGTCGCGTCGCCATCGTGAGCGCCGTGTCGAGAAGGCCTCTCGACGTGGCCTGCGTGAACTTGCCGAAGGGCAGTGGGGGCCGGCGCTCGGCCATCTGCAGCTGGCTGCGGAAAGGGATCGTCAGCCGCTGGTACACTACCTGGGCGCGGCGCGGGCAGCCAACGAGCTGGGCGAGTACGCACAGAGCGACGAGTTGCTGCAGAAGGCTCGCGAGCGCGAACCCGAAGCCGCGCTGGCGATCGGCCTGACCCAGGCGCAGCTGCAAATCGCCCGTGGCCAGTATGTCGAAGCGCGGGCGTCTCTCAGCGCACTGCAAAGCGATCATCCACGGCACCCCTACGTGCTGACACTGTTGCAGCAGCTCTACGTGCAGCTCGAGGACTGGGCGGCGCTGTGCCGCCTGCTGCCGGAGCTGCGCAAGCATCGAGTGCTGCCACCGGCGCGCCTGAGCGAACTGGAAGTACTGGCGTGGACGGCGGCGGTAGAGCAGGCCGGGCAACCTTCCGAACTGACCGCGGAGGCGAGCCTGGAGGCGCTGAATCAGCGTTGGCAGACCGTTCCCAGCGCGCAGCGCGGGGAGCCATTGGTGGTGCGTGCCTATGCCGACGGGCTCGCCCGTCTGGGTGCGCAGGCGAAGGCCGAAGAGGTGCTCTACGCGGCGATCAAACGGCAGTACGACGATCGCCTGGTGGAACGCTATGGGCGTGTGCAGGGCAGCGATCCGGCGCGCCAGCTGGCCAATGCCGAGGGCTGGCTGAAGGATCACCCGCAGAATGCCGTCCTGTTGCTGGCTCTCGGGCGGCTCAGCCTGCGCAATGCGCTGTGGGGCAAGGCGCGCGACTATCTGGAGGCGAGCCTGCGTTTCGATCATCGTCCGGAAACCTGCGCCGAGCTGGCACGTCTGCTCGCGCAGCTGGGCGATACCGAAAGCAGCAACCGGTTGTTCCAGCAGGGCGTCGGTCTGCTCGATCGCAATCTTCCGGCTACGCTGTGACCGTTTCGTCAGGTCCGCCATGCGGCGGGCTTGACGGCTTCCTGCAGGCCTGCGAGCGCTTGTAACCACGACGGGGTTTCCACTACCGTAGCGAACTTTTCCTGCTAGCGGAGCTTCCATGCGCCTGGCCAGCCCTCGTTCCCTGTTCGTCATCGCCTTCCTGGGCAGCGCCTTGCTGATCGCCATCGCGCTCTACATGGAGCACGTGATGGGCCTTGCGCCATGCCCGCTGTGCATCGTTCAGCGCATCTGCGTGATTGGCTTCGGCCTGGTCTGCCTGGTGGCGGCGATCCATGGGCCGGCGAAGGTGGGGCGTCGCGTCTATGCGGCCATCGCCGCGCTGTTCGTGGCTGCCGGTGCCGCTACCGCGATCCGCCAGATCTGGCTGCAGAGCGTGCCGGCCGATCAGCTGCCGAGCTGCCTGCCAAGCCTGGAATACATGATGGAGGCGCTGCCCTTCCAGGAAATCGCCCGCCTTGTTCTGCACGGCACCGCCGAATGCGCCGAGGTCAGCTGGACCATGCTCGGCATGAGCATTCCCGAGTGGAGCCTGTTGGGCTTCATCGGCATGGCGATCGTCTGCCTCTGGCAGCTGCTGCGCCGAGACTGATCGACTTTTCTCTTTTCCCCGCCGAACTCCTGCTGCTTTTGCACGGTCTTCTCATGGACGTGCGGCGCAGCTGCGGCTGCCTGTGCGCTCGCGCGATTCGTTGGGCATTTTGCTTGATGCATCGAGCGGCGCGGCATAGTCTGCTCGTGCGGTGACGGATTCTTGCCATTCGCGCCGCCACTCACCCAAGGCCGCTACCGAAAGACAAAAAAACGTCTCGGAATGGCGTACAAGCATCATCGATTAGGGAAGTGAGGTCATCATGCTCGAGAGCTGTCGGAATGCCCAGGAACGCTGGGGCGGTGTACATCTGCTGATCGACCGTTGGCTGCATGAACGCCATGCGCTGATCAACGCCTACGACCGGTTGCATATCGAGCGCGACGACGCTCGCCAGGCCCTGCAGAGGTTCTGCGAATATCTGGTCGACTACGTCTCGGCCGGCCATTTCGAAATCTACGAACAACTGCTCGCCGAGGCCGAGGCGTTCGGCGATGCGCGCGCCATCGAACTGGCCAAGCAGATCTACCCGCGCATCGAGACCATCACCCAGGTGGCGCTGAGCTTCAACGATCGTTGCGAAAAGGGTGACTGCCTCGGCAGCCCCGGTCTGGCCGATGAGCTGAAGAAGCTCGGGCAGCTTCTACACGAGCGTTTCGAACTGGAAGACTGCCTGATCGAAGTGCTGCATACGGCGCACAAGCAAGCGGCTGCTCCGGCCTGAGAACCGAGCCACCCGCTGCGGCGGGTGCAACGCTTCGCGTCCCCTGGCGGCCACCTGGCGGGCCGTCTAGTATGGGTGCACCGTTCCTGCCAGGAGGCACCTTCATGCCCGCGAAGAAGAAGTCGGTTACCACCCCGCTGCATCTGTTGCAGCAGCTTTCCCACAGCCTTATCGAACATCTGGACAAGGCCTGCAGCCAGGCGATCAAGGACGCCGAGGGCGCGCTCGCCAAGCTGCAGAAGCAGCGCGGCAAGGCGCAGGACAAGCTGACCAAGGCCCGGGCCAAGCTGGACGAGGCGGGCAGCACTGGCAAGCCCAAGGCGCAGACCAAGGCACGTGCCCGACTCGGCGAACTGGAAGAATCCCTTACCCTGCTGCAGACCCGTCAGAGCGAAACGCTGAATTACCTGGCGGAGCTCAAGCGCGACGCCGAGCACAGCCTGAAGCTGGCGCAGGGCATCCGTCAGGTTGCCGATGCTGCAGACCAGGCGCTGCAAGGCCGTCAGCAGCCAGCCAAGCCTGCAGCAGTGCGCCCGGCGGCCGGCAAGTCCGCGCCGGCGGCCGCCAAGCCCCGCACCTCTACGACCAGAGCTTCCGCAGCCAAGGCTGACAGTGCCCCAGCGAAAGCCGGCACGACCGCGACTGCCTCCAAGCCGGCCGCCAAGCCTGCGGCAAAATCGCCAGCCAAGACTGCGGCCAAACCGGCTGCGAAAGCGCCCGCCAGTGCCGCGGCCAAGCCCGCCACGACGGGGGCGAGCGCAAGCAAGGCGCCGGCCCGTTCACGTGCGGCTGCCGGTTCGAAGGCACCCGCGTCGGCGGAGAAAAAGACTGCCGCGTCGGCAGAGGCGCCGGACAAGGCGGCAGCTGCCAAGCCTGCAACCAAGGCCACAGCCAAGAAGCCGGTGGCGCGCAAGCCAGCGGCCAAGCGCGCCGCCGCTCAGCCAGCAGCCAGCTCCAGCTGAGTCTGCAGCGCCGCGCTGCGCAGGACTTCCAGCGCGGCGCGGTTGTGCGCTACCGGGACGAGGGTTTCCAGCCAGGCGTCGGCAGCGCCGTTCGAAGGCCAGTCCTGGCTGATCTTCTGCAACCGTTCGAGCAGTTCGCGCTCGGCTTGCAGTTCCAGCGTTTTCAACGCCTCACGCAGGCTGTGTAACGCCAGGTCCTGTTCGGCCTGCGATCGCCATGCCTGACGCAACCCCCGCAGCGGCTCGATCACGTCCCCGCGCCAGGGCGCAGCAAGCGCCGTCAACGCCTGCAGACGCGCCTGGCTGCAGGCGACGCCGCGTGCCTGCAGCCAGGCGCCACACAACAGCAGGCACACGTCCGCGCCCTGGTTTTGCAGCTCCAGGCAGGCCGTTTCGACACCTGGTCGGGCATAGCAGGCTAGGGCGAAGGTCCAAAGGTCAGGGGTTCGCATTCGAGTGGCGCCTTTTTTTGTCGACCGCCCGGCTGGCTTTCCAGGCGAACTGATAAACTCGCGGCCATTATGATCCGACTTCTGAACCTCACTCTACAGCGCGGGCCCCAGCGACTGCTGGAAGGCGCCGAGCTGACCCTGCATCCCGGCCAGAAGGCCGGCCTGGTCGGTGCCAACGGTGCCGGCAAATCCACACTCTTCGCCCTGCTGCGTGGCGAGCTGGTGCCCGATGGTGGCGACTGCCAGCTGCCGCCGGACTGGCGCATCGCGCACATGCGCCAGGAGATCGAGACCCTCGAGCGAATGGCGGTGGACTATGTGCTCGATGGCGATGTTGAGCTGCGGCGCATCCAGACCGAACTGGCTGCCGCCGAGCAGGCCCATGATGGCAACGCCCTGGCGCGCCTGCACACCGAACTGGACAACGCCGACGGCTACAGCGCCGATGCGCGGGCGCGCAAGCTGCTCGCCGGGCTGGGTTTTTCCAATGAGCAGATGGTGCTGCCGGTCGGCAGCTTTTCCGGCGGCTGGCGCATGCGTCTGAACCTGGCGCAGGCGCTGATGTGCCCGTCAGACCTCCTGCTGCTGGACGAACCGACCAACCACCTGGATCTGGATGCGATCCTCTGGCTGGAGGACTGGCTCAAGGGCTACCCCGGCACGCTGCTGCTGATTTCCCACGACCGCGACTTTCTCGACGCGGTGGTCGACCACGTCATCCACCTGGAGCAGCGCAAGCTGACCCTCTATCGCGGCGGCTACTCGGCGTTCGAACGCACCCGCGCCGAGCGTCTGGCCCAGCAGCAGCAGGCCTACGAGAAGCAGCAGGCGCAGCGCGCGCACATGGAAAGCTTCATACGCCGCTTCAAGGCCAAGGCGACCAAGGCGCGCCAGGCACAGAGCCGGATCAAGGCGCTGGAGCGGCTGGAAGAGCTGGCCCCGGCGCACGTGGATTCGCCGTTCGACTTTCGTTTCCGCGAAGCGGACAAGGTCTCCAGTCCGTTGCTGGATCTGGCCGAGGGCCGCCTCGGCTATGGCGACAAGCTGGTCTTGGACAAGGTCAAGCTGCAGCTGGTGCCTGGCGCGCGGATCGGCCTGCTGGGTCCCAACGGTGCCGGCAAGTCGACCCTGATCAAGACGCTCTCCGGCGAGCTTTCGCCCCTCGGCGGCCGCCTGCAGCGCGGCGAGAACCTGGTGGTCGGCTACTTCGCCCAGCACCAGCTCGACTCGCTCGACCCCAAGGCCAGCCCGCTGCTGCACCTGCAGCGCATCGCCGCCAACGAGCGCGAGCAGACCCTGCGCGATTTCCTCGGTGGCTTCGATTTCCGCGGCGATCGTTGCGACGAGCCGGTGTTGAACTTCTCCGGTGGCGAGAAGGCGCGCCTGGCGCTGGCGCTGATCGCTTGGGGCAAGCCCAACCTGCTGCTACTCGACGAGCCGACCAACCATCTGGATCTGGAGATGCGCCTGGCGCTGACCCTGGCGCTGCAGGACTTCGAAGGCGCGGTGCTGGTGGTGTCCCACGATCGGCATCTGCTCAAGAGCACCACCGACGAGTTCCTGCTGGTGGCAGACGGCCGGGTGCAGGACTTCGACGGCGATCTCGAGGATTACGCTCGCTGGCTGGTGGACTATCGTGCGCGGCAGCAGCCGGCTGTTGCCGCTGAAACGGTCGCCGACAAGACCGACAAGCGCGCCCAGCGCCAGGCCGCCGCCGCGCTGCGCCAGCAGCTGGCACCACACAAGCGCCAGGCCGACAAGCTGGAGAAGGACCTGGCTGACGTGCACGAAAAGCTGGCCGCCCTGGAAACGCGACTCGGCGACAGTGCGCTCTACGAGGCGGCGCGCAAGGACGAACTGCGCCAGTTGCTGGCCCAGCAGGCCGAGCTCAAGGTTCGTGAAGGCGAGCTGGAGGAGGCCTGGCTGGAGGCACTGGAAACCCTGGAAGCCTTGCAGGCGCAGCTGGAGGCCAGCGCATGAGCGAACCCTGGCTGACCCTGGTCGAGGAATGGCGCCTGCAATGGATGCTGGGCTTGCAGGTATTGCTGATCCTGCTGGTGGCCTACGTGCTGCAACGGCTGGTGGTACGTGGTCTGACGCGGGTTTCGTCGCGCTACCCGCTGCCACCGGAGTTGCTGATCCCGGTGCGCGGCGGCATCCGCTGGTTCATCATCGGCGGCGCGCTGATCATGGTGCTGGAGCGCTTCGGGGTGTCCGCCACGGTGCTGTGGACGGCCATTTCCGGTTTCGTCGCGGTAGCCGCGATCGCCTTCTTCGCCATCTGGAGCGTGCTGTCCAACCTGCTGTGTGCGGTGCTGATCCTGACTGTCGGGCCGTTCCGTCTGGGAGACGTGGTGGAAATCGTCGAGGCGTTCGACAAGCCGATCGTCAAAGGGCGTGTCATCGATATCAACCTGCTCTATACCACCCTGGAAGAAGTGGCCGAGGCGGGTACCGGGGCTATCGTCCAGGTGCCCAACAGCCTGTTCTTCCAGAAAGCCGTGCGCCGCTGGCGTGGTGCCGACGTCCAGCTCTTCAACCGTAATCTCAACGAGTAGAACACCATCATGGAATGGCTCAGCAACCCGGAAATCTGGGTCGCGTTTCTGACGCTGACTGCCCTGGAAATCGTCCTGGGCATCGACAACATCATCTTCATCTCCATTCTGGTCAGCCGCCTGCCCAAGGAACAGCAGCCCAAGGCGCGCTTCTTCGGCCTGGCACTGGCGATGGGCACACGCATCCTGCTGTTGCTGTCGATCGCCTGGGTGATGCGTCTGACCAACGACCTGTTCACGGTCCTGGGGGAGGGCGTATCGGGGCGTGACCTGATCCTGTTCTTCGGCGGCCTGTTCCTGCTGTTCAAGAGCACCCTGGAAATCTGGCACAGCGTCGAAGGCGAGGAGGAAGAACAGACCGCCGGCGGCGCGGCCAAGGCGGGTTTCGTTGGCATCATCCTGCAGATCGCAGTGATCGACATCGTCTTCTCGCTGGATTCGGTGATCACCGCGGTAGGCCTTGTGCAGCATGTGCCGGTGATGGTTGCGGCAATCGTGATCGCGGTGCTGGTGATGATGGTTTCGGCCGGGACCATCGCCGATTTCATCGACAAGCATCCGACGCTGAAGATTCTCGCGCTGTCGTTCCTCATCGTGGTCGGCACGCTGCTGATCGCCGAAGCCTTCGATGTGCACGTGCCCAAGGGCTATGTCTACTTCGCCATGGCTTTCTCGCTCGGCGTCGAGGCGCTGAACATCCGCATGCGCAAGGCCATGAAGCGCAAGCTCAAGGAACCGGTGAAGCTGGGCAAGGGCTCGCCGGACTGAACCCACGCGTCTGAAACGGAGGGCATCACGATGACACTGGAAACCTGGCTCGCATTCTTTGTCGCCTGTTGGGTGATCAGCCTGTCGCCGGGCGCCGGGGCCATCGCGTCGATGTCCTGCGGCTTGCAGTACGGCTTCTGGCGCGGCTACTGGAACGCCATCGGCTTGCAGCTGGCGCTGGTACTGCAGATTGCCGTGGTCGCCGCCGGCGTCGGCGCGGTGCTGGCCACCTCGGAACTGGCGTTCGGCCTGATCAAGTGGTTCGGCGTCTGCTACCTGCTCTGGCTGGCCTGGAAGCAGTGGCAGGCGCAGCCCGAAGCGCTGGACGATTCGGCGGCGCCGCGGCCCATCGGCCGGCCGCTGAGCCTGGTCTTGCGTGGCTTCCTGGTCAATGCCAGCAACCCCAAGGCGATCGTCTTCATTCTTGCGGTGCTGCCGCAGTTCCTCGATCCGCAGCGGCCGCTGCTGCTGCAGTACAGCGAGATGGCCGCGACCATGGTGGTGGTCGATCTGGTGGTCATGGCCGGCTACACCGGGCTTGCCGCCAAGGTGCTGCGCCTGCTGCGTACGCCGCGTCAGCAGCGCCTGGTCAACCGCAGCTTTGCCACCATGTTCGCCGGGGCGGCGGCCCTGCTGGCGACCGTTCGGCGTGCCGCGGCATGAGCGAGGCGGTTACGATGCGCGTATGGATCGACGCCGATGCCTGCCCGCGCGCAGCCAAGGATCAGGTGATCAAGTTCGCCCTCAAACGCAAGTTCGAGGTGCTGCTGGTCGCCGGGCAGAGCCAGGTCAAGCCGGCGTTCGCCTGCGTGCGTCTGATTGTCGTGCCGAGCGGGCCGGATGCCGCGGACGACTATCTGGTCGAGCATGCCGAGCCCGGTGACCTGGTGATCTGCAGCGACGTGCCACTGGCCGACCGGCTGGTGAAGAAGGGGGTCGCCGCGCTCGACCCGCGCGGGCGCGAGTTCGACGAGCGCAACATGGGCGAGCGCCTGGCGGTGCGCAACCTGTTCACCGATCTGCGGGATCAGGGGCAGGTGGGTGGCGGCCAGGCGGCTTACGGCGAGCGTGACCGTCAGGCGTTCGCCAATGCGCTGGACCGCTTGCTTACGCGGTTGTCACGGTCGCAGTGAGTGGCCGCTCGGCCAGCCAGTCGCGCAGCGCCGCTAACGGCAGCGGCCGGCTGTAGTAGTAACCCTGGATGAAGTCGCAGCCGTTTTCGCGCAGATAATCGAGCTGCACTGCCTCTTCCACCCCTTCGGCCACCACCTTCAGACCCAGCTTGTGCGCCATGGCGATGATCGCTGCGGTGATGGCGCGGTCGTTGGCCTGCTCGGCAATTTCCCGAACGAACGCACGGTCGACCTTGAGCGTATCGACCGGCAGCTGACGCAGGTAGGTCAGCGAGGAATAGCCGCTGCCGAAGTCATCGATCGAAACCTTCACGCCCAGCTCGCGCACCGCGTCCAGCGTGCGGATCGCCGCGCCGAGGCTGTTCATCAGGGCGTTCTCGGTGACTTCCACGGTCAGTCGCGCGGGCTCCAGCCCCGTGCGTTCTAGGATCCGCGCAACCACCGCGGGCATCTGCGGGTTGGACAGGTTGAGCGCCGAGCAGTTGACCGCCATGCGCAGGTCGTGGCCTTCCTCCAGCAGCCCGACCAGGTCGGCGCAGGCGCGGCGCGCCACCCAGGTGTCCAGCTCGGCGACGAAGCCATGCTGTTCGGCCAGCCCGACGAAACGCTCCGGACTGATGAACCCCTGCTGCGGATGCTGCCAGCGCACCAGCGCTTCGAGGCTTACCGGGCGCCCGCTGCGGCCGTCGACGATGGGCTGGTAGTGCACGCTGAGCAGGTTCTCGTTCAGCGCTCGGCGCAGGTCCTGCTCCAGCGACAGGTCCTCCTGGGCGCGCAGTTCCAGTGCCGGATTGAAGCGCAGGCTGCGGTTGCGGCCGCTGACCTTGCACTGCCCGACGGCCAGGCCGGCGTGACGGAACAGGGCGTCGAAGTTGAGGCCGTCCTCGGGGTACTGGCTGATGCCGATGCTGGCTGTCAGGCGCAGTTGGGTGTCGCCCAGGACGAACGGCGGGCGCAGCTGGTCGAGGATCCGCTCGGCAGTCGCCTGGGCATGCTCCCAGGCGCCCAGGGTGAGCACGCAGAACTCGTCGCCGGAGAAGCGCGCCAGCATGTCGTGCTGACCGAGCACCGCGCGAATGCGTTGCGCCGCCTGTTGCAGCGCCAGGTCGCCGCTGCGGTGACCGAGGCTGTCGTTGATGCGTTTGAAGTTGTCCAGGTCCACCACCAGCACCGCCAGTGCCTGGCGCTCCTCGCGTGCGGCCAGCACCTGGGTGACCATCTCGGTGAAAGCGCGGCCGTTGAAAAGGTTGGTCAGCGGGTCGTAGTGGGTCATGGCGTTGAGCTGGTGCTCGGCCAGATCGAGCGCCTCGCGCTGCTCGCTGAAGCGCTGTTCGGCCCAGCTCGCAGCAATGCCGGTGACGATCACCAGCAGGGCTACCAAGCCGATCGCCGAGGCGAGTGCGCCCTGGCCGGTGTGGCTGCCGAATGGCGCGGCGTGCTCCACGAGACCGGCGGGGACAGCCAGGGTCAGCGCGTGCATCCCGGTGTAGTGCATGGAGACGATTGCTGCACCCATCACCAGGCTGCATAGCAGGCGCTGCCAGCGCTGATGGCGGCTCTGGCTGGTGCGAAAATGAAAGCCCAGTACCAGCGCGGCGATGGAAGCGCCAATGGCAATCAGCACCGAGGCGGCAAAAGCCAGCGGCGCGTAGTAAAGCGTGGCCAGCGAACGGATCGCGGCCATCCCGGTGTAGTGCATCGCCGCAATGCCGATGCCGGCGGCGGTTCCGGCCAGGGCATACTGCGCCACGCTCAGGTGATCGCGGCCGAGCACGCGCATCACCACGTAGGACACCGCCACGGCGATCAGTAGCGAAAGGGCGGTGATGCCGTGCTCGTAGCGAATGTCCAGCGGCGCGCGGAAGGCCAGCATGCCGATGAAATGCATCGACCAGATACCGCCTCCCAGGGCGAAGGCGCCGACCCAGCGCCATAGCTCGCGCCCGCGCGGGCTGCTGCTGCGGCTGACCCGCTTGGCCAGGGCCAGGGCGGTGAAGGCCGCGGCGCTGGCGATCAGATAGGAGAGCACGACCAGCATCGGGTCATGGCTATGCCCGAGCAGGACAACCTGGTCGGCGGGCAGGTCGGAAAACAGCAGTCTGGACACGCGGCGGCACTCGAACTGTCGGGCGTCCTGCCTCGTGGAGATGATGGCTCATGGCCATGTTCGGCAGAGTGTACGAGAGCGCACCCCGGCCGCCAATCTCCTATCGGCCGTTCAGCCGCAAAGATAAGTGCCGGTGCCCACCGCGATCAGCGTGTCCGATTCGTTGTGCAGCTCCGAACGCACCACCGCGACCTTGTTGCCCGAGCGCAGCAGGGTCGCGCTGGCAGTGAAGCGCGTACCGCGGCCGGGGCGCAGATAGTCGATGCGCAGGTCGATGGTGCCGAGGCGGGACAGGCGGGCGGCGCGTTCCTGCATGGTCAGGTGACGATGCTTGTCGAAGGCGCCCAGCATCGCCATGGCGCCACCGGCGACGTCGAGCAACGAGGCGATCACGCCGCCGTGGAGGATGCCATGGACGAAGTTGCCGACCAGCTCGGGCTTCATTGGCAGGTGCATCACTACCCGCGACGTGGATATCTCATCGAGCTCGATGCCCAGGGCCTGGTTGAAGGGGATGCGCTCGAACATCTGGCGTACCGCCTGGGCCTGCTCGGCGAGCAGCGCATCGTCATGGTTCATGGTCGGCATTCCTGAAAAGGGTCGGACCAAACTGCCCGAGGACGTGCGGGCTGAACAGGTCGACGGCAAGAGCACCCGCGGCTTTGGCGACTTTCGCGCAAAAAAATCCCGAGCTGCCCCGGGATTACAGTCTGTTCGAAGACTCAGTCCTCGGTGGTCATCTCCAGCACTCGGTCGACCAGCTTGTAGATGCCGGACGCCGCTTCACTGATGGACTGCGCCAGCATGTAGGCCGGAGTAGTGACCAGGCGGTGCTGCTTGTCCACCACGATGTCGCTGACCTCGCAGGCCTGGTGGCTGGCTCCCATCTGGCCGACCGCCTTGGCGGCGTCGGCGTCGTCGCTGCCGAGGGTGCAGATCACGCCGGCGCCGAATATCTCCGCGGCCATGGTCGGCGCGATGCACATCATGCCGACCGGCTTGCGCGCCTCGGCGAAGGCCTTGACCAGCGCCACCACGTCCGGCAGGGCCTTGCTGTTCGCACCTTCGGTGGCGAAGGTGGAGAGGTTCTTCGCGGCACCGAAGCCGCCAGGCATGATCAGCGCGTCGAAATCCTCGGCGCGTGCCTCGCGCAGATCCTTGATTTCGCCACGGGCCAGGCGTGCCGATTCGGTCAGTACGTTGCGCGATTCCGGCATTTCCTCGCCGGTCAGATGGTTGATCACGTGCATCTGCGCAATGTTGGGTGCGAAGCACTGCACCTTGACGCCGCGCTGGTCCAGGCGCAGCAGGGTGATGACGCTCTCATAGATCTCCGAGCCGTCGTAGACGCCACAGCCGGATAGGATCACGGCGACTTTCTTGTTCATAGCGATACTCCTGGTCAGTTTCAACGGCCCTGGGGTGGGCGCTGCGGATGGGCTCGATGCTAATACCTGGGGCGGTTCCAGGTAAGCCCCGCATGCTGGTTTGGATTCGCCTGACCCGCCGGTGTTCATTGCCGCAGGTCTGGCACGCGACTTTGCGCCCGCTCAAAGCACTGGCAGTCGTGGGCGGGGCTGGCGACAATGGGACGATTTCGCTGGTCCGGCGGCATGGCGTTGTCATCATTTCGTCATGCGCCGGGCCTATAAAACGTCATATTCGCCCGTTTTGCGGGCCAGGAGTCCGTTGTGAGTTTCGTTCCTGCCAGCCGCCTGTTCCCCGCCACCCGCCTGCGCCGCAACCGTCGCGACGAGTTTTCCCGCCGTCTGGTGCGCGAGAACGTACTGACGGTCGATGACCTGATCCTCCCGGTGTTCGTGCTCGATGGCGAGAACCGTCGTGAAGCCGTGCCGTCGATGCCCGGCGTCGAGCGGCTGTCCATCGACCTGCTGCTCGAGGAGGCCGAGGAGCTGGTGGCGCTGGGCATCCCGGCACTGGCGCTGTTCCCGGTGACGCCGCTGGAAAAGAAATCCCTGGATGCCGCCGAAGCCTGGAATCCGGACGGTATTGCCCAGCGTGCCACGCGTGCGCTGCGTGCGCGCTTCCCGGAGCTGGGCATCATCACCGACGTCGCCCTCGATCCGTTCACCACTCACGGCCAGGACGGCATCCTCGACGACAACGGCTACGTACAGAACGACGTCACCGTCGATGCGCTGGTCAAGCAGGCGCTCTCCCATGCCGAGGCCGGTGCTCAGGTGGTCGCGCCGTCGGACATGATGGACGGCCGCATCCAGGCGATCCGCGAGGCGCTGGAAGTGGCCGAGCACCACAACGTGCGCATCATGGCCTATTCGGCCAAGTACGCCAGTGCCTACTACGGCCCGTTCCGCGATGCGGTGGGTTCGGCAGCGAATCTCGGCAAGAGCAACAAGAACACCTACCAAATGGACCCGGCCAACGGCGACGAGGCACTTCACGAGGTGGGCACGGACCTGGCCGAAGGCGCCGACATGGTCATGGTCAAGCCCGGCCTGCCGTACCTGGACATCGTCTGGCGGGTGAAGGAGGCCTTCAAGGCGCCGACCTTCGTCTATCAGGTCAGCGGCGAGTACGCCATGCACATGGCCGCCATCCAGAACGGCTGGCTGAGCGAGGCCGTCATCCTTGAGTCTTTGGTCGGCTTCAAGCGCGCCGGGGCCGATGGCATCCTCACCTACTTCGCCAAGCAGGCGGCACAACAATTAAAACGGGGCCAGTGAGCCCTTTTCGAGGCAAAGCGATGATCAACCAGGGACTCAGCGAAAAGGATCTGCAGGACGCCGTCGTCAGCGAGGTGCTGGAGGTGGTCGAGCCGGAAGCGGTAGCGGTGCCTTCCGCGCCGCCGGAAGTCGTCGAGGAGGCGCCGGTTGCACCGGTGACCAATCTGGATGACAGCGCGCTGTACATCCACCGCGAGCTTTCCCAGCTGCAGTTCAATATCCGCGTGCTGGAGCAGGCGCTGGACGAGTCCTATCCGCTGCTGGAACGGCTGAAGTTCCTGTTGATCTTCTCCAGCAACCTCGACGAGTTCTTCGAGATTCGCGTGGCCGGGTTGAAGAAGCGCGTCACCTTCGCCCGCGAGCAGGCCGGCGCCGATGGTCTGCAGCCGCATCAGGCGCTGGCGCGCATTTCCGAGCTGGTGCATGAACAGGTCGACCGCCAGTACGCGATCCTCAACGACGTGCTATTGCCGGCGCTTGCCGAACATCAGATCCGCTTCATCCGCCGCCGGCACTGGACGGCCAAGCTCAAGACCTGGGTGCGTCGCTATTTCCGCGACGAGATCGCACCGATCGTCACGCCCATCGGGCTCGATCCGACCCATCCGTTCCCGCTGCTGGTGAACAAGAGCCTGAACTTCATCGTCGAGCTGGAGGGCGTCGATGCGTTCGGTCGCGATTCCGGTCTGGCGATCATCCCGGCGCCACGGCTGCTGCCGCGGGTGATTCGCGTGCCGGAGTCGGTCGGTGGTCCAGGCGACAATTTCGTCTTCCTCTCCTCGATGATCCATGCCCACGCCGACGACCTGTTCCATGGCATGCGGGTCAAGGGCTGCTACCAGTTCCGCCTCACCCGTAACGCCGACCTCTCGGTGGACACCGAGGACGTCGAGGACCTGGCCCGCGCGCTGCGTGGCGAGCTGATCTCGCGGCGTTACGGCGATGCCGTGCGTCTCGAGGTGGCCGATACCTGCCCGCAACACCTGGCGGACTTCCTGCTCAAGCAATTCAGCCTCGGCGAGAGCGAGATGTACCGGGTCAACGGCCCGGTCAACCTGACCCGGCTGTTCAGCATCACCGGCCTGGACAGCCACCCGGAGCTGCAATACAGCCCGTTCACCCCGTCGATTCCGAAGCTCCTGCAGAACAGCGACAAGATCTTCAGCGTGATCAACAAGCAGGACATCCTGCTGCTGCACCCGTTCGAGTCGTTCACGCCGGTGGTCGACCTGCTGCGCGAGGCGGCCAAGGACCCCTGCGTGCTGGCGATCAAGCAGACGCTGTACCGCTCCGGCGCCAACTCCGAGATCGTCGACGCGCTGGTGGATGCGGCGCGCAGCGGCAAGGAGGTCACTGCGGTGATCGAACTGCGCGCCCGCTTCGACGAGGAATCCAACCTGCAGCTGGCCAGCCGCCTGCAGCAGGCCGGCGCGGTGGTGATTTACGGCGTGGTCGGCTACAAGACCCACGCCAAGATGATGCTGATCCTGCGTCGCGAGAACGGCGAGCTCTGCCGCTACGCGCACCTGGGCACCGGCAACTACCACGCGGCCAACGCGCGGCTGTACACCGACTACAGCCTGCTGACTTCGGACGACGCGCTCTGCGAGGACGTCTCCAAGCTGTTCAGCCAGCTGATCGGCATGGGCAAGACCATGCGCATGAAGAAGCTGCTGCACGCGCCCTTCACGCTGAAGAAGACGCTGCTCGACCTGATCACCCAGGAGACTCAGCATGCGGCCGAGGGCCGGCCGGCGCACATCATCCTGAAGATCAACGCACTGACCGATCCGAAGATGATCAAGGCGCTGTACAAGGCCAGCCAGACCGGCGTGCGTGTGGACCTCATCGTGCGCGGCATGTGCTGCCTGCGCCCTGGCATCGCCGGGGTCTCGCACAACATTCATGTGCGCTCGATCATCGGACGCTTCCTCGAGCACAGCCGGGTGTTCTACTTCCAGAACGATGGCGACGAGAAACTCTATCTCTCCAGTGCGGACTGGATGGAGCGCAATCTCGATCGGCGGGTGGAAACCTGCTTCCCGGTCGAGGGCAAGAAGCTGGTGACGCGGGTGAAGAAAGAGCTGGAGGGCTTCCTCAGCGACAACACCCAGAGCTGGATCCTGCAGCCTGACGGCAGCTACGTGCGCAACAGCCCGACCGGCAACCAGAACGCGCGCAACGTGCAGAGCACCTTGCTCGAGCGTCTCACCGGACCGCAGGTCGGGACGCGTTGAGTCCCGACTGGCTGCCGGTTAGCTGAATGAACAAGGGCCCCTGCGGGCCCTTGTTTCATTTCATGCGCAGGTCGTAGCCCACGCGCGCGAGCCAGGCGGCTTCGGCCTCGAAGTCGGCGCGGGTCAGCGGGTTGGCGTTCAGCCAGTCGGTCGGGAAGATCAGTTCCAGGCTGCGTTCGTCGGCCTTCAGTTGCACGTCGGAGACGGCATTGGCGCCACGGATGTGGTGGAACAGGATCGCGAAGCGCAACAGGATGCACAGACGAACCAGGGCGTCGGCGTCGGCCCCGGTTTCACCGAACTTGTCCTGCGGAATATTGCGCCGATGGCCGCGCACCAGCAGTGCCAGCATGAGCTGGTCCTGCCGCGAGAAGCCGGGCAGGTCGGAGTGCTCGATCAGATAGGCGCCGTGCTTGTGGTAGTGATAGTGGGCGATGTCCAGACCCACTTCATGCACGCGCGCGGCCCAGGCGAGCAGCTCGCGGTGCCAGTCCTGATCCAGGTTCCAGGCTTCGGCCACCTGGTCGAAGGCCTCCAGCGCCTTGGCTTCGACCCGTGCGGCCTGCTCCATGTCGACGTGATAACGCTCCATCAGGAAGCTCAGCGAGCGATCGCGAATGTCCTCGTCGTGATGGCGGCCCAGTAGGTCGTAGAGCACGCCTTCACGCAGCGCGCCTTCGGAGTGGGTCATGCTGCTGATCTCGAGGGCATCGAAGATCGCCTCCAGAATCGCCAGGCCCGCCGGGAATACTCCGCGGCGGTCCGGCTTGACGCCGTCGATGTCGATCTTCTCCACGTCACCGAGCTTGAACAGCTTGCGCTTGAGCCAGCCGATACCTTCAGCGTTGACCTCACCGGTGCCGAAACCACCGCTCTTGATCGCCAGCCCGACGGCGCGAATGGTGCCGGACGCGCCGATGGATTCCTGCCAGCCAAGCCGGCGCAGGCCGTGTTCGATACCCATCAATTCGACGCGTGCCGCCGTGTAGGCCTGGGCGTAGCGCGCCGGGGTGATCTTGCCGTCGCGGAAGAAGCGCTGGGTATAGCTCACGCAGCCCATCTGCAGGCTTTCACGCAGCTGCGACTCGAAGCCTTCGCCGATGATGAACTCGGTGCTGCCGCCGCCGATGTCGGCGACCAGGCGCCGGCCCTGACTGGCCGGAACGGTATGCGACACGCCGAGGTAGATCAGGCGCGCCTCTTCGCGGCCGGAAATGACTTCCACCTGATGGTTGATGATCTCTTCGGCGCGGCGAATGAAGGTGGCGCGGTTGCGCGCCTCGCGCAGGGCATTGGTACCGACGATGCGTACCGCGCCCTGGGGCAGGTGGTTGACCATCTGCGCGAAGCGCCGCAGGCAGTCCAGGCCACGCTGCATGGCGGCCTCGTCGAGCAGGCGGTTCTCGTCGATGCCGGCAGCCAGCTGCACCTTTTCGCCGAGTCGTTCGAGGATGCGCATTTCACCGTTGCTGGTGCGCGCGAGCACCATGTGAAAACTGTTCGAGCCCAGATCCAGGGCGGCGATCATGGGAAAGGATTCAGCGGTGTTCTGGCGCATTGGGCGGTCTCGATGCAAAACCCCGACATCCTGACACGATCGACCCCATCCGCCAACGCAGTCATCGCCGCAGCGGCCTGCTCCGGACGGGCGCTCGTCGGCCGCCGACCGGTCTGCAGCTTTCGGTCCGCACGCAGTAGGGCTATGATGGCGACCTTTCCGTTCCGACCCTGGAGAAAATCCATGAGCGACTACATCAACAATGTCAGCGACAGCAGCTTCGAGCAGGACGTCCTCCAGGCCGACGGTCCCGTGCTGGTTGACTACTGGGCTGAGTGGTGTGGCCCCTGCAAGATGATCGCGCCGGTACTCGACGAGATCGCCAAGGACTATGAGGGCCGTCTGAAGGTCTGCAAGCTGAACATCGACGAGAACCAGGAAACCCCGCCGAAGTACGGCGTGCGCGGTATCCCGACCCTGATGCTGTTCAAGAACGGCAACGTCGAAGCGACCAAGGTCGGTGCGCTGTCCAAATCGCAGCTGGCCGCCTTCCTCGACAGCAACATCTGAGTACGACGAAGATCGCCTCCAAAGCCCTCGCAGATGCGGGGGCTTTTTTCATCTGCAGGGTGGACGCTTCGCCTGCACGGTGCTAAATTCGGCCACGCGACGCTTTCTTCCGTCGCCCTCTGCATGCCGTCGCCGACGCACTTCAGCCTCATAAAGCACAACGAACCTCGTTCGTCTCCTGCTGCGCGGCTTCTCAAGCTAATCGCTTTCTACATCCTTCCTGATCTCTTTCTATGAATCTGACTGAACTCAAGCAAAAGCCCATCACCGAACTGCTGGAAATGGCCGAACAGATGGGCATCGACAACATGGCCCGTTCGCGCAAGCAGGACGTGATTTTCTCCCTGCTGAAAAAGCACGCGAAAAGCGGCGAGGAAATCTCCGGTGACGGCGTGCTGGAGATTCTCCAGGACGGTTTCGGCTTCCTGCGCTCCGCGGATTCTTCCTATCTGGCCGGCCCGGACGACATCTATGTGTCGCCCAGCCAGATCCGCCGCTTCAACCTGCGCACCGGCGACACCATCGTCGGCCAGATCCGCCCGCCGAAGGAAGGCGAGCGCTACTTCGCCCTGCTCAAGGTCGACTCGATCAACTACGATCGGCCGGAAAACGCGAAGAACAAGATTCTCTTCGAGAACCTGACCCCGCTGTTCCCCAACGAGCGCCTGAAGATGGAGGCCGGCAACGGCTCCACCGAAGACCTCACCGGTCGCGTGATCGACCTCTGCGCACCGATTGGCAAGGGTCAGCGCGGCCTGATCGTCGCGCCGCCGAAGGCGGGCAAGACGATCATGCTGCAGAACATCGCCAGCAACATCACCCGCAACAACCCCGAGTGCCACCTGATCGTCCTGCTGATCGACGAGCGCCCGGAAGAAGTGACCGAGATGCAGCGCACCGTGCGCGGCGAAGTGGTGGCCTCCACCTTCGACGAGCCGCCGACCCGCCACGTGCAGGTCGCCGAGATGGTGATCGAGAAGGCCAAGCGCCTGGTCGAGCACAAGAAGGACGTGGTCATCCTGCTCGACTCCATCACCCGCCTGGCGCGTGCCTACAACACCGTGATCCCGAGCTCCGGCAAGGTACTCACCGGTGGTGTCGACGCCCACGCTCTGGAGAAGCCCAAGCGTTTCTTCGGCGCCGCCCGCAACATCGAGGAGGGCGGCTCGCTGACCATCCTCGCCACCGCGCTGGTGGACACCGGCTCGAAGATGGACGAGGTGATCTACGAGGAATTCAAGGGCACCGGTAACCTGGAGCTGCAACTGGACCGCCGCATCGCTGAAAAGCGTGTGTTCCCGGCCATCAACATCAACCGCTCCGGCACCCGCCGCGAGGAGTTGCTGACCGCCGAGGACGAGCTGCAGCGCATCTGGATCCTGCGCAAGCTGCTGCATCCGATGGACGAGATCGCCGCCATCGAGTTCCTGCTCGACAAGCTCAAGGACACCAAGACCAACGACGAATTCTTCATGTCCATGAAGCGCAAGTAAGCGATTCGTTGTTGCCAACAAGGCCGGGGAAACCCGGCCTTTGTCTGTCTGCAGGTTTTGGAAAACCCGGCGCCGGGGCTAAACTCTGTGCCCCGACCCTGCCGGCCCATGCGAGGCTCAAGCATGCAGTATCGCGATCTGCGCGACTTTATCAGCGGCCTGGAAAAACGCGGTGAGCTCAAGCGCGTCAAGGCTGCTGTGTCTCCCGTCCTGGAAATGACCGAAATCTGTGACCGCACCTTGCGCAGGCAAGGCCCGGCACTGCTCTTCGAAAATCCGACCGGCTTCGACATGCCGGTGCTCGGCAATCTGTTCGGCACGCCGGGGCGGGTGGCGCTGGGCATGGGCGCTGAGGATGTCTCCGAGCTGCGCGAGATCGGCAAACTGCTGGCCTTTCTCAAGGAGCCGGAGCCGCCGAAGGGGCTGAAGGACGCCTGGAGCAAGCTGCCGATCTACAAGAAGGTCATCAGCATGGCGCCCAAGGTGCTCAAGGATGCGCCCTGTCAGGAAGTGATCGTCGAGGGCGACGACGTCGACCTGACGAAGATTCCGGTGCAGCACTGCTGGCCAGGGGACGCCGCGCCGCTGATCACCTGGGGCCTGACCATCACCAAGGGGCCGAACAAGGAACGGCAGAACCTCGGCATCTACCGCCAGCAGGTGATCGGCCGTAACAAGGTCATCATGCGCTGGCTGAGCCACCGCGGCGGAGCGCTGGATTTCCGCGAGTGGTGCGAGAAGTACCCTGATCGACCCTACCCGGTAGCGGTGGCGCTGGGTGCCGATCCGGCAACCATTCTCGGCGCGGTCACGCCGGTGCCCGATACGCTGTCCGAGTACGCCTTCGCCGGCCTGCTGCGCGGCTCGCGCACCGAGCTGGTCAAGGCCATCGGCTCCGAGCTGCAGGTGCCGGCCTATGCCGAGATCGTCCTCGAAGGGCATATCCATCCCGGCGAGATGGCCGATGAGGGGCCCTACGGCGATCACACCGGCTACTACAACGAGGTGGACCGCTTCCCGGTGTTCACCGTCGAGCGCATCACCCACCGCAAGAATCCGATCTACCACAGCACCTATACCGGGCGTCCGCCGGATGAGCCGGCGATTCTCGGTGTGGCGCTGAACGAGGTATTCGTGCCGATCCTGCAGAAGCAGTTCCCGGAGATCGTCGACTTCTATCTGCCGCCGGAAGGCTGCTCCTACCGCATGGCGGTGGTGACGATGAAGAAGCAGTATCCCGGCCACGCCAAGCGGGTGATGCTCGGCGTGTGGAGCTTTCTGCGGCAGTTCATGTACACCAAGTTCGTCATTGTCACCGATGACGACATCAATGCCCGCGACTGGAACGACGTGATCTGGGCCATCACCACGCGCATGGACCCCAAGCGCGACACGGTGATGATCGACAACACGCCGATCGACTACCTGGATTTCGCTTCACCGATCTCCGGGCTGGGCTCGAAGATGGGCCTGGATGCGACACACAAGTGGCCGGGCGAGACTAACCGTGAGTGGGGGCGGGCCATCGTCCAGGATCCGGCAGTAAAGCGGCGGGTCGATGAACTCTGGTCGCAGCTGGGTATCGACTGACATAACCGAAGAGGCGGGCCCGAGTCCGTCCGAAGCCTTGGCGGGTATCCCGTTCACAGAAAAGACGTGCAGATGAAAGTGACCTTGCAGCCCTCCGGCGCCGTGCTCGATGTACGCCCCGGCGAACGCCTCCTCGATGCAGCCAAGCGGCTGGGCTACGAATGCCCGCAGAGCTGCCGCAACGGCAATTGTCATATCTGCGCCTCGCTGCTGGTCGAGGGCAGTGTGCAGCAGGCCGGCGAGGTGCGGGATCATGGCGAGCTGCTGGCCTGCCTGGCCGAGCCGCTGGAAGACTGTGTGCTGCTCTGGGATGGCGTGCTGGCACCCGGCGAGCTGCCGGTGCGCGAGTTGAGCTGTCAGATCAGCGGCTACGAGGATGTGGGTGGCGACGTGGTGCGCCTGCGCTTGCGCCTGCCGGCCGGGCGTCAGCCGCGCTACCACGCCGGACAGTACCTGTTGCTGCAGCGCGAGGACGGCGAATGGTCGGCCTTCTCCCTGGCGTCGGCGCCGGGCAGTGGCCGCGAGCTGGAACTGCACGTGCTGGCTCGCGAGGAGTCGGCCGTCGAACTGCTGGCCTTCCTGCGTCGCCAGGGCTTCGCCCGAATCCAGATGCCCTTCGGCGACACGCACCTGGCCGAGCTGCCGGAGGGGCCGCTGGTGCTGATCGCCGCCGGTACCGGCATGGCGCAGATGCACAGCCTGATCGAGTACTGTCGGGCTGCCGGTTTCCCGCATCCGGTGCATCTGTACTGGGGTGTGCGGCGGCCGGAGGATTTCTACCGATTGCCGCATTGGGAAGAGTGGCAGGGCATGAGCAATCTGCATCTGCACCGTGTGGTCAGCGACGTCTGCGGCTGGGAAGGGCGCTGCGGCATGCTGCACGAGGCGATTCGCGAGGATTTCAGTGACCTCAAGCCGCTGCATATCTATGCCAGTGGCTCGCCGTCGATGGTGTACGGCACGCTGGATGCGCTGGTGGCTGCGGGGATGGACCCGCATCAGATGCGTGCCGATGTCTTCGCTTATGCGCCCCGGGAAAGCTGAGCGGAGCTTCCCGCTAACTTAGGAAAACGCCGGGGCATGCCCGGCGTTTTATTGTCAGCGCGCTTGCCGTTGCTGCAGCAGTAGATTCTTGTAGCCGCTGGCGGCCAGCGTCTTCTGCGCAGCGTTTAGCTGCTCGCGGCTACCGAACGGGCCGACCAGCACCCGGTACCAGGGCTCGTCACGTACCTTGACGCTTTCCACCCGCACATCCTGGCCAAGCAGGATGATCTGCGCCCGTACCCGGTCGGCCTCCGCCTGTTGGCGGAACGAGCCGGCCTGCAGGAAGAATTGCGTCACCGGCGCCTTGGCCACGGTCGGTGGCGGCGGTGGCACCTGACCATTGAGTGCGGCCTGGGCGCGAGCCTCGTCGATCTTCGCCGCTTCTTCCGGTGTGACCGGCGCGCTCGGCGGCTCGGGCTGCTTGGCCTCCGGCGGCAGGATCACCTCGGACTCGGGCAGCAGGGTGTAGAAATCATACTTCGGCTTGGGTGGCTGCTCAGTGGCCGGCGTGCGCTTGGGCTGTTCCTTCACGGCGGTCTTGGGTGCTTCCTTGGCGCGTTTGACCTCTTCACCGCCCGGTTCGAGGCTCATCAGGAACATGATGAATCCGCCGATGACCAGGCCGCAGACCAGCCAGATCCAGCCAGGCACGGGATGCTTGGCCGGCGCCTGGTAACGGCTGGCGCCCCGCTTGGGTGCGGCTTTCTTCCTTGCTGCCACTTACATGCGCTCCAGTGGTTCCAGGCCGAGGAGTTCCAGGCCCTGCTTGAGGGTACGGCCGGTCAAGGCAGCCAGGCGCAGGCGGCTCTGCTTTTGCGCATCCTGTTCGGCACTGAGAATCGGACAGTGCTCATAGAAGCTGGAGAACAGCCCGGCCAGGTCGTAGAGGTAAGCGCATAGCAGATGCGGCTCGCCTTTTTCGCCCACACTGTTCAGCACTTCGCCGAACTGGGCGAGCTTGGCGGCCAGGGCGAGTTCCTGCTCAGCGTCCAGCTGGATCTGTCCGCTGATCTCGTCGATACCCTTGCCCAGCTTGCGGAACACACTGGCCACGCGGGTGTAGGCATAGAGCAGGTAAGGTGCAGTGTTGCCTTCGAAGCTCAGCATCAGTTCGAAGTTGAAGCGGTAATCGCTGGTGCGATGCTTGGATAGGTCGGCGTACTTGACCGCGCTGATGCCCACCGCACGGGCGATCTGACGCAGCTCGGCCTCCTCGAGTTCGGGGTTCTTGCCCTTGACCAAGGCATAGGCGCGCTGCTCGGCTTCGTCGAGCAGGTCGATCAGCTTGACCGTGCCACCATCGCGGGTTTTGAACGGGCGACCGTCGGCGCCGTTCATGGTGCCGAAGCCCATGTGCTCCAGCTGCATGCCTTCATGGACGAAGCCTGCGCGGCGGGCCACTTCGAAGGCCATTTGGAAATGCAGGGCCTGGCGCTGATCGACGAAATACAACACGCGATCGGCGTGCAGTTGCTGGCTGCGATAGCGCATGGCGGCCAGGTCGGTGGTGGCGTAGAGATAGCCGCCACCGGCCTTCTGCACGATCACCGGCAGCGGGTTGCCTTCGGCGTTCTTGAATTCATCGAGGAAGACGCACTGGGCGCCATTGTCCTCGGTCAGCAGGCCTTTCTCGCGCAGGGCCTCGACGATGTCCGCCAGATCGGCGTTGTAGGCACTTTCGCCCTTGACGTCAGCCGGGGTCAGCTTGACGTTGAGGCGGTCATAGATCTTCTGGCAATGCGACAGCGAGATATCGTTGAAGCGCGTCCAGAGGCTCAGGCACTGGGCATCGCCCGCCTGCAGCTTGACCACCAGCTCACGGGCGCGATCGGCGAACTCGGGCGACTCGTCGAAGCGTTGCTTGGCGGCGCGGTAGAACTGCTCGAGGTCGGCCAGCTCGCTTTCCGCGGCGGCCGGCTTCTCCTCAAGATAGGCCAGCAGCATGCCGAACTGGGTGCCCCAGTCGCCGACGTGGTTCTGCCGGATCACCTCGTGGCCGAGGAACTCCAGCACCCGGCCCACCGCATCGCCGATGATGGTGGAGCGCAAATGCCCGACATGCATCTCCTTGGCCAGGTTCGGCGAGGACAGGTCGATCACCACACGCTGCTTGGCGCTCGCCTTGTGCACCGCAAGTTGCGCATCGGCCAGCGCGGTTTCGAGGCGCTGGGCCAGGGCGTCGCTGTTCTGGAAGAAGTTGAGAAAGCCCGGGCCGGCGATCTCGACCTTGCTGATCTGCGCGTCCTGGGGCAATGCGGCGATGAGCTTCTCGGCCAGCTCCCGCGGCTTCATGCCGGCCGGCTTGGCCAGCATCATGGCGATGTTGCTGGCGAAGTCGCCGTGACTCTTGTCCTTGGTGTTTTCCACCTGGATCGCGGGCGTCAGTCCCTCCGGCAGCACGCCCTCGCTGGTCAGGCGGACAAGGGCTTGCTGGATCAGGTGGCGAATGCTGTCTTTCATGGTCGGCTCGGTCCGCAGGAAGTGCGCGAAAACCCGGCATTATCGGGGCGTGATGGGTGCGGCTTCAAGCCGTGTGGTTCGCGCTGCCGGAAAGTCATGGTTCCGACGGCATGATCAGAACAGATCGATCGGGTCGACATCCAGGCTCCAGCGCACGGCGCGACCGCCGGGCAGCTGCTCAAGCAGCGGCACCCAGGCATCCATCAGACGATGCAAGGCTGCGCGGGCGTTGCCCTGCAGCAGCAACTGCGCCCGGTAGCGCCCGGCGCGACGCTCCATCGGCGCCGGCACCGGACCGAGCAGCTCGATGCCGCTGAGCTGCAGCTGCCCAAGCGTTTGCTCCGCCAGCGTGCAGGCTTCGTCGAGAAAGGCCTCGGCCTGGCCGGGCTTCTGCGCTTCGGCGCGCAGCAATGCCAGGTGGCTGAAGGGCGGCAGGCCGGCCGCGCGCCGTTCGGACAGCGCCTGCTCGGCGAACGCGAAATAGCCCTGGTCGGTCAGCTGCACCAGCAGCGGGTGATCGGCCAGGTGCGTCTGAATGATCACCTTGCCCGGCTCCTCCGCGCGTCCGGCGCGCCCGGCGACCTGCACGATCAGCTGAGCCATGCGTTCGCTGGCGCGGAAGTCGGCGGAAAACAGCCCGCCGTCGGCATCGAGAATCGCCACCAGGGTCACCCGGGGGAAATGGTGACCCTTGGCGAGCATCTGGGTGCCGACCAGCAGGCAGGGGTCGCCACGGTTGATGGTGGTGAACATCTTTTCCATCGCACCCTTGCGCGCCGTGCTGTCGCGGTCGATGCGCAGCACCGGGTAATCCGGGAACAGGACGCCAAGCCGCTCTTCGGCGCGCTCGGTCCCGGCGCCGACCGGGCGCAGGTCCACCTTGCCGCAATCGGGGCAGTTGCGCGGCGGGCGCTCGACGTGCCCGCAATGGTGGCAGCGCAGTTCGTTGTGCCGCTGGTGCAAGGTCATGCGCGCATCGCAGCGTTGGCATTGGCTGAGCCAGCCGCAGTCGTGGCAGAGCAGGGTTGGGGCGAAGCCGCGGCGATTGAGATAGACCAGTACCTGCTGCCCGGCAGCGAGCGTCTGGCCGATGGCCTGTTGCAGCGGGCCGGATATGCCGGCGTCCAGGGGGCGACTTTTCACATCCAGCCGCAGGAAACGCGGCTGCTGGGCATTGCCGGCGCGCTGGCTCAGCTTGAGTAGCGCATAGCGTCCGCTGTGGGCGTTGTGCAGGCTTTCCAGAGAGGGCGTCGCCGAGCCGAGCACGATCGGCAGGTTTTCCTGGCGAGCACGGACCAGCGCCAGGTCGCGAGCGTGGTAGCGCAGGCCTTCCTGCTGTTTATAGGAAGCGTCATGTTCCTCGTCGATGATGATCAGGCCGGGACTCTTCATCGGCGTGAACAGGGCTGAGCGGGTGCCGATGATGATGTCCGCTTCGCCATCGCGGGCCGCGAGCCAGGCATCGAGCCGCTCGCGGTCGTTGATGTTGGAGTGCAGCAGCGCGATCCGGGCATTGAAACGCTGCTCGAAGCGGGCCAGTGTCTGCGGGCCCAGGTTGATTTCCGGAATCAGCACCAGGGCCTGCTTACCGGCCGCGAGCACTCGATGGATCAGCTGCAGATAGACCTCGGTCTTGCCGCTGCCGGTGACGCCGGCCAGCAGGAAGGCCTGAAAGCCACCAAGGCCGGCGCTGATCGCTTCGAACGCCGCGCGCTGCTGCGCATTCAGTGTCAGCTCGGCCTGCAGCAGCCAGCTGCCGCTGTGCTGCCGCGGCGGACTGCAGCGACGCGATTCGACTCGCACCAGGCCTTTTTCCAGCAGTAGATCGAGGCTGTCCTTGTTCAGCTGCAGTTTGCCCAACAGGGCATGGGGCAGGCCGTGGGCATGCTGCGCGATGATCTTCAGGGTTTCACGCTGACGCGGAGCGCGCGCCAGTCGGGGATCGTCCGGATTGGCGCCGTCCGCCAGGCGCCAGTAGCGTTCCAGACGGGCTTCGGCCGGTTCACCCTGGCGCAGCAGGACCGGCAGTGCCCAGCTCAGGGTGTCGCCCAGGCTGTGCTGGTAGTACTGGGCGGTCCACAGACAGAGCTTGAACAGGGAGGGCGGCAGCGGCGGCGTGCTGTCCAGCAGCTCGATGGCCGGTCTGAGCTTTTCCAGCGGCACTTCGCTCTGATCGCTCAGCTCTACCAGCACACCGATGACCTCGCGCCGGCCGAACGGCACGCGCAGGCGCATGCCCGGCTGCAACGAGCCGGCAGTTGCGCCGTGCGGTGGCAGGTAGTCGAACAGGCGGCGCAGCGGCGAAGGCAGCGCCAGACGGAGGATGCAGGAAGGCACGCGGTGATCCTTGATAATGAGCGCCGATGGTAAACGATCGCGGCGCTCGTCGCCGTCCCATAGCGCGATCCGGGTGGCGGGACGCCGGTCGCCTGCGCTTGCATCACCTTTTTGCTCTGGTATGATTCGCGCCCTACTTCGTGCGGTACTCGACATAGGGTCGGGTGGCGGCACGCAATCCCAGAGGATTCACCATGAAAGCCGATATCCATCCGAACTACGTCGAAATCGAAGCCACCTGCAGCTGTGGCAACGTCATCAAGACCCGCTCCACCCTGGGCAAGAACCTGAACATCGACGTCTGCTCCGAGTGCCACCCGTTCTACACCGGCAAGCAGAAGGTGCTGGATACCGGCGGCCGTATCGATCGCTTCAAGCAGCGTTTCGGTGTGTTCGGCGCCAAGTAAGCCGACACGGCGGGAATCCGATGAGGTTTTCCGAACACATGAAAAAGGCGTCCCTCGTGGGCGCCTTTTTCGTTTCCATCTTCTGCAGCCTGCAGGCCCTTGCGTTCTGTCCCTCGCCTGCGCCACTGCCGTTGGTGAGCGTGGCAAAGGTGGTCGATGGCGATACGCTGCGTCTGGTCGATGGGCGAAGCGTGCGCCTGATCGGTATCAACACGCCGGAACTGGGGCGTGATGGGCGCAAGGCCGAGCCGTTCGCCGTGGCGGCGCAGCGCCGGTTGCGCGCGCTGGTCGAGGCCAGTAATGGGCGAGTGGGGCTGGTCCCCGGGCGCGAGTCAAAGGATCGCTACGGTCGTACCTTAGCCCACGCCTATGACGAGCAGGGCCGTAATCTGGAATCGGCCTTGCTGGCCGAGGGCCTTGGCCTGATGGTGGCGATCGCCCCCAACACGGCGCTGGTGGCTTGCCACCGGCGGGCCGAGCAGCAGGCGCGTCAATCTCGCCTGGGTGTCTGGCGCAAGTTGACGCCGCGTTCGACTCGCGCCGTGAGGCAGGGTGGGTTCGCCTTGTTGCAGGGGATGGTCGAGCGCGTCGAGCATAATCGCGGCGGCTACTGGCTGGAGATGGAGGGCCCGCTGGTGGTTCATATTCCGCCGCAGGCGTTCAGTGCCTTCGACCTGGCTCAGTTATCCAGGCTTGCTGGCAAGACGCTCGAACCCAGAGGTTGGCTGGTAGATCGTCGCGGACGGGCTGGGACAGGGCAGGCTCGCTGGATGTTGCGGGTGACCCATCCCGCAATGCTCGGGTTGTCACGCTGACCGGGCAGTCAGTGCTCTACCCGAAAAGTCGTATGGGTCTGGGCTTGACAGCCTGCTCCGCACGTTGGCTTGTGAGCGCGCTCGTTCTTGGCGTATGCTCGACCGCCTGTCTGTCCCAGTAAAAATAAGCGGAAATGCCACATGACTGACCTGAAAACTGCCGCGCTCGAATACCATGCCCAGCCCCGTCCGGGAAAGTTGAGCGTCGAGCTCACCAAGCCGACCGCCACCGCTCGTGACCTTTCTCTGGCCTATAGCCCAGGCGTCGCCGAGCCGGTTCGCGAAATCGCTCGCGATGCGGAGCTGGCTTACCGCTACACCGGCAAGGGCAACCTGGTGGCGGTTATCTCCGATGGCACCGCTATTCTCGGTCTGGGTAATCTCGGTCCGCTGGCTTCCAAGCCGGTAATGGAAGGCAAGGGCGTTCTGTTCAAGCGCTTCGCGGGTGTCGACGTGTTCGACATCGAAGTCGACGCCGAGAGCCCGCAGGCCTTCATCGATACCGTCAAGCGCATCTCGATCACCTTCGGTGGCATCAACCTTGAAGACATCAAGGCGCCGGAGTGTTTCGAGATCGAGCGCGCGCTGATCGAGCAGTGCGACATCCCCGTCTTCCACGACGACCAGCACGGCACCGCCATCGTGACGGCGGCAGGCATGCTCAACGCACTGGAGATCGCCGGCAAGACGCTGGAACAGGCGAAGATCGTCTGCCTTGGTGCCGGCGCTGCCGCTACCTCATGCATGAAGCTGCTGGTCAGCATGGGCGCGAAGATCGAAAACATCTTCATGATCGACCGCAAGGGCGTGATCCACGCCGGCCGCGACGACCTCAACCAGTACAAGGCCGTGTTCGCCCACGAAACCGACAAGCGCACCCTGGATGACGCGCTGGATGGTGCTGATGTCTTCGTCGGCCTGTCGGGTGCCAACCTGCTGAGCCCGGAAGGCCTCAAGCGCATGGCGGCCAATCCGGTCGTGTTCGCTTGCTCCAACCCGGATCCGGAGATCAGTCCTGAGCTGGCGCATGCGACCCGTTCGGACGTGATCATGGCGACCGGTCGTTCCGATTACCCGAATCAGGTCAACAACGTCCTCGGCTTCCCGTTCATCTTCCGAGGTGCGCTGGACGTTCGTGCCAAGCGCATCAACGAAGAGATGAAGATCGCCGCTGCGCTGGCTCTTCGTGATCTGGCCAAGTTGCCGGTACCGGCCGAAGTTGCCGCTGCGTATGGTGTGGACAGCCTGGAGTTCGGTCGCGAGTACATCATTCCGAAGCCCATGGATCCGCGTCTGATCACGTTGGTATCGGATTCCGTGGCCAAGGCGGCGATCGAGAGTGGTGTGGCCACGCTGCCATACCCATCGCACTATCCGCTGCAGTCGGTCGGCGATGTGTTCAATGGCTGATTCGCTCTGAAAAAGAAAAACCCCGCCGAGGCGGGGTTTTTTTTGGCTGCGAAGTCCGCCTCTGGATCAGAACAGATCGAGTGGCGCGGCTTCGTCAGCGGGCAGCGGGCTGCCCGGCGCCTGGTAGCCAGGATCGAACTCGCCCATCGGCGGTGGTGAGTCTTCGCTCTTGAACACTTCGAAGTACGCATCGGGTGTGCTAGGCGTGGCAGCCCGGCCGCTGACAGGATCGATCCGCAGCTTGAGCAGTCCGTCGGGCTCAGCCGGAGGATGCTCAGGCATGTCCTTGAGCACGGCGCCCATGTAACTCATCCAGATCGGCAGCGCGACCGTTCCGCCATACTCGTTGCGTCCGAGGCTTTGCGGTTGATCGAAACCGGCCCAAACGGTAGTGACCAGATCGGCGTTGTAGCCGGAGAACCAGCTGTCGATGGAATCGTTGGTCGTGCCCGTCTTGCCGGCGATGTCGTCACGGCCCAAGGCTAGCGCGCGACGCCCGGTGCCTCGTTTGATCACATCCTGGAGCATGCTGGTCATGATGTAGGCGGTGCGTTCGTCGAGTACCTGTTCGGCAAAGTGCGGCGCGGCTGGCGTTTGTTCACCGTCCGCGATGTCCGGGTTGCTCTGCACCGGATGGACCTCGACATCTGCAGTCTGCGTTTCTCGCGGCGGGACGCGTGCCGGATTGGCTTCGAACAGCAGGTTGCCCTCCCGATCCTCTATTCGCTGGATCAGGTAGGGCTCGATCTTGTAGCCGCCGTTGGCGAAGGTGGTCCAGCCGGTGGCGATCTCCATTGGCGTGAGCGTTGCCGTGCCTAGCGCCAGGGAAAGATTGCGCGGCAGGTCCTGCGCGTTGAAGCCGAAGCGGGTGATGTAGTTGATCGTGTAGTCGACCCCCATGGTCTGCAGCAGCCGAATCGACACCAGGTTCCTAGACTTGTACAGCGCTTCGCGCATGCGGATCGGCCCCAGGAATGTGTTGTTGTCGTTCTTCGGCCGCCAGATGCGGTCCATGCCCTGCTCGACGAAGACGATGGGCGAGTCGTTGACCAGGCTCGCCGCGGTATAACCGGCGTCCAGCGCGGCGCTATAAATGAACGGCTTGAAACTGGATCCCGGCTGGCGCTTTGCCTGGATGGCGCGGTTGTAATTGCTCTGGCCGAAGGAGAAACCGCCCGCCAGCGCTTCGATCGAACCATCCTCAGGGTCGAGCGAAACCAGTGCCGCTTGTGCCTGCGGAACCTGGCTGAACACGGCGGCTTCGTCCTGCCAGCGAATGCGCACCACGTCTCCCACCTTCACCACGTCCGCCGGACGCTGCGGGCGAGGCCCCATGCTGTTGATGCCGAGATACGGCCGGGCCCACTTCATGCTATCCCAGCTCACCGTGTGTTCCTGACCATCGCGGGTGATGACGAGAATTCCACTGGTCTCTACCTGGGTGACCGCGGCAGGCTGCAGGCCGGAGAGGCTTCGGTACTTGGCAAGTTCCTGAAGCCAGGTATCGCGGGGCGCGTTGGCCAGATTGGCTTCCGGCCCCCGATAGCCATGGCGCTGGTCGTACTCGATCAGCCCGCTGTTCAGCGCATTATTGGCCGCGATCTGGCGCTCGCTGGAAACCGTGGTGTAGACCCTGAAGCCATCCGTATAGGCGGCGCTGCCGAAGCGGCCGACCATTTCTGCGCGTGCCATCTCGGCGATATAGGAGGCGTCGAGCTCCGGCGTTGCTCCGTGGTACCGAGCGGTCTCAGGTTCGGCCAGGGCCTGCCGATAGCTTGATTCATCCAGGGAGCCAAGGCGATACATGCGACCGAGGATCCAATCCCGTCGCTCCTTGCTGCGCGCCGGATTGACCAAAGGGTTGAATGCGGATGGGGCCTTCGGCAGGCCGGCGATCATCGCCAGCTGGGCAACGCTCAGCTCGGAGATGGGTTTGCCGTAATAGACCTGAGCGGCGGCCTCGATTCCATAGGCGCGATTGCCGAGGTAGATCTTGTTGACGTACAGCTCGAGGATCTCGTTTTTGCTCAGCTCTCGCTCGATCTGCAGGGCCAGCAAAATTTCGTTGATTTTGCGTGAAAAGCTCCGCTCACTGGTCAGGAAGTAATTCTTTGCAACCTGCATGGTGATGGTGCTGCCACCGGTCTGAATCTGCCCGCTTTTCAATAATTGCGTGGCAGCGCGCATCAGGCCGGTTATGTCGACGCCATAATGATTGGCGAAATTGTCATCCTCCGCGGCAAGCAGCGCGTGGATGAAGGCTTGCGGTATGTCGTCGAAGCGAATGGGCGAGCGCCGCATCTCGCCAAACTCCGCGATCAGCTTGTCATCGGCGCTGTAGACTCGCAGCGGGATCTGGAGCTGGATGCTGCGAAGGGAATCGACCGAGGGCAGGTTAGGGCTGAGGTAGAGAAATGCACCGCTGATGCTGAGCAACAGGGCGCAAAAAACTGCGAAGCACGACCAGATAAGAAATTTCAAAAAACGCATCGGGGTTCTTGGAATCCAGGATTTGGGAGGGGGAGCGGCGACGATGCTGAAAGGGAAAACCGTTCACATTATATGCGCTTTTTTTGCCGGGTAGCCATTTGCGCTTCTGTCAAGGCTGTTATCTAATGTGGATAAACATAATTAATCCGTAAGTTGCGGATAAAGATAGGAAATCGGTCGTGCTAGGGCTCTTCACTAAGAAAGCGAACACGCTGCTTGGGATCGATATCAGTTCGACCTCAGTCAAGCTCCTCGAATTAAGTCGATCGGGTAATCGGTACCGCGTCGAGGCTTATGCCGTCGAGCCGCTACCGCCGAATGCCGTCGTCGAAAAGAACATCGCCGAACTTGAGGGTGTCGGTCAGGCCCTGCAGCGAGTCGTTGCCAAGGCCAAGACCGGCTGCAAGGCCGCTGTTGTCGCTGTCTCCGGGTCTGCCGTCATCACAAAGATGATTGAGATGGATGCCGGGCTTTCTGATGAAGAGCTCGAGAACCAGCTCAAGATCGAGGCAGATCAGTACATCCCCTACCCACTGGAGGAAGTCGCGATCGACTTCGAGGTGCAAGGTCCTGCGCCTCGCGCGCCTGGCAGGGTAGAGGTTCTCCTCGCCGCTTGCCGTAAAGAGAATGTCGAGATCCGTGAAGCCGCGCTGGCCTTGGCCGGGCTTACCGCCAAAGTGGTGGATGTCGAGGCCTATGCGCTTGAGCGCTCCTATGGGTTGCTCGCTTCACAGCTGGGTACAGCGCACGGCGAGCTGACCGTTGCCGTCGTCGATATCGGCGCGACCATGACAACCCTGAGCGTGCTGCATAACGGGCGTACCATCTACACGCGCGAGCAGCTGTTCGGTGGTCGCCAACTGACCGAAGAGATCCAGCGCCGCTACGGTCTGTCTCAGGAAGAAGCCGGCCTTGCCAAGAAGCAAGGCGGTCTCCCAGATGACTACGACAGTGAAGTCCTGCTTCCGTTCAAGGAGGCGGTGGTGCAGCAGGTATCCCGCTCGTTGCAGTTCTTCTTCGCTGCAGGGCAGTTCCACGACGTCGACTGCATCCTGCTCGCGGGCGGGACGGCCTCCATTCCGGGTCTCGATCACATGATTCAGCAAAAGATCGGAACGCAAACTCTAGTGGCTAATCCCTTCGCCGATATGGCTTTGAGCGGCAAGGTGAACGCCGGGGCGCTGGCTAGTGATGCGCCTGCATTAATGATTGCATGCGGTTTGGCGCTGAGGAGCTTTGACTGATGGCTCAGATCAACCTACTTCCGTGGCGCGAACAGCTGCGGGAAGAGCGTAAGCAGCGCTTTCTGGCTTCCCTCATGGGCGTGCTTGTCGTCGCTGCCGGCTTGGTATTCCTAGGCGATCGCTATTTTCAGGGTGCGATCGAGCATCAGAATTCGAGGAACGAGTTCATCAAAAAAGAAATTGCAGTTCTGGATGCTCGGATCGCGGAAATCAAAGAGTTGAGGGAGCGTCGCCAGCAACTTCTGGAGCGAATGAAGATTATCCAGGATCTTCAGGGGAATCGCCCCATCATTGGTCGGGTATTCGATCAGCTCGTTAGAACGCTGCCCGAAGGTGTTTATTTCACGTCGCTCAAAATGACCGGAAAGAACATCGCGATCGTTGGTGCTGCTGAATCGAACAATCGGGTTTCAAACCTCATGCGTAATCTCGACGGCTCCGATTGGCTTGAAGCGCCGAATCTGAACGAGGTGAAGGCAGTCACTGCGGGGGCTGTCGATCAGGAAAATGTCTTCCAGTTGACAGTGCAGCAGACCCAGCCGGGCGCATCTACGGAAGGAGCTAAGCCATGAGTCTGGCTGAGTCGTTGGAAAGTCTTCGCAAGGTTGATCTTGCTGATCTGGATTTGAATAACCTGGGATCGTGGCCAGCGCCGGTTAAATTTATTACTGGTGTGATAGTGCTCGCGGCAGTACTCGGCCTGGGGTATTACTTTCACTTGCAGGATTTGCAGTTGCAGCTTGAGCAGCACCGTGCTCAAGAGGTAACTCTAAAACAACAGTTTTCAACCAAGGCGTTTCAGGCCGCTAACCTAGAAGCTTACAAAGAGCAGATGGCCGAAATGGAAACATCATTCGGTGCGCTGCTTCGACAGCTGCCAAGCGATACTGAGGTCCCGGGGCTGCTGGAAGATATCACTCGTACTGGTTTAGGTAGCGGGTTGGAGTTCGAAGAGATCAAGTTACAGCCCGAAGTGGCTCAGCAGTTCTATATCGAACTGCCGATCAATATCAAGGTGATTGGCGGCTATCACGACTTGGCAACATTCGTAAGCGGCGTATCAAGTCTTCCGCGAATAGTTACGCTGCATGATTTCGAGATAGTTCCCGAAAAGGGTGAAACTGCTACATCGAAGTTGCGCATGAGCATCGTTGCCAAGACTTATCGCTATAACGACAAGGGGCTGCAGAAATGAAGGGGGGGCGACTGACTGCGCTGGGTCTGACCCTGGCGGTGCTTTCGGGCTGCAGTGGCAGTTCTGACTTCAACGACCTACAGCAGTATATGGATGAGGTGAGAACCAAGCCGAAGGGCACGATCGAACCTCTGCCGGCCTTCGTCCCTTACGAGGCGTTCACCTATAGCGCAGCAGCGTTGCGTCATCCATTCCAGCCGCCCGTGAAGCTTGACTTGGCGCAGCGGCAGCGAGGTTCGAAGGACATCCAGCCCGACGAGTCGCGAGTCAAGCAGTTTCTCGAGGGGTTCAATATCGAGAACTTTACCATGGTTGGCACGCTGGCCAATGGAGGTGGCCGGTATGCGCTGATCAAGGGGGGCGATGGTGTCCATCGAGTCAAGATTGGCGATTACCTGGGGCGTAACCACGGGCGCATCGTCGAAATCAGCGAGGCTGCGGTGGATGTGGTTGAAATCGTCCCTGATGGAGAGGGTGGGTGGCTTGAGCGCCCGCGCAGTCTGACCTTGAAAGAGCGCACCTAGCGCGGGGCAAAAGAATGGAAAACCTTTACCGGTCTGCACAACGGAAGCAATTTATGAACACTACCCTTTCTCGCCTGGGCGTATCTCTGCTGGCGGCATTTATTTCGCCAGCACTACTGGCGGCCAATCTCAACGCCTTGGATGTGGCTGCTTTGCCGGGCGATCGGGTTGAGTTGAAACTGGCATTTGACGAGCCTGTCGCGTCACCTCGTGGCTACACGCTGGATCAGCCTGCACGCATTGCCCTGGATCTTCCAGGCGTATCCAACAACCTGGGGGCCAAAAACCGGGAGCTGGGCGTTGGTAATGCGCGCAGCGTAACGGTCGTCGAGGCTCAAGGGCGCACCCGGCTCATCGTCAATCTGACCGCGCTTGTTCCGTATTCCACTCGAGTGGATGGGAACAATCTGTTTGTCGTGCTGGGAGAGAGCTCGGGGACGACCAGCCCTGCGGCTGCATCCGCCGCGGTCACTGCTCCGATTGCCAAGTCTGCTCCGGTAAAGCCGATGGCGGCCGGCAAGGCGATCGACAATATCGATTTTCGCCGCGGTGAGGATGGTGCCGGAAACGTGGTAATCACACTGTCCGATCCGTCGGTAGGTTCGACTATCGAAGAGCAGGGAGGAAAGATCCGCGTTGTGTTCGCCAAGGCGGAGCTGCCTGAAGCACTGCGTGTTCGGCTCGACGTTCAGGATTTCGCTACGCCGGTGAAGTTTGTCGACTCGACCGCTCAGGCAGGTGGTGCCAGTATCGCCATCGAGCCTACTGGGCGATACGATTATCTCGCCTACCAGACAGACAATAAGCTGACCATTAGCGTAAAGCCTCTTACAGAAGAAGAGGCCGATAAGCGCAAGGCAGACCGTTTCGCCTATTCCGGTGAAAAACTGTCGCTGAATTTCCAAGATATTGATGTTCGTTCCGTACTGCAGTTGATCGCTGATTTTACTGACCTGAACTTGGTTGCCAGCGATACCGTCAGTGGCAATATCACCCTTCGTTTGCAGAATGTGCCTTGGGATCAAGCGCTCGACCTGGTTTTGAAAACCAAGGGGCTGGATAAGCGGCAAGTCGGGAACGTGCTGCTCGTTGCGCCAGCTGACGAAATCGCTGCGCGTGAACGCCAGGAACTCGAGTCGCAGCGGCAGATTGCCGAGCTTGCACCGTTGCGTCGCGAGGTCGTGCAAGTCAACTATGCCAAGGCTGCGGACATTGCTCGCCTGTTCCAGTCAGTGACGAGCAACGGCGCCGTTGCAGAGGATCGTGGCTCTATAGCGGTGGATGATCGCACCAATAACATCATCGCTTATCAAACGCAGGAGCGACTTGACGAGCTGCGTCGCATAGTCGCTCAGCTCGACATTCCTGTGCGGCAAGTGATGATCGAGGCGCGCATCGTTGAGGCGAATGTGGGCTACGATAAAGCGCTTGGGGTTCGTTGGGGCGGAAACTACACCAACGACAATTGGGGCTTGTATGGCAAGGACGGTGCCATCGGTCGTGATGAAGATGGCGGTCGATATCTTCTCCCAGGTACAGACAAAGTCGGCAATTTTACCCTGGAAGATGCGTTGGCCCCGGTTCCATTTGTCGATCTAGGAGTGCTTAACAGCACCGCCGGTATTGGGATTGGCTATGTCTCGGACCATGGAATCCTAGACCTTCAATTGTCGGCTATGGAGAAAACCGGTAACGGTGAAGTCGTCTCCCAGCCAAAGGTGGTTACTGCGGATAAGGAAACGGCCAAAATCTTGAAAGGTGCGGAAATCCCCTACCAAGAAGCCAGTTCGAGTGGCGCAACGTCGACATCTTTCAAGGAGGCAGCCCTGTCGCTTGAGGTGACGCCGCAGATCACGCCGGACAACCGCATTATCATGGAGGTCAAGGTCACCAAGGATGCCCCTGATTTTGCTAACGCTCTGAATGGCGTGCCGCCGATCAACAAGAACGAAGTCAACGCCAAAGTTCTTGTTACCGATGGAGAAACAATCGTCATCGGTGGTGTATTCTCCAATAGCCAGATCAGCAGCATTGAAAAAGTGCCGTTCCTGGGTGACGTTCCGTTCGTTGGTCGCCTCTTCCGGCGGGACATCGTGGAAGATAAAAAATCCGAGCTTCTGGTCTTCTTGACCCCTAGAATCCTCAACTATCGAGCGGTCGCCGTGGGCCAGTAATCGTTGCACAACTTCATCCTCATAGGCCCGATGGGAGCTGGTAAAAGCACCATCGGGCGCTTGTTAGCCAAAGAGCTGCGTCTGCCATTCAAGGATTCCGACAAGGAAATCGAGCAGCGGACCGGCGCCAGCATTCCTCTGATTTTCGATGTAGAGGGTGAGGCCGGTTTTCGCGAGCGTGAACGTGCAGTGATCGCCGATCTTTGTCAGCAGGACGGGGTGGTGCTCGCTACGGGTGGGGGCGCGGTGTTGCGCGAGGACAATCGCAAAGCACTTCGCTCCGGTGGTCGCGTCGTCTATCTCTGCACTTCTGTCGATCAGCAGCTCGAGCGCACGTCGCGCGACCGCAATCGTCCGTTGCTGCAGGCAAGCGATCCCCGTAGCGTTCTTGCTGGGCTCATGGCTATTCGCGACCCGCTGTACCGCTCCATTGCGGATATCATCATCGAGACAGACGAGCGTCCGCCCCGGCTGGTGGTCATGGAAATTCTCGATAGGCTCGCTTCATTGCCTCCCCGTGAAAGCCAGGATGAATCTGCGCTATCCTAGCCCCCTTTATTGTTGGGGCCCCCATGCAGACTCTTCAGGTCGATCTCGGCGAGCGTAGCTATCCCATTCATATCGGCGAGCGATTGATCGATCGCAGCGATCTTTTTGCAAGCAAGATTCGCGGCCGCCAAGTCGCCATCGTGACCAATGAAACGGTTGCGCCACTGTACCTCGATCGTCTGACGAGCACGCTTTCCGGCTATTCCGTTACCCCCATAATCCTGCCTGATGGCGAAAGCCACAAAAATTGGGAGACGCTTCAGCTTATTTTCGACGCACTGCTCGGTGCTCGGCACGATCGCAATACAACGGTCGTGGCGTTGGGCGGCGGCGTCATCGGCGACATGGCGGGATTCGCGGCCGCCAGCTACCAGCGTGGTGTGGACTTCATCCAGGTGCCGACCACGCTTCTCTCGCAAGTGGACTCCTCGGTTGGTGGCAAAACCGGCATCAACCACCCGCTGGGCAAGAACATGATCGGCGCGTTCTACCAGCCTCGTGCAGTGGTCATCGATACCGCCACGTTGGCGACGTTGCCGTCTCGCGAGCTGTCTGCAGGGCTGGCCGAAGTCATCAAGTATGGGCTGATCTGCGACGAGCCCTTCCTGACCTGGCTCGAAGCTAATATCGATCGGATTCGCTCGCTGGATTCCCTGGCGCTGACCGAGGCGATCCACCGTTCCTGCGCAGCCAAGGCCAAGGTGGTCAATGCGGACGAGCGAGAATCGGGTGTGCGCGCCACCCTCAACCTGGGGCATACCTTTGGTCATGCCATAGAGACCCATATGGGTTATGGGGTCTGGCTGCATGGTGAGGCGGTATCGGCGGGAACCGTGATGGCGCTTGAGATGTCCTCTCAGCTCGGCTGGATCGGCCAGGCGGATCGTGATCGCGCCATCCGGCTTTTGCAGCGAGCCGGGCTGCCGGTGGTGCCTCCTGCCGAGATGCAGCCGCAAGATTTCCTTGAGCACATGGCGGTGGACAAGAAGGTCCTGGATGGTCGTCTCCGTCTCGTGCTGCTTCGGCAGATGGGGGAGGCGGTTGTCACAGGCGACTTCCCTCGCGGCGTGCTCGAAACCACTTTGAGCGCCGATTACGGTGCTATGACGGAACACTTGGGAGCGTAAGAAAATTTCCATGAACAGTTTGTCCGCGGACGACGCGTTTCTGACTCACTATGGCTTCAGCCATGACCCTTTCGCGGCCCGTGTTCCGGGGTTCAAGTTCTTTCCCGCTCAGCGCAAGCCGGTGCTTGGGCAGCTGCACCACCTGGCCCGTTACAGCCAGTTGCTGTTGTTGGTGACCGGGCCGGAAGGCAGCGGCAAAACGTTGCTACGCCAGGCGCTTGTCGCCAGCAGCAACAAGCAGGCTGTGCAGAGCGTAGTCGTCACTCCGCAGAGCACCATGGACGCCAGTGCGCTGCTGGCGCAGATCGCTCAGGCACTCAACAGTCAGGACGCCGATTTCGATGGCATCATGGCGCAGGTGGTCCAGCTGGCTCTGACGGGGCAGGAAGTCTATCTGTTGGTGGATGATGCCGAGCGCCTGACTGGCGCTGCGGTGGAGACCCTGCTGCGTCTGGCTGCGGGGACACCTGAAGCACGCCCGCACGTCTTTCTGTTTGGCGAGCCTGCGCTGGCCGGGCGACTTGAAGCCCTGAGCGAAGGCGAAGAACGCCATCACGCCATCGCCTTGCAACCTTATGAGGAAGAAGAGACGCGCGAGTATCTGGCGCTGCGGCTCGAAGGTGCGGGTAGCGGCATCGAGTGCCTGAGCGAGGAGCAGATTGCGCGTATCCATGATCAGTCGGGCGGCTGGCCTGGAGCGATCAACCAGGTGGCGCGTGACGAACTTCTCGCGGCGATGCAGAGCAGTCGCGGACGGCGGAAGTCCACCGGCATGGCATTGCCGCTGCCGAAGAAACATCTGTTGGCGGCGCTGGCCGTGATTGTGGTGGTCGCGATTGGCTTTCTGGTTCTGCGTGGTGGCGAGGGTGAGCGGTCGGTTGCGCCGCAAGCCACTCAGTTGCCGCTCGATGCTCCGGCGGGCTCATCAGCGGCTTCGTCTGAGCAGGGCGGGCAAACCGCGATCGAGTTCGATGCTGAGGAACGGCCGTTGTCGCTGCCGCTGGGCGGTGATGCGCAGCCGGTGATTCGAGAGCCGCTCGCTGCCGCTGCAGGTGGCGAAGACGATGCTGAGGTTGCGCTTCCCGGTGCGCGCGAATCGACAATTCCTGCACCTGCACCTGCACCTGCACCTGCACCTGCACCGGTGGAGCGTGCCCAGCCTGCTCCGCCTGTTGCAACGGTGCCGACGCCGGCGCCGACACAGGCGCCTGCTCCGGCATCGCCGCAGGTGCGGCAGAATGTCGCCGAGCGTACGCCAGCGCCTACTGCTGCGCCCAGCGCTTCAGGCAATCGGTCTTGGTATGCCAGTCAGCCGGGCAGCAACTATCTGGTCCAGATCCTCGGGACACGTGTCGAAAAGAATGCCCAAGCGATCGTTCAGCAGCACGGCGCCAGCTATCGCTACTTCACCAAGACGCACGAAGGCAAGCCGCTCTACGTCGTCACCTACGGCAATTTTGCCAACCGAGCGGCAGCGGTTGCAGCGGTGAAGTCGCTGCCCGCTTCGCTCCAGGCCGGCAAGCCGTGGGTACGAAGTTTCGCCAGCGTCCAGCAGGAATTGGCGCCAGCTCGATAAAAAATGCCCCAAAAAAGTGCGCAATGCACTGTTTTGGGGCTTGCAAAAATAAATTGTGCCGATCTAGCGGGCTTTGTAAACTGCTCCCCCTTTTGCCCACGTGAATGACGGGGTGAGTCGCTGCGCCGTCAATAAGGGGTTGATTTACAACGCATTTAGCTGGTGGAGTGCCTATGAGAGCAGGTCTGTTTCGTCCTGAAGAGTTCAAGGATAACTGCGGCTTCGGTCTGATTGCCCACATGCAGGGCGAGGCAAGCCATCACCTGCTAAAGACTGCCATTCAGTCCCTGACATGCATGACTCACCGCGGCGGCATCAACGCTGATGGCAAGACCGGCGACGGCTGCGGTCTGTTGATGCAGAAGCCTGACGCCTTTCTGCGCGCGAAGGCCTTGGAGCATTTCAACGCCGAGCTACCGGCCCAATATGCGGTTGGCATGGTCTTCCTCGATCAGGACGCCAGCAAGGCGGATCGCGCTCGTGCTCAGCTGAGCGAGGAAATCCAGGCGCAGGGGCTTACCCTGGTTGGCTGGCGTGAGGTTCCGGTGGATACCAGCGTTCTCGGGCAGCTGGCGCTCGAGCGTCTGCCGCGCATCGAGCAGGTGTTCGTTTCCGGCGAGGGCCTCGATGAGCGTCAGTTCGGCATCAAGCTGTTCTTCGCCCGCCGCCGCGCCGAAGTCGCACTGGCCGACGACAGCGCCTTCTATGTCTGCAGCCTCTCGGACAAGGACATCATCTACAAAGGCCTGATGATGCCGGCCGACCTGGCCCAGTTCTACCCGGACCTGGGTGACGAGCGCCTCGCGACCGCGATCTGCGTGTTCCACCAGCGTTTCTCCACCAACACCATGCCGCAGTGGCGGCTGGCTCAGCCGTTCCGCTTTCTTGCGCACAACGGCGAAATCAACACCATCACCGGTAACCGCAACTGGGCCCAGGCGCGCCGCCTGAAGTTCGCCAACGAATTGCTGCCGGATCTCGAAAGCCTGTCGCCGCTGATCAACCGCACCGGTTCTGACTCCTCGAGCATGGACAACATGCTCGAACTCTTGGTCACCGGAGGAATGGATCTGTTCCGTGGCCTGCGCATGATCATTCCGCCGGCCTGGCAGAACGTCGAGACCATGGACCCCGACCTGCGTGCCTTCTACGAATTCAACTCCATGCACATGGAGCCCTGGGATGGCCCGGCCGGCGTGGTGCTGACCGATGGCCGCCACGCGGTTTGTCTGCTCGACCGCAACGGGCTGCGTCCGGCGCGCTGGGTAACCACCAAGAACGGCTATATCACCCTCGCGTCCGAAGTCGGCGTCTGGGATTACAAGCCGGAAGACGTGCTTGCCAAGGGTCGTGTCGGCCCGGGGCAGATCCTCGCGGTGGACACCCACACCGGCAAGGTGCTGCACACCGACGACATCGACAACCACCTGAAGGCGCAGCAGCCTTACAAGAAGTGGCTGCGGCAGAACGCGCTGCGCATCCAGTCGACGCTGGATGACAACGATCACGGTTCGGCTTTCTACGATGCCGACCAGCTCAAGCAGTACATGAAGATGTACCAGGTCACCTTCGAGGAGCGTGACCAGGTGCTGCGCCCGCTGGCCGAACAGGGCCAGGAAGCGGTCGGATCGATGGGCGACGACACGCCCATGGCCGTGCTGTCGCGCCGCGTGCGTTCGCCCTACGACTACTTCCGCCAGCAGTTCGCCCAGGTGACCAACCCGCCGATCGACCCGCTGCGCGAAGCCATCGTGATGTCGCTGGAAACCTGTCTGGGTGCCGAGCGCAACGTCTTCGAGGAAACCGCCGAACACGCCAATCGGGCGATCCTGACCACGCCGGTGATCTCGCCCGCCAAATGGCGCACGATCATGAACCTCGAGCGGCCCGGCTTCGAGCGTCTGGTCATCGACCTCAACTACGAGGAAGGTACCGGCCTCGAGGCGGCGATCCGCAACATCGCCGATCAGGCCGAAGAGGCCGTGCGCGGGGGCAAGGTGCTGCTGGTGCTGAGCGATCGCCACATCGCTCCGGGCAAGCTGCCGGTGCATGCTTCGCTGGCGGTCGGTGCGGTACACCACCGCCTGGTCGAGACCGGGCTGCGCTGCAGCTGCAACATCCTGGTGGAAACCGCCACTGCTCGCGATCCGCATCATTTCGCAGTGCTCATCGGTTTCGGTGCGACAGCTGTCTACCCGTTCCTCGCCTACGAAGTGCTGGGTGACCTGATCCGTACCGGCGAGGTGCTGGGCGATCTCTACGAAGTGTTCAAGCACTATCGCAAGGGCATCTCCAAGGGGCTGATGAAGATCATCTCCAAGATGGGCATCTCGACCATCGCGTCCTACCGCGGCGCGCAACTGTTCGAAGCCGTCGGCCTGTCCGACGAGGTCGTGGAGCTCAGCTTCCGCGGCGTCGCCAGTCGCATCAAGGGTGCCCGCTTCGAGGACCTCGAGGCCGAGCAGAAGGCGCTGGCGGCCGAAGCCTGGAGCAGCCGCAAGCCGATCCAGCAGGGTGGCCTGCTGAAGTTCGTCTACGGCGGCGAGTACCACGCCTACAACCCCGACGTGGTCAGCGCGCTGCAGCTCGCCGTGCAGAGCGGTGACTACAGCCGCTTCAAGGAGTACACGGCGCTGGTCGATCAGCGCCCGGTGGCGATGCTGCGTGACCTGCTCAAGGTCAAGCTGGCCGATCAGCCGCTGGCGCTGGAGGAGGTCGAGCCGCTGGATGCCATCCTCAAGCGCTTCGACTCCGCTGGTATTTCCCTGGGCGCACTGTCGCCAGAAGCCCACGAAGCCATCGCCGCGGCGATGAACCGCATCGGGGCGCGTTCGAACTCCGGTGAGGGCGGTGAAGACCCGGCCCGCTACGGCACCGAGCGCAGCTCGAAGATCAAGCAGGTCGCAACCGGCCGCTTCGGTGTGACCCCGGAATACCTGGTCAACGCCGAAGTGCTGCAGATCAAGGTCGCCCAGGGCGCCAAGCCGGGTGAAGGCGGCCAGCTGCCCGGTGGCAAGGTCAATGGCCTGATCGCGCGTCTGCGTTACGCCGTGCCCGGCGTGACCCTGATCTCCCCGCCGCCGCACCATGACATCTATTCCATCGAGGACCTCGCGCAGCTGATCTTCGACCTCAAGCAGGTCAATCCGCAGGCGCTGGTGTCCGTCAAACTGGTGGCCGAGCCGGGCGTGGGCACCATCGCCGCCGGCGTGGCCAAGGCCTACGCCGACCTGATCACCATCTCCGGTTACGACGGCGGCACTGGTGCCTCGCCGCTGACCTCGATCCGCTATGCCGGTTCGCCGTGGGAGCTGGGCCTGGCGGAAACCCACCAGACTCTGCGCGGCAATGACCTACGGGGCAAGGTCCGGGTGCAGACCGATGGTGGCCTGAAGACTGGCCTGGACGTGATCAAGGCCGCGATCCTCGGCGCCGAAAGCTTCGGCTTCGGCACCGCGCCGATGATCGCCCTGGGCTGCAAGTACCTGCGCATCTGCCACCTGAACAACTGCGCCACCGGCGTCGCAACCCAGAACGAGCAGCTGCGCAAGGATCACTTCATCGGCACCGTCGACATGGTGGTCAACTTCTTCCAGTTCGTCGCCGAGGAAACCCGCGAGTGGCTGGCCAAGCTGGGCGTGCGCAGCCTCGGCGAGCTGATCGGCCGTACCGATCTGCTCGAAGTGCTGCCGGGCGACACCGCCAAGCAGAACAATCTCGACCTGACGCCGCTGCTCGGCGGCAGCAACATCCCGGCCGACAAGCCGCAGTTCTGCGAAGTGGAGAAGAACCCGCCGTTCGACCAGGGCTTGCTGGCCGAGGAGATGGTCAAGCTGGCCAAGAGCGCCATCGACGCCAAGAGCGGCGGCGAGTTCGAACTGGAGATCTGCAACTGCGACCGTTCCATCGGTGCGCGCGTCTCCGGCGAGATCGCCCGTCAGCATGGCAACCAGGGCATGAAGGATGCGCCGATTACCTTCCGCTTCAAGGGCACGGCAGGGCAGAGCTTCGGGGTCTGGAACGCCGGCGGCCTGAACCTGTACCTGGAAGGCGACGCCAACGACTACGTCGGCAAGGGTATGACCGGCGGCAAGCTGGTGGTCACCCCGCCGCAGGGCGCTGCCTATCGTTCGCAGGATTCGGCCATCATCGGCAATACCTGTCTGTACGGCGCCACCGGTGGCAAGCTGTTCGCCGCCGGTACTGCCGGCGAGCGTTTCGCCGTGCGCAACTCTGGCGCCCATGCGGTCGTCGAGGGTACCGGCGACCACTGCTGCGAGTACATGACCGGCGGTTTCGTCTGCGTGCTGGGCAAGACCGGGCACAACTTCGGCTCAGGCATGACCGGTGGTTTCGCCTATGTACTGGACATGGACAACAGCTTCGTCGACCGCGTGAACAACGAACTGGTCAACCTGCAGCGTATCACCGGCGAGGCGATGGAAGCCCATCGCAGCCATCTGCAGGATGTGCTGCGCGAGTACGTTGCCGAAACCGCGAGCGAGTGGGGGGCAGAACTGCTGGATAATCTTGACGACTATCTGCGTCGTTTCTGGCTGGTCAAGCCCAAGGCGGCCAACCTGGCCTCGCTGCTGTCGAGCACCCGGGCCAACCCGCAATAACAAGAAGCCGCTTCAGGCAGCGCCCCCGCCTTGGCTGGGGCCGCTGCTCACCCTGATTGTCTTGCAGCCGTATGTATCGTCTACGGCCGCTGTTGAGAGGTTATGAAATGACTGAACGTCTGAATAACGACTTCCAGTTCATCGAGGTCGGGCGCAAGGATCCAAAGAAGAAGTTGCTGCGCCAGCGCAAGAAGGAGTTCGTAGAGATCTACGAACCCTTCAAGCCGCAGCAGGCCTGCGAGCAGGCCCATCGCTGCCTGGGCTGCGGCAACCCTTATTGCGAGTGGAAATGCCCGGTCCACAACTACATCCCCAACTGGCTCAAGCTGGTTTCCGAGGGCAACATCCTCGCCGCCGCCGAACTGGCTCATCAGACCAACACCCTGCCGGAAGTCTGTGGCCGCGTCTGCCCACAGGATCGCCTCTGCGAAGGCGCCTGCACGCTGAATGACGGTTTCGGTGCGGTGACCATCGGCTCGGTAGAGAAGTACATCGCCGACACCGCCTTCGCCATGGGCTGGCGGCCGGACATGTCCAAGGTCAAGCCGACCGGCAAGAAGGTCGCCATCATCGGTGCCGGCCCGGCGGGCCTCGGTTGCGCGGATATCCTCGTGCGCAACGGCGTGACCCCGGTGGTGTTCGACAAGAACCCCGAGATTGGTGGCCTGCTGACCTTCGGCATCCCTGAGTTCAAGCTGGAAAAGACCGTGCTCAGCCGCCGCCGCGAGATCTTCAGCGGCATGGGCATCGAGTTCCGCCTGAACACCGAAGTGGGCAAGGACATCAGCATCGATCAGCTGCTGGCTGACTACGATGCCGTGTTCATGGGCATGGGCACCTACACCTACATGAAGGGCGGCTTCCCTGGCGAGGATCTGCCAGGGGTGTACGACGCGCTGGATTTCCTCATCGCCAACGTCAACCGCAACCTCGGCTTCGAGAAGTCCGCCGAGGACTTCATCGACATGAAGGGCAAGAAGGTCGTGGTTCTGGGTGGTGGTGATACCGCGATGGACTGCAACCGGACTTCCATCCGCCAGGGCGCCAAGAGCGTGACCTGTGCCTATCGTCGTGATGCGGCAAACATGCCGGGTTCGCGCCGTGAAGTGAAGAACGCCAAGGAAGAGGGCGTGAAGTTCCTCTTCAATCGCCAGCCCATCGCCATCGTCGGCGAAGGCAAGGTCGAAGGTGTGAAGGTGGTCGAGACCCGTCTCGGCGCGCCGGATGCCCGTGGCCGCCGCAGCCCCGAGCCGATCCCGGGCTCCGAGCAGGTGCTGCCTGCCGATGCGGTGGTCATCGCCTTCGGTTTCCGGCCGAGCCCGGCACCGTGGTTCGAGGGCCAGGGTATCCAACTGGACAACCAGGGCCGCGTCGTCGCCCCGGAGCAGGGTCAGTTCAAGCACCAGACCAGCAATCCGAAGATCTTCGCCGGTGGCGATATGGTTCGCGGCTCCGATCTGGTGGTGACCGCGATCTACGAAGGGCGCCAGGCTGCCGAAGGCATCATGGACTACCTCGGCGTCTGATCGGTGTTGATCGAGCGCCGACAGGGGCTCGGAACGGCCTGATTTGAATCAAGCCCAAAGGTAAAAGGCACGGCACTCGCCGTGCCTTTTTTTTTCCGCTTTGCGACAATGCACGGCACTTTTTCGCTGGAACCCTGCCATGACTGCCTTGAAGAACGACCGCTTCCTTCGTGCCCTGCTCAAGCAGCCTGTCGACGTCACCCCTGTGTGGATGATGCGCCAGGCCGGCCGCTATCTGCCCGAATACCGGGCCAGCCGCGCCAAGGCCGGTGACTTCATGAGCCTGTGCATGAATCCGGAGCTCGCCTGCGAGGTAACCCTGCAGCCGCTGGATCGCTATCCGCTGGATGCCGCGATCCTGTTCTCCGATATCCTCACCGTGCCGGACGCCATGGGGCTCGGCTTGTACTTCGAGACCGGTGAAGGTCCGCGCTTCAAGAAGGTGGTGAGCAGTGCGGCGGACATCGAGGCGCTACCGATTCCCGATCCGGAGAAGGATCTGGGCTACGTGATGGACGCGGTGCGTACCATTCGCCGCGAACTCAACGGCCGCGTACCGCTGATCGGTTTCTCCGGAAGCCCGTGGACCCTGGCGACCTACATGGTCGAAGGCGGCTCCTCGAAGGACTTCCGCAAATCCAAGGCGATGCTCTACGAAAACCCGCAGGCAATGCACGCCTTGCTGGACAAGCTGGCCCAGTCGGTTACCAGCTACCTCAACGGCCAGATCCTGGCCGGCGCCCAGGCCGTGCAGATCTTCGATTCCTGGGGTGGCAGCCTGTCGGCCGCGGCCTATCAGGAGTTCTCCCTGGCCTATATGCGCAAGATCGTAGACGGTCTGATCCGCGAGCATGACGGCCGCCGCGTGCCGGTGATCCTGTTCACCAAGGGTGGCGGGCTGTGGCTGGAGTCCATGGCCGACGCTGGTGCCGAAGCGCTGGGGCTGGACTGGACCTGCGACATCGGCGAGGCGCGCCGCCGCGTCGGTGACAAGGTGGCGCTGCAGGGCAACATGGACCCGAGCGTGCTTTATGCCAAGCCCGACGCCATCCGCGCCGAGGTCGCGCGTATCCTGGCGAGCTTCGGTCATGGCAATGGCCACGTGTTCAACCTGGGCCACGGCATCACGCCGGAAGTCGATCCAGCCCATGCCGGCGCCTTCATCGAGTCGGTGCACGAACTGTCCGCGCAATACCACGCCTGACTTTTCACCGGCTCGAAACGAAACGCCCCGCATCAGCGGGGCGTTTTGCATTGCGGGTTCAGTGTGCCGTCTGCGGCTCCGGCAGCGGACGCAGGCGCGCCAGGTGCAGCGCCACGGCGAAGGCGATCAGCAGCAGCGAGGCGATGAACAGGCCGACGCCATCCCAGCCGGCGGCGTGCCAGAAGACCCCACCCAGCGTGCCGGCGATGCTGGAGCCCAGGTAGTAACTGAACAGATAGAGCGAGGAGGCCTGGCCGCGCGCCTGCCGGGCACGGCGGCCAATCCAGCTGCTGGCGACCGAGTGGGCGCCGAAGAAACCGAAGGTGAACAGCAGCATGCCCAGCAGCACCAGCGGCAGCCGGTCGAACAGGGTCAGGCCCACGCCCGCCAGCATCAGGGCGATCACCAGCCAGAACACCCGGCGCCGGCCGAAGCGATCGGCCAGCGCGCCGACTTGAGCCGAGCTGTAGATGCCCGACAGGTAGAGCACCGCCAGCAGACCGATCATGGTCTGGCTGAGGTGGAACGGCTCGGCAATCAATCGATAGCCGATGTAGTTGTACAGCGTGACGAAGCTGCCCATCAGCAGGAAGCCCTGCAGGAACAGCCAGGGCAGGCCGGCATCGCGGAAGTGCAGGCGGTAGCCTTGCAGCAGCCCCTGCGGGCGCAGCGGTCGCGGACGGAAGTGCCGCGATTCCGGCAGAAAGCGCCAGAGCAGCAGCGCCGCCAGCAGCGCCAGCCCGCCCATCAGTCCCAGCACGCTATGCCAGGACAGGTAGTCCACCAGCACGCCGCTCAGCAAGCGTCCGCTCATGCCGCCGATGGCGTTGCCGCCGATATACAGCCCCATTGCCAGGCCCAGATGGTGGGGATGGATCTCCTCGCTCAGGTAGGTCATGGCCACTGCAGCCACGCCGCTGAGCGCCAGGCCGACCAGTGCGCGCATCAGCAGAACGCCATGCCAGCTGGGCGCCAGCGCACTACCGACGGTGAACACCGCGGCAGCGAGCAGGGAGGCGACCAGCACCTGCTTGCGGCCGATGGCATCGGAGATCGGCCCGGTGATCAGCAGGCCGACGGCCAGGGTCAGCGTCGAGAGCGAAAGGATCAAGCTGCTCTGCGCTGCGTTGATGCCGAATGCCTGCGACAGCATGGGCATCATCGGCTGCACGCAGTAGAGCAGGGCGAAGGTGGCGAAGCCGCCGGCGAACAGGGCCAGGGCGGTGCGCGCGAAGCGCGGGGTGCCTTTCTCGGTATGGCTGATGGGCGCGCCAGGCGCCGGTATCTCTGCTGACGCGTCGCTGGCGTCGTGCGTACTGCTCACGATGAAGACCTCTGTCCAATTCGCTTTTTCCGGCCAAAAGCGGCCCGTTACGCCTGTGATCGCTTTTTCGATCGACGGGCGCGATTGCTGTTGTTTGGGTTTATGGACGAAATGATAGGAAGCTTTGTTTAAGCTATCCAATATATTATTCGACCTGAATGATATGTTTTTCGACTCATAAGGAATCCTCATGGAGCTGCGTCATCTTCGCTACTTCGTGGCGGTCGCCGAGGAACTGCACTTCGGTCGCGCCGCCGAACAGCTGCGCATTTCACAGCCGCCGTTGAGCCAGCAGATCCAGGCGCTGGAACAGGAACTCGGCGTAAGGCTGTTCGATCGGACCAACCGGCGCGTGGCGTTGACCGACGCGGGCCGGCTGTTTCTCGAGGAAACGCGGCGCACGCTCGCGCAGGTCGATAAGTCGGTAGACGTGGCCCGGCGAGCCGAACAGGGCGAAATCGGTGAGCTCAAGGTGGGGTTCACCTCATCGGCGCCGTTCACCTCGATCCTGCCACGGGCGATTCTGGCCTTTCGCCGCACCTTTCCTGCGGTGCATCTGGATTTGCAGGAGATGACCAGCAAGCAGGTGGTCGATGCCGTGCAGGACGAGACGCTGCAAGTCGGCATGATTCGCCCGTTCGCGTTGCCGGCGGGCCTTCAGACCGTCGAGCTGTTCAGTGAGCCGCTGGTGGCGCTGATGCATGCGGGACACCGGCTGGCGGATGCCGGGGACGAGGGGCTGACGCTGGCCGATCTGGCCGAGGAGCCCTTCGTGTTCTTCCCGCGCAGCTACGGTACGGGGCTGTACGACCAGTTGCTCAGCCTGGCGCGCCGTGCGGGCTTCAATCCACGCATTGCCCAGGAGGCGAACGAGGCGCTGACCATCATCGGCCTGGTCGCCGCCGGGCTGGGAGTGTCGGTGTTGCCGGCGTCGTTCCAGCGCATCCGCATCGACGGCGTGCGCTTCCGCACCCTGCAGGACAAGGATGCGACCACCGCCGTCTGGCTGGTCAAACGCCGGCAGGAGCAGTCGCCGTTGGCGCAGGCCTTCATGGAACTGGTAACGCGCGAGGCCTCCGCGCAGCGCTAGGCGTTCGCTCAGGGCTGCTTGTAGTGGCCGGGTGTATCGCCCTTCTCGTGCTTGTGTACACGGGTCACGCGGATGTCGGTGATGCCCATGACTTCGGCCTGCTCCAGCAGCTGCGCCTCGTCGGCATCGGCCTTCGGCATCACCAGGCTGTTCTCGGCGTCGGCATTGTGCAGCTGGATGAGGTGCCGCGCCGCCTCGCCCTGGGACAGGCTGTCGACGTCGGCGTCATAGGTCTCGGCGCGCGGGTCGTTCTGGTAGATGTAGTTGATTTCGAAGGTGTGCGAAGACTTGCCGAACATGAGGCGCTCCCGTGGAGGTCACTGATGTTCAGTGGACTCGACGGCAACGGCAAACGTTCCAGCAGACGGTCGGCCGCGGTAGAGCCGATGCCTTGGCCAGCGCATCGGCAGGGATGCTTACTTGACGTTGGCCAGATCGCCCTTGAGGGCAACGCCCGCCATGATGGCGCCAGCGTGGCACTCGTACTTCTGACTGTCCTTGTATTCGACATGCTTGTAGTTGCTGGCGATGTTCACCACCGCATTGGCACCGGCGGCCTTGGCAGCCTGCTGCATGGCGATCAGCGCCGATTGCAGCGCCCAGCTGCAGGCGCCTTCGTCGGTCTTGTTGAACGCATTGGTCTTCTTGCTGGTGGTAACGCCGCTGCGCACGACCGTGGCATTACCCGGCGTCTTGCCGGCCAGGTAGAACTTGACGCTGCCATCCAGTCGACCGGCCTGGGTCGCTTCGGCAACCACGGCATCGAAGGGCAGGTAGTGAGTGGTGTCACGGGCCTGGCTGATGCCGGGCAGCACCAGAAGCGTCAGCGCTGTGCCTATCCATGCGGTTGTTTTCATCGGCGTTTTCCTTGCGGTTGTGGGTGAAACTCAGGCCCAGCGACGGAAGATCAGCGAGGTGTTGATCCCGCCAAAGGCGAAATTGTTATTCATCACGTACTCGTGCTGCATGGTGCGCGGAGCACCCCGCAGGTAGTCGAGATCGCCGCAGCGCGGGTCGACCTCGTCCAGGTTGAGCGTGTGGATATAGCGGTCGCGGTTCATCATCTCGATGCTGAACCAGGACTCCAGGGCGCCACACGCACCCAGGGTGTGGCCGAGAAAGGACTTCTGCGAGCTGATCGGCATGCCGCTGCCGAACAGCGCCTGGGTCGCCTGGGTTTCGGCGATGTCGCCCTGTTCGGTCGCAGTGCCGTGGCCATTCACGTAGCCGATGGCCGCCGGTGCGAGCCCGGCATCTTCCAGGGCCAGTTCCATGGCGCGGCGCATGGTCAGCTGTTCCGGCTTGGTGGCATGTTGGCCATCGGCGTTGCTGCCGAAGCCGACCAGCTCGGCGTGAATCGTCGCGCCGCGGGCCAGGGCGTGCTCCAGTTCCTCGAGCACCAGCATGCCGGCGCCTTCGCCAATCACCAGGCCATCACGGCCGCTGTCGTAGGGGCGAGGCGAAGTATGCGGTGCGTCGTTCTTCAGGCTGGTGGCATAGAGCGCATCGAAGACCATGGCCTCGGTGGCGCAGAGCTCCTCGGCGCCGCCGGCCAGCATCAGTGGCAGGCGGCCGAACTTGATCGCCTCATAGGCGTAACCGATGCCCTGGCTGCCGCTGGTGCAGGCGCTGGAGGTGGGGATAACCCGCCCGGTGAGGCCGAAGAAGATGCTGATATTGGCCGCGGTGGTGTGCGGCATCATGCGAATGTAGGAGTTGGCGTTCAGCCCGTCGGCCACCGAGTTCAGCAGCATGTTGCCGAACGCCTTGATCTCCTCGGTGCTGCCGGTGGACGAACCGCAGGCGACACCCATGCGGCCGTCCCGGATCGACGCGTCTTCCAAAAGACCGGCGTCGGCGAGCGCGCGTTCGGCGGCCAGCACCGACAGTCGTGACACGCGGCCCATGCTGCGCAGCTGCTTGCGCGTCCAGTGCGGCGGCACGCTGAAGTCGTCCACCGGGCCGGCCAGGCGGGTGTTGAGCTCCGTGAAACGGTCCCACTCGGCCATGCGGCGGATGCCGCTGCGGTTGGCACTGAAATTGGCTTTGATGCTCGTCCAGTCGCTGCCCAGGGAGGTGATGCCGGCCATGCCGGTGACCACCACGCGTCTGCCGTTCATCAGCACAGCCCTCCGTTGACGGCGATCACCTGCCGGGTGATATACGCCGCCTCGGCGGACATCAGGAAATTCACCGCACCGGCAACCTCGTCCGGGGTGCCCATGCGCTGTGCCGGAACCATCTTCAGCATTTCTTCGATGGGCAGTTCGGCATCGAGCATCTCGGTATCGATCAGTCCGGGGGCAACGCAGTTGACGGTGATCCTGCGCTTGCCCAGCTCCACGGCCAACGCCTTCGCTGCACCGATGACGCCAGCCTTGGACGCGCTGTAGTTGACCTGGCCGCGGTTGCCGATCAGGCCGGATACCGAGGTGATGCAGACGATGCGCCCCGGCTGGCGGCGGCGAATCATCGGCATGGTCAGCGGCTGCAGCACATTGTAGAAACCGTCCAGGTTGGTACGCAGTACCTGATCCCAGTCGTCGTCGCTGAGGGCCGGGAAGGCGCCGTCGCGAGTCAAACCGGCGTTGCAGACGACGCCGTAGTAGGCGCCATGCGCTTCGACATCGGCTTCCAGCTCGCGCCGGCAGGCGGCGCGGTCGGCGATGTCGAACTGCAGGATGCGCGCGCTGCGACCCATCGCCTGTATCTCGGCCTGGACCGCTTCGGCCTGGTCGCGGCGCGAGCGGCAGTGCAGCACGATGTCATGGCCGGCGCGGGCCAGGCGCAGCGCGATGGCGCGGCCAATGCCTCGGCTGGAGCCGGTGACGAGGACGGTTTCACTCATGGGGCAGACTCTTGTAGGTAACTCGCCACTTCGGGCGGGCGGAACACGTTCAGACGGGCCTCGGCATGGATGCCGGGGCCGTCGAGATGACATTCGAACACGCCCATGCCGTTGTCGTCCTGCAGCGAACGAGTGGCACGGACGCGCAGCCGGGCGCCGACCGGGAAGGTTTCGACATTGCACTGGTAGCTACGGGTGCCGAGCAGGAAGCCCAGCTCCACCGGCTGACCGGCCTGACGCGCATGGCAGCCGGCGAAGGCCGCGACGCTTTGCGCCATGATCTCGACGCCGACCCAGGCAGGCAGACTGCCGTCGGTGGCGCTGAGCAGGCCGTCGGCTCGTACCTGCAGGTGTGTCTCCACGCTGTCTTCATCGAAGCGTTCGACAGCGTCGAGCAGGATCATGTCGCCAGCGTGGGGTAGCAGTTCGGCGAGGGGCCAGTCGATCACGGCGCGTCTCCCAGGATCAGGCTGATATTGTTGCCACCGAAGGCGAAGGAGTTGCTCATCATTCGGCGCGGCGAGGTTCTACCCATTCGCAGTTCGGCGGTCACCAGGCGCAGCGGTGGCAGCTCCGGATCCGGCTGGCCGTCCCAGCGATGCGGTGGCAACTGCTGGTCGGCGTTGAAGCGCGATAGCGCCAGCCAGCAGAACGCCGCCTCCAGCGCGCCAGCGGCGCCGAGGGTATGGCCGGTCAACGGCTTGCTCGAAGAACAGGCGACACCCTGAGGAAACAGCGTGGAAACGGCCTGGCTTTCCATGGCGTCGTTGTGCGCGGTGGCTGTGCCGTGCAGGTTGAGGTAATCGACCTCTTCCGGTGTGCAGCCGGCAGTGGCCAGCGCCTGGCGCATGGCGGCAAGCGCGCCGCGGCCTTCCGGTTCGGGGGCGGATATATGGTAGGCGTCGGAACTGGCGCCGCCGCCAAGCAGGGCGATGGCACCATCAGCGGGCTCGCGGGTCATCAGAAACAGCGCCGCCGCCTCGCCGATGTTGATGCCGTTGCGGTTGCGCGAGAAGGGATTGCACAGCGACTCGCTGGTGGCTTCCAGCGCGGTGAAGCCTTGCAGGGTCAGGTCGCTCAGGCTGTCGACACCGCCGCACAGCACTGCATCGCAAATGCCGGCGTCGAGCAGGCGTTTGGCGCTGAGCAGGGCGCGGGCACTGGAGGTGCAGGCGGTGGAGATGGCATAGCAGGGGCCACCCAGTTGCAGCCATTCGCCGAGAAAGCTCGCCGGCGCCGCCAGTTCCTGATGTCCATAGTGGTAGCCCGGCGGAAAGCTGCCATTGTGCAGCAAGCCGGCGATGCCTTCTCCGGCTTCCTGGATGCCGGTGGTGCTGGTGCCCAGGACCACACCGATGCGATGCCGGCCGTGGCGGGCGATGGCCTGGCGAATATCGCCTTCGATCTCCAGTGCAGCGGCCAGCAGCAGCTGGTTGTTGCGGGTGGCATGGCGTGGATCGTCATCAGGCATTGCCGGCAACGCTGAGCGGACCGCGCCCACCGGTAAGCGTCGACCGGCCACCGGCTGCGTATGGGGCTGCATGCCGGAGGTGTCGCCGGCGAACAGCCGTCGGGCCACCTCGGCCTTGCCACTGCCGAGCGCGCAGATCACGCCAAGGGCGTCGAGGTAGGCGGTCATCGTTGGCTTCCGGGCGAGTCGGGCAAGGGGGCGACACGATAGGTCAGCCCTGGCGCCACGTCGAGTTCGAAGCTCTGTGCCGCGCGATAGCGGACCTGCCAGCGCAGGTCGTCGCCCTGGCGCAGCCGGCGCTCGCCAGCACCTGGCTGTTCGGCTGCGGCGCCATACAGCGCGGCCAGCTGGTCGCGGTCGGTCAGGGCGAACAGCAGGGCGGCGAACAGCTCGCGCGCCTCCGGACTGGGTCGAAGCAGCCCATCAGCCTGCCAGGCACCATTGCGCAACTGCTGCCGCGCCAGTGGAATGCCCAGTGGGTCGAGCAGCGACCAGCGCAGCGACGCCCCTTCGCGCTGGATCACCAGCAACCAGTCGGCCGGCTCGCTGCCCTGGCGTTGCACATGCAGCTGCAGCGGTACCTGAAATGCGGGTGTGCTGGCAGGCAGCGGCAGGCGCGCCGCGCAACCGGCCAGCAAGACCAGACACAGGCCCAGCAGAAGTCGCCTCATCGCCGCGCGCTCACGCGTCGGCACCGGCCGAGCAGAGTTCGGCCAGGACGCGCAAGCGGCGTTTGGGTTCGGCGACATAGGGGTTCTTTTCGTCCCAGGCATAGCCGGCGAGGATCGAGCTGATCATCCGGCGGATCTCCGGCTGGGCGTGTTCGTAGTAGATCACGTCCTGGAAGCTGCAATCGTACCAACCCTCCACGTAGGTCCGGAAGGTATCGACGCCGCGCTTGAGCGGCGCGGCGAACTCGCGTTCCCAATCCACCGGTTCGCCGCTCAGCTGGCGATGCAGCACGGCGGCGGCCATGTGTGCCGAGCGCATGGCGATGGTCACGCCGGAGGAAAACACCGGGTCGAGGAACTCGGCGGCGTTGCCCAGCAGGGCGAAGCCCGGACCGTGCAGGCTCTTGACGTTGGCCGAGTAGCCGCCGATCAGGCGCGCCGGGGTGTCCCATTCGGCATTGGCGAGAATGCGCCTGAGGTTCGGTGCCTCCTGGACGAATTCGCGCAGGCAGGCATCGAGGTTCACCGGCCGGCCTTCGTAGCGCTCGGCACTGGCGACCACACCCAGCGAACAGCGGCCGTTGCTGAACGGGATGGTCCAGTACCAGACGTCCCGCAGCTCGGGATGGGTGGTGATAAGGATCTTCTCGCGGTCGAAGCGTGGATCGTCGATACGGTCCTCGATATGGGTGAATATCGCCCGGCGCACCGGGAAGCCCGACGGCGCTTCCAGATCCAGCAGCTGCGGCAGTACCCGGCCATAGCCGCTGGCATCGAGCACGAAGGCGGCATCGACGCGGTATTCGCTGCCATCGGCCCGACGAATCTGCAGCCAGGGCTGCGCGCCGGTGAAATCCACCGCGGTGACTTCTTCCTCGTAGCGGATTTCCACGCCCTGCAGCTCGGCCTGGTCGGCCAGCAGCTTGTCGAAGTCGGCGCGCTGGACCTGGTAGGTGCTGCCATGGCCAGCGGTGAACTTGTCGCGGAAATCGAATTCCGTGTAGCGCTCGCCCCAGCCGAAGGCCGCGCCGTGCTTGGTCTGGAACCCCGCCGCGCGCACCGCCTCGAGCATCCCGGCTTCCTCGATGAAGTCCAGGCAGTGCGATAGCAGGCTCTCGCCGATGGAGAAGCGCGGAAAGCGCTGGCGTTCGACGATCAGCACGTCGTGGCCCTGGCGCTTGAGCAGCGCGCCAGCGATTGCGCCGGACGGGCCGGCTCCGATGATCACGACTTCACGGTGTTGCGTCTCAAGCGGCGCCATACGGCCTCCCTGCCTGTGGTGGTGGGTCTTGCTGATGGATGGCCCAGGGGGCCAGGAAAAAACTGAATGCCAGGCCGAGGCTGACGGTGAGGCCGAAGTTGCTTACCGCCGGCGTGCTGGACACCGCCAGCAGGCCGAACGACAGCCAGGTGGTGGTGGCCGCCAGCAGGGTGCCGACCAGGCTGACCGCGGCGCCGCCGACCTGCTCGCGCATCAGAATGGCGTAATCCACGCCGATCGCCGTGACCAGCAGCAGGCCGAACAGGCCAAACAGCGTCAGCGGCTGACCGAGCCAGCCGAGGCTGGCCAGGCTCGCCAGGGCGGCCAGCAGGGGCACGGCCAGGCAACGCAGGGCGCCGCTCGGCCCGAAGGGAAAGCAGAGCAGGGCAAAGATCAGCAGGCTGGCGAGCAGCTTGAGTTCGCCGGCCTGAAGCTTGGTCGCGGCAAACAGCTGGTTGAGGCGGGCCGGCTGGTCGACCAGTGTCGTGCCGGGCACGTCTTCAGCGATGAGTTCCAGGGCGGCTCCGTCGCGCAAGCCCTGCAGGCTGATCAGCCCGGCGACGCCGTCGTTCTGCGCGCCGAGCCAGAGCGCGCGCCAGGGCTCGCCCAACGGGCCTGCCAGCGCTGCCTCGATGGTCACCGGTGGCTGTGCCTGCAGGCGCTCGATCTCGGCCTGCAGGTTGCTCCTCGCCGCGCCCAGCGCGGCGAGCGGCTGACTGGCTGCAAGCAGGTGCGGCAGGGCGGCGCGCAGGCGGTCCTGTTCGGCAGTCGGTGCAACCAGCTGGCTCAGGGCAAGGTGCCCGCCCAGGCGTTGCTCGGCCTGTAGGTCGGACAGGCGGCGGCTGAGCTCGGCCTGGCGTTCGAGCAGCCCGTCGGCATCGGCGGCGCGCACGAGGAGGTACTGGCTGGTGGGCAGGAAGCCGGTGATCGTACCGATACGCTCGGCTTGCTGCTGCAGTGCCGGCGCGCGGCTGACCCACTGGCGCAGGTCGTCCTCAAATGACAGCTGCAGCACGCCGCCCAGGCAGAACAGTCCGAACACGGCCAGCAGCCAGGGCGAGCCGATGCGTGCAAGCAGGGCCTGGCGCACCTGCAGCCAGCGCTGCGCCCAACCCAATGGGCGTGGCCAGGGCTGCAGGCGACCATTGAACAGCTGCGGCAGCAGGCAGGTGGTGCAGAGGAAGGCGCCGAGCAATCCGGCTGTAGAGAAGACCGCCACCTGGGTCAGTGCCGGGAAGGGCGTGAAGGCCAGCGCGAGATAGCCGATCAGGTTGGTTAACAGGGCCAGCGCCAGTCCCGGCAGGATCAGACCCAGCGCGCGCCGGCCGTGCCAGGGCTGCAGGGTCCAGCTCTTGGACAGATAGTGCAGCGGGAAGTCCAGGCTGACGCCGATCAGGCTGGCGCCGAGCACCAGGGTCAGTACGTGCATCTGGCCGAACAGCGCGACGCAGGCGGCCGCCCCCGACAGCGCGCCGACCAGCACCGGCAAGGCGGCGAGGAGGATGCGCGGCGTACGGAACAGCCAGAGCAACAGCAGCAGGGTGGCACCAAGTGACAGGCTGCCGATCAGGCTCGCCTCGGCGCGGGCCGAGCGCTGACCATGGGCGGCATGCAGCACGCCGCCGGCAGCGAGCAGTTCGCCGCCGGCGGTTTCGACAGCGCTGCGGGCGGCCTCGACGAGTGCGGCTACCTGTTGTGGCAGGCGCTCATCGAACGCATCGCCCTGCGTGCGCGCGTGCACGACGGCCCAGCGCTGGCCGGCGTGCTCGGCAATCAGACGGCCATCGCCACCGGTGCGAAGGCTGCCCGGCTGCGGCAACCCTTGCAGGGCCAGGCCGGCGATGCCGAACCAGTCCTGTTCGAGCGGCAGCGGGCTGGCGGCGAAGGGGTCGTAGAGGCGCTCGATGCGCTGCTGGACGAACCGCGCGGGATGTTCGATGAGCTGCTGGCGCTCGGTATCGCCAAGCAATCCGAGGGACTGCTCGCGCAGCTGGCGCGCGACCGCCGGCAGGTCGGGCTGTACCCGCTCGCGCACCTGGGCGAACAGGCCGCTGCCACGCAGTTCGGCTGCCAGGCTTTCAGTCAGGCGCCAGGTTTCACGCTCGTCGTCATGTCGGATCAGCAGCATCAGGTCGCGCTTGAGCGGCTCTTGCATGCGCTCGGTCGCCAGCCCTTCGAGCGCGCCGTGACTCGCGTCGGGCAGGAGCTGCAGCAGGTTGGCGCTCAGCGGCGGGCCGTCGCGCCATTGCCAGGCATTCAGCGCCAGCAGGCCGAGCAGCGCCAGGCAGAACAGCGCGGCCGGCCAGCGCCGGGTCTGCAGGTGCTCAGTCGGCAAGATCGCGTTGCTCGCTGGCCGTGGGGGCGAGGTCGGTCCGGCTGTCGAGCAGACGGATCAGCGTGCGATCACCCTGGGTTTCGTGCAGCTCGATTCGAGTCACCGTCTCACCGCCCTGGATCTCGATGTTGGCGAAGATCTGCTTGAGCAGCGCGCCGCGTGGCGTCAGTTGCAACCGCCACGCGTCGGGGTCGCCTTTCAGCTGCAGGTCGAAGTCGCGCTGCAACGCCTGGGTGTCGCCGCTTAGCACGGCGAGGAACAGCTGGTTCTGTCGGGCCGAACCGCCCTGCGGGTCGACCGCCTGCCAGCCCTGCTCGCCGCGCCGCGCGATCCCCTGAGGCGTAATGCGATAGTCCTGGCGGATCGGCTGTTGCAGCAGCCAGAGCAGGCCGTGGTCGCGGGACAGGGTGAACTGGCCGTGACTGGTCAGCGGTTGCGGCAAGGCTCTCAGGTGCTTTTCCTGAATGAAGTCGCCACGTACCACGGCCGGCCCGCTCAGTTGTTCGGCGAGCTGTGGCAGGTCGAAGGGCTGCGCCATGGCGATGGTGGTGGCCAGCAGCAGGACGGCGGTGGCCAGCCATTTCTTGAAGAGCGGCGTCATGCCAGTGCGCGCTCCACCGCGTCGACGAACACTCGTGGCGAGGCCAGCAGCATCTCGCGGCTGGCGATCTCCACGGCGACCTGCACGGTGCTGCCGCGGGTCATGCGCTCGCCGGTTTCGGCATCGCGGATCAGGTAGTTGATCTTCAGGCGGTTCTCCCACTCCACCAGGTCGGCGCGCACCTCGATGCGCTGGTTGAAGCGCGCGCCGCGCATGTAGCGCAGCTGCACGTCGATGATCGGCCAGGCATAGCCGGCATCGCGCATCTGCTGATAGTTGTGGCCGATACGCTCGAGCAGCGCACAGCGGGCAACCTCGAAGTACTTGACGTAGTGGCCGTGCCAGACCACGTCCATGGAGTCGACATCGAAGAACGGCACGAGCATCTCGACCTCGGCCTGCAGTACGCCGTCCTTACGCATAAAGCCTCCAGTGGCGGTTGCGGATCTGTTCGAGGCACAGACGCAGTTCGCCTTCCAGCGCCCGGTCTTCGATCAGCGGGGGGAAGGTCGCCGCCAGCTCGCTGTGCATGGCCGCCAGTGGCGCGGGCAGCGGGCGCGCGTCTTCCAGGCGCTGGCGCAGCCAGACGCCCTGCTGGGCGGCGAGCAGCGTGGCCGCGGCGACCTGCTCGCTCAGCTCCAGGCTGCGCAGCGCGTCGCGGGCGGCGATGGTGCCCATGCTCACCTTGTCCTGGTTGTGGCATTCGGTGGAGCGCGAGAAGACGCTGGCCGGCATGCTGTTCTTCAGCGCTTCGGCGGTCCAGGCGCTGGCACCGATCTGCACCGCCTTGAAGCCGTGGTTGATCATCGCCGTGGCGGCCGGCGCGCCGGAGAGGTTGCTCGGCAGGCCGTGGTTGTAGCGCGTGTCGACCAGCAGGGCGAGCTGGCGGTCGAGCAGATCGGCGACGTTGGCCACCAGGTTCTTCAGGCTGTCCATGGCGAAGGCGATATGCCCGCCGTAGAAATGCCCGCCGTGCAGCACGCGCTCGTTGTCGGCATCGATGATCGGGTTGTCGTTGGCGCTGTTCAGTTCGGTCTCGATGAACTGGCGCAGCAGGCCCAGGCTGTCGGCCAGCACACCGAGCACATGGGGCGCGCAGCGGATGGAGTAGCGGTCCTGCAATCGATGCAGCGGCGCCGCGGGCGCATCGATGGCCAGGTCCTGACGAATCCAGGCGGCGACCTGAGCCTGCCCAGGATGCGGCTTGGCGGCGAACAGGCGCTCGTCGAAGTGCTCGGGGTTGCCCTGCAGGGCGATCACGTTCAGCGCGGTGATGCGGGTCGCCAGCTGCAGCAGGTAGTCGGCGCGGGCGTAGGCCAGGCAGGCGAGGCCGGTCATCACTGCGGTGCCGTTCATCAATGCCAGCGCCTCCTTGGGGCGCAGGGTCAAGGGTGTCCAGCCGAGCTGGCGATGCACTTCGGCGGCGCTGCGGCGCTCGCCGCGATACAGCACCTCGCGCTCGCCGGCGAGGGCGGCAGCGACATAGGACAGTGGGGTCAGGTCGCCGCTGGCGCCGACCGAGCCTTCCTCAGGAATCAGCGGCAGCACATCGTGTTCGAGAAATTCCTGCATGCGTTCCAGCAGCTCGATGCGTACACCGGACATCCCATGGGTAAGCGAACGCAGGCGCGTGGCGAGCACGGCGCGAGTGGCTTCGGCGTTCAGCAACTTGCCGAGCCCGCAGCCGTGAAAGGTGAACAGGTGCTGCGGCAACGCCTCGACCTGATGCAACGGCACCGCCACCACGCAGGAATCGCCATAGCCGGTGGTAACGCCGTAGATCACGCCTTCGCGGTCCAGCAGGGTGTCGAGAAACTGCGCGCCGCGGGTGATGCGGCTGCGAAAGGTCTCGTCCGCCTGCAGCCGTGCCGGCGCACGGCGCTGCGCCACGGCCAGCACGTCCTCGATGCGCAGAAGGTGTTCGCCAAAGATCACGGGCTCAGTCACGACGCGGGTCCTGTGTGTTCCAGAAGGGATAGAAGTTGAACCATTGCAGCGGCGCCTCCAGGCAACGCGCGGCGAGGCGGTTGGCGTAGCGCTGCACTGCCTGCGAGATCACCGCGTCGCGCTCGGCGCGGCGCCAGCGGATGCGTTCGGCGAAGGGCTCGAGATGCACATGGAAGCGCTCGTCCTGCTTGAGACAGAACAGCAGATTCACCGGGCATTCCAGCAGGCCGGCGAGCAGCCAGGGCCCCTGGGGAAAGGCTGCCGGCTGACCGAGGAAGTCCGCCACGGCGGTGCGCCCACCATGCAGCGGCACCCGATCACCGGCGATGGCCAGCCACTCGCCGCGCTCCAGACGCTGGGACAGCTGCAGCATGGTCGCCGGGTCCAGTTCGCTGACCTGGATCAGCCGCAGGTTGTCGGCGCCGGACTGGTCCAGCAGGCGATTGAACTGCTCGGCGTGACGGGTGTGCACCAGCACGTTCATCCGCACTTCGCCGCCGATCTCCGCCAGCGCCCGGCAGATCTCCAGATTGCCCAGGTGCGAGCCGACCAGCAGCTGACCGCGCGCCCCGGCGAGGCTGGCGTGCAGGTTGGACGGGTCGTGGATCACGAGGCGTTCCCGTCCGACGCGCCCGCTCCAGACATCCAGCTTGTCCAGCAGCGCTTCGGCGAAACTCATGAACTGGCGATAGACCGAGCGCGTGCTCGGCTGCAGTTCGGCGCGACCGCTCCAGCGCGCCAGGTAGCCCTGATACTGGCGCGCGCTGTCACGGGCGCTGCGGCCGAACAGATAGAAATACAGCACGATCAGATACAGCAGCGGCGCCATGGTGCGCCGACCAAGTACCCGTACCGCCCAGGCGGTCAGGCGCATCAGCGCGAAACTGCCGCGCTCGCGCTGCGCCGCCCAGTGCGAGGGCATCGGGGCTTCGCTCATCGCTGCAGGCGCCGGGCGAGCAGTTTTGGCGCGCGCAGCAGCATGCCGCAGAACAGCCGGGCATGCATGGTGGAGATCAGTGCATTGTCCAGCCAGAGGCGGAAGTGCGAGACGCCATCGGCCGGGTAATGCACCCGCGTCGGCAGCCAGACCATCGGCTGCTCCTGCCAGTGCAGGCGCACCAGGATCTCGGTGTCGAAATCCATGCGCCGGCCCAGGCGCACGCGGTCGAGCAATGCCAAAGTCGGCTCCAGCGGGTAGACACGGAAGCCGCACATGGAGTCGCGGATCGCCAGCGACAGGGTGTTGATCCAGACCCAGACATGGGTCAGGTAGCGGGCATACAGGCGCCCTTTGGGCACGCTGGCGTCGTATCGCGGATAGCCGCAGATCACCGCGTCCGGCGCCTGGCTGGCGCGGTCGAGGAACAGCTCGACACCGGACAGGTCGTGCTGGCCGTCGGCGTCGACCTGCAGCGCATGGCTGAAGCCCAGTCGCCGCGCCTCGCGCAGGCCGCTGATTACCGCACCGCCCTTGCCCTGATTGCGCGGATGGCGGAGCAGGAAGACGCCGTCTTGCTCCGCCAGTCGGTCGATGACCGTTGCCGCGGCAGGGGAGGAACCGTCATCCACCAGCACGCAGGGCAGGTCCGCCGCCCGCAGCGCGGCGACCACTGCCGGCAGGCTGCGCTCGTGGTTGTAAACCGGGATCAGCGCGCAGGGCTTGAACCAATCCTCTTCGTTGGCCAGGGCGGGCGCCACGCTGGCGATCGGCTGCTCCTCGACGGGCGGCAAGGGATTCAGCGTGGTCATGGGCGAGCTCCCAGCAGGATGCGGCCGGACGAGCAGGGCTTGCCGGCGTTGTGATAGGCGAAGTACAGCTTGCCGCGGGCATGATCGAAACGCAGGCTCAGCTCCAGGTGATCGCCCGGGCGAGCGAGCTGCTGGAACTTGAGCACTTCCATGCCACCGAAACGTGGCGGCAGGTCGTCGATCAGTTCGCGCGCGAGGTTCATCGCCCACTCGATCTGAACGACGCCAGGCAGGACCGGCGTACGCGGGAAATGGCCGCTGAAGTGCGCCAGGTCCAGCGGCACGCGCAGCTCGATCTGCCAGTGATCGTCCTGCCACTGCTGCTGCAGACGCTCCGGTTCGCGCGGGCGCGGCGCCAGCAGCAGAGCGTCGAGTTCGGCCTGGGGCAGTTTGCCCTGGGCATTGCCCGGTAGCTGATGCAGCAGTCGCCAGCGTCGCGGCAGGGCCAATGCTTCGCAGTGGTCGTTCAGATGCTGGCGCAGAGCCTGGGTGACGGCGCGCCGGCCCTGGTTGCGCAGGGCGAATATGCCAGCCTCGCTCAGCGCCACCAACGCGCCGAGATAGGCCCGCTGGTCCTGGATGACGCCCAGGCGGGCCTCGCTGACGTAGGCGTGCTCGGCCAGGGCGCTTTCCAGCATCGGTAGCGAGATCCGCTTCTCTTCCAGCTTGACGATGCGATCCAGCCGGCCACGCAGGGCGAAGCGGCCATCGGCATGCAACTCGGCACCATCGGCGGTCTGTTCGACGTGCCCGCCGGCGACCCAGGGCGAGGCCACGCGCAGCGCGCCCTGCTCGTCCTGGCCGAGCTCGACGCCCGGTAGCGGCTGCCACAGTTCGCCGCCCTGGCGCCAGGCGATGCCGCCGGTTTCGGAGCTGCCATAGATCTCCGTTGGCCACTGGCCGAGGCGCTCCCGCAGCAGTTGTGCGGCCTCGGCCGGCAGTGGCCCGCCAGAGGAGAACACCCGACGCACCTGGCTCAGCGCCGGCCAGTCGAGGTTGTCGCCCATGCGCTTGAGCAGGGCGGGACTGGCCACCCAGCAGAACGCCGGTTGTTCACGGCTGGCCCGCTGCATGTCTTCGGCGAACGGCAGGGGGCGGCGCAGCATCGGGCGGCCGGCGCACAGCGGCCAGAGCACACGGAACAGCAGGCCATAGATGTGTTGCGTGGCGACGCTACCGATCACGCTGGCAGCTCCGAGGTCGGCGCCCCACAGCGCTTCCAGCGTCTCGATCTCACGGGCGAGCTGCGCCAGGCGCTTGTCGATCAGTTTGGGCTGGCCGCTGGAGCCCGAGGTGCAGAGCGTCAGGCCGAGCAGCTGCGGATCGAGTTCGGCGGCATTCAAGGGTTCGCCCAGCAAATCCATCAGGCTGTGATCACCAGGCTGATCGGTCAGCCACAGCTCGGCCTGGGCGTCCAGGCGCTCACGGTTCGCCGGCTGCAGGTCCGCCGGCAGCAGCACGCGCGCGCCGGCGCGCCAGGCACCGAGCAGGGCGATCGCCAGCTGCGCGGCATCATCCAGGTGCACGGCCAGGCTGCGCACATTGCGTCGCTGCAGCCCACCGGCCAGCTGCAACGCCTGCTGTTGCACCTGGCCGAGCGACAGCGCGGGGGCATCGGTTACCTGCCGCGATTCGCCTGAAGTCAGCAGTTCACACAGGGCGATCCAGCTCATGTGCGGCCTCTGACCCGCTGACGTACCAGCCACTCGCCGGCGAACAGCAGGCCCATCAACAGATAGGCGATCAGCCCGTTGTACAGCGTCCACCAGGCCAGCGGCGCCCAGAGCGTCAGGGCGGTGGCTATGGTGCCGTTGATGACGAAGAAGCCCACCCAGACTTTGGTCACCTGCCGCGTATAGCGCACGCCGGCTTCCGCCAGATCCGGCTCCTGCAGCCGGGCCAGACGCTCGATCACCGGCATGCCGACGAACAGGCTACCGGCGAACAGCGCGAGCATGGCGGCGTTGATCAGTACCGGATACCAGCGCAGCAGGACATCGTCGTCGAGCAACGCCAGGGCAAGGCAGAACAGCAGGGCGACAGCAGCCGTCCCGCGGCTGGCAGCGCGCGCGCTGCTCAGCAGGCGGGCAAGCCAGAGCGCCCCGAGTAGCGCGGCGAATACCCGCGGCGAGAGGTGCTCGATACCGAAGTAGACGGCGAACGGATAGGCCAGCCCGGCGAGCAGCAGGGCGAGGCCGGCCGTGCGGGCCAGGCCGGGCGCTATGGTGGAGGCACGTGTGAGCATCAGGAGTCCGAAAAACCGTGGTTGTGCTGCGGGGCAGGCGCGATGCCGGTCAGGCAGTTTCCGCGCTGGTCAGGCGATAGACCGCCTCCACCACGTCACCGACGGTGCGCACGGCCTTGAACTCCTCGGCGGCGATCTTCTTGCCGGTCTGGCGCTTGATATGGTCGATCAGGTCGACGGCGTCGATGCTGTCGATCTCCAGGTCCTGATAGAGGTTGGCCTCGAGGGTGATGCGCTCAGGTTCGAGTTCGAACAGTTCCACCAGGGCGTCGCGCAGGGTCTGGAAAATCTCGTTACGGCTGTTCACGGCAGATACTCCTCAGGCGATGGCGCGGCTGGCGCTGACGAAAGCTGCCAGGCTGTCGACGCTGGCGAAATGCTTGCGGGTGTCCTTGGCGTCGGCGTCGATCTTGATACCGAAGCGCTTCTGAATCGCCAGGCCGAGTTCCAGGGCATCCACCGAGTCGAGGCCAAGGCCTTCGCCGAACAAGGGCTGGTCGGCAGCGATGTCGTCCGGGCCGAGGTCTTCCAGACCCAGGGCGTCGATGATCAGTTGCTTGATTTCAAGCGTCAGTTGGCTCATCGAGTGCGAGCTCCTTTATGAAGTGTCGGTGCAGATGGTCGTTAAGGCGGCGCGAGGCGATCGGCGCGGCGCCCAGGGCGGCGAATGCCTGCGGGTCGATGTCGTCGCCCACACGCAGATGAAAGTGAAAGCGCCGCGAGGGGATGCGGTACCAGGGTTCGGCCTTGGTCAGGGTGGTCGGTGTCACGCTGATCACCACCGGCGTCACCAGCCGCGCGCCGCGCAGCGCGATGGCCGCCGCTCCGCGATGGAACTGCGGGGGTTGGCCGGGGGTGGTGCGGGTGCCCTCGGGAAAGATGATCAGCGTCTGACCCTGCAGCAGGGCCTCGGCGGCTTCGTCGAGCATCTCGGCGCTGCCGTTGTTGCTGATGTACTGCGCCGCGCGAATCGGGCCGCGGGTGAAGGGGTTGTCCCACAGACTCTGCTTGACCACGCAGTTGGCGTCGCGGATCAGCGCGATCAGCACCACCACGTCGATCAGCGAAGGATGATTGGCGATGATCAGCTGGCCGGGGCGCCCCAGCCGCTCGGCACCCTCGACCTCATAGGTCAGCACGCCGCTGCGGTACATGAACTGCACGAACAGCCAGAACAGCCGGCTTACGGTCTGCCGCGCGCGACGCCGCTGGGTGATGGCATCTCCCGGAAGGAGTGCGAGCAGCGGAAAGACCAGCACGCGCAGGCAAAGTCCGCCGATGCCGAACAGGGCGAACGACAGCCCGGTGGCGACCAGGCGCCACAGCCACGGCGCATTGGGCCGCTTCAGCGCGTCCGCTGCCAGTTCCATCTGCGCGTTTTCCAGCGATGTGTGAATCGGCTCCGGCCATCGAGCAGCGCCCGAATCAGCTCCAGCGCATGTGGCGTAGATGTCTGCAGGGCGGGCTCGTCGGCCGGCTGCAGCTGCAGCTGCCAGGCGTCGCCAGCGGTCAGTCGCAGCGCCAGCGCGTAGGGAGTCTGGACATCATCGATCCACGGCCGGTAGGCGTCTGGTGGCGTTTCTTCGGCAATCACCAGCAGCACGGCCGGCGCGCCGTCGTTCAACAGAAGCATGGCTTCCAGCACCGCGTGCTCGAGCCCGTCACCTTCGGCGGCGAGGGCCGTCATTTCGCTGGCGTCGCCTTGAAAGATCGACCAGAGACCGATGATCGCATTGTGGACCGACAGGCTGAACTGGGTGGGCGATAGCGGCTGCTGTCCGGCGAGATCGCTGAGCAGGGCGAAATTGCGTGTGGTTTCACCGTGACGCGAGGCATAGACCAGTGGCATCGGCGGCTGATCTTCGACCAGGGGCGCCGCGACGGCGAATACCATGCGCGCCAGCCGGCTCAAGCGACGACGTTGCATGGCCGGAAGAAAGGACACGTCTGGTTGCGCGTCCGGATCTTCCAGCCAGTCGTTGGCCTGCGCCCAGCGCGCCCAGTCTGTGCGGCAGGCGCGGCCCGGGGCCCAAGCCTGCCACTGCTCGATGTCGAAGCGTATTGCGCTCATGCTTGCGCGGCTCTCGTGGCGAGGCCAGCGCACAGACGTCCGTGTAATGCTTGCATTGGAAGTGCCGCTCGAAAAGTGCGGGCATTATCCAAGTGCCATCAACGCTAGGCAAACATTGCGATACAGATCCTGATAGGAGGTCGCAAATGTCCGCGGAACTCCGCGTTGCCATGATTGTCGCGCGGGGATTGCCCCCTCACCGCACGCCCTGCTGTGCCAGCCAGGCGAGCAGTTGCGGCAGTGGCATGGCACCGCTCTGTCGTGCCACTTCGCGACCGTCACGGAACAGGATCAGGCTGGGAATGGAGCGGATACCGAGCTGTGTCGACAGCTGGGCATTGGCTTCGCTGTCGAGCTTGGCCAGGCGGCAGCGGCCGTGCAGCTGGTTCGCTGCCTGGGCGAAGGTCGGGGCGAAGCTGCGGCAGGGGCCGCACCAGCTCGCCCAGACATCCACCAGCAGCGGCAGGTCGCCCTTGATCTGGTTGGCGAACTGGCTCTGTTGCAGCTTGAACGGTTGGTCCGGTAGCGCCTCGGACTTGCAGCGCCCGCAGCGTGGCGCGTCATGTACGCGGGCGGCAGGGATGCGGTTGAGGCTGGCGCACTGTGCGCAGGGAACGATCAACGAATCGGTCATGGCGAGGCTCCACGGCGGTATGCCGATAATGTGGAGCCTCGCCGGCGGATATCAAGCCGCGGGCGCTCTCAGCCCCTGGATGCGCTCAGCGCCTGGGCCAGGTCGGCAAGGATGTCGTCGATATGCTCGAGGCCGATGGATAGCCGGATCAGGTCCTGCGACACACCGGCCCGGGCCAGCTCCTCGGCATTCAGCTGGCGGTGCGTGGTACTCGCCGGATGGCAGGCCAGGGACTTGGCATCGCCGATGTTGACCAGGCGCACCACCAGCTTGAGTGCATCGATGAACCGTGCGCCGGCCTCCATGCCGCCTTCGATGCCGAAGCAGAGGATCGAGGCCGGCGTGCCGCCCATGTAGCGGCGTGCCAGTTCGTGTTCGGGATGATCCGGCAGGCCGGCGTACTTGACCCAGGCTACCTGCGGGTGGGCCTGGAGGAACTCGGCGACCTTCAGCGCATTCTCGCAATGACGCTCCATGCGCAGCGCCAGGGTTTCCAGCCCCTGCAAAATCAGAAAGGCATTGAACGGCGACAGCGCCGCGCCCATGTTGCGCAGCGGTACTACTCGGCAGCGGCCAATGAAGGCGGCGGGGCCGAAGGCCTCGGTGTAGGTGACGCCGTGGTAGGACACGTCCGGCGTGTTCAGCAGGGCAAAGCGCTCCTTGTGCTGTGCCCAGGGGAATTTGCCGGAATCGACGACGATGCCGCCGATGCTGGTGCCGTGGCCACCCATGTACTTGGTCAGCGAATGCACGACGATGTCCGCGCCATGCTCGAACGGCCGGCAGAGCATCGGCGTGGCGACTGTGTTGTCGACGATCAGCGGTACACCGTGGCGGTGCGCGGCTTCGGCCAGGGGGGCGAGATCGATGACATTGCCCGCCGGGTTGCCGATGGATTCGCAGAACACCGCCTTGGTGCGATCGTCGATCAGCGCTTCCAGGGCTGCGATGTCATCGTGGGCGGCGAAACGCACCTCGATGCCCTGGCGCGGCAGGGTGTGGGCGAACAGGTTGTAGGTGCCGCCATAGAGTTTGGCCACCGAGACGATGTTGTCGCCCACTTCGGCGATGGTCTGGATGGCGTAGGTAATCGCCGCCATGCCCGAGGCTACGGCCAGTGCAGCCACGCCGCCTTCAAGCGCTGCGACGCGCTGTTCGAGCACGTCGGTGGTGGGATTCATGATGCGCGTGTAGATGTTGCCCGGCACCTTCAGGTCGAACAGGTCGGCGCCGTGCTGGGTGTCGTCGAAGGCGTAGGAGGTGGTCTGGTAGATCGGCACCGCCACCGCCCTGGTGGTGGGGTCTGGGCTGTAGCCAGCGTGGATGGCGAGGGTTTCCAGTTTCATGGCGCGCTCCTTTTTCTTGTTCGTCATGGCAAAGGCCCGAGAGCATGAAACTGAACACCTGACCGGTCAATGATCCAGCGCAAGCCTTGCCGTCAAATCGGCGTGAGTGGCCAGAACAGCGGGATCACCAGCGTTCCGACCAGCCAGAGCAGCAGGTTCAGCGGGATGCCGATCTTGAGAAAGTCGGCGAAGCGATAGCCCCCGGCGTTGTAGACGAAGGTATTGGTCTGGTAGCCGATCGGTGTGGCGAAGCTGGCGCTTGCTGCGAACATCACCGCCACCACGAAGGCGCGTGGGTCGACGCCCAGGTGCTGCGCCAGGCCGATGGCGATGGGGGTGATCAGCACCGCCACGGCGTTGTTGGATAGCATCTCGGTGAGCAACGAGGTCAGCAGGTAGATGAACGACAGCATGAACAACGGCCCGGCCCAGGGCGTCACGGTGGTCACGTTCTGTACGATCAGCTGTACCAGACCTACCTTGTCCATGGCGATGCTGATGGCCAGCATGCCGAAGATCAGGCTGAGGATCTTCCAGTCCACGGCCTTGTAGGCGTCCTCGACATCGAGGCAGCGCGTGGCCAGCACCGTGGCGGCGCCGATGATCGCCAGGCCTTCGATCGGCATTACGCCGAAGGCGGCGAGCCCCATCACTGCCAGCGTGGCGATGATGGCGATCGGCGCCTTGTCACGGCGGAACGCGCGTTCCTGTACCGCGTTGAGGCTGATCAGCTCGCCGTTGTCGGCGAAACGCTTGATCTGCGCCGGCGTGCCTTCGACCAGCATGACGTCGCCGAACTGCAGCTGGAAATCATCGAAGTTGCCTTGAATGTTCTCGTCCTGGCGGTGCACCGCAAGCACGCTGATGCCATAGCGGGCGGACAGATCGAGATCGCGCATCGGCCGGTGGCTGTAGCGCGACCCGCGGCCGACAATGGCTTCGGCGAGAATCACGTCTTCGCTGCTGATGGTCTCGAAGGCGTCGCCGCGGTTGAAGGTCAGGTGGCCGCTCTCGCGCAGCTCCACCACATCCTTGACCTGCCCGTGGATCATCAGCAGGTCGCCGGCGCTGAGGACGAAGTCGTGCTCCGGGCGGCTGAACAGCTGGCTGTCGCGGTTCACCTGCAGCACCTGCAGGCCGCTGCCGCCGTTCAGGTTGGCCTCGGCGATGGTCTTGCCGATCACCGGGGAGTTGAGCGGCACGCGCAGTTCGGTCATGAAGTTGCGATCCAGGCGCGGGCCGAGCAGCTTGGACAGGGTGTCGCGCTCCGGTAGCAGATGCCTGCCGACCGTCAGCAGGTAGAGCATGCCGGCAGCTGCCATGATCAGGCCGGCCGCGGTGATCTCGAACATGCCGAACGGCGCCAGACCGGCCTTGCGCGCCACGCCATCGACGAGGATGTTGGTGGACGTGCCGATCATGGTCAGCGTGCCGCCGAGAATGGTCGCGTAGGACAACGGAATCAGCAGCTTCGACGGCGTGGTGCCGGCGCGCTTGGCCAGCGAAATCGCCACCGGCGTGAGGATTGCGACCACTGGCGTGTTGTTCAGGCAGGCGGAAATCACCAGCGCGGTGATCGTCAGGCCGAACAGTACGCGGGTAGGGCTGGTGCCGACCAGGTCGCCGAGCCAGGTGCCCAGGGCATCGATACAGCCGGTGCGCTCCAGCGCCGCGGAGATGATGAACATGCAGGCGATCGTCACTGGCGCCGAATTGGACAGCACGCCGAGCACCTCGCCCGGTGTCAGCAGCTGGGTGGCCAGCAACACCGCCACCGCGATTGCGACGACGATATCCGGGCTCCAGCTCTCCCTGATGAACGCCACCAATACCCAGATCAGCAAGGCGCAGACGAACAACAGCGGCAGCGATTCGGGAAACATGGACATCCTTAAGGTGGCGACGACGAAGAGCCGAACAGCGGCCCCGCGCGCACGATAGAGAGGTCAGCTTAGAGAGTCCAGAAACCTTTCCTGCTGTTTATATGCGATCTGGTTATTAGCGAGCGGCGGCAGTAGCCAGCACTGCAGCGCGACAGCTATAGGGCAGACATGGTGTCCTGCACAAATGAAAAAGCCGCGCAGTGCGCGGCTTTGAAGGTGGTGGGCCCACACGGACTCGAACCGTGGACCAAAGGATTATGAGTCCTCTGCTCTAACCAACTGAGCTATAGGCCCCCAGAAGGCCGGCGGATTATAACGGCGGATGACAATGGCGCCAATCGAAGCGCCCTGTTTGATAGGCATTGGTGAAAAAAGAAACCCCCGGCATGCCGGGGGTTCTGGTCTCACTCGTCGAGGAAGGAGCGCAGGTGCTCGCTTCTCGTCGGGTGGCGCAACTTGCGCAGCGCCTTGGCTTCTATCTGACGGATCCGCTCGCGGGTGACATCGAACTGCTTGCCGACTTCCTCGAGGGTATGGTCGGTGTTCATGTCGATGCCGAAGCGCATGCGCAGTACCTTGGCTTCACGGGCAGTGAGGCCGGAGAGCACTTCGCGGGTGGCTTCCTTGAGGCTTTCCACGGTGGCTACGTCGATCGGCGACTGCATGGCCGAATCTTCGATGAAATCACCCAGATGCGAGTCTTCGTCGTCACCAATCGGCGTTTCCATGGAGATCGGTTCCTTGGCGATCTTCAATACCTTGCGGATCTTGTCCTCGGGCATTTCCATGCGCTCGCCAAGCTCTTCAGGAGTGGGCTCGCGGCCCATTTCCTGCAGCATCTGACGGGAGATGCGGTTGAGCTTGTTGATCGTCTCGATCATGTGTACCGGGATGCGGATGGTCCGCGCCTGGTCGGCAATGGAGCGAGTGATCGCCTGGCGAATCCACCAGGTGGCGTAGGTCGAGAACTTGTAGCCGCGGCGGTATTCGAACTTGTCCACCGCCTTCATCAGGCCGATGTTGCCTTCCTGGATCAGGTCGAGGAACTGCAGGCCGCGGTTGGTGTACTTCTTGGCGATGGAGATCACCAGGCGCAGGTTGGCCTCGACCATCTCCTTCTTCGCACGGCGGGCCTTGGCCTCACCAATGGACATGCGGCGATTGATGTCCTTGATGTCGGCGATGGCGAGTTCGCACTGCTGTTCCAGTTCGATGAGCTTCTGCTGGCAGCGCTGGATCTCTTCCTTGCGGTTGCCGATGGCTTCGGCGTACTTGCTCTTGCCTGCAGCCAGTTGCTCGGCCCAGTCGAGATTGGTCTCGTTGCTCGGGAACTGACGCAGGAAGTCGGCGCGCGGCATGCGCGCATCACGCACGCACAACTGCATGATGGCGCGTTCCTGAGCGCGGATCTGGTTCAGGGCATCACGCACGCGCTCGACCAGGGCATCGTACTGCTTGGGCACGAGCTTGATCGGCATGAACAGGATGGCGAGGGCTTCGAGCTCCTCGGTGGCCTGCTGGCTGGCGCGGCCGTGCTTCTTCAGGGCCTTGTTGGCTTTCTCAAGCTGTTCGGCGACCGCGCCGAAGCGCACGCGCGCAACTTCCGGATCGGGCCCGCCGTCGCCTTCTTCTTCCTCGGTATCCGACTCTTCTTCTTCGTCGTCGTCCTTGTCGTCGACTACCGGCTTGGCCGTGGTCTGTGGCGTTTCCGGCTCGACTTCCTGCGGTGCGGCAGCACCGTCGTCGTCGGGGTCGATGTAGCCGCTGAGGATGTCGGACAGGCGACCGCCTTCGTTCGTCACGCGCTCGTAGTCGGCGAGGATGCTGTCGACGGTGCCAGGGAAGTGGGCGATCGCGCTCATGACTTCGCGAATGCCTTCCTCGATGCGTTTGGCGATTTCGATCTCGCCTTCGCGGGTCAGCAGTTCGACGGTGCCCATCTCGCGCATGTACATGCGCACTGGGTCGGTGGTGCGGCCGATATCGGTCTCGACCGCGGCGAGTGCGGCTGCGGCCTCTTCGGCTGCGGCTTCATCGGTATCGGCTTCGGCCAACAACAGGGCATCGGCATCCGGAGCGGTCTCGAATACGTTGATGCCCATGTCGTTGATCATGCGAATGATGTCTTCCACCTGTTCCGGATCGGAAATATCCTCCGGCAGGTGGTCGTTGACCTCTGCGTAAGTCAGGTAACCCTGCTCACGGCCACGCTGGATCAACTCTTTGAGGCGGGACTGCTGTTGCGCTTTTCCGGACATATAACCCTATCCACTGAAGGTTCTGGCGGGCTGAAAACAAGCTGAGCATTATAGCCGAGCTAGGACCTCACGCGCCAGTTGAGGTCGGTGTAGCGGGTATTGCGTTGCGGCTCAATAGGTTACGCAGTTGGTCTTTTTCCTCTGCGCTGAGTTCACCCTGGCGAGCCTTGCGCAGCAGGCTTTCGAGGCGCCGTTCCCGCTGTCTGGCGGCAAGGCTATTAATGGTGTCGAAAAACTGCTGTTCAAGGTTATCGGCAGAGATCAGCCATTCTTTCTCTGCCAGTGCGCGTAAAAGTCGTCCCTGATCGGTGCCGTGCCATCGGGCGATCAGCTGCAGGCTGCGCAGCTTGGGGTTTTTCTGCAGGGTGCCGAGCAGCGCTACCAGCAGTTGGGCATAGGTATCGTCTTCTGCGGCGAAATGGCTGACGTCTTCGACCTTCTGCGCCAGCTCCGGGTGGTGCAGCAGGGTGCGCAGGGTGGTCAGTGCCGGGGGCTCGACCGTGGCGGGTGTGCGCGGCCCGCGTGGCATTAAGTCTGGACCCTGGCCGTTTTTTTTCCAGTCCTTTTTCCACTCTTTCTTGCCTGGCTTGCCGTTGCGCGGTTGCGGTTGCACGGGTTCCGGTGGCTCGAAGTGGTCGGGCTCGCCGTAGGCCGGGCTGGCGTCGTAGTAGGTGTAGTCGTCGTAGGTCGGCGTGCTGCTGGGCGCGGATACGGGCGCGGCGGCCATGTGCTGCAGCGCCTCGCCGTTGAGCCCGGTGATCTCGGCCAGGCGCTGACGCATCAGTGCGCGGAGGTTGTTGCCCGGTATCTTTTCGATGAGCGGTGCGGCCAGTGTCGCCAGATGGGCCTTGCCTTCCAGGGAGCGTGGATCGGCCTCTTCACTCAGTTGCTGGAAGAAATAGTCGGCCAGTGGTTGCGAGTGCTGCTGTATGCGGGCGCGAAAGGCGTCGGTGCCCTCGGCGCGGACCAGGGTGTCCGGATCTTCGCCGTCCGGCAGGAACAGGAAGCGGGCGCGGCGCCCGTCCTGAAGGTTCGGCAAGGTTGCCTCCAATGCGCGCCAGGCAGCCTTGCGTCCGGCGGCGTCCCCGTCGAAGCAGAACAGCACGCTGGGAACGATGCGGAACAGGCGTTTGAGGTGTTCCTCGCTGGTGGCGGTGCCCAGGGTGGCGACGGCATTGCGCAGACCTTGCTGGGCCAGGGCAATGACGTCCATGTAGCCCTCGACCACCATGATCTCGTCGAGATCGCGGTTGGCCTGGCGCGCTTCGTAGAGGCCGTAGAGCTCCTGACCCTTGTGGAATACCGGGGTCTCCGGCGAGTTGAGGTACTTGGGCTTGTCGTCGCCCAGCACTCGACCGCCGAAGGCGATCACCCGACCACGGCTGTCGCGGATGGGAAACATCACGCGGTCGCGAAAGCGGTCGTAGCGCTTGCCGTTCTCGGCGTTCTCGATCAGCAGGCCGGCATCGATCAGCGCCTTCTGCTGAAGGGCGTCGCCGCCGAGGTGCTTCATCAGGTTGTCCCAGCCGGGCGGTGCGAAGCCCAGGCCGAAGTCGCGGGCGATGACGCCGGACAGCCCGCGTCCCTTGAGGTATTCCACCGCGGCCTTGCGCGTCGGATGGCTTTTCAGCGCCTGGCGGTAATAGTCGGCGGCGGCGGCGAGCAGTGGGTAGAGCGGTGAATCGACCGGCTGGCGGGGCTTGTGCTTGCGCCCGCTGTCCTCGCGTGGGACTTCCATGCCGGCGCGCTTTGCCAGCTCTTCGACCGCCTGGGGGAAGTCCAGCTGGTCGTGGTCCATGACGAAGCCGAGGGCGTTGCCGCCGGCACCGCAGCCAAAGCAGTAGTAGAACTGTTTGTCCGGGCTGACGCTGAAGGACGGCGTCTTTTCCTTGTGGAACGGGCAGAGGGCGCTGTAGTTCTTGCCGGTCTTCTTCAGCTGGATGCGCGAACCGACCACTTCGACGATGTCGGAGCGGTTGAGCAGGTCATCGATGAAGGATTGGGGGATCAGTCCGGCCATAGGGGTATCAGATTACGCTCAAAGCATGCGCCGGAAATGAAAAAACTCCGGCCTTTCGCCGGCTGGCGAAGCGGAGTCTGCATGCAATGCAAAACCCGGCCGAAGCCGGGTTTGATGCGACGTCAGCTGTACTGGATCAGTACAGGCGGACGCTACGGCGCTGCTCGCGCTGCACTTTCTTGGCGTGACGCTTGACTGCGGCAGCAGCCTTGCGCTTGCGCTCGGCAGTCGGCTTCTCGTAGAACTCGCGCGAACGGACTTCGGCCAGAACGCCGGCTTTTTCGCAGGAGCGCTTGAAGCGACGCAGTGCTACGTCGAAGGGTTCATTCTCTTTAACTTTGACAGCGGGCATCCAGGACTTACCTTCACTTGATTACCGGTGGCAACGCGCTTCGGCAATGACTCGCAAGCACGCTGGTTTTAAGGGTTGCGGATGTTACCCGCTCCAATGGCGGAATGCAAAGCCCCTGATCGAAAAGCGCTGGTCGGTCGGACGGCCCGACGATTAATATGCACGGCTTCATTCGCCTTCCGGAAGGTTGAACCCATGCTGGTGCTGGGGTTGGAAACGTCCTGCGACGAAACGGGTGTCGCGCTTTATGACAGCGAGCGGGGCCTGCTGGCCGACGCGCTATTCAGCCAGATCGACCTGCATCGCGTCTATGGCGGCGTGGTGCCGGAGCTGGCTTCCCGTGATCACGTGAAACGCATGCTGCCGCTGATTCGTCAGGTGCTGGCCGAGGCCGGCCGCGAGGCGGGGCAGGTCGACGCGGTGGCCTATACGGCCGGCCCGGGTCTGGTCGGTGCCCTGCTGGTCGGTGCGTCTTGTGCTCAGGCGCTGGCGCTGGCCTGGGGCGTGCCGGCGGTCGGTGTGCATCACATGGAAGGTCATCTGCTGGCGCCGATGCTCGAAGCGCAGCCTCCGGCGTTTCCGTTCGTCGCCTTGCTGGTGTCTGGCGGGCATACGCAGCTGGTGCGTGTGGATGGCATCGGCCGCTACGAGCTGCTCGGCGAATCGGTGGACGATGCCGCTGGCGAGGCGTTCGACAAGACCGCCAAGCTCATGGGCCTGCGCTACCCGGGCGGACCGGAGATCGCACGGCTGGCCGAGCAGGGCACGCCGGGACGCTTCGTCTTCCCGCGCCCGATGACCGACCGGCCGGGGCTGGACTTCAGCTTCAGTGGGTTGAAGACCTTCACGCTCAATACCTGGCAGCAGTGCCGCGATACCGGCGACGACGGCGAGCAGACTCGCTGCGACATCGCGCTGGCCTTCCAGCAGGCGGTGGTGGAGACGCTGACCATCAAGTGCCGACGGGCGCTGAAGCAGACCGGGCTGAAATCGCTGGTCATCGCTGGAGGGGTCAGTGCCAACCAGTCGCTGCGTCAGTCGCTGGAAACGATGCTTGCCGAACTCAAGGGGCAGGTGTTCTATGCGCGGCCACGTTTCTGCACCGACAACGGCGCAATGATCGCCTACGCTGGCTGTCAACGCCTGCTGGCGGGCCAGCATGATGGGCCGGCGATCGCCGTGCAGCCACGCTGGTCAATGGAGACGCTGCCGGCGATCTGAACCGAATCGACCTAGAAGTGCCTTTCCCGGCCAGCGAACAGATCGCGCACATTGCTGCGGTGACGCCAGACTATCAGCGTTGCCAACAGGCTCATCGGCAGCAGCGCACCGGGCTGCTGCCAGGCCAGCAGCGGCAGGCAGAGCGGCAGGGCGATCAGGGCTGCCAGCGAGCTGGTGCGGGTCATGCGGAATACCAGGAGCCAGGCGGCGATGGCCAACAGCGCGGCCGGCGGGTAGAGCGCGAGCAGGGCGCCGGCGGCGGTCGCCACGCCCTTGCCGCCGCGAAAACGGAAGTACAACGGATAGAGATGGCCGCATACCGCCGCCAGACCGATCCAGGCCTGCTGCTGGACGCTCATGTCCAGCGAGGCGGCCAGCAAGATGGGCAGCAAGCCCTTGAGCAGATCGCCGAACAGCGTGCAGATCGCCAGGCGCTTGCCGGCCAGACGAAGCATATTGGTGGCGCCGGGGTTGCCGGAGCCACCGGCGCGCGGGTCGGGTATCCCGGCCAGGCGGCTGAGCAGTATGGCGAATGACAGCGAGCCGATCAGGTACGCGAGCAAGGTCAGCAGCCAGAACATGGAATCCATCCGGGGCAGGGAGTCCCTGAGTCTAACGGCGCGTTTCGAGCTTGTCGTGCCGCAGGAGAACGTTGCGTGGATACAGTCTTCATCGAAGGCCTGGAAGTGGATACGGTGATCGGCGCCTATGATTGGGAGCGCGGCATCCGGCAGTGCCTGCAGTTGGACCTGACGCTGGGCTGGGACATCCGTCCGGCGGCGCGGAACGACGAGCTGGACAAGGCGCTGGACTATGCCAAGGTCGCCGCGGCCATCGATCAGTTCGCTGCCGAGGCGTGCTTCGAGCTGGTCGAGACCTTCGCCGAACGCCTGGCGCAGCGCCTGATGAGCGAGTTCGGCATTCTCTGGCTGCGCCTGCGGGTCACCAAGCCCGGCGTCAATGCGCGCGCCCGTGCGCTGGGCGTGGAGATCGAACGCGGATGTCGCTAACTCCGGTGCTGCTCGGCCTGGGCAGCAATGTCCAGCGTGAGCCCCATCTGCATGCCGGCCTCGATGCGCTGGCCGAGCTGCTGGTGAACATGCGTTGTTCGCCGGTGTTCGAGAGTCTGGCGGTTGGCTACAAGGGCGACAACTTCTACAACCTCGTGGTCGCCGGCGATACCGAGCTGCCGCTGACCGAACTGGACCGGCGGCTCAAGTTCATCGAGGCGGACAACGGGCGTTACGCGCCGGATCGCAAGGGATTGCCACTGGATATCGACGTGCTGCTCTATGGCGAGCTGGTCGGCAATTTCCACGGTTTGCTGCTGCCGCGTGCGGAGATTCTCAAGAACGCCTTCGTGCTCTGGCCGCTGGCGCTGCTGGCCCCGACCGTACGGCACCCGGCCGCGGACGCCAGCTTTGCCGAGCTGTGGGCGCAATCGACCATCGACCAACAGCTCTGGCCGGTGCCCTTCCAGTGGCGCGGCGCGGAGCTCACGCCCCCGGAGCTGGTCCGCGCCCACCCGCCGCGTTGTGCCTGACTAGCCGTTATTCGCATTCTGCTGGCAATGCCGCCGCAGTGCCTCGAGTCGGGCAGCGGCGAGTGCCTTGCCCAGCTCGGCGCCCTGGTGGCCTTGTTCCAGCAGCGGTTTGATCGCGACGTCACGAGCTGTTTTCGCCGCCGCCCGCAGGTAGTCGACCTGGGGTAAGGGTTGCGCGGAGCCGTCTGCCGGGGCGGTCATTTCGCAGGCCGCGATGAAGTGCTCGAAGCGTTCCGGGCGGCGATAGATATCGAAGTGCTGCAGCATGTCGAGCAATGCCTCGGCGGGCAGCGTGCGTGCATCGAGTGCGTCCTGGTGGTAGCGGCCGAACAGCATCGCCAGTTCCTGGCAATCCCGCGGCGCCTTGCAGCGCTGGTTCAGGGCGGCGATGGCCTGCAGGCGTGCCTCCTGGCTGGCGGCTGGTCCGGCGCTGCCGCGTAACAGGCAGGCCCAGCGTACCGGCAGTGGCTGGGCGTGCTTCGCACAGCGCCGCAGTGCGCCGAGCAATGCTTCGCCATGTGCGCTTTGCTCCTCGAAACTGGCAGCCAGTTCGGGGAACAGCTCTGGTAGGGCGTGGCAGGCTTGCAGTACCTGAATGAAGACATCCGGGCGCGGCTCCATCAATGCGCGGGAGATCTCCTTCCAGCTGCGTTCGGCGGTGAGTGCCGACAGCTCGCCGGAGCGCGCCAGCTGACGCATCAGCTCAAGGGTTTCGTCGGCGATGCGAAAACCGAGCTCGGCGTAACGCGCGGCGAAGCGCGCCACGCGCAGCACGCGCAGCGGGTCTTCGGCGAAGGCCGGCGACACGTGGCGCAGCAGTCGGGCCTGCAGATCACGCTGGCCACCGTAGGGGTCGATCAATTGCCCCTGCTCGTCTTCGGCAATGGCATTGATGGTGAGGTCGCGTCGCTGCAGATCCTCCTCGAGGGTCACCTCGGGGCTGGCATGGAAGGTGAAGCCGCCATAACCGCGGCCGCTCTTGCGCTCGGTACGCGCCAGGGCGTACTCCTCGCCGCTCTGCGGATGCAGGAACACCGGAAAGTCTGCGCCCACCGGGCGAAAGCCCCGGGCCTGCATTACCTCCGGGGTGGCGCCGACCACCACCCAGTCCACTTCAGTGACCGCGCGCCCCAACAGGCGATCACGCACAGCGCCGCCGACTTTGTAGATCTGCATAACCACCTCCGTAGGCGCGGAGGATAAAGGATATCGGCCGTATGGCCACAGATTGGTGCTGAGGAAGGGGCCGCGGGCATTGCCCGCGACGTCGGTCAGGCGAAGTTCATGCCGGGGAAGCGGCTGTCGGTCTCCGCCTCGTTGCTGGCGCGCGGGGGCATGTGATGGGTGTTGACCAGCTTGTCGTCCTGCATCGATTGCAGGTGCACGTCGAACCCCCACAGCCGGTGCAGGTGCTTGAGTACCTCGTCGGTGGATGCGCCCAGCGGCTTGCGGTCATGCTGCATGTGACGCAGGGTCAGCGAGCGATCACCACGGCGGTCGACGTTCCACACCTGCACGTTGGGCTCGCGATTACCGAGGTTGTACTGCGCCGCGAGCAGTTCGCGAATGGTGTGGTAGCCACTTTCGTCGTGGATCGCCGGCACCAGCAGTTCGTCCTTGCGGTCGTCGTCGAGAATGCTGAACAGCTTCAAATCGCGGATCACCTTGGGCGAGAGGAATTGCAGGATGAAGCTCTCGTCCTTGAAGTTGTTCATGGCGAATTTCACCGTGGTCAGCCAGTCGCTGCCGGCGATGTCCGGGAACCAGCGCTTGTCCTCTTCGGTCGGGTTCTCGCAGATCCGGCGGATGTCCTGGTACATGGCGAAGCCCAGGGTGTAAGGGTTGATGCCGCTGTAGTAGGGGCTGTCGAAGCCGGGCTGGTAGATCACGCTGGTATGCGACTGCAGGAACTCCATCATGAAGCCGTCGGTGACCAGTCCTTCGTCGTAGAGGTCGTTGAGCAGGGTGTAGTGCCAGAAGGTGGCCCAGCCCTCGTTCATCACCTGGGTCTGGCGCTGCGGGTAGAAGTACTGCGCGATCTTGCGCACGATGCGCACGATCTCGCGCTGCCAGGGCTCCAGCAGCGGCGCGTGCTTCTCGATGAAGTAGAGGATGTTCTCCTGCGGCTCCGCCGGGAAACGCTGGTTCCCGGCCTGTCCGTCGCCCTTGTCGGCGCCCTTGGGAATGGTTCGCCAGAGATCGTTGATCTGCCGCTGCAGATGCTCCTCGCGGTCCTTCTGCCGGCGCCGTTCTTCCTCGGCAGAGATGGGGTAGGGGCGCTTGTAGCGGTCGACGCCGTAGTTCATCAGGGCGTGGCACGAGTCGAGCAGGTCTTCCACCGCATCGATGCCATGGCGTTCCTCGCACTGCATGATGTACTGCTTGGCGAACACCAGGTAGTCGATGATCGAGCTGGCGTCGGTCCAGGTGCGGAACAGGTAGTTGCCCTTGAAGAAACTGTTGTGGCCGTAGCTCGCATGGGCAATTACCAGTGCTTGCATGCACATGGTGTTCTCTTCCATGAGGTAAGCAATGCAGGGGTCGGAGTTGATCACGATCTCGTAGGCCAGCCCCATCTGGCCACGTTTGTAGTGCTTTTCGGTATGCAGGAACTGCTTGCCGTAGGACCAGTGGTGATAGCCCAGCGGCATGCCCACCGACGCATAGGCGTCCATCATCTGCTCGGCGGTAATGACCTCGATCTGGTTCGGATAGGTATCCAGCGCGTAGCGTTCGGCGATGCGGCCGATTTCGCGGTCGTATTGCCGGATCAGGTCGAAGGTCCATTCCGAGCCGGTGGAAATGGGCTGTCGTTTCATGCTGCACACCTCAGCTGGTCATGCGCCGCTGGAAGAGTTCGCGGAACACCGGATAGATGTCCGCGGCGCTCACCAGTTGCTGTTGGGCGAACGCATCGGAAAAGGCTTCGGCGACCTGGTTGTATTCGTACCAGAGCGCCTGGTGTTCGCGCGGGGTGATTTCGACGTAGGTGAAGTACTGCACGAACGGCATGATCTGGTTGATCAGGATATCGCGGCACAGCGGCGAATCGTCGTTCCAGTTGTCGCCGTCGGAAGCTTGCGCGGCGTAGATGTTCCACTCGTTGGCCGGATAACGCTCGGCCATGATCTCCTGCATCATCTTCAGCGCGCTGGAAACGATGGTGCCGCCGGTTTCGCGCGAGTAGAAGAACTCTTCCTCGTCCACTTCCTTGGCGCTGGTGTGGTGGCGAATGAATACCACGTCGATCTTGTCGTAGTTCCGCTTGAGAAACAGGTACAGCAGGATGAAGAAGCGCTTGGCGATGTCCTTGGTGGACTGGGTCATCGAACCGGAAACGTCCATCAGGCAGAACATCACCGCCTTCGAGCTGGGGTTGGGATGCTTGACCAGCAGGTTGTACTTGAGATCGAAGGTGTCCAGAAATGGCACGCGGTTGATGCGCGCCTTGAGCCGTTCGATCTCTTCTTCGGCAGCCTTGATGTCGCCGAAATTGTGCGGCTCCTCCAGGCGCAGCCGTTCCAGCTCGGCCTTCAGCGCCCTGAGCTGGGCACGGCTGCTGCCCGATAGCGCAATGCGGCGGGCATGGGCTGAACGCAGGGTGCGGACGATGTTGATGCGCGACGGGTTGCCTTCGTTGGCGATGCCGGCGCGTACCGTCTTGAAGGTGTCCGTGCCGGTAAGGTGACGCTTGACCAGGTTGGGCAGCTCCAGGTCCTCGAACATGAAGTCGAGAAACTCCTCCTGGGTGATCTGAAAGACGAAGTCGTCCATGCCTTCGCCGCTGTTGCTGGCCTGGCCTGCGCCTTGCCCACCGCCGCCACCCTGCGGCCTTGGAATGCGCTCGCCGGCGACAAACTCCTTGTTGCCGGGGTGGACGATGGTCTGGCGTCCGCCGCGGCCGTGGTGAAGTACCGGCTCATCGATGTCGCGTCCGGGGATGCTGATCTGTTCGCCGTGTTCCATGTCGGTGATGGAACGACGGCCAACGGCTTCCTCCACCGCTTTCTTGATGTGCCCACGGTACCGCTGCAGGAAGCGCTGGCGGTTCACCGTGCTTTTGTTCTTGCCATTCAGGCGACGGTCGATCACGTAGCTCATAGGCCCTCCGGGCTAGGCTGAAAAGCATAGACCCGAAGCCGGAAGCGGAGCGTTCCGTTCCCGGCTTCAGGCTTCCAGCCGCTTACTGCGATTTACGCACCCGCAGATACCACTCGGAGAGCAGGCGAACCTGCTTCTCGGTATAGCCGCGCTCAACCATGCGCACGACGAAATCGTTGTGCTTCTTCTGGTCTTCCTTGCTGGCCTTGGCGTTGAAGCTGATGACCGGCAGCAGGTCCTCGGTGTTGGAGAACATCTTCTTCTCGATCACCTCGCGCAGCTTCTCGTAGCTCAGCCACGACGGGTTCTTGCCGTTGTTGTTGGCGCGGGCGCGCAGCACGAAGTTGACGATCTCGTTGCGGAAATCCTTCGGGTTGCTGATGCCGGCCGGCTTCTCGATCTTCTCCAGCTCCTCGTTGAGCGCCGCGCGGTCGAGGATTTCGCCGGTCTCCGGATCGCGGTATTCCTGATCCTGAATCCAGAAGTCGGCGTAGGTCACGTAGCGGTCGAAGATGTTCTGCCCGTACTCGCTGTACGACTCGAGGTAGGCGGTCTGGATCTCCTTGCCGATGAACTCGACGTAGCGCGGCGCCAGGTACTCCTTGATGAAGCGCAGGTAGCGCTCGCGCACCTCGGCGGGGAACTGTTCCTGCTCGATCTGCTGCTCCAGCACGTAGAGCAGGTGCACCGGGTTCGCGGCGATCTCATGGGGGTCGAAGTTGAACACCTTGGAAAGAATCTTGAAGGCGAAACGGGTGGAAAGCCCGTTCATGCCCTCGTCGACGCCAGCGGCATCGCGGTATTCCTGGATCGACTTGGCCTTGGGATCGGTGTCCTTGAGGTTCTCGCCGTCATAGACGCGCATCTTCGAATAGATGTTGGAGTTCTCTGGCTCCTTCAGGCGCGACAGCACCGAGAACTGCGCCAGCATTTTCAGCGTGTCCGGCGCGCAATGAGCTCTGGACAGCGAGCTGTTGGCCAGCAGCTTGTCGTAGATCTTGATCTCCTCGGAGACGCGCAGGCAGTACGGCACCTTGACGATGTAGATGCGGTCGAGGAAGGCCTCGTTGTTCTTGTTGTTGCGGAAGCTGTGCCACTCCGACTCGTTGGAGTGGGCCAGCAGGATGCCGCTGTAGGGAATGGCGCCCAGGCCCTCGGTGCCGTTGTAGTTGCCCTCCTGGGTCGCGGTCAGCAGCGGGTGCAGCACCTTGATCGGCGCCTTGAACATCTCGACGAATTCCATCAGGCCCTGGTTGGCCCGGCACAGCGCGCCCGAGTAGCTGTAGGCGTCGGCATCGTTCTGCGCGAATTGCTCGAGCTTGCGGATATCCACCTTGCCCACCAGCGAGGAGATGTCCTGGTTGTTCTCGTCACCCGGCTCGGTCTTGGCCACGGCGATCTGGTTGAGGATCGACGGGTAGAGCTTGACCACGCGGAACTTGGAAATGTCGCCGCCGAATTCCTGCAGGCGCTTGGTGGCCCAGGGCGACATGATCGAGTTCAGGTAGCGCGGCGGGATGCCGTAGTCCTCCTCGAGGATCTGCGCGTCCTCCACCGGGTTGAACAGCCCCAACGGCGATTCAAAGACCGGCGAGCCCTTGATGGCGTAGAAGGGCACGCGTTCCATCAGTTGCTTGAGCTTTTCGGCCAGCGACGACTTGCCGCCGCCCACCGGGCCGAGGAGATACAGGATCTGCTTCTTCTCTTCCAGGCCCTGCGCGGCGTGGCGGAAGTAGGAGACGATCTGGTCGATGCATTCCTCCATGCCATGGAAATCCTCGAAGGCCGGATAACGGCGGATTACCTTGTTGGAGAAGATGCGCGACAGTCGTGGGTCGGTGGAAGTGTCCACCAGTTCGGGCTCGCCGATCGCCATCAGCAGGCGCTCGGCCGCGCTGGCGTAGGTTCGTGGGTCCGCCTTGCACAGATCGAGGTATTCCTGGAGTGAATATTCCTCCTGGCGGGTCGCTTCGAAACGTTGCTGGAAGTGGCTGAAAATGCTCATGACTTCACCTCGATCGATGCACGAATAGGCGCGTCATCAGGCACTCTGGAGCACGGCCGAAGTGGCGGCCAGTGGAGTTCCCCCGAACACCTAATGGTCGAAACCCTGAATTCCGTCAGCCGTTTCCCGGCTTCGTTTATTTGGATGGCCTGAACTCAAGGATAGTTCGGATTCGGCAAGGTCAAGGTGCGCGAGGGATTTTCGGCGCTGCCGTTCGGCTGACAACAGCGTCTGGGCCGCGGATGACGCGGCGTTGAGGCGAAATAATTTTTTACTGTTGTTCGTCGTGCTCGACGTCGCTGGGGTAGGTATGGCGCCAGAGCTCGAAGCCACCGTCGAGGCTGTAGACCTCGGAGAAGCCTTGGTTGACCAGATAGGCTGCGGCGCTCTGGCTGGAGTGGCCGTGATAGCAGGTAACGATCAGCGGATGGTCGAGGTCGGCCGCAGCGATGAAGTCCGGCAGCGAATGGTTGTCCAGGTGCCGCGAGCCGCTGATATGGCCGTTGGCGAAGCTGTGCGGGTCGCGGATATCGACGATGACCGCGCCTGCATTGCGCATGGCGTGGGCCTGTTCCGGCGGGATGCGTTTGAAGTCGGTCATGCGGGTTTCCCGTGTTCGCATTCGCAGCGATGCATTTCGCCGCTGTCGAGGTTCATCAGGGTCATGGCGTTGCCCCAGACGCAGCCGGTGTCCAGCGCGAAGACGTTCGGCTCGTCGCACTGGCCTTCCAGTGCGGCCCAGTGGCCGAAGATCAGCTTGACGTTGCGGGTCTTGCGGCTGGCGTGACTGAACCAGGGCGCGTAGCCGGCTGGCGCGCTGTCGGCACCTTCCTTGGCGTCCAGGTCGAGCGTGCCGTCGGCCTTGCAGAAGCGCATGCGGGTGAAGTAGTTCGTGATCAGGCGCAGGCGCGGCACTCCGTGCAGCTCCTTGTTCCACTTCGCCGGCTGGTTGCCATACATGCCGTCGAGGAAGGGCAGCAGCAATGCGTCGTCCTGCAGCGCCTGCTCAACCTCGGCGGCGCGACGCAGGGCCTTTTCCAGCGACCACTGCGGCGGGATGCCGGCGTGCACCATGGCGGTATGCCGCTCGGCGTCATGGTGAATGAGTTTCTGCTGGCGCAACCAGTCAATCAGGTCGGCGCGATCCGGAGCGTCGAGGATCGCCTGCAGGGTGTCGGACTTGCGCATGCGCTCGATGTTATGGGCCACCGCCAGCAGGTGCAGGTCGTGGTTGCCCAGCACGGTGATCGCGGAGGATTCGAGGTCGCGCACGAAACGCAGGGCTTCCAGCGACTGCGGGCCGCGGTTGACCAGATCACCGGCCAGCCACAGACAATCCCGCGAGGGGCTGAAGTCGACCCGCTCCAGAAGGCAGGTCAGGGGTTCGAGGCAACCCTGCAGGTCGCCGACGGCATAGGTCGTCAATGCAATGCTCCGGGTACGGCAAGGCGGAACGGTGCGATGACGGCATCGAAGCTGTGACCGTCCTCGGCCACCATCTGATAGCTGCCCTGCATGCTGCCGACACAGGTCGGCAGCAACGTTCCGCTGGTGTAGACGTGGTGCTCGCCCGGTGCGATCAACGGTTGTTCGCCGATGACGCCGGCGCCACGCACTTCCTGCACGTGGCCGTCGCCGTCGGTGATGATCCAGTGTCGCGACAGCAGCTGCGCCGCCACCTCGCCTTTGTTCTCGATGGTTACGGTGTAGGCAAAGGCATAGCGGTTTTGTTCCGGCTCGGATTGCGCGGCCAGATAGCGGGGCGTGACGCTGACGTCGATGCGGTAGCGTGGGTCTTCGGTCATGGTCAGCTCGCGGGAGGCGCCAGGGCGGATGCCCTAGCTGCGCTCGGTCAGTTGATCGGAAAGGCGGACGAAGGCCGCCAGGTCCAGCTGTTCGGGGCGCAGACTGCCATCTACGCCCGCTGCCTCGATGGCTTCGCCATCCAGCAGGCCCTTGAGGGTGTTGCGCAGGGTCTTGCGCCGTTGATTGAACGCCTCGCGCACGACGCGCTCGAGCTGGCGGTGATCGCGCGCCGGATGAGGCAGCGTCTCGTGCGGCACCAGGCGAACGATCGCCGAATCGACCTTCGGTGCCGGGTTGAAGGCACCCGGGCCGACGTTGAACAGATGCTCCACCCGGCAGTGATACTGCACCATGATCGACAGCCGCCCCCAATCACCCCCGCCAGGTTGCGCGGCCAATCGCTCGACCACTTCCTTCTGCAGCATGAAGTGCATGTCACGGATCAGCTGGGCGTGTTCGAGCAGGTGGAAGATCAGCGGGGTCGAGATGTTGTAGGGCAGGTTGCCGACGATGCGCAGGCTGGCCGGCTCCTGGCTGAGCCGGCTGAAGTCGAACTTCAGGGCGTCGCCCTGGTTCAGGTTGAAGTTCTCGCGCCCGGCGAACTTGGCCTGAAGGATGGGGATCAGGTCCAGGTCGAGCTCGACGACATCCAGCTGGGCGCCGCTGTCGAGCAGCCCTTCGGTGAGGGCACCTTGCCCGGGACCGATCTCCACCAGTCGCTCACCCGGCTTGGCGTGGATCGCCCGCAGAATGCGGTGGATCACGCCGGCGTCGTGCAGGAAGTTCTGGCCGAAGCGTTTGCGCGCGCGGTGTTGGTAGTCGGACATGAAGGCAGCTCCAGGCTTCAAGCCGCAAGCGTCAAGCAAGAGCGTAAAGCGAAAAATGAAAGGAGCGAAGCTTACCAGCTGAGTCGCCGGGCCGGCACCCATTGCGAGACGGATGCCGGGGTGGACCGCCTTCCTAAGCGGCGCCTGACATCTGATAGGCCGTTTCCAGCGCGACCTGCAGGCTGCCGATGTCGACGCGGCCGGTCCCGGCCAGGTCCAGCGCGGTGCCGTGGTCCACCGAGGTGCGTACGATCGGCAGGCCGAGGGTGACGTTGACCGCTGCGCCGAAGCCCTTGTACTTGAGCACCGGCAGGCCCTGATCGTGATACATCGCCAGCACTGCATCGCAGTGTTCGAGGTGCTTGGGGGTGAACAACGTGTCGGCGGGCAGTGGGCCGATCAGCTCGATGCCCTCCTCGCGCAGACCCGCCAGCGTCGGCTCGATGACTTCGATTTCCTCGCGCCCCAGGTGGCCGCCTTCGCCGGCATGGGGATTCAGGCCACAGACCAGAATGCGTGGGCGGACGATACCGAACTTGCTCACCAGGTCCGCGTGCAGGATGCGCGTGACCCGCTGCAGACGCTCGGCGGTGATCGCATCGGCGACATCCCTGAGCGGCAGGTGGGTGGTCACCAGCGCCACACGCAGACCGCGCGTGGCGAGCATCATCACCACCTGTTCGGTGTGGGTCAGCTCGGCGAGAAATTCGGTGTGTCCCGAGAAGGGAATGCCGGCTTCGTTGATCACGCCCTTGTGCACCGGGGCGGTGATCATGCCGGCGAAACTGCCGTCCAGGCAGCCGCGTCCGGCGCGGGTCAACGTCTCCAGCACATAGTGAGCATTGCGCGGGTCGAGCTGGCCTGCCGTCACCGCAGTGGCGAGCGGTGTGTCCCAGACGTACAGACAGTTGGCTGGCGCGGGCTCGCCGGGCCAGTCCTGCGGTCCGGCATCGCGTAGTTCGATGCTCAGCCCCAGCTGTTCGGCGCGCTGGGCCAGCAGCGCGCGGCTGGCGATGGCCACCAGTGGCCGCGGTTGCGCCTGGCGTGCCAGCAACAGGCACAGATCCGGGCCGATGCCGGCCGGTTCGCCGGGGGTCAGAACGAAGGGGCGGGACGTGGGCATCGAGATTCTCCGCTAGGCATCGGGCGGTGATCCGCCGGAAATGAAAACGGGGTGGCGACCCTTCGGCCATCACCCCGCATTGCTGTTGCGTGTAGTTACAGCGTGCAGCTTAGAGCTTGACCTCGACGTAGGCCTCGTCACGGATCTGGCGCAGCCAGGCCTGCAGCTCTTCATCGTACTTGCGGTTGCGCAGCAGGCTCAGCGCCTGTTGCTCGCGGAACTGCTCGCTGGCATCGGTGGCGCGGCGGCCGAGCACCTCGAGGATGTGCCAACCATAGGGCGACTTGAATACCTGGGACAGCTCGCCACTGGCGGTGTTGGCCATGACTTCACGGAACTCGGGCACCAGCGAGGCCGGATCGATCCAGTTCAGGTCGCCACCGTTGAGAGCCGAACCCGGGTCCTCGGAGAAGCTCCTGGCCAGCTGAGCGAAATCTTCGCCGGCATTGATGCGGTCACGCAGACGCTGCACCAGCAGACGGGCTTCTTCGTCGCTGCGGATCGCGCTGGGCTTGATCAGGATGTGACGCACATGTACTTCGTCGCGCACCTGCGTTTCGCCACCACGCTTGTCCAGCAGCTTGAGCATGATGAAGCCCGGCGGCGTACGCACCGGCTGGGTCACTTCGCCGACCGACAGCTCGCGTACTTCTGTGTCGAACGGTGGCGGCAGCTGGGCGGCCTTGCGCCAACCCATGTCGCCACCTTCCAGCGCGTTCTCGCTGCCTGAGCGGGACACGGCCAGGCGGGCGAAGTCCGCGCCCTGCTGTAGCTGTTGATAGGTGTCCATGGCCGTCCGCTCGGCAGCCTGGATGGTGGCCGAGTCGGCACCTTCCGGCACGGCGATGAGGATATTTGCCAGGTGGTATTCCTCGGACAGCTGCAGCTTGCCGAGATCCGACGCAAGGAAGTTCTGCACCTCCTGATTGGACACCTGGATACGCTCGGCAACGCGGCGCTGACGCACACGGCTGATGACCATCTCGCGGCGGATCTGCTCGCGGGCGGTTTCCAGGCTCAGGCCGTCACGGGCCAGCGCCTCGCGGAACTGCTCCAGCGACATGTTGTTGCGCTGGGCGATGGTGCCCATGGCCTGGTTGAGTTCTTCGTCGGAGATGCGGATGCCGGAGCGCTCACCGATCTGCAGCTGCAAATTCTCGGTGATCAGGCGCTCGAGCACCTGTTGTTGCAGCACGTCGGTCGGCGGCGCATCGGCGCCGCGCTTCTCGATGGTCTGCTGGACCTCGCGCATGCGCTGATTCAACTGGCTCTGCATGATGACGTCGTTATCGACGATCGCCACCACGCGATCCAGTGGTTGAACCTGGGCTAGGGCCGCAGGCGCGAGGGTCGCACCGCTCAGCAGCAGTGCGCCGAGCGCGAGCGGGCGCAGTACTTCAGAAAGCTTGGTCTTCACGTTCACGGTAGCCTTGGATGCCTTCGTCGAGGAAAGTTTCGGTCGCATTGCCGACTACGCCGCCGAGTCCCTTGAGGACGATCTGCAGGAAGATGCCGCGGTCCGGCTCGTCGTTGCGGTCGGGGTTGAGGCTGGTCTCGTCGTAGTCGATCCAGTAGCGATTGATCAGGCGCAGCTTCCAGCAGCAACTGTCGTACTCGAAGCCACCGAAGGCTTCCAGGGTGCGGCTGCGGCTGTAGTCATGCTGCCAGCGGGCGATGACGCTCCATTGCGGGACCACCGGCCAGATGACCGAGAAGTCGTGCTGGTTGATCTTGTAGTAGTCCTTGATGTACTCCGGCGTGCCCGGCGTGCCGTAGTCGCCGCCATAGGTCCATTCACCGGTCGCCTGGTCGAAGCGCATGGTGTCGTTGCGATAGCGATAACCGAGATTGACGATCTTGCCCGGGTTGTCAGCCGGCTGGTAATGCCACATGGCACTGCCGGAACGGGTGCTGTGGCTGTCCGGATCCCAGTTGAAGGTCGAGGTGAAGCGCCAGTCTTGGTTGTAGCGGTACATGTACTCCAGCGCATACGGCGATACGTCGGCGGTGGCACTGGAGCGCGTGCGGTAATCGATGCCGCGCAGTTGAACCTTGCGGTCTTCGAAGTAGAACGCCTGGCCAATGCTGAAGCGCTGGCGCTCGAAACCGTTGGGTTCGACCCAGCGGCTGGTGACGCCCAGCGAAACCTGATTGGCATCGCCGATGCGGTCCTTGCCGGAGAAACGGTTCTCGCGCCAGAGCGAGGAATAGCTGAAGCTGCTCTCGCCGGTATCGAAGATCGGAATATCGTCCTGATCCTCCTCCGGTACGTAGAGATAGAACAGTCGCGGCTCGAGAGTCTGGCGATAGTCTTTGCCGAACCACTGGGTGTCGCGGTCGAAATACAGGCCGCTGTCAACGCTGAGAATCGGCACGCTGCGGTTCTGGCTGCTGTCGAACGATTCGTAGCTGGCCAGTGTGCTCTGGCCCCGGCTGTCCAGGTCCAGGTCGTATTGGGTGTAGGCATATTTCAGCGAAGGCTTGAGGAAGCCCCAGGACCAGTTCAGCGGCAGGCTGACGCCAGGCTCAAGGTGCAGGCGTTCGCCTTCCGCACGGGTCAGGCCGCGCAGGCGATCGTCATACCACTGCTCCGGGTTGCCATCTTCGTTGATGAAGTTGCCATCGCGCAGGCTGCGTTGGAAGCTAACGAACTCGGTCTTGTAGGCGAAGTTCAAGCCGCCCGGCTGGAAGGGCAGGCGTCCGTCCAGGGTCAGCTGCGGCAGGCGCTCGTACGGCGTGATGTCGGCCACCGTGGCACGCTCATAGGCGTGCATGTTCAAGCGCGCGGTATAGGTGTCGCCGCGGTAGGAGAGTGTGCCGCGCTGATCGAGATGATCAGGTTGGTCGATGTTGAGGTTGGTATCCAGATCCTGGAAGTAGTAAGGATCGCTGATATCGGTGTAGTCCACCTCGGCGAGCCAGCGCGAATCCAGACCAGTACGGTTCTGCCAGCTGTACATCCAGCGCTGGTCCTCGTACTCGGACTGCAGCTTGCGGTCGTCGTTGCTGTCGTCCAGGTAGGCGGCGCCGAACTGTCCCTCGCTGCTGCGCGTCAGGTAGCGGAACTCGCCTTCCATCAGCAGGCCGCGGTCAGTCATCAAGTGCGGATACAGCGTGGCGTCGAAATTCGGCGCCAGGTTGAAGTAATAGGGCGTCTGCAGCGAGAAGCCGTTGTCGCTGGACGAGCCGATGCTCGGTGCGAGGAAGCCGGACTGGCGACGATCATCGATGGGGAAGTGGATATAAGGGGTGTAGAACACCGGAATATCCTTGACCCGCAGCGTCACGTTGGTCGCCGAACCGAAGCCGGTGGCCGGATTCAAGGTGACGTTGTTGCCCTTCAGGTGCCAGCTGTTCTCGCCCGGCTCGCAGCTGGTGTAGGTGCCGTCCTTCAGGCGGATGATTGCGGTTTCCTCGCGCTTGGCGTACTGCGCGCTGCCGCGGACCTTGCCGGAATGCACGACGTACTCAGCGTTCTCCACCTTGGCTTCACCGCTGTCGAGGAAGATCTCGGCGCGGTCGCCGACCAGCAGTGCGTCGCGGTCGCGAAAGCGCACGTTGCCGGTCAGCTCGCCGCGGTTCTCCAACTGGTGCAGGCTGGCTTCGTCCGCCTCGACCTGAATGCTGCCCTGGCGCAGGACCACATCGCCAGCGAGGGTGGCGATCTCCTGCTCCTGCTCGTAGCGGGTGGCCTTGGCCGACACGTAGGTGGGCGCTTCGCTCATCGGCGTGGTGTCGAATTTGCCTGGGCGGTCCGGCTCGACATAGGTGCCTGCGCAGTACGGGCCGGTTTCGGCGAGCTGAGCAGGCGTCAGCTGATCGCGTGGCACCCAGTCCAGATGGCTATAGTCGGCGCTGCGCGAGGCCAGCGCGCGGCCCTTGCTCTCGGTGACCAGCTTGGTTGTGGCGGTCGGCTCTTGCGTCTTGGCAGTGGCTGACTGGGCTGTCCCCGTCGTGCTCACGGCGCTGCCGCTATGGGTCGGGCGCGGTGGCAGTGCGGGGCTCGCTGCGTTGGAAGCACAGTTCCAGCCACCGGATGCGTCCGGCTGGCAGGCGAACTGTTCGGCGGCGATGACAAAAGGAACAGCTACCGGTTGCAATGCGAGCAGACCGCCAGTAACCAATAGAGGGAATTTTTTACGAAACGCGGGGTATTTGACTGCCATCTTGTTTTTTGGTCCGTGCTTGCGGCGAGCCATCGGCCGGCTGGGCCGCACGCCTCTCGATGGGCTGAGAAAGATGCAGGATAATAAAGCATGACCCGCCTATCGGCTAGCGCCGTGGAGACCCCCTGGATGCCGCATCAAGATCAACGCCTGCTGGAGCTCAGCGCCTGGCTGGACCAGCAACTACCGGAACTCTTTGCCCGTTGCGGCTGGGGCGAAGTACCGACCGCGGAGCTCACCGCGGCGAGCAGCGATGCTAGTTTTCGTCGTTACTTCCGCTGGCAAGGCGGCGAGCGCAGCCTGATCGTGATGGACGCGCCGCCACCTCAGGAAAACTGCCGTCCCTTCGTCAAGGTGGCCCAGATGCTGGACGAAGCCGGTGTGCATGTACCGCAGGTGCTGGCTGCTGACCTGCAGCGCGGCTTTCTGCTGCTGACCGACCTCGGACGCCAGACCTATCTGGACGTGATCGACGCGGGTAACGCCGATCAGCTGTTCGATGATGCCATTGAGGCGCTGCTCAAGTTCCAGCTGCAGCCGGTCGCGCAGGCGATGCCGGCCTATGACGAGGCCTTGCTGCGGCGCGAACTGCAGCTGTTCCCCGAATGGTACGTGCAGCGCCACCTGGGCCATGCGCTCAGCGAAGCGCAGCAGGTCGCGTGGGAGCGCATCTGCCGGCTGCTGATCGACTCGGCCCTGGCGCAGCCACGGGTTCTGGTGCATCGCGACTACATGCCGCGCAACCTGATGATCAGCGAGCCCAACCCTGGCGTACTGGACTTTCAGGATGCGGTGCTCGGTCCGGTCAGCTACGACATCACCTCGCTGTTCAAGGACGCCTTCCTCAGCTGGCCCGAGCCGCGGGTACGGGCGTGGCTGGAAGCCTATTGGGGCCGTGCCCGTGCGGCGGGCGTGGCGCTGCCCGAGTCGTTCGAGGAATTCCTGCGCGCCAGCGATCTGATGGGGGTGCAACGTCACCTCAAGGTGATCGGCATCTTCGCGCGAATCTGCCATCGCGACGGCAAGCCCCGTTATCTCGCCGATGTGCCGCGTTTCTTCGCCTATATCGAGGCCGTGCTGGCGCGGCGGCCGGAGCTGGGCGAGTTGCGGCAGCTGATCGCCGAGCTGCCAAAGGCGCCGCAGGCATGAAGGCCATGATCCTCGCCGCGGGCAAGGGCGAGCGCCTGCGTCCCTTGACCCTGCACACGCCCAAGCCGCTGGTGCGCGCCGCCGGCGTGCCGCTGATCGAGTATCACGTTCGCGCCCTGGCGGCTGCCGGCTTCGCCGAACTCGTCATCAACCATGCCTGGCTCGGCCAGCAGATCGAGGACTATCTCGGCGATGGCAGCCGTTTCGGCGTGGCGATCCGCTATTCGGCCGAAGGCGAGCCGCTGGAGACTGGCGGCGGAATCCACCGGGCCCTGGGCCTGCTTGGCGATGAGCCCTTCCTGGTGGTCAATGGCGATATCTGGACCGACTACGATTTCGCCCGGCTTCGCAAACCGCTCGATGGGCTGGCCCACCTGGTGCTGGTCGACAATCCGCCTCACAACCCCGGCGGCGATTTCCGCCTGGCCGCCGAGCGTGTCGCGACAGCCGAAGGGGAGGGCGACGCGCTGACCTACAGCGGTATCTCGGTGCTGCATCCGGCCTTGTTCGAGGGCTGCCAGGCGGGTGCGTTCAAGCTCGCGCCCCTGCTGCGGCGTGCCATGGCCGACCAGCAGGTGAGCGGCGAGCGTTTCGCAGGCATCTGGATCGACGTCGGCACCCACGAACGGCTGGCGGATGTCGAGCGGATACTCGAGGCTCGGCGCTGAGATGTTCTGGCCCATCACCCTGTTGGGGCTGTTGATCGGCTGGTTGCTCGCCAGCATTCCCGGCGCCCTGCTCGGTGGTCTGCTGGGGCAGGTAGTGGATCGTCGCCTGGGCCTCGATTCATGGGCCAGCTTGCGTGAGCGCCTGGCTGGCAAGTCGGCGCTGAAGGGCAATGAGCTGCTGTTCTTTCTACTCGGGCGCCTGGCCAAAAGTGGCGGGCGCGTCAGTCCTGCGCATATCCAGGCGGCACGCGAGGAGATGCGCCGCCAGGGCCTCGATGCGTCGGGGCAGCAGCGGGCCATCGCCGCGTTCAATCGCGGCAAGGCCAGCGGCGACGGCTTGCGCGTGACCCTGCAGCGGCTACGTGGGCAGCGTGAGGAGGGGCGGCGCCTTATTCAGGCCTGTTGGCGCATGGCCCGAGCCCAGGGAAGCATGGGCGCACGTGAGCATGAACTGGTGCTGCTCTGGGGCAAGTGGCTGGGTTGGAATGCTGCCGAAGTGGCGGCGCTCGATCAGGGCGCGGCGCGGCGCAACGAGGCGCCGGCCGGGCGCGGCGGAGCCTACGAGCAGGCCTTGCAGCTACTGGGTGTGCGCCAAGACAGCGACCCGCAGCTGATCAAACGGGCCTATCGCCGCCTGCTGAGCAAGCATCACCCGGACAAGCAGGCTGGCGCGGGAGCGAGCCCGGCGCAAGTTCGCGAAGCGACCGAGCGCACCCGCGAGCTGCACAGCGCTTATGCACTGATCCGCGAGCGCCGCGGCTTTCGCTGAGGCGCTCAGCGCACCGGCTTGCGCTCGAGCCAGCCGCGCACCCGGCGCACCAGCTGCTCCTGATCGCCGTAGCGATCACCTTCCAGGTTCGGCAGGGCGACCTGTCGATAATCCGGATGTCCGGCGCGGCGCATGGCGTTGCGTCGCTGCATGGCCTGCCGCTGGGCAACCGGGCGGTCGCCAGTGTGGAAGTCGCCGATGCCGACCGCCAGCTTCGCCAGATCATCATCCAAGGCTTTCTCGGCGTCTGCCGGCGCGCGCGGATCGATCAGGACCAGCTGGGCGATCTCCTTCGACGGTGTCTGCGCGAGGTAGCGGGCAGCCCAGTAAGCCCCCGTACCATGGCCGAGCAGGGTGATTGTCGGTGCCTGCAAGGTCCGGGCATGTTCGATGGCGGCCGCCAGTCGCGCCTGCATGCGCTCGGCGTGGCTGGGCCGCGGCGCATCCTGCTCGGCTGCAGTCGCGTCAGGCTCGTCACTGTCCGCCGGGGCTGTCTGTTCGGGTAGATAGCCAGCCGAATCGGGCGGCGCAGCAGGCTGTTCGGTCTCGCTGTCGCTGTCCCCGGCGGGCTTATCGGCCGCAGCCGATGGCTCGGGTTGCGGCAGGCGCGGGCCGGGACTCAGCTCCGGATCGTCCGGCGTCAGGCTGAGGGTATGCCAGCCATGTGCCGCCAGGCCCCGTCTAAGCGGGCCGGCCGCCCGCGGCCAGTCGGCCGTCTCGCCTTCGCCCGGCACGATGACCACCACGCCGCGGGGCTTGGCGGTATTGGCTGGCTGCCAGAGCGCAAGAAACCTGTCACCGCCGCCCAGCTCGATCTGCGCCGCCGTCTCGAGCTGCCGCTGCAGCCCGGCAGCCAATGCCTCGCCGCGGGTCTGCGGGGCCGGACGCGGGCGGGAGGCTGGCTCATCCGCCGGCGTCTGCTCGGCGGCTTCCGGCTCCTGGGCCTGAGCAACAGACGGCAGGCTGCCACCGAGCGCAACGCTGAGCAGGAGCACGATAGCGGGCAGGCGGCACATGGGCTGTCTCCGGATAGCGGCCGGCACCACGCTGGCGCCGGCAGGGGTTATGCATTACAACAGCGTGTCGGCACGCCCATCAATCGCGTGAATATATGTTCGCTCTATCCCTGCGCCTCTTTCTTCTGCTCAGCCTGGCCACGCCATTTGCCGCTGGCGCCGTGTCGCTGGATGCCGCCAGTCGTGCCTGGCTCGAACAGCATGCCGAATGGCGGGTGGGCGTGGTGATGGGCGCGCCGTATGCCGAATATGACCAGCGTCAGCGGCGCCTGTCCGGATTCCATGTGCAGCTGATGGAACAGCTTGCCGCCGAACTCGGCGTGCGGCTGCAATGGCGCCGCTTCAACGACGAGGCGGCGCTGCAGGAGGCGGCGCTGGAAGGCAGGATCGACGTGGCACCCGGGCTGCGCCAGACGCCGGCCGGGTTGCGCCTGTGGCGCTACAGCGATCCTTTCCTGCGCATCCCGCGGCTGATCGTCGGTGATCGCGCTGGTCCACGCGCCGTCGACTTGGAATACCTGCATCCCAGCGAGCTAGTTGCCGCGGCGGGGCCGGGGCCGGTCAGCGAGTTCCTTGCCAGCAACTACCCCAATATCACCGTGCTCACCGCGGCGAGCCAGGCCGATGCCTTGCGCCAGGTACTGGAGGGCAAGGCCAGCTACGCGGTCGTCGACGAGCCGCTGTTCGCTCGTCTGTCGCAACAGCTCGAATACGACGCCCTGGCAGTGGTCGGCGACCTGGGCAACCCGCAGCTGCTGCGGATCGCTTCGCGGCGCGACAGCCCCGAGCTCGCCGCGGTGCTCGACGCCGCGCTGCGGCAGTTCCCGGCTCGGGAGTTCGGCCAGCTGCAGGAACAGTGGCTCAAGCCTCGCAGCATCGACCTCGGACGCGAGGTCGGGTACTGGCGAAGCCTGGCCTTGCTGCTGGGCGTACTGCTGCTGGCCTGTCTGCTGATGCTGGCCTGGCAGCGACGTCAGCATGGCCTGCTGGAAAGTCGGCTGAAGACCGCACGCCGCGACATCGAGCTGCGCGAGGCGGCCGAGGAAGCGCAGCGGCTGACGCAGTTCTGTCTCGATCACAGCACTGTCGGCATCCTCTGGCTCAACTGGGACAGCCGAGTGCGCTACGCCAATCAGGCCGCCGAACTGCTGCTCGGGCATTCGTCCGGTGGCTTGCTCGACCTGCCGCTGGAAACCTTCGACCCGGCGCTGGGCATGGATGCCTGGCTGGCGCGTTGGCGGGCCGCGCGCACGGGCGAAGACGACCGCCAGGTGCATGAATGCGAGTGGCAGCGCGCCGACGGCCAGCGCTTTCCGGCGGCGGTCACCTACAGCTTCCTGCGCTTCGGCAGCCGCGAATACCTGGTGGTCTTTCTCGCCGACATCACCGAGCGCCGCCGCGCCAGCGCCCAACTGCAGGAGAGCGAGGCGCGCCTGAAGGCCATGGCGGGCAACGTGCCGGGCTTGGTGTTTCGCCTGGAGCGCGACGGGCCGCAGGCGCCGGTACGGGTCGCCTATATCAGCGAAGCCAGCCAGCGCCTGGTGGGCTACTCCGCCGAGCGCCTGTTGCAGCCGGGGCAGGGCATCCGCAGCCTGGTGCACTCCGATGACGAGGCCGGCTACTGGGCCAGCCAGCAGCTGGCGCTGGAGAAAAGCCAGGACTGGCGATGGCAGGGGCGCATTCTCAATCGCGATGGCGACGTGCGCTGGGCCGATATCCGCGCTTCCGTGCGCGGCCAGCCGGATGGCCGCCAGGTGTGGGACGGTATCGTCTGGGACATCACCGAGAACAAGCGCATCGAGCTGGAGCTTGATGCCTCGCGCGCGCAATTGCGCCAGCTGGCCGCGCACCTGGAGACGGTGCGCGAGGAGGAGAAGGCGCACATCGCGCGCGAGGTGCATGACGAGTTGGGCCAGGTGCTGACCGTGCTGAAGCTGGAGACCTCGATGTGCGAACTGGGCTTCGCCGAGCTCGATCCGGCGCTGGCGCAGCGCCTGGACAGCATGAAGCGGCTGATCGCCCAGCTGTTCCAGCGGGTGCGCGACGTGGCTACGGCGCTACGCCCGCCGATCCTCGACGCCGGCATCGCTTCGGCGGTGGAGTGGCAGGCGCGGCGCTTCGAGGAACGCAGCGGCGTGGCCTGCCTGGTCGAGGTGCCCGAGTGCCCGCCCGCGCTGGGCAATGCCAAGGCCATCGGCCTGTTCCGCATCCTTCAGGAGTCGTTGACCAACGTGATGCGCCATGCCCGCGCGCAAACGGTCAGCGTGCAGCTGCAACTCGAGGGCGACATGCTCTGCCTGCGCGTCAGCGATGACGGCTGTGGCTTCGCCGACGCGGCGCGCAGCGCGGGCAGCTCGTTCGGCCTGGTGGGCATGCGCGAGCGCATCCAGATGCTCGGCGGCCAGCTCTGCATCGACAGCCAGCCCGGCGAGGGCACTACCATCACGGCACGGGTCCCGCTGGACCCGCTGCCACTTCCTTCACCTGCAAGCACTGGAGCACTGCCGTCATGATCAGGGTCATGGTCGCCGAGGATCACACCATCGTCCGTGAGGGCATCAAACAGTTGATCGGTATGGCGCGCGACATGCAGGTGGTCGGCGAGGCCGCCAACGGCCAGCAGTTGCTCGACCAGCTGCGCCAGGTCAGCTGCGACGTGGTGCTGCTGGACCTTTCCATGCCCGGCGTCAACGGCCTCGAGGCGATCCCACGGATTCGCGCGCTGAGCCAGCCGCCGGCGGTGCTGGTGCTGTCGATGCACGACGAAGCGCAGATGGCGGCGCGGGCACTGAAGATAGGTGCCGCCGGCTACGCGACCAAGGACAGCGAGCCGGCGCTGCTGTTGACTGCCTTGCGCAAGGTGGCCGGTGGCGGGCGCTACATCGACCCGGCACTGGCCGACCGCATGGTCTTCGAGGTCGGTCTGACCGATTCGCGGCCGCCCCATGCATTGCTTTCCGAGCGCGAGTACTCGGTGTTCGAACGCCTGGTGCAGGGCGATTCGGTAAACGACATCGCCGGCAAGCTGGCCCTGAGCAGCAAGACCATCAGCACCCACAAGGCCCGCCTGATGCAGAAGCTGGCCGCGCATTCCGTGGCCGACCTGGTGCGCTATGCCATGGAACACAAGCTGGTCTGAGCTCCCGCCCGCCGACCCGGCTGTAGGGCGTTCCCTACACGCGACTCTCCTGCACGCCTAGGGCAATCGCTCCGCTGCACCGATTTTTCCGCCGCCGCTGCGCTTCTACGCTGTGGCCACGGTTCAACGGTTAGGCAGGTGCAGCAGCATGGTCGAGTCAACGACGAACGATATCCTGGTGAGCTTTCGCGGCGTCCAGAAGAGTTATGACGGCGAGTCGCTGATCGTCAGGGATCTGAACCTGGACATCCGCCGCGGCGAATTCCTCACCCTGCTCGGGCCGTCCGGCTCGGGCAAGACCACCAGCCTGATGATGCTGGCCGGTTTCGAGACGCCCACCGCGGGGGAGATTCTCCTCAATGGCCGGGCGATCAACAACGTGCCGCCGCACAAGCGCGACATCGGCATGGTGTTTCAGAACTACGCGCTGTTCCCGCACATGACCGTGTCGGAAAACCTGGCGTTTCCGCTCAGCGTGCGCGGCATGGCCAAGCCGGACATCAAGGAGCGGGTCAAGCGCGCGCTGGCGATGGTCCAGCTGGAGGGCTTTCGCAACCGCTATCCGGCGCAGCTTTCCGGTGGCCAACAGCAGCGCGTGGCGCTGGCCCGCGCGCTGGTGTTCGAGCCGCAGCTGGTGCTGATGGACGAACCGTTGGGCGCACTGGACAAGCAGCTGCGCGAGCAGATGCAGATCGAGATCAAGCACCTGCACGAGCGCCTCGGCGTCACCGTGGTGTACGTCACCCACGACCAGGGTGAGGCGCTGACCATGTCCGATCGGGTGGCAGTGTTCCATCAGGGCCAGATCCAGCAGATCGAAGACCCGCGCACCCTGTACGAAAAGCCGTTGAACACCTTCGTGGCCAACTTTCTCGGCGAAAACAACCGCTTGCCGGCGCACCTGCTGGAGCGGCGTGGCGAGAGCTGCACGGTCAAGCTCGGTCGCGGCGAAACCGTCGAGGCGCTGGCGATCAATGTCGGTGCGACGGGGTCGCCGGTCAGCCTGTCGATCCGTCCGGAGCGGGTGCTGCTCAACGGTGCCAGTGCCAGCTGCCCGAACCGCTTCACCGGGCGCGTTGCCGAGTTCATCTACCTGGGCGACCACATCCGCATCCGTCTCGAGGTCTGCGGCGTCAGCGATTTCTTCGTCAAGCAGCCGATCGCCGAGTTCGACCAAGCCCTGCGCGTGGGCGACGTGGTGCCGATCGGCTGGCACGTCGAGCACGTCCGCGCGCTCGACCCGCTGCAGGCGGCCTGAGCCACTCCCGCAGCACCCCCAAACAACTGCATCAAGGAGCGAACTGTCATGAGCAACTACCTGAAACTGTCCGCGCTGGCGCTCGGGCTCGTCTGTGCCGCGCACGCGGTTGCCGAGAACCTCACTGCGGTGAGCTTCGGCGGCGCCAACAAGCAGGCCCAGGTGAAGGCCTTCTATCAGCCGTGGGAAGCCGCCGGTCACGGCCGCATCGTCGCCGGCGAATACAACGGCGAAATGGCCAAGGTCAAGGCGATGGTCGACACCAACAGTGTGTCGTGGAACCTGGTGGAGGTGGAGTCGCCTGAGCTGGCGCGCGGTTGTGACGAGGGGCTGTTCGAGGAGCTCGATCCGGGCGTCGTCGGCAATCCGGACGATTTCGTCGAGGGTGCGATACAGCCCTGCGGCGTTGGCTTCTTCGTCTGGTCGACGGTACTCGCCTATAACGCCGACAAGCTCAAGAGCGCGCCGTCCGGCTGGGCGGACTTCTGGGATACCGAGAAATTCCCCGGCAAGCGCGGCCTGCGCAAGGGTGCCAAGTACACCCTGGAATTTGCGCTGATGGCCGATGGTGTGCCGGCCAAGGAGGTCTATCAGGTGCTGGCCACCAAGGACGGCCAGAACCGCGCCTTCAGGAAGCTCGATCAGCTCAAGCCGCATATCCAGTGGTGGGAAGCCGGCGCGCAGCCGCCGCAGTTCCTCGCCTCCGGCGACGTGGTGATGAGCAGCGCCTACAACGGCCGCATCGCTGCCGTGCAGAACGAGAGCAACTTGCAGATCGTCTGGAACGGCGGCATCTACGACTTCGATTCCTGGGCCATCCCCAAGGGTGCCAAGAGTCAGGAGCAGGCACGCAAGTTCATCGCCTTCACCGTCGAGCCGCAGCAGCAGAAGGCCTATGCCGAGGCCATCGCCTATGGCCCGGCGAACACTCAGGCCGTGTCGCTGCTGGATGAAAAGCGCCTGGCGCAGATGCCCACCGCGCCGGAGAACATTGCCGACCAGGTGGCGATGGACGTGACCTTCTGGGCCGACTACGGCGAACAGCTCGAACAGCGTTTCAACGCCTGGGCAGCACGCTGACCCTGGAGCCCCGCCGCACTGGCGGGGCCGGTCCCAGCCATCGGAACGAATCGCGGAGTCTTCATGGCCACAGCAATATCCCTGCCGGCGAACCAGATCGCCGAGCCCAATCTGAAACAGCGACTGGCACGGGCCGAACGGGTGAACAAGCTCAAGTCGCAGGCGCTGATCCTGCCGCTGCTGCTGTTCGTGCTGCTGACCTTCCTGGTGCCCATCGCCTCGCTGCTCTGGCGCAGTGTCGAGAATCCGGAGGTGGTGAACACGTTGCCACGCACGCTGGAGGCGCTGGCCGCATGGGATGGCCGCGGACTGCCGGCGGAACCCGCCTACCAGGCATTGGCCGAGGACCTCTATCAGGCGCGTCGCGAGCAAACCCTGGGCGATCTGTCCAGGCGCCTGAACATGGAGCTGGCCGGCTACCGCAGCCTGCTGACCAAGACCGCGCGAGCGCTGCCGTTCCGCGAGACGCCCGCGTCGTATCAGGAGGCGCTGGAGTCGCTCGACGAGCGCTGGGGCGATCCGGCGTTCTGGCAGATCATCCAGCGTAACGACAGTGCGGTGACCGGTTATTACCTGCTGGCGGCGCTGGATCACCGCATCGACGAGCTGGGTGAACTGGCCAAGGTCTCGCCGGATCAGGCGGTGTATCTGGACATCTTTGCCCGCACGTTCTGGATGGGGCTGGTGATCACGGTGATCTGTCTGCTGCTGGCCTATCCGCTGGCCTATCTGTTGGCCAACCTGCCGGCGCGGCAGAGCAACCTGCTGATGATCCTGGTGCTGCTGCCGTTCTGGACCTCGATTCTGGTGCGCGTCGCCGCGTGGATCGTGCTGCTGCAGTCGGGCGGGCTGATCAACGGCGCGCTGCTCAACATGGGATTGATCGATGAGCCGCTGCAGCTGGTGTTCAACCGCACCGGTGTGTACATCGCCATGGTGCACATTCTGCTGCCGTTCATGATCCTGCCGATCTACAGCGTGATGAAGAACATCTCGCCGAGCTACATGCGTGCGGCGGTCTCGCTGGGCTGTCATCCGTTCGCCAGCTTCTGGCGGGTGTACTTCCCGCAGACGCTGGCCGGGGTCGGTGCCGGCAGCCTGCTGGTGTTCATCATCGCCATCGGCTACTACATCACCCCGGCGCTGCTCGGCAGCCCGAACGACCAGATGGTCAGCTATTTCGTCGCCTTCTATACCAACACCACCATCAACTGGGGCATGGCCACGGCGCTGGGCGGCCTGCTGCTGCTCGCCACCATGCTGCTGTACGTCATCTACAGCTGGCTGGTCGGTGCCAGTCGCCTGCGGCTGGGTTGAGATGACGCACGTCGCGGCGCGGCCGCCTTTTCAGAGTCTTCATGCCGGGCAGGAGAACCGTTCATGCTGAGCCCCTACATGTCGCCCGTCGAACGGGCCTGGTACTACGCGCTGCGCATCCTCTGCGCGCTGGTGCTGCTGTTTCTGATCGTGCCGGTGCTGGTCATCGTGCCGCTGTCGTTCAACTCCGGCTCGTTCCTGGTCTATCCGCTGCAGGGGTTCTCGTTGCGCTGGTACGAGGCGCTGTTCACCTCGGCGGACTGGATGCGCTCGCTGAAGAACAGTCTGCTCATCGCCCCGGCTGCGACCTTGCTCGCCGTGGTCCTTGGCACCCTGGCGGCGGTCGGCCTGACCCGCGCGGAGTTCCGCGGCAAGGCGCTGCTGATGACGGTGCTGATCTCGCCGATGGTGGTGCCGGTGGTGATCATCGGTGTCGCCAGCTACTTGTTCTTCGCCCCGCTGGGCATGGGCAACAGCTACCTGTCGCTGATCCTGGTGCACGCGGTGCTCGGCGTGCCCTTCGTGATCATCACGGTGTCGGCGACGCTGCAGGGCTTCAACTACAACCTGGTGCGCGCCGCGGCCAGCCTTGGCGCCTCGCCGCTGACCGCGTTCTTCCGGGTAACCCTGCCGCTGATCGCACCGGGGGTTATTTCCGGCGCGCTGTTCGCCTTCGCCACCTCGTTCGATGAAGTGGTGGTGACGCTGTTCCTCGCCGGCCCCGAGCAGATCACCCTGCCACGGCAGATGTTCAGCGGCATCCGCGAGAACCTCAGCCCGACCATCGCCGCCGCGGCGACCTTGCTGATCGGCTTCTCCATCGCCCTGCTGCTGACCCTGGAGTGGCTGCGAGGCCGCGCCGAGAAGCTGCGCACCCAACAACCTGCCTGACGGAATACGCACATGACTCTGCAACTTGGGCAACCCGATCTGTTGCGCCAAACGGCCTATCTCAACGGTGAATGGCGCGAGGCCGACAGTGGCGCGCGCACCGAGATCTTCAACCCGGCCACCGGCGAGCTGATCGGCGCCGTGCCGAACATGGGCCGCGGTGAAACCCGCCGCGCCATCGAAGCCGCGCAGGCAGCCCAGCCGGCCTGGCGCGCGCTGACCGCGAAGGAGCGCGCTGCGCGCCTGCGGCGCTGGTACGAACTGATGCTGGAGAATCAGGAAGACCTGGCGCGGATCATGACCGCCGAACAGGGCAAGCCGCTGGCCGAGGCGCGGGGTGAGGTGGCCTACGCCGCATCCTTCCTCGAATGGTTCGCCGAGGAAGGCAAGCGCCTGTACGGCGACGTGATCCCGGCCCACGCGGGCGACAAGCGCATCCTGGTGCAGAAGGAGCCGGTCGGTGTCACCGCGGCAATCACGCCGTGGAATTTCCCCAGCGCGATGATCACCCGCAAGGCCGGCCCGGCCCTCGCCGCGGGCTGTGCCATGGTGCTCAAGCCGGCACCGCAGACACCGTTCTCGGCGCTGGCACTGGCCGCACTGGCCGAGCGCGCGGGCATCCCGGCGGGGCTGTTCAGCGTGATCACCGCCGATGCCGCCACGTCCCGCGAAGTGGGCGCCGAGCTCTGTGAACACCCGGTGGTGCGCAAGCTCTCGTTCACCGGCTCGACGGCGGTGGGCATCAAGCTGATGCAGCAGTGCGCGCCGACGCTCAAGAAGCTCTCGCTGGAGCTGGGCGGCAACGCACCCTTTATCGTCTTCGACGACGCCGATCTGGACGCGGCGGTCGAGGGCGCGATGATCTCCAAGTACCGCAACGCCGGGCAGACCTGCGTCTGTGCCAACCGCATCTACGTGCAGGACGGCATCTACGACGCCTTCGTCGACAGATTCTCCGCGGCGGTCGCGCGGCTGAAGGTCGGCAACGGAGCGGAGGAGGGCGTGACCACCGGTCCGCTGATCGACGCCGCAGCCGTGGCCAAGGTGCAGCGCCATCTGCAGGACGCGCTGGACAAGGGCGCCACCCTGCTGGCCGGCGGCAAGCCCCATGCCTTGGGTGGCAACTTCTTCGAGCCGACGCTGGTGGGCGGCGTCACTGCCGAGATGGCCGTGGCGCGCGAGGAAACCTTCGGCCCGCTGGCGCCGCTGTTCCGCTTCCGCGACGAGGCCGAGGCTATCCGCCAGGCCAACGACACCGAGTTCGGCCTCGCCGCCTACTTCTATGCACGCGACCTGAGTCGGGTGTTCCGTGTCGCCGAGGCGCTGGAGTACGGCATGGTGGGCATCAACACCGGGGTGATCTCCACCGAGGTGGCGCCGTTCGGTGGCATGAAGGCATCGGGCCTCGGCCGTGAAGGCTCGAAGTACGGCCTGGATGAATACGTGGAAATCAAATACCTGTGCCTGGGCGGCATCTGACCAAGCGGCTCAAATCAGGCGTGCAAAATAATGCACGGAGTTTTACTGTAATCCGAACGCTCCGGATGGTGCGGCAGTCGATCATCGTATGCTGCCGCGCCCGCTTCCTGGCGTTCTTTCCGACCCGTGCCGACGATGAGCGGCTACCGAGGAGCTTATGAGCAAGACCAACGAATCCCTGATGCAACGCCGTGTCGCCGCCGTTCCCCGTGGCGTCGGCCAGATCCACCCGATCTTTGCCGACCACGCGAAGAACAGCAGCGTGGTGGATGTGGAGGGCCGCGAGTTCATCGATTTCGCCGGCGGCATCGCCGTGCTGAATACCGGCCACCTGCATCCGAAGATCGTCAAGGCGGTGGAAGACCAGCTGCACAAGCTCACCCACACCTGCTTCCAGGTGTTGGCCTACGAGCCGTACGTCGAGCTGTGCGAGAAGATCAACGCGCGGGTGCCGGGTGATTTCGCCAAGAAGACCCTGCTGGTCACCACCGGCTCCGAGGCCGTGGAGAACGCGGTGAAGATCGCCCGCGCCGCCACCGGCCGTGCCGGCGTGATTGCCTTCACCGGCGCCTATCACGGCCGCACCATGATGACCCTCGGCCTGACCGGCAAGGTCGCCCCGTACTCCGCCGGCATGGGCCTGATGCCGGGCGGGATCTTCCGTGCGCAGTATCCGTGCGCGATCCATGGTGTCAGCGTCGATGACTCGATCGCGAGCATCGAGCGCATCTTCAAGAACGATGCCGAGCCGCGCGACATCGCCGCGATCATCGTCGAACCGGTGCAGGGCGAGGGCGGCTTCAATGTCGCGCCGAAGGATTTCATGGCCCGCCTGCGCGCGCTCTGCGACGAGCACGGCATCCTGCTGATCGCCGACGAGGTGCAGACCGGCGCCGGGCGCACCGGCACCTTCTTCGCCATGGAGCAGATGGGCGTGGTCGCCGACCTGACCACCTTCGCCAAGTCGGTCGGCGGCGGCTTCCCGATCGCCGGCGTGTGCGGCAAGGCCGAGATCATGGATGCCATCGCACCCGGCGGGCTGGGCGGCACCTATGCCGGCAACCCGTTGTCCTGCGCGGCGGCGCTGGCGGTCATGGAAATCTTCGAGGAGGAGCATTTGCTCGACCGCTGCAAGGCGGTGGCGGAGAAGCTCACCGCCGGCCTCAAGGCGATCCAGGCCAAGCACAAGGAGATCGGCGAGGTGCGCGGCCTCGGCGCGATGATCGCCATCGAGCTGTTCGAGGATGGCGACCTGGCGCGACCGGCCGCGGCGCTGACGTCGCAGATCGTCGCCCGGGCGCGGGAGAAGGGCTTGATCCTGTTGTCCTGCGGTACCTACTACAACGTGCTGCGCGTGCTGGTGCCGCTGACCGTCGAGGACGAGCTGCTCGAGCGCGGCCTGGCCATCCTCGGCGAGTGCTTCGACGAGCTGACCTGATCTGACCTGGCGCGCTGGCATTCGTGAGCGGATGTCAGGCGCGCCGCAACCCTGACCCCTCGGGTACAATGCGCGGCATCTTGCCGTGCTACCCGAGGTCGTCATGCAGCCGTTCGCCATCGCCCCTTCGATTCTTTCCGCCGATTTCGCCCGCCTGGGCGAGGAAGTGGACAACGTGCTGGCCGCCGGCGCCGACATCGTCCATTTCGACGTGATGGACAACCACTACGTGCCCAACCTGACCATCGGCCCGATGGTCTGCGAGGCGCTGCGCAAGCACGGCGTCACCGCGCCCATCGACGTGCACCTGATGGTCAAGCCGGTGGATCGCATGATCGGCGACTTCCTCGAGGCCGGCGCTACTTACATCACCTTCCACCCGGAAGCCTCGGAGCACATCGACCGTTCGCTGCAGCTGATCAAGGACGGCGGCGCCAAGGCCGGCCTGGTGTTCAACCCGGCGACACCGCTGGAGGTGCTCAAGTACGTCATGGACAAGATCGACATGGTCCTGCTGATGAGCGTCAACCCTGGCTTCGGCGGGCAGAAGTTCATTCCCGGCACGCTGGACAAGCTGCGCGAGGCGCGCGCCCTGATCGACGCCAGCGGCCGCGAGATTCGCCTGGAGATCGATGGCGGCGTCAATCCAAAGAACATCCGCGAGATCGCCGCAGCAGGCGCCGACACCTTCGTCGCCGGCTCGGCCATCTTCAACCAGCCGGACTACAAGGCGGTGATCGACCAGATGCGCGCCGAGCTGGCGCTGGCCCGCCCATGACTCGCCTGGAGCAACTGTTCGACGGCACGCTGCCACGGCTGGTGATGTTCGATCTGGACGGTACCCTAATGGACTCGGTACCGGACCTGGCCGCCGCGGTGGACAAGATGCTGATGCTGCTCGGTCGCGAGCCCGCCGGCATCGAGCGGGTACGCGACTGGGTCGGCAACGGCTCGCGCGTGCTGGTGCGTCGCGCCTTGGCCGGGCAGCTGGACCATGACGGTGTGGCCGACGAGCTGGCTGACGAGGCGCTGGCGCTGTTCATGCAGGCCTACGCCGGCGGCCACGAGCTGACCGCTGTCTATCCGGGCGTTCGTGACTGTCTGGACTGGCTACGCGAGCGTAGGGTGAAACTGGCAATCATCACCAACAAGCCGGCGCAGTTCATCGAACCGCTGCTGGAGGAGAAGGGGCTGGCCGGTTACTTCGATTGGCTGGTCGGCGGCGATACCTTGCCGCAGCAGAAACCCGATCCGGCGGCGCTGTTCTGGGTGATGGACAAGGCGGGCGTTGAGCCCAGCGAATCGCTGTTCGTTGGGGACTCACGCAACGACGTACGGGCTGCCAAGGCCGCGACAGTACGCTGTGTCGCGCTTACCTACGGCTACAACCACGGCGAGCCCATCGCGGATGAGCAGCCGGCGCTGGTGCTCGACGACCTGCGCGAGCTGGTTGCTTCGGCTCCGGGCCTGCGCTAGTGTGGCCGGACTCTTTTTGACCCACCGAAGAGATCAGCTCGTGGTGCTCACCCGCAGACAATGGATGAAAGTCATCAAGGCCCTGGCCCGTTGGCGCTGGCGCGCCTGACTTTTTCCTGCCGGCCAGGCCGGCGCGTTTGCCGTTGTTCGTTCGAACCCTCCTCAGACCACGAGGCTGACATGACCCGCGAAGAATTCCTGCGTTTGGCCGCCGAAGGCCATAACCGCATCCCCCTGTCGTTCGAAACCCTTGCCGACTTCGACACGCCGCTGTCGCTGTACCTGAAACTGGCCGATGCGCCGAACTCCTATCTGCTCGAATCCGTTCAGGGCGGCGAGAAGTGGGGGCGCTATTCGATCATCGGCCTGCCATGCCGCACCGTGCTGCGCGTGCAGGACCACCGCATCAGCGTGACTACCGATGGCGTCGAGACCGAGGCCTGCGAGGTCGAGGACCCGCTGGCCTTCGTCGAGTCCTTCCAGCAGCGCTACCGCGTCGCGCCGGTCGAAGGCCTGCCGCGCTTCAATGGCGGGCTGGTCGGCTACTTCGGCTACGACAGCGTGCGCTATGTCGAGCGCAAACTGGGCAATTGCCCCAACCCGGATCCGCTGGGCACACCGGATATCCTGCTGATGGTTTCCGACGCCGTGGTGGTGTTCGACAACCTCGCCGGCAAGCTGCACTGCATCGTGCTGGTCGACCCGTCGCAGCCGGAAGCCTATGAGGCAGGTCAGGCCCGCCTGCAGGCGCTTCGGGCGAAGCTGCGCCAGTCGATCACCCCGCGCCTGGGCCTGGATTTCGAAAAGAGCAACGGTGCCGAACCGACCTTCCGCTCCAGCTTCAGCCGCGAGGATTACGAGCAGGCGGTCAACCGCATCAAGGACTACATCCTCGCCGGCGACTGCATGCAGGTGGTGATTTCCCAGCGCATGTCGATCCCGTTCAAGGCTGCGCCGATCGATCTCTACCGCGCGCTGCGCTGCTTCAACCCGACGCCCTACATGTACTTCTTCAACTTCGGCGACTTCCACGTGGTGGGATCGTCGCCGGAAGTGCTGGTGCGAGTCGAGGAAGGTCTGGTCACGGTCCGCCCCATCGCCGGCACCCGTCCACGCGGCGCCAACGAAGAAGCTGATCTGGCGCTGGAGCAGGACCTGCTCAGCGATGCCAAGGAGCTCGCCGAACACCTGATGCTGATCGACCTGGGGCGCAACGACGTCGGTCGCGTCGCCCAGACCGGCACGGTGCGGCTGACCGAGAAGATGGTCATCGAGCGCTATTCGAATGTCATGCACATCGTGTCCAACGTCACCGGCCAGCTCAAGGCGCCCCTGACGGCGATGGACGCGCTGCGCGCGATCCTGCCGGCCGGCACGCTCTCGGGTGCACCGAAGATTCGCGCCATGGAAATCATCGACGAGCTCGAGCCGGTCAAGCGCGGCGTGTACGGCGGCGCCGTCGGCTATCTCGCCTGGAACGGCAACATGGATACCGCCATCGCCATCCGCACCGCGGTGATCAAGGACGGCGAGCTGCATGTGCAGGCCGGTGCCGGCATCGTTGCCGACTCGCAGCCGGCCCTTGAATGGGAAGAGACGCTGAACAAGCGCCGCGCCATGTTCCGCGCGGTAGCCCTCGCCGAGCGCGACGAGCAGGAGAACTGATCATGCTACTGATGTTGGATAACTACGATTCCTTTACCTACAACGTCGTGCAGTACCTCGGCGAGCTGGGCGCTGACGTCAAAGTGGTGCGCAACGACGAACTGAGCGTAGCCGAAATCGAAGCGCTGAATCCGGAGCGTATCGTCGTCTCGCCCGGCCCGTGCACGCCGAACGAGGCCGGTGTGTCGCTGGAGCTGATTCGTCATTTCGCCGGCAAGTTGCCGATTCTCGGCGTCTGCCTAGGCCACCAGAGCATCGGTCAGGCCTTCGGTGGCGATGTGGTGCGTGCCCGTCAGGCCATGCACGGCAAGACCAGTCCGGTGTTTCACCATGATCAGGGTGTGTTCGCCGGGCTCAATAATCCGCTGACCGTCACCCGTTACCACTCGCTGGTGGTCAAGCGCGAAACGCTACCCGATTGCCTGGAGATCACCGCCTGGACTCAGTTCGATGACGGTTCGGTGGACGAAATCATGGGGCTGCGACACAAGACGCTGAACATCGAGGGCGTGCAGTTCCACCCCGAATCGATCCTCACCGAACAGGGCCATGAGCTGTTCGCGAATTTTCTGAAGCAGACCGGAGGTGTGCGCTGATGGATATCAAGGAAGCCCTCAACCGCATCGTCGGTCAGCTGGATCTGACCACCGAGGAAATGCAGGCGGTGATGCGCCAGATCATGACCGGTCAGTGCACAGACGCGCAGGTCGGTGCGTTCCTCATGGGCATGCGCATGAAGAGCGAAACCATCGACGAGATCGTCGGCGCCGTGCAGGTCATGCGCGAGCTGGCCGCTCCGGTGCGTTTCGACACCGACAAGCTGGTCGACACCTGTGGCACCGGTGGCGACGGGATGAACATCTTCAACGTTTCCACCGCTGCCTCGTTCGTCGTTGCGGCTGCTGGCGGCAAGGTGGCCAAGCACGGCAACCGTGCGGTATCCGGCAAGAGCGGCAGTGCCGATCTGCTCGAGGCGGCAGGGGTCTTCCTCGACCTGACGCCCGAGCAGGTGGCGCGCAGTGTCGATACCGTCGGTGTCGGTTTCATGTTCGCACCGGCCCATCATGGCGCCATGAAGTACGCGGCCGGGCCTCGCCGCGAACTCGGGTTGCGTACCCTGTTCAACATCCTCGGGCCGATGGCGAACCCGGCGGGTGTCCGGCATCAGGTGCTCGGCGTGTTCAGCAAGGCGTTGTGCCGGCCGATGGCCGAAGTGTTGTCTCGGCTGGGCAGCAAGCATGTGCTGGTGGTGCACGCGCAGGATGGGCTGGACGAGATCAGCCTGGCGGCGCCGACTCATGTCGCCGAGCTGAAGGACGGCGAGATCCGTGAGTACAGCATCCAGCCCGAGGATTTCGGTATCAAGAGTCAGAGCCTGATCGGCCTCAATGTCGAGGACGCCCAGGGCTCGCTGGCGCTGATCCGGGATGCGCTGGGCCGGCGCAAGAGCGAGAACGGGCAGAAGGCTGCCGACATGATCGTGCTTAACGCCGGGGCCGCGCTTTATGCCGCCGATGTGGCGACCACGCTGAAGCAGGGCGTGGAAATGGCCCATGACGCGCTGTGCTCGGGTATCGCCCGCGACAAGCTGGAAGAGCTGGTGTCCTTCACCGCGGTGTTCAAGCAGGAGAATCAGAAATGAGTGTGCCGACCGTGCTGGAGAAGATCATAGCGCGCAAGCTCGAGGAGGTTGCCGAGCGCAGCCGTCGAATCGGCCTGGCAGAGCTGGAGCAGCAGGCCGCGATCGCCGACCCGGTGCGCGGCTTCGCGGCGGCGCTCGAGCAGCGCGTGAACGCCAAGGAGCCAGCGGTGATCGCCGAAGTGAAGAAGGCCTCGCCGAGCAAAGGCGTCATTCGCGACCCGTTCCTGCCTGCCGAGATCGCGGCCGGTTACGAGGCCGGCGGAGCTGCCTGTCTGTCGGTGCTGACCGACATCGATTTCTTCCAGGGTGCCGATGCCTATCTGCAGCAAGCCCGTGCGGCCTGTTCGCTGCCGGTGATTCGCAAGGACTTCATGATCGATCCCTATCAGGTGGTCGAGGCGCGCGCACTTGGCGCCGACTGCATCCTGCTGATCGTGGCGGCATTGGATGATGCGCGGATGCATGAGCTGGCGGCGGTGGCCAAGGCTCACGGCCTGGACGTTCTGGTCGAGGTGCACGATGGCGACGAACTGGAGCGGGCGCTGCGCCTGGAGACTCCGCTGGTCGGCATCAACAACCGCAACCTGCACACGTTCGAGGTCAGTCTGGAGACCACGCTGGACCTGCTGCCGCGGGTGCCGAAGGATCGTCTGGTGATTACCGAGAGCGGGATTCTCAATCGGGCTGACGTCGAGCTGATGGAAATCAATCAGGTCTACGCGTTTCTGGTAGGCGAGGCTTTCATGCGCGCCGAGCAGCCGGGCGTCGAGTTGCAGAGACTGTTCTTTCCCGACCGGGCTCGAAGCCGCGGTGTGGTCGCCGATCCGGAATGACCGCCTGCCCGCCTGCCCGCGTGACGCGGACAGGCGGCGAGCCTGGCGGGTCAGCGGGTGCCGAACACCACCATGGTCTTGCCTTTGACGTAGACGAGACCCTGCGACTCCAGGCTCTTCAGCACGCGGCCGACCATTTCACGGGAGCAGCCAACGATGCGACCGATTTCCTGGCGGGTGATCTTGATCTGCATGCCGTCCGGATGGGTCATGGCGTCGGGCTGCTTGCACAGATCCAGCAGCGTGCGCGCGACGCGGCCGGTGACGTCGAGAAAGGCCAGGTCTCCGACCTTGCGCGTGGTGTTGCGCAGGCGTTCGGCCATCTGGCTGCCGAGGGCATAGAGAATGTCCGGATCCTGCTGGGTCAGCTCGCGGAATTTCGCGTAGCTCAGCTCGGCCACTTCGCACTCGGTCTTTGCGCGGACCCAGGCGCTACGTTCCTTGTCCGAACCTTCCTTTTCGAAAAGCCCCATCTCTCCGAAAAAGTCGCCCGCGTTCAGGTAAGCGATGATCATCTCGCGGCCGTCATCATCCTCGATAAGGATGGTGACCGAGCCTTTGACGATGAAAAAAAGCGACTCGCAACGGTCGCCAGCGTAAATGATCGTGCTTTTTGCCGTGTACCGCCGTCTATGGCAGTGCGCGAGCAACTTGTCGATATTCTTTATCTTGGGCGTAAGTGAGATAGCTACCATGCTGTGGGTCCCGGATAAGTATTCAATAAAGACGGATTATTGTTATTTGTGGCTGTCATTCAGCTTTCGTCAGCTTAACAGACGAAGGTGGACCGGTAGCAAAGTTGCGACACCGGAAACGTGCGGGTCAACGCACCTTTAGTCGTGTGTGTTGTCGCTGACGACTTGAAGGCCCATGTTAAGCTATTTGTTCTGGTCTTTATGGAGTTGGCGATGAAAGCGCGCATTCAATGGGTCGACGGCGCAATGTTCCTGGGTGAGTCCGGAAGCGGTCATGTCGTTGTCATGGACGGGCCACCCGAGAACGGTGGGCGAAACCTCGGTGTACGTCCCATGGAGATGCTGCTGCTCGGCCTGGGTGGCTGCAGCAATTTCGACGTGGTCAGCATCCTGAAAAAGTCGCGACAGGCGGTCGATAGCTGCGAAGCCTTCGTAGAGGCCGAACGCGCTTCGGAAGACCCCAAGGTATTTACCCGTATCCACCTGCGTTTCGTCGTCAAGGGCCGTGGGCTGAAGGAGCCTCAGGTCAAGCGCGCCGTCGAGCTGTCGGCCGAGAAGTACTGCTCCGCTTCCATCATGCTCGGTAGAGCTGGCGTCGAGATCACCCACGCCTACGAAATCGTCGAACTGGATTGATCGTGGCCGTGCAGGTCCGGCCAGGCTCAATAACCTGACCAAGACATTGAGCTCCGATATATACGGCTCTGCATGCCGAGACGTCTGAGATCAACTGGCGTATGTACAACGCATGGACGACGCGTACGACGCCGAATGGCTCACCAGATTCTTAGCGATGTGATCGATATCACTAGTACAAATATCTCGACATTGCCGTGATCTCGGCGCTGAAGGCGCTCTTTGCTGATCGAAGATTCGATCGAACATCGTCACCTTCGGCTTTTCGCGCGGGCTCATTCGGATCGAGGGAACGAACACATCGCATCGAGCATGAATTCAATTGTGTCTTCGCGGATACATGCCCGGCGTATCAGAGGTTCGACATAAAAAAGAAAGGGCGCCGCTGCGCCCTTTCTTGTGCCCGCTCGCCTATTCAGATGCGGTAGGTGGCCTTGGTCATGACTTTGGAAACCAGGCTCATGCCGAACTTGACGGGGGCAGGGAAGCGCAGCCCGCCGGCTTCGATCGCCGCCGTGGAATGCTGTGCTTCGTCGTCGCGCATCTGCTCGAGAATGGCTCGGGATTTCTCATCCCCGGCTGGCAACTGGCCGAGGTGATCGTCCAGATGCTTGCAGACCTGGTCTTCGGTCGCCGCGACAAAGCCGAGACTGATGCGGTCGCTGATCAACCCGGCCGAGGCCCCGATGCCGAAGGAAAGGCCATAGAAAATCGGGTTGAGCACACTGGTGTGGCTGCCCAGCTGGCGGATGCGCTGCTCACACCAGGCCAGATGATCGATCTCCTCATCCGCAGCCTGCTCCATCGCCTGGCGCACCTGCGGCAGGCGCGCCGTCAGTGCCTGCCCCTGGTAAAGCGCCTGGGCGCAGACTTCACCGGTGTGGTTGATGCGCATCAACCCGGCAACATGGCGGGTTTCACTCTCGCTGAGCTCCGTCTCGGTCTTCAGCAGTGCCGGCGAAGGGCGCGAGGGTTGACCGCTGAACGGGAGCAGCGTCCGTAATGCCGCATCGGCCTGCATGAGCAGTCGGTCGGCAGGGGAGTAGTGGCGTTGGCTGGGCATATGTCCTCCGGAAAAAGATGAGGTCGCTAGCAAGGCATCATTCGCGGTGCGGGGATTGCGCTGCCGTCAGCCGGGCGGCCAGTGCATCTGGCGTTGTCCGAGTACGTGCATATGAATGTGATAGACCGTCTGCCCGCCAAGGTCGTTGCAGTTCATTACGACTCGAAAGCCATCCTGGCAGCCCTGTTCTTCGGCCAGGCGCTGCGCCGTGAAGAGGATGTGCCCGGCGAGCACCTTGTCGTCCTTCTCGCTCAAATCATGCAGCGTGGCAATGTGCTTTTTCGGAATGACCAGAAAGTGGACGGGAGCCTGAGCGCCAATGTCGTGGAAGGCAATGACCTGATCGTCCTCATAAAGCTTGCGCGCCGGGATTTCCCCGGCCACGATCTTGCAAAACAGGCAATCCATGACGGTTCTCCGATTGCGTCGCCGTACAGTGTATCAGGGCGGTCCAGCCAGGGTGAGCCTGCACAGGGAGGTGAGGTGAAGAACGATATCCATGATCTGGGCCTTGTGCTCGAATCGCGCGTCAAACTCGTGCTGGTCGAGTCCTGGGACGAGCGGCGGGTGCTCGAAACCCTGACGGGGCTGGCCGTACGGCAAGGCCTGGGTTTTTACGTCTGGTCTGCTACCGAAGGGCTGCGGCATCTGGGTTTCGGGGGTGAGCTGCAAGGCGGCGAGGAAAGCTGCTCGCCGGAGGTGGCGCTCAAGCGGGTGAAGCAGGACGTTCGGGCGAACCTCTATGTGTTCTGCGACCTGCATCCGTACCTGGACGAGCCAAAGCTGGTGCGCTTGCTCAAGGATATTGCACTGAACGAAGCGCCCATGGCGCCCACCATCGTCCTGGTGTCGCATGCGCTCAAGCTGCCGCCCGAGGTGCAACGCCTCGCTGCACGATTCAGCCTGTCGTTGCCTGCCGAAGAGGAGCTGATCGCGATCGTTCGTGAGGAAGCTACTCGCTGGAGCGAGCGCAATCGAGGGGCGAGGGTTCGCACCGACAATCGGACCCTGCAGCAGGTCGTGAAGAATCTGCGCGGCCTGAGTCACGCCGAGGCGCGAGCCCTCGCGCGCAATGTCATCTGCGATGACGGCGCCATCACGCAAGATGACCTGCCCGAACTCAACCGAGCCAAGTTTCGGCTGCTGGATCTCGACGGCGTGCTGGGCTTCGAATACGAAACCGCGCGCTTTGCGGAAGTCGGAGGGCTGGCGAATTTCAAGCGCTGGCTGGCTGAGCGTCAGGGCGCATTCCTCGGCGGTCAGGGTGACGACCTGCCACGCGGGGTGATGCTGGTCGGGGTCCAGGGTGGCGGCAAGAGCCTCGCTGCGAAGGCGGTTGCCGGTTTATGGGGGCTGCCCCTGCTGCGCCTTGACTTCGCCTGCCTGTACAACAAGTACTTCGGCGAAACCGAGCGCAATCTGCGGGAGGCTCTGGCGCTGGCCGAACAGATGGCGCCTTGTGTGCTGTGGATGGACGAGATCGAGAAAGGCCTGGCAACCGGCGACATGGATGGCGGTGTCAGCCAGCGAGTATTGGGGACGTTGCTGACTTGGATGGCTGAGCGCACCGCCCCGGTGTTCATGGTGGCCACGGCGAACGCGATCGATCGGCTGCCGCCTGAGTTGCTGCGCAAAGGGCGCTTTGACGAGCTGTTCTTCGTCGACCTGCCCGACCTGGCGACGCGCGCGGAGATCTTCCGAATTCACCTTGCTCGCCGTGAAATGGAGCCGGACGGTCTTGGGCTCATGGCGCTAGCCGAGGCCAGTGAAGGATTCTCTGGTGCGGAAATCGAGCAGGTGGTGGTCAGCGCCGTCTATGCCGCCCAAGCCCAGCAAAGACCGGTCGATCAGGCGATGCTGCTCGAAAGCCTGCGAGCGACCGCGCCACTGTCGGTGGTCATGTCCGAGCATCTATCGGCCCTGCGCGCCTGGGCGCAGGGTCGTACGGTGCGTGCTGATTGACTGCTGACCTCAGAAGGCACTCTGGCGCAGATCGACCAGCGTCGGGACGGTCAATGCTGCCGCGACGCCAATCAGGATGACCAGCAGCCAGAGGGTCGCGAGTATCTTTACCGACAGGCTGTTGGGGGGCGGCGGCGAGCCGTATCGATTGACGTCTTTGCTTCCCGGCACGAGCATCATGACGAAGGGGAAGATCGTGCCTACGACTGGCACCAGGTTCAGCAGGAGCAGCCAGCCAGACCAACCAAAATCGTGCAGGCGCTGCACGCCGATCTGTACGTTGACCACCAGCATGCCGATGAAGATCAGGCCCATGCAGATCACGCCGGCAATGCTGGAGATGGCCATGATGATCCCGGCGATGCCGAACAGCCCTGCTGACGCGAGCACGACGACCAGGGACCAGGCCAGATAGCGAAGACGACCGATCCGTCCGCTGACGGAGAAGGGCTTGAGTTCCCCGTGCATCGGCATGACCTCGCCTACGAAGGACGAGGGAGGCGCGTACGGGGAAGGCCCTGCGCTTGCGCTGCGAGGCTTGGTCTCCTCGCGCAGCTGCGCCTGGCGTGCGAGGTACTTGTCGATGATGATGCCGCAGGCGCTGCATTCGCTGGACTGGCTTTGCACGTGGCCGCATTTGGGGCAGGTCATCGGAGCGGCGCTGGGCTCATGAACGCGTGCAGCAGCCAGTTCTTCCTCGGTCTGGACCAGACTCAACGAGGGCGCTATGCGCTCGGGCTCCTTGTATGCCCTGGCCCCCGCCCGGTGCAGCGCGCCGAGGTACTTGTCGGCCTCATTGCTGCTGAGCTTGCTCTTGATGATGGCAGCCTCGCCACTGAACAGGCGTTCCACCTTGCCGAGGTCGGTCTTGAATAGCGCTGCGAGATTGGTCTTCACTGCCTCGAGAGGCATGTCTGGCATCAATTCGCCGTTGAAGACAATCCTGAATTGAGCTTCTTGCATGTGGCGTCCGTGTCACAGATGGGTGGTGGGGCAAGAGTAGAGAGCTTGCACAGCGGAAACAACACGGTTCAGCCAAGACTTCGAGCTGTATGCCACAAAGCCGGCCGCCGGGCCGGCTTTGATCGGAGCTTTCAGAACGGCTTGATGACCACCAGAATGACGATGGCGATCAGAAAGAGCACGGGAATCTCGTTGAACCAGCGATAGAAAACGTGGCCCCGCATGTTCTCGTCACGTGCAAAGCGCTTCATCTGCGCACCGCACATGTGGTGATAGCCGATCAGCAGAAGCACCAGGGTCAGCTTCGCGTGGAGCCATCCTCCGGTGCTGAACAATCCGGGGTTGAGCATGACCATCCATACTCCGAAAACCAGGGTGGCGATCATCGACGGCAGCATGATGCCGCGGTACAGCTTCCTTTCCATGATCTTGAAGCGTTCCCGGCTAGGTTGATCGTCACTCATCGCGTGATAGACGAACAGGCGCGGCAGGTAGAACAAGCCGGCAAACCAGCAAACGATGGCGATGATGTGCAGCGCTTTGAGCCAGAGGTAAAGCATCGGATTGAATCCTTCGAAGGCGGACGCGTCGATAGTAGTGGCTGGGGTCGCGCCCGTCATCCCGACGGTTGGCCCGCGATCAAAGCAGCTTTATCATCGCGCCTTTACGTTTTCAGTTCGAGGGCAGGTCATGATCAAGGTCGGTATCGTAGGCGGCACAGGCTATACGGGCGTCGAATTGTTGCGCCTGCTCGCTCAGCATCCGCAGGCCGAAGTGGTGGTGATCACCTCCCGCTCTGAGGATGGAGTGAAGGTCACCGACATGTTCCCGAACCTGCGCGGGCACTACGATGGCCTCGCATTCAGCGTGCCCGATGCAGCCACGCTGGGCGCCTGCGATGTCGTGTTCTTCGCCACGCCGCATGGTGTTGCTCACGCACTGGCCGGAGAGCTGCTGGCTGCGGGAACGCGGGTGATCGACCTGTCGGCTGATTTCCGATTGCAGGATGCCGATGAGTGGGCCAAGTGGTACGGCCAGGCTCATGGCGCTCCCGAGTTGCTGCCCGAAGCGGTTTACGGCCTGCCGGAGGTCAATCGCGATCAGATCAGGACGGCTCGCCTGATCGCGGTACCTGGCTGCTATCCAACCGCGACCCAGTTGGGCTTTCTGCCTTTGCTGGAGAACGGACTGGCCGATGCGTCGCGCTTGATCGCCGACTGCAAGTCCGGTGTCAGTGGTGCCGGACGCGCCGCAAAGATCGGATCGCTGTTCACCGAGGCTGGCGAAAGCATGATGGCGTACGCCGTCAAAGGGCACCGTCATCTGCCTGAAATCAGCCAAGGGCTGCGCCGGGCGGCTCGGGGTGACATTGGCCTGACCTTCGTCCCGCATCTGACCCCGATGATTCGCGGCATTCATGCGACACTGTACGCTACGGTTGCGGATACTTCGGTGGATCTGCAGCGCCTGTACGAGCAGCGCTATGCCGATGAGCCTTTTGTGGACGTCATGCCCGCGGGCAGCCACCCTGAGACCCGTAGCGTGCGTGGCGCCAACGTCTGCCGTATCGCTGTGCACCGCCCTCAGGGTGGCGATCTGGTCGTGATCCTGTCGGTCATCGACAATCTGGTGAAGGGTGCCTCTGGTCAGGCCGTCCAGAACATGAACATCCTTTTTGATCTGGACGAGCGCATGGGGCTGGGCAATGCGGCGCTGCTGCCGTGATGGAGTCGCATGACGTAGCTCGACCGGACAATGGTGAATAGTTGACCGGTTTTGTCAGGCAAGCCGATAATGCAACGTCAACGCAGTAGGGCGTTTCACGCCAGGAGAACCCAATGAGTGTCGAATCCTTCACGCCCACCGCCATCCAGTTCAGTCAGGGGGCTGCGAGCAAGGTGAAGAGCCTCGTCGATGAGGAAGGCAATCCGCGCCTGAAGCTGCGCGTCTTCGTCACGGGTGGCGGGTGCTCGGGTTTCCAGTATGGCTTCACGTTCGATGAAGATGTGGCCGATGACGATACGGTTATCGAGCGCGAGGGCGTCAGTCTCGTGGTGGATCCGATGAGCTATCAGTACCTGGCAGGTGCTGAGGTTGACTATCAGGAAGGTCTGGAAGGCTCGCGTTTTGTCATCAAGAATCCGAACGCCACGACCACCTGCGGTTGCGGACAGTCGTTTTCAATCTGACCCATCGTTGAACCGAAAAACGCCGTGCTTATGCGCGGCGTTTTTGTTTACGCGGCTTGCTATGCGGGATAGATGGCGCCGAGGATGCGCTCGCCTCTTGCCCCGGTCACGCTGGGGCGGTTGGCAGGGATGCGCTCCAGGCAGCAATGCGCGAGCCAGGCGAACGCCATCGCTTCCACCCAATCCGGCGGCACGCCTTCGCCGTCCGTGCTCCTGACATCTATGGCGGGGAGTAGCGCTTGTAAACGCCGCATCAGCACCAGGTTATGCGCGCCGCCGCCGCAAACGAGCAGGTCCTGGGTATCGGGTTGGCTCCCAACAAGTGATTCGGCAATGCTTCTGGCGGTTAGCTCGAGCAGTGTTGCCTGTACTGCTTCGGGCTGCAGGTGCTCGCGTCCTGCCAGCATTCTTTCCAGCCATTCGAGATTGAATCGCTCGCGCCCGGTGCTCTTCGGCCCACGGGTCGTGAAGAAGCTGTCGCGCAGCATGTCGTCAAGCAGGCCTTGGTCTGTCGTGCCTCTGGCCGCCCAGTCGCCGTTACGGTCGTACGGTTGGCTCAAGTGGCGCTGAATCCACGCATCCATCAGGGCATTGCCCGGGCCGCAGTCGAAACCATGGGCGGGCTTACCGGGACATAGAAGACTGAGATTACTGAAGCCGCCGATGTTGAGCACCGCGCGCACTCGATCAGCCCTGCCAAAGACCGACTCATGGAAGGCCGGCACAAGCGGCGCGCCCTGGCCGCCAGCGGCCACATCGCGACGGCGGAAGTCGCTGACGACGGTGATGCCGGTCAGCTCTGCCAGCAGCGCTGGATTGCCGATCTGAATGGTGAAACCGCGCTGGGGTTCGTGACGCACCGTTTGGCCGTGGCTGCCGATGGCGCGTACGGATTCGGGCGAGAGGTGCTGCTCGGCGAGTAGCTGGTTGGCCATGCCGGCCACCAGCTTCGCCCAATGCTGCTCCGCTATGGCCGCCCGCGCCAGTTCATCCCCAGAGGATGAGCACAACGCCAACAGCTCCTGGCGGAGCTGGTCAGGCATCGCCTGGTAGCGGGTGGCAAGCAGGCAAGTGTGGTCGGTCTGCTCTACAAGAGCGAGGTCCACACCATCCAGGCTGGTGCCAGACATCACTCCCAGATAGAGGGGCACGATTACTGCCGGTTGAGGGCCAGCATGGTGGCCCTTTCTTCATCCATGCGCGCCATCAGGGGTTGGCTCTGCTGCATGAAACGTGGCATCTCGCTCTTGGCGATCGGGTCGGCCATTGGCAGTTTCAGTCCGAGTGGGTCGACGTGGACACCGTCTACCTGGAACTCGTAATGCAGGTGCGGTCCGGTGGAAAGGCCGGTGGTCCCGATATACCCGATGATCTGGCCCTGCTTCACGGTGGAACCGTTGCGTACGCCTTTGGCGAAGCCCTGCATGTGCGCGTAAAGGGTCCGATAGCGCTGGCCGTGCTGGATGATCACGGTATTGCCGTAGCCCCCCTTGCGGCCTGCCAGCAGGACCTTGCCATCTCCCGCGCTCTTGATCGGCGTGCCGTGTGGAGCGGCGTAATCCACACCTTTGTGTGCACGAATCTTGTTCAGAATGGGATGCTTGCGGCCATTGGAGAAGCGCGAGCTGATTCTGGCGAAGTCCACCGGCGTACGGATAAACGCTTTGCGCATGCTGGTGCCGTCGGCGTTGTAGTAGCTGGTGGTGCCATCCTTGCTGGTGTAACGAACCGCAGAATAGGTCTTGCCACGGTTGGTGAAGCGGGCAGCCAGGATATTGCCGGTACCTACGCGCTGACCTTCCACAGTCTTCTCTTCATAAATGACCTCGAAGCTGTCGCCCTTGCGGATGTCGAGCGCGAAATCGATGTCATATCCGAAGACATTGGCCAGATCCATCGTCAGGTTGTGGCTGAGGCCGGCGCGCTTGGCTGCGAGGAACAGGCTGCTATCGATCTCGCCGCGGGCGTAGACGGTACTGACCTCCGGCTTCACCTGCTCTTTCTTGAATACGTATCCCTTGGGGGTTTGTTCCAGCGCGAGGGTTTCGAGACTGTTGAGCTTGCTTCGCAGGCTCGCCAGCTCACCTTGTTCGGTCAGCTGGAATTCGAGCGTCTGACCGATCTTCAGGCGGGAAAGCTGCTTGGCATCCGGACTGCTCGCCAGGACTGCATGCATGACGGCTGGCGACAGGCCAACCTTGGCAAATACGGTCGATAGCGTATCCCCATTGGCTACCACTACGCTTTTTGCCAGAGGATCGGTTTCGGCAACCGGCTCGCCAGTCTGGTCTTCTGGTTTGCCCTCGTCACTGCTCGCCTGCTCGGATGTCTGCATGTCGGAAGCGTAGGCGAACGGAGAATCTGCGGGGCTTTGCGCGGTGGTATCAGGCTCGGCAATGATATGTCCGGAGGACTCGAGCTTGAGGTCGAGGAAGGTTTTCTTCGCTTCGACTTCACGGGATGGGAACACGAGCAGCGCCAGGCTCAGCAGCGCGGCTACACCACTAGCAGCCAGAAGATGGCTCTTGGGGTAGTTCGGAGCTTTTGATTTGGAAGGCATCATTGGGCTTCTGGCATTTTTTTGTGCGGGAAATAACTGTCTAAAATATAAGCAAAGCCCTGCTGAGGCAACCCTTGCGGCTAGTTAACTGCCGGCCGGTGCAGGCCTCGAGGTTTGTAAACGGCCTGCGATATTGTAAGGTTGTCGCCCTTTATAATGGATGGTGCGGGGCATTGCCATGAAGTCGGTTCAAGAGCAGTTGTCGGTGATCAAGAGGGGCGCTGATGAGGTGCTCGTCGAGTCTGAGCTGGTTGCCAAGCTTGAGCGAGGCGAGCCGCTGCGCGTCAAGGCTGGATTCGATCCGACGGCTCCCGACCTTCATCTCGGTCACACGGTGCTGATCAACAAGATGCGCCAGCTTCAGGAGCTCGGGCATCAGGTAGTCTTCCTTATAGGTGATTTCACCGGGATGATTGGTGACCCAAGTGGCAAAAGTGCCACAAGGCCGCCGCTGACGCGGGATCAGGTGCTGGAGAACGCCGAGACCTACAAGGCTCAGGTGTTCAAGATTCTGGATCCGGCAAGAACCGAAGTGGCATTCAACTCCACCTGGATGGACCAGCTGTCGCCTGCAGACTTCATTCGCCTGGCTTCCCAGTACACAGTTGCGCGAATGCTCGAGCGTGACGACTTCAGTAAGCGTTACTCGACCAACCAACCGATCGCCATTCACGAATTCCTGTATCCGCTGGTTCAAGGCTATGACTCCGTGGCGCTGAAAGCTGATATCGAGCTCGGCGGGACGGATCAGAAATTCAACCTGCTCATGGGGCGTGAGCTGCAGCGGGCGTACGGCCAGCCTTCCCAGTGCGTGGTGACCATGCCGTTGCTTGAAGGGCTCGATGGCATCAAGAAGATGTCCAAATCCCTTGGGAATTACGTCGGGATCCAGGAAGCGCCTGGAGTGATGTATAGCAAGCTGGTGTCGATTCCTGATTCGCTCATGTGGCGGTATTTCGAGCTGCTTAGCTTCCGCTCTGAGGAGGAGATTGCCGAGTTTCGATCCGACGTGTCGCGCGGTGCCAATCCGCGCGACATCAAGATCAAGTTGGCTGAGGAAATCGTTGCGCGATTCCATGGTGACGAGGCCGCTGCGACGGCTCATCGCTCGGCAGGTAATAGAATGAAGGATGGCGAGCTTCCAGAGGACCTGCCTCAGATTGACTTGGTTTCCGAGCAGGACATGCCTATTGCCTCTGTGCTTAATAAAGCGGGCCTCGTTAAGAACGCTGCCATGGCGCGCGATCTGCTCGGCTCTGGCGGGGTGCGTGTTGACGGGAAGGTCGTGGATCGCGACTTCGTGTTTGAGCTGGGCGCGACGCATGTCTGTCAGGCGGGCAAGAAGTCGTTCGCTCGCGTTTCGCTAAAGTCGGGTTAAAAACTGAAATAAACGGTTGACGGCTGTTTTCAGGTGCCTATAATGCGCACCACTTCCGGCGCAGTCC